>WLWD01000148.1_pt1 | contig 500783 bp, 307 predicted proteins | sample 6712731 | NCBI WGS metagenome assembly WLWD01 (sample SAMN12718690, study PRJNA576275) | sponge metagenome | isolation source: marine sponge | host: Mycale hentscheli | place: New Zealand: South Island, Marlborough, Capsize Point | collected 2014-11-01 | reverse complement strand
GGAAACCAGTTAAGTCAGTGAACTGGGTAGCCATACAGGGTGATGAGAACAATCTAAGTGGAAAGATTAATGGTGAGAATTGTACTATTGGACCTGACACGGAGCCGAGATCACCATAATACCGGATCACTTAGTGTTTCAATCACAACTAATCAATGATGAGTTTGAGAGGATCAGAGGCGTTACTGGGGAGCATACTCTAGTTCAGTGTGCTAGGGTACGCATTGAGTTTGAGGGCCATACTTTTGATAAGGTAGTGGCAGTGGCCAACAAGGAGATGGTCAGTGATAAAGTTTTGTTTGCAGTACCCTTAGATAAGGGAAAAACCAGGGATCTCCTTCTGGGTTTCGTGCCAGGACCTACACCAATTGGCACGGGGCACTCCGGCGTTACCCCGGACACCCAGACACCAGAGGAATCTGGTGCCACAGAAACCGAATCCTGAGGAGGAGGCAGAGGCGGAGTGGAGGAGGATGCCTGTAAGAGTGAGAAAGTAGTAAATGTAGTTACTAGAGCGGGTGCCAAGACAGAGGCAGCCAAAGATAAGAGAGATGTAAGGAAAGGTGAAAGAGGAGTTAAACCTGTGTCGCCTAAAGAGGTCAAGGAACTTCCATTGTTGGAAGACGGAAGTGAGAGTGACAATGAGGACTACCAGTTAGGGTGAGAGTGACAATGAGAGGGTGTCCCGAGTTGAAAGAGATAGAGATGTTGAGGAATTGAGTAAGGAAGTAGAGAACGATGCTTCACTGAAGGTGTGTCGGGAGCTGACAGAAAAGAACCTTGAGGTTATCGGTATATGAGTAGTTTGCTTATCCATACGGTAGTGGACGATGATGGTGAGGTAGTAAATAGGGTGGTCTTGCCCAAAGGTAGAAGGAGAATGGTATTGGAATTAGCCCATGACAAGTGTAGTCATGTGGGTATGAGAAAGACGAGAGACATCGGTTTAGACTATAAACAGTTGAATAATATCACTCCCCAAAGGAGATATTACCTACCTTCCCTTGCAGATATCATGAATAAGGCTGGCAATTGTGCTGTTATGTCTACCCTAGACCTAACAGCAGGGTTGCATCAAATTAGGATGAGCCCAGAGTGTGAGGAGATGACAACCTTTGGTTGTCCAGCAGGCAAATTTTAGTTTAAGCGTATGCCTTTTGGGCTAAAAAACGCCCCCGCTATCTTCCAAGCGGTGGTGGAGGAGGTGCTTATAGTGGGGCAGATTGTGACACGATTGATCAAATGGTGATACAAGCATCAAACTTTGCATGTAAACTCACTTTGGGTCATTAATTGGGAAAATAGCGTTAGCCATGTAAAAATTCAAAATGGCTGCCGTTCAAGATGGCCGCCAATTTTATGCTTCGACCTGGATGTTTTTGATGTTCAAAACTTGTCAATAATAACAAAAAACTAAACAAAACTTTAATAGTGACTATGATAATGATTGTATCAGTCCAGGCATGTGCAACTGCACAGTGCTGTACAAGGAAGGTTGAAACGATAACATTTGCAGTTTCCACGACATTCCATCTTACATCCACACTTAGTCAGTTCTTGGCAACTTGTTGCAATAGGTAAAAGTGTAGTCCAGCAGGTCTTCCAAATGTCAGCTTCTTTCGTCCAACCCCAATCTGCAGGACTTAGAGTTTCAGGCTGGCACACTGTTGCTTGGCTCCATATACATCCTGCTTGGTAAGCAGAACGCTTCAAATGTTGCATAAGGGCAGCTCGAGTGGGTGGGATTGATTTATAAGATCTCTGCTTACGAGCGAAGAGCTCCAATCATGCATCATCCACACATTTAGCAGTACTGGACCTATCATACATTGCAATGACAAATTTCTCCAGGTTTTCAATGTCCTCATCTCCAACTGTTGGTGGATACTTGCTAAGTTTGCTGAAGACACTAGTTACATCGTTGCACACATTCCATGTTTGCCATGCAGATTTCTTTCCTTTACCACGAAATGCAGACACTACATCACAACCAGTGAAGGCATGGAAGAAAAGAATTCCACCAGTCTTCTCTGGACCAATTTCAGAAACTATATCATGTATTGGAATCCATTTAAGATGTTTCCCCTGACTAAAGGCAATCCACAACTTCTGCAAGCCAAGTTCTTGCAACGATGGCAGGATAGATATTGCTATTACTACAACATCTGTGTCATTTGCCTTAATCATGAGGGTCTGGTAACCTTCCATTACTGCTTGCTTGGCATGTACAAACATACGTGTATCTGCCTCTTCATGACTACACGGAGCCACATCATCCAAGTTGATCACTTGAGTACTCAGTGCCAATTCTTCCTTAGTCACAACCACAACATTCATAGAGTGGATTTCGGCAATTTTGTCGGCAAGGAAATGGAAGAGTTCTGTCTTGTTGTTGTCATCACGCAGAAAGCTCTGCCAGTTTTTTGGCATTTTGTTACTTCCTGCCACCCTCCTTCGTACTCCTTTTCCTCGCTTTGATCTTGTTTCGGATTTTAAGCTGGATGGCAAATACACATCAAATACAATGTCAGTTCTCCTGTACTTGGCAGAAAAGGCTTGTATAATTGGGAGAACATTAACTCAAGCATAATCATCAAATGTTTTGGATGTACGTGGGTGCAGAGAGTTCACCAATGCCGAGCCATCAATTATAATAGCATCTGCTTCTGGTTCTGTGTCTGGTATCATCACTTGGGATTGGAGAAGGCTGACTAGATCAGACTTTTGACAGGAATGGAGCTTACCATTGTCACTCAAAGCAGCAGGAAAGGGCTGGTTTTCATACTTGAAGAATTCTTTCAAGTCACACTGCCTGCTCTGGCATGATATGAAGAGCTGTGAGAAGAGGTTACAGTCTTCCTTCAATGCTTTGTGCTTTGTGTTAGTGGCAACACATTCTTGCTTGAAGAAACTAAGCTTATTCTTCGTCAAAGGTTTATAAAACAGTGATTCTTCTTGACTCTCCAGGTCCTTCAGAAATGCACAAAATTTGTCAGCACCTCTCTGATAATGCATGCTGACTACTTCATGAACACTTGTGGGGGCAATGTCTTTGGTGTCCAACGTGAGCAGATCATTTGACTCCTCCAAGAAAGGATTTCCCAAGTCAGAAATAACCTTGGTTAGCTTGCCTACTTTCTCAAGAAATACCCTCTGTGCAGAAGTGGTTTGCTCATGATGGGCAGTACTTCTTGTTGCATCTTTGGCACTTGATAGTTCTTCATACTCCGTAACTAGATGACTCACTTCAGGGCCTGCAACCATCCACCTTCTCAGTGCTGATGGATCCTCCGTTATGCCAATTGCTCCGCCATCACCTTTTATCACAGCATTGGCTTGTTCGTGTGCTTGGTCAATAGCAAGTGCTGAGAATTCCCGGCAAGACTTGTGTACCACAAAATTGCCACTGTGAAACTTGCTGGCCACTTGAGGGTGGTGCTGTTCGAGAGACATCATATCTCTGAGGTTAATTGGAAGCCATCGTGCATAGTGGATATTGTTGTTGGCAAAGAAGTAAGGTATTAATTCAGACAATGCATCTTTGTACAACACAAAATTTGCTTCCCTAAATGATCGTATCAGTGCCAAAATAATCAGCTCCATTGAAAGAATAAGGTACCAGAACTGAAATTGGGGGCTCTGAAGTTTGCGTAGCTCACACCAGTCTTCAAAATTGATTACTTGGTTGGAGTTCTCAATTGCCTCATTGCAGTAATCAGTGTATGCTCTCTTCATAAGCCTATACAGACTGACTGCTGTTATTTGATGTGCTTGACGTGTTCTTGTGACGCTTGAAGCCATCAAGAAAGACTCCGTAGTACCAGATGAGGCCACACCTGCATCAGTGAGTGCAATTGTCCATCCACTACCTTTAAGGAGGCTTCCAATTGAACTGAATGCAGCCATCTCTATGTGTAAGCCTCCAAACATCAGCACGAACTTGTCTTCACCATATTTCTCTGGCCAGTGCCACTGTATCTGCTTGGCTAGTGCATAGAGTGGCTGATCTGCACCGATGACAGGGGTTTGTCCTGGATTCAAGAATGCCACTGTGTCTCTGACCTTGTCCATCACATGCTTTATAGTGGCAACAGAATGAGCTTGATCACGAAGCAGAGGCAGTAATGCTATGATGCTGACTTCAAATGCTTTGCTTCTCTTCTGTGCCGCATGGTGGGCTGACCATGTCACACTGAGAGCATCATCTACTTCTTCAGTGAGGGTCATCTTCTCAAGCCATTCATACTCATTTTTCACACATTGCCTTAGCAATCCAGGGCCTTTGAAAGACAAACTTGGGACTGTGGCTTGTGGAGGATTGGGGTTCTTCTTTGTGAAGTACGCTGGTGGTATGTTGGTATAATATTCAGGCAGCTCTGGAACAGTGGCCGTTTTGGTACCTTCTCTGATTTTCAATGATTCATACACCTCACCTCTCTTAGCTGCACTTGGATGCTGGAAGATGGAAATGCTTGTGCCGTGAAATGATGTGCTTGCTGTTGTCGCAGTCGGGTTATGATCTATGTTGTCCAAAACTGATGTTGTGAACAGCTCCTTTCTTAATCTTGGTGGGCATACTACTCCATCCTGCACATGTTTTGTGACTACTGCTTCTCCCAACTGTGCCGAAATTTCAAGGACTCGATCATATGAAATGCTAATACCATTGTCATGGAGCATTTCAACCAGATGTCTTTTTCTGGTCCTTGCATATATGGCCATTCCTGTATACACAGGAAAAGGGGTCTCACGATCTTTGGAATGCCTTTGAGTTGCTTTTTCGTTTCTGCACCTACCATAGCAGTTGTACTGCAATAACTGTGCCATAGCAAGGTCTGTTTTAGAAGCTCCAAATCTTAGCTGTGATTTAATGTCAGCACCATGCTCGATCATGCACACAAACTGCAGAAGTACTGGTGGGATGGAGTTATCAATACACTGTTCATCAAAATTTCCATTGAATTTAGACTTGTGGTTGAGTATTTGGTTGCGCAGGATGCTAGCAGCTTTAGAGAGGATAATAGCATCACTGTAGTCAGAGGCTTGTGATAAAACAGTACCTATATCTTCTTTGAAGGCAAGCAGTACATCACGCCCTTTTTTGTGTGACTCGAGCTCCGGCATCTGTGCCATTAATTTGTCTTTCAGTCGGTTGGAATGAACATCTGGTGACTCCACACCCAGCTGTTCAAGTCGCTCCTTATAAATTTTGGCAAGATCTGCCAATTTGAACACAACAGGTGATGTACCTTCTCTGTTGTGCTTGGTCTCATTTATGTAGATCAACAGCTCAGAAAAAGCTAAGGGGTGCGCCTCATTGCTACGTGAACTTTCATCGCTATGCTCTTGGTCTATGGCTTTAAGATAAGCTCTTTTTCTATTATACAACGCTGCCAGGCATGCAGGGTGGTATTTTAGCTCCTGTGCTACGACATCTCCACCACTGAGTTTTGCCAAGAGCTTTCCATCAGAGAGAGTTAGGGCACATTCATTTACCTTATTATTCAGTTGTTGTGTCATAGCATGTCGAAGTTCAGATGGTTGTTCTTTTTTCTCACACAAAAAACATTCAAATGGAGTAGGACTTCTCCTTGGGATCTTCCTCATGCTAGGCAATTCATCTGTTGTTTCATCAGTTGCAGATGATGCTCTTTTCTGGGCTCTTTTTAGCTTACTGTTATTAAACATCAAGCGACAGCTCTGGTGATATTTAGCATTATTCCTTCTCAAGGTTTGATCAATGCCCCCTCCTTCATCAAGTCTTGCTGGATCAAGCTTTATAGGTAAAGCATTCATTGCCTGAAAGAGTGGAACATTGGTGGCAATATTAGTATAGCCATCCTGCTCTGGTTTATAAGAGCTTGGAGGTGATTTCAGCTCCTCTTTCTTATCTTGTTGACAGAGGCAACATTTTGACCAGTCAGTCTGCCATTTGCTAGATAATGGAGTAGCCATGCCTTATTAAAACACCAACACACACTAGACAAATACAAGCAGACCATCAATAAACTCTACTCCATCAGCCACTGTACTATAGACTTACCTGAATCACTCAGAGAGAAATAAACACATGGTCATAGGTCAAAGGTCAATTAATAATGACAACCCACAAATTAAAATTACATGATAACTTATGCATCATTGTTGTGCAAATTATATTAGCATAGTTAGAAACAAAAAAAATTGACTGGAAAAGTGCATGAAATTCACAATTGACAGCCATCTTGAACGGCAGCCATCTTGAATTTTTACGTGGCTAATGTTATTTTCTCAAATAATGACCCAAAGTGAATCTATATGCAAAGTTTGGTGCTTGTATCACCATTTGATCAATTGAGCCAAAATATGGAATAATCTGCCCCACTATTAGGCCTGTTTCAGATGTTAGTGTTAACTATGTGGATGATGACCTGATATTTACTAACAAGGGAGCAGCATTTGGTAGCTGTGGAGCGTGTGCTGAGGTGTTTAGGAGAGGCAGGATTAAGGTGAAACTCAGGAAATGTATGTGGGGCAGGAAGCAAGTAAGGTATTTGGGTCATCTAGTGGGCTGTGGGCAGGTTGTGGTACCAGAAGCAAGGTGTGAGGCCATGAGGCAGTATGGCAAGCCACTGACAAAGAAAGGTTTGAAAACCTTTTTGGGAGCCCTAGGGTTCTACAGGAAGTTTGTCCCCGGGTTTGCTCAGTTTTCGTCAGCACTGACACCTGCCACTTACCTGAAAGCTCCCCACAGGGTCCGTTGGAGTGCTGACATGGAGAAGGCCTATAGGTTTCTATGTGAGTGTCTGTGTAATCCTATTGTGTTAACTGTACCTGTGGTGTGGTGTGGGCATCAATGGCTGTTTACATGTATCCAGAGATAGGGTGGAGTTGCCAGTGGAATTTTTCAGTCAGCAGCTCAGAGGAGCTGAACGAAATTACTCGGTCAGCGAATTGGAGGCTCTAGCAGTTGTCGCAGCAGTGTACCACTTCGAGGTGTACCTATGGGGGTCGGATGTCACCATTGTAACTGACCACGAACCCAACCTAGTGTTGTTGGGAGGGACCAGTAAACTAAATGGGCGGCTGCATCGGTTCAGTCAGAAGCTGGCGGGACGGGTGTCCCAGATCATGGAAGCAGAGGGGGACATTCCCCATGTAGATGGACTGTCCAGAAGGAATTGGGAAGATCATGAGAACATGCAAGATCAAGAGGTGAAGTATGTTCACCCCCAGTCATTGTTGACTCCAGTCGAGGCTGTAGTCACAGGAGGGGGAGATGTGGGACTGAACATCGACAGCAGCAGAGTGGAAAATTGACAGTACTAGAATTTTCTTGTATTGAGTTGTGCTGAGTGTATATCATGCATATGTAGGTGTTGATTACTTGTTTGTGCCGAGCGTGTGCCACGTGTTTGTGTGTCGTGTGCATAGTGTTGTGCAATGTGTGTGAATATAATGTGTTGTATCAGTGTGGTGTTTCAGTTAGTTCTGTTCTTCTTTTATCATTTGTGTCTGTGCATCTGTTTACGGAATTAAATTAACACTTAACCTCTGATACAGCTTTCACTGTGATCGATGGAAATCGCTAATCACTCACTTCCAACAAAAAGTTGAAAACCACTATTGGGAGGTCGATGGACTGCAACAAGAGCTTGTGGAAGAGTTCATTATATCTATAGAAGGAGACTCTGAATCGGACTTTGACTCTTAGGCCAACACATCTTCAGACGACTTAGATTAACTTGATTGAACTTTGACCTTGCTCCATTTTGTGCACTCAAGTTGGGGTAATGAAACAGCCAACTGGCTACTACTGGTAGATGGCTTGTGAGTAAATATTCACAAGCCAAAACTAATACTAATATTTAACTTTATCATATGTATCCATGATGATTGATAAAGAAAACATTATTATAAAAAATTATTTATTATATAAACAATAGCTTTTCAATGAAGCAATATACATTATATCAGAATGATGAATGATTGATTAAAGGGAGTAGGGAGCCTTTCCTTCCAACACCATGAAAAACAAACAAAAGTATTCCAGCCAGCCATCTCCTGCCACACCCCTAAAAATAAAAAGAGGTGCAGTAAAAAAAAAAAGCTTAACTTCTACCTACAATCTCTAAGGGTGGCCGCACACCGCCTACGCAATTTTTTGTTGATGGTTGCTATGCACGATTACTACTATTGTATACTTACAGGGGCTTCTCCACTACAACACAAGGACTAAGTACCTGCCGAAGGAGCCCGCTCACTAATTTTAGAGCGAATCTGGAGGAAATATCGGGGCCTGGCTATAAAACTTTGTAGCACTTTTTTGGAGCGGTGGATAAGTTGGAGCTCCGCAATTTGGTGCAATACTAGCCGAGCTGATACTCTACTGCAACATAACGAGTTCTTATCCATTTCAATATTACTTTATGATTTATTCGCAATTTTTTCTATTTATAAGATATTGAAAAATTCTCGTTATGGTGCAGTTCATTTTTTTTTTGGTTTACCCGTGTGTATAATTTTTGTGTCATTCTCATTATTAGATTTCAAGAAAAACTCATACAAAATTTGGAACTTTAATTCCACTCGCAATTCTTAAGAAATAGCCCAACCCCATATCTCGTACTACGAGTACGCGAGCAATTATTTTTTCAATTAGTTTGTATTGGTTCTAAAAAGAGCCCGCCTATATCAAGAGTAAACAAACATCAATACAACAATAACAAGAGAGTCAGAAGAGAGAGCAGTTTATTTGAGATAGCCAAAGGTGAAGGTATTAGATCTGCTCAGCTTGGGAAGTCTTCGCTCCGCAGAAATAGAGCCTGGTGGATCCATCCGCTTGAGTTCAGGTGCGCAGAGTCCGGAGAACGGCTACTGGAAGAGAGGAAGCCTGGTGCACCTTGCCGCGTGAGCTCAGACGACGTATGGAGAGTTGCTGTAAACGAATATGAGACAACAAGAAGCTAAACTAAAACACCACAACTTCGCAAAGTTTACTTCTGCTACTAATGCGCGATTGTTTCTGCTCGCGTATTATCGAATGGTGGGGTATTGGCGGGGAATAAATTAATGTCCGGATCTACAGGCGGTGCGCGTTGCTATGTGCGGCCACCCTTAATAGAATACTACCAAAAGAAACCGCTATAATTGACCGTATTTCGAAGCTATCCAGAGTTATCATCAGCCTTTAAAAATCTACTGATTTAGTCCTGCTATAAAATAACCTCTACTGACGCTAAGAAATCCCTTCAGATAGATGCCAACGAGAAATAAATAGAAGAATTCACCCTCCTGGTTGTACACAGTGCCCCATGTCCTGTCTGCTCTTAGACCGAGTAAACAAAGTTTCACGTGGTCGGACTGCTGTAGGCGCGTGACTAAAATCGAGCGCGTTTTGAGCGGGAAAGCTGTGGGGGGTTTTCTCTCCCATAGACTTTTGTATAGGTTTTTCAAAACTATACTTTCCGGAACTTTTATAGCTCGTTGTGGGAATATTTTAAACCGCTTGGCGCCCAACTTTCCAATGGTGCAAACAAGGGATGCTACCTGCTTCAGTTCAAAAGCTATTCAAGTTTTTTTCTGACCAACTCAACTTGGATATACGCTGTTTAAAAAGGGGTGTTTGGATAACTTAGTTTTGGTGTTAAATAGGAAGAGCTGCATGGACACCCCAGTTTAAAGCCAAATATTGTTTCCATAGTTAGTCGCTACTACATAAATGATATTTGAAAGGAAGAAACTAATGGATATAAGCTATTATTATATAAGCTCACTTGTAAAGTATGCATTGGTGTAGAAGTTATAAGCGCTCAAAGTGGGGTGTCCAAACAGCACCTTTTGGCAAACACCTCACGTGGTGTTATTTAAGCAACCCATTTTAATAGGGACTATAGTGAAGTTGCTAACTACAATAGTTATACAATACAAAACTTGTCAATGTACACTGTAAAAATTATAGCGTAAAAACCCACCAAATTCACACCAAAGCGGTGGTGTGAATGCCCACCACCTATGCATAGTGTGTCCTTCACACTTTCTTCCTAGTGTGAATGCACACTTAGTGTGAAATTCATACTCAATGGAATAGCATGGACTCTTTACCGAACATTAATTATATTCATGTGCAGGCAAAAACCGATGCTATTATCATTGTAATCTACCTTATAAATGTTTTGTACACTTGTGTGCTAGATAAGAGAGTTGACTAAAATTTTAGTCGTCTAATTAATGAGATCTGGGATTACACCAATCTCTTTTTGGAAAAAAAATGTTGATATGTATTACTGGAATGAATGTAACTTGAAATAATTCAGCATTAATGTAAGTATGAGTTCATGGTTATTGTGGTGAGAATTCACACTAAATTTGGTGTGGATTTCACACCCAAACGATGAGGTGTGCGCATCACACCATATTTTGGTGTGACTATTGTTACAAGTGATTCACGCTTAATTTGGTGTGAACTACACACCTTTTGGTTTACAGTGTAGATAGCCAGTTATACATAATGTGAATTTAGGATAAATGGAGATAGACCGGAACGACTATAATTGCCTACACTTAGTTGACTTACTTTGCCGATTAGCGAAATAGCTAACTATGATTGTTCATTATTTTTGACAAGGGTACATTGATTCCTTGCAAACCAGTGGAAAGATAATTATCATCACTAATTGGTGTGAAATAAAAATAGTCTAAATCTAGTGTGCTCAGACTGGTCCTCCTAATAAATACCTTGAAATGCTTTAATTTTAACCATCCTGGGTTTGACCTTGGTTGTTTAACCAATATACCAACTACAACCATGTATGTGTCATATATTATTATTATTTCCACCAAGTATTTCTTATGTGTATATGCTTGTTTGATAGCATTTCACATATGTAGTGTTGCTTATGACAATGAAGGGGTTAATACTAGTAAATATTGAGTTCAGATGACTCAATATTCCATCTTTATTATCATGTAGCTCATACTTCAGCTCCTTCATTGCAAGTGGTTTCAATTGCATCATTAAGCATTACTGTTAATTGGACTAATATTCAATGTTCTGATAGAAATGGAAGAATTGAAGGATATAACTTGTCAGTATGTTCTTTTTTTAAAAAAAAGTTTGATGAATGTGCTCACTATATAACAAAGAATACTAGTATGGAAATCAATAAACTAGATCCAATAACCAATTATGTAATCAGAATCAACGCTTTTACTATAGAAAATAACAAAACATTGAACGGACCAATGTCAAAACAACTTAGAATAAAAACTAAAGTAATTGATGGTTAGTATACTTGTATTTTGTAGTGTTTTATCCTTATTTATATATATATATATATATATATTGTTTCAAGAGCTTGGTTTTGTGCTCCAAGGCATATTCTATCCAACAGGTTCTTTTATTGATTATACCAAAATAGGAACACAAAATGATGCTTTGTATTGTGTAACTCCATATATGGAATGCTGTGGAATCAAAAGTACACGAGGCAAACGTCTGAACTGGAAGTTTCCTAATGGTAAAATAATTAGTAAAAACCATTCAACTCATAATATATTTTGGAGAAGAGGACGTAGCTCAATATTGCTTCAACGTACTAACAATGTATCCTTGCCAACTGGTTATTACAAGTGTCAAATACTAAATAGTACAGGTCAATTGACAAGATTACACATTTATTTGCATCTACCAGGTATTGTGCAGTAATATCTATTATTATTATTATGTATTGAGGCTAGCATTAAGAATGATGATGGTCAGTGTAAAGTACTGTGTTTACACCATATAACTTTGATACTTAATGGATTGAACAAAGATTATCGTGTCACTACCACATGATTATATTCAAATAAATAGGTACCTTGAATAATACCACAGTAGTTGACAATCTTAATAATTTCCATTATAAGTACAAAACAAGCAAATTTTTTGAGCTCTGCATTACTTGATGTTTCATTGTGGCAGAATAGTGTTTCATGTATAGATTAAAATATACAAAAAGTAAATTATAACAGTATCAAGCATGATTGTAGGATATATATATTTTCTCTTCAATGATTATATAATTAGTCAAATTTGGATAGACACCCTTAACACAATAATATAAGGAATAATTGTATTGTTAACTTGGTCAGGAACATCACAGAATTGTAACAGTATTGACGAATCAAAATGTTCATGTGTTTGTTTAGTTATTAATAAATACAATAACAACATTACTTTTAAATAACTTTGTGATTAACATACTGAAAAATATTGATGATCCAACTACAGATACTATTTCTGCCTATACTACTTCTCGGCCTGCATTCTTCACTTCTCAGCATGCATCCACTCCTCATTTAACAACTTGTAAGTACATTGAAGCATTTTACAATCTATACATGCATCACTGTAATTCAGTCAGTCAAACGGTCAGTTCAATATAATTGGTCAGGTCATAAAATGTGTATATTCACGTATATGCATGCATTGTATATGCTCTTGATATTTACTATTATTATGTTGCACCTGTTAGTCAGTAATTGGAAATGAAATCACAGTATAATTGAAATGCTACTAGCTATGTGCCCCTGAATGTTAATCATATTATCTCTTATTTTTTATATTGCCTATTAAACTAAACTAGCGTGCAGTATTTGTACATTATTCATTCAGTAGACCTTCTGTTTATGTATAGAAATTAAATTAATAGTTTTTTTTTCATAATGGAGTTAAAGCATGTTGCTTTAAGACGATTGCACACTTTAATAAATAGATGTATTGTTAGCTTTCACAGGCTTTTTTTAAACAATACAAAATTAAAAATATTTGGTTGCCACCTGAATCGGACTCAGGACTATACTTCCTAACACACAAATGCTCTGCTCCTGAGCTAGGACAACCAGATGTCAGACAACACACCAACTCCATATATGAAGTGATCAATTATTAACTTATGAAGTGATAAATTATGAACTTATGAAGTGATTTAGTGGAGCAAAAAATTTCAACGAATAAAAAGAGTCTTTGAAAAAAGAGAATTTTTGTTGGCCTTTTGAGAGTGAGACTGCGTAGCATAGCAGTACCCCTCTACAGAATTGGAGTGTTTGTTTTCCAGGTGGTTGTCGTAGCTCAGTGGCAGAGCGCTAGTGCGTTATGCAAGCAGTCCTGGGTTCATTTGGGTGGCAACCAAATATTTATTTCTATATTGTTTAAAAAAAAAGCCTGTGAAAGGGAGAGAATACATCTAATGAGTAAAAGAAGGCTGGGAAAGAAATTATTAAGTGACTTTAATTATTATTTGCAGATGTTCGAGGTCACAGTCAGAATTTGTCTTCATTTGTGACAATATTCATGTATGCAATTAATGTATTAGTACTCCAATAAACACTGAAAATTTCACAATTAAAAAATATCTTTGACTAGTTGGAAGTAGTGAAGTAGTAAGTTTCAGCTATTAAATACCAACTCAATAAATGCTTGTGTATTTAGTTGCATGGATAGTATGAGTGATTATGTGTATAGTATAATAGCTTGTGTGTCCAGTTATGATGGCGACAACGGTGTGTATTCATGAATAATCCTGAGCAAAATTGGTAAAGCATTGTCATCTTGAATGGGAAAAAAAAAAGAGAAATGAATTCCTAGATCAAAGATTTGTCTAAGTAATTTTATTTGATTTTTTTTAGTCACTTTAATTTTTTCATGTCAGCAAGTAGCCATTTCAGATTCTGGGCTCTACCCAACTTTGCTGGAACTCTAAATAGAGGTGTTGGAGCTCATCTGTTTAAGATACTCCTGTGTAATGTTAAACCATCATAATTTGTTAGGCAGAGGTTGGTCAAGAAATTCCTCTTTTTGACCATGCCACACAAAAAAGTAACAACAAATATTAAAATAAACAAACATGTCATTTTCACTTAAAACTCTATGATTTTGCTTAGCTGCCTAGATTGAATACAAGGCTACCATAATATGTAATACTAAAAAATCATGTATCTAGCAATATTTAAATAATAACTTCAATTGAAAAGAGCTAATGTTTAAAATATCCTACACTCAAAAAAAATCCCTAGTAGTATTTCTGAAATGACAGTCCACATTTGATTTTCACAGGGATGAACTTAATTTCACAATTGACTATGTTCTTTACTGCTGACGACTGTTGTGATGTATTTTACGCAATACAAAACTGTAAACATATACTATGGACCTGATCAAGATATGGTGTAACTATACTAAGCTACAAAAATTTTAGTGAAATTAATAATATATTGCAAATATTATAAATCTCCTGCAGCTGACAGGGAGACAGCAAATGAGAGTGACAACCTGATTATGAAGAACATTATAAGGCAAAATTTATAATTTGACTTGAACGACCAATAAAGCTTATTATTCCGCCATACTGGTAGTGAGAAAGTGATTCAGTCCAATGAGGTTCACAAAACCAAACTTTAATACCCTTGTTAAAATAGGTGTTACCATTGTATGTTATAATATTATAGATCTTCCAGCACACTTCAGCTGCAGTTATCTAATAAAGTGACTGTTGATACTTAATATAAATATATAATGTTACCATCACAGAACGTATATTTCCCAGTAAACAAGTACAGAAGGACTTGTACATTGCGGTGGTCCACAAGATGATGCACACATACAGTGAACAATATACTTCCTTTGTGAAGTCATATTAAGTGACACTCAGTGGATGATGCTGAAGTAAGCAAACACTACTCAATATGGAAGGCTTCATCCCCACTCCTTCATAACAACCCCTTGATGCAAGTCACAAACGCATGTTTTTGGCTGAGTTATTGTGACAATATAACCATAGAAGCCATCCTGAAATAAACCATGGACAATAGACGGCCAAGCTGAACATTATGTAGATTATTAAAGTTTGGGCATCAATCCAATATTTATTTCTTTTACACACGTCCCACAACAACCTTATCAATTATATTACAAGCATTCTAAATGTAACCAAGCAAGTGATACCCTGTTGTTCTAATGTGATATTTTCTTGTATTACTGTAGTGTAGTGTGTAAGAATTTTATTTGAAGTAAATGAATGTGCTATATATTTATGTTATCATGAATGAAAGCATATAGATATGGTAGTGACTGATCAGATATACTTATGTTAGAATACTTTAAGGTATCAATCATTCCTTTCATTTGCTCAATAGTCAACAGCATTTGCACTATATATAGAATTATAATTAATCAACTATTGCAAAAAATTGTGAAACTTTTTTTGTTGTATGCTTCCATGATGTAGTATTTCCCGCTAAAGAATACTAGATTTGTGATAACTAGGGCTTTTCTTCATGTTTACAGACATACTACTAAATTGATGCATGTAAAATGCATGCACAGGACAAAAACTTGAATTTCCTGTGACATTTATTATATTTTATATATTTTTTTTTTTACTTCATCAGGTTCAAAAAAGTATAGCTGTAGAAGATGCACACATATAAATCAGTACATAAAATGCAGTTAATCTCCGGTTGTGGCCTCGAACATCTGTAAATGTTGACAATATAATTAATATAATATGTGACAGTAACACAAAATTGAACATACAAATTAAGTTGATTCATAGTTTGATGTGCACAACTGCATCCTCTCTTTACAGAAGTATGAAACATTAGCTATGTGTAATTGTGTTTATTTTGTATGTTTAAAAAAGAGCTATCTTTGTGTAATAACCAAATTTACTAGCTGCCCTAGTAAAAACTACTGCAGTAAAGATATTTAGCATAGAATAAACCACTTATTACACCCATCAGAGGTGATACAGCAAGTTATTTAATTCTCAAGCTTTACTTTATTAGCCTCTGGCTCTTGAAAATAAATTAGCCTGCTCGTGAAAATGTCTTGCTATATCACATTTGACTCATGTAATACAAACTATGCATATAATTTCTATAATAATATGGCCTGCTGTAGTCCTCTGTTAGTGCCCATTCCACCTGTAGCAACGAAGTAAGCCCACAGTACACAGAAAAAGAAAAAGAAAGACAGCAAAAACAGTCAATTTGCGGTTATGGCCTTGGTTTCTGGTGGCAGGGCGGCACCCTTAAACTTTATAGCATACGCAGGCACACAAGGAGAAAAACGTACACATGTCCCAACAGCAAATTACTGAATTATATTGAAGACATAGAAATATATACCTCTTAGTGTTTTAATTTGCTTGCTTTATTGAATGAAAACTGATTTAATCAGTAAATAAAAGCAATAGTTTATTTATTGAAATTTTCAATAGTCAAATTTTATATGCCTGCTATTCAAGGCTCAATGGTAATGAAGAGTCTCAATAATGTGTATATAATTATACTTAGACTGTCTTGTACTGAATGTACTGTTTTCACAATTTCTTTCTCAGCCTTCATTTTACTTTAGATGTCTTATCTTTCTCTTTCACAGGCTTTTAAACCCAAGATCATTTGTTTAACACAGCGCTCTACCACTAAGCATCGACAACCAGCCAGCAAATAAACACTAGTGGTCCTGGGTTCTATTGTCATTGCGACCAGATATTTTACTTCTGCATTTGTTTAAAAAAGCCTGTGAAAGAGAGAGAATACATCTAACTCTAGCTAAACAGTAAAAATAAGTATGAGAAAAAAAATTGTGTGAAGTGAAAAAATAGCAGAGCAAAAAAAATCCACGGATAAAAAGAATCTACAAAAAATGAATCATAAAATTCTGTTGGTCTGTTGAGAGTGATACTGTAGCATAGCAGTACCCCTGTTATAACTCAGTGGCTAAGCACTTGTGCCTTAAGCAAGGGATTCCCCCAGGCAACCAAATATTTTTACTTCAGTATTGTTCAAACAGCGCCTGTGAAAGAGAGAGAATACATCTAATGAAAATATTTTTGAGTTAAAAGTAAGGTTAATGAAAAGGAATATTTGCTTATATGTTAAAATAAGTATGTACATGCATTATCAAAATTATAAATCTAGTCAATTTTAATGAATTCTAAAAATATTGAGCTCATATGTACTAAATTTATTTCTAAAAAAATGGGAATTATTGAGTTGAAATAATTTCTAGTATTCCTACTTATGAGTTTGTAATAATATATACAATAATTAATATAGACATAATTATAATGTGACTGACTATGTGCACATTCACCTCAAACTAAAATAAAGTGAGTGGTACTAATAATGTTGAAATGATTACCAATTTTAACGCAATAATGACATCCAATAGGGGATACCACTTACCTGGTGTGGGTGCGATTGTAATACTCCGTGTGGGTGTGACTATATTACTTGTGGAAGAATCTATTAAATGATATGATAGCAAAATGAAACTAGTACAATAATCGAATGTACATTAGAATAACAATTTCCTGATTTTTGTTTTGATTCTATTCAACTGTGTTATTTGTGCATATAAAAAAGGGTAGACTTCATGTTATTCACTGTGGACATGCCAATAATAATATGCTATGAATTCATTTGTTGATGATTACTAAACTGAAAGTTGGGTGCTAATGATGCACACAAACGACTGCTGCATTTGAGGAATTTACATTGGGCATATCTAATATTATAGTTACATTGAACAAATGTCAGATATCTTTTTGCCTACTTGATGCACACAAAATAAAATAGTACAGTAATAATTATAATAATAGTTAATAAAGCATAAAGCACACACCCTAATATTATTATAATTATACATGCACGGACAGACAGACAGACAGACAGACAGACAGACAGACAGACAGACAGACAGATGGACAAACAGACAGACATTGAAATGTTTTATTAAATGTACTGGTAGTAGCAGAATCAACAGTGACTTTCACAGTTACTTCACTTGTGGGATCTACAACACAAAATGCCATTTTAATTGATAATTGTTTATAAACAGGCAGACATATAGACTGACAGATGGGCTGACTGATAGACATACAAATATGCAGAAAAACAGATTGCTAAGCCAACATGAATATACTAAAGTAGTTATACTACTCTTACTTGTTGTAGCAGTCTCCACAATTCCTTCATCTGTGACATTAACAACACAATATACCATATTTATAACTATTGTTTATTGGAAATTGTTTATAGTAACTGTCTAATAAACATACAACATAAATTATTCATAAACTAGAATTCAGACTCAGTTATAATGTATCTTAAATGATGTGTTTATGTTTATTGCTATCATGAATATATCAACACCCCTTTTTTACCATTTCATAGTATGCCGACTGACAGATGGGCTGACTGATAGACATACAAATACGCAGAAAATATGGATTGATAAGCCAACATGAACAACTAAAAATGTTTACTATGCTTACTTGTTGTAGTTGTAACAGAGTTATCAGTAGTGGTCACAATTCTTTCATCTGTGAAAATACCAACACAATATACCATTTTTATTAATAACTGCTGGTTATTGGGAATTAACTGTCTAATGAATGTAAGACATAAAATTATGTTAATTCATGAACCAGAAGTCAAACTCATAAGGTGTCTTAAATGATGCGTTTTGGTTTCATGTAATCTTGATATGAAAACAGCTCTACTTCACCATTTCTAAGTATATATGATTTAAGTTAACTGTGTTGTGTAAAGTCACGTATACATAACCAATTGAACATCTTAATTGGAAATTTTATAATTCAGTGACCTGTTTGCTAATATTAATTGTAAGAAATGGTTGAAAATATCAGAATATAATTACTGAACTATACCTGGTTCCTTCACATCAATCTGTATTTGGTCAATTTGACCAGCTTTATTACGTATTTTACATGTATATAAACCAGTAGGCATAGGTACATTGTTATCACGATGAAGAACAAGTGAACCTTGTTCTCTTGTCCAATATATACTTTCACCACTAGCCTCAACTACTGTTTCTCCATTAGGGAATATCCAATCAACTAGATTAAGAATATCTGCGTTGAGTATTCTTATACAACATACAAAAAATGGAGTCACACATCTCAATGCATCGAGTCCTTCTCCTATATTAGAATAATCAATAGATGAACCTGGTTGGTAGAATTGTCCGTTGAGAAGAAAACCAAGCTCTTTAAATGTACACAACAAATATTGTTTAAACAAATACAAAATAAAATAAAAATATTATACTAACCTTCAAACGGTTTAATGAATGCTATAGCCTCCCGTGTTGGTCCATTCAACAATATTCCATTATTTCCAATAGAATAAGCGCTAACATACAAATATAACAATGCCCTAGGGATTTGACCAGTGATATGAAAAAAATTCTTTGTAGTTCTTGTATTGTTAACACAACCCTCAAGCTCATTTATAAACAAACACAGTGACAGCTCATATCCTGCAATTTTTCCATTTCTGTTCTGACAGGGGACATTAGACCAATCAAATGTAGCACTTCCTGCAGTGCTTGATGTTGAATTTATTACTGGAGCTACACTTGGGGCTAGATAGATATTCAATAGCCTCTATTTAAATAGTCCTTTAAATTTCAAATTGATCACATTATGTGTTTTAATTCAGATGATATGTGCAGTATTTTACTAGAATTATGCCTTATGAAATTTAGTACACAGTTAATTAGAATATGTCCTGGAAAATATTTTTGGCTATAGGGACACTGCAGATTCATTTCATGGTAGGTGTGGCACGTAATTCATTATTATTGCTATTGAGATAAAGAAATTGTTGATTTTAAGTTGATTTTGGGTAGTGCAAATTTTATGTTAAGTTATAAAATTAGTAATCAGTGCTTTTTTAACAGATGTGCCTGAAGGTTGGCGGGACAGTGTTAAATTTCACATATTAATGCTCTTATGATACGGCATAAATAGCAGCTGTGCACAAGATTTAACAAGAAGAGAGACTAAGGTAAGCATGAAGGTTTAGTATAGCTACAGCAACCTATTAAGCACAGAGATTTAGGTCAGGGAGCAATTTATTAATAACAGAACAAGCCTTACACATGTAACTATCCTATGCAGAAATATAACACAATAAACGCTTGGTTAAAATCACTAGACTATTATAGTTGTGGCTACAGATTGGACTCCACAAGTTGACAGTGTATGCAGCAAGGCTTATCGAGCTCTTCTCCTAATAAGGCCATCAATCCTAATTTCAGCCAGCACAGTATAAATAAATATATGTATCTGTCTTTGGTTAAGTCTCACATAACATTTTGTATTGCATTAAAATTTGATTGAAAGTGTTACTTCTGATACAATACATAGATGTTCAACAAAATATAGCACAACAAAATATAAAGCTTATATTATGGCATTGCCTTGAAATATTGGATATGCTTATCTGATAAAAAGTACAAAAAAAAATACTTAAAACTGTTCAAGCATTTACATATCCTTCTAATATGTCCCCCTTCGAATCAAAAATGAAATACCACTTCTCTAAAATGCAGTCATCAGTATTTTAAGTTACAAGATTTTAGGATGTATTTTTTTTCTCACAAGGACATCTCATTGTGTATGTATAAGAATACTTTCCTAATGGAATTTCATACTTTGATCTTCTCAATCTTGCACGGTCTCTTATTTTTGGACTTTGTAATACCACCCAAATAATATAGTGATAACAATAATAATAATAATATTATAATAATGATAATAATAGGATGTAGTATCAATAGCAGTATCAGTAGTAGTTTCAATAATAATAATAATAATAAAAGTAATAATAATAATAATAATAATAATAATAATAATAATAATAATAATAATAATAATAATAATAATTACAACAGTGATAATATAATAATAGTAAATAATATAATAATATAGTACTTATAATTATTGTTATTATTATAGCTAATTGGTTGGTGAACTCTAAAACACCTATAGAATGAGGCAGCAATGGCTATCTACTTGGGACTGGAGTAAGTGCTTATGCAGCTTTGTCTAGATGTAACACTATGGGAGCACGCTACAAGACAATGTCTAATCTTCTGATAAATTTCTGTAAGATTGGTTGCTCGCCAAACAAGGGGTTTATCATGTCTAGGTGATGGTAGTGGAATTAAAGTAAAGTGTTTATAAGAAATATCTGTCAAATCTTGAGAGAGGTAAGTTCTTTCCTTGAAACATGCTTCTTCAGTGGCAAACAAGCACAATATGGAAAGCACTGTCATAGATTTTCATTGTTACTTTAATAACCTCCTGATAATTAATTTTCATTATCTTAGTAGCATTAAATTAAATTGGATGTAATTAATTCACAATACATTTCAGCTCCAGCTCGTAAGCCTTCTTCAGTTGTGAGGTATATATGCCCATTAAAAATAAAATAAACAAAATCACCAAAAGCATCTGATTAAATGCTACGAATCATGGCATTGCACTAGCTGAATTTAAATCCTATATCGAGATCTTCACCTAGTGTCATCTGTCTTCAAACTTACTGACCTACCGAACATGTACAGCACTACACTAAATTAAAGGGGCACATCCACTCTATCAAGCTCAAAAATATTGGAATACTCTCCAGACATAAAACCTGATAAAACTAGGGCTGGTTTCCAATGCTGTTTTTTAATCGGCTTTGCAAAAGGCACATAAGCATAATGCAGACAATGCTAATGAAAAACGAAGTATGTACCAGTGTCTATTTTGGAGTTAGTTGTGCACAGTTGACACTATCAGAAGCCTCCCAACCAGTCCTCATGATTATAACTACTGATACACAATGGTTTGTAAGATGTCAGGAAAGTCAGACTACCAGCACCATCAGACACAACATAATAAAATACAAGTGTGAACTTGCAGATGATTGGTATGAGCTCCATCTCTCAGTGAATGGGACCAAAATAAGACGGTTTAGGGAGGCTGGGAAATATGCTGTACCACGTTGTTATTTTTTAACCAAAAGTCACTCAAGCCTGTAGGGAATCCATGTGTTGTGGCTGAAAAAAGGACTGTAGCAGATTTGCATGTTTTGGAAGGATTTGCAGTGCATTGAGCTTTGTTTTTGTCGTAAATTTATACAAATTAACTATTGTAATAATAATGTTGTAACCATAATGTGCATTCTGACAACATTTAGCTTTTTAAAAATGTTGTGAGGTCCAATTAATCAGTTTTGCTAATCCTAGAATAAACTTGATTTAGCATAACCAAAATATTAGGAAAAAAATGGCAGCCATTTTGAAAAAGAGGTGAAATTTTTTATTACAGGGCAAATCTGCAATGTCCCTATAGCCAAAAACGTTAATAAGGGTGTATTCTAACACTGTATCAATTTTCATGCTTTTTAACCATCAAAGGGCACAATTCTTTCACATATAAGCTGGACTATTGTTCATGAGAGGCAAGAATATTTTGGGTATTTTATGTGAGAAAATAATTATATGAATTACTTAAAAAATATTGATTTGTTTCCTGATCATAAGCAAGATAACCATTGTATAACTGATTATTGTTATAATAACTCGCAGTGTGTGAATGAATTAGTTGGCTGTATTTATCCTAAGCTTTTAATTATTGAATAATAAATTATGCATATGGTTTGAGTGGGAGTTATTCAGTTTTCCTGATGCAAAGAGAATTGAATTCTAAAAAAGGTGTACCTCAATTTTTATAGGCCACAGATGTGCATTTATTATTTATATCTACATTCCACTCTTGATTTGATCAATGAACTATGGGAGATGTCATATAATTCTTGTCTATTTCATCAGTTCTAAGGTTAAAATGGGAAGTTTGGAGAACTTAGTTTTGGTGTTAAATAGGAGGCGCTGCCTGAACACACCAGTAAAAGGCCTCATATGGCCTCAATAGTAGTTAGTCATTACTAGAAGATATTCTTACTGAAGAAGCTAGAGGATGAAAGTTATCAATTATACATGCTCATTGGGTATAAAATGTATTGGTGTAAGTTATAAGAACTCAAAGTGGAGTATCCAGACAGCACCACCTGGTAAACACCTCACGAGGTGTTATTTAAACATCCCAGAGTAAAGTTATCTTGAGAAATTGCGAACTCCATTCTTTCTGAGTAACAGCCACACATCATTATTTACAACCCAGTCACATAATATTCGAGCCCTGCTAAAACTAAAAAGAGTACAAACTGAAATACATTAATTATATACTTGGAGGGGTGTGACAGGAATGTTAATAAAAGTATTATGACGATGGATGAAGAAAATTTTAATAAAATTGATGGATTAATTTATTCAGGATATCTGACAAAAAAAAATTGTAAAAGAATGAATATCCTCCATTGCCACAGCAGCAAGCATTGTATCATTCATATGATATATTTTTGTGAAAAAAAGGTGCCTAGCAATGTGTTGTTTTGTTGTTGTTGTTGTTGTTTTTAGAAACAAACAGTATCTACAAAAAGCTGAGAAGAGTGAAAAAAAGGTGCCTAGCAATGTGTTGTTTTGTTGTTGTTGTTTTTAGAAACAAACAGTATCTACAAAAAGCTGAGAAGAGTTTGGACTCAAGTGGTAGTTTTTGTAATGCTAGTAATAAAACAATAACATTGAACAGAATTAGATATCCTTAGTGATGCAGCACTGGAGATGCATGACAGACCCACATATTATTCTTCATCTACATGACTGAAATAAATAAATTGGGGGGTTGAACAATGAACCTTTTCAATACTTGTTAAATGACTTCATAATAATTTTATTTCACAGTGAACCCCAATTGTTACATTATCTTGGAGTAAGCAAAAGTAGGTACTAGTTGAGACACATAGAGAGGGAAATGCACTTGCTGTGCATAATCATTTGGAGTAATGACAGCTGAGGACTACACTAGTGTAAAATTAAAAAATAAATATGAATACCTGAAATGTTAGTTCTGAAAGTAAAATTAGAAAATGTTGCTGAACCCCTCGAATTGACTGCTCTCAAGGAAATCATATATACAGAATTTGGTACTAAAGATGTTAGATTGTAACTTCTAGAAAAGCCAGGGATTCCAATGCTGGTCCCATTCAGGGACTCATTATTGCATTCCACTATATAATATGAAAAAGAAACCACATAAAACTCAGCCAGGGATCTTTGAGGTTGTGTCCAATTGAAAGAAATGGAGGTAGGTGAGGATTTCAAGTTATATATTTGTGGTGAAGTCAAGGTTGGATCTGAATTGGCATTTATACATTTGATGAATAGAATTCAGTCAAACATTAATTATCATCTTATCTAAATGTAAAAATGCACCAAAGGGGTGAACTCTCAGCGCTATTAAACACTACCTAGCTATTACAAAATATTCTCCTTCCAAAAGAACGAGCAATCTGTTAGCTATTGTTAATAATGAGAATGATACTAGGAAACGCTGTCTTCACTAGAGAAGAAGCTAAACTAGGAAAACACCCACCTGTATACATTTTGAATGAGAAGCTTCACTTCTTTCAATTCCGTTAACTTTCCCGAGTATAAAGCGAACTACACCGCTGGCTGCAGAAATTCTTTGCTCAGGTGATTGTGACGTCCCACTAGGGGGTGTTGCCCATAAAAAGCTGGTACCTACGCGGAGATGAAAGCTTCGCGTTTTCTCAACGATTAGCCTGAAATTCAAAAAAGTAGCACAATAAAAGGTCTTAAACCTTCGTCTTGAGTATAAAGTACATACCTAAATCAACTGTTAATTATCAGTAATACCCAAAATCAGAGCATGACAGACAGACATACAAACAAACAGGATGACTACTATAACCCTCTCGAGCATGCGAGCCAAAGGGTTAATGAAATAATACCATCACAATAGTAGTATACAACCAGCTACACTCACAATAAATGGCTCATGGAGATCATACAGCACAACTTGAAGGTATAGTATATATGAAAATTTTAACAAAACTAAAAAGAAATTCATTTGTCAGTATTTTGGACATTACCTAATAAATACTTGTGATACATCAAGAGAGGGATTGAATTAAGTTGAAATTTCTTTCTTTTTTCTACTCTATTTATTTAGAAATTAAAGAACCTAAAACCTTAAGGTATGAGCTTTTGATGTAATACTACAAGTTTGTATTACAACCATCAGATAATGAAAAACACTGTACAGTTAACAAGGCATTGTGATTGGAACTAGTATAATAGCGCATTTTGTGTGATTTGTGTGTAATTAGGATATACCATTCTACTACGGTTAAACACTTTTAATTTTCATAAAGTGCCCTCTGAACATTTACTCTGTAAATAGCTATGTAATTATATACTCACCGATAAGTACTGTGCATAATATACTTAATAGTAGAATAGAGGAAAAATTAAATGACAGCATTTTCTACTTATACAATTACACAATGTTTAGTGGCAGTGCAATGTATAAAAATAGACAATTCTTTATTAGCGAGCGATTGAATAGTTCATATCGGACGCGATATCATAACCAATAAATAAAAAGCTTATACACAGCTATTTAAAAAATTCTTAAAAACTCAAATTAACAGAATTGATCTTAATTTAAAAGTACAATGCAGGTAAAACTCTACAGATGACAAAAGCAGACGCCAATTAGGGTTCTTTACAGTAATGCATGATGAACAAGCTAACTGGCCCAGCAAGCTAAATTTTAAGAAATTAAAAAATTAATAGTTTACCATAATATTCAAAATAAAATAACAAAGCGGATATGAGCGAATGTTAAGGGAACCCCTTCGGGATGTAGGCCTAATGTAGGGTACTTCAGGGGCTAAAGTCCAACACTAGTAGCTACGCTGCGTCCCTCTGTTAATTGGCGAGCATACGAAGCGAGACACTGCCAAGGCTAACACAATTGAAAATGTGGGATATTATTGGTTTGTATGAGTGTTGACAGTACTTATGTCTGCCTCCCTTATTTCTTGTGTTAGCTTTGTGTATGACCTGGCCCCAAATTTCATTGAATAGAATCCTCCCGTTTTGCGACCATTACTGCACCATGAACGGAATTGAATTGTTTACTGCATTGAATTCTCTTTTGCTGGTGCAGTTAAAACTTACAAACTTATCCAAATTCATTTTTTATTCAGTGAGTGGGGGAGGTAAGTTAATGCCTATTTATACCCCGTAGCAACAATGCTGTTCCTTACCTGAAAATCCATTGTCCGATTGTCTAACAAAGAAGGTAAGTTGTGTGTTGGTAAGTCCAGTTAAATAGTGTGTGTGAAACTGTTGTACGCTACAGCTACTGCTTAGCTAAATATAGCACATCCAATTTAAGAATAGCATGAAGTACGTATAGCACAAAGAAAACGTTTATCAAGCAAATAAACATATTAGCTGCCTTTACACAGCTTTTGGGCTAGCTACTCATCAGTAACACATCTTAAAATAGGATTAGGTGCAATCTGTAATTCCTTAGAACCGTATGTTATTGTTTTTTCTTTAAGTGAAACAGTTGAGGCAACAATGGGAGCGAAGTGAGCTAGTCATTGACACAATTGAAAATCGGGGATGTTCGCTTGTTGGCGAGGGAGCGAAGCGTGCGAGACAGTATTAGGGGTGGATAATGCACAATAGGGTATTATGTTACATGTATCATGTATGGTACGTATGCCCTTAAACGCACGCGCTGGGGACTTTTCCTCCAATTAAACGGCTTTTTAGGATTGATCCCAGTTTCTTCTGATACTACAGCATTAATCTAGTCTTACTTTAACTCTAGTCGCTAACAAGAGGTAGTGCCATGCATTCTTATTACCTATCTGTTATATGTTTGGCAGGAACTGGGCTGGCACACGTTTAACCCGAGGTAGGTGTGTTCACCCAACCCCTCACATGCAGGGAAATCACCAACTTTGGGGGGAAGGCCCCTTTTGCGCAGATTGCCGCGCGCATTTGGGGCCTGGTGGCCCAAGGCAGTTGGTTGGGAGACCAACCAACAGCCCCCCCAAAGCAATTAAATTAATTAGGATCAACATACCTGCCTCACGGTCTACCACTCACTCACTTCTCCCCGCCAGATGTTGTGACTAGCCCCCGGTTTAAGAGATGCATAGGATAATCTGAAATACAACTTTGAACAAAACAGTGAATTACAGCGAGGTGAATGCCGATAGTTACATAAAAAACAGTCATTCTGTTCCCACTGTCTCTAACCCCTCCACTTCCGCTAACCAGCCAAACTTGCCGATACACTGGCGAGTTGGGATTTGGGAGTACGAATGTATCTCAGGAAGGCGGCACTGTGCCACCTCCCAAGGGTTTGTATTAGAGAGTCTTCCACCCCTGACAATGCTGCCGATGTGGCTGCCCCAATCTGGAAACTGTGTCCAGCATAAAGGTGGGCAGGGAGGTTAAGGACCAGCAGAGCCTTCCTGACCTGTTGGACAAACCAGGCCTTTGTCGCCATCTGACCCGCATGATCCACAAAGAAAGGGCCGGCATCAAGTCCCCTAGTATGTAGAAACTGAGTAACTGCCCCTACCGGGCAGACGTCCACCCCGGTCGTACCTAGGACCACGTTCGCACCTATGCCTGACTGGTCACACTTCGACTGCTTCAGGTGGACCTGGATCATCCGTGGAGACTGTAGGTCATCAACTGCCACGTCTCCCCACGCCAGATCTGTGGTAGCCTTCCATGCCGACCACGAGGTGGGTAGTAGCTCGCCAAGCCTGAAGAACCCGAAGAATGATGTAGTTGCAACAGCGCAGAGAAGGACCCTATCCGGGTTTCTCGAACTCACCCAGGCCTTGCAAACCTGCTGCAGAATGCGGAACGTGATAGGAAGTCTGGCAAAGTAACATAACAGATGTTCGTGCACAGGGAAAGGGGCTTGAATAGAGTAATTAAGGCAGAACTGCTTGAAGTGTCTTGTGGCTGCATCATAGGTCCTGTGAGTTGACTGGGCTAGTCCAGCTTGAAAGTACTCCTGAAACAACGGCGCCAGGTCGGAGCTGTCCAATCTGCTTCCTGGTTGAGGAGGAGGTCTAGCAGCTACGGAGACACTGGAGAGGGGTGTGGTGACACTGAGGGTACCTTGAGAGAAAATAACATGCATTGTTACGTGACAGGCTGTCCGCCAAGTGATTGGCCTTGGTATCAAGGAAGAGAGAACACCTGAAACTAGCCTCAGCGAACACCACTATGCGCAACAAGTGCATCATGCCCTTGACCGTGACTTCAGGTCGGCAACCGCCGACTGGTTGTCACAATGGCAGGCGACCTGGCAGTCCCTCCAGGTAGCTTCCCAGGCTAGACCTGCCAAGATAATTGGTAACAGATCCTTCTCTGCTATTGAGAGAGACTCAACTCGTGAATCCCATCGTACCTGTAGCCAGTTCTCCCCACACCAGGCAGCGCATCCCCAGGATCCCGACGTGTCAGTATAAAGGTGGATCTTCGTGAGGGATGATGGGGGGTTGAAAAAGGAGATCCCATTCCATCTGCTGAGGAATTCCACCCACCATGCCAAGTCGGCTCTAAAGCTCTGGCTCAGCCTGATTGGAATTCTACTAGCTGGACGGAATGCAAGAGGTCAATCATCCGTCTCAGAAATGACCATCCCGCTCTTATAACCTTGCAGGCATGGTTTAAGAGCCCTATCAATGACTCTAGCTCCTTCTGGGTACAGCATTTCCGCGACTTCCACTCCTCCAGAAGATCCTGCAGCCGAGATAGCTTGTCCTCAGGGAGACGCAGCTCTCCCTTTGCAGTGTCTATTGTAATGCCCAAAAACACCACCACAGTGGAGGGTCCTTCTGTCTTGTGGGCAGCGATCGGGACCCCTAGCCGAGCACATTTTTGCATCAGAATATGCAGCCATGCGTGACATAGGTGAGACTCAGGAGGTGCTACCATTATGAAGTCATCCAGATACCTCAACTCCTGCCTGTGCCAGGTGCCACTGAAGAGCCATCTACCACTGCGTTAAAGATTTTAGGTGAAGATCTCAGTCCGAAGGGCAGCATCGGATCCACGAAGGCGTTACCTCCCCACTGTACTGCATGGAGGACGCGGTCTTGAGGGTGGACTGGGATCAGCCGATATGCTGCCTCGATATCGACCTTTACCAGTAATGCACCTCTTCCACTGATTGCCACTTGCGCCGCGACCTCATCGACTCTGGTATATACCAGGGAGCACAGTTCAGGGCATTGCCAGCGTTCCTGTCATAGCATCACCCTGACCATGTTTACGTTTACTTGCAGTGCAGTTTGTCATACTGGCAACCACTTAAGCCCACTGCCCAGCTAAACCAGGTGACTAATCTCAGGCCCGTAGCCAGAGGTTCGCATTGGGGGGTTCGGATTTTAAGACGCAAAAAGCAACACCTACTTTCGTTTCCTCGTTAATTCTTCTACAATACTAAAAAACAAAAGATAAGTGCACTAAAGCTTATAATTTGTTATTCTACTTCAAAACTATAATTCAAACAATGTTGATATTCGAGAGAAAAGCGGTATTATTCCCATGTAACCAGGCTTCTATCCACTACGGTGAGCTGTATATAAACAGTGCAACATTAATATTCCGTATTCGTACTACAAGTTATTTAATAGTACAGCATGTAAACTGTCTGTTCGAAATGCATTGGAAAAATCGCTATAACTAAGTGAAATAGCACGAAACAAAGTGAAATGCCACGGTAGCATAAGTAAGAGTAAGTGCACAAACATGCAACTCTAGCCTTGGAAATGTACAGTTGTAGTAGGCCGGTTTTTTTTAATCATTTGCTGTGTAGCTACACTAGATAGTGGACTTACTATATGTATATTTGAGGTTTAACTTTCTCAGACACTTCCGAAGGCTCGAAGACTCTTTTTCTAATCTGTTGAAAAAAATCAGTTGCTTGTGCTATTAACCCTCTCGTTCCCGAATTGTTTGGACGCGCGCGGAAAAATCTAATCTTCTACCGCGGAATAGTGCATTACCGTTTTATTTTTTTAACTCGATGCTGACTGGGAAAACCCCATAGCAACCATATATCACTAAATAGACCAAGAGTTTGGGATTCCCCTCATTTTTTGATTGAGAAAATTGAATAATATTTAGGCCCTCTACTATTACTTTAAAAAAAATATTTTTTTTTCCCAAAAAATTCCACTTTTCCCATCAATAAAAATTAAAAAAAAATAGAAATAATATTGTTTGATGTACTTTATACCAATATTATATTAGTTCAACAATAAAATATGTTGTTTGCTGTGTTTGGTACTGGTTGTGATCATGTAGGAGACATCTATGAGTGTCCACAAGGAACATATGCCATCGGACATCGGAGCTCCACTACAAAACAATTTCATATACACAAAAACACAAACAACAAAGATATTTGTAATACAAACAACAAATTATTCATGATCCTATATAATTGGAACTTTATGATGTATTGTATGCGGTTTCATACAGGATTTTTGTTTGGGAGGGAGGGGGGGTGGGGCTCCGAGTGTACTTCGCCAGGTCCGGCATCTCCTTCATCAATGGAAGACTCTGCTCCTGTTGCCTCATCTGCGTCCTCTTCACAATCCCTCTTCACAATCGAGTCGGTGACTGCATACACATCTGGTCCTAGTAGTACATTCTGGTAAAAAAAAATTAAATTTTTTGGAAAATTTGAAATTGTTCAACAAACCACAACCCACTTTCAAATCTCAAAACTCAATGAAATATATATATATTATAGCTAAACAGCTTTCTCTATCTCAATATAGCTATAAATAAGTACTTTCCACAACAGAAGCTTGCTAGTTTTCAAGAGAAAGACAAGAGAAAGACAAGCTTACATCGATCATCTTCTTGACTTCCATTGTCAGTGTCAGAGTTGACAGGGTCTGGTCCCCAACCCTGATAAAGGGGCCTCCTATAGCCCTAGATGTCGTCTCCCTCTTCTCCGCTTGATCCTGAGTCGCTAGAGTTAGTATCAAGCAAGTCTAAAACTTCCACAGCACTGTAACTGGTAGACGCCATCTTTCCAAATTGACTTTGAAAATTTTTTTTTTTTTGCATAGTTACCTGGATTACACGACACACTCACTTTTTTCCTATGATGTAATAAGCATTACCTAAGACTGTACGTAATGGGGAGGCCCCCAGTTGAACTGGCGATTTTATAAAAAAAAAAAGAAGACAGTAAGTCAAACCGCAAAGTCTTGGTCTGCAAAGAAGCGGTTGTTTCAATGTGTTACGGAAGGCTACTGGGCTCAAGCAATTTTTCGCTGCTTCTACAAAGCTCTGGAGATGACTGGATTCATAAATGAAGCTGCTGTGAAGAAGGTAACTTTTTTTTAAATTCGACAAAGAACCGATGTTGTTGTTTTTTGCCGAGGAAGAAATAAACGCAACTGCTGTGAGGTACTGTCGAAGCAGCCGTGGCTGAAAGCTATTTTAGATGCTTCTCCAATGCATTGGGCACCTGTGTATGCAATCTGAAGGTTCTAGCTATAAAATAACTATTTTTAAAAATTCGGAGAAGCCAACCGGTCTTCACCCGCTTCAAAGCGGGATTGGGAACAAAAGGGTTAATATCGAATCGCACGCTTACCGGTGCTATTATTCTTACTAAAGTGCATTACGTTACACTTTATAAAGAATGTAACATAGCAAGCTTTACTCATGCTGATATGAGAGCGAAATTTTGTATCCATGGAGCTGAATGTTTATTAGGTCACTTAGACCCAGAAACAGCAGAGAATTCAAGCGCAGGTTCAGCACGATTGAACAGACGATGATATTCCAGAAGTTATATGTGGTGTGTGGCTAAAATATTTACTTCCGGTCACTCTAAAGGGGGGTTCGACCGAACCTCTCGAACCCCCCCTGGCTACGGGTATGCTAATCTTACACTAGTGACCCCCCCTTACCTAGCACTACCCCAGTCCTACTCGCCCTACCCTTGATTTACAACAACCAGCAATTGAATGGTGTCGCATCATGCCACATGACTAGGACCGTAGACCAGTCTCAATAAACTAAATGTAAGTTCAGTTCAGTTCACTCTGACTTCAGAAGCGGTGTCCCCCAACACATGAGTGACGAATCGGAGACCGGGCTCTCACTGCCTTCCCTGTCTGGCGCCTTCGAGGGCAGTCCACCCACGGGTGGGCCTCGTGGCAGCTAAGACACACGTGGGTGTACCTGTAGCTAACCCTCCTGCACTTGCCCTCATTAAAGATTCTGCAGGGTTCCGACGTGTAGGGCCGCTGAGCTGAGGGGTGAGTACCGTCCCACTTTGACACCGATGCCGGGTTCACTGGGCAGCTCCCTGCCAGGTGGTCATCACCCAGGCAGTACAAGCACCTGGGTGTGACCCTGGCCTGACCGGTAAAGGTTTCATTAAAAAGCCTGGTATTGGGCACTGACCAGTTGAGATCTCTTCGAGCGAGCGCCTCTCCGGTACTGCCGGTCGTACAGCACCCACTGGCAGCCTTCGTAGTTGCGCTCCGCTCGGACGATCAAGGCCTGGTAGGCTAGGAACTCGGGATCCGGAAACCTGGTGGCCAGGATCGCCGCCATGATTGAAAACCTCTCCAGCCACAGGGAGATGCTGGTGACTGGAGGGCAGGCCGACCCTGACGTGTGAGTGGTGGGGACAATGCTGTCCCCTGCCGCCACCTCTGCCATCTCTACAAACTCCAGGGCCATGATCTTCTTGGCGACCCTGGTGGAGACTAGTGCAATGGGCCCTGGGATCCCAGGGAAGGCAGGGGCGTGGCAGTGCTCCAAAGAGGAGAGGAGGTGCTTGGCAATGGTGCCGCTGCGGCAAGGAGACTGAGTCCTGAGCCAGCCGAGATGGCTGAAAATGTAGGGACCGACGGAGGTAGAGGACCTGGACCACCAACATATACAACATATGGTGACAACCACGAGGGGGCCTAATTTATAAATAGGCCTGGCCTGGTGCTCCAGGTTAAGTGGTTGAGCCCTCGCTCAGGGCACTGAGGGGGCTGCGTAAATAAGTAGGCGTGGCCTGGTGCTCCAAGTTAAGGGGTTGTGCCCTCGCTCAGGGCACTGAGGGGGCTGCATAAATACATGGGCGTGACCTGGTGCTCCAGGTTATGGGGGTTGTGTCACCACTCAGGGAACTGAGGGGACGTTATAAATAAGTAGGCGTGGTCTGGTGCTCCAGGCTGTGAGGTGTCGCCACTCAGGGCACTGAGGGGACTGCATAAATAAGTAGGCATGGCCTGGTACTCCAGGTTGTGAGTCGTGTCGCCACTCGGGGCACTGCAGAAATAAGTAGGCGTGGCCTGGTGCTCCAGACTGCGACAGCTGTTGAATCTCAATGGATTGAGGAGGGACTTCCCTCCAACTGAGGTTCAGACAGGAGAGCCGTACCTCCTATACCTACACCTACATTCACGGCAGAGAAGCTGGAGTGGCTCATACCTAGGCTAGGGCCCTCCCATCTTGCAGCCTGGAGAGCAGCAGTGGACCCAGTACTACGTCCAGCTACGGACCCCTTGACCTCCGGCCTAGGGCTGGACAGTGCAGGCAGTAGCTCAGCTGCAGAGACCCCACTCAGAGATGGCCTTTCCAACTCAAGCCTTGCAGGTGAGCAGTAGTGATGGGTTCAAGTTGCCTAAGAGTAAGGTGGGAGTAATCTTGGCACTCCAGAGGAGCCTAGTGTAGGCCTGGTAGCTCCATTGATCCCAGGCCATGCCTTTTCTCTAAGGCACCTAGGTCAGATGATAGCCAGATGCCCTTTTGCCAGACGCCCCTTTGTCAGACGCCCCTTTGTCAGATGCCCCTTACCCAGATGCCCCTGAGCGGATATGACCTCATAGCCCAGACCCCTATTACGTATTATAATGTCCCCCCCAGTCCCCTGAACAGTGACACAACCTCATAGCCTGGAGCACCAGGCCATGCCTACTCATTTCTGCACTCTCCTCAGAGCCCTGAGCAACGACACGACCTCACACCTAGAACCAGAATTTGGCAGCCTTCTCGCCAATCTCTGCTACCTGAACTCGTGGTCACGTGCAGCCCGTACGCATGCGCTTCCTTGCGCGGGTAGCTTGTTGCCACACCTCCTCGGTGTGGGCCGCCGTTAACCTTCTTTAACTACGTTAAATGGCATTTGAACTTAGGCTCAAAATTGTGAGAGGATTCCTACGAAAACGCTTGTTTTTCAAGTCACCAAAAAGTTGCTGTGAACCGTTACTATGGCATTGAAGCCCTTTACCAGACGTAAATTCAAAAACTCGCCGTTTTTTTATTGGAGTTGCCTAGTGCCGCTTGTTGGTAGTGAAGAGCCACTGGGTAGTCAGAATGGCTTCTAAAGAAACTACCACTACTGGAGGAAGCTGAGATAAGTATAATTCCATATTTGTTAGTAGCTAAAATTACAAGAATAACTCTGGCCTCAAATTTTTTGTAGCTGAGAGCTTGTTTAAGAGATACTGGTGATAGAAGTAGTCACAATAGTTTATGTTTAATACTACAGACTTATCACTATTCAGGAAATTGAGGCAAGAAAGTAGTTCTGTGTTTGTTTACTGTAGAATCCTTTTTGTCACTTACTAGTTTATATAAGTTTGGACGTACATATGTCATTTTGTACTTAGACCCTCCAGTATTTTTGTATTCCTCCCTGTCCCAAACTTCACTAATCAGAATCCTCCGTTTTAGCGACCATTACCCGTATCGCCTTAGAAATTGAATTGTTTACCGCTTTGAATTGTTTTGTGGGTGCAGTTAAAACTCAAAATCTTATGGGAGCTCCATTTCTATTTGAGTTGGTGGCGGTGGTAAGTTAATACGCTATTTGTCACAGTTATAAGCCCTACTCAACAGTATTTACTTGAAAATTCATTGTCCATCACGAAGGTAAGACTTGCTAGGTATGTTCAGTTGTGTGAAAGTATTGTGCGTTACAACTACTATTAATAATATCACAAAGAAATTTTTAAATAACGTGACTTGATTTTGTTGCTTCTTTTTTCGATTCAAACAGTTGCGGGGAGTGGTTACTATGGCATTGGGTCCCCTTTACCGCATATGCGTATTTTAACAACTCGACTTTATTTTAGTAGTTAGATTGTTAGTTGTTAAAATCAATCGTTTAACAATAGACCTTTTTTTCTCTACGGAAACCCTTTTCCAGGTATCACGTGATCGTTGGCGGTAAAAGCTTGTAGGGCAAGAAGCATTTACCTCCAGTAGGCTCTCGCTTGAAAGATTATTATGACTTCCAGTTGCTGTGCTGTGGGGTATACCAAGAGATATAACAGAGAGAAGGGCGTAAGGATGTTTCGATTTCCAGGTGATGCGGTGCGGAGAAGGCTCTGGGTGCAAGCTATTAAGAGGGAACGATGGCAGCCAAATAAATATTCAAGGATATGTAGTGATCATTTTATTTCTGGTAAGATGCTAATAACATGGCAATTTAGCATAACACTAGTTAATATGTTGTTGTTTTGTTGCGTGCATCAACTTTTCTAGGTAAACCTTCCAAACTTAAGAATAATCCTGATTATGTTCCATCATTATTCTCTTATTCTGTCACTTGGAATAAAAGCCAACAGAGAAAATCTAGGTATGAAAGGTTTGAAAAGAGACAAAATTTGATTCCTGCTGAAAATTCTGGACGAGAATCTAATGAGAGGGAAGATGAACAGTTTGTAGCAATTACTCAACAGCACAGCACTGATCATGAAAGTGTGACTTCTGGTGATCGGGGTAGCGATGAAGATCAATTTGAGGTACATGCCCAGCTTAGCATTGACCAGAGTACTTCCTATGGGGTAGACCAAAGTACCAGTTGCGTTCCTGTGGTAATGGAAGATAAGTATACTATGGCAGATAGTGATTTGGAGTTAACAGTGAAGAATCTTCGAAAAAGTAATCCGGCAGCTTCACTGATAAATAATGATAAACTAGCTATGTTTTATACTGGAATTCCATCCTATAAAATGTTTGATTCGCTTGTAAAACTGATTCTACCACATACCAAAGTATTTATCTGTTTATCACCACATAATCAGTTGCTAATGGTATTAATGAAACTGAGATTGGGTCTCACATTTCAAGATTTAGCCCAACGCTTCCAGATAAGTTTATCTTCTGTTTCTGGTATATTTCACGAGTGGTTGAATATTTTATCAAGGGAACCAAAGCAATTGATAGTTTGGCCAGACCAGGAGATTTTGCGTGCCACTCTCCCAGAATGTTTTAAAGAAAAATATATTCGTACTACTTGTATTATAGATTGTTCTGAAATATTTATTGAACGCCCTTCTTCTTTGTCAGCAAGAGCAGAGACATTCTCTAACTACAAGCACCACAATACAGTAAAGTTTCTTGTTGCGGTCAGCAGTCCCACTGGAGCTATAATTTTTGTATCAAAGTGCTGGGGCGGCCGTGTATCAGACAGACATTTAACAATTAACTGTGGTTTCATGGACAAACTGACTTACGGAGATTTGGTATTGGCTGATAGAGGATTCGATATATCAGATGATCTAGCTCTAATTGGAGCTTCACTAGCTATTCCACCATTTACGAGGGGAAAGGCACAGCTATCTCAGAGAGAAATTAACTCTTCAAGAGCTCTATCTCGAGTTAGAATTCATGTTGAACGAGCAATTGGAAGAATTAAGAATTTCAAACTTTTGCAGAGCACAATTCCAATCACACTTTTAAAAAAACCACATGAGTTCAATTATACGACTATTGATAAATACTGGTAGTTTGTGCTGCTTTGAGTAATTTGCATCCAATGTTAGTTCACTAAGTTCACTAATTTCGTACACTTATATTATTATGTTCATGTTATTTAATTTTTAATCTCTTCAAAAGTTTTGTTTGCATGAAAAATATGAAATTCATTTTGGAAACAAGAGGGCAGTAACAATAACATAATAATTATGTTGCTATAACTAGATAGTTGGAATAAATGTTGTAGCCAAGACAACAAGCAGCTTCCAGTTTAAACAACAATGCTGCTACATGACTGCAAGCTTCACCCAAGCTATGAGAGGAATACAACATTATAATAGTAATTTTCATAAACAATTAAAATAAACATACCCTGCCATGCATATACAATGTGCTGTCTTGATTTCCCCACTAGCTTTGGCCACTATAACCCAAGCTTCATGATTTTGATCTGGTGCCTTCTGACTTGGATTAATTTTAGCCTTCAGAATGGAAAAATTACTGTTTGATGGTTCAAATATGTACACAGTGCGAACATATCCATTGTAAAAATAACTATAAGCTTGTAGAGATTTATATGCTTTTAAACTTTCTTTTGTATAAGGACCTTTTGTATCTATAAGATATGTGTACAGATCACCAAACTCCATGTTGGGCCATTTAGTTACATCTTGCCACAGAGTGTCCAGAATTTCATAAGGGTCAGGAAGCTTTTCTCCATCAATCTGGAGTTTGTTAGCATACCTTCTCTGAGAGGGATAGTCCAAAGACTTGGAATATTCCATAATCTCTCATTCAATCTCACCATAAACTGACACTACTATGGTTGCTGAGTACCAACCAGTTCGTTTTTTGCCCTACGTATGCTGATCGCGTGGGCGCGGTCATCACGTGATAGGTAAGGCGTCTCTGACGGATTGAAAAGGTCTATAGTATAGTTCGCCATTTGTGCTCGAGCACACCACTAGTATACATGTGGACGTAGGTATGTCATTTTGTACTTTGACCTTCTCGTATTTTTGTGTTAGTTCGTTGTTTGACCCCGTCCCAAACTTTACTGAATGGAATCCTCATGTTTAGCGATCATTACCCGTATCATCCTAAAAATTGAATTGTTTACCGCTCTGAATTCTTAGTTAAACCTCAAAAACTTAACTGACTGGAGTTCCATTTCTATTCAAGTTAGTGGCGGTGGTAAGTTAATAAGCTATTTGTCACAGTTACAAGCCCTACTAAACAGTATTTGCTTGAAAATTCTTTGTCCACTATAGTAACTACAAATATAAACCTTGTGTAGGTATGTTCAATTGTATGAAAGTATTGTGCCTTTACTTAGCTAAAGAATATCACAAAGAAAACGTGTAAATAATGCTACTTGTTTTTGTTGCTTTTTTTGTTTCAATTCTAACTGTTGCAGGGAGTGGTTACTATGGCATTGAATCCCCCTTTACAGTATACACGTAATTTAAACTTGACTTTTTTTAGTAGCTTGAGTGTTGAAGTTAAAGTTAATCGTTTAACAATAGTGTAGTTTTATGCTCGCTGGCCATTTGTGCTCAAGCACATCACTAGTTGGCGAGCGAGCGGAGCCAGCGAGACAGTATTAGGGGTGGACAATGCAAAATCGGATGGATGGTACGTATGCCCTTTAAACGCGTGTGGGGGTGCCGTCTTTTCCCCTATAAACAAGGCTTTTTAGGCTTGACCCCACTTTCTTCTGATACTACAGCTTTAAGCAAGTCTTACTTGAACCTTGGGCTCCAAATTGTGAGATAATTCCTTCGAGGCGCTTGTTTTTCAAGTCCCAAAAAGTTACTGCAAAGTTGCTGCAGTTCTCATGCAAGAGATTAAAACGTGCAAAAGTATGTTTGTTTAATAAAGTGTTATGACGGTATATAAATCTTTCCTTCAGAGATGAACAAAAAACACACATGCAGACTGGTCTATTCTAATAATGTTGCTTATATTTTCCTGCTTTCACTTAAGACTCCTTGTTATAGGATTTTTGCACTTTAATTTAATTATTCAGATACTACATATGACATATATATTGTTAACAGTGGACACTTGGAGCTTAGTGTGTCTTACTTGTGTTGTCATGGTTACTACTCATTATTCATTACTTTATTCATCTTGTGTTATGTGGTTTCCTGGAGCAGAGCCTCTTGCTATACTTTTTGTAACAATCATTGTTTGTGTTCTGTCAATTGTTAATTGTCATTGAAACAATAGTCTTTGTGTGATCTTTATATTTAGTGTTTTATGTTCAGTTGTCAGTTGGTGCTGTTCTTTTCTTGTAGCCGTCAGTCAGTCTGTCGGTCTATCAAGTGTTCCTCAGTTTTGTTACTTCGTTGTGTTCCAGTTTGCTTATTTTTGGGTACATTGCCTATTATTATATTTCAAATCAACTTAAACTGAAAGTGATCTAACTATTAGTTGAACTCTAAATCGAACATATTTAACAATTCTGGAGACAGTGTCATACCTCAATTGCCTATGTTGATTGACAATGGTTCTCCAAATTGGTCAACAACAGAAACAGCATCCTAATACCCTCGATGATGTTGACAAATAAGCTCTGCTTTAGCCTCAGAATCAAGAGTATTATATGTGCATCTTGAGCAGATGAAGTGAGGTGGAGAACATATCAAACATAGTAGGAAAAAATATTTTATCATATCTACTCTATTTTGAAACAGGCTTGGATAGTTCCAACATATCTGTTTAGCAGCTGATAAAAGCTGCAAGTTTATAGTAAGGTGGATGTTTTCATCTCCTTGTTGGCAAAAGGTTGCTGTATGTAAGTCAGTGTTGTAAGGATGGTATTTGGAATGTGTGAGATAAATAGTTCTAGGAAAAAAAACTATTGCTTCATTACTCATATTCTTAAACCTAAGTGCATCAACCTGCCATCATACTCATGTGTCGAGCATGTACATTAATACAAGCACTTCCCATTGACTCTAGCAAGTCAAAGTTATCATACCATGGAAATATGCTACCAGCTGTTTCAGTGAGTCTCATCATTTGTAATGTAGAAGCATTATCCTCTACATATTTGCTGCTGATTTTGCGAAACTGTAAATCCAAGTCATAGTTTTGAAAGTCTACCACAGGGAGACACAGAAACTAATAACAGGACAGTAGGACAATAAATTTTATTTTATTTCCCTATATTGTAAATAAAACTGAATTCTAATTTTATTAATTTATTATAGAAATATCAAATTACCAAATAACCGAATGACATAGAGAACAGATGATAGAAATATAACCAAACATTAATTAAGAAATTACAAAGTTTGAATAAGTGTTTGTTTTGTGTCAAATGTTATCAAATAAATTGCTACCCCTAAGCAAAATTAAATTTATATATACATAAGTAAATATATATACATATATATATATATAATATTAGCTTAATATGTTAGGACTAGTAATGTAGTAATTGTGATATAATAGGAAGTGAGGAAGCAAGCGAGACAACATTAGGAATATTCAATAGTAATTGGGGGTCGATCTGTTATCGACAAGTGAGCAGAGAAAGCAAAAATGTATTAGGGGTGCTCAATCGAAATCTGGTACCACTAATCAGTTGCTAAACAATTAAGATAGAATTAGGTGGTTTTTATGGAAAAGCACAGTCCTTTCATACGCATGAAGTGACCTTATTCTAAAACATACAACAACATTTAGACTAACTCCATATTCTATTGGTAGGAACACATTATTTTTAAGCTGTAAGATTATTTCCTTTAACGTTACCACATGTAATTTAAATGAGAACAGGATCAACTATTACTCAGAAAAATTAAGTTAAATAAATTGGCTAGAATTAAGCTGTTGTTTTTTTAATACTAATGATAAAACATTAACTTCAGGTAATAAACAACATTATAACACTATTGTAGTTGTATTAAAGTATTGTTGAAGGAAGACAATTAGTGTTAGGTATATACATATCTGTGGTTATTAAAAGCAACTTTCTATGTCACCTAGCTAGGCTCAATTACTCATGGTTTTAATTAGTATAACAAGTAGGGCCAGTTTATTGTTAAACACTCTATGGCTTACAAGGGGTTTTATTCTGATACAAATGCAGAAAGTGAATCTCAGTTTGTCGTTATGTGTGAAATTTTTAAACCATTTCCCTATTACTCAATTTATACCAAATTACATTGAATAGGTTGCTGGTATTGAAGATCTTTTACAGATAACATGTCCCCCAGTCCTTCCCCCCCCCCCCCCCTACTGCATAGTGGGGATCCTAGTACAATGTGTTAGAACCACCTGAACCAGGCTGGTTATAGCAGCTGAGATCATGTTGATTATATTTCAAGTAATGAGAATAAAAAAATTTGTATTAAGACAGTGCAAGAACTACAATTACTTACTCTGGATAATATGGGTAAGTCTGTAATTTTTAGCAGTTAGCAAAAATACATTGGTAATGGCTGTATACTTGTTCTTATATGTACAGGAGATTAAACATTGACATCAATAATTTTTTGGTCTCATATTTAAAATAACGAATTTTCTCATTCTAGCAGCCAATATTATGTCAATTAAAACTTAATCAACGAGAAAATTTGCTATTATTATTATTTTAACCGGGAATGACTGAAAACAATAAATTTGTTTCAGATACGAATCTATAAATATGCAGTAGTAAAGAGCAACCACTTATGACAAATAGTTTTTACATTAAAGATTTCTAATAATTGTTCTATAATCATGAATAAAATGATTGCCTCCCTATTTGTGCACTAGCCCACCACAAGTTAGCAAGTGAGACAGTGTTATAGTGTTCAATAGAACTTCAATATAATATGCTACATGTACACATGTTAATGTAATTTCTGAGAGGCATAGTGATGCAGTTTAGATAATTCTATTTATTAGTGCTACTTGTTGGACTACACAGGTCAATAAACATTAATTCTAGTACAACATTTCGACCAAGATTACTGGTCTTTTTCAGATACAGAAAATAAAAAAAGTGGCGTGACTGGCTGAATGACTCAATAAATAGGTGAATGGATGAATGGCTTGGTTATGGATGCTAAAGCAGGTACTGATTGGGAGTCTAAAAGATTGAGGATAGGAACTAAGGAAAGAAAGAACATATTGCAGACTCGGTCGAAACGGTGTACTAGGATTAAAGTTTATTAATGTGTGTAGTCCAACAAGCTAATAACAGCTAACAAATAGAAGATGTTATATGGTATATTTATATTCATAATGTAGCGAGTCACATGTGAACAATCTGATTGGTCTGGTACATGAGTTTATTCAAGTAGTTATCATGCTATGTGGCATTTAGAAATCGAGTAAATTGGATGATTGTTTTTCCTAAGTTTTGACAATTGCTACATTATAAAACAATTAGACTTAGATATCTTTAATTAGCAAACTTCAAAAATATTTGGCCTCAGGTAGCATTGTTGCTACGCTTGAACACCACAGCTCTGGTCCTCCAAGATTCCTAACCACAGCAGACTACAATATGTATGCTTAAGTTAATCACAATGCATGCTCCGTTCAGCCTAGCCTAGCTCACTCAATAGCCCTTTTTGTATGACATACCAATTGTGTAGTCAATGATACTTCACAAGTTCTGCTATTGCCTCCATCATCAGTCCTGTCACTCACTCCATTGTTCGCAGACACTTGCACCTTATAATAGGTAAGGGGTCTCATTCCAGACAGAGTGTATTCTACAGTGGCTGAATCACTGGCAATAGGATGCGCATTGTGTTTATTAAAAGTGGTGCTGGCAAGGTATAAACCACTGCTGATGAACACATCGAAATAGAGATCATGTCTACCAGGAATAATGGGGCGAGTCCAGTGCAGAGTGACATCACCACTTGGTAGTGTGCTCACTCTTAAATCACGACATTTTGATGGAGGTCCTATCAGTAATAAATAATTTGTTTAAATTTCTAGAAGATTAAAATAGCTTAGAACTAACTTAGAAACTACAGCTGGTAAAGATTTGTTACCATTGCCATGTTTTCTTTGATTATTAAGTTGTTCTATGGCCCTAATATAGTGGCTAAAAAATGTTGTTATTACCAATTACTCCAAGGTCAATGCCAATATTTAATATTGAAGTTGCTTTAAATTCCAGCTTAGCTAATAAAAAACATGATCAATTATTACAAGTTTATATTGATATTCTACAAATTTAACAAGAATTATGTTGCAGTGATACCACCACAGTAAATTTATATAGCTATTTACAAACCAAAGTGTAGTGAGTGATGTAATCCTTAATATAATAATATAACCTTACTTGAACATGGAAAATGTGCATCTTCCAAGTCATTTCTGTAGTATCCTTGTAGACAGCCGCACTCATTGCTACCTTCGGATACACTCATGCTATTAGCAGGACACTGTACACACACTGTACTCCCATCAAATGCCACTGCTCCATACTGACCTGGAGGACAATCTGAAAATAAAATCAAACTATAATAATACTCATATAAATTTTGATTATCTCGGACAGTCACAAATATAATTGCTATTGTCTAATTGAACTGCAATATTACTATAGAACACATGTACAAATGAAATTTAAAATATTATTACCATGGCAGAATTATTAATTACTGGAATTCCATCTGTATTTTCGATGAAATTAAATGAAAATGACCTGAACACAATTTACCAGTCCATTTCAAACATATAGTGCATTGATAGACCATTATACTCTTGATATTGCATCTACGAAATTTGAATAACGGATAAGTATTCCAGTAATTTCTCTAATGCTAGCAAAATAAGGCTGGTACACTGGCAACATAATCACTTGAGATTAGTTTCACCATTCCAATTAACACCAATATATTGAAGATATGAATTTTCTATTTCAAAATGCCCATGACTAACAACTTTAAAAAATATAATAGCAAAATTTTCTCATTCTAACTGTCACTATTATGTTAATTAAAACTTAACCCGACGATTCGACTTTTTGCCGAAGTCCTCTTCAGGGGGTCAATATACAGATAAACAGTAAAGTAAAATTTATCAAGAATTTAGAAATAAAACAGCTTGATGATTTTTGTAAATAGGTGAAAATAGGACTGCCGATACATTTGAAAAGTGAGTACACACACTGTAAGAAATATTCAAATAATCATGAACTTCATGCACACTTACTATTTAGTGAAATGCTTTTATTGATTCTATTGTTATAACCATCTTCAACAACACAAGTAAATGTGCCCTGAAAATTTGATTTAGAATGACTGAATAGCACATGTTCATAGACTGCGGATGTTCCATTTGTTATAATTTGTGTTTGTCTAAACATTGAATTACTCTTCTCAATTATTTGTCCATCTTTTACCCATTGGTAAGAATTGACTGGTCTTCCAGTAGATGTGCAAGTGAGTATCCCTGTAATTCGAGAATATGTCAGACTTTTAATAGTAATTCTGGTGCTATCTGTACAATTAAAAAAAGTGTATATAATATATATATATATATATTTATATATATTTCACAGCTTATATCGACTCACTTTGTGATATTAAAACAAATAAATTTCTGATGGAGCCAGTTAAATCAGGAATAATGCATGTGAATACTCCTTCAGGATAAACTTGAAAATGAATGTTACGATAGAGTGTGACAGAGCTTGAGTGTCGTTCTTGATAATATGGTCCTCTAATATCATATAGCCCAACTGGAGACTTATCTGGAAGCAGCCATACTCCCTTGTTCTGAGATGAATAAGGATGTCTGCAGCATTTCAACAAGTTTGTTGTGCAGACTAGTCCAAAATTATCCATCCAGTTGAAGATTGAATTATTTGACATAAGAGAGGTACGCCAGTGGAAAAATCTAGGTCCTGACAAAAATTCAATTATAAAAATTTAAAATTAGCATTTTGAAAATACCTTCACTTGGAGATGTGATGGCTTCAATGCGACTAAATACTGAGGTCAGATTATGTCTTCTTCCCAAATTATAAATGGGATACACTTTGAAAACATGACGGCTACGAGGAAGCAATTTTGTAGCTGTGTAATCAGATCTTGTAATATCTACACTAGTCTCAAAGTGTCTGTGAAGTGATAAATAATCAATACGATACCTAATTATTTTAGTTTTTCTAGCCAAACACGGGACTGAATTCCAAGTCAGCCTGACGCTGGTGCTGTCAATTACGGTTGCCCTTAAATTAGAGGGTCCACGAGTTGGAGCTAGAAAAATAAAAAGATTAGAAGTGAAGAAATACTTATGGAATTCTCACCTGTGCTTGAAGTGTTTCTCACAAATGTGGCTGGTAAGCTATGACCGGCTGGATTCACAGCTATCAGAAATATGGAATACACTGCATTTTCATGGGTATTGATAGTATTATACCACATATAAGCAGGAAGCCGTATAGTGACAGTGCGTGAATAATTAAGACAAGATTTGATGGTGAAAGAATATTTCAGTTGAAAATAATTAACTATTTCACTTGAAGAAACTGTCCATGAAAAAGTGATGGAATTTGACAAGACACCAATACTGATGATTGCTGGAGCAGATGGTGGACCAACTATAATAAAAATTTCAATCAGTATTATTAATCAATAGAAGACTGAAAAATGAAACTGCTGAAATTTCTTATTATAATGAACATGAGGGTAATTTACATTCATAGTATGTAAATATGTGCTTAACCAAAGAGGCACTTAATATAATAATGAAACAGTGAACCCTTTATCAAGTCTGAAATAAGAAAAAGTCCCTCATAGTAAATTCATGTTAGTCCGTCATAAAGATATTAAGTGAGCTATGTGATATGCGTGACAAAGCAGATAAATTAGTGACATCAAACAAAATGGCAATTATAGCATGGATATTTATGAGAATAGTACACCAGTTTGCTCCACAAAATTGTTCAGCTTGGCTTGGACGTGTTTTACTAGGTACTGATGAGTCAAATGTATTAGAGTCTAGCTTTTCTTCATCAATTTTCTGCTCCAATTAAACTGGAAACACTACAAATACAAATAGGTTAAATTATGAGATGGACAATGGTGTGGGATTTTTCATGACCATGGACCGAAAGTCTCAGGAGAGTGTAAATTCCGCACAGACTAAATTTTTAACATGGCTCTAGGCTATAAGAAACACATTAAAAATAATTTTGGATTGAACGGTTTATATAACTATTATGAGGTAGGACTTTAAGAGGGTAGGTAGTGTTGCCCCTATCTAGAACATTGACAGGGTATTTGTGATGACCCCTATCATGGGATTAATAGGATTATGTATAATAGTGGTACAAAGATAAGGTTGAATGCCCACATTTCACCAAAAGTGCAGTGACTTGAACTAACCTACTTAGGTGGCATATCACCTCTCCAAAATCCTGTTGTGAGGGGAGAGTTGATCTTGTGTAAAGCTGGGCGATATTGGATAACCACACACAATACATACTTACCTGCATCAGTCCAAAGTTAGTCCTCCAGGGTAAGATGGTGTTGCTTCCTTAAGCCAGAATTTGAACTCTTGCTAGCTACTTTAAAAACTTTGCTAGCCTCGTTATGCCTATGTTTACAAACAACGAAAAGGCTATTCCTTTAATCTGTCATGCGTTGTGTGAAATTCCCCGCATTTTAACGACCCGTACCAACGGTTTTCTGAGAAAACGATAATTGGCGAGCGAGCGTCGAGCGAGACACTAACAGGGGTAACACAATTGAAAATCGGGGATGTTTGTTTATTTGGCGAGCGAGCGAAGCGAGCGAGACAGTATTAGGGGTGGATAATGCAAAATCGGGTATATGTTATATGTATATATGTATGTGGGATGGTACGTATGCCCTTTAAACGCGTGCGCGGTAAACTCTTTTCTCCAAAAAACACGGCTTTTTAGGCTTGACCCCAGTTTATTCTGAAACTACAGCATTAAACTTTATACTTAAGCTCCAAAGTGTGAGAAAATTCCTGCGAAAATGCTTGCTTTTCAAGAAACAAAAAGTTGATTCAACAGGTTACTATGGCATTGAAGACCCTTTTCCAGACTTAATTTCAAAACTTCGCCGTTTTGTGGGGGGATACGGAGTGCCGGTTGTTGGTTGTCAAGACCCGTTGGTAGTCACAATGCCGTAGTATTAATGCTAAGGAAACTACTACTTCTCGAGGGAAGCTGAGGTAAGTACGTAATTCCATTTTTGTTAGCTAAATATGCAAAATTAACTCTGGCCTTTCTTTTTTGTAGCTAAGAGCTTGTCAACAGTGACTGGTAAATTCAAATAGTCAGATTGGCTCCAATTTGGTACTACAAACGTTATCACTGCTCAAGAAAATGAGGTAAGAAAGTAATTTTATATTTGTGTGCTAAAATTGATTGTCTTTTGTTTTTATTGGTGAGAGCTTGTTGTCAAGAATTCACGGTAATTCAGATAGTCAAAGTAACTTCAATTTGATACTGCAGAAGTTATCAATACTCAGGAAATTGAGGGAAGTAGTGATTCTATATTTGTAGGCTAAAATTACAAATAATAACATTGGTTTATTTTTTTATCATAGCTGAGAGCTTGTTCAAGAGTTACTGGTAATTGAAATTATCAGAATGGCAGATGTTTGATACTACAAAAGTTAACAAATCAGGTAGGAGAGTGATTTTGTATTTGTTTGCTGAAATAAAAGGTCATAACTGCTATTCTAGTGTTTGCATGAAGTAAGCTAAAAATAGTAACATTTTATGTTACCTAACTATCAGGCTCGCTCGCCATTTGTGCTCAAGCACACCACTAGTATGTATATATGTATGTATGTATGTATGGATTGTACGTATGCCCTTTAAGCGCGCGCGCGGGGAACTTTTTTCTTAACAAAACACGGCTTTTTAGGCTTGACCCCAGTTTATTCTGAAACTACAGCATTAAGCAAGCCTTACTTTATACTTAAGCTCTAAAGTGTGAGAAAATTCCTGCGAAAACGCTTGCTTTTCAAGAAACAAAAAGTTGATTCGACCGGTTACTATGGCATTGAAGACCCTTTACCAGATTTAAATTCAAAACTTCGCCTTTTTTCCGGCTAAGGTCGGCTTGCTCAAGAGCCACCTGTAGTCAGTACTAAGAGAGCTATCACTACTTCTGAAAAGCGTATGTAAGCACATAAAGTATTAATGCTAAGGAAGCTACTACTACTCGAGGGATGCTGAGGTAAGTACGTAATTCCATATTGTTAGCTAAATATGCAAAAATAACTCTGGCCTTTCTTTTTTATAGCTAAGAGCTTGTTGTTAACAGTGACTGGTAAATTCAAATAGTCAGAATGACTCAAATTTGGTACTACAAAAGTTACCACTGCTCAAGAAAATGAGGTAAGAAAGTAATTTTGTATTTGTGTGCTAAAATTGATTGTCTTTTTTTTTGTAGGTGAGAGCTTGTTGTCAAGAATTCAAGGTAATTCAGATGGTCAAAGTAACTTCAATTTGATACTACAGAAGTTATCAATACTCAAGAATGATGTAAGTAGTAATTCCATATTTGTTGGCTAAAATTACACTGGTTTATTTTTTTTATCGTAGCTGAGAGCTTGTTCAAGAGTTACTGGTGATTGAGATTAAAAGAATGGTGATGTTTGATACTACAAAAGTTGCCATTAATCAGGTAAGAGAGTGATTTTGTATTTGTTTGCTGAAATAAAAGGTCATAACTGCTATTATAGTGTTTGCATGAACTAAGCTAAAACATAGTAACAATACTTAGTTTTATGTTACGCTAACTATCACCAAGCTCGCTCGCCATTTTGTGCTCAAGCACACCACTGTTTTATTTAATTTGTATATACGTTTGGCGACGCATGTCATTTTGTACTGTTGACCCTCCGCGTTTTTGTGTTAGTTTGTGGTCGAGACCCCGTCCCAAATTGCACTAAACAGAATCCTCTAGTTTTCGATCCGTAACCCCGTATCACCCTAATTGATTGTTTCCGTTTTTGAATTCTTTTGCGCGGGTGCAGTTTAAAACTGGAAACCTTAAGGGACTTTTTCCCTTTCTATTCAGAGTTAGTGGTGCGTGGTAAGTCATTCGCTCTTTGTCATGGTTCTGCCGTGCCCCCACGGCATTTACTTGAAATACATTGTCCACTAACGACCGCGAAGGTCAAGTCTGTTAGGTGCATGTCCAGTTTGTGTCAAAGCATTGTGTGTTACATACAACCACTACTTAGCTACGAATTCACACGAACTTTTAAATAACGTGTTTGTCTTGGTTGTTTGTTTTTTTTTTTCCTTCATTCAGCAGTTGCAGAGAGTTGTTACTATGGCACTGAAGTCCCTTTACCTTAAACCGTTATGCGAAATTTAAAAACTGGACCTTATTTTCAGTAGCTTCAGTGTTAGAAGTCAAAATCATTCATATAAAAATAGTATAGTCTTTAGGCTCGCTCGCCATTTGTGCTCAAGCACATCACTAGTACCGTGCAAATGCAATTGAAATATCACTTTGCGATGTCGGGTTTTTATCACGATGCAACGATAATACCGGTATATCGCGTCTTGTGCTTGGATATTTACCTGGCTGGAGTGTATGTGTGTCGCTGCCAGGCTGAACTTGAAGTGAACGTGATACCAGCATGATTAAAATCTTGGGTCATCACACAAATAAGACAGAGCCTGGCCCAGTGGGTGTAGAACTTCAGGCTCTTCAAATACTGGAGTATCCCAGGGTTTTATCTGGGTCAGTAGTGGTCCATAAAAGTTCCAGTTGGGCGAGATCATTTGGGTGAAGTTATATCACTCTTCCATTAGTATTTTCACTTGCCTTTGGCTAGTTAAAACACTTGCATGTGATCTCCACATGACTTGTGCAATAAGACCATATACATATTATTTACTGAACTGTGTTCAAGTTGTCAAATAAGAAATACATTATAAAGTTAACAAACGTTTGCTTAAGGCAGTATTTTCCAATATCACCTGTGTTTTGGGTTATTACATTCGGTTTCTAGGTCCCCCAAGGTAGTAATAGCATCCATTGTGATTTAATTTATTACTTCATAAGATACAGGAGGATATCACATGTCTGATTGGCCATAATTACGCTCGTGCCGCCTACAGAACTTCTGTAAACACTAAGCCAACAAACCCTTGGGTATTCTCCTGTATCAAATTAATAATGTATATGTAATTAAATCATGAGTTGTAGGAGCTATTGCTGGTTACTTTTCCAGATTCTTAGAGAGAGAGGGTTGATATCTAGCAATATTTCGAGTTACCATGGTTTCACTATTATCTGCTGTAGTTACCACAGCAAACATTTTTAAAAAATATTACAGGACATAACCTTGAGGTAGAAAATAGTATACACAACATTAAAGTTTCCACAACTAGGGTCAGTCCAAAACAACGACTACAAGAAGTGTATTTCTGCCACCTTGAAACAAAAAATTGGTGATAAAGCAATGATATTCAGTGAGATTCATACGACGAACCATGCAATAATGAATTATTGTTCTCAGTTTCAGTTCAATTTAGTCGTGAATGGATTCATTCACAAAGAAAGCTGTTACAAGTTATAACAAAATAGATTATTCTTTGTGGCAAAAGTGACGATGACATTTAACTGTTTTCCTTGAATATTTATACATGATTACTCTATTTTGCCAAAAAATTCACTTAAAGCATTGTTTTTGGTATGTGGGCATACAAGAGACGCCCACATTAGAGAATAAGAGAGAAGAGGAGCAATGAGAAGACAGAAGGCTAAGAGAACTAGTTTATGTTTTATGTATCATGTCATTCATGTCATTATTGTTAGAGTGTGTATTGTATAGAACATTAAGTGCGAGTAGTTGTGCGCAGGACACTAGTAGTTGTGTATCATTTTCATTGGTTGGTTGGCGAGTGGATCTATAGTCATAAGCCACTCGCCACGTGTTGTAATTCAGTCCAGTTTGAGATAGCAATTTATTGAAGCTCTTATTGAACTCTGGTGGCAGCGTATTATTCGCTGCTTACCCGAACTGAGGGCCCTCGTGTTGTGCGCATATCGAGCCCCACAGATTTGGTGGCAGCGGTGGGATCCTTGAGGAGGAGACGTCCAAATCGGGATCTCAAAGAACGAAAGGACCAGGAGACTACCACGGTGTCTGCGTGTCCCGACAGTCTGCGTCCACGGACGGAGATACTTTGACCAGAGTGGAAATTTTCCACCCTACCAAGGTCTAAGGACCAACCCTACCTTTGTTACGGCAAAGGGAGAGAAAACGCTCTACTGTTGCAGCAGAGGAGAGCAAACCACCGGACCCTTGCTACGGCAGTGGGAGACCAGAGACAGAGAGGAGAGACGAAGGAACGGGAAGAAAGGAGAACCACTGGAGAGGAGGCTCGGACAGCCTTAGAGACTTGTGTTGCTCGCAGTGTAGTTGTGTGTATTGTGAATTTTTAAAAGTGTAATTCTTAAAAGTTGTTGATTGGTTCTAATACTGTGTTGTGCTCATCTTGTAATCACCGTGTTGCTGTTTTGTAATTCACAGGGTCTTGACTGAGGACGAGTTCGCTTGCCCTCTATGACAGAGCCTGGACAGGGTGAGGTGAGGAGGAGGACCAAGAAGTCGTCCGGGGTGAGCACCGACAAGGAGCTTTACCGGCCTAAGGGGCGACCAGCTGTGAAAGCTCGATCGCCGTACCCATTTCGGATTTCTGAAGTAAAGTACGAAGAGGAGTCAGGAGCAGAGTCAGAGCTGGTAGAGGACAGTGAAGTAGAGGTATTAAAAGTAGAAATGTCGAAGAGAGTGGAAGAAAGTGAAGTGGCATCGCTGTTGCGATACCTAGTGGAGAGAGATGAGAAAGATAGAGAAGAGAGGAAAGTTGCAGAGGAGGTGAGCCGGAAGGCAAAGGAAGAAGAAGCAGCCAGGAAGAGAGAGGAAGAGGAAAGAGCTAGGAGACGCAAAGAGGAAGGAGAAGACAGACGGCTAGGAGAAGAAGCCGCCCGCCGCAGGGAGGAGGAAGAGCGACAGAGAACGTCTAGACTGGAAGACGACAGAGTACGTGAGAGACGAGAGTTGTTGCAGGAAAAGTTGAAGGGGTTAGGAGTATATAAGGAAGGGAATGAGCTCGGGGCATATTAGGGAAAGTTTGAGCGGATAATGAGAGAAGGGAAGGTTAGTGAGAACGACTGGGGAGAAAGGTTATACCCCAGGTTACCTGAGACGTTGTGCATGAGGGTGGCACAGGCCAGGGATAATGAGGAAGAGTATGGGGAAATTAAGAGGATTCTACTGAAGGCCATGGGGGAGACAGCGATTACTTACGGGAATCAGCTATTAGAGGCAAGTGGGGATTTGTTTAAGAGTATGACTGCTGGAGGGATAGCAGATTGGTTATTACGAGTGACAAAGGGAATGTGTCAGGGAACTAAGACCATAGAAGAGTGTATGTTGGCCATGGCGTTGGCCGTGTTCAGGAGGAGTTTGCCGCCTAGTGGAAAGGCGTTTTTGGAAATGAGAAAGATTGGGGAGTGGGGGGAATTGAGAGAAGCTCAGGAGGACTGGATGTCCGGTAGACAGAGAGGTAACTTTTATAGGCCTCTGGGCAGTGGTCCCAGTGAGGCGAGTAGAGGATACAGGGGAACAGTGGATAAGGAGAGTTGGTATGGGCGTGGAGGAAAGGCCCAAGGAACTGGTTCAGGGGATGAAGTGGGAAGCACGTATGGGGTTGTAACGTGCTACAGTTGTGGAGAGAAGAGGCACAGGGCTAGTGAGTGCAGGAGAGACAAGCAGGGGAGTAGTTATATTGCACGTGTACCCACCTGTTATAACTGTGGGAAAGTGGGACACAAAAGTCAGGAGTGCATGGCTAAGAAGGGAACGGTTGCAGTGAAGAAGGAACCAAACCCGACTAAGATGTCCATGATTAGGCGAGCCAAGTCAGGACAGGCCGAGAATGTGGCATACGGGGTGGTGAATGGGATGAGAACCAAGGTCCTCATAGACTCTGGCGCTGAGTTAGGGTCTGTACCCAAGGCACTAGTCCCAGAAGGGGTAGAACGGTGTAGAGATGTGTATGTCAGGGGATATGGTGGAAAGGAGAAGAAGTACAGGAGTTGCATGAGTGAAATTGTACTGGGAGGTCACAGGAAAATGATAAGAGCCATTATAGACGAGAGTGAGTTGTCAGGGGTAACATGTTTGGTGCCGGTCTCGTTGGTGGATGACCGGGAAGCGACGGCCTATAGGGAGGCCATAAGGGAATATGTGTCTGAGGACAAAGTGGGAGTTAATGTATTGACTAGGAGTATGGTCAAGAGGGAGAAGGAGTTAGAAGAGTGTGAAGAAGTGTTAGATGAGATTGTGTCGTGGGATACAGTGAGTCCTGAAGGTGATGGTGAGCCTGAACCTGAGGATGGAGCGAGTAGCCAGTCCAATCCCTTAAATATGCCCGAAGTTGGGAGTAGGGTGGGAGAGGACCAAGGGGCGGAAGAAGCGGAGGGCACGCCCGAAGTGGAACAGCCCCAGGCGAAAGCAAGAGAGGAGAGTGAGGAAGGGAATGCGATTCCCTTAGGAGAATTGCCAGTGGGAATAGATTCAGAGAGAGGGCTGAGCAAGATAGCTAGGGATATAGGACCTGTGAGAGAAGATCGAGAGAAAGAGGAATTTGTGAAGGAGTTGCAAGAGGATAGTAGCTTGAAGGAATGGAGAGAACTGGGGGATAGGAAAGAGAGAGGATTTAGGTGGAAAGGAAGCACCTTAGTAAGGGGAATGTATGTGACATGGGATGAGTACCGAGATGTGATTGTGTTGCCCAAGAGTTACAGAGAGAAGGTTAAAGTTTTGGGGCACGATAAGAACGGGCACCTAGGTGCAGACAAAGTGGCCAAGATGGTGGGTAGGTATTTTGCGTGGCCTGGAATGGCCAGAGAAATAATAGAATATTGTAGGAGTTGCGAGAAGTGTCAAATAAGGAGCAAGCACAAGCCCAGGAGAGCACCAGCGGTCGAGAGACCGATCCTGGCAGAGCCTTTTGAGAGTGTGGCCATCGACTTGGTCGGGCCATTGCCTAAGGGGAAGGGAGGAAACAGGTATATCCTCACATACGTTTGCTTGGCTACAAAGTGGCCAGAAACTGTGCCTCTGAGGAGCATCACAGCAAAGGCAGTGATGAATGGGTTGTGGTCCATCTTCTCCAGGACGTACATCCCGGAGAGGATATTGACGGATCAGGGTAGCCAATTTTGTGGGAAGGTGATGTGTCAGTTGTGCGAACAGTTAGGTATAGACAAGGTTAGAACGTCGCCTTATCATCCGGAGACGAACGGGGCAGTAGAGCGGATGCATGGCACGATGAAAAGTATTTTAGGGAAGTGCATAGATGACGGGTTGGACTGGGTAGAACAGTTGTGCTTTGTGTTGTTTGTATTGAGGCAGATGCCACATGCCGATTCAGGGTATAGTCCCTTTGACATGGTGTATGGGTTTCGGGTTAGGACGCCCTTGGACGCCCTATACCACGGGTTGTATGAGGTGGAGGCTGAAAGGTTAAATGTGTGTGAATGGGTGACTAGAATGGCAGAGAGGTTGGAGAATGTGAGAGACAGTGCAGCATTGGGTGTGGCTAAGGGAAAGGAAAGTAGGTTACAATACTTGAATAGGGGAACAAAGATGAGAGAATTCAAAGAGGGAGATTTGGTCTTTACAGAGTACCAGGGAGGACTTGCAAGTTGTCGGATTCCTGGCAGGGTCCGTACAAGGTGGTAAAGAGAGTGGGGAGTGTGAATTATAGAATAGGAAGAGTTGGTAATGAAAGGCATGCTAAGGTAGTGCATGTAAACTGTATAAAGGAGTTTAAGGAGAGAGCATCCATAAGGAGATTGGATATCGTAGTAGAAGAGCAAAGTGAGGAAAGTAGTATGTTAAAGGGTGAATGTGAAGGATATGATGAGAGTGAGCTAAAGGGTTTACTGGGGATGTATGACGACGTTTTCTCTGACAACCCTGGAAGCACAGAGCGGGTGAAGATGTCGATCGAGACAGGAAATAGCGAACCAATTCGGCAGACGCCTTATTCGGTTCCTCTTGGAATCAGGGAAAAAGTAAGGAAGGAATTAGAGAGTTTAGAAGAGCAGGGAGTGATTGAGAGGTGCAGAAGCAACTGGGCATCTCCGTTGGTGCCGGTGAGGAAGCCGGACGGGAACATCAGACTCTGTGTCGACTACCGTCGGCTTAACGACATTACAACAAAGGAGCCAGACTACATCCTATCATTTGATGAGATGGTGGAGAAGGTTGGAGCAGGCAAAGTCATGTCGAAGATCGACCTGGCCAAAGGTTTTCACCAGGTACTAGTGGAGGAAAGCGACCGAGATAAGACGTGTTTCGTGTGTCCCTTTGGGAAATATAGATTTCGGCGGATGCCATTCGGCTTAACGAATGCTCCGTCAGTGTTTCAACGGCTTATGGAGGAGGTTTTGGTTGGTTGTGAAGACTGTGCAAGAGTCTACATTGATGACATTTTGGTAGTGTCAGAAAGTTGGAGAAGTCATTTGGGACACCTTCAGAGGGTCCTAGATGCCCTGAAGGAGGCAGGGTTGACATGTAAGAGAGCGAAATGCAGCTTTGGCAAGAGAACATTGGAGTTTTTAGGTCACCAGTTGGGTGGCGGCACGATTAGTGTGCTAGAGGCAAGGGTTGAGGCGATTCGGAATCACCCTCTGCCTAGAACGAGGAAGCAGTTACGTGGCTTCTTGGGCCTGGTGGGGTTCTACAGGAGGTTCATCCCTGGGCTTCATCAGTGGTCCTCTGTCCTCACGCCGCACACGTCTACGGCAAAGTCTGGGGTGGTGAGTTGGACAAGTTTGATGTTAGACGCTTTTCATGCGTTATGTACAAAATTATCTGTATCGGTGCGTTTATGTGTTCCATGTGTGAGTGATGTGTTTGTACTAGAGAGTGACGCGAGCTCGACAGGCGTAGGAGCTGTCCTTTCCGTGGTTCGGAACAACGAGAAGTTGCCCGTCGCTTTCTTTTCAAAGCAGTTAAGAGGAGCCCAAGCGAATTACAGTGCCCAAGAGTTGGAGGGCCTGGGTATCTATGAAGCCATCAGGCATTTTGCATACTTCCTGTATGGTCGAAAGTTCACGGTGGTGACCGACCATAAGGGATTAGTGAACATGAGATATGGAAAGCAGGAGAACAGAAGGATTATAATTGGTGTTTAAAGTTGTCCATGTATGATTTTGATATTATGTACCGGGCAGGAGAAGAAAACATAGTAGCGGATGACTTAAGCAGGTGCCACGGAGAAGCGGATGTCAGTGACCGTGTCACCCAGCTGTTGGAGGAGGAGGGAGATGTGGGCATACAAGAGACGCCCACATTAGAGAATAAGAGAGAAGAGGAGCAATGAGAAGACAGAAGGCAAAGAGAACTAGTTTATGTTTTATGTATCATGTCATTCATGTCATTATTGTTAGAGTGTGTATTGTATAGAACATTAAGTGCGAGTAGTTGTGCGCAGGACACTAGTAGTTGTGTATCATTTTCATTGGTTGGTTGGCGAGTGGATCTATAGTCATAAGCCACTCGCCACGTGTTATAATTCAGTCCAGTTTGAGATAGCAATTTATTGAAGCTCTTATTGAACTTGGAGGGTGATTTTTTAGGTTGATATCACCTTTTTTTAGGGTGATATCACTTCTGTCACATGGCAGTTACTAAGCAACTTTTATATAAATAATTAATATATATTAAATCTATAAACATTATTTAATAAACTTTTATATAAATAATTAATATATATTAAATCTATAAACATTATTTGTCTTGCTAATAGAGGAGTAGAGTTCTCTAAATATAGAGGTGGTTTACTCATTAGAGACTTCATTAGAGACTGACCCAAAGATGTAACTAGAAAAACTAATGGAGATGTTCTCATTTTATTTTTATGAACCTCTAAAAATAGCTACTTAATATGTGAACAATTTAATTATAAAATTAATGTGTGAGCAAATTAATTATAAAATGAATAACATATAACTTGAAGAATGTATGAAAGTTGTATTTTCTTGGATGTAATGTGGCAAATAGCTGAATTACTTCAATAGTGTAAATAATTTTTTTATTATAAGTGCATGAGTGCCAAAATGGAAGTTGATTTTTAAATTAGATACCCTAGTATGTATTGCAATTTAGTTCACTCTCCATCAACACTTTTACTCTTCATCTGAAACATGAACCCCCCCCCCCCCCCCCCACCTTATTCACTATTACTTACCTATAGTTTTGTAAACATAATTACTTCTTACTGCTAGACTAGGACTGAGTGAAGGCCCTTTTGTAATTGCAGTGCAATAATAGTTCCCACTATGGTGTCTTCTAACATTGGATATTGAAAAGATATTGGTAAAATTTGCAGTATCTTGAGTTATAGCCACCTCATGTGGCCCTCTTAGCTCCATAGTTACCACAATACGAATTGTTATATTTTGTGAATATGTGGCAGCACATGAAAATTGAGGAGAAGTTCCACGAAAAATAATATTAGGATGGACTGTAAGTTGAAGTGAGGGAGAAGGAGCTATATAATATATATATATATATATATATATACATAATTATATATATTCATTCAAGTTTATACATATATACCTGCCTACACCTCATGAAATAAATTATTCTGATTATGAAATACCTCACCATATAACACTTGCATCATGTATTACATACATATTTACACATGAGTTACATTTTGAAAAATCAAGTCATAAAGCTAAACCAAGAACTGATTAACTAATACATGTTCGTCTGCTGGCCATGTAAGTTAGAAAACAAAGAGTGATTAAGCATGTACTATAGCGAATTCATATACAACTCCTCTATCACATTTTCAATCGCCAAGTTGTCAGAGGAAAAGACAGAATCAAATATCACAAGAAAAGCGGACATTTTAGGAAATCAACAGTGCCTCTTTTTACTGTCCACACCCCAGTATAAATATTATTTATAAAGGATAGTCTCCTATTAGACACAAGCTAATGGACAGCTTCATTTTCTGAGATAGAGCTTGAGAAATTATTAATGGGTGGAGTCTGTTTAGCTGTGAAGCATGCATATGTTTTGCTAATTTGAGAGTAGCTAACTGATTTTGACTCCTGCTTCAACTGTCACTATTAGAATATCAGAAAAAATGTTTAAAATTCTTTCTGTCAGTAATGACTTGGGACAGGATCCTTAACATTTTGAGTATCCCAACCAAATTGGGATGAATAACAACTGTGCAATTATACGGAGAAACAACTAAAGAAATAGCCAACTAAATTAATGAAAAATTGTAGCTGAAGTTACTATGTATTTGTAAACAAAAAATGGCATACAATCTTTAAGTGCCAAAATATGTTTTTGACCAATGATGTCTTGCTCATAAAATAGGCAGAATACGGATCTTTTAATGAAATAAAGGGAAATGGTAAGCAATTATAACCGTCCTAATTAAGTCAGATAACACGGCTAGTCTTGCTATCATACATCACACAGTTTATAGTCTTACCCTGTATGGTGACTTGCTTACTACAGCAGTAGCCAAAAAAACTGTGAAAAGGCAGCTAATATGTATAATATTTGGTAGTTGTGCGATTCTTTAGCTATAAGCAGTAGATGTAACACTCTACACTTTCACACACACATGTTCACTGCATGTACCAACACAAGACTAACTTCGTGACTTGACTATTGGACAATGGATTTTCAAGTAAGATGAATACTGCTGCGTAGGGTTAAAACTATGACAAACAGTGAATTATCCAAGATAACTTACCACTGCCGCTACTTCAAATAGAAATGAACTTCTAAGTTTGTAAACTGTAACTGCATCCGCACAGAATTAGATATGTCAGACATAGTCTAATTCAAATAGGCAAACAACTGATGAAAAAAGTAAATTAATAAACCAAAGGATTCCGTTTAGGGGAGTATGGGGAAAGGGTCAACCACCAAGCAAATACAAAACCGCCATGACGTACATACATCTACACATATATATAAACAAACAAATATCCCCGATTTTCAATTGTGATACCCCCCTGATAGTGTCTCGCCTGCTTTGCTAGCTCACTAAATGTAACATAATTTAAATTAAACAAACTTTTATACTGCATTTCAAGATATATTTATATAATTGTAAATTAATATTGTCCTGTGATGTCACCATTATTCACCAAACTTACAGCATGTACCTCTCAAACTCTCAACAATGTCCTTTAGGTATACCTGGTAAAATAATTTCATGGACACTTCTGCCACATATTGATATGCCAAATAAGAGTGAAATACCCGTAACTTTGCAAGTATAATTTCCCACATGAGAAAGAGACAACGAACGCAGCTCCAGAATACCCAAATTTTGTCCTTTTAAAGCAGCTTCATTATGATTCCAATTGAGCGTAGGTAAATAAGAAAAATTAGGGTCAGAAGATTTGTGAGAGCACAAGAGCATTAATGTTCCAGAGATGGGTTGACTTCTTGTGGATATTGTTACATTTATTTCTGGAACACCTGAAGTAAATAATGTATTATTGTATAAATTATTATCTTTTAATTTTTTTAATTAATCACATAAAATACACAATTTCTTTTTACTATTTACTATGGCAGACAGGCAGACTCTGAGACAAGAAACTTAGATATGTATAAGATAAAAAGAAATACTCTTAAGATCAACTGCAATGGTTTATATAAAAACACACCAGTGCTTAATTAATATTTTTCCTGATATTACACTAACAATCGTTAAAAAAATACTAAAATAAACGAATTAGAATATAATGGAATAACAAAACTATGCCATAAATTACCCTTTCCTTCTTTGAAGTGATGACTAAAGTACAATATTTATGGTTTCAACAACAAATTAGTATAATAACACACCACTTGTTACTAGTACTTCTACACTTGTAAAAACTTACATTTGATGTAACTATAATACGTCTAGCTACTAGTAAAAATTCTTTTTTGCTGAAACAGTAAACTGTGCCACTATTTTATAGCTACAATTTCAATCAACAAACCTGTAATATGTATTAAGGTAGTTTTGTTTATGGCACTACTTCCCTCAGAATATGGATTTCTTGATAAAACTTGTACTGATAAAGAATACTCTCCAGAGTCTGACAAACTTAATGAACTTATATTAAACTTAATTTGATGTAAAAATCTTCCTTCCACCATTACTTGTCTATTCTGAAGTGATTGTGTTGAACTAAATGGAGGAATAAAGTTGAGATTGAGATAGAGGTCCATATCTGAGCTGTCTTGCACTTGTATATAGTATACCATAGTTTGTGAGGTGGTAGTATACACTGGCTGTACTAGAGGCAATACCACAACCGACAGAGGTGGCTGCACTGTAGCACAATAAAAAGTTAGAATTGTAAATGCAACATAAAATCTTGACAACAATTTAAAGTCATGATAAGCTTATCCTAAGTCCATGATAATTGATAAAATTGTTTGTCTACCCAAAATAAACTCCAAATAAAGAATATTATAACAATAATTCAGATTTTACAAGAAACTAGACTAATGAGAAGTGGGAACTACATCGACAATTACAAAAGATATAACATGAACCTTGACCAAACTGAAGTATACATCATTAAATTAAATTGTGGTGTACAATCTTTGACCATGTTTGTAGCTACCCTAAACAATAAATCAATTAATGACCTCATTGAAACAAGTTTTCTTAATAGCCAACTATGAACAAATATCACCAGGTGACCAGATGAAGCTATAAATTACTTGTGAAAGTAGTACGTACGAAAATTTAACTCAAATCTGAGTCATAATGCTTCACTTACATTTTACTCTCAATGCTCTGACCACAAGTTCAGCTCCCACAACATTGCATGAATACAATCCTGCATGTGAGCTTCTCACTGAAGTTATGGTATACAGCCTGACAGAGTTTGAGTGATCATTTACCACAACTCCTGTAGTATTACTTGGTGACGTAAATATGAATTTCCATCTTCTTGTGGTTCCATTAAATAGAACAGAACAATTAAACGTAACAATGTCTCCTGCTGCCACGATGTCAGAGTCAGAAGTAAAATTTGTCTTCCCACCTAAACCTGCTCATAATTAAGTATCAATGAAATTGAGTAAAATATGCTTATATAGAAACTATAATTGGCGAGCGAGCGAAGCGAGCGAGACACTATCAGGGGTAACTCAATCGAGATTTCGCTATATTTATTTATTTATTTATCTGTTTATGGGGTAATTGAGACCTCTGTTTTCGCCCGCGCTTCTAATTATGTAAGTTAGGTAAAGCGTTCACAGTTCCAGTATTTTTCAATTAACGAGCTCTGAGAATCCTTAGTGGCGGTGGTAAGCCAATGCGCTCTTTGTCATGGCTATAAGCCTTGCGCAACAATATTTACTTGAAAATACATTGTCCACTCGACTACTGCGAAGGTAAGTCTGTGTAGGTGCATGTCCAGTTGTGTCAAAGCATTGTGTGTTACAACCACTACTTAGCTAAAGAATATCACAAAGAAAACTTTTAAATAACGCGTATTGTTTTTTTTGTTGTTTTTTTCCCTTCCAAGCAGTTGCAGAGAGTTGTTACTATGGCACTGAAATCCCTTTACCCTGTATGCTAAATTTAAAAACTGGACCTTATTTTCAGTAGCTTCAGTGTTAGAAGTCAAAATCATTCATATAAAAATAGTATAGTCTTTAGGCTCGCTCGCCATTTGTGCTCAAGCACATCACTAGTAACTAGTTGTTTGTGGCAAGTGTAAAATCTGAAGTATCAATGATTTTTTTTGATAATTAAGGCCATATCCCTCAAAGTGAGGTGATAGAAAATATTATAATTTAGAATTTTCAATGATAATGGAAGCCAATACTCTACTACATTGTCTGGCTGTGTTACAATGCTATTTAAACTGGATTACACAAACTAAGCAATATTGTGTAAAACAAACAGATGTTGTAAGATTCTTGGCATCCTTATAAACCCTTGGAACATCAACAACATGACAAATGGTGTATAGTAGACAATAGAGCTTGGAGGAGTATTATGCATGTCAAAAGCATATTTGCCATCTAAATGCACACATTCAAAATTTTCATCAACGAAAATAATTTCTGAGCCTACCGCATATGTGAGTTGTTGAGAACCTCTGCCTGCATTAGCTAAGAAAATGCGCACATAACAAGCTAGTGGTAACCTAAAAACTGGGGCTGAACGCCAATCAGTAGTAGACAGTCACATGGAGCACTTAAAAATGTGAGCTAAAAGCCAGGAAGAAAATGGGCGCTGAACAAAAACTAACAAATAGGGGGCCATTGCCATAGAGATAAAAAAAAGTAATGCTTCAAATGACCCATTGTTTAAAATAATACGAGCAAAATATTTCTATTTAATTGATTTAGTACAGCAATTGTAACACATCTTACCAATTCTTATAGAGGCATTAACGTAATTTCCTTGAGTGTCCGAAACCACACATGTATAACTTCCGAGAGGATCAACCACATTGCGAATACGAACAAGGCGAACTTGATGCTTGTGGAATTTTCTATAGATACTGTTGGAATTGTTACGTGAACGGTCAACCATGCTCCCATCAGGGTAGAACCAGTTTCCAGCCCTCCCTCCATCTGGTGTTCTACAGCATTTTCTATTCACATTCTCAGTAATACAAACTAGAGATGACATTGGATCACTTCTGTTGTATCCTTCATTACCAATATCAGTGATGACAACATTCTCTCCAGGGTAATAGACAGTACCATTAAGCTGAAAGTACAGACCAGTTAGTGGTGGAGAGCGTTCACCTGCAAAAGCATATACATGCTATGAAATACCATCTTCAAGAATTGCTAGTCCAGTCACACAAGTTTGAGCTCAAGTGACAACTGAACTAAAGCACTTTTATACCCATAATAGTATAGAGTTACGGGAAAATTTGTAAAGAGTAACAAATTCAACAACCAAAACCAAGACTGCACTAAGTACGAGTAAAGTCGAAATTTAGCATTGCTGTCTATTTCATCGATTTGAAGTGTAAGTTTGGGTTCCAAAACTCGAGTGTAGTCTAAAATTTTTAGGTCAAAACACTCACTCATGAGCATGTGTGTATATATTCAGGATAATTTAATAAACCAATTATTGTACCCTGCTGCAAACCCTTCATAAATCTGAGTTTTGTAGTTGAAACACAAGCTTAACATTGGTCAAGCCATTATCAGTATTTTTAACCTGAAACCTCACATATGCTAGATAGAGTGGGTAGATAGCAAAAGCCATATGTGCTTTAAATAAACCATGTCCAATAGAAATTAGAAAAATTAAAGGCCAGCTTGCTTGAACATTGTATTTATCAATGTCATACACTTACATCCTAAGTATACAATTCAATTTGACAATATCATGACGTAGCTATATAGCTTTGAGGCAACCTTCTTGATATTAATAGATATAGTCATTAGTTTTTTTTTTAACTACTCAATTGGTTCTGTTTAAAGTTCATGAATATTATAGTTAGACTGTTTTATTAAAAATTATTTTAGCAAGCTATCAAAATATTACACTTACTTCCAACAGAGCAGTACAAGGAATACAAGATAAACGCATAGATGTACATAGCTGCAAATCATAGGCACCTTTCTTCCAAACTCCAACTTCTCACTTGCAATCAAGCTCTTCCTAAGTCTTAAGGGCTTTAACAGTGTATTCCTTCCCAAATACGCCTTCCCACTAGCTCTCTCCACGCATGATACCGAAAACTGTAGAAGTTGACCCTTTTCCAAGTATTTAGCTACCGTCCGATTTTTTTTTAGGAAACGTTATGTGCGGTGCGGTACGTACTAAAACCCGGGACGGGACGGAACGGGACGGAACGGGACTGCTGCTAAAATGCGAGACAGGACCGGACAGCTACGACTAATTTGGGAATAAAATAAAAGGGATTGGGCGCCACCAAATAGCGAGTAAATTCTCCTTTATGTACACTGTACATGCACTTATAGAATAAATATGCTGAGGTCTCAGAAAGTTCTACAAACCGATGTTGCTAGTTCACAATAGCTATTAGTCCAAATTTAATTTTCCGTAAGATCACATTGCAAGGTTTAGGCCCAAATCCCAAATCCCCAGTATTTTTCAGTACTATACTGCATATTTTGAAAATATGCAGTAGTAGCTACTGAAGAATGAGGTTGTTTTAATATTTTTTTACTTCAATCCACAATACTTTCTCTTCTTTACATAGTAACGGAGACACACAAACAGTGATTTCTAGTGTACAAACTAAACATCCACCAAAGTAAATAATAATAAGAAGAAAAAAAATTCAATACAGGAAAAATTTTAGTGAGAAAGAGACAACTAATGCAGGGAATTTAGCATCACAGTTATGTCACATTGAAAGAATGTAACATGAAATTGTAATTAAAATCTGAAATATGACTCTAGCTTGCTGTTGTTTTTTCTTATTTAGTTCGGAGGACGTTACTATATTTTCCTATTCTTTGTGTAGTAACAGCAACAACAACAACAAAAAAAAAACAGTAAGAAGTATAAAAAGATCTAATGAATAGTTTATAAATGTATCAAATTTATTAAGAGAGAGTGAACTAGTACAAGGAAATTGATTTGGTGATGCTTCCATTGCAAAAACGAATCTAGAACTGTATAGTACACCCATAAACCCTTCACTATTGATCTCCAAGTAATTTTAGTATTAAATTGTTGGCCTATTTGAGAGCTATATTGACATTTGATGCAAGTAGTATCACAATGAAGGTATGACAAAAATACCAAAAACCATTAAATAAGAATTAAGTGGTCTTCCCATTTTAGTGTTTTTCATCACGTTCCCCTAGGAGGATTCCTTTAGACTTTTTTGCTGTTATAGAGGAGGACATTTCAATTAAGAGACATAATAGGCTGGAGTTTACTTTGTTGCAATTTGCTTAAGGTTGGCTCAATATTTTTTTCATAAAATGATTATACTATAATATAGCTAATTAACTATTGAATCCTACAAATTATTCAATTTAAGTAATTGATGAATTGATTTTAAAAAATAATAACACTGTTTTTAACAAATGATGACGCTGTGTTACTTTAATAAGGTTGCTGTTCAGGAAAGGATGCATCAGTGCATAAGCAAATATCATAATGGTTATTGTTTACATGGCATAGTTCAAATTGATTACTTTTAGTTTTAATACTGAGTTCAAACTCTGTTGAAAATAACAAATTATCTTCTCGCTTTAAATACATTTTTGCCCAGTAATAGCTCTTATGTCTTTTATCCAGAAAAACAAAAACAGGCTTGTCAAAATACAATGACAAAGCCAAATAGTTGAACATGACTTCCCCAAACACTGTTGTGTTCCATCTTCATTGTGTGCTGTTCCACAGTTGAAGGATAGCAGTATGACTAAAAGTAACTACTGTTCAATGCTACAAACTTGGCCAGGACTGTTCGTACTTAAAAGGGGTTGTCCTCAGTTCCAAAGAGAATAAACGATATGCCCCAAAACAAGCAATCTCCATTGAATGCCTTTGTCTAGAGTGGCTCTGTAAAAAAAATAATCCAGCTGACTGTTCAGTGATGCATTCGTCCTGTGTTTTAGTAGTCGTACCGTCCGGTCCGTCGCAGCGTGCACACACACTTTAGTCCCGTGTATTAGTTGCGGTCCCGTCCCATGCCGTCCCGTCCTGGGTTATAGTAATAACCGTTATGTGCAGAACGGCCGACCCTCACCTTCGACCTAGAGTGCGGCCAATCCAATGAACTTTGAACCTTAAGCATGTGCACATGAGCATATGGCTGACCATTACTGCGGGCTGACCATTGCTGCATTGCTATGGGGCTGACCATTATTGTGGGGCTGACCATTATTGTGGGGCTGACCATCTGCATTGCTGCGGGGGCTGACCATTGCTTCGGGGCTGACCATTGCTTCGGGGCTGTTCATTGCTGCGGGGCTGACCATTGCTGCGGGGCTGTCCATTGCTGTGGGGCTGACCATTGCTGCTGGGCTGACCGTCGCTGCGGGGCTGACCATTGCTGCGGGGCTGACCATTGCTGCGGGGCTGTCCATTGCTGTGGGGCTGACCATTGCTGCTGGGCTGACCGTCGCTGCGGGGCTGACCATTGCTACGGGGCTGACCATTGCTGTGGGGCTGACCATTGCTGCAGAGCTGGCCATCTCTGCGCCCACAGACCCACCTCAAGCAGCACCTCAGTATTGCTGAATACATGATCACTTGGAAAAATAGATGTGAGTACACATCAATTTGCAACTGTAGTTTTATAATTAGCTATAATACATGATCACACAACAATTGAAGGTGTGGTTTCAATTTTAGATGTGACTGTTTATTCTAAAAGTTAAAGCAAATTTTATACTGTGTGACACATATTGTTAAGTCGACAGATCACATCTCCATAAAGTTCATGGAATCTAGTAAGCGACAGTGAGAGCAGCGTACAGTACTTGTCCTGGGCCCATGCATCTCACTCGCCTTCTCCTCCCTTCTACCCCTCCACCCGCCCTCCCTTTCCCACCCCAAGTTGTTCAGAGAAATGTTTCTCCAATGTGTAGCGTAAATGATAGCATTGTATTACTAGTTAAATACAACTTAAGTATGAGCGACGTCACAACTTAAGGCAGCACTAAGAGGTCACTCACTGAAGAAACCTTGAGTACTATGTTAGTCAGTCAACTTTATTCAGAAAATACAGTCAGCTTGTAAACTGGTATAACATTTCCAATGCCATTGACAAAATACTAATGAACTATTCCATTAAAAAAAATACTATAAATTCTAGTATGAAGAAGCTCTTAAAGAGTTGGATTATGACTGTCAGTGATAGGTTTAGTTGTCCTCAATACTCCAGTAGATATCCTTCAAACAAGAATTGAATCATCACTGGTAACATATCCACAGCAATTCCTTGGACACTCTTGCATCACCAACCTGTAACAAAGAAGGGAAAGTAATCACATGTTACCAAGGGTCCAGTGCTCCTTTCAGTACAGCACTTGATGTTACACTGCTCATCTCAACTCGATAATAACCAATAAATATGAATGCTTAAATAGAAAACTAAAATACGCACACAGTTCGATTAACACTAGCTATATGACTTGCACAAAATAATAATAATACAGGATACACACATAATGCAACACAACTCATTCTAATTATAACTCATGCTAACACTGTAAGAACGTAAAAAAAAAGGCAACAATAGTACTACTCACTACGATGAATGAAAGAGACCACAATAGCACTTAAGTGTTGTACATGAGGAAACCAGGTATGACAAGCCCCACAACAAAAAATTTAAATGTTACAGTACATGGAAGCATAAGCTCTACAATTTACTCATGGGATTATACAATAATTTGTAATAATGATTGAAACTATCTTTTCTCAATGATTTTACATGCCATAGTTGTTCATGTATGTGCATGTGATAAAGAGAGTACTTATGATTGCAACATTGTGCTCGCATCTATCAGGGGAATCCTGTACAACGTGGCATCAAAGTGTTAGAAGGCTTCACTAAACTGTGCTCTAATTACAGAAATGGGGTGTTGCTTGCCAGTCAGAAAGCATTCAGATGGATTACGTTTGATACAAACAATGCAAAAGTAGTGAATTGTAGAGTGTTGGTAATCACCTAGTAAAGGAAACAGTGGTTGTAGGAGAGGGGGCATTTATTTGAATAGATGAATCAGGTAAACACTTAATGCAAAACTATAGCAGAGGTATTCGGAAAAGCTGAGCAGAGAGTGAAGGGTGGGAGCAGGTGGTAGCATTACATAACTCCATTTCCTTACTTAATTATGCAGGTGCCCATTGATTGGGTCAATTGAAAACAACAACAACAACAACAACAACAAACAAATAACTTCATCAAATGATACTATTATGGGTAAATTAATAGTGCAAGTAGAGACGTGTCAATTAGCGACCAATAATCACGATAATTCAACTCTTTCACAGGTAGTAGTGCCTCACAGAGCTCTGTGTTCAGTCGGCACTTAGTAACCATATCAATAAAGCAAATTGTAGTTAAATAGTTATCCAATATAAGTTCCTTTTTGGTACTGTTTTAACCCCATGACAGCTCTGTGACCTTCTGAAATTGTGCTTAAGTGTAAATCTCCAATATCTCTACTCCTACAAGTCATTCACTCACAAGAAAGGGAAACTCAGCTTAAGGAAGAGAAGAGGGTGGGGGAATTTAGTTTAAAGAAGGGGGAAAGGTGTGTCCTCCTTTCGGTATCAAGCAATGTAGAAAATAATTAGTAACCTTAATAACTGATGCACTTTGTTAACATGGAGCTCTATATGGATGACAGAAGTTATAGCGACTCTTATTACAAATAATTGGTTTATAATTTCTACCATTAACTGCAATCTAAATAATTATAAATTGGAGGTATATGTATGTGAAATGCAACTATGATAGGAGACAAGTATAACAGAGGGTGTTGCAAATGATTTTTTTTTGTCTGAAGTTACTGTTACATACTTAAATTTTTAGCATGGTTTTTTAACTTGTTCATATCATAGGTAATTTAGTTTATAAGTACATTCCATCTATATCTTTTAAAAAAATAAGATTTAAAAAAAAATTTCACTTAACTAGAAATTTCTTAATTCAGTAAAAAGATGTCCATTTGCATAAGGGGACTAGTCCAGTTGTGTAACCAGACCATATGTAACATAACAGGACAGCCCTTTGTATAACTGGATGACCCATTACATAACGGGTATCCGGTTATGCAACTGGACAAGGTGGGCATCTTATGGAACATATAATGATGTGCTGTAGCACTGGAAAGGACTCTGAGTTGTAAATCCAGGCCTCAGGGGGGAGGGGGGGGGAGGTGGAGGGAGAGAGGGTGTTATTTCAAAAGACCGGATCTGGCAACTAAGCCTGATCGGTAGGAATTTGGCTTGAATAAAGTTCGATTTCAAATTTGGCAGAGCTTCGCCTGTAAACTTGTGCAATTACTCTAGCAGAAACTCAAACATGCTGGTAGGCAAGTGGCTGGGAATTTATCTCTAAGTTAGTTTAATTGCAACAAATAATATAGAGACAGTGGGGTAAGAGTAAAATGGTTACATAAATGGAAATGAACATGGACTTAAGTACTGTGAATTCAGTGGTATTACAACATAAAGCCACAAAAGAAGTGTGAAACTATGATGACTATTCAATTCCTTTGTTTCCTGCTGTCTGAGGGGACCCAGACAAGTACTAATGGTAAGGGGGCCATTTAGTATTTCAAACAGGGCAGCAAAAAATATTAAACTTTAGCTTTAAACCTGATAAAAGTTTATTTTTTCCCATTACAAATCTACCTGTGCGTCATTTTGCATGACTGAGTTCAATCACTATATTCATATACTGCCAAACTACTGACCATTAACAACTTTTATCATAGTGCAGAAAGTGCTTCCAGTCCAGTGGTGCTATTCATAATTTTTTTAACAGTGTGCACTGCATTTTCCTTTTTCAGATTTATATTCTATATTTTCTATACCCATTATGTTTGTTATACATGATTGTATAAACATACTCACAAACCATTTTACATATTACATGACAAAAAAAAATAACAGTACAAAAATCAAAAAATGATCAACGTGTAGCTACATGCATATAGAAATGGCTATATGAAACACCTTGTCCTAGAAGACAATTGATAATTATACTCACAAATACTTCTACATACTCACTCATAAAAATAACAATAAAAATTCAAAAATAATCAATGCATATGGGAAATTCTTGGTTATACAAATCACCATGTCCTTGAAGAAGCCTGAAAATTTAAATAAATAAATTTAATTGCTAAACATTTAATAAATTCTATTAGATTGTAGAGAGAGAGCAAAGCAAACAAGACACCATTAGTTGTAACACAATAAAAAAAATGGGGATATTTTATATGTAACAGACATTATATCCTTTTTGTAATGACCCTGGTAAGTTACTTTGGTTATTGCTCTGTTTCTTATACGTACACCCTATGCAGCAGTATTAACAATCCATTTAATAGTCTAGTCGGGAGGAGATTACAATGTAAGTCTTTGTGTTGGTATATCCAGTATAACACAATTATTTATGTGAAAGTATTGTTACTGCTACTCGTTAGCTAAAGAATTGCACTTAGACCCATTAACTGTTTTTTATGTGATACAATTTGTTACAAATGCTTACATTTTCAGGTCACAAAAAGATGGGGCAAGCAGTTACTATGGCACTGAACCCTTTATCATACATTATTTTTGAAAATATTGGCCATTTGAGTATATAGTAGCTAAGTGTTTATTTCAGGAGCTACTGGTCATTTAGATAGTCAGAATGGCTTATTTTAAGAATTCATTACTTAAGGAAGTTGAGTTAATTCCATAGTTCGTCAGATAAAATTAATGATCAAATTAATAGTTGCATATAGATTTTCTAAGCGCATTAATCAACTTTTATCAGATTTCAGGTTTAAAATGTGTATGTTGGTAATTGTGTACAATGGCAACCTCGCCACATGTACTGACGCACATCACTAAAGTAGCTTTAATAATTGCTATAGTATATGGGATAATTAACACAATAGTAGCATTAATTTGTGCTCATAATTTTGCATATTGTACATAGTACTTATAACATGAGTCAGAGTGTGATATGGAAAAATATTTCACGAGCAGGCTAATTTATTTCACAGGAGCCAGAGGCCAGTGAAAATAAAGTCTGATAGTGAAATATCTAGCCATGTCACTCCACAAGTGTAATAGTGGTAGCTATATTCCAAGATATCTACACCTACTAGAGATGGTAACTCTTTATGTAAAGTTGGCCCATAAAACTCTCTAGGGGCTCCCCACACCTCCTGCTTATATTTTAGCAGCTGCTCTAACCTGGTTGAGTAGGCTTCACTAGAGGAAAGTAGCTATAAAAACCCTTAAAATTGGTTAGCCAGGCTGGTTGCTGAATCTACAAGGGTAATGAGCTTGCTCAATACAGCCATGAGATGACACCATGTGATAACTTCTGGTCACTTACCTAAAAATAACATTGTAAAGATATTTAGCGTAGAATAAATGTATTTATATCATCAGAAGCAGTTAGTTCAAGTTCAGTCAAACAACCCCTTTTCTCTTGAAAGAGGCCAAACGTTATGAAGGTAACAGGCAGTTTTTCTAACAACTATTTATAGTGGAAGATAGTATAGACTTTGAAGGTAGTCCTAGACAACTCTCAGATCATCAATCTGGAAATGGCAGCTTAACTAGCTAGTTGTAGTTGTTAGTTAACCAACAGTAATTTTTCAGCAGTTTAGTGCTATGCAGATGACCATAAATGTGTTAAAGCCTGCACACCAATGTGGCTAAATTTTCTAAAATCAAGGCTCAACAGTGTTAGTGCTGAAGTGCTTATCAATGTCACAGCACCCAACTAATGAAACCCTATTTTTAGACCTTACATATGCCCAACAATAGCCGAGTCATTTTTTAATACAAAAAAGGTGGCACTATTTTGAAATAGCACAGCAGTGGAAAACTGATATAATGATTTGATTGGTCATTGCAATCTTTCCTGCGATCTTGCCACACTCTTTATTCACTGGAAATATATCATGGCAAAATTCCACTGCCACATTATTTAGCAACGGTAAAAAAAGTATGAATATAGTAGCTTAGAGTGGGATAATTTGTTTGACAAAAATATTACACAAGATTATTAACAGCAGAAATGATTCTTTTTTCTTTAGCTATAGTATTGACATATGATAGCAAAGAAATTGTGGTATTACAATTAATGACCCTCTCCAGCTAGAAATTTCACTGACTTCACCTCATGATATTTTCTCACAATACTCATGCTATTTATCCTGAATACCATAGTTGTTTATACTATATCTCCAAACCTTACAAGTGTGTGTCAGTAACGATGACGACGGTGACGAACCACAGTATGTGCATTCATGAATAATTCTTAAGATTAAACAATATGTTTAGGCATCGTAATTGTTTGAATGGGTAAAGTGTCGTCATATTCAGTAGAAATTGTAACTATAAAGCGAAGGCGGTGTAGGTTCAAAAAGGAAGGAAAGAGAAGGCAAATAGGCAACTAAAAATCAGATGAATCGACGAGTAAAGGTGGCGGTAAGTTTCAAAAAAGAAGGCGAAAGTAATGAAAAAGAGTACTAAAAAGAAAGCGAGAGTTTTGCAAAGCTTAGTCCACAATACTGATAGAAGGACTCCGAAACAGGAGAGGTAGACAAAGGAGAAGGGACTCCATAACTCAACAAGAAAGAGCTGAAGAAAGGAAGGCAGAGGATACGAAAAGCTGAGATAGTTCAGAACTAAGAGAGCAGGAGAGGGAAACTTACGTAACCTGAACCAATGATAACAATGAGTAAAATAACTTATACTACTGCATTCTTCTTTGCAATACGTCAAGCACTACTGTGTGGTGGGGTACTTGCTAGTAATTTATATTTCTGTGTGTGTAAGTGAGTGTGTAGTGCACATATTGCTATATTACCTCACTATTATTTATTCACATAGTCCATGAAACTTCACAAATTCTTTTGCTTTCTCCCATTTTGTCACTTGCACTCACTCCATTGTTGGCCGACACTTTAACCTTGTACTTAATAAAGGGTTGTAGTCCAGACAAAATGTACTCTGTCTTTACCAATGGATAAGCATTCAATTTTGTAAAAGTTTCACTATCAGAATTGATGTAAATATTATAGTAGAGGTCTTGTCTTCCAGTGATTACTGGATGCCACCATTCCAAAACTACTTTACCAAGCCTCGAAGAAACTTCTTTTAATCGTAAATTACGATATTTAGAAGGAGGTCCTACAAAAAACATATTTTTTTTACTTGAATAGATTATGAAACAGGTAATAAAGTACACATCCTTGCATTTGATATATATATTTATGTATGTATGGTATTATATATGGAAGCATGAATGTATATGCTGACTACATGTTATGTGCACCTCATTGTATATATGTATGTAAAAATGCATACTAGTACATGCGAAGTGAGCATCCTCCAAGTCATTTCTGTAGTATCCTTGTAGACAGCCGCACTCATTGCTACCTTCAGACACACTCATGCTATTAGCAGGACACTGTACACACACTGTACTCCAATCAAATGCCACTGCTCCATTGACCTGGAGAGCAATCTGTATGCACAAGAAACTTTAAAGTAAGCTACAACAATGAATGTTGCAAATTCACAAAAATTTTGCTACCCATTAAGGAGATTACGTCTTGTACATAAAATCAAACAGGCATGACATAAAAACTCAAAAAAAAATATTTTGTCAAATCACCAAACTTAAATTGGTCAATTCAATATTTTGTACTATTTTAAGTTCCCTTGAAGCTTGAATATAGCTGTTGCCGAAGTAAAAAATGGTTTCACTTTTCCGTTGACTCATTACAGCTTCATTATCATTCTCAATTCAAACAGTTCATTTTTAAACTACATTTATATTTTATCCTGCTCATATTATGTCAACCAGAGTTAAGAATGTTGACTATTGTAATTATTGTTTATAGTTGATGTCATAAAGTAAGAGCAAATACTCAAAATATAATTAGTTATATCACACACACAATAGGCTATCTATTGATATTAACAGAATAATAAAATACAGTTATACTTACTATTAATCATAAGAGTTCGTCTATCAGAGTTCTTATCCACATCACTGATTACGCATGTGAAACGGCCATGAAAATATGATGTATTGTTACTTGACAATGTGTGGCGATATTCAGCTGAAGACTCATTCACCAATGCTTGAGCCATGTCATATATAGTATTACTTTTCTCAATAACTTTTCCATCTCTAAACCACTGAATTAAATCTACAGGTCTTCCACTTGAAGTACATGTAAGTATCTTCAACTGTCTGGAGTAATACAGATCATGAATACCAATGTCCATAAAATCTGAAGAAAAATTATATAATAATGTGTATTTATTATATATATTTATTCCACCCTAGATTTCTTCACAATGATAACTTTAGGTACATGACCGTGAAATAACTCAAGACATTTCACGCTGTTATTTCACGCTGTACTGTGCAAGCTCATTACCCTTGTAGTTATAGCAACCCAGGCCAAACTTTTCAATTTTCTCTGGGTTTTTACAGCTACCTTCCTCCAGTGTACCCTGCTCTACAGGGTTAGAGCAGCTGCTAAAATGTAGGCTGGGGGTTACTGTTATTTGCACATGCACACTGCACTATTTATTGGATTCCGAGAATATCACTCATCTGATTGGCCTTTAAATTCATGCCTGCGACACTCGCGTAAATTCTTCGGTGATATTCTCCTAAATCAAATAATATATGTACAGTTCTTTAATATATATAGTACTTATTACATGAGTCAGAGTGTGATATGGCGAAATATTTCATGAGCAGGCTAATTTATTTTCACGAGCTAGAGGCGAGTGAAAATAAAGTCTGAGAGTGAAATATCTAGTCATGTACTCTGACAAGTGTAATAAGTGGTTTATTCCACACTAGATATCTTTACTACTGTAATTAGTACTAGGGGAAGGGTAACTCATAGGTAAAGTTGGTTATAGGGGCTACAAGTTTCTTGTGCAAAAAACACTGTATAACCTGGGAGGATGTAATAACCCAACATGATAACTATGAACACTGACGATATGGGAAAATATAGCTGTAAGCCACATCATGTTTACTGTAATGCATTTCTTATGTGGTAACCAGTATTAGGCCATAATCAGTACATAATAAAATTATTATATAAATATATGCTTGTTAATATAATAGTACACTTGTCTGTCAGTGACGGTGTGTGTATTCATGAGTAGCTAGTTCATTTGCTGCGTGCGATGATAAAATGTTATGGACCATTCGATCCATACCATATGAATATTGTGATGCATACACTTTACCTCACTACTATGTTATTCATACTCCATTTCATTCTTCTAATCCTATCCATACATTGAGCTATATGTTCCCAGTTCTTGCCTATTTCATTTACATAATGAGTATAAGAGAGGTCATTAAAATAGAAGCAAATGAGAAAAGGCTGATTCATATAACTACTTTCATATAGAAGTAAATGAAAATACACAGAGTGGACAGAGATACTGGGGAGCAGGAGAGGTAGGCAGAGGAGGAGATGGGAATTCATGAGTTGAAAACAGGATTAAGAGAAACAGTGACAACTCAGGAAGAAAGAGAGCAGGAGAGGGAAACTATGGATAAAATACCTTATACTACTGCTAATTTGCAGAAGTTAGTACGTCAGGTAACACTGTGTGGCAGAGTACTTGCTAGTACAATTAATATCTTATTGTAACAATAATTTCGCCATTATCTACCACAAGTATTTGATTCAGATTTATTCACTCTTATCACCAAACATAGCCATTAATTTAGCTAATTCATTACTTACTGCTGCCAAGAAAAATGTAAAAAAAATTATTTTTTGTGCTACATCCAATATTTTACATGTAAATACTCCCTCAGATTCATGCTGTATATTTTGATACCATTTGGAGAGAAACAGTACCACAGAACTTGACTACCTCCATTGTGTAAATGTGTTCCTGTAATACCAGTGATTTTGTTTATTTTCAACTGATGATTGATTAGGTAATATCCACTGTCCATGTTCTGTGAATAAATCAGGAAGTGTGCTACAGTTTGCATAATTTGATAAACAAGAGTCCTAATTCATAAGATCCAACAGAACTTAAGTAAATAATAGAATTGTTAGACAGGAATGATCCATTTAAGTAAAATCCTACATCTAAACAATGAGCTATGAAATAATAAGTATCGAGTAGCAATCTAAACTTATACCTTTGCTTAATTCTGTAGTGATTGAAAGACTCCTAGCTTGATATATATGTTCAGAAATTACTATCACAATGAACCAGTAGTTTGTTCCAGGAATCAGATTTATAGCTTTGAATTCATGTTGATTGACATCCACATAATACGAATGCAACGAATAAAATGAATGTGTAATTATTTGGTATTCACTTATATTAGAATTCCTATCCACACATGGTATAGAGTCCCACGCTATTTTGATGCTGGTAGAATCAACTGAAACCACTTGGACCAGAGGACCCCTTGATGGAGCTAAATATGATAAAAATTACTGATAACACCCAAAAATAGAATGTAATTGTTATAACTCACGAGCAGTTGAAGTAGCTGTTCTGAATGTGGCAGGTGCACTCTGTCCTGCAGTATTTACAGCTATCAGTGAGACATATATGTCACTGTCTTCTTCCAGTTCTATAATAAAATAGTCTTTACTAGTATTCTCAATTGTCATATTACCACTGCCAGAGTGGTTGTTACAATTTTTTATTTCATAAGAATAACTGAGGGAAAAGTAATCGATTATTTCACTGTCAGACACATTCCAACTTAGATAAACAGATGTTGAATTGGAGCTCACATCTTTTATCACTGGCGAAGATGGAGGACCAACTGAGAAAAAAACATTGTCTATATTAGAGAATTAATAATAAATACTATACCTGTTATAATCTGAATTGTGTTAGACATTGTTTCAATACTTGGAATGAGCGAAGGACCCGTAACTACCGTGGAACAGTTGTAAATTCCTGCATGTTGGTCTCCCACATTATGCAGGGAAAATATACCAACATATTTTCCAAATGATGTCATTGACGCTTGCTTCTTAATTGTACCATATGGTCCATACAACTCCATTGTAACATAAAATGTAATTGATGTCAACAATGATAAAGTAGATATGCATGTGAGCTGTGGATTTGTCCCGACAAATATTATTTCTGGAAATGCATTAAGCTGTACTGAAGTTGAAGATGGTGCTATAATTAGAAATTTCAAGAATGTAATCATGATATTGCACATTAAAATATGATAAACTAGTATCTGAAGTTAAATATACACTGTGAAACTATTCAAAATGTCATGAAAATACAGCTTAAATTCTTCTTCAGCTTCATTAAAGAATAAATATACACATGTGTATATGGAAACTCAGAGTACATACCTTCCTAATATTCTGAACCTCTAGTCAGAATTATTCAGACTTGCATTACTTACACAACAGTTACATATAGAGAAAGAAGAACAATTAGATATTTTGGACATTGCCAAAATGTTCTCCATTACCTAGAACAAATGTCTTTGCTTGAGGGCACACTCCCAAAAGAATAGCTAAGTACATGTCATGTTGTTCCCTTCCAATTAAAACTTAATGCTACACCTATAATATATTCAGTAGAAACTGTTCTCTATAAAAATGTAAACTAATTTTTCTCGTTTACCTTTCAACACAATTTCATGAGCTGCACTTCTCCCATGCAAAGGTTTACCCAAAAATGTAGAAGTTGCTTTGACATTACAAGAATAATTTCCAACATCATTAAGTGACAGAGATGGAAGAATAAGAATTTGAGATTTTGAGCTCAATAGGACTCCATTATGATACCAATGAAAGATTGACGAGTATCTGAAGTTAATCTCTGAAGTCGAATGAGAGCAGAACAGGACATATAAATTTCCAAAATCTTGTTGACTTTGCGAAGATATCAGTACTTCTATTTTAGGGGCATCTATATAAATTATATGATGTGCACTATGCCTACTATCCATACATATTACCTAACTAAAATGTAATCTCATCCACTTACAACATGTCTGATCCGTATTAGTAATTGAACTGATTTAAGGTGAATATAGTGACATCTTGTGTATATTATTTACTAAAAAATTTTTAATTACTATACCCTCAAATAGGCCTTGCACATTTTGTCTGCCACCAAGTGAAATAGTACACACATGTGTTCAAGTATACAAACAACACCCACACAAAATGATTGAGAACTTTTACCTAATTATGCTAAATAGACAGACTGACAGATAGACGTGTGCTGAGGTTAAAGCAATTAGATTATTGACTGTAAGAGTAATATACATAGTGTGTGTGATTTCTATATTAGAGAATAAACCAACCTGAAATATATACACTGGTAACTTCATATGTGACATTGCTGTTGTACACATATGGGTTATCTGAGAACACATACACTGCACATGAGTAAGTCCCAGAATCCGATAATTGCAAGAGCCTTAAAGTGAACGTAACTTCGTGAAGACCCCTTCCAAAAGTTCTAACTTGCTTTGTCTGAGCTCTCTGAGTTGAATTAGGTGGAGGAGTTAGAGTAACGTTGAGATATTGGTCCATATCGGAAGTGTCTTGTAGTTGTACATAGAAGAGCACAGTGTGTGAAGAAGTAGCGTAAACTGGTGGTACTAGAGGAAGTACCACAACTGACAGAGGTGGTCGCACTGCACAATATCAACCATATTTATGTTTATAAGTATATTTTCAACAATTCTGAACATATATAATTATATACATATTATAATATAATACATAACATATCAGACAGTGCGGTAGCACTCTCTATTTAGGGTCGACCACACCTTTCCCATAGGGATAATACAAAATTCACTTCACATTAAATCTGGTTTCAGTCAACAATAATTCTAAAATGCAGTGATTAACTGTCATAGCACGTTTTTCCAATGCAGGTCCATGCCCCTGTGGTTTGCTTCCTTACGCAACTTTAACGTCGTACGGTTGTTTCACGAAGAAGCATCCTAGCTTTCCGAGTTTGATGCCATTTTCTGCAGCTCATGTGTGGCTGAATGATTGCCATGCCTTCTTTCATTAACATTGACATGTTCATCGGTAGTGCAGGAAGAAAAATGAATAGTGTAAATCTCTACGTCTTCTTTGTGGCACCCGTTGGAGAAACAGTACATGCTGGATTTAGATCGTTTCAGAAGTAAACCTTTTTAGAAGCTTTCATGGATAAAGCACCAATTGATTGTCTTGGACAAGCTATGCCATAGAAGCTTCATCTATTCCCTGTTGGCTATTGGTTCTTTCACGCAGTTTGTAAAAAAAAAAGTGGTAAGTTAGTTGTAAAAAGAATATTTGAAAAAAAATTTTACATTTGCTCTAAAAGTATCAAAAACAAGGAATATTAAAGCCAAAATGTCAGTTCGAATGATGAGCATTACAAAACTTGCCCAATTTGAGAATGGTGATTCTACAACCCTAATTCATTGCCTTGAATAAATAAATTAAAAAAATATTATAAACAAAAATTTAAAAATAAAAGAAATAACATTAAAAATGCAAAACATATACAGGATATCTCGAAAAAGTTATGGATCAACAAAGACATAAGTGAAACTAAATTCCATGTTTTTTGACAACTTTCAGAACTCTTGAAGTTGACAAATGGCAAAAAGCTTAAATTGGCGTGAAATGGGTCATATTGCCTATATATGTGTAAAAGTGAATTATTCATGTTTCCATAATCGTATTTCACGTTTGGCATGCTGCAATTCACAGCATGGCTATTAGGGTGCTCTTAGAGTGGCCTTAAAGCTTTGACGTAATAAACCTTAATGCTAATGAGCAATACCAGTTCATTTAGATTTCAGTGCTTGCCTGATATTTGGTAGTAGCAACTCTATTCTTCATAAAAAAAACATAAATTAAAAGTTACTACATCTACATTATAATCAAACTTAGCCTTTATTTGCTTAACATTGAAGCGATTAGCCTGGAACTATATACAAACTTTCTCTTAAAATTATACGTCTACCTTCTCTTTTGTTCAAGAATTGATCTTGCATTATTCTTATATCTTTATCCATTATAATCACTACCAAAATATAAAATTATATGCTATCAAGATAAACCCTCATCTGTATCTGTATATAAAAATAAACCAGAAAAACAATTTCAAATAATATGCCTGCTTTGTTTATCTATCGAAACAAATTATACTGTGACTAAATTAAACCCTACGCCATATTATAAAGCTAATATAAAAAATACACAATTTCTGCTATACTCTATCTGGGAGTGTAACAGCGCCATCACCACCATATTGTTTGCTTACATTGTACTCTCAATGCCTTGGTGCCTACTCCAGCTCCCTCAACAGCACAGCTGTAGAGTCCTGCATGTGAACTTTTAGCTGAAGATAATGTGTAAAGTCGAGTGGTGCTTCTGCTATCATCAACAGTTACTCCAGTTGTCTCCAAAACGGTTTGATTATTGGTAATTTGAATACAAAATTCCATTTTTTCACAATTTTTGGAGAATTGATGGAGCAGTTGAAAGTAATAGATTCACCAGCAGCTACTGTGTTTAAGGTAGAGCTTAAAATAGTAGGTATATCTAAACCTGCACAAAACAAAATGATATTCTGGGTCAATGTCATGAAAATAAATACAACATTAGTAGGACATTAAAAACGTGTCATTGAACTCCTAATTCTTAGCTAACATCAGCTATACAACGAACATCTATCTGTGACACAATTATATGAAGATCTAAAGGTGTCATGTTCATTTTATAGCTTCATAATAGTTACATAAACTAATAGTATAGTACTCAAGAATGCTTTCAAGTTGACTTCAATATAATGTTGTGTTATCTACTAGCACTCAAATACACTAATAGTTACAGTGACAAGCTAGCCTACCAGCTGTGATTGCTTTTACTTCTTACCTTTCTTTTGGGGAGCCTACCCAATTAGGTCAGAGCAGCTTCTAAAATATCACCTGGGGTGAGAAAAGCCCCCAATAAGCTAACACTCAAAGTTTTGCAGCCAACTTTACAGGGTGAGTTGGTAGCACTGTCTATTTAGAGTTGCCCACCCATTTTCCATGGAGATAATACAAAATTCACTTCACGTATTATATCTGGTTTCTGTCAACAATAATCGGCGAGCGAACGTAGCGAGCGAGACACTTACGGGGGTAACACAATTGAAAATCGGGGATGTTTGTTTATTGGCGAGCGAGCGAAGCGAGCGAGACAGTATTAGGGGTGGATAATGCAAAAAATCGGGTATATGTTATATGTATATATGTGTGTAAGGATGGTACATATGCCCTTAAAATGAGCGCGCGGGCAACTTTTTCTTCAAAAAACAAGTCTTTTTAGGCTTGACCCCAGTTTATTCTGAAAGTACAGCATTAAGCAAGCCCACTTAAGCGCATAAGTGTGAAAAAAATCGTGCGAAAATGCTTGCTTTTCAAGAAACATAAAGTTGATTCGACCGGTTACTATGGCATTGACGACCCATTTCCAGACCTAATTTCAAAACTTCGCCGTTTTAGGGGGTATACGGAGTGCCGGTTGTTGGTTGTCAAGAACCATTGGTAGTCAGAATGCCGTAGTATTAATACTAAGGAACCTACTACTACTCGAGGGAAGCTGAGGTAAGTACGTAATTCCATATTTGTTAGCTAAATATGCAATAATAACTCTGGCCTTCTTTTTGTAGCTAAGAGCTTGTTGTCAACAGTGTAAATTAAAATAGTCAGAATGACTCAAATTTGGTACTACAAAAGTTACCACTGCTCAAGAAAATGAGGTAAGAAAGTAATTTTTGTATTTGTGTGCTAAAATTTATTGTCTTTTTTTTTTGTAGGTGAGAGCTAGTTGTCAAGAATTCAAGGTAATTCAGCGGTAATGGTCAAAGTAACTTCAATTTGATACTACAGAAGTTATCAATACTCAAGAATGAGGTAAGTAGTAATTCCATATTTGTTGGCATAATAACACTGGTTTATTTTTTATCGTAGCTGAGAGCTTGTTCAAGAGTTACTGGTGATTGAGATTATTGGCGAGCGAGCGTAGCGAGCGAGACACTTACAGGGGTAACACAATCGAAAATCAGGGATGTTTGTTTATTTATTGGCGAGCGAGCGAAGCGAGCGAGACAGTATTAGGGGTGGATAATGCAAAATCGGGTATATGTTATATATATGTATGTATGGGATGGTACGTATGCTCTTTAAACGCGCGCGCGGGGAACGTTTTTCTCCTAAAAACACGGCTATTTAGGCTTCACTCCAGTTTATTCTGAAACTACAGCATTAAGCAAACCTTACTTTATACTTAAGCTCCAAAGTATGAGAAAATTCCTGCTAAAACGCTTGTTTTCAAGACACAAAAAGTTGATTCGACCGGTTACTATGGCATTGAAGACCCTTTTCCAGACTTAATTTCAAAACTTCGCCGTTTTATGGGAGGATACGGAGTGCCGGTTGTTGGTTGTCAAGAGCCGTTGGTAGTCAGAATACCGTAGTATTAATGCTATGGAAGCTACTACTTCTCGAGGGAAGCTGAGATAAGTACGCAATTCCATATTTGTTAGCTAAATATGCAAAATTAACTCTGGCCTTTCTTTTTTGTAGCTAAGAGCTAGTCAACAGTGACTGGTAAATTCAAATATAGTCAGATTGGCTCAAATTTGGTACTACAAAAGTTACCACTGCTCAAGAAAATGAGGTAAGAAAGTAATTTTGTATTTGTGTGCTAAAATTGATTGTCTTTTGTTTTTGTAGGTGAAAGCTTGTCAAGAATTCAAGTAATTCAGATGGTCAAAGTAACTTCAATTTGATACTACAGAAGTTATCAATACTCAAGAATGATGTAAGTAGTAATTCCATATTTGTTGGCTAAAATTACAAATAATAACACTGGTTTATTTTTTATCGTAGCTGAGAGCTTGTTCAAGAGTTACTGGTGATTGAGATTATCAGAATGGTTGATGTTTGTTTGATACTACAAAAGTTGGTAAGAGAGTGATTTTGTATTTGTTTGCTGAAATCAAATGTCATAACTGCTATTATAGTGTTTGCATGAAGTAAGCTAAAACATAGTAACATTTTATGTTACCTAACCATCAGGCTCGCTCGCCATTTGTGCTCAAGCACACCACTAGTTTATTTATATATATGGACGTACGGATGTCATTTTGTACTTTGACCCTTGCATTTTTGTGTTAGTTACGTGGTCGACCCCGTCCCAAATTGCACTAAACAGAATCCTCTGGTTTAGCGATCAGTACCCGTATCACCCTAGAAATTGAATTGTTTACTGTCTTGAATTCTTTTGCGGGTGCAGTTAAAACTTGAAAACTTAAGGGACTTCCATTTCTATTCGAGTTAGTGGTGGTGGTAAGTCAATGCACTCTTTGTCATGGTTATAAGCCGTGCGCAACAGTATTTACTTGAAAATACATTGTCCACTAGACAACCACGAAGGTAAGTCTGTGTAGGTGCATGTCCAGTTGTGTCAAAGCATTGTGTGTTACAACCACTGCTTAGCTAAAGAATATCACAAAGAAAACTTTTAAATAACGTGTATTGTTTTGTTGTTGTTTTTTTCCTTCAATTCAAGCAGTTGCAGAGAGTTGTTACTATGGCACTGAAATCCCTTTACCGTGTACGAGAAATTTAAAAACTGGACCTTATTTTCAGTTGCTTCAGTGTTAATCATTCATATAAAAATAGTATAGTCTTTAGGCTCGCTCGCCATTTGTGCTCAAGCACATCACTAGTAGTGTTTGCATGAAGTAAGCTAAAAATAGTAACATTTTATGTTACCTAACTATCAGGCTCACTCGCTATTTGTGCTCAAGCACACCACTAGTTTATCATTATTTATGGACATACCTATGTCATTTTGTACTTTGACCCCCACATATTTTTGTGTTCGCTCCGCGTTCGACCCCGTCCCAAACTTCACTAAACAGTATCCTCTGGTTTAGCGACCATTACCCGTATCACCTTAGAAATTGAATTGTTGTGTGTGCAGTTAAAACTCTAAAACTTATGGGAGTTCCATTTCTATTCAAGTTAGTCGCTATTTGTCACAGTTATAAGCCCTACTCAACAGCATTTACTGGAAAATTCATTGTCCACTAGACGAACCACGAAGGTAAGTCTTGCGTAGGTATGTTCAGTTATGTGAAAGTATTGTGCGTTGCAACTACTATTAAGAATATCACAAAGAAAATTTTAATAACGTGACTTGATTTTGTTGCTTCTTTTTCAATTCAAACAGCTGATGGGAGTGGTTACTATGGCATTGAATCCCCTTTACTGTATATGCTTAATTTAACAACTCGACTTTATTTTAGTAGTTTGAATAACAATAGCACTACTATATTTTTACTAGCTATAGCTTTGATTTTGTTGAAAATTTTGGAATAAAAAATCCATCATCCCTTGGCAGGTCACATTTAATATTACACTTCTTTACATCTAACTGTTGTGCACATTGTAACCCTTTCCATTCTCAGTTAGCATCAGAGAATCTAAAGTCTCTGATCCCAGACTAAACTAACAGAATTACCTGAATAAACTTCGAAAGCAGTGGCAAAGAAGCGCAGCTTGACAAAGACTTCACAATTGTTTCAAGAAGAGAGTAGCTTGAAACAAAGTTGCGTAAGGCAGTGCAGCAGGATTCTCAGAGCTCATTAATTGAAAAATACTGGAACTGTGAACGTTTTACCTAACTTACGTAATTCGAAGCGCGGGCGAAAACTGAGGTCTCACGTACCCCATAAACAGATAAATAAATAAATAAATAAATAAATAAACTAGTGGTGTGCTTGAGCACAAATGGCAAGCGAGCCTTAAACTACACTAAGACTGTCCCTCAGACATTTCACTCTAGGATGTGGTGTCCCCCCCAGACACTGTACCCTAGTGTGGAATGATCAGGGCCAAATGTCCCCTCTCTAATATGAAGCAGAACCCAATTGTAATCAACTAACCACTGCCAGACAAGAAAGCACTGCTTTGGAGAAGTCAGAAATACATCCATAGGCTTAATCACTCCCTTCAATCTGTAGAAAAGCCTACTCACTAATAAATCAGGCACCTTACACAGGGAGGGTGAAAATGAATTTGGATGGTCTAAAACTGCTACTGCAAATTTGTTTTGTAAAATAGTATTTAATCCTGCCCACACATTTTTATGGTTGCTATATATGGAGTTTTCTCATGAACTAACCCTAGGTTACAGTGTGTTACAGTGTGTTTTCGCCCTTTGACACCGGGCCCACCACTTGCGCAGTACATCAGAGACAATTGTAGACAAAAAGCAGTCGTAATTTGGTGACTTCGTTTCTACCCTTCTGCTTGACATTCTGGTTCATTTTAGACTCAGGACTTTGTTACTATTCAAGGCTACTTAACAAGAGCAAGCTACAATGTGAGGTACATTTGTAACACTGGTTGCTTGTCCACTCATTTTTTCTTACCTGTTTAAATAGGGCCTCTTTATTTAGAAACTCAGCCAATTTACTGTTTGCTGACTAAGATAATAAGATATACATTCATCATAGACTCTATATGCCACTATTTATGCTTTAGCTGGTCTATATAGGTACAGTTTTCTATGGTTATGGTGATGCTATATACCACCCTCCAAATTCAACTGCTGCTTGTATCTACCGCAATTCCATGTCATCATAAAATTATATAATATATATTGTATACATATGTCATTATAAAATTTTATTAATTGTCTTGTTTTTATGTGTAATTAAAAAAAAAGTTGAAATTTAACAAGTAGATAGAAAAAATCATGAATAAAATTATATGAATGATTCAGTTTGAATGACAAAGTAATACTGGAATGTGTGTGGCCATAGCTAAAGGTGTAGGTGGTGTACTGGATTCTTCACATTACTGTTGAGAACTTCAGAAATTCTACACGCTTAAGCACGCAACAATCAGACTTACTTGAGGAGGCGTTTAGCCGTGGTCCGGCGCTTCTTTTCCTCTAAGATTTGTGCTACATTAGTAGCTCCAGATCGCCCTCGCAACCTTCAGCCAGGTTTAGCGCACAACTAGAAGCTCGTATAAACGACAAACTACGGGTGATTAGTTATAACCGGGCATATATTGAATACAGCCGCGGAAGAAACTGCCATAGCTTCTTTTTCATTTCAACAAGTAAACTTACGGTAATAATGCGTACCACCTTAGACCCGCCCGGTTTTTACTGAGGCATCGACGTTTTCGCGCGTTTGAGCTACTACTGTCGTGTGACCTTAATTGGTTTCTGGTTTCCGCCAAGTGCATTCCTCTTTTGCCACATTTGTGGTCACGCATACTCAACGTGGATATACTATAATAGCATAAATAAGTAGCACTTTGTCCAGCATAGATCCACAATCCATCTGTTTTCTTCCTTATATGACTCTAACATACAGTTTTTTCACGAAGTACTAGCCCTCAGAATTTTGACGCTATTTTGAGTAGCTTATGTGCAGCTGAACAAGTGCCATGCCGTTTTTCATTAACGCTAACATGTTCATTGTACTAAGGTATGTCTCTGATATATCTAAACTCATATACATAACTATATTATATACACTCTAGTTGCTTAGTTACTGTCATTGTCACCTTCCAAAATCGCCTGGGGACAAAAAAAAATAACACACAAAGTGATTAGTTACATAACACAACAGAAGAATATGTTTGTGAGATGCAGAAATCACTATGATGTAAAGTGATGTGTCAAGAAACTTAAGCTTTGAAGGAAAATTTTAAATGTTTTGAACCTTTTTGCATATAGTCACTACATCCCATCTAATGTCAACTGACAGGGAAAGCATGGAGTATGAAGTCATGCCCCTGTGAACCTCACTGAATATCATAAGGTGGCAAAAACAAATTATCTTGTCATTCTTTGGTCTTTTATATTGTTTATAATGGTAACAATGGTATAAAACACTTAAAACATGGTAAATCAAAATTATCGCTTAGATTACCACCATTTCCCTCGGGCTCTGCCCTCAGGATTGAGACAGTTATCAGCTATAATCCCACACATATGGTTTGACGTGTGTATTATGTGTAAGAATTATTTAAATGATACTAACCAATTCTTATGGAGGCATTGAATAAATTTCCATGATAATCAGGAACTACACAGGTATAATTTCCTAGAGGTTCCAGAACTTCACGAAAGCGAATCAAGCGAACTTGATGAGCAAATACTCTTCTCTGCAAAGATGTGTGATAATATGAAGGCTGTACCATTGTCCCATTTGGGTAGTACCATTCTCCGACTCTTTCCCCATCAGACCATCTACAGCAATTTCTATTCACATTAGAAGTGACACAGACTAGAGACAGCATAGGATCACTTCTGTTGTAGTAATTCTCATTCCCAATATTGTTGATAAACACAGTGTCTCCAGGGAAATATAGAGTATTGTTCAATTGAAAATACAGTCCACTACTTGGTGGAGACCACCCCTCTAATAATAATATAGCAGTATTCATATATTTGTTTTCATTGAAATTTTAGTAGTGATCAGTTACAGCAAGGAAATACAGTAAAATAGCTACCTTCATACATCAAGATTAATTTTAAAACAATTCATCTCAAAATCTAAACTATTTTATCATAGTAAATATTATATAGCTGGAGTGATGTAACTATGCATTTAACAAAATTAATATTCATATCAACATTTCTGACATAACTGTGACATCAGCAGATACAAAAATAAGCTGTAGCTAGTTCCGTTATGTTGTTTTAATGAGCAGTTGATAACTGGATTGTAGGCATATTTGTACAGTTCATTTGTATAATAATTAATGAAGTATGAATAGATTATCATTACGATACTGTGAGTGTTACTCTTCTAAGCAGATTAAGTATGCCTGGGTCAGCGTATATGTCACTTGGTGGCTTCAACTCAATTATGGTTTCCTTGCATTAATTTAATAAGGTTTTGCAAAATGATTTATGGCAAGAAAATAATACAATTATGGCTTGTGTACTGCATTTACTGATTTATTGCCTGTCTGGACACTGACCACATTCACATAACTCAATGCAAAATTACTAACAGCTACAGCTAAATTATTCCAAAAATATTACAATAAATAATATGTATTCGTGACTACACTGAATAAATTGTGCTTCTGCATTCTTTTAAGCTCATGTGTTAATTAGTTCCACTGCAGCTCGATAAAAAAAATGCATTGCAATATTCCACACACTAAGGGGGCATGTCCAAACTATAAGTAGAAATTTATTTTCATTATGACAATAGTGTACTCACCCCCTTCCCCCTCCTTAGTGTCACATGGCAAAGCACTCTTCATATGGCTGAAACAGAGCTTCAAGTCTCATTAAATGTCTGAGTCTCACTGAAATAATTGTTTTTTTAAGGTCTCCCAGCAATTACTAATCATTAGCAGAATAGTCTCAGTTGAAATAATGCCCTAGCTAGAAGTATTACCGTCATGAATGAAATCTCCTTCCTACCCCCTTAGCTTCATAATGATGTTAATTAAAGTTTGAGAATGCCACAGTATGTCAATAATTATAGACTATTCTGCAAAAGTGCCTCAAATGAAGTATAGTAATACTAGCTAGTATTAAGTATGAGATTCACATTAAAAATATAGTATATATTTTATGTAAAACAATAATTAGCTAGCTAGTAGCTAATTGGGTATAGAAAAGTTAATCAGAAAAACTAAATTATACATTCTGTGGTGCTTACCAACCATCCAAATAAGCAAAAAGGAGAAGTGCAGGAACATGTTGAGCAAGATGCCAGCACTGCTGTACTGTTTAGATATAGAGAAGTCGCCAGTAGCTCACTAAGGTAATGGTGAGCGGCAATAGTGCGATTTGCACGCTATATAAATTGCCTTATAACCCACAGTGGGCATGCGCCAGAGGGTTTAGTAGTTCGTCAAGTCTGTTTCTGTCATGATCTGATTTTGGATAATAATGACAGTTAACTGCTTATTTAGGTATGAAATTACTCAAAGATTTTTGTTCTGGCTGAGTTTTTAGAAAATGGAGGAAAGAGTTGCCAACCCTGGAACGTAGAAACCGGTCAGGCCACTGTCTGAGCAATTTTACTCACCGAGCAGTTGGTAAGTACCATAAACAAAGGGCCATCACCTTATAAATTAGTTTCGCGAAGTGAAATCCTTTACCTACCGTGTACGCTGGAAGAGAAGTACTGTACACCAGTTCAGTTCAAAATCGCACCCGCGGTTGAAACCTTACGTAATCGTACAGGTAAAAACTAATGCTTGTACTAAGTATCTCTTGCGCTGTGAGCATACAATACACTAGCTTATAACAGTGAAGGTAGCACATTATTATACTTACAATATCTCAATTAACCATGAGTTATAGTAGTCTCGCGAACCAGACCCTTTTGCGGGTGTTAGGTAAAGGGTCTGGTTCATTATTCGTCCAGCGCCCTTGAATCCTGTGTTTGGCACCTTATTTGACACAGGTTATCACAGCCATTCCTAGTAGCAGCGGTAACTCAAATTATTGACGACCACGACCCGGAATCGCAAACTTTACTGCTGAATGAGGAGCTATATCCAGACTAACCCATGTAGTTTCTAGCCAGGCAGTAATTAGCTCTAAGATTTAAGAAGGTAGGTAACAGTATAAATGGCGGCATGCTGTTGACCTAGTAGCTGACCCAGTGAATCAACACGGGTATTACTTTAATATACAACGTGAGTCAAACTTTTATTTCAATTGAGGGGAGAGGGTCATGGTCCCCATTTTCTCATCTAATGTACAGTTACAGTAACCACTATTATGTAAGAGGAGTATAGTTCAACAACGGAAATCAAAGTATGGCTTGCAGCTGATGCAATAATTCTTCATAGTCCTCTTTTAACTATCAAAGTCTTTTCTTTCTTTTTTCACTACATAGCATATTGTCTCACAGGGTCAGACTAACACAGCATATATCTAGCTAATAAGTTGTAGGAAAATATCTTTTAGACACATGCAGCTATAAGTGTGACCCTTTAAAAAGAACACCAGTTAAAAATTATAAAAATTAGCTATAGTCACTGGAAACAAATTGTATATTGTCCAAGCTATGATATCTCTGTTCATGGGTTGTAAGTCCCTGAGCAGAGGCTTCAAATTGAAGGACCGCCTAGGCAAAACCCTAGGATGCAGCATATACTGATGCCCCATTCTTAGAAGAACCAGACATCCATGCACACAACTAAAAGTGCACTAGTCATCACTTTACCAATAATCAAAACAGTGTTAGTGAGCATGCTCACCAAACAGGATGTGATGTAATGTATGAATATGATTAAGTTCATGCAACTAACTGCAGGTAATTATCATGGCATTGTTTGGTGCAGACCCAAACGATCTCAAATTATAACTATAAAACTTTATATACATAATATGCAGCGACCATGACTATTATGCCTTTTTCACTCGAGATATAAATATATAATTAAATCCATGAGAGAAAAGTACTTGGTATGAATTAAAAAAACTGTCAACAGTGCCTGTAAGATGACCCTAGAAGGTATAGTGTAAATTAAACAATTAACACCAATTCATTTCTTCCTGCCAAACATACTACAGAAGCAACAAGGGTTTTCCTTCTCAGCATTCTCTCTGCGTTTGTGTCTCTCATCTTGCAATGTTCCCTCTACTTGTGTCTACAGTTTTAGGTGTCTCCTTCCAACTCACCAAAGGTAAAGCAGTAGTATAATTTCTCGGGGACTACGTTCTAGCTCAACAATTTACCCTAGTGTGAAAATAGCTATTCATACATTAGTAGCTTCTTAAAAATATTTAACCAGCATAATATATGCACTTAGGGTGTGATGTACTTTATTTGAAGGAGCCTCCACCTTATATTCGCTGTAACCCTTATTCTTATGAAGCTCGATTGGTACTACAATGCCAAATCCAACTGCCAGCAATGATAGCAGCAAGAGCCAGCATCCAGTGGATCTTTCAAGATTCTCAAGGCAAAAACCACCCTATCACCAAATCCCAGTTTGCTCCTCTGTTTGATACACAGCATCAAAGAATGGTAGTTGACCATGAGTTGCTTTTGCAACAAACAAGTATTACATTAGATGGAACATCCCTAACTTCACTAGACCACCAAGGGTTATACTTCTGCCAAATGTTACTGAATGAGAGTAATATAACAAGCTTTGCCACAAGTGGTGCACTGGAAATTGAAGATGAAGATCATGGACCCAGTCATTATCTCAACTTTCACCCTTGTGCAGGAATTCCGGAATTCATAAACACAAAGAGATGTGCGGGAAACATTTCAAAAATGGAACAAGATATAACTCCTCCTAATCAGCCCATAACAGGGAAAACTCCAAGGATTACATTAGAGCCAATGGATTCTAAAACAGAGCTAATGACCAGAGATTTAAGTCAAAACAAAGATGGAGGACACATTATATATTATATGCTGGTGATAATTGTTATGCCACTGGCACTCAGTGGGATAGCCATTGTAATCGCTATTCTTTTGTTGATTCATAGAATTAAAAGAGCTAAAGCAATAAATTCTATTGAATGTAAGTTTTAATCCTTATAAATTGATAGTTTGCTTTGTTTGTTTTCCTTTTAGTATGAGCAATATTAATATACAAAGTATAGAGCAGTTAATGAGCTTTTTCAGGGGTGTAGTTCAGGTGCATGAGGAGGAGGGATGGACTATTGACTGGTTCACGTAACCCTCCCCCATTTCAGATTCATTTTGTGACACTCTGCTGAAAGGCCGAGAACAGACTAAGTCATTGTATTCTGTAAGAGTTAGTAAGTAGTTTAATTAGTTCAATCAGCTGAAAAACAAGGCTGCCAAAAAATTATTTTAATAATTGGATAGCATTCTGTTTCCTCATTTTTCAGATTGAGCTAACTCCTACAGAATTTGTTGGCTTTATCTGTTCTAAAATATCACTTCTTTGCCTCTACACTGTAATTATCTTGAGTATAGGAAAGGGAAGGGGGGTTAGTCTTATAAACTCCCCCACATAGCACGCAATGGCCACTCCGCCGATCCAACTGGTCCAGCTATGGCCAGACCACTTTTTCCAAATGTGCATGCATTGTTGACTCTACTGTATTCTGGCCTGTTTTTCCCCAGTTTTCTGACTGAGCTTACAATACTGCTGCGTCAGACCAAAGTTCACATCAACTAGAGAGGTACAGTTTTCTGTGAGAAGATTTGGCATACAGAGTAGTTTATTGTTTCAATCGAGCTTGTTTGCTAGTTGGAAATAGCTTCACTATCAAGCTAAACACTACAAGCTTTGTTTCTTGTACCTGAAAGCAAAGACAGTAAAGACTATTTACAGTAGTTAGCTACTTATAACTTAGGGTAGTTTTGTAATTTTGTAAGTTTTCACGGCTTAGAACTGTAAATAATTTTTGCTGGTAGTAATTGCACCACCATTATATACTTTTTCAGCTCTCTGGAGGAGTTTTCCAACTGGAATGGTGCCACCATTGCTTTAAACAAGAATGTTTGACATAAGCTAAGTGATGTTACAATAGCATCACTTGATGCTGTTTACAGTGGCTTGGTATGTCACACTTCTAACCACTCCCACTTTCTGGCCTGACCACTTTATAAATTACAGAGCAGCCCCTGGCATGACCTTCCTAGACCACTCTATCTAGAATGCTATATTATGCCATATTATGTCAATTATAATTGCTATAATTCCATTTTGTAAATATTTTTATTCAACTACCACCACAAATTAAAATTCATCTCACATATTGAACCTTATTTGTTTCTGTGTTTATTAGCCCTTCCTACTACCAAGGCAGTGGTGATGCCACAATGGAATAAAACTGATCTTCCTCCCAAGCCAGTAGAGCGGATCAAATATTCTGTCAATAAGTCCTATGATATTGTGTCAGAACCAGACTATGTGGAAATTATCTAAATATAAGACTGCTATGTAGATAGATATTAAGTAAAATAATACATGTATACTATCATAAATTCTCCCCCCCCCCCCCCCCCCCCCCTCCTCCTTGCTATTCTGTGCAAAAAACAAACTTGATTCTACGGGTGTTGTTTTTGTTGTTTTAGTACACAATACAATATACAATTGGAAAAGCAGGGGGAATAGCAGGTTTGATAAAATAGCTACAATTTGTTCGCACAGACAAACCCGCTGCGGTTGGGTAAAGGGTCTCCGTACACGAATTGCACATTGCATCAAACTGCTCCATCCAGAGAATGAAATGCATGCCCAGGCAATGAACACCGGTGTCAAGTAAATTTGGGTATCCCCAAATATGGGTGTCCCGGGTACCCAGAGCAAACGAGAAGGAGAACGCACAAGTGTTGCCAACACTTCCATTTCAATCGGCTGCGAGAGTACCCAAATTTACGGCAGGATACCAACATTTCCGGAAATATGGGTACTCCGCGCGGGATACCCACATTTCGGTGACACCGGGAAGCTATTTAAGTTGATTGGGCTCTATTTTTGAGTTAGCGGGGATCCCTCCATTCAGATGCTAGAGAAAACTATTTGTGTTACCCTCATCCTAAGCGGGTTTCTGCTTAGATCTACTAGAGCGGGTATGTTACTAGCTTTTGTATCAAATCTGTATGACTTGTTGTTTAATGAACAGTATGTGAAGTCCAGTTCTTGAAGGAGCCTATCCCATCAATTTCATGCAATCCATACAATCAAGGTTCTATTTTAAAGCTGCAGTGTGACATTCAGCTACTTCCTTCTGTCACAAACAATGCAATCAATATTATCTGGTGGCTCTTGCCCAGTGGCAGAACTAGTAATCCCACTGCAATCAGTGATAGTACTTTTGATCCACTGCTGCAAATTCACCAAACAACCCTCACCCAGAATGGCATTGTCTCATCAACCATTACCATGAATGGATCTCTTCTAGGCTCTCAAACTCGTGTCGGGAGTTATTACTGTCAAGCTTCACTCAATCAGGATATATACCAACCCAGTGTCATGCTGATGCTTGAAAGTGCCATTAATTACCAGAACCGTCCACTTTGCAGAGACGTTCAAGTCCAGAATAGTACTAGATGTGTTAATAATGAACCGTCTCCCTCCACTTCTCCTCCTGAGATGGTATATTCGTCTTCATCAAGGACAACGTCAACCACTACAGGAAGGCTTGGCTTTATTGTTAGAACAATAGAAGAAGACCTTCACATTGGAATTTATGTGCTCATTCTACTCCTTGTTGTCATCCTGGGACTGAGCACAGTCACAATAATGGCTGTCCTTGCACGAAAATGTGATAAAAAAAAAGTTAATTCAACACATATGCCTGGTGGTAAGTTTAAAACTTTTCATGCCAATTTGTGTTATAATTACTACTACCATGAACATAATTATTTAGCTACAGCAAAGAAATTGCTATGTTACTAATACGGTTAAAAATTTTAGTATAAGCCACTGTCAAAGCTCACATTTAAGGATTTTTGTGTACAATTATTGCAATCCACTATGTATTTTAGCTACCTACAAAAAAAATTCAGCTTTGAACATTCTACTGTTATGAAACAAATGCCATAAACATTAAATATGCATGGGTTTCACATCAGCTGTCATTTTGTTCAATATGGCATAACTATGCATTGTGCTGACTTCCTCTCTGGTAAAGTCAGAACTATGATTTGCAAAGACTAAAGACGGCTGGCACTGAATCACAAAATAATTTCTAGCTTGCTGAAAGTAAGATGTGTGATTCACTAAAAACAACATTATCTCCATCTAAACTTATAATTACACTGATTTCAGATATTCTGGTTCTACTAGACCCTGAAATGGAAAACAGTGAGAGTGAATTACGATTGCTAAAATTGATTCATTATCAAATTTTTCCATTATTTCTTTACAGAAGAAGGCTCTTCAGGACTTTTGGAAATTATGTATATCACTAAATATTTTCATGAAAGTAATACAATGTATTGCTACTTGTTACATATGCTACCCTGTCAATTTTTTTTTTTAATTAGTCGCACCTATTAGCAGAAAATACCTAGAAAGATTGTTTTGTTAGTGAACCCTGTCCTATTACTAACCCCAAACATGTGTTCCCCAGTGTGCACTAAGTATTGCTATGCATAATATTTATTTATTAATTGAGACGGTATTGCAAAACTGCCAGAAAACTAGCTTCCACTACGCTGCCTCCATAGGTCACTTCCAACCACTGAATGTTTGTAAACTTCACAATGATCAGTCAATACTGCTGTATGACATACTGAAAGTCTAGTACAAATGAATCCCTACAAGTTGTAGTACTGCTTGCATACAAACATCACATAGAAATTGTTGCATTTAGCATTATACATATAAAAAGGAACGGCAGAAAAATCTATTTTTATCATGTTGTTGAAGTATTGTAAAGATTGCTATATGAGGTGTGCAAGCAGTGTCATACAATCAATCTATTTACCATTTATTTCTGTGTCTGTCTTGTGTATGATTTGAATATTAATGCTGACAATGTCTACCGATAAAACTTAATCCAGTTAGGCTGCGCCATGTTCTTCTTTTCTTGCTTCTTTCTTGATTTTATGTTTAAGTTATGATTCACTTGCGTGGCTTGATTGGTTTTATAGTAGTATTTTAAAAAGTTACTTTATCAACTAACCCATTGACATTGCTATAAACAAAATGAATCTACTGTGCATTACACACTTGCTTCATAGCAGTATTTGAAAATAGCTCACTTTTATTCAGTTAATTTGTTATTTGTGAATATTACCGGAAATTGAATCGGTTGTTGTTTTATCCATTGAAAGCTAACAATAAATGCAAACTGTGAAAGCAATTATAATGACCTCAAATTTCAGATAACATCACAATGAATAACTGTGATGGCTATCAGTGACAAATAATTATTGAAGATTGTGGGCTGACGGGGGTTGGTCTGGACACAATCCTCTGAGTCAACACGTACTGGAGACAGCAGAGTTAGTTGCTGCCACCAGAGTCAAGGCTTGCTTCTCTAACTCCCAGCCTGCTGTAACTCACCCTTGGGTTGAGTTGATAGAGTTAATTAAATCTTGGTTTAAAACTTGAGAAAGCACACACAACGAATTGAATGTATAACCAAGACTGCTACAATGACACAAAACTCAGCTTTAAATACAACACAGAAACCACACCTACAAGTCACACGAAAGGCTGCAAAGTTCCTGCTCTGCCACACAGCTCATGCCATGGCACACACAAACAATGCTCATTAGCACCTACATACATCTTAAGACTATAACTACACCTTGAACTACAAACCACACTACAACAGTACAGTGCACCTACATGATTACTGTTCGGACTCCAACCGTCCTCCACAATAATGTTAGCAAGTGTTTCAACGACCTGAACACGCACGCTCAGTATCTCTCGTGCCTCAAGTCCGCCTTCATCGGAGATCGTCGATGTCTTTCGTTGTTTGACTCTATATATGTTTGATGCACTGTATTATTTCTTAGTTACCTTTTTTCACTGACTCCGTGTAACTCATCTTATCTTACTTGCTGTGTATATTTATTCTATCTATAATAACAAGCTTATTTAACTTCATCCTTTGAGTTATCTAAGTCACCCAGCTACGACGTTCGGACACAAGTCCTCTTCTTGCTGGACAGTCCCGAACAATTACATTGTAACACACACACACACAAAAAAAAAAGACAATGTCTCTCTTCTTCTCTCTTCCATCTTCAATTATGTGGTTAAAGTGCCTTTGATGGTAGCATCAAGTGCGCTCACACACATACAATCCCCAATCCTCATTGGACTATCACAGACATATAATCAATTACACAATTCTTTCATGCATTAAATTGGAGCCATAGTGAATACTAATATAGTTATTCATAGATTCCAACAGACATTTGACACCACCCTATTGGTGTTGTCCAGTAACTTTCATAAAAAAAAAATGCTTCAGATTATACAGAGTAAGAGTGGCTTCTAGCCATGTATGGTGAGTCAGAAATTGCTGCCCAATGAGCCTCATTGGTCCTTTCCTCAATACCTGTCATGCACAGTTCGGCTTAAATAGCAATACTAATTATTAGCAATAAGGAAATTTACCTGTGGCTGCTTTGAAATCTGTATGCATTACACTCCTTTTCTATAATCTCTCTTCTTTTATAGTGGCTCATTAAAGATTTTTATTGTCACTATTAATATTCTGACTAGTTTGTTTGTTTCCTTTTATTCTTTATCTGTCTCCTATTTATTCTACAGTATCCAGCCAGCATCAGTGTGCAGTTACAGAGGCTGATATAGAAATGCAAAATCTCAATTCCCCACTCAAAAGTAAAAACTCAACCATTCCAAAAGATGAACCCAGATCTTCTTATCTACCTGATGACAAGCATCCCATAAGAAACAGATCAGACACATACACCAGTATGAAACCTGCAGATGAAAAAAGCATTAATAATCCCCAAGGTAAAGAAAACATTAAAAATTCCGTGCTACTCACTTCTTTACCACCTAAACCTTTCAAGAACAGCATTGAAGATTTGCAAAATGCCAACGCTAAAACGGGCGAAGATTTGTATGAAGAGCTGCCAGAGACTTCACCATATCCTGGAGATGTTCTCACCAAAGGAAAAACTAAAGCAACTGACAAAACTGAAATTAATCATGAAACACCATCCGAGGCAATAACTACTTCAATGGACGCTAGCATTACCCATGCGCCAGAACTACCAGCCAGAAAGACAAAGCCCAGACCTCAGCTACCTCCAACTCCACACATTGCTGGTAGCACAGGTACAGTGCAAAAAAAGCTTGCTGGATCCCCTCTGTCACCAAAAGTTCCAACACAAACATCTGAGAAGTCTTTTCTACCCCTTCCTCCACCAATGGAGGACTTGGTTGTCTACGATGATATGAAGGAAAATGTTGAAAAATCTTCATTAGAGAAAGACTTTCATACAGCATGCGATGAAAATAGCTATGATGTCATACCAGCAGAGGCTTGTGTGTCTCACAATCAGGCTTATGGAGCCCTGGGTGACGAAAACAGGACCACCATGGACACTAATCAAGACACCATTTATGAAGCTCTTGACCAGGAAGATGAGCTATACACTGCCATGACATAACCTTAATTTATGTAGTCATTAGCTATAGAATGCTTTGTACTATTAAAACGTGATAAATGAAGTGGTCTAATTTATGACACACATATACTTTATATGTACACACAGAGCATAGTCTAGTTAGCCAGACCCTTTACCAAAAGTGGGTCTGGCTGCCAACCTATACACTGTGGGCACACACCTAAACAAGCAAAGAACAAACGCAGACTCAACCTCTGACCCTGGAGGATATTAAAGACAGTCTACTAAGTTTGACCTTACACCTAAGCACTAGAACTTTAGCTGCTTCGTGTAGTTGGAAATTTCGATGCGAGTTGGTTGTCATAGATACACTGCGGGGGAAACTAAAGCAAGAGCTCCACCTTCCGCAATCTTGCCGAGTGCGCACCAAGAAATTGGTAAAAGAACGTCATTTGTTTTGTCTCAATAAGTTCTGTGATGTTGAGTAGAATTTCAACCGAAGCATTGGTCAAAACTGCGGTAATAGGAGGTGCAGTTACTGCAATATCATGTACAACTATGTATTACTTCATACAGAGTAAGTGCAGTGCTACAAGCCGATTAGGATAGTATTTTATTTGCTATTCCAACTGCTTAAAGACAACCTATGTTCTGGAGCATATTTCACTGAAGCAGTAGCAGTCATGAAGAAGAACAAGGACGTATGCAACTACTTAGGACATCCAATAAGAGTCAAATATCTAGATCTTGGCAGCAAGGAGAACATAATATCGCCAGAGAGTGCTCAAGTGAGTTAAACCTAAGGCTGAAAATCCATTGTTTATTGAGGTAATGATTCTGCTTTATAATAGCTATAGATTAAGCAGCCATGAAGAATAATAAGTGTGCATTTTTATGTCTATTTAGGTCTCCATTCCAGTGGTTGGCTCGAAGAATTCTGGAGTTTTGAAATCTCACGCAACTGCTACAAATGGGAAGTGGACTTTAAATAGTGTCACTTTTTACTACAGAGACAAATTCGTGAAATTAAAGATAGACTAAATAGCTCACAAACGTCACCATATCAATTTAATTTACCTGCAGTGCATGTAACTAGTTGCCTTTAAGTTGTGTGGCCATATAATTACACTGCTTATATTGCATCAAAAATATATATTTAAAAAATATCTTTTTCAAAGAAGCCAAAGTTAAAGCAAAGCATGTTATGAAATACTCTTAAGGTTTATTATTGAGTTGCTAGGTGAAGGGGTGAAACTATTACATGTCGACATTCACCTTGCTATATTTAATATATAGCTAAATTACTAACAGCTAAACATTGTGTCACAATTTTACTGCTGGTATGATTCTGAAGTAGAATTCAGGGAGGATTCTATTAACTTAGCACAATAATTGGCTAGCTACAATGTTTACTAATCACGAGTTTTTAATATACTTTAAATTTTCATGATAAATAATATATTCAATAATAATTTGAAGAGTATAATAACAGGCTCTCTAAAATGAGTTAAGTCACCTCCTCACTGGGTAGCTTCCCTTTCTTACTCGGCTAATCATCGAATCTGTCTCTGCTATGGCATTGATGGGTTCCATTATTGTTACTGAACTGGCATTTGGATTCTGTCTCGTCTCTCCACCAGAGTTATTCAGATTGTTTGGTGAGGAAAGTTGTAGAGTCCTTTTCTCTAATAATAAGAAAGTTGCATAAATTCTAAAAAGTTGGGGGGGGGGAGGGGGGGATGTGTTGCTGTTCAACATTTTCAAATAACCACATAAATTATTCTGTAGTAAAATATTTTAATAAAACTTCAATTGTTCTGCCCACGTAATAACATTATTACTGTAATTATTATGCAGATAGGTACAATCTTAAGCCAAATAAGATTACAATGAATTCATTCAAACCTTATGAAACTTACTCTTCTTTTTAATTTGCATTACTGACACTATTACTCCTAATACTACAGCTATAATGATCAACATTGCGCCAATGGTTCCTAGTATAAAGATCCAAGGATGAAATTCTGAGTGCACTATGGAATCCTTTAATTCTGAGCCTCGGCCTCTGAGACCTTCAATTCTGGATGAATCGGAATCTGACCCAAGCCCATCGTTTGCAGGAATGAAGTCTTCATCAACATTATTATCATATCCATCGTAGTCATAATATGCAAAGCTATCTGTGTCTGGCGTGAAATCAGCACACTTGTCTGAATCTTTGGTGTAAATGGTTTCATGGGAGCATGGTTCCAAGGGAGGCCTGTCCTGGGGCATTGTTAGAAAACGACTGGGAAGGAAGAGCGTCTCTTCATCCTCTACAGTTGGTTCACAGAACACACTTCCACCTCTGAGATATTCAAATGCAGAATCCTTAAGGGATATTCCAAATAGAGTAACATCATCGTCTAAAGTAGCTGTTAATATTGAAGATATCTCAACGCTTTCTCCTCTGTTTATTTTTTTCTCCTTAATCGATATCACCTGAGCAAGAAGTGGTGCCTCCAAGTCAATTCCATCTCCCCTTGCTGTTAAGAATCTCCAAGTCAAGTGGACTTTATTAGCATACTTTCTAGGTACTTCAATAGCACATTGAAGCGTGTATCCAGTTCCATCAAATGGATTGCAGTTCAGTGATGTATAAGAAGGGGGTTCCTTGGTGAACCTTACTACACAAGCTGTAAATGAACAGGACTAAGTAAGGGTATTAATTTAATAATGCCATTAGTATAGTTCTTACGTCGTGCTTTCTCTATGCAAATTGCTTCATGTGCCACTTTATCATACTTGCATTTTAGGCAATCACTAAGATCACAATACTGACATTTTCTTCCAGAGAATCCCCTTGGACAAATACACCTGCTACGTCCTTTTGTGCAAGTGCCTCCATTTTCACAGCGACAACGAACAGTCACCTTCCTGCATCTTCCTCGCTGCTTTCTGTATCCATCGTCACACATGCATTGGTCATTAACCCCTTTATGGGAATGTTTAGGACACTTGGTGGCACACTTATGGTTCAAGTCGTAAACCTCACAGCATTTACCATCAACCTGGCATCTTTTGCTACTGCAGCTCTCAGGACATCCTATCAAATCAATTGGTAACATTAGCTATATATTTTAAACTGTAATGGGAAACAGGAATTATTGTGTTGTTCTTTGCTTAGGTGTTTTTGAGTGAGTGCATAAATATTACCTATAGCTATGCACAATTAAAATAAACTTGTGAACAATGAACACACACACAATATATATATATACTATCTTCATTGCTAGATACCTTCACAATGTTATTTTTAAGGCAGACATTAGACATTATCTCACCTGCATTGCCCAGGTCATTACCCACTGATACTAGTAGTTATAGCAACCTGCCTAGCTTACCAATTTTGTGTTTTTACAGCTACCTTCCTAGTGGAGCCTACCCAACACTAAGTTAGAGTAGCGATGAAGTATCAGCTGGAGAGATTTACAACCAACTTCACACTTGAGTTACCAATCCTAGTACAAACTTTACACCCATCAGAGTGATTATGGCTAGATATTTCACTCTCAGCCTTTGTTTTCACTTGCCTCTGGCTCTTGGAAATAAATTAGCCTGCTCTTGAATTATTTTGACATATTATACTCAGACTCATGTAAAGTACTATATATATACATAAAAGATAATATGCTTACCAATACAGTGTTCAGTAGCTGATGCTATGGAGCCAAATATTTCAGGAGGAGCACACATTTGGCAGTCCCATCTTGTCTGAATATCAAAACTGTCACCTGCAGGATTTTCTTGAAAAGAGACAGCAGTCCACATATTTTGGATACATAATAATGGGAACTGTTGGGTTACTTCCCCTTTTTCTTTAGAAAAGTACTGCACTACAATTGAAGCAGAGGTGTGCTCATTTTTATATTTGCCTTGGTTAATGCAAAGAAAGTTGAAATCCTGAATTTCTACTTCAGAAACATTCTTTACAACCTCAGTGACTAAGTCTTCAACAACAAAAAATGATCTTTTTCTACTTTTTCTCAGCATTCTACACCCTCTTGATGTCACTCCTTGTAATATTTTTCCAACTCCTAAGGGACCAAGTTCAGTGGCCATTTTTTTGGCCTTCTCTTGGTTTTCTGCTGTGCCAGCACTGAAAATTTGGAAGACATCCATATCTCTGGTGGAAACCATCGTGAGTGATAAAGTCACAATGAACAAGGAGGTAAGCATTTCTCCAAGTTTTGTCTTTCCCGTTGTTCGAATAAAATGCGTTGCTAATTAAATAGATGCGATAACTAAGGAAATATAGCGTCACGCCGCTTTTTGGCGTAACGCGCCTGAGCGACATACACCCACCATTTATTTTATTTTTTATTTTTTTTATTATTACGTCATGTATTTTTTTTTTTTTTTTTTTTAGTATTAATCCATATTATTCATTTTTATGGTAGAATAAGCGAGCTAGGAAAAAATGCTTTGGCTTATTCTCTGTGGCGCAAACTAAATCAATGCTAGATCTATGACTTGTACTTAACGTAGTTCTCGCGTAGCCGACCACTACTTAACACTGCTCTAGCTGTAGCCGGGGTTTTTTTTTTGGTTTTTTTTTGTTTTAAGTTAGGAGAATAAAAATTTACATAGCTAGCTACACCTGGGTGAATTATTCTCAAATGCCTTCTTGTCTATTATTTGCTCCGCAAAAACGGTAGATAATTCTAATTAAGCAGGATAAAAAAACCTGGTAAGTTCCCGAGGCAACTATCCACAAGTTTGTTACGCGCCAGTAAAATTGTAAAATGGAAAGGTTACTAGTGGTGACTTGTTTTTGTACTCTCACGAAATCCCAACTCTCTGACTGCCCTATATTAAAGTTATCTGACTTGGGTTCTGAAAGCTCCTTTAGTCAAAAAGGACTTTTAGCTTCTTCCTTTATTAAAATACCACACAGAAGCCAGTACTACTGGATATTGAACTTCAACATAATCTGTCTCTCTCAGGGGTTTGAAAAATTCCATTATTCTTCAACTTCAGCAATAATAGCATATTTTGTGAAGGTTAATAATCAAACTAGTCACAAAATTGGCCTCTTCCATTTTCGATGTATAAGCCACAATTGGGCTTTAAATTTAATCACAAGTATTGACAAAGATATTGCAACATCTATCTTAAATCAGTATTTCAATCATACTGTGAAAAAAATGTGCTGGATGTGCACTGAGTTGATCAAGCCTGATACCTTGAATGTAAATAGTCACTGTATTGGTAAGCTAAATACTTTATAACTATAGAATGATAATACAGACTGGTTTATTAATATATAGATGACATGGAATTAATACACTTGTTTACTTAATCTGTTAATGTTTAGTATTAGAAATTATCACCTACTTCTTTCTCATGCAATAATCTTTTATCATTATCTAGAATGTCCTTCCAAATGCCACACTGGGCTCAAGAGATGTAAAATTGACATGACCTGTTGCAACTATTTTCTCTTAAATGGACAATGTGTTGAAAAGTGTCCTGAAAATTCTTATCCAGATGAAAACTTTGAGTGTGTTTGTAACAAATACTATAACTTCAATGGCTATGCATGTCTTGTAGACAAAACTAGTGAGTTAAATCCAGGTGTCTTACTTATTATATTTGTTATGAAGGGAGAACAGTGACTTAGTTAGTTAGCTATTATGTGGAGGGAAATCTGAACATTGTAAGACTCTAGTTAGCTAGTTATTTAAACATTTCTTAGTGGGTAAGTATCAAAATTAACTCCAATGAATTTATGAAGATTACAATGTAGATGAGAGGGATTCAGCATTTATTGTTTGTTGCCGTTTTTGTATAACAGTCATTGGAGCAGAAACTTTCTAGAATGAATTTGAACTGTCTTGGAAAGTACGGGAAAGTCCTGGATAATTTGATTGTGTCCTTGTCCTATTTATAAGCATAGAGTGTTTGTTCTGAAGTCTAGATAAATCAGTAGTTCAACCTTTGCTTTCATTGAATAGGTTATCTATTTGGAATTAGTTTATAGTTGTTTCCCATATGACTATGGACTTCACCTATGACGAATGAGGAATATACGAGCAACTAAAATAGATTTATAACATTAATCAATCTAATGTGATAATAATTATAATGATGATGATGATAATTAATATTGTAACTTATTATAATAAAACTTCTAAATAAAATAATAAAATAAAATAATAATAAAGAAATAAAATGAAGTCAGGTTGTGATGCCTCCGTATACCGATACGGAGTTCCCTCGCTGAATTGCAATCGAGAGACGCTGCAGGACATAGTCAGTTGAACGAGGTTCCCTGTCTCCAGCCTGATCCGTCTACCCAGATCCCTTACCAAGGCCATGGTCTCCTGCCATCTGACCTGACCAAACCAGGCGGCTCCAGTCGAGACTGGATCTTGGCTGATGACAGAGCCCACTTCACAATGTCATTCAGTGCGGTATGACGTTGATGTCTTCCTTCACTTTGTCTGCAACTGAGGGCATGCCTACCTAGCTCATCAACTATTACTGAGCAGTGCTGGCATTGGTGTGGTCCACATATTGAGGTCCCTAGACGAAGTCCCACTGCCACCCGCACTGTGTTGTCATCCATGCGGAGGCCCAGAGAGGACACTGGCAGGGCTCTCAACCACGCACCGGACTCCTTAATAGACACAGCCAGTAATCGAGCACGTTCCGCATCATTGGCAGCAGTATCTAGGAGGTGTTGAGCGGTTGATACCGTTCTCACTGAGTCCCATGATTTCTGTTTGGTAGCTGCAGAACCCTCAGGAGTTGGAAATACATGCCCGGCTGACCATGCTGACTTCGCCTCGACTACAAAGGGTGCAAGTTGAGGTGGGGAAGTAGGAGGCAAAATCTCATCTACCAGCTCCGAGGATGAGTGAACAGATGCCAAAAAGGCAGATGGAGCAATGTTCACTGCACTCTGAATCCCTAAACCTCCCAACTTCACTGGTAAAGTAGCCTGGACCCATGCCTGACTGTCTCGCTCAAGGAGATTGTTGGTCACTCCACCTAGAATCTCACGCAGGCAATCATATGTCTCAAGGGTGGCCGATCTGAAACATGGAGCAGTCCTGAGGATGTACAGTAATTTGGGCAGGGAAAAACTATTGCGCAACAAAACAGTGCATCATGTGCTGTTAGCATCTGTAGCCGCTTACCCAATCTCTGTAGCTCTTCCACTTTTTCTGCCAAAGCTACAGATATGCATTCTTCGTCACCCAAAGGAGAACCTAGTAGCTGAGCTTGTGACTCCTTTATCAGTTGTGCACCAGGTAGAGCAACAAGTAGCGTGCCACAGGATGTCATGTCATCACACATAATCTCACACTTTGCAGCATTCAAAGATAGGCCAATGTCTTCGGCATCCTTCATTACCTGGATATCATTAATTAGATCTTCACAGGACCCACCCAAAGTGGCATCATCAAGGTAGATGGCTAGGAAATCAGAACGCAACTGAAGAGAGTGTTGATGCAGCGCAAGGCAGAATAGAAGAGGGCCCAGAGGGTCTCCCTGCTGCACCTCCAACTGATTTCACTATCTTATCACCCCACAGTAGGTTGGATGGGGACGAGTAGGCCGAGTGCACAAAGGAGTAGATGGTGGGACACAATGATTGAACTGCAGACAAAACAAAGTCTCTCCGTATTGAGTTAAAAGCATTTGCAAAGTCCAGCTTCACCACAGCATGGCTTGGGTCCTTGTTGTGAAGAAATTGGCGAGCAGTATGAACAGCAGCCTCTGCACCATTACGAACACCAAAGCCCAGCTGGCGAGGGGCCAACAGCTCTGCCATATCATCTGACACCTTCCTAATCTAATTAGCTGAGCAAATTGGGTAAAGCATCATCAACAATAATGATGACTGGTTTGTGTATTCATGAATGAAGTTGAGCCGGGTTGGTAAAGTATCATCAGTTATGACACAGATGACGGTGGTGTGTGTATTGAAGAATTATTCTATACACACCCAAAGCACAACCGCATTTATTACATTGTTACACTGGTTTCTAATTATTCATGAGTACACATACCATCATGGCACACAAGCATATTATTATTATACAGATTATGCTCTGTGTGTTTAAGTTTTAGTTCAATTACAAAAAGCTTGTGTATCTCTTCTGTGAAAAAACATAGTCCGTCTATATATCTTTATATTATATAGATAGAATGTGGTGCCATAATCATCATTATCCAGTGGCTAAATAATATATCAAAATAATTATTGAAATTCATTATCTCTTATTTGTCATGTCCATTTTTGCATAATGATCACATGACTTCACATTGCTATTTCATAAATATTCCCAACAGATTGCAACATTAAATATCTCCTCCAGCCAGCATCTGGAGCTAAGTGCATAGCTGTGGACAACTTTTATATCAGTATACCATGTCGCATTGAAGCCCCCAAGCATTTAGTGGACAAGCTTCAGATAGTTTGGTACTACAGAGACAGTGAAGGAGTGGGTCATAAATTAACTCCATACTCCCCAACTTTTCAGCCTTTTATTATCATATTCGGAGAAACTCAAATTCGTGCTCACACTTGCATAATTACCTCCAACTTGACTCTGAATGGACTGGATGCATTGAAGTTTTCTGCGCTGAACAGCGGGAGTTACTTCTGTCGACCAGAAGCTTCAGAAAATATGGTGTTCTCGGCCAGTAATTCTCTTTCAGTTTTCCATTTAATTCAAAACTTGGAAAATTGCAAAGGGCTCTTTGTCAGAAAGCAGAGTGACTGGTCTTGTGCAGGAAACATTGATTCCGCAGTAGCAAAATTGCAAAATAGATTTGACAACTCAGCACAGACAGTTGATGCTCATATGTCAGTACAAGCTACTACTGTCTCTACATTGAATGGCACATCTCTGGAATCAACCACTGATGCTTGGAACCAGTCGCCACAACCGTCTAACTTTGAGATTGCCGAGCCACTTGAATACGTTGCTCCAAAAATTCAGCCTAACATAAAGCCATGGTTGTTTCTACTAGGCACTGTGGGGGCTCTAGCAGTAGTGCTAGTCACTATTGCTGTTGTTGTGGCTGTAGTAGTCTACAAAAACAAGAAATTTCGTAAGTTGCAAACTTAAACATTAATGAAACCATTATCGCACATTTCCAGTATCATCACACATTTGATCCTAGATATTCTCCTTGTTATTATTGACTGTTTTGGCATGATTTCATGTTGCTTAATTAGGTAGTATTAATTTATTCAACTATTTTGTTTAACTAAGAAATTTTTTTCTTTCAAGACTCGCAAATGTTTCTTATTTAACCATATAAATAGAATGTGGTTATGCACATTGAGTGAGCATATCAAGCTCAGGTCAAACTTTTATATTCGAGAATGTTTATCATTTATCAATATAGTATGGGATCTACCCTGGTAATTGCACACTTAGAGCACTATGCAAGTGATTGTGATTGATGAGCTAGCAATCCCCTGCTATGCACTATTAGCTAATCCCATCATTTTTTTTTTAATGTAAAGTTTTCATTAACTAACATTTTAATTCTATATGCTAAAAGAAAGCTTATTGAGAAATGAACTATATTATATATAATAAGTGTAAGAGTAGCTAACAATTTGAAGGTATAAAACACCATGCATAGCTAGACTATTGTAATAACTAGTGGACTTATCTTTTTTTCTTTTTCTTTTCTTTTTTTTTTTTTTGAAAAATGGGACATTACATACTTTAATGGTCTAATTAGGTATTATATTGTAATTTGTTCAACAATGATTGACAATATATCTCTTCTCCTGAAAGAAATATGTGTTTCTTCAAAACAAAATTAACTATTGTGAGGGTATCTATAAAGCAAGGATAATAATTGAACATTATATGAAACAAAACTAAACATTCATCAGGATAATAATTCTGCTGGTGTTTTGAACCACACCGTTAGCTATTACTGTTTAATGGCATGAATTACTTCTGTGTGCAATAATTATTTCAACCATTAAACCGTATATGCACTTTTACAAATCCTTAGGTCAAAGAATTATGCCAGCTCCAATTTACCTGTCTGGTATCTCCACCTTTCAGACAAGGTCACCAGTACAGTGGCCGTCTTTTACAGACAGAAATACAATTTCCACTAGGCCGGACATTATTACACTGTCTAAAGACGTTCAAACTAATAATTAATTAATGTTTTGCTGTTGATTTGTTGTTCTTTTTTGTTTTCTGTTGTTATATGTGTTTAAATGGAATTGGCAGATAATACATGATTGTATTCAGGTTTTCCGTAAGTGAATGCATCAATGATAACTGCTCATATAAGTTCTGGTTTTCCGTAAGTGAATGCATCAATGATAACTGCTCATACAAGTTCTGGTGCATGCTTTCCATTCAAAATTGGAAATACTATTATAGTATAAGGGAAAATATCTGTGGTTCAGAGATTTTAGTGCCATAATGTTACTCATGTAGAGAGAAAATTATGCTAGTTTGTGTAACCTAGCAAGCTGAGTTAGCAAAGGAACAATCTTGTTAGTGACAACCACATTATTGTCTGTGTTAATATCTTCTAGATAGCAAACCATGTCTAGAGTGGCTGCCTCATTACCCCTTCTGCATAGCTAGCCAGCCCAGGGTGTGTGAAAAAAGTGGCAAGTGGCCTCACCAGTTTTCTTCTATTCTCCACCATACATGAGTCAATTTCCAAGGCACTCATGCAGTGTATGATAAACATCAGTGTGGCTAGGTGTTAGGCATGCTTGCTGACTTTCCTCTCTTTTCTACAGCAGCTGAACTTCCCCAGCAGTACATGATGTTGCACCCTGGCCATCACCCAGGCAATGAGATTAGATAAAAAGTGTGGTGCTATTGGAATCCCATAGCAATCAATCAGTGACCAAAAAAACTACTGGTGCTCCCAACAGCAGTAGAAAAGTAGTTCCCTCATCATGGCCATTTGCTGAATGGGATACCATATGTCCTGACACTTTAAATTCATCATACCTATCTTGGATCATTATTTTTTCATTGTTTTCTTTCTTTCTTTCTTTTCTTTTTTTTTTTGTTTTTGCTTTTTATTTTTGTATCTGTGAAAATGATCTTGCCATTTAAAAAGCAATTGAATTTGTAGCCTGTTTAATGATGTAAGACCGGATCATTTCCTTTCTAATTGGATGGTATTATAAACTATTGTCAATAGCCATGTACACCTACACAAAAAACAAATTGGATGTGCCACATGAAAGCTATAATTGAATTTGTAGCCTGTTTAATGATGTAAGACCGGATCATTTCCTTTCTAATTGGATGGTATTATATAAACTGTTGTCAATAGCCATGTACACCAAACAAATTGGATGTGCCACATGAAAGCTATAATTTAAGTTGTCATACATAATTTCTTGCTGGGCTGGCAAGAATCATGGCAGCTGGCATAGGAGGAGTTTCATGACAAATATTTGTAAATATTTGTGGTTTGGCCGAAAAACCAAAGAATGGTATAAATTGAAATTCTGGGAAGTTGACTTCAGAAAATGATTAGAAATCTCTAACAAAAATGATTCCACTATTCCTTATCCAGCATATTTTACGAGTCTATGTATTACTTCAATTGGCTGCAGTAGGATCAAGTCAAGGTAAATATTTAACCTTAGTTATTCTTTAACTTCATATAGAGAATAGCCAATTAGTTGATTATTGAAGCTGGTTTAATTGTAATTATACTTTTACTACCAGACTGTCAGCTTAGCTACGTGACACAACCTCCATCAACAATCTCGTGCAATATTGACCTGACCAAAGAACTCAACCTGCTTTGCAAGCTAAAAGCAACACTTTCAGTTGGAAATAGAGCCAAGCTGTTGTGGTTCTTCACCAATACAGACAGTGAGACATTGAATGTGCGGAATGTAACCGACATCTCTCGCCAAATCAACCGGACAACTCGTATTACAGGCAACCAGTGGGAATTGACAGCATCTTTAAGTTTGCAGCATTTCACATTTCCTAACCACATAGGGCAATGGTTCTGCCAAGCTACGGTTGACGGCCAGCTCGTTAATCCGAGCAACAAGCTTTCTGTGAGGGACTCCGATAGAACTGGTAGCACAAACTGTGATGACAGCCAATTCCAGGAGGTCATGAAGTGTGCTTATCCAACCCAATCACCTGCTGCATCAACTACTACAACACCTGTTGAATCAACCACTACAGAGAGCGGCACAACACCCACTACCAAGGTTACCACACATGTACCAACAATAGTGCCTACCACTACGACTACAATTACTATGACTAGCACTGCCGCACCTGTTACTACAGTTCTACAGACTACTCCAACTGCATTGCCATCCTCCACACCAGACATAGTCTTCTCTACCATCCAAGAAGCAGTGCATAGCAGTGAGCCAAGAGTTCTGACCACAGTAGTGCAAGTAGAGGAAGACGCCCAGACATCTACTTTCATATGGATATATGCACTATCAGCCATTGTTGGCTGCTTTGCTGTCATATTAATTCTTCTTGTAGTGCTGTTCTTGGTGTTTTTTGTCACACGAAGAAAACGTAAGTTATCTAGTTACACCAAAATTACTATGGGAGTATAGCTATATAATTAGAATTATAGGAGAAATTATTTTTTTATAATAAGAGTCTGATACCAGTGGCTATTACGATTGATAGTGATGTGGCTTTGTAGCTGTATATCTATTCTCTATCGACTTTAACAAAAATTTTAAGTATAGGTTACACCACGACATGGAGGTCAGTATGGGATTCTAATGTGGGCCAAAGGTCCGAAGATAGTGTAAGTTCCATACCAACCGAACATGAACCGGGAGCAACCGACTTGTGCCATGACTCTAGGCTATAGGAAATGCACAAAAACTAATCTTGATTGGACAGTTTTACTTATTCACCTCCTAGGAGGTGGGTATGAAATAATTCACACCGCGAATTGAGCAATTTGATTGGACAGTTTGCTATTCAATGATAGAAGATTGCTATACAAATACCTTTCTTGTCTGAACTCAATGCTACCAAATATATTACAATAATTTTTGTAATCACTTGCTGGAGTCACACAAGTATGCTTTCTACAACATACGATAGAATTGGCACATGTTCTTTCTTCTTACAATTCATCTCACTTATTATTATTCCTCTTACGTAACTAAAACAATTTTTTATTCATGTGAGGTTAGGCAATAATTCCTTTATGATAGACTATTATCATTGGAAGTTAGGAATTAAAAGCGACAATGTTTAGCGTATGACCTGATTGTAAATAAAATGCGTTCACTGCATTAACTGCCACATTCAGTACACTGGACTGAGTTCAAACTGACAGCTAATGCCTTCACAGCAAAGAGGTAGACTCCTTTTCACCATGTTATAGCTATACAACAATAATGGAATAACCAATGCAAAAAGTAAAGTGCTGGCAAGGCAAAAGATCATACAATTACAAATAATAAATAAAATAATAACAATGACAGTAATAATAATAGTAATAACAAATAATCTCATTCTAGTTAGTTGGGATGCTCACCTAAATAGAAATGGATTCCTATGGTAAATTATAAATAAAATAAGAACCAGTTATTAAAATGTGAGTGCTCTATATCCACTCACCATCCTATCAACTATGCAGTTTAATAGTTGATGTAATATCCTGATGATGTCTCCCACAAGCCTGGGCTGTCTGAGAAGTTCGGGAATATCCTGTGATCTCACTGTGTTTTTTGCTTTGAGTGGGAGTACATAGCTAGTAATGAGACAGAGCAAAAAGAAAAACTGAGACCTAAGGAATTGAGAAATAGGCAGCTGCAATCATGCAGCTGATTTTGGCTTCCATATATGGTAATAGACATTATTCCAGCCTAGCCTCTTACTCAAGGTGTGGCATAGAGTCACTCAAAACAATTTGGCAGATGACAATGAGTCCAGGTCAATAGTGCAATGTTGTTCAGCAGTAAGGCATGAGCAGGCTACACCCACTCCTTGTTCAATCACATGCTTCACATTTTCTTAATTATTCTTAATAGCAAATTTTCTTGGTCTAACAGCCAATTATGTCAATTAAAACTTAAAAATTTACTTCTCCTCTCTGTGGTGATATAATAAACACAATGTAAACAGCAGGATTAAATGTTAAATTAGGGTATGCTGACTGTTTATTATATCCTGAAGGGTGATTAGAACCAGCATAGACAGCTAGTATCCTGGAAGCTCTAAACCAATCACCCTCCAGGATATAATAAACAGTAAGCGAACCCTCCAGTAATCTTGCTGTCTACATTGTGTTTATTATATCACCATGGAGAGGAGAGTTCAACTTCAGTTGACCCCTGCAGAGGACTTCGCCAACTAACATAATATTGGCTGTTAGATCGGAAAATTTGCTATTATTATAATTATTTCAGCCGAGAATGACTGAATTATTATCTTCAATTTTACTGTCTGGTTTTATTAGAGACCAAGAAACCAGTGTCATCTCCTTCCAGCTACAACATGGCCAACAACTCTGCATATGAGAACCCTAAAGACTTGACTCTCGTGCCGTTCAGTGGAACCCTGAGCCCTTCGCTACTGCACGTGCAAGAATCAATGTATGCAGAGATACCCACCATACGGTCAGACTCCTCCTACATTGTGCCTGATGAGAAGCCACCATGCTTTCACCACAAGAAAGAGGAGTCTCCTGTTGGCAACGAATACATCGAACATTCTGAGTACCTTGTATTAAAATTATAAGTCTATTTATTACAGCCGCCATTTTACTGCTATTGTATTTGAACTGTGTAGAATCATTTAGTGCATATTTTGTGTGACTATTTAATGGTCAAAAACTCAGTGCATTCATATGGTAATGTTAATCAAATGATAGGCCATCTGCCAAAAAAAAAAAAATCAACTCTTTTATTTATGGTATATATACAGTAGTGGTTTGCCGTTAGAAGTAAAAGATACAAGCCACAAAGAGGTTCATCAAAAACACAAAAGCAGCTGGGAAAACCCACTGCTTTTTAATTTGTGGTCATATCCTTGTCCTGTACAACTACAGCATCACTAGTGGCTGGCTACCATTGAAAGCTATAAATGTTCTGCTTTGAATAGAATGGCTAGGAATACTATGTATGTATACAGAACCCTTTAACCATTGACTGAATACTCTGTCCAAAAGTAATGATTATGTAGGATATCCACAGAGATCTTATAGTACATAACTCATAAGATAAGCCACGCCCAGTCTGCTGATAATAATAGACATATTGTATTAAAAATTCATGTATGTCAAAAATATTAAAAAAATAATAACTATAAAATTAAATTGATTGGATTGGCTAGGAAAGGTGTAGTTGTCATGGCGTTGGGGAGATCATATCGTAGTTATGTGATGACAGCGGAGATGAGGTCATGCTACCGACATTTGAAGACGAACTTCTCGCCCTAGAATTAATTACAGCGAAATCATCTAATATCAATGCTTAGAAAATTTTTAGATCGATACAGCGGCTAAAAGAAATCTTCAGTAATCTTTGTAGAAATAACACTTCATATGTAAGCACAAAAATTGTTTCTATTTTATTATTATTATTATTATTATTATTATTAATATTATTATTATTATTATTATTATTAGTAATAGATAATCCAATATCTAACATAATAAAGCTTGCTACGGGGGAAAACTGACTATTGTTGATTTAATTTCAATGGGAAAGCTTCTAGTTTATATGAAACAGGTGAAACTTAAAGCCAAAGAAGGAATAACAAAAAAACTAGATTATTGTAATAAATGTGACTTGTAGACTGTTGACACATACAGTAACTACATATGTGCACAATAAATTAGAATAAACTGTCTCATATAAAATAGCCTACTCATGTGATGCCCTCTAGATCTCTTGCCCAACTTACTCAGTGTCCTTTGAGTAGAGTCCCTTCAAAAATGTCCACACTGGATCCCAGGCCCCAAACTGTTCCAAAATAACCACGCCCACAAAAGAGATAAAGATTAGTACAGCTCCGAGAAGAAACATCCACGAGAAGACAGCCTACCATAATGCAAAATATTAAGGACTAATTTAAGGGGAAAAAAAAAAAAAAAAAAAAAAAAAAAAGAAGAATATTTGGAAGACAAAAATACATAAACATACAAAGTGAAGGGAGACTGAAATGAAATTGATATGAATAATCTGCTGCTTGAATTCTGTAAAAGTTACATGTATAACATAGTCATTATCTCAGGTTGACCTTTTATGGTAAGAACGCCTCTACAGTCATACCTAACCATGACTCAACAAGTAAGAAAATTCAATAATCTATGTATCAGGTACATCATACATAACGCTAAGTGAGTATAGAAACTCTGGCGCTTAGCAACATGTCATGATCATGTGACTTCAATCTGCTAGTACTCCACGAAAGTATATCTAAATCCAATTAATGTCAAGTTCACTTTTATTCCTTTATTATACACTTGTGAAGTCCATTAGCCAATTACTCTACTTGCCAAGACACTCTATACTTGTCCTAGTCACTAGTCTAGCCAGGAAATAGAACTAAATTAACCCCTAGCTGCCAGCACAAACATTACACCAACTTCACAGCAGAACTTATCGCCATCTTTAAAACATTTTTAAACCACCAATCGATGCACACACTCACTGTTTCAACACTCAACTGAACGCTATCATTTGTTAACTGAGACAAAAAAAAAAACATGACTAAAAAAAAAAAAAAAAAACACACAAAAAAACCAACCCACATCTGCTGCATATAATTACTAATCTAACTGGTGTGTAAATGAAGACACGTGCAATTTCAAGTCATGTAAAAGGTTGTAAACACTATTAGCTGGAGTAACAAATATGCACACTCACACACACACACACACACACATGCACACACTCACACACACACACACACACATGCACACACTCACACTTACATGCACACACACACACACACTCACATGCACACACTCACACTTACATGCACACACACACACACACACGCACACACACACACACACACAACACTATTCAATCTGAGTCTCCTCCCAGTAAAACTCGCTGCTAGTTCATATATAGACATGAACCAAATTTTCTCATTTGATTAAAGAAAACAACTACCTAAGCTCCGCCTTTTAGCTCCACTGCTAGGGAGGGACTGGTCTTCACGCTAGGGGAGGGACTGGTCTTCACGCTAGGGAGGGACTGGTCTTCACCCTAGGGAGTGACTGGTCTTCACGCTAGGGAGGGACTGGTCTTCACACTAGGGAGGGACTGGTCTTCACACTAGGGAGGGACTGGTCTTCACGCTAGGGAGGGACTGGTCTTCACGCTAGGGAGGGACTGGTCTTCACGCTAGGGAGGGACTGGGAGGGACTGGTCTTCACGCTAGGGAGGGACTGGAGGGATGGTCTTCCACGCTGAGGGAGGGATGGTCTTTCACACCTAGGAGGGACTGGGTCTTAGCTAGGGGGGCCTGGTCGTCACGCTAGGAGGGACTGGTCTCACTTAGGGAGGACGGGTCTTCACGCTAGGGAGGATGGGAGGGACTGGTCTTCACGCTCGGAGGGAGGGTCTTCACACTGGGAGGACTGGTCTGCACGTAGGGAGGGACTGGTCTTCAACGCTAGGAGGGACTGGTCTTCACGCTAGGGAGGGGGACTGGGAGGGGACTGGGTCTTTCACGCTAGGGAGGGAATGGTCTTACGCTAGGGGGGGACTGGTCTTCACGCTAGGGAGGGGACGGTCTTCACCTAGGGATGTGGGACTGGTCTTCACGCTCGGGGGGGAACTGGTCTTCACACTAGGGAGGGACTGGCCTTCACACTAGGGAGGGACGGCGTCTTAACGAGAGGGGGGGAATGGTCTTCACGCTAGGGAGGGGACTGGTCTTCCGCTTAGGGAGGACTGGGAGGGGCAATATGGTTTCACCTCGGGAGGGACTGGGTATTACGCCGGGAGGGACGGGTCTTCACGCTAGGAGGGACTGGGCTTCACGCTGGGCGGGGACTGGTCTTGCACGCCTATGGAGGGACTGGTCTTCACGTTAGGGAGGGACTGGTCTTCACGGTAGGGAGGGATGGTATTACGCTAGGGAGGGACTGGTCTTCACCCTAGGGAGGGACTGGTCTTCACGCTAGGGAGGGACTGGTCTTCACGCTAGGGAGGGACTGGTCTTCACGCTAGGGAGGGACTGGTCTTCACGCTAGGGAGGGACTGGTCTTCACGCTAGGGAGGGACTGGTCTTCACGCTAGGGAGGGACTGGTCTTCACCCTAGGGAGGGACTGGTCTTCACGCTAGGGAGGGACTGGTCTTCACGCTAGGGAGGGACTGGTCTTCACGCTAGGGAGGGACTGGTCTTCACCCTAGGGAGGGACTGGTCTTCACGCTAGGGAGGGACTGGTCTTCACGCTAGGGAGGGACTGGTCTTCACGCTAGGGAGGGACTGGTCTTCACGCTAGGGAGGGACTGGTCTTCACGCTAGGGAGGGACTGGTCTTCACGCTAGGGAGGGACTGGTCTTCACGCTAAGGGAGGGATTGGATTTCTACAACTCTGACTCACTAATGGTGAGAGGAGTTACACCCCCACAGACTGTAAGAGCAACACGAACATTGCCCGACTGTATTGATGAACACGACATGTTGTGTGTGCACATGTAACCAGCAAGTAATACATATGCATGACGTCATTCCAGACTCACGTCTCCCATGGCGATGCTATAGGTTATGCTGAATGGAGTCACTAGGGACAGGGCCAGCGTCCCTAGCAGAGGAGAAGTGATAAACACACCCCTAAAAAGAGGACAATTCATTTCTAAGATGATAGCAGTGGATGTGAAGGGCAAGGGAAATAAATGAAATAAATGAAGTGAGTTTATGCTATTAATTTACAATACAGAAATTAGATGTATTCTCTCTCTTTCACAGGCTTTTATAAACAATACTGAATTAAAAATATTTGGTTGTTACTGGGAATCGAACCCAGGACTGCTTGCTAAAGGCCTCTGAAAGAGAGAGAATACATCTAATGAGTAAAAGAAGGCTGAGAAAGAAATTGTGAATACAGAAATTGTTAATTCTGTATTTCTTTTACTAAATCATAATTGTGATCATAACATTGTAAGGAGAATGAAAAAATGTTGCAATGAACGCACTCTGAATAAACGAAAGCAAAAATAAAATACATAAATAAAAACTAACAACAAAAATAATTACATAAAAACATTTAAATTATGTTTATAAACAAATTAATCAATTGAAAAAAAATGGAGACCGATATAATACCCACTCACCACAGCCAGAGTAGCTCAGAGAGAACCGTGCCAGCCAGTCCGTTAACGAGCAACAGCGTCCAAGTGTTGGGAGTGGGAGGGGCTTCAAATGTCTCCAAGTGGACGAAATGCCACAGCAGTAGCACAGGCAGTAAGATGAGACAGTCAAACAGTCCCATAAACCCTGCACAAGAGAATAGATAAATACTAGTATAAATTAACTGTACATAATAGGTGCTCTTTAAATAAGGATGATAATGAATACAATCATAATAATAATTAGAAATATTCTCTCTCTTTCACAGGCTTTTTTTTTTTAACAATACACAATTAAAAATATTTGGTCGCCACCGGGAATCGAACCCAGTGAAAGAGAGAGAATACATCTAATGAGTAAAAGAAGGCTGAGAAAGAAATTGTGAAATAATAAATAATAATAATAATAATAATAATAATAATAACAACAACAACAATAATAGTGGGCTCAGTAGTGCTAATGATTTTAAGCAGCATAAATGTCAGCATAACACAACAATTACAACTACAATTGGTGTCTCTTTAAATACATTCTGACACCCTATGATTCATCAAAAGGGAGAAATGCAAGAATTTTTATGCCACATACAATACAATCTAATTATATTATTAAATTTTATTATTCATGAATTGCAGGTGCTCTTGCAGCTGCTTCTTCCAATTTATCAGCCAACCCTCCAGATTTCAAGTCACTGCACAACCCCCCCCCCCCCCCCCCCCCCCCCCCCCCAGGTTGGTGTCATTAGAATTAACAACCGAACATCTCTAACTACTCCTCTTTGTTGTTACTAATCCCAAGAATGTGTACCATTTATTTGATCTCTTTGTTTATTGCTGAGTGAGGGTGCACTAATTCCATTAGTACAACAACTCCTTACCGAAGAACATGGGAATCTCCAAGGAGTCCGTATCCTTGACAAAACGTCGAAGCAAAACCAGGTACAGAGCATACCTACAGAGAAAGAAAGACAAATTGTCTAACACACACACACATACGTAACACACACACACACACACATATGTAACACACGCACACATGCAACACACACACATGTAACACACACACATGTAACACACGCACACATATGTAACACACACAATACACACACATGCAACACACACCCATGTAACACACACACATGTAACACACACATGTAACACACACACATATGTAACACACATGTAACACACACACGCAACACACACACATGTAACACACACACACATGTAACACACACACATGTAACACACGCACACATATGTAACACACACAATACACACACATACGTAACACACACACATATATGTAACACACACAATACACACATATGCAACACACACAATACACACACACACACATATGTAAGACACACAATACACACATATGTAATACACACACACATATGCAACACACACACATGTAACACACACACACATGCAACACACATATGTAATACAACACAGCAGGATAATCTAAGAGAACATATTTTCCTGATACCGTAAACTGTGGATAAGTGTCCTTCAGATATCAAGGCTAAGGAAGTTGACAATTGAAGACTTACTATGTATGTACTATACTAATGTCGCAGATTTTCATGGCTGCTTTGGTAGCTTGTTCAATTATCATTCATGAGCTACACTTGCGATTTTATAGAAAATAGTTTGCACCTCATCTGTCCTCCATCTACTGCAGTCATTATTCAGTCTGCCTTTTCCCCTTCCTGTACACCAGCAAGGCTGGCGGGGTATTTTAATTATAAGCTGATACAGATTTCAATGAACACGAGTATACCATAATACACTTGTCTGTCAAGTGCCGACTTAAAAGCGAGTGAAATCAGCAAGGAAAGGACAGCAAAATTTTATAAGGGAAGTCTAAAGTTTCATACAAACTTACAGTATAGATCCAGCAAGAGCTAGAACAGCACCGAGTACAGATGCCTTCTTCCCTCCATCGTCATCATCATCGTCATTGTGATCCTGTCCAGAAGAAGAAAATGCCACCAGAACTGCACCTGCAACACTAAAAGGTATTTACTAATAATAATTAATAATAATAATAATAATAAGATTAAAAAAAAAAAATAATAATAATAATAAAAAAATATTAAATGAAATTTTAAAAAATAATAAAATTAAAAAAATAATAATAACTAGAAAATGAGAGATTCCTATTATTTTTTTAATTTTATTATTTTTTAAAATTTAATTTAATATTTTTTTAATTAATAAGTCTAGTTAAGTCTAGGAATTGTTTTTGTTCTTGCGTGGGCGTACGTGTGTACATTGAGCTCAAATGGCGAGCGAGCCTTAAACTACACTATTGTTAAATGATTGATTTTAACAACTAACACTCAAGCTACTAAAATAAAGTCGAGTTTTTAAATTAAGTATATGCAGTAAAGGGGATTCAATGCCATAGTAACCGCTCCCCTCAACTGTTTGAATTGAAAAAGAAGCAACAAAATCAAGTCACGTTATTTAAAGTTTTCTTTGTGATATTCTTAATAGTAGTTGTAACGCACAATACTTTCACACAACTGAACATACCTACGCAAGACTTACCTTCGTGGTTCGTCTAGAATTGTCAAGTAAATGCTGTTGAGTAGTGCTTATTACTGTGACAAATAGTGTATTAACTTACCACCGCCACTAACTCGCAATTTCTAAGGTGATACGGGTAATGGCCGCTAAACCAGAGGATTCTGTTTAGTGAAGTTTGGGACGAAGGAGTCGAACACAAAAATACGGAGGGTCAAAGTACAAAATGACATACATACGTCCAAACATATATATATAAACTAGTGGTGTGCTTGAGCACAAATGGCGAGCGAACCTTAAACTACACTATTGTTAAATTTGATTTTAACAACTAACACTCAAGCTATTAAAATAAAGTCGAGTTTTTAAATTACGTATGAGGTAAAGGGGTTTCAATGTCATTAGTAACCGCTCCCGCAACAGTTTGAATTGAAAAAGAAGCAACAAAATCAAATTACGTTATTTAAAATTTTCTTTGTGATATTCTTAATAGTAGTTGTAACGCACAATACTTTCACACAACTGAACATACCTACGCAAGACTTACTTTCGTGGTTCGTCTAGTGGACAATGCATTTTTAAGTAAATACTGTTGAGTAGGGCTTATAACTGTGACAAATAGCGCATTAACTTACCACCGCCACTAACTCGAATAGAACTCCCATACGATTTTGAGTTTTAACTGCACCCGCAAAACAATTCAAAGCCGTAAACAATTCAATTTCTAAGGTGATACTGGTAATGGTCGCTAAACCGTAGGATTCTGTTTAGTGAAGTTTGGGACGGGGTTGAACGCGGAGCGAACACAAAAATACGAAGGGTCAAAGTACAAAAAGACATACGTACGTCCATATATATAAATAAATAAACAAACATCCCCGATTTTTTTCATTTTTACCCCTGTAAGTGTCTCGCTCGCTACGCTCGCTCGCCAACTAGTGGTGTGCTTGAGCACAAATGGCGAGCGAGCCTAAAGACTATACTATTTTTATATGAATGATTTTGACTTCTAACACTGAAGCTACTGAAAATAAGGTCCAGTTTTTTAATTTCGCATACACGGTAAAGGGATTTCAGTGCCATAGTAACAACTCTCTGCAAATGCTTGAAAAGAAAAAAACAACAACAAAACAATACACGTTATTTAAAAAGTTTTCTTTGTGATATCTTTTTAGCTAAGTAGTGGTTGTAAACCACACCAATGCTTTGACACAACTGGACATGCACCTACACCGACTTACCTTCGCGGTAGTCTAGTGGACAATGTATTTTTCAAGTAAATACTGTTGCGCACGGCTTATAACCATGACAAAGAGCGCATTGACTTACCACCGCCACTAACTCGAATAGAAATGGAAGTCCCTTAAGTTTTCAAGTTTAAATGCACCCGCACAAGAATTCAAAACGGTAAAACCATTCAATTTCTAGGGTGATACGGGTACTGATCGATAAACCAGAGGATTCTGTTTAGTGCAATTTGGGACGGGGTCGACCACATAACTAACACAAAAACGCGAGGGTCAAAGTACAAAATGACATACGTACGTCCAAACATATATACAAATAAATAAATAAACAAACATCCCCGATTTTTTCATTTTTACCCCTGTAAGTGTCTCGCTCGCTACGCTCGCTCGCCAGTAATAATAAAATAATAATAATAATAATAAAATAATAATAATAAGATAACAATTATAGTAAGCTGTTAGAGATGACAAAATGCTTGCTTGTATTACCCACGCGCATTAATGCTGAAGTGATCGTGTTAAATTTTATTGTCCGTAAGTAACATAATATGCACCTAATTACATAGTGTGTGGCCAAATATTTTCAAAAATTCTAGCATATTAGGAATCAAATTTATGTACTTCAAATTTCCTACTTACCTATCTATTATGTATATAATTTGCTTGTGTACCCAGATTTTATTTTGGTGGTGATTCTTACCTCTTTTGACAAGTTGCACCTACTATCACATACATCAGAATGTGTAAAGGGTTGCAAGTTGAGCAAATTTTTCTCCTCTATTTTAATGCCAGCTATGTAAACTCATCCCTCACAACCAATTAGCTGGCAAAGGGGAGCCAATCTAAATCACTTAAACACAAGTGCATTGCCAGGGCAACCTACACATGTCAAATACAACACTGACAGCTGTCAGCTTGCTGTAGTAAACCAAAACAGCAAATAGTTTATAGTAACCAAACAAAACAACATGTTCACAACTTTCAATTACCATTTCATAGCTGCAAGTTCAATTGATTCCCTCCTATCCTGCCCACATACCTACCTCACCATAGTAACGAAGCACCTTGGGATGGTGAACTTGTCCCCATCAGTGACTGTGAGACAAGGAAGACCAGCCAGTACCATCACAAACACTCCTGATGTGGCACTCATGGTGTTCACTATGGCAACGCTACTGTGAACCAGGGCTATACTGTACAGGTAGTTGGCAAAGAACCACTACAGCAGAGGGAGAAGAAGAAGAAGAAGAAAGAGGAGGAGGAAGAAAGAATGTGTCAGTGGATACGTGAGTTACGTACAAAGTAAAACTTTCTCTTTCTTATCTTTGGACTAGAAAGGTGTTAGCATGTACAATACATTTGAGAGTGCCTGAAACTCTGAAATTATTTTCAACATATTTATCAGTCTAGTCACACCAGGCCTGACCACTCCTTCAGATTAGAATATGCCAAATGGCCTCGTAAAAAAGGGGTCTGAATAAATAAGGGCATAAATTTTAGCAAATTTGTAAAGGAAAACGGCTCTAGAGAAGACATAAAATAATAGAATGTATTCTGGTTAAAATATGCACCTATTATAGTGAAGCTAGCCAAGCTATATTTGTAAACAGTAAGACAACACATTTATAGTTCATCGACATTCCAAATAAAGTATAAACAGTCCATTTTTGTCATACACAGTATAAAAGAAAAAATAAGAAAAAGAACTCATTTTGAGCTACAACACTTCATAGAAAAAACCTACAGATTCTCAGCCACATAGTTTAAACAGCTTAAAGACCCCTATTAGTTTGTTGTCAGGCAGTTGACGAGTGTCTGGGTCTAATGCAACTATCTTGTTGTTTGCTTATTTTTAGTATTTGTTCTTCAAGGCCTTTAGTCATAACCACGTGGTAGTCCATCTCCTATCTCTATCTCAAGAGCTACTATTGCACCACTTGAACATTTCTCCATATATACATGTACATGTATCCATATCAACAAGTAAACATGATACTAAAATATATTTTTTTAATGCAGTTCACTAAACACACACACACATAATACACATGCAAGTATGTACTTACATAGACACAAATAAAATTCTCTTGCAACTGCTAGTGGTTATGCGCACCTGGCAGAGCCAGGATGCCCGTGCACTAAGTAGGCACTGTGAGCCATGCAAGCAAAGCTCCTGGAGCCAGGCTAGGAACTCGCAGGAGAACAGGCCTTTCCTCACAGCAAGTGGTGTGGGCACCCAAAGTCCCACCTGGACCATTGCTGTTTCATGAGAAAAGGCCTTGAATTTGCACCCCAGCAAATGCCAGGTCCCCAATCACAGCTGGGTGGACTGGTGGGAGGCAGATGGAAAATCTGATGGAAAATCTGATGAGAAATTACCCTAATGGGGGGCTTGAACTCGGGACCTCAGGCCCTGAGCCAAGGACACAACCACTACACCACACGGCCACAACCACTACACCACACGGCCACAACCACTACACGGCAACCACCCACCACACACACACACACAAAAAAAAAAAAAATTCTCTTGTAACCGCTAGCGCAGGATGCCTGTGCACTAAGTAGACACAGCGAGCTATGCAAGCAAAGCTCCAGGAGCCAGGCTAGGAACACGCGCACACACACACACACACACACACACAGACTCCTACTTACCACAATGCCAAACACCACGGCCAGGACCATAACGTGATGCACAGGCAATAAAGGGCCAGGCAACCTCCGCACGTGCCTCTCCAGGTCACGCCTCTGGTCGAACTTGCGCAGACATCTTGACCTCCCACCAGGCGACTCTAACAATGCATGGCAGGTAAGTGCACACTGTACATTATGACAATGCCACTAAAAGATGGAAACATTAATACTGTTATATTAGAGGGGGCAAAAATACGTCAAGGGGGTTACAACTGTCATACATAATTAATAATCAAGATGGATACGTAGATGGGCCAGAAAGAGGTAGTTTAAACATTTTTTATATAGAATGTACGGCTAGTGTGTATGTTGTAGAACAAACAAAAATAACTTGTCCGGTTTCACTTCCTATTCTCACAAGCGTGTTCAATAAATCTCAATCCTGGTCACTACTACCTCTTAAAAACAATTCAATTACCTTCGTTTTCACTTTTCGTTTAAGAAATTTTCAAGACAGGCGTCCCCCTGTGCCCCCCCCCCCCCCCCCCCCCCGCCCCCGCTTCTAAATAAACCCCTGCCCAGTGAGTAGTGAGCATGCCCGGCAAGTTGCGCACCAAAATTCCGCAATGCTGACACCACATACATACCTATATACACATGTACCAGCTACAGCACAGTGGCACTACAGCCCCACCCACATGCTGCAATAACTGTTGATATAGGCACATACAAACACACACACACACACAGACAGGTAATTGAATAATGACTTACTTAATTCTCGGACTTCTACTTGAGAGCAGAATGAGACTTTGCCACATTTAGTATAACAGGATGAACCTACGAAATGTGTAATATATTATTTCATTCGATAAAGAAGAATACCACGAGTCTGTTGGCTTAGTATTCAAGCTCATGCCACAGTGCATGACAACACTTGAATAAGCTTGTGCAGGGAGAAGATTTGTGTGTGTGCGTGCATGCGTGCATGTGTGTGTGTGTGTGCGTGCATGCGTGCATGTGTGTGTGTGTGTGTGTGTGTGTGTGTCTGAGAGAGTGGGGGAGGGGAGGGAAGTAGAGGAAGAAAACTGGGTGGAAAAAATAAATCTATGTGTTTTTGTTGTTGTTGTTTGTTTTACCTTGTCCAGTTTTTTCCATGCCTCCTTCTACCTGATCATTATATAGAGGCTGACACACTGGAGGACCCTGAACACACGCACACACACACACACATGCATATCACACGTACGCATAATGCACATAATATGTAAAAACACATATGCACACACATCCTGGTTATTTACATACATTATGAAATACGCATTGCAGCTTCAAATAAATGACATATATACTCTGCAAATCTATCAGAATCTATAAACATGTATACAACAACAACAACAACAACAACAACAACAACAAACTGTCATTACTTACCAAAGTACAAGTTTTGACTTTGTAGTATCTGAGGAAAGGGCAATAATCACTTCTCACGGGACACACCTCCTCTCCTATCGGACACACCCCCTCCACCACTGCACACACCTCTCCTTCACCACCACATGCCCCGGAGTGTCGTTGATCGTCACGGTGACCTTGCAAGGTCTCGCTCGGGCTCAGCATATGAAGGGACGAAGTCGAGTTGGTAGAAGTAGAAGGTGATGGTTGTGAAGGCCCTGGATCGGGAGAAGCCAAGTGAGACCTCAAAGGACAGGTTCTGTCAGGTGACTTAAGACACCCAACAAGATGCAGCTTATCTCCACTGCCTGTATAATAGCAAAATAATAATAACAATAATAATAATAATAATAATAATAAACATAAATAAAAAATAACAAATAAAAAAAATTGCAGTTTATTGACAATGAAAAAAAAGTGTTGCAATTTCTTAATCTAATAGTATGGCATGTAAGTTGCCCATTCAAAAATGTATGGGAAAAATCGCTGTTCAATTGAAATCGCACGGGGAAAGTGAAATAGCGTGTAACTAATTGAAATGCCTTGGTAACTAGATGGAAACTAAGTGAAACACCATGGTAGCTAAGTGAAATAGTACGGGTAAGTGCGCATGCGTGCAGTGTTAGTATGAGTAATAGCACGGGTAACTGTGCTATTCAGGATTAATAGCACTCATAAAGCAATTGAAATAGCACGAGGCGAAGCCAAGTGCTATTTCAATTGCTTTACGAGTGCTATTGACCCCTAATAGCACAGGTTACCCGTGCTATCACTCGCTAGTAGTAGGCGAGCTTTTTAAAAAGTCATTTGCAATTGTAGCTACACTGTATCATTCACTCACTATCTCCTTACTTCAGGATTAGCTTCCGCTGGAACATCGTTTTCAACCTGTGGCTCCTCCTAATCTGTTGAAAAACATTCCGTCTAATACGGGTAGAGCTTCTGCAGTAAAGAATGACATTGTCTCCAACTAGAAACTACTTGAACTGTACATTTCCAAGGTTAACTCTGCACGCGTGTACACTTACCCGTGCTTTTCACTTAGCTACCGAGGTATTTCACTTAGTTTCCACTTAGTTACCGAGGTATTTCAATTCGTTATGCACTATTTCACTTTCCCCGTGCTATTTCAATTGAACAGTGATTTTTCCCATACATTTTTGAATGGGCAACTTACGCGCCGTACTATTAACCTTGGAAACATACAGTTTAGAGAAGTTTCTAGTTGGAGACAATGTCATTCTTTACCGCAGAAGCTCTACCCGTATTAGGAGGAATGTTTTTCAATAGATTAGGAGGAGCCGTATGTTGAAAACGAAGTTCCACCAGCGGAAGCTAAACCTGAAATACGGAGATAGTGAGTGAATGGTACAGTGTAGCTACAGTTGTAAATGACTTTTTAAAAAGTTGGCCTACTATTAGCGAGTGATACCACGGGTAACCTGTGCTATTCGGGATCAATAGCACGGTTATTCGTGCTATTACTCATACAAATCCCGTCCACACACATACATAGGCACTATGGTTTGACGACCCTTACCAAACCAGTTGTGTTGTTGTGTATTGGTTGATGCTGCAATTCACTATACATCATTTATGGCTACTTACCTTCTACCACTGGAATGGGACAAGTTCTCCTGTGCCTCACACCTTGACTGCCAATTCCATCAGACCCCGCCTTAGCCACACCCACTTCTCCAGCTTCAGCTGTGTCGCCATGGGCGCTTGCAGACCACTCTCTACTCCCCACCCTCTCTCGGGATTCAAAGGTGTCTTCTTCTTCGACTCCGTCGGCCGTCACCTTAACACAAACAACACCCGCCTTCCCTCCGGTCTCCATCCAACTTCCATCTTCCACTTCTTCTTCTTCTTCTCCTCCTTCCCCTCTCAAGAGAGGTCGCCTCTCCTGTCCAATCTTCACCGAACCAACACCTCCTTTGCCGCCATCCTCGCACCGTCCATCTGCCGTCTTGCTGGACTTGGACGCACAGCAGCACAGCCTATGCCAGGGACGCCAGAAGAGGAAGGCAACGAGGTAGATGGAGAGGAGAGAGGTCTTGAAGTAAGTGGTGAAGAAAGGTTTGTTGTAATGGCCTTCTGTGTACAGATACTGACGCCAAACACAAATGGCAGATTATAAGCGATTAGTTATTCACGACACGTGCGTAACTGCTGCCTGAAGTATAGGCGCAGGATGGTTGCCCCGCCCACATGTGATCTATGCATGATTACCAGGTCTGTTAATGAAGTTCTACAACAATTCACAATTTCTCTCTCAGCCTTTATTAGATGTACACTCTTTTATGGGTTGTTGTTGTTGTTTTTAACATCACAGAATTTAAAAAAAATTAGTTTGCCTGAAGTTATGGTCTTGGATCCTGTTCACGTAGTTTTAGAAGGCATCATTCAGTCTATTTAGACGTAAAAGTAACTACAAGTAGCTATGTAACCATTGACTACAGTAGTGATATCTCAACGACCTGTGTTCCTGACAAAAGCATTCCAGCTATTTAAAAATGGCGTTTTTAAATGACATAGTTACCACTCAGCAACTATTCTAAGACTTGAAAACGACAACAACAAAAACAAAAAAAAAACAAAAAAAAAAACATGCATTTCTAAGGAATTACCTCACAATATATAGTCTTACTCTAAATGATGACTTGCTTACTACAGCAGTAGCCGAAAAAGCTATCTAAAGGCAGCTAATATGCTTATTTGGTAGTTGTTTATGTTGTGCTATTCTTTAGCTAAGCAGTAGTTGTAACACTCTACACTTCCACACACACTTTTGGATGGAACACTACAAGACCTACTGTCATGACTTGAATATAGGCCAATGGATTTTCAGGTAATTAAAACAATACTGTTGTGTAGGGCTATAATAGGAACAGCGCATTAGCCAAGATAATCTACCACCACCGCTAATTCCAATAGAAAATAAGCTCCTAAGTTTATAAGACATAACCGTGTCAGACACAACATAATTCAAAGGGGAAACAATTGACGATACGGGTAAAGGTCACTAAACCAAAGGATTCCGCATAGTGGAATATGGGGATGGGGTCAACCACCAAGCAAACACAAAAACTCAAGGGTCAAAGTACAAAATGATATGCATATGTCCACAAACATATATAAAAAAATATCCCTGATTCTCAATTTGACACCACTCACAGTAAAATATCTCGCTCGCCAATTATTCTTACTATTTAGAACTTCCAGAAAATATTACAAGGCCAGCGAAGCAGAAAGTGGATTGTTCTCTCTGACAAAAGCAACGAAAACATGTGCATCTAGTGTAGAATAACCAAATATAAGCATAACCACAGACGGGCTTCATCACACATACGTAAGTGACTTCACAAGTACATAAAAACTTAACCAATTATCAACATCAAATCAACTTCCTCTCATGTAGGCTTCTCAAAATTTCAAATTGCCATGTACTGGCTGAACTGGAAGATACTATAGGATTAACTTCCTAGTGTGCCTGTAAGTGTGTGAAGTCCTAGAATAACCACAAGTGCTTGGAAACCTCAGGTAGTCTCGCCTTTACCAACCATGCAGTGGCGTAACCCCCCCCCCACCCCCCCCACCCCACATAATTTTTTGGGCACAATCTAAAACTGATTTTTTTTTCCTTCAATGAACACCACAAACTCACATCACATTCCATGAAGCCCTCTCTCTCCCCCCCCCCCCCCCATATCAAAATGCCTTCCTACACCACTGCATGTAGTGAGGGACTTTTCACTTCTTTCCAATCGTGGGCAATGCTTTAGAGTGTATAGCACATAGGGGTGGGGTCTCTCTCTCTCTCTGGGCTTCCTACAAGTACATATAAGTTCAGGGACCTACAATGATGTTGCCTTACAGGAATCGATTAGGAATGATTCTGCTGGACTATGCTGTGCACAGCTATAACCTGAGTAGGAAAAAGGTATGTTGTAAAGGAAGGAATGCTCTTGGCTGGCTTTTGGAGTCTCTCTGCTCTATACTACTGTCTCTAGAGCTTGGCTTGATATTAAGTGTCTTCATTTCTATTTTTTTTCTCCACTCATAATAATTTTCCACAGCCAAAGCAATTTTGTTAATCATCTTTTAACAAACGTCTGTATCAACCAAACGTTTTATAGTTAACCGCAACACAGCAACAGGAAGTAAACATATGCATTAGTTGAATTCCAGTAGAGACGAAATGATGACCAGAACCTTTCCTTCATCTTGCAGTTGGTAAAGGGTCTAGTTCGCAAGACTATACAATAGTGTATTCAATCCCTTGCATATAATCTGAAAAAGCTTAGGTAGGTAGATGGAAAAAATGGGGTCAGGAACATAGAGCTGATAATGTAAACTAGCTTCTACTACACACCCATTATATGGTGGTATGTTGAAACCGACAAGTACAGAACAAGCGGCCCCAGACTAGCTACTATAGTCAATTACATTCCAGCTGTAAAATATTTTTAATACATAGCTTTCCACTTACTCTGCTCAGCGCAGCTGACCCAACCCACAGCACTACAACCACGAGTAAGACAGCCACGCCAAAGACGAGGCTCTTCTTAAGCTTCGCCATCTCCAACCAACACACAAAGCCAGTAACCCTTACTCAGCGTTTACTGGCTCTCAGCGAGCACTTAAAGTTGCAGACTCAGCAATATTTCCAGTGGATTTTTCAGCCACTCCCACGCTTTTGAAAGACCTTTGACAAAAGACTGAAGTGCTCGCTAATTAAAAAACCTGACCGCTTTTTTCATTATAAAAAAAACAACTACAAATTTGGAAGCCCCATACAGACAAGAGCTACATGTAGTGGCTGTAATGTAAGTGGGATGAAAACAAACAAACAAACGTCTAATAACATAAATATTAGCTATAAAACAAATGAAATAAAAATACATCCAAAAGCAGGCTGAATTATCAAATATGAATTGTCAGTCCTTTCTGAATAGACTTTTCAAATAGTTTCTTTGCCAGAGTTTTTAAATGATCGAGATACTCCAACTTTTTGTAGTGCCCCTCGGGGACGCCTGCATAGCCATGCCACGCCCCCCAGCATGCCCCCACTATTACTCCGGTACTGTCCGAATCTCCTCCATGGAGCATGCCCCTCAGACACAGCTCAAGCCAAGACTCACCGCAGCTAAGGAGGGCGTCATAAGCAATTAATGGAGCATCATGTCCGCTAGCTCCTCCAGTCCCATCGTAACTGACGCTACGGTAAAAGGCATCTCTTTCTTTGACTCCGTAATCATCTGGGAAATTGGGCTCCGATTCTCCATCAGAAATCCCTCTCAATGCCAGGTAGTCTCGCCATTTGCCTTCGAAATACCCCCAGTGTTTTTTGTTTTCCTTGACATTGCGGTTAGACGATTCAATGTACTTCCAAGCCACCTCCAGGGTGTCCAGTAAGCCACGCCCCCAAGACTTCAACGGTCTTTTCTGCACCGCATAAGACACAAAAAGAGCAGTGGCAAGAGATCCAAGGTAGCCAGTAGGATGGTTGTGGGTCATCCTTCCGCTCTCGATGGAGATTTCTACGAGCATTTGGAGATCTTCAGGTTTCCAATAGAGCAAGCCAATGGGAGCTGAGCGCATCGCTGCACCACACCCCCCTCCTCGGGGATTAAAAGGGATAAAGTAACCCTGATATCCACCTCTAAGCTTGTGAGCAGAATCGCTGCAAGTCAAGCCAGGGGCTCGACCAGCCATATCGTGCATACACTCCTTGTACTTCATGGCAATGTTGGAATAAAGCTTTTCTTTGTCCTCCTCCCAACGAGAAAGCAGGCCCTCTGCCGTTGCAATGTGCATTACAGTATCATCTGAGATCATCCACATCGTTTTGTCGACTTTGATCTTATCGATTCCTCCGAGTGCCTGGAGGTGCTCGTGAATTCTCGGGCCAGAGCGGCAAAACTCCCACTCGCCATTTTTATAGCCGATGGCGTCCCCTACACCGGCTAGGACCATGCTTGCGTCAAACCTTGCAGACAAATCTTTCTGGTCTACAGCAGCCATTTCTCACACCTCTTTTTGGGGAAAAAATTCAATTCAATAATGCTGATTCACTGTTTGTCCGCGGAAGGCGGGGCTGAAGGCTTTGAGGTCGTCATCATTGCTTATTTAAATTACAGTGTGTATGTGTGTGCGTGGGTGATAATTAGATGTTTGGACATATAAAAAAAAAACAGAAAGTAAATTAAAATGCCCAACTCCACTCTCTGCCCAGAATAGTAAAAGTAAAGAAAACTGCACTAGCTAGCATAGCTACCAATATTCTGCTGATAGGGTGGTCCAACCCCACGTTGGGTAGGCCTTCCACCAGACCTTGGTCTTTGCCAGGGAGTTTCTTCCACTTTCTGACGTGAGCGACATAGGCCACGTTGACTGGAACTTTAAATATCTTGTATTTGGGCATCATGATGTAGGCGTAGTGTGTGGCGGTGTCGATTAAGGCTGTGGTTTGGTGAAGCGACTTCGGGTTACCTTGGTTGTAGTGGGAGTAACTTCGCAGCCCCCTAGTGATGTTTCCGTCACTCCTCGACTCGTTGTTAAAGCCGCAAGCATCGGGGAAATATTCCACCCAGCGAAACTTGCAAGAGCCGACATTGTTGTGGCGACAGTATTTGTTGATGTAATAGTGCAGCTGCAATTCTCGCGGGTCTCTCGGAGTGAAGAAGTCGTCCGTGTCGAGCATGACGATGTAGTCGTAAACCCCACGGAAACGATAAGGGCAATCCTCATACACCAGGCCCTGGTTGTGATACCAAATCTCCCACATACCCAAATACTCATTCCACACGTCTACAGTCAGGAATCCCTCACGCATCATCCGCTCCACAAACGGCTTCCGCAGACCTCCCCCTTTCACAAAGGAGTCTTCTGCATCCAGATGGACGTGGTCCACACCCAGAGTCCTCTGGTAAGTCAGCCATTCTTCCAGCCACGGTGGATTCTTAAAAATCTTCGCGCACGTGACGATAGTCATGTTGTACTTCACACCCTCTGGCGAAGTTGGTTTAACTCGCGGCGGAGGGATGAACAGCGGACGTTCTGATACTGCCGTTATGACCTCTGATGTTTTCTTCACTTTGTACATGATATAAGCGTCGCTACCATTTCTTGCCGGCAAGTCGTAGCAGTGAACCATCACTTCCTCGTGGTTGATTTGTGGATAGAAGGCTCGCCAAAGAGGAGTTTCGCCGATCAACTTAACCGAAAATTTTCTGGCTTCTTTGCCTCCCACCTGACAGCCTACGATGAGGTTGTTGTCGGTGATGTCTTTTAGACACACGACTAAGAAAACGGACGTGTTTCGGTGGCCATCTCGAGGTCTGTCGTCAAAGTAGGCTGCACGGACGAACAGGTCCTTCGACGGGTAGAAAGTAGGCTTCGCTGGTAGAGGCGTGGCTTCATCTGTGTCCACCGGAGGTTCAGTTGTGCGTTGCTGTCCTTCTGGCCGAAAATTATGGGAATTAGTATCAGCTATAGTGTTCTCATGATTAATAATATTGTCAGCAGCAGCAGCAAAAGAATTCACTGAAATGGATTTGGGTGTAGCCGCTCCAGGAATATTGAACGGCTCGCGAGGTGAATCCTTGAGATCGCTGTTATTATTCGACGTTAACGTATTTTTCAGATGATTGGCTGTATCTGATTGGACATCTAGTGCATCCTTACCTTGGTTTTTAACTTCTGATGGAATATCAAAGGAATCGGGTTTCTTTTGATTGTCTGAGGCAACATGCAATTGGTCATCCGGTTCCTTCATATCCTCAGATGGTACATGTGCATCTGATGGTACATGTGCATCTGATGGCACATGTGCATCTGATGGTACATGTGCATCTGATGGTACATGTGCATCTGACGGTACATGTGCATCTGATGGTACATGTGCATCTGATGGTACATGTGCATCTGATGGTACATGTGCATCTGATGGTACATCGAGGGAACCTTTCCTCTTCTCAAATAACGGATCTTCTGTATTCCTTTCCGAATTTAACGAATGATCCTTATTTTCAATGTCTGATGACACTTGCAACCGATCGTTTGGCTCCTTCTCAGCCTTGGATAAAGCCTGAGGTGCACTGGACGGCCCACTAAGAGACTCTTTATGATTCGTTTCAAAGTCAGACGACATTTTAGATGAATCTTTTTGTTTCTTTGAGACGTTACTGTATACAATGTCTCTGAGTTTCAACACTTCCTCGTCGGTCAAAACTCCCTGGGGGATGCCATCCCGCACGACCGTGTGGTGTCGTCCATCCCGTCTAGCCTCATTGTTATCACTCACTATGTCAATGCTGTTGGACAAGCCACGACGACCATCAACATCCTTAGCACCTATGTTTCCGGCTGCATTTTCTGGACCAACAGATTGCTTTTTTGTTTTATCATCTTCAACTGGTTCAGCCACTTTCTCTACTGCTTCAGCCACTTTCTCTACTGATTCAGTCACTTTCTCTACTGATTCAGTCACTTTCTCTACTGATTCAGCCACTTTCTCTACTGATTCAGCCACTTTCTCTACTGATTCAGAGTGCTTACTCTTGTTCTCGTCACCTTTTACCTTGCTTGTCACAGCTACTCCTCCATTTCTATTGCTGCGGTCTAGCCGATCCCAGACACTGTCAGATTTCACGTTATTGATAACCGGTATCTTCTCCAACGTACCGTCCTTCCGTCCGTACATAAAGACCAAGAACACAATTCCGAAGACGGCGCATACAACTACGAAGGTTTTGACCTTCGCTCTGCTGGCCATTTCACCTCCAGGTTTAATTCACCTTCTTTGCTAGCCTTCCTTCCGCTTCATCACAATACACAGCAATCCAGACATTCGCAGTCATTGAATCGTAGATAACATCCAGTGGGCGTCACGAATGGTTGGGTAAAAGGTCGTTCATACTAACAGCTGACCCCCCCCCCCCCCCCCCCCCCCCCCCCCTCCATCTGGCTTGAGCTCTTTCAATTAATTATAGAAAGATATAAATATTATTTTGGATTTGATAAGCAAAATTAAATTAAAATTAAACTAGCAGGTTGAGAAAGATGACCTCCTGCTACCACAGAGCAGGGAGCTGAATGTCTGCAAATTGTTTCTCTCTGTTAGCCCAGTAAGTCCCTTTACTGATCCACTTCTCCTGGTCTCCCTCCATGACTTTCTCAAAGAAGTTAGGACTCCAGTCCACGCCCAGACGTTCTCTCTCTGCCCGTGCCTCTCTTTGAATCTAAGTGCAATAAATAAAGGAGTTATTTTTGTTTAATTTGGTATTGTTTGTTTCATAGTATTGTAAACACTACATAAATAAAATATTCGCCAGCTCTGCCCATACTATGTTTATACCGCGCTCACTCGTATGGTGTCTGGTTGTCCAACACAAAAGCCATTAAGTAGTCATCACATTCGAAAATTTAAGAGGGGGGGGGGGGGGGGGGGGGATTGACAAAAGGGAGCAAATTTGTGGACAGACAATTTCAAAACATGTAATTGGATTAGAAAGTGTTTAAACAATGTGATGCATGTTTTATCAATTCTCTGAATATGTTGTGCAGATGTAAGCCACTTGGCTACACATGTACAACATGCTTAACATAACACCAGAAATGTCACCATGGGTAGCAGACCGCTCCATTTCAATTATATCCACAATTTTCACCAGTTCGCAATACTAGGGATTATCAATTGCAACAAATTAAGACAAGGCAAGACAAAGATATTAATGCATTCGTCTTCCTCAATAGGCAGCCATTGTTAGCTTCTTCTGGATTCTAAACCAGAGACGACACTCCAAGTATAAACATGATTCCATTTACTTCAATGACTTCTTTTGAAAAGCTTTGTTGGCTAAGTGTTGACCAAGGTGGGGTGAACAGTACAGTGGCGGAAAGAGGTTTCCCGAGGCCTGGAGTTCACACTAATATTTGGGCACAATCTAAATGCCGCTTTTTCCTCATAAACTTAAAGTGCCACCTCTCCCCTCCATACAAAACATCTTCCTACACTACTACAGTATGACGCTACTACATGTGTCAAACACACACACACACACACACACACTCTTCTCACACACATATATATACACACATACACACACACATATACACTAGTGGTGTGCTTGAGCACAAATGGCGAGCGAGCCTAAAGACTATACTATTTTTATTGAATTCTAACACTGAAGCTACTGAAAATAAGGTCCAGTTTTTTTATTTAGCATACAGGGTAAAGGGATTTCAGTGCCATAGTAACAACTCTCTGCAACTGCTTGAATTGAAGGAAAAAACAACAACAAAACAATACGCGTTATTTAAAAGTTTTCTTTGTGATATTCTTTAGCTAAGTAGTGGTTGTAACACACAATGCTTTGACACAGCTGGACATGCACCTACACAGACTTACCTTGGCAGTAGTCTAGTGGACAATGTATTTTCAGGTAAATACTGTTGCGCACGGCTTATAACTATGACAAAGAGCGCATTGACTTACCACCGCCACTAACTCGAATAGAAATGGAAACGGTAAACAATTCAATTTCTAGGGTGATACGGGTACCGATCGATAAACCAGAGGATTCTGTTTAGTGCAATTTGGGATGGGGTCGAACAAATAACTAACACAAAAACGCGAGGGTCAAAGTACAAAATGACATACATACGTCCAAACATATATACAAATAAATAAACATCCCCGATTTTTTCATTTTTACCCCTGTAAGTGTCTCGCTCGCTACGCTCGCTCGCCAATAAAAACACACACACACACACACTCCTATCATACTTACTTGTTCGACTCTCTTCTTTTCCAAGTCGGCATCTTGCACTTCTCCATTCTCCAACATCCGCTGGTCAGGTCTGAATCGACAATCGGTACAGGGTAGCTGATGCCGCAGACTCTCCTGGAGTTCATTCAATTGAATAGCAAAATAGCTCAAGCCGTAATACCGGTCAGAATTCGGAGGTATGTCAGCTGGGAGGGGGGAAAAAAATCAAAATCAGTAACATATATGATTTCAAGCATCCAATGATTAAATCAAACATAATAAAAAAATAAAAATAAAAAAAATAAAATAAAAGGTGAGCTAAGCCTGAAGGTGATGGTGCGCCTGAACCTGAGGATGGAGCAAAGCCATTCAATTACATACAGTTTGACGACCATTACCTTATTTTTTGCCCTTACCTGCCTTCCATATGCATTCCGTATTTTCGCTTTCCCTGCCACAGTACATAGCTTCATTCCATGTACCAAACAGATGCCTCACCACCACCCCATCACAGTCATACACGTCACCTTGGACTATGTACTTCTTGGAACTCCAATAGCTAGCCTACAGTACAAGATGTATATACCAATACAATAATAGTCCATAAACACACACATACATCACACGCAAACATACACACACAAATAAACACACATCATAAACATACACAAACATCAAATACACCAATATCACATACAAACACACAAATAAACATCACATACAAACACACAAACAATCATCACACACATAAACACATAACATTTCACACACACTCTTCTAGCCCCTCCTTCCTGTATACTCAACACACACATGCACACAACTGCACACCTTGACAAAGGTAAGCTTGCAGGTGCAGACATCATTGTTGGTAATGGTCATCTCCCCGTACTGGTCCACCCAACGCTGACCAGCAAACACATTGTGGATGCACGACGTCACCTTCTGCCACTTGTAGTGGTCTCCGTGCCTAAGACACACCCATTTACATGACGTACTTCAGTCATTTAAAAATATACTTTATAACCTAATGACAATAAAAAAAAATTTTTGTTGAAAATGTGTTTTGAAAAACTTAACAAACAAATGAAAAAAAAAAACACCTTGGTAGGAAAAAAAACACCTTGGTAGGAAAACTAAACAAAAAAATGGAGGAAGGAAAAAAAAAAAAGAACTTACTTTGGTAAGGTGACGTTAACAAGTCCTATTGGAAACACCTCCATGGACTTGCCCCAAAACTTGCTCTTAATACGAGCATCTGTACCAATACACAAGAATATCGAATGTAAGAACAAAGTTGTTATGTAAGATATGTGTATGTAAGCCTGCACACAGACACACACACACACACACACACACGCATGGACATACACACACGCACACATGGACACACAGATGTACACACCAACGAACCTTGCCAGAACTCAAAGTTGGGTGATGTACAGTGACATGCTGCCACTGGAGGATGATGACTCACCTACACACACACACACACACACACACACACACACACACACACACACACACACACACACACACACACACACACACACACACACACACATACACACACACACACATCATAGATACATACATACATACATACACATGCAGAATGTACAATTAACAACAATGGAGGACCAGCAGAGACAGTGAGAAGAGTACTGAGCACTGGTCTTCACTAACCATCCCAACACACACACACACACACACACACACACACACACACACACACAAATGCAGTAGAATCTACTAGAACGCAAAAAAAAAAACACCACCCACATTCACCCCACTGACAAATCTTAGCACACATGCACAAACAAACTTTTAAAAAACAACACACACACACAAACTCACTTGCTCCGCTATAAATTTGAACCCTCTGTCTTCCCTCACGCATTCGTACGTCTCCCCCAGGATGGGGTTGAAAGGCTTCTTTCCCGCACGGTGGTAAGAGGTGGCGTACGACGACACGGCGAAGCACGCCACTCTCACCATGCGATCAAACGGGTCCTTCAGCGAGCTTGCCTGGTCCAGAAGGTGTGAGTACTCCAGCTCCTCACACTGACGCTGCAGAGCACTCAGAGGCTCGTTCATGCTGATCGGCATGGAGATTTTGGACAGATCTTTACCTGAAGTACATAAATAGTGGAGTATGACAATTACAAAAAAAATTTCTTTTCTTCATAATTTCTTTCTCAGCCTTCTTGTACTCATTAGAAGTATTTTCTTTCTTTCACAGGCTTTTTTAGACAATACAGAATTAGTAGCTTTTAATTATCAATTTTAGAGGAGGGGTAATGCCTTAAATTGAGGTATATTTTGTATGAATAGTAAAATATTTCAGGATAGAAAGGTACGTACAGTAGCTTGTATCCTAAGGAGTCTAATAGTAAATGAATGGACAATGCAGCATAGAGAGTGAGGCATTATTAGAAATCGTGCTTGCAAGATGAGGGAAGTGACTTAATGGAAATACTGGAACCAAAATTGCCAAAATTTTGAAACTGAGTGTCTTAATTTACAAACATTTACTTAGGAAGAAAGAAAGGAGTTGGAGTAATTGATGCAGGTATAGCTTGTATTTTAACGGAGTCAATGAAAGTGGGCAATGCAGTGTAGAGAATGCAGTCATTATTTGCATGTAGTTCTACAAATGATTATGGAAGTGACTTGACTTGGGATCAGCTAGGAAGTTCAAGTGCTTATTTTAAAACTTTTGCGTTATACATGCATAACTCCATTCCTTCTTCCAGAGTAAACACTAAATAAGACGCTTGAAACTAACTTTATAAGCGATAATCTCGGCATTTCTTAATATTTCTATCCTTACCGATGTTTTTCCTGAGTAAACTCCACAAACTGAAGTCGGCCACATCAGACACTGGCGCGGGAAGTGACGTCCTTCGCACCATTTCCTGTGAAACCATGCCCCCCTGATTTAGGCCATCCCTGACTGGCCCCTCCCACATGGAAACGGGAATTTGTGGGTCTGGTGTATTGTCGTGGGAGGAGACTTCCGAGGTTTCATCTTCTTCCTCTTCTGGAATAGCGCCGCCATTAGTAGGACCTCCAGAGCCTATAGGGATAAAAAATCAATTAGTTTACATAATACTAAATAATAAAATAACAAAAAAATAACAAAACAAAACAAAAAAAAAAAAGCAAAAAAATTTGTATTTTTTTGGCAAGAGAGATTACATAACAAAGATACTGAACGCATCCCAAGGTGAAATGGATCATGAACTTATTCCAATTATCATCCTGACTACTTAGCCATGAACTCTTAGACTATTTATGCCACTAGTTAGTAGTCATTGATATGTCCACTACAAACCATTCTTATTCCTTCTTGCTTAATATTATACTCAGTCACTCGATCCTCCATCCACTCATCCTCCCATTTATCCCCCCTCTCCACTTCCTCCTCCACCCACTCAATCACTCGAACATCCACCCACTCAATCACTCGATCCTCCACCCAGTCAATCACTCGATCCTCCACCCACTCATTCACTCGATCCTCCACCCACTCAATCACTCGATCCTCCACCCAGTCAATCACTCGATCCTCCATCCACTCATCCTCCCATTTATCCCCCCTCTCCACTTCCTCCTCCACCCACTCAATCACTCGATCATCCACCCACTCAATCACTCGATCCTCCACCCAGTCAATCACTCGATCCTCCACCCACTCAATCATCCACCCACTCAATCACTCGATCCTCCACCCACTCAATCACTCGATCCTCCACCCAGTCAATCACTCGATCCTCCACCCACTCAATCACTCGATCATCCACCCACTCAATCACTCGATCCTCCACCCAGTCAATCACTCGATCCTCCACCCACTCAATCACTCGATCCTCCCATCCACTCATCCTCCCATTTATCCCCCCTCTCCACTTCTTCCTCCACCCACTCAATCACTCGATCATCCACCCACTCAATCACTCGATCCTCCACCCAGTCAATCACTCGATCCTCCACCCACTCAATCACTCGATCCTCCATCCACTCAATCACTCGATCCTCCACCCACTCAATCACTCGATCCTCCACCCAGTCAATCACTCGATCCTCCACCCACTCAATCACTCAATCATCCACCCACTCAATCACTCGATCCTCCACCCAGTCAATCACTCGATCCTCCACCCACTCAATCACTCGATCCTCCATCCACTCAATCACTCGATCCTCCACCCACTCAATCACTCATCCTCCACCCACTCAATCACTCGATCCTCCACCCACTCAATCACTCGATCCTCCATCCACTCAATCACTCGATCCTCCACCCACTTAATCACTAGATTCTCCACCCACTCACCCACCCGCCCACTCACTGGGGCTCCTACTGAGTTTGGTGAGAACATCGTGTGACAGAGAAGAGAACATGTCTTCCTCAGACTCCTCCCCACTCTCCTCCTCTTCTGACACCTCAACTTCATCCTCACTACTGCTGTCATGAACCTGCACACACACACACACACACACACATACTCACCATCATGTGTATCACGAGAAGGCTAGGGTATTTTCATATAATATTAGTTCAACGATTTTAGAGAAATTTTCTCATGAGTTCTTGCGTACTTTTTCGTGTGCTTGGCAAGTGGTTGTAAATAAATTCTGCCAGTGAAATAAACAGGTATTGTTCATTTGATATGGGATAATATCACAAGTCTGTTGGTTTACAATATAGCATACTCGTGATATACATATCACCGGCATGTCACACTCTGACAGGTGCGAAACACATACACACACATACATACAATATGTTACATACCTCTTCCACGGCATCGAAGAACTTATCAGACATTGTGGAATGAAGAGACACAAATGAATCAAATCTGGGAATACTGCTAGTGGCTCCCGTGCGATAGGACATTGAGGAAGTTCGCACCGATTGGCCCCCTATGGGAGTACTGAGGACCACCTTGGAGTCCCCGGAGCACAGAGCCTGGATCTGAGACAGTCTGTCTCGTAGCTCCGAGTTTTGAGACATGGTCTGACGCAGGAGTTGCAGCTGGTTGGATATCTGAGACTCCTGCCTCATGACTGTGGAAGTGTGCTGCTCCGCTGCCTGGGTAGGAAGGATGTGTGTGCGTGTGCACGTGTGTGTGTGTGTGCGTGTGAATGTGTGTGCATGTGAATGTGTGTATGTGTGTGCATGTGCACGCGTGTATGTGTGTTATGTATGTATGTGTGTGTGTGTGTAAGCGAGGTCACATGGGAGGGGGGAGGGAGGGAGGGAGGGGGATGAATGAGGATAAAGATGATGTAACATGATAGAGCATGTTTCCATTGTTTGTTGTTTGTTTTTCTGTCTCTCAAAATATATATATATGTTCTGTACGGGAATGGAATAGTTGGAATGAAACACTTACAGAGGTAAGTCCTACATCCAGTTTCTCCAGTCGTTCCATCAGCTCACAGAACTGAACGTACACTATTTAAACAAAGATAATAATAATAATAATTATTATTATTATTATTATTACTATTATTATTATTATTATTACTATTATGATTCAGTCGTTCTCGGCTGAAATAATGATAATAATAGCAAATTTTCTGGTTCTAACAGTCAATATTATATTAGTTAAAATTTAACCCGAAGTTTCAACTTCTTGCCAAATTCCTTTTCATGGGTCAACAAGAAGCAAAACGTCAAGCTTAAGTTTTAATTAACATTATATTGGCTGCTAGAATGAGAAAATTTGCTATTATTATAATAATTATTTTAGCCAAGAATGACTGAAACAACAATATTGACGACTATCACAATAGTAAACAACAACAACAACACAACAATAACAATAATTATAAAAAATATAACTAACATTATAACAATTATTGTCATTTTATTATGCAAGCAAAAAATACCTCCCACTGAAAGACTTACTGGTAGACAGACAGACAGAGTAGCTAGCAACCATACATAGCACATGCGAGAGAAGGTCCCATCCTAACCACTCCCCCTAATTATCGAACTCTCACTGCACACATTGTACATCCTCCAATAGAGTCACTATGTTTACCGAGCTTAGCCACTGCTGTGAAGTCATCTCTGCCTATCCCAGAGTCCGTCACTGTGACTCCGCCCACTGGGAGGGGCGATTCCTCCGTAGCACTAGTGCCGCCACTCGAGGTCCCTCCTTGGACTACTAGAGCTGCCTGCTCTGGGCTCATCTAAACAGTGATCAAAATGAAGCAAGAAATTAATAAAATTTGGCTAGAAAGAAATATAAAGTTACGTACACGTATGCATGCAAGATGAATTATAATTGAAACAATTGTAACAACAACAACAAAACACGCCCATTAACGATAGCTCTAGTTGCATTCATGATGTCATCCAAAAGTGTACATCTGTATGTTAAACCCTATGTATGTATGTACTACATGTATGCATAAGTATTAATTGATACTTATCTCTGCATGAACATAGCTAAAATTACTGCATATTCTAATGTATTACCATTTATAAAGCCAATACACTCCATCTCCTCTTATCCAGGCCTCTTGGGACCTGAAGGTGCCCTATCTCACAACAACTTGTCACTCAGGAAAGGCCAATAGTTCTCTTCAACTATACCTTGAGACTCATTTTCAAGAAGTTTCACAGACTTTTTTTTTTTTTTCAAGCTTAAGCACAGTTCTCTTTCGCATGCACTCCTCAGGGATTGGATTCTCTGTAACTCTCTGGAACTAATAATAACTAGCTTGCACTTCTATTATTGGTAATGGTAGTCAAATTAGCGAAGTTGCTCGGTAAGAATTGATAAATTGAGAGGCTAGCTTGTGCACAGATAAAGGCATTCGGGGATCAAAAGGAATTGAGTGTATAATTAATGTGAATCTATTTGATTGCATAAACTGATAACATTTCTGTACTTTACATTAGTATTTTGAGACCGACTGAATCACTAGTACAACTTACATGTATGGAAGAAGTGTCTTTTTTCTTGTCTTTCTGGTTTTTCTAATGGCAAACTTCTTCTTTGAGGAAGAAGCTACAGTTCTATGTGTGACGTTGGCTTGTTGCTGGAGTCCCTGACCCGTTGCTCTCTTGCTTCAATGGCACAATCCCTCACACATTGGGCTGAGACCCTCCCTCTTGGACGCTGCATCTCCCGTCTAAATACATGCAATAATACTAGTGGTGCGCTCCATAGCGCAAATGCATAGCGAGCGAGCATACCTCTTTTTTATCAGAAAAATAGGACAGAATTACACTAACGTAAGTGCACAGTATAACCCTTTCATGCTCATTAGCATCAGAGAATCTTAAAGTCTCTGAATCCCAGACTAAGGAAGTGGAACCCATGTGTAGTAACAATAACAGAATTACCTGAATAAACATCGAAAGCAGTGGCAAAGAAGCGCAGCTTGACAAAGACTTCACAATTGTTTCAAGAAGAGAGTAGCTATAAACATTTTGGTTGAAACATTGCGTAAGGCAGTGCAGCAGGATCCTCCGCGCTAGTTAATTGAAAAATACTGGAACTGTGAACGCTTTACCTAACTTACGTAATTAGAAGCGCGGGCGAAATATTTTGACGTACGTATACATACTTATATATATCTGAAATCTCAATTGAACACGACTGAGAGTCAGCTTCGCTCGCTTCGCTCGCTCGCTGAATAACCAATACAATTATACTAAGTTAGCTAAGCTAAGCATAAGGTACACTCTGGAGAGTGCAGGGCAAGAGGTGCTGTGCACAAGACGTGCCAAGGATAGCAACGTTATGTGTAAGGTTAGTGTTTTCTTGGTGTAGCTACAAATGTACTTAATACAGAAATGCATTTATGGGGGGGGGGGGGGGGGGGGGGGGGGGGATGCTGGGACTTTCCCTTCTTCTTTGGGACTTTCCCTTCTTCCAAACCCACAAAAGTTTTGTCAATATTCCATTACTACTACTACTATTCACAATTTCTTTCTCAGCCTTCATTTACTCATTAGATATGTATATTCTCTCTCTTTCACAGGCTTTTTAAACAATACAGAATTAAAAATATTTGGTCGCCACTGGTACTATTATAGTTAGTACTGATCCTAAACGGCCCAAAAGGTATGTACATGTGTCTAATGCAGACCACACCCTTCCACGCACTTACCGCTAGCTTCTCAGTGCTGGCAGAATGTCCGGCAGACGAGGCACTAATGACGCTGTCCCTGGGTGATGACCTAATGAAAGCTGACATGGACTCCAAACCTTCATGGATACCCTCCATGTCTACAATGCACATGTAATGATAAAACAGAAGTTAGAGTTAACATGTATATGTTACATGACACATGTACTTTTAAGGTCCAAAACTCCTGCAATGAAGGTTAGTTAAATATTAATTACTTTCTCGTGGACCATCGCCATTACGTATCAAGAAAATTAAAATTGACTATTTGACCACTGTGTGTGTACGCATAAGCTCTTAATTTTTTTACGGGGCAAATTTACAATTATACGAGGTACGTAGTTTAATTGAAACACCTTGATGAGAAGAAAAAATTTCAGATGAGTTCTTGTGTTGTTGTTGTTGTTGTTCTTATCGAAAATTGGTAGTGAGCGACTACATCGTAAGATATTCTTTATATTAACATACAGTGTAGAAATGTAAATAGAAAATTCACTTTATCACAAGCTCTGCCCACCTCTCTTGATGCCAGCTATGGTCTTCTTTGTCTTCTGAACCCACTCATTGATGCCATCTCCCCCGGCAACCGAAGTGACACCAGATCGTAGTCGTGACGATGCCCCTCCCCCTTCTATACCAATGGCCTTGCCATCCAGTGCTTTGCCTGATGCTACCTGACCTTTGCGATATTCCTCGTGAGAAAGAAGGGCGGAGCTCCAGGCGGCAAAATGACTAGCATTCTTCATCTAAAGAAGAAACAGACAATGGTGAAGGGTTGCTAGGGGGGGGGGGGTGGGGGGGAGGAGGCAGTGCCGCAGAAAAAGGTGATAAAGGTGAAAAAGTAAACCTAATGGTCTTTTAAAATTTAATGATGAATACAGTATTATTATTACTAATGAATAAATAAAGTTATTAGTTACTTCTATTGATATAAGGTAATGCTGACTAAAACATTAGTGAGTGAACAATAAATGAATGAATGAATGAATGAATGAATGAATGGATGGATGCCTGGATGAATGAATGAATGAATGAATGAATGAATGGATGGATGCCTGGATGAATGAATGAATGAATGAATGAATGGATGACTGGATGAATGAATGAATGAATGAATGAATGAATGAATGAATGACTGGATGAATGAATTAGAGACCGAATTTGAATTGTATGAGACTACAATTATAATGAATGAATGAATCATAATAAAGGGCTAACAAACAGAACACAATGAATAAGAATGAATGAATCTAGACCTACCACAACCTCCTACAGAGACAACAGACATAGACAACAGACAGACAGACAGACAGACGGACAGACAGATGAATGGACACACAGACAGACAGACGGACGGACAGACAGGCAGACAGACAACAGACAGACAGGCAGACAGACAGGCAGACAGACAGACGGACGGACAGACAGACAGACCTTGAGATGCAGCACATGGTGTTCTCCGTCGATGTCGATTCTCTTGGACGAGCCATCGTAGTGGACAAACGCCAGGCCGAGGTCCAGCATTCCCGTCACCTTACCTGATGAGGGTGGGGCATAACAATAAACCAGATGTGACCAAATTAACAAATACCAACATGTTAATAACATGGATGATTCTTACCTTTAGTCATTTGACCGTAAGATCTACTGAAATACAGGCATCCACTCTCTAGCACAAAGTAACGCTACATCACACATACAGAAAAATAAACACTAAAAAAAAATTCAATGAAATTAAATCATTTCTTTTATAAAGCAGTGTCTGTGTTCCTTTTCAAAAATATATAAAAATATAAATATAAACTACTTAAAAATTAATAATTAATTAATAATAGGGGCAAATAGAAGGAAAACTTAACAGTGCTTCCCAGCATCCCAAGTGAAGTAAAAAGATGACCCTTTACCAATACCTTTTGGTATCCTTTCAAAGGAGATTTTCTTCTCTTCATGAGGAAGCCCCTAATATTACGAAGTGGATTATCACCTCTAGCTTCCTCGTTGTCATCGTCACAGTACCACTCCCACAGGCTGGTGGAGTAGTTGTCATGGTGACGAGAAGTCTTTAAGACCTGAGGTGCATTTTGCTGACTCTGAAAACAAATAAAATGCAATTGTTCCACTATGTAGTGTACAATATTATAATTCAGTCATTCTCGGCTGAAATAATTATAAATATTGCAAATTTTCTCATTCTAACAAGTCAATATGTTAATTAAAAACTTAACCCGGCGTTTCAACTCCTTCGGCAAGAAGTCAAAACGTCGGGTTAAGTTTTAATTAACATAATATTGGCTGTTAGAACGAGAAAATTTGCTATTATTATAATATTACACATTGGATACATATATTTCCTTGAGTATTTCTGCATCACGCGAACTTTCAATATTTTCCATATAGAACACTCTAACTCGCCCGTGTGTAGTTCTGGACAACTGAATTTTTACTTTAGTATGACGGAGTTAACTCTGAACGACGAGGTTTTTCATGGCAGTAAAGAAGAGACAAGGAAGAACACAAGCCTGGTAGCTTAACTTCTCTAGCAAGAAGCTTGGATAGACACACATGTGATTCAAGAAGAGAGTATTGTATTTTGACAGACAACTAATTTATTAGTGTAGCCAGCCATTAGCATGAGTGAAGAAAAAGTGTTGTATAGGGAAAATGTCCAATATATAATAAGAAAAAATATATTATAATCATCGTACAATAAGGAAATGATATTTCACTCTCGCTAGTGAGATACATGTACTTATGTGTACTTGTGAAATATCTCAAGCAACAGATTATGTATAGATATATATACATACGTATATTGTAAATAGTGCACATGATGACTAACATCACATAGCTGAGAGTTCAGAGGCTTTGCCTTCAATCACAAAAGAAACTAATTAACACGTTTATCGATCAATTCTATATTCACCACATTAGTCAATGCTAATTTTCAAAGGCCACCCTTTCCTTACATAATGTCATAGGTAGTGCCTTGTTATACCGCACCTTTATGCTACGTCAGGCTGCTTTAGGGGGTGGGGCATTGGCCCCGGCTGGAAAAAGCCTTCGTTACCACCCCCCATCCCCTGTCGCAACATAAAATCTGCGTAATTATTGCAAATTCCTGTCATGCACAACACATTGTGTTTGTATTTTGCTCTTAATGCTTATACTAAACCTAAGAAAGTTTTTTTTTTGCCACTAGAATCATTTTCTGTATAACATATGCAATTCCGCCTATCATATCGGGCGATCACCACACACATAGTCAGTCTCAAATACCATGTATCGGTACAAGAATCCTTGTTCCAATTAATACCCACTTGCAGTCTCGCACAACTACAAGACAAGTGTATTGACTAGATTACCAAACCTCAGACACCAGCCAAGTACACACACACACACACACACACACATACCTTTTAAAGCAGTCTCATTTTAACTATCATACAAAGGAATGTGATGTTAATAATAGAAAGAATGTCCCCCTCCCCTTTCGCCTTGCACACGCACACACACATGTTTCTATAGTAACCAAATCTCTTAAGTACACGCCCAATGTAAGTCGCCTGTCAAGAATGTCCAGTGTGCCTAGGTAATACTCAAAAAATATTTATGGGATATTCATAACTTAATATTTATACAATGTATTCACTCCAATAAATTGCATAATCTAAAATAGAGACTTACGTACTTTCGATTACAAACTTGAAAGTTATCTATTACATAATCTGCTACTTTATTTTGTAAAATTAAAACTTTCCGTTTAGTATACAGTTACCAACAAGTTCATACGGCTGTTTACCCAAAAACATGACATTTCCCCCAACACGTAGTACTTGAAACTACAAGGAACTGCCACCTGCAGTTTCAATACATCTCTTCACAACACAAAATGTCGGTTGGTAAAATTCTACTACATAGTTAGTATTAATATCCTGTCTAGGTAGTTCCTGCTTGAAACAATTTTTCATTATAACATACGTACGTATGCACACAGGGTTTCATATAGCAGTAGGGCGCCCTGAAATTCCTCTCCCTCCCCAGATATAGAAGCTAATGCTACAGTACAATCTAAAGTTAAATTTTATGAGCAGTAATATAAGATTATAATCATTTATGACACTGTTCAGTATGAAGTAATGAAGTGTATACACTTTATCTTATAGGCATCTGCATCACAGTAGACTGAGTTTCCTGATACATAAACAATCCCCAAATAATCCAGTATGTATACTATCTTATCAAAGTGCGATCATGCCAAAATACACTTCTACATCCTGTACGGCACACTCCTTAAATACAAGTGGACACACAGCTATAACCTAAATGAGTGAATTATCAAATTAATTTTCATGAGAGTGAAATTTCCTACATAGATTGCAGCTGACTTGATCTGTGATCCAATCAGTACCCAAGCAACCACTCCCCCGCCCCTCCCCCTCCTGTCCTGCCCCTTGGGTCTAAAGCAACTCCATTTACCTTTGGGACTAGCAGCCCAGACATTAAGGTATTAATAAACTTAAATTTGTGTAAATGCCACTAGTGAACATGCGTGAATTAGATATTAGAGAGGGAAGCAGCAACATGTACCAATATGGGGAAGGGAGGGAGGATGACGAGGGGGGGGGGGAAGGAATTTGAAAATTTAAATTTAAAAACATATTCATTTGAAATTATTTATCATTATTAGTTAGCAATCAGTAATAGAGAGCCAGCCAGCTGTGGACATAAATAACTTGCCACACCCACCCACACCTAATGTTAGCATAATTCCATTAGCTATAGAAACATTCCCAAACTTTATGGTTAACCAAAAGTTTAACAAAACAAAATGTTGATTTAATGGGCACAGCAATCAGAATGTTTACAAATTAGACAATATCAATAAGCATGATCTAATCGAGAAAATTCAACTCCGTAAGTAATCTCTTCCATTGAGTAATAACAGAAATAGCTTTCATGCAATACACTTAAGCTATCACAAGGTTTGAAGTCTTTGTAGAGGTCATACATGTATAGGAGAGATAATTAACATCTGCCATCTTAGAGCTTAGCTATTGACTACAGCTAATGTAGAAGATAGACTGACAGACAATGATATCTCCCAAACAATTGTCCCACACTTCTTAGTACTTCTATTGTGCTCCAGTGTTCTTGTTGTGCCTGCTTGTTTTCTTCCTACTAAACAACAACACTTTTTTTGTTGAAAATTCTATCCTTTCTTCCTTTATTATTGAAGTTTTTATTTAGTTTATTATGAGTATTATTATTTATTATTATTATTAATATTGTTGTTGTTGTTGTTGTTATTACTATTATTGTTATTATTAACCCTCAGTGCACATGTGTGAGAGGGTTATAGTAGTAGTCCTGTCTGGTTGTCTGTTTGTCTGTCTGTCACGCTCTGATTTTGGAGATTACTGACAATTAACCATTGATTTAGGTATGAACTCACTCAGAATGAAGATTTAGGACCATTCATGGTGCTACTTTTTTATTTCTGGCTAATTGTCGAGAAAACACGAAACTTTCAGCTCCGCATAGGAACCAGCTTTTATGGGCAACGCCCTCTTAGCATCACGTCATAACCACGCGAGCGAATAATTTCTTGCAGCCAGCGGTGTAGTTTGCTTTATGCTCAGGGAAGTTAACGGAGTTGAAAGAAGTGAAGTTTCGCGTTGAAAATGTATACCAGTGAGTGTTTCTGGCTAGTTTAGCTTCCTCTCTTATGAAGACATGTTTCCATGTACCATTTTCATTGCTTGAGCTATATTGATGCCTGATTAAAATATCTAACAGATTGCCTGTTCTTTTGGTCTGAGATTATATTGTAATAGCTAGGTAGTGTTTAGCAGTACTGAGGGCTTGCACCTTTGGTGCTTTGTTAATAGCTGTACAAGTCTGGCAACAAAAATATGAGGGAAAACACACACACACGCATGCACACACGCACGCGCACACACACACACACACACATACACACACAGTTTTACAATGTACGTATATTGTACATGGCAAGTATGGAATTCTTCAAAAGTACCAGGACTTCAAACGGCCTCGGGCTGGACCAAGGCCCTAATAGGGAGATGAAGAGTCTTGACCCTCAAGAACTTCTAAACATATGACAAGAAGGAGAAGCCAGAGATTTGCTAGCAAAGTTACGCAAATGCCTCTAAGGCATTAGTGTAGGTGGGGACGTCAGAATCCACCAGATCGAGAACATACGTAGCAGTCCTCAAGCTTACAGCACGCTCTGCAAATAGGCAAAACTATTGTGTGGTAATGTTCTTTGTATTCGTGAATGGATGTAGTATCCCATACTATTTAGTCTACAATGCCAAGGGAATTCCTAACTTATTTAACGCACGGTTGACCTGCCAAACAGTTGCATGTAAAAAATAAGTGCTTGGCTTACTGATTGGACTAGAGAGTACTCTTCACTCAGTCATCTCTCCCTGTCCCAAAACACATCAATGTACTAAAAAGGACCAGTAATGTGCCTTCAGCCAAACTATGTGTGCTCTACTGTGTATTAAGTTAGAATAGATAGTACAGGTACAGTTACTCGCTACAGAAGCCATTAAAGGCATCATCCAGACAGAGACATAGCTTCACTAGATTTGCTTATCCACCAAACCAAACACATAAGGTTACAGGGGGGCCAGGCCCCATCCCCTCCCAACCAAGTTTTTGAGAAAAAAAATTATAGAACGAAAGTACCAATCAATACAGCTTATATGTCACCTGCATACTCTTCACTCATAAATTAACATTTAAATCATATATCAATCATCATTAATATTTTTTAAATTTTCGCGAGTTTTGACCTAAATATATTTGGGCCCCTCCCTGTCGCTAGCGCTGGATCCGCCCCTGGTTCTAAGGTTTTGTTATCCACCAAACACGTAGGTTCTAAGGTTTTCTTATCCACCAAACACGTAGGTTCTAAGGCTTTGTTATCCACCAAACACGTAGGTTCTAAGGTTTTCTTATCCACCAAACATGTAGGTTCTAAGGTTTTCTTATCCACCAAACACGTATGTAGGTTCTAAGGTTTTCTTATCCACCAAACACGTAGGTTCTAAGGTTTGCTTATCCAATGGTATATCTCATTCCAAATAGAAACAGTCCTGCCTCTTAGTAAAAGCAACCAGTAAAATAGGAAAGAGAACATCACCATTTCCGAACTTGGTAAATTTCCTGATTCCTTTCCCCAAGAATATTTACACTTTAAAATAGTATCTCCTACAGCATACGAAATCAATGAATGTCCTAGGGGTGTGGTCTAAAGGTTACCTGTTAGAGCATGCAATCAGAGGGTTAATAAATCAATGGTAAATCTATATAATAATACGCTTGTGTGTCAGTAACGACGACGACGACGACGGTGTGTGTATTCATGAATAATTCATGAGCTTCGTACGGTTCGGTATAGCGTCGTCCCGTTATGTTAAGTAAAGCGTCGTCACAGTCAGTAAAATGTGCTGGTTACTTCTAAAAAGCAGGTGCAATAGACGATGGAAGGCGGCTCAGGTTTCGTAAAAAGGCGAAAGTACCAAAGAGAAGGTAAAAGGCGATTAATCGTAACTGAAAAGCGGATGGAAACGGCGAGGTAAGGCGGTATAGGTTTAAAATGGAAGGGAAGAGAAGGCAAAAAGGCGAGCGATTAATTATAACTGAAAAGTGGGTGGAATAGACGAGTAAAGGCGGGGGTTAGTTTTCAAAAGAAAGGCTAAAGTACGAAATAGAAGTCAAAAGTTTCTCAAAGTAGGACAAAAATTCAGAAGCAGGAGATTTAGACAAAGTAAAAGGGGGTTCCATGACTCAAGAAGAAGAGCTGAAATAGGAGAGGTGAGGTAGAAGAAAAGCTCAGATGGTTCAGAAAAAAAGAGAGAAACTTATGTAACCTTAACCAATGTGGTAGAGAATGATAACTGAGCAAGATAACTTGTGCTACTGCATTCTTACTTTGCAATACATCAAACTCCTAGTGAAGATATCTAGTGTGGAATAAACCACTTATTACACTCTTCAGAGTGATATGGCTAGATATTTCACTCTCAGGCTTTATTTTCACTCGCCTTTGGCTCGTGAAAATAAGTGAAAATAAATTAGCCTGCTCGTGAAATATTTCACCATATCACACTTTGACTCATGTAATATATATATATATATTATATATATGCTGGACAGAGGACTGAAGACTAACAGAAAGTGTATACCCTTACACAACTGCATGTTATTTTAATTAATATCACAGAAAGAAAAGTTATGTCACAATAGAAACAAAATAAAGTCATAATTTACTTTTCAATCACGCACGTATGTACATACTGCACATCCTGTCATCTGATTGAAACTCACACACATACATACACACAACTTTGTCATAGGTCAAGTCCCATAAACAGATCAGCAGCTAGACATGACAGACCACACATAGGGATGATGGAAGAATTCAATGTCCTTTAAAAACCTCACCAGTTACTTATAAGAGGACGTATAGGAAATGTGTGTGTGTGTGTGTGTGTATATACTGTAGAAGGAAACACCCACACATAATTAATGAGTCACAATGTATGTGTATGCCAACATCACCTGTCATCCCCATTTCCTCTGGATAGCTCTGATTATCACAGGAAAAAAAAGTGTATTATGAAACAAAAAGATGTGTACCCTTTCTCCTCGTCCGCTGAAGAAAGGAAGAGATTTCTTCATGTTCAACAAATATAATGAAGTAGTAATTTACATACTACTATGTGCCTACAAGCCTATGTACTTACTACCCCCAATAGAGTAAACAGAAGCTGTAGGTGTAAGACAATATTAAAATAATGATCCAAGTACGTATGCCAATGTAGTACCAAACACACACACATACAGGAACTCAGAGGGGGGGGGGGGGGGGGGGGGGGGGGGGGGGGGGGGGGGGGGGTGAACAGAATTGAATTATTGAATATTCAAAGCTAGTACCAAACCTACTGTAGTACTTGATCATAAACTTAAACAAGTAAGTTTGAGCAGATACAGACTGTATATATACTACCCACCAGCTACTGCTGTTCTCAGTGGACCAAACAAAGTGTTGGAAGTCTTCAAGTGAAGAAACTACAAGTTGAACAAGAAACTCAAGACTTCAAAAGCTCAAAAATGCTTGTTAGTTTACAACTTAGTGCACCCTAACAACCCACCAGCAGTGAGTAAGATATAAACACGCTTACCAGGACTCCAATTGCCTCATACTGTATATACTTCCACCCAATGAAAAAAACATGTAATAGGTTTATAAATTGTAGGAGACGGGAGGAGAGGAAGGGAAAAGAGAGAGCCTATGAAGTTAAATACAAAAATATAAAAAAATACAATTTATGTCAGTATTTCTATCCTGTCCAAGCTAAAATAATGAATTAGATTACACATAATCAGAATTATCATGCTGCTCATCATAAATACAAACTCTACATCTACTTTCTCATTTCATGATAAGAAAAAATAGTATACTCTTACAACGCTATAGTATTATTGATACCACAGATGAATATCTCAACAAAAAGAGACATATTAAGCTTATCCTCATACGGCCTTGTGTAAGCCCCTCCCACTAAATTGTGATCCTCTTACCCCAAAGTGTTGTATTACAGTTGCAAGTAATACAAGAATGAAAACTGCTAAAGTATTCTCAATTGCATCCATTCAACCGTGATATGGATTTTTTTTTAAATAATCTCAAATTTACATGTCAAAAGAAATGGGTCTTCTGTAATCCAAACTTTTAATGACAACCAAACACTCCAGAAGGTATTCACATTCCAAGTCAAAATTGAATTATCATGCTTTCACTAAAAGTCACTTTAAAAATAAAAGAAAGGTCACAAAACCTCTGATGTGTGTATTATAGTAAATATAGATACTATCAGTAGCAACCGAACATCTATACACTCCAACCGTGGCCGAGTTCTGACAGATTCCGACGGCTAAAGGAACTTAGCATAATTAATCAAACCCCTAAAGACTTGCTCCAACAGTCTTCAAAACAATATCGTTTCTGGCTACCTCCCTCAAGCTGTGCTAGTGGTGGTGTCAACAACAACCAAACTGATTCTCACACAAATGATTCAAGATGGCATTTCTAATTTCTCCCTTCAAAAACATTGTACCAATAAAAGACCAATAATAACCCTAAAAATTAAAAATAAATAAATAAAATAAGAAGTGATCTATACAGTGCTTCCAGCTTAAAAGGTTGCTAATTCTGCTATAATTTCTCAAGTATGTGTAATAGAAAGCTAAAAATTTGTATTATTATACATTAATGTCATATTAACATACAGACAAAACAATTTTGTGGGTGATACTTTAATACCTGAAGTTTCATATGAGCCTGGTTTTGTGGGCACACGAAATTTCTCGAAATATTTTAAATTTTAAGAAAAAAAGTGTTTAAGCCAGGATTTTTGAATTTATTGAGTTATATCTCTAAAAATTTGACACATGATGTAAAATTGCCTTAAAATTATTATGTATAACTTTGGTAGCTATACCTTGAAAATTAAGTGAGTTGTGGCTGTTTTTCACCAAAAAATTGTTAAGCACGGTAAGGGTCATCAAATGATGACGTTTAGAGCGGGTTGTGGGCCTTTAGTACACGTAAATGCGACGTCACAAAACAGCGCATGCATATTTGTGTCATAAAGGCACGAGGGCGCCAGTTTACCGCTAATTGTTGCACGGGTATGGCTGATTTAGCTACGGTTGTATCTCAGGCCCGTGGGATCAAGTTTTATGGCGCTACTGCCTATCACGGCCAGCCTTTTAGCTGCCGTCTGGAGCTGCACAACCCGTAGGACTCCAACTGCATCGCCCTGATGTTGTCAGAATACCAAATGCTGGGAGCTTTGGGAGTATTAATCCCTTCAGCTTTTCTTCAGCTCTTGAAAAAGAGGACCTCTGGGATAGGCTTGGCTTCAAGTTAGTAATACCAGCCAACAATTCTGACTGACTTCGACTTCGCTTACTGCTGCTAGTAGAACGATGAGAATCCATACAGCCGCTTGCAGTTAGGGAAAGTCCTGTCTTACCGCTCAGGGAAATAACCGTTCGACCTTAGCTCATTAACTAGCTACGTTTAATGACGAACTACCGCAAAATCTTGACGTCAACAAAAATGGCGTAAAATGTATTAGAGTGAATGAGAAAAGTGCTGTTCTCCATTTTCCATTCTCTAAACAGGCAGTTTTACTATTGCAAACATTATTGTGATGATGAAGAAAAGGTATGTGCATGTTAAATGACTGTAGTGAGGGTCTATACAGTAGTTTCAAAAAATCCACTCTTTAAGTTGGAAGCACTGTACTTATTCCGCAAAAAAAATGATAGTAATAAGAATAAAATACAAAAACAGTACCAACCTAGTACTCAACAGGTTTCTTCAGAGAAAGAAGAGGAGAGGCTTACATAATATTGCAGACAACAGATACATACAAGACAAATACCACGCTGATCACATATCATAACTTAGTCACATCCCCAGACCGTCAAGTCAAGTGGTTGGAAAGTAAGACAGCCCGTGCAGACTGACTATATGAACCATTTGCAAGTTAGTTTCTTGGTGTTGTTAGCTGCTACCACATATTCATGAATAATTCATCAGCACTTGGTGCTTCACACACTCTGAAATTGCTTCGCTTCAATCTCCTCCAAGCAAGGTTTATTGAAATGCAGCCACTGTTCCATTGGGTTCCACCATCCAACTGGCAAGTGAAAGGCTCATACAAGGAATAAAGAATTGACGGAATACTTAACTTTTGGGAAAACAAGTGCATGCATAGTGAGTTTGTAAAGGGCCGTCTTCTCTCCCCGCCCACCTGATAGCCTGGATGCGAGGCCAATCATAACTATAATTATTCTTTTGTGAGTCTGTGAGCATTTGATAGCATGCATTACTTCTTGTAGGATAACATCCACTCTGTTTAAAAAAAAGTGTAAATTGAACTATTTGAGAAGACGAAATAAGTCCTTCCCTTTTTTTCTCCAACTCTAGTCACCCTCTCCCTCTATAACTGGTACTAAACCACATTTTGGCACTCTCTGGAACCTCATCACCACCTCAACTCTGCTCACTTGTGAATTCAATACAAACACAAACAAAAACATTAAAGTGTGGCCCTTTTTACCTGTTCTAGGAAAATGTGCTTGCCACGCCCCTTCATTACCGATAACTAATATTCGCAATCGATTACTGTTGATTAAAAAAAAACTGAACAAAATCTCAATTCATTGATGTTAGGACATATTGATAAAATAGGCCAGGAGTTCCAGCATATTACTGTCTCAGTGAAGTCTGCATTAACATTGAATCATGTCTAGTTAGCTTGACTGATTGCAAAACTAAAAATTGACTATAACAAACATTATCTGCTCATTCTAGTAAGCTGCAAGACACGCACATTCCCTCACGCACACACACTCACTGCACAATCTCTAGAACATACGAAATAACATACCTTCAGGAAAGAAGGTGGCGCCATTACGACGGACCTGCTGGCGTTGCTAGGCCTAAGCTTCGACGACGAAACGTGCTTCCCTCCCCTTTTGTGCGTTTTCCTAACGCTCCCAAAATCAACGTCAACTCTATCCTCCATCTTTGTTGTTGAAGACTCGGTCAGACTCGGTCGGGTGCTTAATTGTACCACCACCGCAACATTATTAAATTTCAGCTGCTCCAAAACTTGTGTAGCGGTGAATGCCTGCTTAATTAGCTGTATACGCCGTACCTACACCTCCTCCTCCCTGCCGCGCGGGGAGCCAAATCTTAGCAGAAACCGCACCCACTGAATGAACCACACCCGCGGGAAAATTTAGCCCATTACATACACAGAACAACGATTCGCTCCAGTTAGAGCTCCAGTTGTCTAGCTCCAGCCAGTTTGTTGGCATCTAAAAGTGCAGCGACTAGCCCGACCGCTTGCTGGGACAGTATAAATGTCGAGCTCCGGCTCGGATAACACCGCGGAGCCGATCAACCAGCCTCCGAAGGATAAAAGGAAAGGCGGTCGGTGGTACAATGGAGACGTCGTCTTCAAGTAAGTAAGATTACCTTTTAGGCGTCTAAAACTGGAATTGGACGTGAATCTACCTTGCTTGTTTGGCTGTGTAGGGCCTCCTGGTTGCAAGTGGCGCAGGCGTTATGGATGCGCTATCCAAACCCGTTCAGTAGCCATGTGCTTACTGAGGACACTGTTTTCAGGTAGGTAACGGGAGAAATGGGCGTGATCAATGGGGTGTGTTGCTGGTGTGGCTATTAAAACCAGTTTTCTGCAATGTTTTGTGCTGGAGTACATCAACCAGCTTGTGATTGGTTCATAGATCATAGATATACATCAGAATTAATTATGAGGGTTAAATGAAAGTTATTGCTAAGTTGCTAATTTATAGTAGTTGGTTCTTTTGACTGCCTCTATCAATTTGCTTCTTGTGGTGTCAGGTTGTGTGGTTATTTGTTATAATGGTACTGTTGTCGGTCATTTAACCAATGTGGTCCACACTTGTCTAAAATGAAAACATTTTACAAAGCTTCTCTGAAACGCATGCGGATGTTTGTTTTGATCGTGTTGCTTATTTTCCTTATAGCAGCTGAGGTTTATTAGGCTATCAGTGTGGGTATAATTGGTGTTAATTTGGTTGATGATCTTGCAAGTTTGCCTGCATATTATGAAATGACAAATCAAAATGGCCTTTCATGTCAGTCATAGTTTGTATTCTATCAAAAAGAACTATGTCTCCTATAGATGGCCAAAGATTTTGTATGCAAACAACATGACCTAAAAATTATTAGGACTTTACAAGACAGCTGCCTTCAAATTTTCATCAATTTCATAGAAATGAAAGAAAAAAAGTAGATTTTCCACCCCAGTGACATGATAAACACATTGAATATTGTACACAGGGAGCAGAGTTTATAATAATAAAAACTCTTGATATAACGTGGAACCAAATACGATTTACTAATATCCAAAAAATTAGCGTAAACTACCTCTGAAAACTAGGACTACTGTAACCCTCTGGGCGCATGCGCGCTGAGGGTTAATAATGTTTTTGCTTAACAAGTGTATAACCATTGAGGACATTTTCAGACTGAAATTTTAAATTTTAGAGTGGTCTTTCCTTTTCTTTACTACGGCTGTGTTGAAATTCATTTGGAGCTTGAATGGCTTTTTTTTTTTTTTCCTTTTTTTTTCTGGAATTGTCCCTACCTATAGAGCATTGAATGATGCTAATAATACAATACTACTGAACACACCACAACACAATTCCCTTTGCAATTCATAAGTCACACATGCATGCACACACACAAAATATACATACTTTACCATCACACCTTGTTCACAAGACGCACAAATGTGCATGCACACTTTTACCTAATTTTTGGATAAGAAGTTTTCTAATTGTGTGACCTTATGTTTAGTTTGTTGTTGTTCAAACAAATGATAGACTTTTCTTGACCTTGATAATGTTGTTGTTGTTTTTGTGTGTGTTTGTTTGTGTGTGTGTGTGTAGAGAACAGTCCAGTCCTTCTAAGCTTTCTAGTAAACGTCTCATAAGGAAGACCAACAGGGCACCTAGATGGATGGAACTGGTAAGGTGTAGTTAATTAGCCAAGTATGAATCAACATAAGCCCAAGTGTGAACTAAAATGATTTTTGTTGTTGTTGTTGTTTTATCTTTAAAGTTTTTGTTTGCCTATCAAGTAATTTTTAAGTAACTAGACTGCTGCTAAAAATTGTAGTTTATTGAACTCTTTATCTCTTGTAGGCTCAGTTTGGCCTTTCTCCAGTTTTTCTGTCTAGTCTTTCCCTTACTCTAATTATTGCCTGCGACTTTTTTTTTTTTAAGTTTGTTGCTAAGGATCGGTGTGCGGCCATCATGGAAGAGAGTGTAGTTGACTTAAACCAGCAAACCTTCACCACCATGACAAGGAACCTCACATACTCCACTCTCATGGCTGTGGAAGAGAAATGTGTCTATTTTGAGTCTCCTGAGAACAATGAATGGTAAGGGATGTCATGTTTATATATACTATTAGGTTCACTGGACAAGATTGTGATTGACTTTACATTGTCCTTATAAATAACTCATTGACATGGTATTGTGTGTGTGTGTGTGTGTGTGGCAGGACTTGCTGCAGAAAAGAGGCGTGGATTAAGTGTGGAGTGCATGGTGTTGGTAGACCTGCGGAGAAGTTTGGGCTGGAAAGATACAAAAGGAATTCTAAAAAGGTAATACACTTTATGATACCTATTGAGTTTGCTGGAGACTCTCCACTTGGCTGGAAAATTATAATTGTTAACATTTTGAATTTTGTTATACCTTGTACCATGGTTCACTTTTTTTATCAGATTTGTCAATTTCCTGTTGATTGCAGATACCTTCCACAGAGATGAAGTACTAACATGCAATTTACACTTTTGCTATCATGTTCACTGAAAATGCTTAGTGCTTAAAAGGAACTTATAAGGCACTTTGAATTTATGGGCTTAAGTAAAAAGCACAAGCGCAAGTGATTTATTTACCAAAGTGTTTAAAGTAGTACTTGTAACCACTAACTCATTCATGCCGGTTGCTAGGCTTGTGCTTAAATCACGATACAAGTTCATTGAGCCACTTGGTTCAGTCCATTTAGGATTCACACTACATGTATCTTGGATAGTGTAAACCCACACACACACACACACACACACACACACACCTCTGCAACTCCGTGAAGCCTATTCGTGTGCATTCTTTGCCGTATTATGTTGTCACAGTTAAGTTTGTGGGTTGTCCAGGCAATTGTCCCCATCTTATTGAATATAGGGAAGAGAGATGAGAGAGAGAGAGAGCTCTATTATGTTCTATTCTATGATGGTACTCGTGGGGTCTAAAGAAAACCTAACATAAAATGTGGGGAAAAGATCCAGTTGTCACCGGGGAATCAAACCCAGAACCCCTGGCTTTAGCCACCAGTGCTCTAGCCACTGAGCTACTACAACCCATGGCTTCCAAGACCTTCACTAGACCACTGATGGCTAAAGCCAGGGGTCCTGGACTAGGCATAGATAAATATTGCTTTTTTTTCTGCCTAAAATTCTTTCTCCAATGCTCCCAAACTTGCCCTATAATTCTTTCAAAATGTATATTTCTCATTTATTGCTTGGCCAAAATTCATGTGATACATTGTGAATTACAAAAAAGAAAGTTTTTAGCGACTGTTATATTGTAGCATAACTGAAGCTGAAACATAGTCTTCCAGTGCTCTTTCCTGAGCACTGGAAGACTGATCCAGCTGCTGCTTGTATAATTACATCATGCATTAATAGATTTTCACACATTCCACATTAAGTAATCTGCTAATTCTAAAAAAAAGTTGCCTATATTTCTAGCATATTTCTCATTGCTTCCATGTGCCTATATTTCCCAAAAAAATTCCAGCAATATTTATCTATGCCTATCCTGGACTCTATTCCCCAGCGACAACTGAGATTTCTTTCACATTTTACCTGTTCTTTTCTTTAGACCACTTTAAGTGAGAAATTTTCAATCTAGTTTTTATGAAGGCGTCAGATCTTGGTAATTTAGATAATTTGTTTGTTTGTTGTTGTTGTTGTTGTTGTTATCTTAGGCTGAGCAAGGTTTAGAGCATGTTCTGTGCAAGCTCTTCTCCATTCCTTTGGTGACACTGCCATCTAAACACACATCAGTTCCCATCACAAGAAGCAATCAAATATAGAGGAAGATGAAAGAGAAAAGGAACACAGAGCATATTTTTTCACTTATTTATTATTGTGTTTGTTGTTTGTTGTTTTTACTTGTCATTAGTTACTTCCTGAATATTACATATTAGACAACTTTACATCTGAGTCATAACATATATCAAGTACACATGGCATTTATTTTGGTCCAACTATATTATTATAATAATAATATTGTGACATAGTCTAAAGGGATATGTATTCACTATTGCTCAAAGAAGGCTGCAATGGTTTGGTATCTGGAAAAACAATACAGAGATATATAGTTAAATTCAAATCAGTAATCTTCTATATTAGAGCGTGAGAGATACATAGATGAACAGACATGATGACTACTACAACCCTCTTGTGCATACCTGCTGAGGGTTAATCAACCCATACCAAATACCAGAAGTAGCAGATATAGCTAGTAGTTATAGCTAGCTACATACCTTGAGCACCTGTCTTGCTATAGTGTTCAGTGAGTTGAATCATACTAAGAAAAATTGAAACCACCACAGGGCAAAAAGTAAAATTTCCTACAGTAACGTATTTAGGAAATTTCATATTTACTTCACCTTTCAAGTACATGCATGTATTAGCCCTGTCCTCTACTGGAAAGGTGGTGAAAATATGAAATTTCCTATAATATACGTGACGACAGGAATTCTATTATTACTAATAATAATAATATTATCTACTCCATTAGAGAACGGCTCACCTGCACACCACTTGAAATAATGTTATAGCTTTAGTCTAGCTAGCTACTTGGTTCCACACTATAATACATTTAATAGCAAATTTTCTCGTTGTAACAGCCAATAATATTGTAATTAAAACTTAAGTTTTAATTTTGGCTATTAGAGCAAGAAAATTTGCTATTATTATAATTATTGGCAAGCGAGACACTCTCAGGGGGGGGGGGGGGTAATACAATTGAAAATCGGGGATATTTGTTTATAAATTTGTTTATAAATATGTGTGGATGTGCGTCTGTCATTTTGTACTTTGATCCTCACGATTTGTGTTTGCTTCATGGTCTACCCTTTCCCATACCTCCACTAAACAGAACATTTTCTTTTAGCGATCCTGTATCATTCAATTATTTACCCCTTCGCCGTAGTAGCTATGTTGTTTCTGAATGCCACAAGATGCACTTCGGTCTTAAAAACTTACCATTATACTCGATACTGTGTAGTGATTTTTTTAGAACTTCTTGATTTTTTTCTTTTCTTTCAAGTCCTAAAATGTTATGGCGAATGTTTACTATGGTATTGAAACCCTTTACCAGAAATAATTTTTAAAAACTCGGGGGGGGGGGGGGGGGGGGGGGGGTAGTAGCTATGAGTGTTTGTTTTCAAAAGATACTGGTAATTCAGATTGTCAGAATGACATAATATTAAAGACTAAAGAAAATACCAGTACTCGGGGGAATTGAGGTAAGAAAGTGGTTCTGTGTTTATTAGTGGTCACAACGGCTATGTACTCAGCTATAATATTATCTAAGCAAGATTAGAAATAGACTGATAGATTCTTTTGAAGTGTTTCGTTTGTGCACTGGCTCGCTCGCCCTTTGTGCTCAAGCACATCACTAGTTTCAGCCAAGATAATTATAATATATTTATCTTGTCTGGTTGCTATTGTCAACTTAGTGTAAATACTTATATTAAGTTTTCATGTTTAACATAATAAACTTACATTTTTTCTTCAAGTATAAAGCTAGTATCACAATAGGAACGATTATACTAACTATTATGAAAAAGCTTCCAAACGATCCCAAAACAATCACATAGGGACGATGTCCTGGATCTACTTCATTACTCACTCCATCATCAGTAGTACTGTCAACAATCTGGGGAAATTCATCACCCTGGCTAAACTGAGCTCCAGCATCTACAATTTGATGTAATCTTGGAGTATGAGTTTTATTGCTGTCTATAGCCATAGTCTGATCTATTCTGTTTCTAACTGAGTCTTCAAATACCACACATTTGTTAGCAGCTACAGAATACACTACTTTATACGTACAAGGCTTCAATTTGGGTTCCTGGAGAGGCATTATCAGAAAGTTACTGGTCATGTAAACTTCATCACTTCCGCTAATATTTGGCATACAGAATAAGCTGCCACCTTTCAGATAATCAAATATATTGTCTTTTAGATGAAATAGAAATGGATCATTTAGTAAAAATTTTGCCTTTAGTAGTGAAGATATCTTCACTTCGCCATTTTTTCTTTGCAACATTCTCGAAGAGATTTTTATGAATGACCTGACTAAAGAATCACGCAAGTCTATCACCTCTCCATCTCTAGTGGTATACTCCCATTGGATCCGAACTTTGTCTCTCATATCCATTGCAACTTCTAACTCACATTGCACTGTGAATCCACTGCCCTTGAAAGGGTCGCAACCAAGGTCTTCAAACTTAGGGGGCTCTTTGACATACTTCACTTTGCAACCTTATAAGAAAAAGAAAAAAACAGTATGAAATGAATGTATTACAACTGCTTTGTAAGAGACAGGAGAAGGGGAGGGGGCGGGGGGGGGGGGGGGGGGGGGGGGGGGGGGGAAGGAGCTGATTATATAATGATTTGACACTGTGATGATAATACGGGCATATGAATAAGGCTAAAACAAGAGTTAGGAGTATACAAATTTGAGCCAAGTGCATGCAATTGGGAAGACTATCAACCTTGGGGACAGGCTTGAACATTTTAAGTTTTATCTTCTATCATGATCATTAGCTGGCCTGCAAGTATTAGCTGAAACATGGCCCTGGTTCCCCTTACAATAGCTTCACTATTTGGAATATCATGCCACAATACACTTGTGGAGCTCACTGCACATGTCAAAAAATCTAGACGTTCTTGATGTATTTAGATTAGTTGTAAATAATAGTAATTGTCTTTCTTCTTTATTAATATAGAAAACAAATGGATACCAATGGAAGTCTGTAATTGTGTTAGTTTAAGCAATATTGAACTAGCTTACTCATCATTTGTGCCCAATCACACCACTAGTATTGAATGTAGATGCATAGAAAATTCGTAAATTTCATAACATATGTACCTGTCAGGTCTTTTTCCATACACACAGCTGCCTTTCTTCTCCTGCTGTAGGCACACTTCTTACAATGAGGTAACACACATGTGCTGCAGTTACGTCCAGTGAATCCCTTAGGACAGATACACCTTCTGGTGGTACCCTTCACGCATCTTCCTCCATTCTTGCACTGGCAAATATTGAACACTTTCATGCACATACCGTGACGGTATTTGTAGCCACGGTCGCACTTACATTGGTGGTTTTTGTTTTCATGAGAATTATTTGGGCACTTGGAAGCACATCGATGATGAAGGTCAAACACCTCACAGCATTCTCCATCTATGCGACACCTCCTACTTGAACATTCTCTCGGACATTCTAAAGACATAACAAGTACAGAAATATGAGAAAATTTCACACTCTATTTCACCAAGGAGGTCGCCAAAACAACATTTTTTTAAATATTTAGGTAGGGAAGTGAGAGGAGGGGGGGGGGGGGGGGGGGGGGATGCGACAAAAAAATGGGGGGTAAATCTCTCTATGTAGGTAATTGGCGAGCGAGCGTAGCGAGCGAGACACTTACAGGGGTAACACAATCGAAAATCGGGGATGTTTATTTATTTATTTATATATATGTTTGGACGTATGTATGTCATTTTGTACTTTGACCCTCCGTATTTTTGTGTTCGCTCCGTGTTCGACCCCGTCCCAAACTTCACTGAACAGAATCAGGGTTTCATTTAGGGGGGGCGAAAGGGGGCATCTGCCCCCCCTTGGGTTCTAAATGCCCCCCCTTGGATTCTAAGTGCCCCCCACCCTTTTGAAAGAACCGATATTTATTAAGAGAAAAATGTAAACCAAATTAATAATAAACAATATTCACACAGCAATTCGTCTAGGTTTTTTGTTCCATACTGTAATAATGTCATTTAATTGTGTAGATGAGAGCGTCTCGGGTGTCTCCATGGCTATTTTCATCAAATAGGATAATTGTGATTGCCCAATTCGATTTCGAATTCGTGTTTTAATTAGTTTCATTTTGGAGAAGCTCCTTTCCACTGAAGCAGTGCTGACAGGGATAGATAGACATATGTTTGCCAGGGTGCTAATGTTTGGAAAAATTTCACTAAGCATATCACTTGTGGTGAGCTCTTTCAACTGCAAGTGCAGGTTACCTTTCGGCTTCTTCGATAAGTAGCTTCGAAATGTTTTCCACTCCTCTCGGGTTTCGCGGGAAATAAGAGCTTCTTTGGTGTATTCATCTCCACCAGCAGTCTTAGCAGGCAGCTCTGCACCATAGTGAGCTAATAGTACATCTATTAAGTCCTCACCATATGTATGGAAGTCAGAAGAGTCAGCAGCTGGCACTTTCTTCGGATCAAAGATGCCAAATGAGGAGACAATATCTTGTGAAATAAATCTGCTGGATATGTTTGCCTTCAGCATCCTGATAAACGGTTCAGCCACTTGTCCTTGGAATGTAGCAATGCTTTCCGTGGTTAACGTGATGTCAGTGACTTCTTCGATCTCATTCTTTGCATCCATCAGTTCTAATACCCAGTTAGCAGCAGGTAACATGGCATCATCAAGTGTATTGAGAGTGGCATCAACAAGAGGGGTGATAGCTGTCAAGTCTATTCTCTCAGTCTGGAGAGCTCTGCTCAACTTCGCCACTTGTGGCAGAACATAATCAAGGAGGTATATGGCCACTAAAGTTGAGGGCCTACATAAGGCTTTACTGATACCTAGAGCTTCAGGTGCATGTGTCTGCTCATAGATATTGTTTAGAGCAGTCACAATTGCACTGTAGCTAGCTTTGACTGCCTTCACACAGCGTTCATGGGACAGCCAGCGAGTATCTGATGGTTTCACAACTTTCAGCTCAGGTAAGTCAAGCACCTGCTGTACTGCTTTGAGACTCTCAGCTCGCTTAGGAGAATAGTGGAAAAATTTCCAGAGGGTGGTGAGTGTGATGTACACATGTTTTATCCCACTGGTAGCATTAGCTGCTTGAACGCATGCTAGCTGTAGCAAATGGCAATGGCAGTGTACGAAAAGTGCATGAGGTGAAATTTTCTTCAGGAGACTCTGCACACCATTGTGTTTCCCAGAGAAAGTAGCTGCTCCATCGAATCCCATACCCACCAGCTTGCAAATCTGTATGTTTTTATCTTTCATGAATTCAACAAGGGCAGAATAAATAGTCTTTGCATCAGTAGCTTTCAATGGAACTATATCCAAGAAGTGCTCAACAGGTTGACCGTCCATGTTCACCCAGCGGAAGAAAATTGAAAGCTCTTCTGTGGTCGTCACATCAGTGCACTCATCTGCCATTACGCTGAAATGGGAAGCTTGGCGAAGCCGTTTCAGTACACATTCTTCAGCCCATAAGCCAACTGCCTCAACAAATTCAACAACAGCAACTTTAGATGTGTAGGTTGCATTTAATCTAGCTCTTTCAAGGAACCCCTTTAAATCTTCTGCACCACAACTTACGATTAGATCAATAAGTTCATCAAAATTTGTTGTGTGGGGAATGTGGCGACGAGCTAGAAAATGGGTGCAACGAATTAGAGCTTTAATGGCCATTCTGTTCTTCAACTTTTCCTCATCATTAATTTGTTGGAGTTGCTGAATGACTGACCCTTCTTGTAGTGCTGTAGCTGCAGCCATCTCTGCTTCACATGATAGGAGGTGAATATCACTCTTTGCATGAATTTTCATCTTCTCTATTGCCTTCTTCCAGTTCGTGAAAGGTTTTGAGATCCATGTTCCTCCTGTTCTTTGAAGAGAAATTCCTCTCTTCCTGCAAACCTTACAAAAAGCTCCTTGGAAATTTTTATCAAACATCAGCCAATTGAAGCTCTCTTCCCATTTTTTGTTGTATTTTCGACTGCTTGCAGTGATTTTCTTGCTTTCTCATGTGTAGTTAATCTTTCCTTTGCATGCTTCTCATGGACAATTAATCTTTTCTTGGCAGGACTTGGCTCCAAAAACTCAGTATCAGATTGATTGCTGTCAATTTTATCTTCTGTGTCACTGCTACTTGAGTGGCCAGGTGACTTTGAAGAGCTTGCACCACAGAAGAAAGAGCGAATATCCATTTGAGACTATCTTAAGCTGTCAGGGACTACGAGTGCTTAGAGTTCTGGTTCTGGAAGTTGTAGAATCTGTATAGATCAAAACTCAACAACTGCTACGGTGAGCTGAGGGCTGGCCTTTTTATAGCCAGCCAGCAACCGTAAGTGTGAATCAACGTGTGATAAACCTAAGGGGAGGTGAGAGTCAGAGTTGAATAGTGTGTGAAAAGCATCTAAATAGTGAATGTCACAGTTGACTGAAAATTGCTAGACGGTGGAGGTGAAAATGAGTAGCTGAATTAACTTGTCAGGATCTGACATATGCAGACCTCATTAGATAAGATTATGTTTTTTTAATGTAGGACATAGGCCTTCCAATAATTCTATTTCACTCCCATGGTGACCAGTGCCGCCCGCCCCCCCTTACATTTTCAAAACTCTATTTTGCCCCCCCTTGCAAGAATGTCTGGATGAAACACTGAGAATCCTCTGGTTTAGCGTCCATTACCTGTATCACCTTAGAAATTGAATTGTTTACTGCTTTGAATTCTTTTGCGGGTGCAGTTTAAACGCAAAAACTTATGGGAGCTCCATTTCTATTCGAGTTAGTTGCTATTTGTCACAGTTATAAGCCCTACTCAACAGCATTTACTTGTAAATTCATTGTCCACTAGACGAACCACGAAGGTAAGTCTTGCGTAGGTATGTTCAGTTGTGTGAAAGTATTGTGCGTTACAACTACTATTAAGAATGTCACAAAGGAAACTTTAAATAAAGTGACTTGATTTTGTTGCTTCTTTTTCAATTCAAACAGTTGCTGGGAGTGGTTACTATGGCTTTGAATCCCCTATACCGCATGCGTAATTTAAAAACTTGACTATTATTTTAGTAGCTTGAGTGTTACTTGTTAAAATCAATCATTTAACAATAGTGTAGTTTAAAGCTCGCTCGCCATTTGTGCTCAAGCACACCACTAGTAATAATTTTAATAATACCTCCCTAAGAGGCAAAAAAACTCTGGGTAACGTATATATACTAAACAAGTGGTAGACATTCTCTATATTTTACAAGCCGTACTATGTTACCATTGTTAAAAGAACATTTTTTTTTAGTTCAACTATATGAATAAAATCTTAAGTATTTTCCATGCATAATACACTTAGGGTCTGCATTTGCAGTTCTATAAATTAATGTGGGAATAACATATCAAAATACAGCGAATTACACATTACACCTGCCCAATTGAACTCGATTTATTGTGATGAGGGTCTTTGGCTAATTATAACACATAGGCTCACCTAGACAATGCTCTGCATCCGTGGTCGATATAAACATTCCAGTAGAGGGACACATTTGACAGTCTCGTCTGGTAGGTGTGTCCAGGGTTCCGATAGCGTCCTCGGAGTCAGGGAAAGGTGCGATCCAGGTTCCTCTATAGCACACTAATGGAAACTGTTTCGTGACTGACCTAGTTATTGATGCATTGGGATAACGTACAAAATACTTTGCTATAACTGATGCAGAACTGTGCCCAAGTTTATGGTATCCCTGATTAAGGCAAACAACGTCAAAATCCAGGATTCCCACTTGTACTTTTTTGTGCATTGCTTGCGAGATTAGCTCACTCAGATCGAATAAGGAGCCACTACCAAGCTTACTCTCCCCAGGGATAGTGCAATCTTCAGAAACTAAGTCTCGCAACATTTTTCCAGCTATTCTAGGTCCCAAGCGTTTTGCCTCCTTTACTATTTCTTCTCGATTGAATGACCCATTTGTAATAAGATCTGAGATATCAAAAAAGCTTAAACAGGTTCTGGTTAACACTGAAAACAATAATAGAATTATCATTATGTTATTTTCCTTAGCTTCAGAGGGATTAAAAGAATAAAGCGACTCGGTGCCAAGCAACTCGCACCTGCGTGTTATTCATGCACGATCGATCCGACGGCATCCTTTTTCTAGAATTAGAAACCCTTTACCCTACAATGTTCATACATCACTCGACATACACAAGAATACCAAAGGCCCCAACATTCTTAATTGATCGTATATAGTATAATAAAACGATAATAAAGTACACAGTAATAATATGCAGTTTTGAAGTCACTCTTGGTGGTAATATGTAAAATGTGCCATAGAATATATGTCTAGCGTTATATTGAAGATGATAAAGTGAATAGTTTTGAATTAAACATAAAAAGAATTAACAGAAAACAATCACAAAGTTTTACGTGCACAAAAAAAGTTCTCATTTCTTCAAACGAGAGTCCCGCCAGTTTCAGCAAACACTTCTGGAGGACTGATCACTCCATCTTCTCTTGTCTCTTCCTCTGGGAGCCTCCCCCCACTGCCAGAACTGGAATGGGGAATATGAACTCTTCGGTACGGAACCTGGCCCTGAGAGTAGGTCCTATGCATTGGTGCGGAGTATCCGGCATGGGGGTGGGGTGCCGGCCTGTCGTGATGCGACATGCTCTTGTGGCGAGGTGGGAGGGGCTGTGGATTGGGAGGAGCGTGAGAAGGGAGGGGTGGAGGAGGAATGTGGTTTTGGTGCTGGTGGTGTAATTGGTGACTTTGGCCTTGATCGTACTTTGAATAAGGAGGCGGGGGGCTGTTAGGGGGGCTGATGGACAATTCTCGCTTCTCTAGGCTTGCCGTGGACGCCTGACCCCTCATCAAGTTATTCTGCCCACTACCGTCAGAATTCAGCCTTCTCCTGTACCCCCCGGCCGCAACATTCCCCGGGGGAGGGATAGAAGAAGGACGGTGGTCGTGCAAGGTAACGTGTGAACTGCTCCGATCTCGGAACCTATGCTGGTGTGAAGCCGAGGGAGGCAAATGCCCCTCAAAGCTGGACCCTTCAGCGCTGATGGGGGGAGGCCTAGGAGGCTTAGGGGCCGGTGGTTTAGGGTAAAGTTGAGGTTGCTTGGGGGGCAAAGGTGGAGGGAGAGAGGAGGAACCAGCGGCACCGTTAATGGAGTCCGGTTTTCCTTGATAAGAATGCGGCAACTCTGCAGCTATGAGTAGAAAATAAAATAAACAAATAAATAAAATAGTACCAGTCTTTTTATTTGACCTGATCTTTCAAATAGTAATGGCAATTATTATCATCATCATCATTATTATTATTATTATTATTATTATAAGGAACCCCAGACTTAACTTACTTTCTGATTTACTTGACAAACATTGTATGGGATTTTATCAATAGTGGTAAGGACACAGGACATATAGGGAAATATTGTTTGGCCATGAAATGTAATTGAAGTTGTTTTATATACTTAACAAAGTGTTTCAGTATTCTACCAAAGAAAAGAAGACTTTTCTCGTGTCCTTAACTTCCTTACGCTGATTGAGATAAACATACATGTACATTGATACTTCTAGATAACAAGGAAGTTAAACTGACAGACATTCTTTCACTCACGCCAGCTCATCCTATCTCCTATCCCTGAAGCCACACTACGTGAAGCCTTAGGACGGAAATCCTACTGTACCAGCACACTGATTAAACTACTAACTTTCACAATAACTAATGCAACAGCTACAGCTATGAAGCTATATTTAAGCCAAGTCACAGCTAAACAGTGTGTGTGTGTGTGCGTGTGTGTGCATGTAGAGACTAAAAAAATAAAATAAAATGAAGTCTCATCTAAGATGCCAGTCACTCCATTAAGGAACAAAGTCTAAGGACATCATTAGACTAAAAGAGCACCATTAGCTGAGGTTTAAACCTGTCATCAACTGGACCATATTATACTAATGTGACAGTAGACTAGTTCCAGACATTAATTGTAAAAAAACAAAACAAAACAAAAAACATTAATTGTAAAAAAAAAAAAAAAAAAAAAAAAAAGTCTCAAAGAAAAACAAAACAACATCAACGATCAGACCAAAAGGAGACACTAACTGGAGGCAAACAATAGCAAGTAGTACAGCACTTCATAAGCACAACCACTCTACCAACCAACCAACCACAGCGATAAGAAACAATGCAATGCCATTAGCAACAACATCCCTGGCATTTTCCAACAGGTAATTTTCATGCCAGCGTCGACCGCAAAGTGGACCACCAATCAGCGCTATCCAAACTGGCAGGCACAGCTGGTAATTGGAGGAATCTAAACTTGTAATTGGCAATGGCTATTTGTTCCTGTTTGTGGCACGGCTATCTCACGCCCACTCTTTATTCTCTAATGAGATAGTGCTGCAGGCAAAATTCTCACCATATAAATTAAATGAACACTTTTAAGTTTCAATTAAATGGCTGTCAATTTGTGTGAAAGCTAAGAATACAATTCAGCAAACATGAAGCTAAACATTCATATAGACTCATTTTCTGTAAGAGCGTTTCTGCTTGGTCCAAAAGGTGCCCCTGTTAGAAGGCCTTGCAGCTAACCACCACACACCAACAACCCTTCCCTGGTGATGCAATTACGAAATTCCTATTCTTAAACAGAATCAAAACAACTTGTAAGAAGCAAAGAACAAAGGAAGTTTCGAAAGCCTCTCTGCATGACGCAAGCACAGGATGACCCTTTCTTTCTCTTCTGACTAATAGTCTAAAGTTCAACCGAAATCACATTTATGTATTAAACTTTCTATTATACAGTGCAACCGGCTTTTAGAGTAGAATTGTGTTTTTTGTTGTCTATTTCTGAATGTTTTGTTATTATCTTCCTAAGTACAGGTTCTACTGGTTCCAAACTTGGTACAGACATAAACACATCTCTACTCATCATATATGTACTTGAACTATTGACTAATGTATAGCCAGTATTGTGGGGGAGGGGCTTGAGAAGAGGAAAGTGTACTCAGGAATGCAAGCAGCTATTAGTACTGTAGTATGCATATGTGATATTTAAAAAAAATATTATGTAGAAAAAAAGGCGAAATGCTGTTAAGGGTTACATACGTAGCTAGTAAGAAAATATTTGTCAGGGATCTAGAAAAGGAAGGGGGGACAAGGGCCTTCTAAGGCATGTCATGTATAACTGAACTTTATAAACCATATCAGCGTGTACACTGAATACACTCCATCCTATCACCTCTCAAAACATGAGATACGGACTATATCATCAAAATACAAGAAGCCCGCACATAAACATATCAACTATCTGTAATCTACCGTATGTTGACACAAATAAGAGCTGCATCAACAGATAAAACAAAGATTGTTTGTGTTGTGTTTGATCACAGCTTTGTCGGTGCGAAGATATTAGTGCTGTTGATAACACTTAAGGTTTGGGGTCGACAGATCTACTGATTACATTACAGAAGATAAAAACATTTTAAGACAACAGTGCGTAAAAATATCAATAACAACCCATAGCACAGCACATGCAAGAATTGAGTAATTTTGAGTTTTAATCGGCCCTTTCACACACACACACACACACACACACACACACACACACACACCTTACCTTGATTAGCAGTCAACCCACGATTGTCAGAGACAATTTCTTTGAGACAAAAACTGGGCACAAATCCTTCCTCGTTGGTATCATGCTTCACGATCCAATACCATTCCGGGTCGTCCTGGTTCCATACCGACACGTGATCTCCTTCTCTAACACTCAGTTCATTCTCGTCGCAAGCATTGAAATTATCAACAACCGTATACAGACCCCACAAATTTTTCGTGAAAGTCTTGATCTGCCCAGAACCAAAATGTGCCATAGAAGAGGGCCGCTGAGGATACTCCATTCCCATTACCTCATTCTGATCCCCATTAGGGGTAACCTCGGACATGGAGTCTCTGGAATACTGGAATGGCCTCTCGGTTCCTTGTGTCCTGGACGACGAGACATGGGAGTGTCTAGAAACTTGGGAATTGGACGAAGATCCATCGCTGGGTGGAATGGAATACATCCCTTCTTCTGTACCGTTGGGCGATAAGTGATATCCATTCTGAAGGCGATACGGTTGCTGCGGACGCTGATAGCCATGGTAAACTTCTGAGTAAACCCCGTGATCGTCACCCGTGTGAATGTCAGATTGCAACTCCGCCCCGTTATGAAGGTGTGGCTGATTACCCCCGAGGTGAGGACTGCGCGGTATGGCATCCATGGGGGCCGCGTAGGGGTCGGAGTCCTCTTGGGAATTAGAAAATTCTTCCGGAGGAGGAATGAACTGGTCTCTCTCTGCTTCAGGAGGCATAACGTTCTGCTGCTGAGCATTCGGGTGAGAGTTGATGTTGCAATAGTGGGAACGAGGGGGAAGTGGAGGAGGCGTGTCCCCATCGTTATTGACAACCATGTCACTTTCTGGATACGGCTGCTCTGTAGAAAGGGGGCGTGGCCCCCTTGCCATCTGTGGTGGTAAAACAGCCTGTTTGGTATGTTTGGAATAAGCTATGTTGGTTTCTGAAGTTGCCCTGCCCCTCATGCTAGAGATGCCATTATGTTGATTACCAGGGGCAGTACCCTCACCATTTTCTACGTCCGTACCTCGCTCTTCAATGCTGCAGAAGGACGAGTGCTGGCTACCATCGCTGCGCATAACGGGTGACCCCGTACCAGTCAGGCTTGCCACTCCACTAGATGTAGACGGGGAATACTTCTGGTCGTATGACGAGGTCCCAGGATGAGCAGGAGTGGTGTGAGCAGAGGACGGAGGAGGGGGAGGTCCCGCCATGTTGCCATGGTGATGACCCACATTGCCACGGTGATTACCACTGCCGTAATGGTTGTTACTGGTGACGACCTCCTGCGGAGAGTACACACGCTGGTGCACGTTGCTCATGGAATTATAAATACGGTTTTCTTCTCCCATGGAATAGTTCCTCGGTCGTCCAGCAGATCGGCAAGGGTACATGGGGACAGCGCCGTGAATAGAGGCGTGGTCCATAACCTCGATGCTGGACCCGCTAGCGACGGGTCGGATGGGACCTCCGGAGAATTTCTGTCGCGAACGCATGGTGGAGTACGGAGCAACAAGGTGAACACACGGCACGTAGCCTTCCTTGCCTCGCTCATTCCTGACCAAACACCAGTCTTGCTGCTGACTCAGCACATTTACAGTCTCTCCCCTTCGCACGTGCAGGCCTTTGGTTTCGCCCGGACTGCTTGGGGGGTTGTACTCCTGCAGGACGATCATCTTCCGGGCATTGGGGAGGTCCGAGTTGTTCAGGGCCACGCTAATGACCTGCGAAGAGGGAGGAGGCGGAGGTTTTGGCTTGGTGCTGGTGGAACTGGAATGGGAATTGGAGTGGTTGTTGGTGGTGTCTTGGAATGGATTCACGACTCGCCCATTGGAACTCACAACAGCGGTATTGCAAGCTTTTGAAATTGGCTTCGAACCTGGAGGGAAAAAAATAAATAAAAGTAATGCTTTTTTTTTCTTTAAAATTAGTCCAGCCAAATATATAGGTCTTATATCCTCTAACTTGCAATAGGATCTGTATAAAATATCCTTCAAGCACATCACACATTAGGTATTGAAAATACTGTACCATAACAGGGTTGCAATTAAGGGGTACACAGGGTTGCAATAAGGGGGTAATGGCATTCACCCCTGCTGGAAAGCCTACGCCCCTCCACACCCTCACTTCCGCCAAAATTCCTTCAGTATTAGCATTTTGGCTTTGCAACATGAAATCAGCAGTTTAGCATGTTTTTAAGCTCTACAAGGATCTCTCATATGCAACAGAATGTGTCTGTATTATACAGTTGGAATTCAGTTATCTGAACACACGCTGGGACTGAGAGGTGTTGGGGCAACTAAACACTATAGAAAATATATTATAAAACACCAATGAATGGGCATGGTCAAGCAATTCTTTGTGTCTGCATGTAGTACTATTAGATTTTGGGAGTTCGATTAACTGAAGTTCTACCGTACTATCAATTACCCTTCCGATAATCCAAGAAAAGTACATTTTTTACCCTTCTTACATATTTTCATTTTCAGTAATCATCCCAGCATGAACAGGTAACAGCAAACCAACACATTCAACATGGCCTCCAGTTACCATCCAACACTACAAGTTAAAATTCAAATTTTGACCCAGTTCATTCAAACTCCCAAAGATTATTTCTTGACTGCAAACAATTATGCTATTCCCAAGCCTATCAGCTGATAATAGAGACTACATCACATCGTGAGCTATACCAAAACTGAAAAGGATAACCTGACATAAGTGTAAAATACAAACTGAAAATTGTTGTTAACTATTATCAGGGATGCATACAAAAAACGAATCTAAGAAGGGCAAAAAAAAAAAAAAAAAAAAAAAAAAAAAAAAAAAAAGTTTTAGATTTTAGGAGCGGCAATTGATAGACACACCAAAGACACTTGCCATATTAAAAAAAATGCAATTTACTGATTTCAAGTGGTATAGTCCAAATTTTAGTACAGTAAAAAAAGAATTTCTAAGTAGAAAAACCGAACACAGCATTGAATACTTCATCTGACAGCCCTACTAGTGTGGCTCTAATAACTGTTGTAACTAAATAAACACTAAATCATAGTCTTCCTCAGAGACTACATCTTGCCCACACAGAAAAAAAAAACCCCCAATGGATTCCATTTCCTACTTGCAGTGTTGTTACCACAAGACTGAATTTACAATAACGAGTGAAAAATATTTTCCTCTATTCGAATAATGTGTCCTCACTAAGACAACGTTGTAGAAGGAAGTCTTGAATATTACTGCTAACAGTTAGTGTGTTTGATTCCTTTATTGCTGCTATTCCATCCCAGTGTTGGTAGCTAACCTAAGTCCCAATGTTGTAATGAATTAATTTTGTAATGGTTTGTTATAATAAGGTAACAGGGAAAGTCAACTAGCTTGTGGTAGCTAATTATAGCGCCATAACGGGAGGACAAGAAAAAGGGAAGAAAAGTAAGTTAGTTGTAGGGAATAGGCAAGCTAACTATATGCAAAGATGTTGACTATGATTATTATGGTAATTATGATGATGATTATAATTATGGAACTTATGATGATTATTATTATGACAATTATGATGATGATGATTGTGATGATTGACTATAAACACTCTCTTCACAAGTGAGCTTAGAAAGTTTTAATTACAGCAAGAATCCCTCCAAAAAATCCCAGACTTAACTGTACGTAGCTTCTCCAAACACGAGCAGAGCCATTGGCAACATCCAGCAACTTGAACACGACAACATCTCCCTCTCTCTCTCACATACACACACACACACATACACACACACATGCAACCCTATTCCATACACACTCCACCAGATACAAACAAAAGCACGGTCTGTACCCTCTGAATAGAATCAGTGTTCCACACTGTGTAAAGGGACAAGATAACCAATGGAAGAGTGCCAACTGCCAGTTTGTTACCAGCTGAGAACTTTCCTCCAAAAAAAGTCTGACTAAAGGTGGCAGGGTAAAAGGAGAGAGGGGAAAAAAAAAAAAAATCTTATAAGGTATTGTCTAGAAGCACGTGATTGGAAGATGCTGTTACTATCTAGTAGCACGGCTCAGCAAGTTTCAAACAATAGACACATAGTAACGCTTCCTGTCGACACATGCAGTACTAACTATCTCATGCACGCACACTGTTCTATGAAGCAGAGTGAAGACAACTGACCATCTCATGCACGTACACTGTTCTATGAAGCAGAGTGAAGACAACTGACCATCTCGCTTGATCTTCCTGAAGAATAAGCAAGTCAAAGTAAATTCACATGTACTGAAGTATTCCATGTAATGATTTGTTAGTGCTGTACTCTCTAATTCCAGAAGGCAGCCGGCAAAGATAGCCGGCTAGCTCTTTCTGGACGTGATCATCGTCTGGCTTCACAGATCAAAACCAGAGTCATGCAACTACAACTGACTGATTCACACTTGCTGGGATTCAGTGGAGGCCGACTCTACTACACAGGTGACTCACGAAACCACATAAACACATGCACACACACACACACACAACAGGCCCGTCGCTCAAAACAATAATAATATTAAAAGGTTAAAATATGTAACGCAAAATGTAAACTGAGATAATAATTAGTCTATTAATAATAATAACAACAATAATAGTCACACTAACAACATCAACTACAATAACAACAATAATAAAATAAAAAATCATAATCATAATGAATTGGAGTGTAACAGTCAGGTCTAATTTAACTTGTGATTGGCTAGCTCCTCACCATCTAATGAATTATCAAACACACATACACACAAACTCATGGACACACACAAACACGTGCACATACACACACTACAGGAAGCACGTGCTTCAATCAGGAACAGCCTCAGAACTAACCACTACACTCTGCAGAATCAGCAGCAGCTCCTAAGCACTGAGTTCCCTCCACCAAAGGGGAAAAAGCCTTTTAACCAAAGGAAGGCAAGACACAGCAACCATAAGCCTTTGATTTTTTACACCTGCTTCCTTCTCAGCAAAACCAGACATTAAACACAGACCTTTCAGTCACATGGACATACATAGCTTACCAATTAGATATTTCAAAACTCATTTTCAGGAAATGTTCACAATACTCAGCTGGTGTCAAATGCCCCCATCTCCTTATCTAGACATGAGCTCTTCCCTTAGTGCTGACAAGACCTTACACCCACTGAGTGAGCCAATATCATCCATGACATCCTTCATTGTAAAAAGAGACTATTCTAAAAGTGCCTGCAATGAACTAACCATTCAGTATTTGGCAAGCAACTTTTTGCATTCAAAGAGGGCTACACGTTCCACTCTTGAAGAGCCCTTTCCTCTCACTATCGAACCCCTCACTCCTCCACCCCCGGCTCCTTCTCTATAGCTGACACTATATATATATATATATATACATTGATACACCAGCCAAATCTGCCGCATGCCCACTGGCCAACTCTTCACTTGAGTCTTTGAAGTCTACTTGCATTCCAGTGACACTATCTGAGGATTAAGTGACATTAATACTCCACCACCAAGTGTGAAGCGTCTTCTACTAGCTGCCAGGTCACGCTTGAAGAGAATAAGCTTGGCATGTTAGAGTATAAAGACTGTTTATCTCAAGTTCTTCGCAAGTGTATAAATTATTTTTTGTCTTTTGGCCAGACATGTGATGTTTTACAAGCTACTGTTGCCTGCTGAAAGCTAACTAGAGCCTTTCTTTGTCCAGCTAGACTCTGATGTCATCTTGATAGTGTCTGAGCATGTGATCACCTTTATGCTATATACAATAGTTACTTCATCGAATTATACTTAGCTATATAAAGGGTATTGACACACACATGCACACACACAGAAAAGAGCTACAGTTTATGTCAATAAAAAAACAACAACAACACTAATTGATAAATAAGGCCAATGTCCTGACTAATATAAGCTGCTATTGCTGCATTTGTAGTGCTAGGCTTCCATTTGTTGCATCTGGAAAATGCAACAAGAGAGTGGTGCTTAAAAATAACTCAAAGTTTCATCTAAACTCTCAAGGTTTCATAGCAAGGTGTGCCCAAGCGGGAATCAATCCACTACCGATTGCACTGGTGTGACGTCTGTACTCTAATTGATGACTACATTTATAATTCGAGAAGCCTATAGGCTAAAACTTCTGTCAGTCAGTCAGTTTGTACATACACACATTAACAAAGAGGCGGTCTCCTTTCAAAGAACAGGCAACATCCTCACTAAGTGCTGGTAGCTGAACCGCCAAGTACCAGGGTAACCTCAAAAAAAAAAAAAAAAAAAAAAAAAAAAAAAAAAAAAAAAAAAAAAAGCCTCAGGGAGTCTCTGTATTGACTAGAGTTTAAAATAATAGCTACTGAGCCCACACCTTCCATTTAGTCGGGTCACGCTGGACCACACAACTTAACAAATACACAGATACACTAACTACCAATACCCACTAGAGTTTAAATATCAGGACAGTGCTGAACTGAATTAGTCCAGTCAAATCTATAGACTTCTCATAGTAAGAAATTATCATTCCCCGATCCTTTTTTCTATTTGCTAGGAGCTGATGCACTCCTTCAGCCAAATTATGTTATAAGCAAGGTTCTATCTAATTGCAGGAGGAAGGCTTTCCTACCAAGCTTCTTAGCTTTCCTTCACTGCTAATTACAATTTGCGTGTTGTGTACAGTGCACTAGTGAGGCTTATAATAATATTCGTTGTGGTACTTTTAATTTTCCCTTTCAGAGAGAGAGAGAGAGAGAGAGAGAGAGCAGTGAACTTGTCAGAGCTCTCTCCCCCAAATATACTATTTTGCATTTTTTGGAACTTAAAGAAAGGATAGAATATTAATAGTTCAGTTTTTCATCTTCAAGAACCCTGATAAGGGATATACGTAGCTACAGAATGACTAAAGTCAAGCTGAGCTGGTCTCTGAAGACAATTTTGCTTTCCCCCCCCATTTTTCTTTTTGTTTGAATTGTGATATATCAAATACAGCCTGGTTAGTATGTTTATACTACATAGTAATTACTAACAGTGCAAACAGGGATTCACTTTACTAGGGAGCAAATTTCCAGCTAATTCCAGTACATGTGTAACAGACCACCAGACAATGTAACCAGGACACCACAAGGGCAGCTGCTGTAGAAATGGGATGTAGCCTCAGGCTTTAGGGAAAGAGAAAAAAAGACTATGGGAAGAAGGGGCATGAGTGCTGCATGCAATCAAAGGCTAAATGCTTGTCTGTAAATTATACTATTTGAATTTTTTGGAACTTAAAGAAAGGATAGAATATTACTAGTTCAGTTTTGAAATTGACACTTGTAAAGTGTGTGGGAGAAGAGCGGGAAAGATGGAGGGAGAGAGAGAAAAGACTAAAGATGAAATGACAGGAATATGGAATGAAGAAAGGAGATTCAGTCCTTCAAGGAGTACTTTCTATTTCTATGCACTTAGTGAATGTTAGCCTCCCTCAAGCAACTATCAACCAAGCTATCCAATAGGACTTGCACACTAATTGGAGAGAAAAAACCAGAAATATCTTTCAGAGTGCTCGCTCCGGCATGTCCACCTTTAGCCTTCACTAAACTAGCTCCAAAGTGTGGCGGCAGTTTATTTACAGAGAAGAGAAACCTTACCAGGAAGCCATAACTGATTCAACATACACACATACACACACACACACACACACACACACACTGTCACTGTCAGTCAGTCAGTTAGTGCGTGAATGAACTTCCCACAGCAAACATAAAGGAAGAAAAAAGTGCACGCACGCACGCGCGCACACACACACACACACACACATACACACACACACCAGCACGCCCTATTCAAGGTGCCTGATGCGAAGTGAGCTATTATACTTTGAAGAACTTTTCTTAAAGAAATAACTAATTGAGTTCCATCGTATAAAAAGCATGGAGATACACCAATGTCGTGTCTTCAGCCTAACAACCTGCTGACTTCAAAAGCCCCAACAAGCGCTCAGTTGCTTGGCTTCTTGAGTCACTGGTCGATGTGAATCATTGCTCGTTGCTTGCACAGCAAGGATTAGAAACAGTTTATTAAGACCTGGCCCTTTGTACCCAACTGTGGCACCAAGCCATGGGACACACTCACACATACACACTCACTCACACATACACACACACACACACACACACACACACTATATCCAGTCCAGTCTGTGAGTGTCCCAAAATAAACTTTCCTCCAAATAGAGTCGGTGAAAACGCAATAACAAAAACCACAACCGAACCAGCCAAGCAAAGCTAACAATGCTAATAAAACCTTATAACACACTGTCAGTTGTAGAAAACTCACCCAAAACCTATTCTTTGCCATTTTTTCTTGTATTTATTAAGCAATAACATAATCTATAAAATATTGTACCAACCTATCAATCCCTAACAATTAAAAACAGCTAACTTAATAAAATGTATTCCAACAAGGTCTGTGATGTCTTCTATTCACGTGCCAAAATGGTTATTAAAAAAAAAATTCACCAACACAATGTGAACTGAAATGACGTCAATCTGAGATGGCTCACAACGCTATCACATTAAGTAACTAGTCACTGAATATAATCTCTCATCTTCGAATACCATGCAGACTAGTTAGAAAGATTACGGCTTTATATAATAGAAATTTAATTAAATAGCAAAGTACAAATACTCAATTATCAAGTTCTGACCCTTCATAAAAACTAGAACAAACCTTCCCCAATCAATGGGGTCTCAGGAAAAATGAAGATAAATGATTAAAAATGTCAGTTGTTGTCGAGGAATTGGATCTAGAAAAGGTTCATTCTAACCATATTATGTATTACGCACACACAGAGTGGCCACGCCTTGTGTTGCCCTCAGGGGTTTACTGTACCACTTAGTAAGAAACTGTATAATGTACATATCCCTACAGGCACAAATAACTATCTTGAATTAAACCAACCCTTTCACGCTTACTCACCCAAACAGCCCAGCACATTAATCTCACGCCCTCAAAGGTTACACTCCATCGACCCCAGTCAACCGCAGAGTCCAGTAAACAACACCCAGGTAAATGGTAAACATTCTCACCCCAACCAAACACCCGGGTAAATGGCGAACATACTGACCCCAACCGAACACCCGGGTAAATGGCGAACATTCTGACCCCAACCGAACACCCGAGTAAATGGTGAACATACTGACCCCAACCAAACACCCGGGTAAATGGCGAACATACTGACCCCAACCAAACACCCGGGTAAATGGCGAACATACTGACCCCAACCAAACACCCGGGTAAATGGCGAACATACTGACCCCAACCAAACACCCGGGTAAATGGCGAACATACTGACCCCAACCAAACACCCGGTAATGGGAACTATACTTGGACCCCAACCAACCCCCACCCGTTTAAATGGGCGAACCTACTTACCCCAACCAAACCCCCGGTAAATGGCGAACATACTGACCAACCAACACCCCCGGGTAACATGGCGACATACTGACCCATACCCAACACTTGGTTGAGGCGAATTAAACAAAACCACTTGACACTACGCGACAGGGAAGTCCGAAGAAGTGTCAAACAACACCACAAGGGGTTCTACAGAACGTGCCAAAACAACACTTGCTAAGCTATTATCACATGTGCAAACATGCAAACACACACCCCCACCACACACGCACACTAAGTGATACAATTATGTTGCAAGACATATACTTTGTCAAATGACAGAGAAATAGCAGAGTATGCATAGCTTGCTAATAGTAAGTAACAAATGTGTAGTAATAGTAGTAGTAGCGTGATGTCATCAGCTACAAAAATGTACACATGCACAACAGATAATCGGAAAGGACAGAAAACTGCTACACACAAAACTAAAATGACTCTCTCCTTCACCCCCCCCCTTTACAAAAATTATGGTAAAGTGGGAGTGAGGAAGGGTATGAAAGGGGAGGGTAAGGGAAGACGGAAGGAAGTGGGTGATTTGGAAAGGGAGGGTGTGGAGGGGAGGTGTAGAAGGAGGGAGGGGGCTTTTTTGACACATATATTACTTGGGCTCCTTTGTATTCATCCCTGACATCCATCCCTCCTCCAATCCATTCTGGACTGAGCATGCTCACGATTTCAAACACCATGACGACCATAATCTCCACAGACGACAGTGTTTACTACACTGACTCGCTGGAGTTCTCACCTCCACTCAGCTCTCACCCTTACTTAGTTAGCACCTTCTAAAATCAATAAACCAAAATCCACCACGTTTAATTCCTCTACTAAACCATTACAGCAATGGAGAAGAAGGCTCTAACTGTGCTAACTTCTCATTTCCAGTAAGGCTATATTGACATTCAACAAGCAAAGATTTACCAATACAATGGATTTTATCTCGCAGGCAACGGAAATTAATTTTAAAGTACCCATACTATGGTACCTGGTCAAACAAATTTTCAGGTTTCTACTGTAAAAACGTATCAAGAAACACATCAAGCAACCATTCACAGATCAAAGTAATACTAAATCAACTTCCATCTACTGGATTGGAACCCATGAAAATGGCTTGATTAAGTCTTTCCGTAACACGACACCCAAGCCACCAAAGGCATTACTTTTCACTAACCTTTGAGCTTCCTCGATCTTAGAAACGACATTTTTTCCCCTGAAACTTTCCACACAAAAAATGATACAATTTGCTGGAGTTAGCTGGATGACTTGCACCTTTCCACACACAGGCTGCAATTGGAGACTCAAAGTCTGACAGAGTGTCAAAAAAATGGCCTCTTGAACACAAGTGAACCAGAATCCAGTTCTAAAGTTTCTTTACCACCTTCAACACCCCAGAATAGAATGTATTTAAGACCTGCTCTGGTTCTAAGGGAGCCCAGCAAGCAGTGTTTAAGCCTTTTCTTCTTCTCTGCCCAGCTCAATAGCTTTCTTGCAGACTTCCAGCCAGCCCCTTGAATTGCCAAGTAATGGTGAGTGCTTGATATAAAGTCTGGCTCTCACTCTCTCTCACCTGTGGCAGGTCAAGGCCACTAAAACTGACCAAGTGGGTATTTTTTTCCAGCCACAATTATATTCAGAGGTCGGTGGCTTCAGCCCTATCAGCACATCTGGTGGTAACTGACACTGTCCACACTTGTTCTTTACAGACCAGAAACACTCCACTAGGGTCAGTTACACCAGATAGTGCAACTCCAAATCACCGAAATAACCAATACCAGGTCCAATTAGGCTTCAAAAATAGCACTAGCTATATATTTCTAGCAGAGACTGCAGCAAATTCAAAAGCTACAAGTCCTCTAGTTACTGAAGTAGCACCAACTGTTGTGTCAAAATGTCTGCCAAGAGTCATAAGGTCAGCTGGTTTATATGCATTTTTATGTGGGGCCTTAGTAACACTTCCTGTTATTCTAGTGCTCACGCTCAGTAGCTCAATCAACTTTGCCTATGGTGGGAGGAGGAAGGGAATTATCACTTCCTGTGTAGGAAGAGGACAAATGAGTGGCCAGAGGTAAACCAGGCCAGAGGTTAGCAGCCAACAGGAGGGGTGATAATTGGGTCATACAAATATACAATATAGAATTGAATCTGTTTAGCTCCATGGAGTAAGTAATAACAGAATTTCCCAATCGACAAATTCAAAATGCACTGTAAAGCTTTTTAAAATTTATCAAGTGGCTTACTGAGGTAAGATTCCCTACTAGCAAAATCTAATACTTGTGAAGCAAAAATTTACTTGTTTACGGGGGAGAAGGAGGGGGGAGGGGGGGAGAGTTGTAAACAACAAACATTCTAGCAAATTGACACATAGCAACCACAGCTGACGGAACGATGGGCTAGCCAACTGACGGGAAGTGTAAATCATGGCTCAGGTTGTAAACAAACAAACAACAACAACAACAACAACAACTAGTGCAATGTTGTGCTGACCTTGGTAAGCATTCCATAACTCCGGAATTCTTCGCATACAATCCATCTCCAAACGCAACAAAACAGTTTCCAACTAATTAGACTGAATACCTGAGATAATTGTCAAGAAAATACAGCCTGGGGGGGAAAACACAAACTTTATATTAATCTCCTCAACACAGCAGCTTAGAATCAACTCTCTTTCTGAAACTGATAGCACTGGCAGTAAGCTGTCTGTCCGGCTATTTACGTATCAACTGAAGCACAGCCACACCCACCTTGATTAGAACTCATGATCCTCTTACTTGGCAGGCATCAGAAGAAAAGTAAACAAACTCTCACTCGATGACAGACTGTTTTAAAAAGATTAAAAAAGCACTTCAAAGCTCCCGGACCATCAGCGGAATGGTCAGATTACTGGTCCATTGAAGACTGCATTAGTCGCCAATGCCCGGACACAACTTCACGGAGGTCAACGAATAAGGTTGAACCTAACTACGGAGTTATACAGTGTCAATGCTACTCTGAAAGGTTTCGCTTTTGATGATGGCACCAACTGGAATTGGGCCAAAAAGAGAGAAAGAGCCCTGCATGCATTTTAATTCAAAGCATGCGTTCGAAAATATATATTATTTTTGTTGGTTCTGGAGTCACTATTAGCTCATTGAGAAAATTAATAAGTTCAAACCATTAAAGTACAATGAATGTGCCAGAATGTATTTGAATGGTCGTAAAAGCAGTGCCCCTTAAAAATTACTTTCGAAGAATTAGTAACAACAAACTCACTATATGAAGCATCAATTCAACCCAACATTGTAGATAATTTTTTGTATACAAATTGCCTCGGAGACGAGAAGTCCTGCCGTTACATGGGTGTGGCCTCTAATCAACTAATTACCATCCAAGTTAGAGCTCAGTAACAGGATTTGAAATCTTGGAAATGAAACGAAATGTCAGCATCATTAAGGACTAATGTTTACAAACATCTCTGACTTGTTGATGAGTCAGATGTTTACAAACAAACACGTACACAGTTTACACACCTATAAATTATAATTACAACCTCAAGGCTAATAATTTAAGCCATTTGAAATGAGATTCAAAGTAAAGAGAGGGACAGGTGGAAAGGGAGGAGGATTAGAAGTTTAATTGGTTCCTCCTTTTTTCCCACTTTTCTCTCTTACAAACACACAAAATAATCTACATAAGCTGATCTTTAAGTAATTCCGAGCAACGTAACTTTCAAAACTTTTTATCCCACAACAAAGTCTGCAAGATTCAACCCCACATCTCATTCTATCAACTTGTTGTTTATGAACACCAAGCCCATAGGGATTTATTCGTTCAATAAATATCCTTCATCTAGTTTGGGAAAGCTAGGCTGCTTCGTGTACAAATTTCAATCAAGCACGTGCTACAGCCATCAAAAATCAATAAAATAATTAATTTAAAAAGGGACAGCAAATTTTATTAGTTATTAATAACGTATGCACAAGTGAACTCAATGAAGCACAGTGCTATAGCTATAAAAGAAAATTAAATGAATGAATTTTAAAAAAAAACGAACAACAAAAATTATCAGTTATTACTGACGCAAGTAAACAAAATTGAATAAAAGAAGGCTTTGAAAACCATGTCAGAAGACGAGTTTGAAACACTCTCTGATACATATTCGATCACTTAGCAACACGTACTTTTACAAGCTGAGCAAGACACAAAGTGGTCCTCCAAGGCCATTTGAAGTAGGCTTCACAGCTTTCTGTCATCCTCATCAAACACTCGCTCGACACACTCGCTCTCTCTCGTTCACGCACAACTGGCGACAGAGATTAATCACTATGTCTTAGAAATACATGGAATGCTTAGAGAGGTTGTGCACTAGTTCGAGTTATGTGATGGAGAAAACACTTGGATTTTTTTTAAGCATATTTTCTCGTTTTAATAGCCAATATTATGACATTAAAACTTAACCCGACGTTTCGACTCCTTGCCAAAGTCCTCTTCGACTTCTACAAGAAGTCAAAACGTCGGGTTAAGTGTTAATTAACATAATATTCTGTCAGAACTGAGAAAAACTGCTAATTATAATTATTTCAGCAGAGAATGACTGAATTGTTTTTTTCATACTTGCATAAAAATGAGATCATTTTGATACGGACAATTGAGTACAGTTGGAAGATTAAAAATCAACAACAACAGAAACAAACATTAAAAGACACAAAACGTGACACCCATACCAACTCCCAAACTTCATCTTAAGAGCTACCATTGTTAGCTTTCTCCAAGAAAGAGGACGTAACAAAACACATGAGAGTTACATCATTCACTGGTCATGCCTCAATGACTAGCTAGGTTCCCAGTGATCATAGGAATTGAAAATTTAAACTCCCACAAACAATGAAATTGAAATCAAAAGCAAGTCAACAAAAGCCACCCCCAGCAGCAGTTGTTAAGTAGAGCTGTAGTAGGTCATGATCACATGGCGCAATTTTACCGGGAAACTCTTGCAAACGGTGTGGCGCAATTTTGCCGGGAGAAGTTGACACCTCACATACCAAAACCAGTAGGATCCTGGGTCAGCCTACATAACAAGCCCGGCCAATCCTTCCACCCAATTTGCTAGAGATTTGTTAGAAATTACAAACAAGTTCAGGAAGACAAAGCGTATGCAGTAATTACATGGGCGGTGAGTGGGTGGGTTGGGAGGGCTTGGGTTGGGAGGGTGTGGGATGTGAAGAACACAGTGGAGCAAGACTGAAGGACATGCTAAGACTGGCAAAAAAAAAAAAAAATACTGGAGCAGATCTACTGCACAAAATAAAAACTATTATTTCCTTTTTATCGGAATAAATTCAAATAGCGTCCTCTCCCCTATTGACAAGATCAGTTGCAGCTAGGATAGAAAAATATTCAATAGGGCTGTCTTCAGAATATTAAAATAATCAGCTTGAATTAGCTATGACTGGAACACAAACAAACACACATACTTCCTTTACATAGCATACAATATTTAGTGGATGAATCATCTACCATGAAAGAGAGACACAGACGCAACTATGAAGTTGGTTTTCTTGGTAACTTGCCTTTGGCTGAAGGCCAACCTCCTTGCCTAGAGGCAGACTAAACTAATCGTGTTGGACACGTGTGCGTCCGTTCCATTGTTACAATAGTGCTATGGGAAGAATGGATGGGCCATTACAGGGGCACCTCCCACTTCATGGTTGGGAGGCATCAACAGAGGGAGGGTTAGTCATGGGATGGCATGACAAAGACTGGGAAAAAAAAAAAAAAAAAGGACTGTCTCTTATGCACAGCTGTAGAGATTTTTGCCAACGTAACAACCTTCTTACCAATGTGCACTTTAAAAGCACATTTTAACAAGTGTGGCGGTCACAGGAAGCATACACAACTGGCAGTGCAAACCTTATAATACAAAGTGCAGAGAGCAACATTAGCTCTTGTGGAGTGACATGCAGTAGACCACAGACTCTTCTGTCTGTCTGGAATAGAGACAGAGAAAGGGTCTAAACTTAAGACACAGCATGGGTACTGACCTCAGTTGACCCCTGAAGAGGACTTTGGCAAGAAGTCGAAACGTCGGGTTAAGTCATAATTAAAATATTGGCTGTTAAAAAGAGAAACATTTCCCTATTATTGATAGTAGAGTTACCTGATAGGCTGATGAACCCCTTGTGGAGCAATACTGACTTTCTAAAGTTCTCCTTGTCCCTTTACAATCCCAGTAGCAACTATTCTGAGTAGACTATGCTAATATATCCTGGAATGGAGTTGACATGGTAAAGGGTTTCCAATGTAGAGACTATATTTTACTTAGCATTGGTTGGTAAGGAATAATCACTTTAAAATAACTTGTATACGGTACGGTACAGGGTCATTAAAGTTATAAACTTCAAGAACAGGAAATAGTTGCATCGTGATACCCAAGCAGCTGCAACTCAACGGGTGATAAGAAGACAGTAAAAAATAAAGCAACAACTTGTTCTGAAACAACTTGAATTTAATGTTACATAACCAGGAGTAAGCAAGTAAGCCAGGGACTCCATTGAGAGGAGAGAGGTTGAGCTATCTGGGAGTAGAGAAAGATCTGGAGGAAAGAAAAGATGCATGAGCACAAAACTAGTGGTTAGTTGCTAGTGGTGTTTTCCTGAATTTACACACACCCTGATTTTTAAACAAATTGTCTTAAATTGTCTCTAAACGAAAAAATTACTGCAAATTAAACAATTTTACATATCTGCTACTAGACTGTCTGAGGTTAATTCTGTGTCCAGTATAACTACTTCATCCTTGTGCTAATCATCAGAACTGTTTGGTCTTCTAAATCTGTAGTCGAACGCCTGGATTCCTTCACACAGCTACTCTCTCTTTGTTGTTGAATGGCTTCTGTAGGCATAAATATCTCCTGCACCTTCTGGTCTACTAGATTCGCCATCTTAAATGTCAAAGTTGCTGTTAGTCCAGGTCTACTACCACCTCGACAATTGACCGCCTGGTTGCCATTTTGAAGATAAGTCAAAACTCGGTCAATAATTACGCGGTAGTCTTAGAGATGCCGCCACAAGAAGTTCGAAAATCACTTACTAACTATAACATCTATAACATGCTGCAGCATGGTAATGCAGACGAGAATAAACCACGATTACCCCAAGGCGTTATTTCAAACTGCCGCACTAAGGTTACAGTTGAAGGGGTTATTGAGATAGTAATGTAACGTTAGCTTGGAATAAAGATTTTACATTGCAGCTTTACAACCAAATAAGAGTCTGGTGAGGCCCCTCTTCTCTATCCACCCACACATTACTATAGCAACCCACACGTCTTATCAGGGCATCCAACCTTGGCTATCTAACCCAAAGAACTACAATACTTACCACAAAATAACAACTTCCACAAACCAGAAAAAAAAATCCACAAGTTTTTTTAGATACTATCACAACTACGACTCCCTCCCTCCTCCTCCCGGCAAGACCACACGCACATGGGTGCATAAACTAATTAGTTCCCCCCCCCCCCTTCCCCCCATCCAAACATCCTCCTCCTACCATACACACTGTACAAACACAGTTAAGCTTTATCTAAATCACAACAGGTAGATCTACCCATCCAATATGGCGAGGCCTAAGGACACAGATAATCAACAACGAGCATATGCTGCGATCCGGGCGCTGCGATCCGGCCCTAGTATATGTCTCAGTACCTGCTTGTGATTGGCAGACGGACTTACACGGGAGTAATGTATGATAGAGCTTGGTACATCACGCTGTTCACAATACGGCTGATGTTGGAGGAATAAGCTCTACTTGCAGTCACAACACTAAGCAATTGCATTGGGCCAGGTCTCTTAACCGTCGTGTTAAAGTCTTGCGTCCTTACCAAATGGAAAGACCGAAGGAAGGAAGATCAAAGTGTTAAGTAGTACCGTGGAAGGCTCATTAAGAAAGTGCTAATCAGGCAGGAAGGAAGGGTGGAGTGAAGTCATCGTACGGTAGGGCTGGTAGGTAGATAGCTACTGAATAAGCAAAACACAAACCAGTCACCCACACACATGCAGCCAATGATTCTTAGCCCCCAGGGTATTGGCTAGGCGGGGAGTGCTTGCTTTGGTGTAGCCTTGAGTGCTATAGCTATCATCGAGAGCATGACGCAAGATAAAGTAAAGTGCAGCCAGCAACAGGTGGATTCAAGCATGCCCCACTGACTCTGTGACCTAAAACAGCCTGATGTACACCAGTTGTTATTATGCACTATAGAGAACCATCTCGGACTAAATGTGATTTCTTGGTTCAGGGGGCGGGGGGGAAGGGCAGGTGTAAGTGATGCTCGGTATTGAATTACGGAGCAAAAGTTCTTCTATCTTCCACAATATAATGTATCACTTTAAAAAAAAGGAGTTCGAGAATGTAGTTCATTATAAAACATTTTCTCCAGCAAACTTCATTCCATGTCACTCAAACATCCTAAACTGGAACATTAAAGAATGGCTTCATAATATCACTCTAGTTCAACTCCAATATCCCCAATCCCATTCCTAAATGTCCACATCAGCAGAGACACATGTGTTGGGAGAGTACTACTGATGGGACCACATCACCTTACCTGGTCAGCCTGGAGCACAAACACACACAAACACACAATCAGGCGTAGTGCCAAAAATATTAAAAATTACTTGACCAAAATATATATTATTTTGAGGAAAGGAAATGAGAGGGGGGGAGGAGAAATGGTGTCCACAAATGGTTGCTGTAGGCTTCTCAACTTCATTAAAAATCCCCATGATGCACTATTGTACAGGGCAAATGAGAAAATTTTAAAACCACTTAAAAACCATTGGTCGTGTCGTCCTTACTCCTTATTCCAATTAATCCACTACTTAGCAGTGGAGTGATGACATGCCGACAGTCAGTCAGACTGTAACCTGATACGATTGAAGTCCTAAAGATGCAATCATTCTCACTAAACTCCATCATCAACACTTCGAGGGAAACTGTTAATGAAACGCTTCTCTATCCCTCCCTAGACAGTAGCCTCGATGAAACAGGCGGTCTTCTCCGAGTTGCAGCATTCTTATCGATATTACCAGGGTAACTGGAGATAGGGCATTGATTGAGATAAAAGAGGTTCGGTCTGGTGTCCACGGCAACTAATATGGGACCTAAAGTGGCTCAAAAGTGCCGGGTTCTTGCGACTTGACGTAAGATATATAGCTCGATCGCTAACAGTTGGGTTACCACGGTAAAAGGTGGTGGATGTCAACAAATACAAAACTGTCAGCTGATGTTGCATTAATAAAAAAATTAAAAAAATTCACACACACCACACAAACAACAACAACAACAAAAAACAAAAAAAAAAGAAGAAATAAAATGGAAGATAGAGAGATATAAAGACTACCAACTAACTGATGGTCACACACTGACTGGTGCCACTACACACGTCCACCCACACACACACCATCTGTAGTATTGTAGTATTCATTTGTTCACTTGTCTCGTATTTCAGGTTACTCCAGCTACACATACCAGACAACCACATAGTGGCCCTTCTCAGGGACAACCCTCAGGTGCAAACAGCCCTAAATGCCTTTTCAACCACACATTCAACCTTCCTCTGGTACATTAAAAGAAAGAAAAAGAAAGCTTTAATATGGAAATAAAAAAAAAAAGGAAAAAAAATGAAAAAAAAAATGGAGGAAGCCAGAATTGGCAGCTTGGTCTAACTGAGGGAGAGAGCACAGCCACGCCACTGTAGTGTCTGGACGAACCATCATTCACACATTAATGACGCTGTATTGGGTCACAAGTTGTCAGTGAATATTGACATACGGTCGGTCGTACACACATAGTGCAAGCACGTACAGCTGATTCATCGTGTGAAACATGTAGGTAAGTACAGTCTAATTGACCATGTCATTCAACATGCCAAACCACATACGAGTAAGTAACTAACTTGAGCTCCTAGCACTTTGACCCTAACTTGACAGCTTGGATTTTTCTCTTCCAAACCCCCCCCCCCATGGTTAATTTTTATTCCCTCAGATTTCCCAACTTTTTACCTGAACTTAACAACGCCTATGCTCTTATTGAATCAACGGTCAGACTGATTCTTGTGGCTACATACCATGCCCACTCATTCGCGACAACTTAACAAAAAAAAACAGCGTAAGATAAATTGTGAGACCTTTCTTCATTCCCAGCATTTCCTGAAGTGTAAAATTACTTCCGTAAAATGCATTGTCATGAAGTAGTAGTATCGTTTGAGCTTTCGGCAGTGACATCTAAAAATTTCAAGTCACTTGTGCCTTATGGGTTATAAACAAAACAAAACAAAAAAAAAAGATAAGAAAAGAAAAGAAAAGAAAAATAAAGAAAAATAAATAAAACAAAGAAGAAAAAGGAAAAAAAATGAAGCACCATAGGGTGTGAACCTCCTCAGTGCTACTATACACTAGCTAGCTAATATAAAACCATTTCTCAGATTAATAGAATAAGATTTAAGGGGGTGTTATACACTAAAGCTAGTACCTACGCAAAGCTGACAGCTTCACATTTTCTAAAAAATCAGCCCGGAAAAAAAAAATTAAAATTAAAAAATTAAAAAAAAGTAGCACAATTAAAAAGTCTTCGCTAAATGGTCGTTCTGAGTTAGTTCATACCTAAATCAACGGTTAATTGTCAGAAACCTCCTAAATTAGAGCACACATAGCAAACAAATAAACAGGCAGGACAACTACCATAACCCTCTCGTGCATGCGCACTGAGGGTTAGTGAGTTACATATACATATAGATGACATATTGGTAACACAACGTGTGATCGAATCAACACACGGACATCATTAATTAAAAAAAAAAAAAAACAACAAAAAAATCTACCCAGTTCCACTGAATTGAAACCAAAACTTAAAATTATATTCCATTCCAACTGTTCAGCTGATTCCCATTCCACAAACCCCATATCAATACGATGAGTAACATACATCCGACACAATGCCCATTCCAGCATAGCCGCCATTCAGATCATCACACCCCCAACTCACACCAGCAATTAACAAACGGATTATCCACTTAAAGCAGCTCAGATATGTCCAATGTCAACCAGCTTTGAAATTTTGAAATTCTCAGAGAGATTCTAACCATTGTTACTAAAAACAACAACAACTTAACTTACCACCCTTCTTAACTATGCATCTTTGGTAACTGAAGGACAGAAGCCACACCCTTTAGATTACCACAGCAACACACCCTCCATTGCTTGCCCCTCAAGAAACTTACCTTTTGTGTGTTTCTTCACAGCCTGAGAGGAACCCGCACAGAAGAAAGCCATTCTTCTATTACGCCGTCACTTTGGTGATGAACTCCCACTATGGAGAGAGAGAGAAACAAAAATGAAAATGGAAAAAAAAGCTAAAGAAAGAATGGGAACAGCAAGATGAAGGACAAAACTCTAAAATATAGCACTAGAGAGGAAGGAAAGGGCAGACAAAGAGAGAAAGGAGGGGGGGGGGGGATAGGTTTGAATTGCTACCATTGAAATCAATGGTGTATTCACACTTGTTCTACTGCTGCTACCATTGAGTTAACTGCACGGGGTACTATTATATTCCAGCTGCCCAACCTTGTTCTTGGACTATAGACTGCTTGGTTCATCACCTATTCCGCAATTAAGTAGACAAACATCAAATACCGCACTATTGAGGTCACCCCACGAGAACACAGTCATGCATGTATTGCCGTGTCAACACACCCCAACACTGTGAACTCCAGTAAGATTCAACAATAACAGCAACAACAACAACAACAACAACAACAACAGTGTGAACTCAGTAAGGTTCAACAACAACAGCAACAACAACAGCAACAACAACAGCAACAACAACAGCAACAGCAACAGCAACAACAACAACAACAACACTGTGAACTCAGTAAGGTTCAACAACAACAACAACAACAATAACAACCGCCTACATACGTCTGTATACACCAAACCACAAAGTAAATTCACATAATACGTATGCATGTACGGTGAGCTAAAGAGTACCAGATGAGGATGATTTAACTGCCATTGAAGCGACAAATTAGTTTGTGGAGATAAAACTGTTGGTTCCAATTTAATTTTCCACTAGCTAATTACCTCCTTTGCAAGTTTTTATTTAAAGGAATGAAGTCCAAATTTATTGCCCATCATTACGTCTGTCTGATCATTAGTAAACACTAACTATGCGTGAATGGTATATACAATATCTCCAATTGCCTCTGTTAAAACAACACCTTAACGCATTGTTTATTACCAATGCATGATCATGAAACAAATACAACCACAAGGTGTATCACTTCACAATTTCTTTCTCAGCCTTCTTTTACTCATTAGATGTATTCTCTCTCTTTCACAGGCTTTTTTTAAAACAATACTGAATTAAAAATATTTCGTGCGTTAAGCACATGAAATATTTTTAAGCACATGAAATATTTTTAATTCTGTATTGTCTAAAAAAAGCCTGTGAAAGAGAGAGAATACACTTACAATTAGTATGTACTAAGAAGTCAAAGGATGTGCGAAATTATTTCTAAAAACTTACACCTCTCTCACAAACTGTGAACATGCATTACTACGTATTTATAGAAGATTTACACAACTTTTATTAGTTAACAAAACAACACAGGATCCAACTTTCAGGGCTTCAAAGCTTTGTGTGTTACAAAAATTACAAAATAGTAATTCAGACATTGGTACTAAAATAAACAAATCCATGCCGATCTAATAGAGAGAGGTGTGAATAATGCAACAGTTCAGTTTCAAGTATGACTGCAGAGCCTCTTGTCACTGAACAATGAATGCTTCAAATGCTAAGGGTATATAATATTGTACAGACATCTTAACTTGCTCATCATGTGACTGTATATTATATTCTAAACCATTTCCTTATCTGTATATTTGACTAGACTTTCGGCCGAGGAGAAGAGAAAAAGGATAAAATCAACCTTTAACAAGCACACAATAACACTTGCACAAACATACCTGTAAAAACATCAACAACAGCAAACAAACGAACGAGCAAAACAAATAACTTCTATCTTAAATCCATCTACTTCATTTGGGAAAACGCAGTATCCAAGACAAAATACTTTAGGAGAGCATTCCGATAACTAGCCTACACAAACACATCACAGCACAGACTGGAGACAAGCAAGCCCGGCAACTTCCCGGGACAACATTCACGGCATAGCTAGCAACCGATATTCACAGCCATCGCCATGGGACTGAGCTCTGCAGGCATCTTACCAATGGCTACCACAGTGAAGACACAACAACCAAACAAGGGAAAGGGGACCAATGCTGATAAACAGCCCTGTCGCAGTGCAAGCAGTAATTAACAGGGGCAAACCATTGGTGATTTTTTTTAAATCCACTAGAGAACAGAAAGGCAGACAGAGGAGGAAGATAAGCAAAACTCTCAATAAAACATTATCCAACTTTCTATTTAAATGAGAGGTTACCAAGCAATTACTGAACCACGACCAATTCCTCCGCCTCCAATGAAGCCATCATCCTCACTCCATACGTCAGCAAAACAACAACTACAGACACAATTTATCCATGATGTCACCTTAACCACCAATCGCCTTGGAAATAGAGTGTGAAGTTGCTTGCAGCCAGCTTTCCCACTGGAAGGTCTTTGGAGCACGACAATGTCAGCACAACACCTCCAGCACAAAATAATGTCACACGCTAAGGCAGAAGTGAGTATTAAAAAAAACTGCTGGTATTAAAAAAAAAATGTGGCCATAAGTACATTCAAATACATGTACAAGTATAATATCAGACATAATTCAAGGACACTTTTCACCAGAGACATGTTTACCATAGTAGTGTTACAATAGACTTCAGTATTGCATGCATACAATATATTAAACTAATAGCAAACTTTCACGTTCTAACTGCCAATATTGTAAATTAAAACTTAACCTGATGTTTCAACTTCTTGCCGAAGTCTTCTGCAGGGGTCAACACGAAGTCAAAACGTCACATTAAATTTTAATTAACAATATTGGCTGTTAGAACGAGAAAAAAATTAGCTATTATTATAATTATTTCAGCCGAGAATGACTGAATCATATTTAAACTGTACTAATAAACCAAGTCGGCCAGACCGGAGCTTCTGAGCGGCCATCCCCTTCAATACAGTACAATGCCTCTGTTAATTGAATTACTGCTACACGACCTATGTTAGCAATGATGTGGAGGTAAAGAACAAGTAGACTAGAATGTTTGGCTACAAATCCTACATGGACTGAATGTCTAGGATACACACCTCCACCCAGAAACGAAAGGTGGGAGTCGGAGGAGGGGGGGGGGGGGGGGGGGGGGGGGAGTGGGTGGGGATACGAAACTCTAGTCACAGAGGAAGAGTGAGTGTGAGGGAGGGAGGGAGAATGTGGATGTGGCAGAGCGGGAGGGGCTTTGAACTAAGTTCGAAGTATACAGAACTTAGCGGCTACCCAAAAGGAGAAAAATTGACTTTTTATGTTGGAAGATGATTTTTGACACAAATGGATATTTAAAAAGTGAAAAATATGAAAATCCTAGCTTCTCCTCCACCCCATTCTATCTATTTACATATGCATCATTTACTCCATCACCACACAAGCTCAATCCACGGGCATGCCCAGTACATTATCACACCTTGAAGCCAGCACACAAGAATGAGAAGCACGGCTTCAAGGCTATTTAGCCACACGATCTGTAGGGGAGAGAGCACAGAGCAACCATGCAGATGGATCATGGCTTGGGAAGATGAAGAGCATTCTTTGCACGATAATTAATTTTGGTATTCCCGGCACTCTGGCAAATTACGCAGCCATGGCAACAGCAATGATAAAGAGAAGCAATTTAGTTTAAAGAAAGGGTTGAGAATATATTCAGAATATACCAACAGCAAAAAAAAAAAAAAAAAAAAAAAAAAAAAAAAAAGCTGTAAGTTAAGTGATGATATCAAACTTATACAGTGCGTAGCAGACACTACTACATTGACAATACTATATCCACCACTTTTATCGGGGAAAATAACAAATAAACACAGAAACCGTACCATACCGGTAGCTCTACACCGTGGCAATACATTACCACTAAATAATACCAAAACTCTTACCAACTCACAACAACCTTACGACAACCCAGGGCTGGTTTCATTTTCCAATGACATAATACAAAGGAAACAGTAACACACACGAGCACACGTGTACACGCTCAATCCCAAAAACAACAACACCCACCTGCTAGTGTGGATTGCCTAAAGGCAAGATGAGCCGGTCAGGTACACACGCACACACACACACACTCAGACGTGAGGCAATGGTGGGCATCAAAGGGACCCTCATTTATACTCCAAAAGGAAACTTACTCCCTAGAGTTTAAAGACCATCAATCGTCTTGTCATCTCTCATCGATGTACACGGACGACAGCAGAGGCACGCGTCCCACAGATGTACGCACACGTCCCACAGATGTACGCACGCGTGCTCAAAATGAATACCATTTCTAAGCTGATTTAGTCTATTAGAAAGTGGAAAGACAGTAGCAAGCATACCGTCTTCCATACCATACAACAGAAAATTCACAGCTATGTAGGCAAAGAGTGTTTGGAATTACACATAGTCTAGAGCTATATCTTTCATTAAGACTGGCCTTGTACTGAATATTGTCTGATTCACACATAACCTTTATATTAAAAAAAAAAAAGTCCACACTCTGTCCTTTCATAATGCCCTGTTTCACTCAGTCATTTAAATGAGCTAATCAGTATGATTTTGCAGGAATGGCAAATTTGTATACTTCGGGTAAAGGATAAAGGAGTTGCGAAATAAAAGTACGTTGATTGTGTTAGATAAGCAACACATACATACATACACGCTTTGTTAGTGATGGTGCATACTGAATGAATGACATTAGGGCAATTTTTTAATTTTTTTCCTATACGCTATGGTTATTAAGACAAACTCAATTGTTGAAACGGATGAACACGTTTTTTAATTTTGTTTTGGTATCAGCAAGCGATCCATTGCCATAATTAATTCCTAAAATCATAATATAAATGTTGGCTTTGATGTGGCCGAGATAAACACCTTGATGATTAGGAAACAACTCCACTGCACATGCTCAGATAACAACTACAATGTGAGGAATTAAACCATCTGATAAGTTTGAAAACGAGAATTTTGACCTATGCAGCAAAATGCGTGTAATCAAAAATTTCAATGCTTGCAAAGGTCAAGTACACATGTGATCTGAAAAAAAATTAAAATTTTTTTAATTTTTTAAAATTAAAATTTAAAAAAAATTAAAATTTTTTTAAGCAAGATAAAAGGCATTTATATGTTCGCTATTTAGAAAGACAGCACGTGAAGTAGTCGGTTCACGCTCATTACCACGCCCAGTGACAGCCTCTATATCTCGACATTCCTGCATGACTCGGTATGCAGCAATGCAAGGTGATCAATTATAAACTCTGAGGCCTTCTATTTCAACTTGTCACTTTGAACTTATATAAGACACTCTGACAGAGCCAAAGAAAAAGAAAGCACAAACTGCCGTAACATGCAGCTAGGTCTGGTTAGTTTTGTAATCAGAGTAACAGAAATTGGCACATTGTTGATGTTCTGAAGCTTTGTAAGGACTTATAACTAATGGATGCAGAGAGAATTGGGATATTAGAATATTAAAACTTATCACCATGTTGATGGTTTTTACATGCATATAATATAAAGAAGCACCAAAGTGTGAACCTTTAGGTGCTACTATATGCTAGCTAATACAAAATCATCTCGAACCAAAAGAATAATTTATTTGGTTCTTCCTAATCAGGAATCAATATAGCTCAAGTAATACAATAGATGTAAATGTTGTCTTCATAAGAAAAGAAGCTAAGCATGAAAGAGACACTCACTGGTATATAGTTTCAACACCCAACTCGAATTCCAGCATTAGGTCCGTTTCAGAAACCCCAGCGAGAAAAGAAATATTAAAACCCTAATTACCGTATGCATAATTAAAACTTCTCTACTAGCCCTGCAAGAGTATGGATGATCACCAGTTAACATGGCCTGTAATTGGGACATTAAAATCACAACAAGCTGCTCCTCACAAATATGAGAAAGTGATTCTGCAAAAGACTGTGTTTATCCAACCACGAGAAGGAATTCAAAGTATTGAATTACCGTATCAATTGCTTACGATGATACGCAAAACTTTAAATTTTTATAGACGTTCCATATGCACATACATCTATAAAGTCATTTCAATGATACGTTTATATCACATGCATATTCCTGTAATATTCAATTACGTAAATGGACAAGATCTCTTTCATTAAGCTTCGTAATACACACAAATGAAGCACCAAAGAAACCCCAGAGTTATTTTGATCCTTACCGGACAAATACCAAGTCCTTACACACGCACGCACACACTCATAATACAACAATAAGTGATACCTTCAAGAGGTTTCATCTCGGACATGTTTTTGAACTGTAGCAGTGACCCCAAGTCGCATAGCAGATGTCACACTCGACATTTACCAAACGAGTCCCGTCAAAAATGAGTCTCAAAAGTTTCACAGAAACACAGAGAACTAATGCAACCAGACAGAGATTGGACGATAAACACGTAACAAAGTATATTTGGGACTCTAGTTCACCAATGCACACACACGCACGTTCAGAGACGCCGCAAAACCCAATGTTGATTGTTTTATGTGCCTCGAGTAAGGAAGACGGAGAGGTGCGATAAGGTGACAAACTTACTACTCTTTATCGCGCCTTAAGTGAAAACACTGACCGTAATCTACACCGGGGAACATTGCTTAGTAAACGACGCTTCAACAAATTATATGACCTCCAATACCGAATGAGTAAGAACTGCAGAAGTTTAGGAATTTAATAATAAGCAGTTGTTCTCAGTGTTAGATGCCAATATGCATATGTTTCATTAAAACTTAACCCGATGTTTTGACCTCATTGACTCCTAAAGAATTCGGCAAGAAGTCAAAATGTGGGGAGTTTTAATTAAACATACTTTGGCTGTTAAAAACTGAAAAAATTCAGCCGAGAATGACTGAATGAAAGTTGAGAAGTAGCAGAGCAATGCAATATTTCAAAAGAATAAGGAAACCACTTTCAAAGTTTATGAGCCGGTAAAGGGATAAGTAAATCGTGCACATCTAATGATGTCCCGATGAAATGCCAGACTATATTGCAAGTCAATTCTTTCAAAAACATCATAAAAAATAAAAATAAGTAATTTTATCATGAAATTTGCTTTAGAGTTCCACACACAATTCTGTATGTGCTTATACAATATTTATAAAAAACAAAAAAACAAAAACAAGTTTGTCAGAATGACAAATTTAGCTTTTGAATCACATATGTAAACACAAGCATTCTAAACAAAAAAAAATGTTTTTTTCCTAAAATCCCTCATCAACTTGTACTTTTTCCCCAAGGGCAAATTTCACAGAATTGAAGTGCTCAAGGCTACAAGGCTATCACATTTCAAAGGCTATAAGAGCTACCTCTAGACCACCTCAAAGCTCAACCTTATTGGGTGGGAGAGAGAGAGGGAGGGAAATGACTTTGAAAAGAAAAAGTTAAAAGTCTCAATTCGCACAGAAGAAAGTATTGCCTTCAGCGATAGAGATGCCAAGAGAATGGATGTAAACAATTTGTCATCTGCAGAACACATTTCATTTATTCAAATACATGTAAAGAGACTAACAGCTCAAAACCCCGTATACACACACTCACTACTGACCCAGTCATCCTCGGCTTACACAACTCTATTTTAAATATTCTAGGAACATGGCTTAAAATGGCCGTGTTTGAACAGGGGAAGATAGCATCTGTATATCGATAATTCGATTTTGGGTGTTAGGGAGATTCAGAAACGATTCAATGGTAATTTATCGGCAACTCGAAGGGAGCTGTTACCTCTACCCACGTACCCGACAAAATAAAATATAGAAATTAAAGCAGTTAAAATAATTGAGCGTGAGGGATGGAGTGTGAATATAACACAGTAGAGAAGAGGGAGGGAGGGATTAGTAGGTCATAGTTATGATGGGCAAAACAAAACTATGACAGGAGTGCGCGGAATCCTGTGTCAACATCGTGCCCCAACTCACACCTCCTCTACCAACACATTATAACAACTTGTTATCATTAGAAGGATCATGTCCCAGAGCTGCTGTACGCAGGACGACAGAGGAGGAGAAGAATTCCAAGATGCCCTCTCTCACTCAGTGACCATCTGCTTATCTATCTAGGAAAACAAGTCTTGCCAAACGCTTCGTGCCATTTTCCTTTAATAGGATCAAGTGGGAACAATGAACCAATCGATAAAAATGAGAGAATTTCAGAATCAAATATAATAATAATAATAATAATAATAATAATAACAATTTACAAAAATGTGACCTAAGCCTCCCTCTCTCTCCCAAGTAAATATACACTTTGTACTTTTTCTTTTTTTGGATGCATCTCGAGCAAGTTCTAGTGACGAATAAGTTGTCAAGAAATGATCAGACGTTTCCGTCATGTATTATAGTAATTAATAACCAAACATTAGTATCTTGAAACCAGAAGCCACATACATTCGAACCTCTCTTATCTGGACAGTGTGGGGCCAAGGGGTGTCCGTAACTCAGAAATACGCATTCAAATATCATTCACTGTAGCTTAAGAACTGTCCAGAGTCTAACCTCACTAACTTTCCTTTCTTAATTTCCGCTATCATTATCTCAAGCTTTCTTGCTAGAGTTAAAATACTATGCTTGCGTTTAAGTGCCGCAACCTTGCTTTCATGCCCTCTAGTCGTTAAGAACTAGTGGGCCCACTGAACTACGTAGCTAGCAGTGATACTGCCTGTCAACGAGTTCTATGAAGAACAAGCAGTAGATGCACTAACTGCCTCTTGATTTCCATGTTCTATCTCTTCAACACCGCAATCAAATTCTCAAAGTAACACATGAAAAAATTTACACAATTTTATTCATTGATTTCTTGGATTGATAGTTTATTAACTGTCAGTCACTGGAGTCTGGTAGACAGAGGTGTCCGTAACTTAGAAGAACGGATAAGAGAGGTTCGAGTGTAGTTGAAACAGCTGGTACGAAATCACAACAATAAGGCAGGAGAAATAATTCATAGAGCAGTTCTCTCACCTGAAAGTTCCAAGGACATCTGTGCTTACACAAGTACGAAGAGAAGCTTGTTTTGCTTTTTTTTACAAGAATGGAATTTTTGGGAGGGGAGATTTACTTTCAATCAAATTGTTGTGTGGTACATATAATACTTACGTACGTACGAACGCACAGACATATATTCCTATATTCACACGAATGTCAAAAATTCAGGAGAGAGGGAGGGAGACCAGCCACAAAAAAGTTTCAAGAATAAACTGCTCTCTCGCTCACTCAATTCCGTTCTCCCCTCCTCCCACCCTCCTTAGAGTACATACACACACGTACACACAATGTCTACATTGTACATGCACTCACACCAGCGCTATCACGCACAGACACCACACAATCACTACCCGTCTGCAAGAATGGCAACTTACAAACTGTGAGACAACAAATCAAATAAAGAAATTTGCCGACACGGCAAATACACGGTCACTTGGCCCAACTCATAAAATGGAGTATTCAATATTATAGCAATATCAAATATACGACAGATGGAACAAGCTCTAGGAGGACCGTATCGCCTAGGCATCGCCGAAATAATTCAAAGATCAAAAGAACCAGTATTAATAGCGTGACTATCTATTAACACTTCCCAAGAGTGAGGCCTAAACATCCAAAACATACAACTTCTACTTGGACCCGCATCCCAGGGGCACAATTACACCATAGTGAGAGATAGTCACAGCAACTCCAAGCTAGTTTCAAGAAGGAGTATGCTTTGATCAGATACGCTGACATTTTAAATCCTTCGGGGAGAACAATAAAAGGCACCAAATCACAATATCTCCTGCCTTGCTCACCAAACTAGTTACATAATCTATTGTGCCATTGGACAACGTTCGCAAGAGTGCCCACTGACTACTGACTGGATCTTGTTGTTGGCAGTAGGAATGCATGCTGTCTTGCTGGTTGCTGTGCTTTTTGTTAAGACAACTTCTGGCTGTTGTTTTATTGTTTAGAAACTTCATGTTATCCAGTGAAGGTACCTGTTGGACGCTAAGTAAAATAACTGCTTTGAATATTAGCTTCAATACTTGAACTGAATGGACGAGTTTACAATACTATGCAAGATAGAGACCTGACCACATAAGGGAAAAATTTCCAGAAAGTTAACTATAGAGGGAAGGTAGAGCATGAAGGCTGCACCAGCTTGAACTCCATGGCTACCTTCTTATCACATATACACTTCTATCCAAAAGAATGCTTTGCCACTGTAAAGTAAAGGGTCTTCAAACCGATATTTATCGTAACAAATTAAGAATTAGAAACACAATTATCTTGCAAACGTCTCACACAATTACAAGCGACAGTAATTTAATCACAACCGCCTTGCATCGCTAAGGAGTTATGGCTACAGAGGAAATCTCGATAAAACCAACACACACGCATACTACACTCAAAACAACAACAGCCCCGTCCTCAGAATCAATAGATAGAACTAACCACCATTGCAACCGGTAAAGGTAAAAAAAATTCAGATCCCTGAAAGTTGTTAAATATTTGTCACTAGGAGGAAGTGAAAGGAACTACTAATGGTCAACAGGTTGAGCTGCTAATTACTCCTAAGCAGCTGGCAGTGAAGTGTGAATTAGGTTTAATCAAGTGGGATTGGCCAAGTGCCAACACAAACTCTTGGGAGAGGTCCACACCAAAAATCGGTTTAACTTAAGTTAACCCACTCCTGGTTTTATCAAGAGCGACTGAACTGGATAGAATAAAAAAATTACAAAGTTTTTTACCCCACTAATTTTATATGAGCACACTGATGGGCAGATATGTTTTTGACAAATACTTGAATCTAAGAAAATGGCTAGGTAACCTTATAAATGAGCTAGGAACACTGCAATCCCTGCAGGATCAAAGCCTGAAGGGCCTTTGATGAAGCCTTAGGAAAAGGCCAGTTTTCAATTGCACAGTTAGCATATTCCATTCAATAGCTAGTCTAGAAGGTCACCTTACAGCATAGCCAGAACACTTAACCATACCAGTACCCAGAAGTAACAAGAGGGGGAAAAAAAAAGAAAAGAAAAAAGAAAAAAAAAAGAAGATAATTCAGAATGCAGTAACTTATATAATTGTACTTCAGATGGATAAGCAGTGGGTTAGTTCTCCTCAGCTAGTTAACTTGTTCCGTCTAGCAAAAATATTGTATAATAAACTCCAGCTAAAACACTAGTTAGGAACCAGCATAATCCTGTGACAATCAGAGTCGCAAATTACGTGCCCCAAAAGAAGAAATTATTCAATGACTCGGTGATGTTAAAAAATGTGTAAGGATACCCTAATTATTATATTCACTACAATAGCTTGCTATTCAAAATTTACTGAGGGATTCAGAGAAGTACATAGCTGGGGAAAAAAAATCTTTTGTGCCAGGAAACCTTATATCTAATGCAAGCTATAAATAAAGCTATTCAAATCATTCTGTTCAGAATAACAACATCAGGGCTACATTGGGAAAAAGACTGACCTTGTCGTAATTGCTAGCAAGAATAAGCTATACAGCTTCAACCACAAAGTCGAAGTAACTCACTTACCAGTAATCCTATTATTGAATGGAACTTCTTATTCTCCTGCAATAGAACTATAGTCTTGTTCACAATAAATTGCTACAACAATAAATGTAGCACTTTTCTTTCTTTACAGCCGGAGCTCAGGACGGACCGAGCTACGTCGTAGTAGCGAGAAAACGACGGCAGCAAACACTCTCCCCAGCCAATGCAAGGCGAGCTAATAATTGCCGCTGATAAACAGGATAAGAAAAAGGCGCCCCATTTGCGCATTCCCCTTCCTGCGGTTTAGTTCCGTTCCTAAATGTATGTATTGGAATGAAAGTTTCGCATTGTAAACGTCATGAGTTGCACGTGACCTTATATGGCAAACCGATCAGCTACGAGAGAGAGTCGTCAAAAAAGGTAACACTGGGGCATGCGCACTAACTGAATAGGGTTGTCCTTCTGTGGAAAACAGATCAGCGGGTGTTTAGGTGGCCACCATTTTGTGTTGTTTGGCTGAGATTTTGCGCTTCTCTACTTGTGTGGTGGGCAATCTCCCGGCTTAGAAACCGAGTAAGAAGATGACGGGACGACAGCCGGCTGCCGTGATTGACAATGGAACTGGGTGAGTGTAACTTGAGGACATACAGTTGGTGCAGTCTTGTGGGTCAAGCCAAGTATACGGGGACGGGTCTAGAGTTTACTCTACGGGCATATAGCTAGCACTCTTTATCTGTATGATATACATAAGCTAGAGAGTGTATGAACTCCCGAAAACTTGAATACTAACCTAGAAACATGAATTCTGTGACACACAGTACCTTAGATTAGGAGGACTTCTTTATTGTCACTTTATGTTTTAGGTACACTAAGATCGGATATGCTGGGAATACGGAGCCACAGTTCATCTTTCCATCAGGTATGTGCGTGCTCATTGTAGGTACAAGTATAGTTAATTTAGGGGAAAGGTTAGTGTAAATGTACGTACGAGCAGACAAAGTTATCCAAGAAATATTGATGAACTCTTGCCAAGCTTGAGCTGTAATAGGCGTTTGCAATATTTCATTCACATGAACAAGGAGTTGTGACCATATTGTTCGAGTTCTCGCTAACTACTCTTTGGTTGGTACCTCTGCCATGACCTATTATAAAATGAAAAGTGAAAATGGTATGGATAATTGTAAATTTCCTTCATTTTGATATCTAACACATGAAATAATACTCAAGAATAAAAGCGTTTCATCAAGAAAACCAAATTGTGGTTAGTGTGCCTGAGACCCTTAATGAAACCACAGTCCCAGTAAGGTTCAAAGCAACTGAAGACAAGTTTTGCCAGTTTTTTAATACCATTGGCAATCACTACTGAGATTGTAAGGCAAGGACATTGTCATGAAGTTAATGAGTGTATTACCCTTTATTGAGTTCACCGAATGTGCATCTGGGAAGGTATACTTCATTTCTTTTTGTTTAACATTGAAACTGTGAAACCTCAGAAAGCACTGGCACAAGTTTACTGCCACTATTCATGGTGGGTTACAGCCATGTAAAGGCTGGAAGAGGTTTGTTTATACTTACACATAGCTTGCCAAGGCCAGGAGATGTGTCAATACCATATATGGTAGGGAAGGCAATGATAGAGTTTGGTGGGAACAAGTGTGGTTATTGTGCCGGTAATTGTTGAGTGCTCCTACCAGTCATCAACATAGGGAAGGAAAGCGTTACTATTTGTGTAACTCAGTCAGTTTTCTATTCACAGCACACATTCTATTGCTAGATAGTTATTTTTCCTTAAAAAGAATAGGTGGATTGCTATGTTGAGTAACTTTCTTCACAAACTTTAAAATAAGCCTCTTGGTTATATTTTTGAATATATTTGAGAGGTATGCCTAGCGAGTGACATTATTGGCTTGATTGACTGAGACTCATGTAAACTACAGGCCAGCATGGTGTTGGTAGAGCATTGATTAACATTGCTATATAATGGCATAGAGTGTAGTGTACCATGTAATATGGTAATGTTTCTTCTTTAAGTGGAACAAAAAGTGTTGATTGAAGGTTACTTATGTTTTTGTTTTTATTTTTTTATTTTTTGTTGTTTTTGTTGTTTTCAGCCATTGCAATCAAGGAGTCTGCACATGTGGGAGACACTAATGCGAGAAGAGTAGCCAAAGGCATTGATGACTTGGGTAAGACGTGGTGTGTGTGTATGCGTGTGCATTAGCTATAACAGAACGATGTGTGTTTTAATTAATGTTGCTATTACTGAGTGAGTGTCAGTTATTCAAAGTGGTAATTTGGGAGAAATGTACGTTGTTTAGAGACTTAATAACTTAGATGGTTAACACTTCCATTAGTGGAACTAACTGAAGTCCAAGAAAGGTAATGGTGTAGTAGACCTTTTAAAGTGGTTAAATGTCTTAAGGCTTGCTCAAGAGTCTGGCAATGAGAGGTCCACGTGTATGTACGTCCTCCAGAGGATCTTTATAGCTGTGCAGTGAGAGAATGCCATGGCTATCATGGGCTGCACCAACTAAATGTTTTGTTTTATTACATCATAGTTATTAGTAACATTTGGACTTATTGATTTCTACTGTGACTGAGTCACAATGTAACAGTTATATATATATATATATATATATATATATTAATATTATTATAACATTAGCTTTATAGTCCAAGGTTTTATTTTATTTATTTATTTTTTTAACTACATTTTTTAAACTACTTTTTTTGTTGTTGTTGTTTTGTTTTGTTTTTTCCCTTCCCTTTTCTCTCCTATTAACTTCTGGGCACTATGTGTGTGTGTGTGTGTGTGTGTTCATACATTGTTGGTCCCACATTGGTAGTAGTAGAGTTGTTTGTAAGAGGAAGAGCCATCTGTGTTTTCTTCCTTCAATGAAAACTGGTTCCCATCCACCAGTACACACACACACACACACACACACACACACACACACAAATACAAGCACACACAAATACAAGCACAGTGTTTTGAAAACGTTTCTCTTACCTTCTAGCATGGAATTCAAGTTTTCAATCAATATAGAATCTTAATTTCCTTAAAAATAGAGTTACACACAACCTTATCGGTATTTCCTTTTTTTTTTAGTTCCATAAATCAAATTATCCGAAATAAACTTGAGGTTTTAGAAATTCTCAATAAGGAGGACATAGTTAGTAGACTGTGTTTTGACGTAATAAAAGTATAATACAGTGAACACAGTGGTATACACTTGGACTCAGAAAGTGTGAAGTACAATGGCGTAAAATTGAGAAGATTTTCCTTGACAAAATATCGCCTTAAGCCACATCCTGTTTACTCTAATGCATTTCCTATGTGGCAAACAGTATTAGGCCCTGTTCAGTGCATAGTAATACTGAAGTGCTCATTTAGCTGTCTTCCTGGCGCACTATCAATACTTTCTTTTCGAATGCGTAAGTATGTATGTATGTGACTGTTTTCTGTGAATAAATGTATTTCCAACAGTGCCGGCAAGCACTGACCAAGTGTTGCTAGTGTGTTGAAGAATTGTCAAGTCTCCCCCTATCTTTGGCATTGTCAAAAGACTTATCCTACATATACCTTCATAGCATCACTGGCTAATAATTCTATTTTTTAATACTCCAAAACCATTATTAATTTAGTATAGAGGTCTTTATTGAATGGTTGAATTGCTAAGCTTTTTCTCTTTGTCTAGCAAATGTATATGTATTGTTTTGATTGTTGTTGCTTAGTGTCTGGGTGTGTTTATTGTACATATGTGTGCATTATCCTTTTTAGGCATATTTTGTGCTATTACTTGGTACACATATTTTACACCTTTGAAAGGCGGTCTTACATGGTGTCGTAGGTTTCTCTACATTCCATGTATCCAGATATTTCTTAGTTCATACTTGGGCTGTTTTCTCACGCTATCAAAGGTCCACTTATTGCAGAGGCTCCAGCATTCATTAACTGCGTAGCGTGTTGTTTAGCAAGCTTTTACAGAAGCACTAGCAAGTTCTAAAAGTGATTGAAGTTGACCTGCACTGTTTGAAGTGGCTGGGTTTAGGAATTGTGAGCCCTGTGTGGAGTGAGAAGAAGATTAAAGGAACAAAAGCATATTAAAGGACACAATGAATGTGTCTAAACAATCTTCAGCTCAGTTCCAATCATTTTCTTTGAAGTTTCTGACGAGTGAATTCTTGTATTGTTATACTATTGGTACCAAATTTGCTTCTTTGTCCACTAGTTGAGGCAGTTAAATTAAAACTGGAGTAGTAAGTTTGAGTTTATATCGAATTCAGGATAACAAATACGTATTTTATTTTTATTTTTTTATTTTTTCATTATTGTTTTGTTATTATTGTCATTATCATCATTATTAGTATTGTTTCCATCTTTTCCTTTGAAATACCAATTGATTCATATGACTGTCTTAGATTTCTACATTGGCGATGAGGCAGATAAGGTTGGCTATGCCTGCAAGTATCCCATTCGTCACGGCGTGGTGGAAGACTGGGACCTCATGGAGAGGTTCTGGGAGCAGTGCATCTTCAAATACCTGAGGGCGGAGCCTGAGGACCACTACTTCCTGCTGACAGAGCCTCCTCTCAACACTCCTGAGAACAGAGAATACACTGCCGAGATCATGTTCGAGACTTTCAATGTTCCAGGACTTTACATCGCTGTGCAGGTGAGCTATTTCTCTGTATATTTGTTTTTATTCATTTGCATCTTTATTTTTTAAGTGTGTTCATTCATGCATTGATTTTTACATTCATTCTTACTTTCATACATTCATTCATAGATTCATTCGTGCTTTCATGGATGAGACCAGTGGTATAGGCTGGCATAATCAGTTAAATTAATGTTGTCATGATAGCGTTGTGTTTGTGGAGAGGGGGGAATGTCAAACTGTAGAATTAGTGGTTGAGCTTAAGAATGTGACACGTTGACTTTCCCTTTTCAGTTCCAAAACACCAACGTATCCCCAACTTCATTCTGCCCATGTCATTAGTTGCATCGTGGATGCAGTATTTGAGCTTCCTTCTGTATCTGTACCAGATAAGCCATCTGTATAAAGTGGTGGGCCATGTAACTGTGGTAGTGTCATATTAGTAGTGATTTAGAAACAGCTGTTGGAGTTGTGTTGTTGGTGCTGCTGGTAGAGCTAGTTCACATGCTCTAACCCTTACTTGCCATTTTTATCTGTGCTGCAACATTTCTATTTTTATTTATTTATTTTGTGATACGAACTTCTTTTTTTTTCTTTTTTCTTTTTTTTTCTTTTTCTTGTTTTTCTTTTTCTTTTTCTTTTCTTTTTTTTCTTTTTTTTTTTCCCCTAGAAAATTTGCCTTGGTAGTATTATGTGAAGTGTTCCTACAGTGCTTTAGTTTGTTTTGTTTGTTTGTTTTCCTTTAATTTTTTATTTTGTTGTTGTTGTTGTTTTGTTAGTTTGTTTTCCTTTATTTTTTTTTTTGTTTTTTTTTTGTTTTTTTTTTCTTTTTGTGAGCTTTTAGATAAAGCATAATTTTTATTTTTCTCATGAAGACATATGATTTGGCACTATTCCTCATGTACATGTAGGCTGTGCTGGCTCTGGCTGCTTCATGGACTTCCCGGCAAGTTGGCGAGCGAACCTTGACTGGCACAGTCGTTGACTCTGGAGATGGTGTCACTCACGTCATCCCTGTGGTGAGCACTAATTAATTTTTTTTTGGAATATTATTAGTTGTGGATTTCATTTTACACGTTATCTAAAATTGTATTTCAAAAAATGGTATTCAGAAGACATATTGTTGGATTCATTAATCTGATTAAAATACAGTTGTAATTGGTTATGAATTAATTTAATTATCACGAAATAACTAATTTCAATACAGTGGTATAGATAATTTTCTTTGCACATTCACTTTAACTGTGGTTTAGAATGGGGTTTGCCCAGGTAGTCCTTCTAGCCACTGGTGAGAGTAACATTAGTGAGCTAGCCAGGTGTGGACGGATGGGTTGAGGTCTCTAGCAATGTTTGGCATGGGTTGTATTTGAGATTATGTAAATGTTCATATTGAGGAAACCGGTTGCTTTCAGTGTGGTAGTGGTTGTGGTGTGTAGACACCTGCTGATGGCTTATTCCCACTGAAGCTGAAGCTGGAGTGGCTATAGGAAAACCTCGTGCCACGTACAATGACAGCTTTCACTTGCTGGCATGATATTATTGATATCCTAATAATTATATCAATAATACTGAACAATATTCAGTTGTTGTTTTTTAATTTTTTAATTTATTTTATTTTATTTTTTTGTTTTCTTTGTTTTGTTTTACAGCCAATATGATGTAAACATAATCTGATGATTAGACTATACACAGGGCTATAATTATATAGCAGTTTTTCCGGCCAATATTATGTCTAATTATCAGCCCAATAGGTTAAGTTTTAATTAAACATGCTGGTTGTTAAAACTGGATTATGATTTATGAATTCAGCCTAGAATGACCTAGTCAATGCTGCAATTATCATTAAGCCAGATAGTATTCCATTAGTTTTTACTGAACTCCACTTTTCCCGAAAGTTTTTGTTTTACCCTTTGTTAACCAATATTTCTCCTTTTACTTAAAGCAATATGTCACTGAAAATAACAACCTTTTTTAAATTTTTTATTTTTAAATTTATTTATTTATATTTCTCCCCTTCCTTTTATTTATCATACTTAGGCTGAAGGCTACGTCATTGGTAGTTGCATCAAGCACATTCCTATTGCCGGCCGAGACATTACGTACTTCATCCAGCAACTCCTCAGAGAGAGAGAGTCCGGTATCCCACCGGAGCAGTCCCTGGAGACAGCCAAGGCTATCAAGGAGAAGTTTGGCTACATCTGTCCTGACGTGGCCAAGGAGTTCAACAAGTATGACACTCAGTCAGATAAGTGGTTCAAGGTGTTTGAGGGGATCAATGCCATCACAAAGAAGGTGAGGGAGGAGAGAGTGTGTAGGACAAAAAAAAAAGGCAAATTAGATAGCGGGTCTTTTTGTCGATATGCTGATGTGTCGAAGACTGGTGGTTAGTTCGGTTTTACTGTACACGTTTCTTCTTTCAAGTTAAATTTAGAAGCCTTATAGGGCAAGGATTTAGAAGGTGAGGAAAGAGAGAGAGTAGGACAAAAAAAAAAGAAGCTAAATAGATGGTGGGTCTTTTTCTCAATAGGCTGAAGTGTGGGAGACTGGTGTATTAGATTCTTTGGTATCATTTATACTGTATAAGTCCGTTCTTCCAAGCAAATTTAGAAGCCTTATTGGTCAAGGATTTAGTGTCATGAAAACAATGAAGTTATGAGGCCTTTCTTACATGTTTCTTGTCAACAAAGTCATTCATTGCTTGTCTCATACTAGGAGGACAGTGTCTGTGCTTGTCTCAAGCTACACTCTGCCCGTTAATTTTCCATGCACTGTATGCAGTGATAGTTTCAGTGTTACTGCTTTAGACTTTGGAATCCATTGATCCATAGCAATATTTTCTCGTGGCAAATTTCTCTAGTGTGTGCGTGTGTGAGGGGGGGGGGGGCTGAGGTAGAGGGGGCGTGAATGAACTAACGAGGTTCATGTTGCCAATGTAAGTTGAAACTATTGTCTATTCACTGTTAGTCAATTTTGTGCAAAGTTTTTGATTTCTAATCTTTTGAGTAGATAGAATGATTTGGATTAAAAACAAGGCTGCTATTATCAATGGTTTTATGTGTTCCTACCTTTCAGATTATATATCGCTACAGAGGAGGGGGGGGGGGTGTTAATTAACTACTAAGTTGACCTAGAAGGGTGCTATATAAGTGTTTGTATATATGTGTGCTTGCACTATCAACTTCACTGTGAATCAGTTAATAATTACTCCATATTTATTCTTTAGCCCTACAATGTTGATGTCGGGTACGAGCGTTTCCTTGGTCCCGAGATCTTCTTCCACCCGGAGTTCTGCAATCCGGACTTCACCACGCCCATCTCTGAGGTGGTGGACACTGTCATTCAGAACTGTCCCATTGACGTCAGGAGACCTCTCTACAAGGTAACATAAGGGATGGTCTGTTGGATGTTATATAATACTGGAAAGTATTAGTGATACAATGGAAGAAAGTGTTGTTGTATTTGTTAGTAATTTGTTGGGTTATTATTATTATTATTATTATTTATTTATTTTTTATTATTATTATTATATTTTTTTTCTTGGGGGAGGTTTTTTTTGTTTGTTGAGACCATTCTTTTTTATTTCATTATTGTTATAAATTTTGTGCTGTGTGTGTGCGTTAGAATGTGGTATTGTCCGGAGGGTCTACCATGTTCAAGGACTTTGGCCGTCGTCTACAGAGAGATCTGAAGCGTACGGTTGAGGCCAGATTGGATATGAGCTTCCAACTCAGCGGAGGAAAACTGAAGGTACGCCAAGACGTTATTTACATAGGATTAATTTAAAATACTCTTGAATTATTAGCACTATTAAAATAGTACTTTTTTTCTGTGCATATGGTATATATATTTATTAGTTTATTTCTACATTGGACTGACTGTGAGGAGTTTGTAGTAAAGTGTTACCTTTGATTTTGTTGTTGTTTATTTGTTTACAGCCCAAGCCTATTGATGTCAGTGTGATAACCCATCACATGCAGCGCTATGCTGTATGGTTTGGAGGCAGCATGTTGGCCAGCACGGTAAGGGGTCATCATCTCTTATGTTAGCCGAGTTAGAGTATGTGGAAATATATTACTGTATGGCAGTGTGTATGTGTGTGTGTGTGTGGAAATAATTTTAAGTACTTACTTCCATCATTTTACCTGAATCGTGGAAGTTCAGTTATAATTTTATTTCTAAATATATGTGTGTAGCCTGAATTCTATGAAGTATGTCATACAAAGAAAGATTATGAAGAACATGGACCAAGTATATGTCGCCACAACCCCGTATTTGGAACCATGTCCTAACTGGAATAGGAATGGAAACTTTGTACACTTTTTTCAGGAGGGTTGGGCATGACCTTGGGGGGGAGTTCAGCTTTGATGCCTTTCAATGCAGTTCTTTGTTATTTTTGAGATTTATTTAGTTCAATTATTGCTTGTTGTTTTTTTTTTGGACTATTTTATGTAGCTGTATGTGCACTTTTTCTTATTTTGGATAGTCTCATCTTTTTTCTTTTTTTTTCTGTGTGCTTTAATTTTTTTTTTTTAGATAATATAATAAATGTTGTGTGTTCATTACAATGAGGTTAAGTGTGAATGCATAATTGGTTGGTGTGTGAGATAGCTACTAAGAAAGGAGTAGGCTTGACAGTAAGACTTCTGTTGGGAACTACTTGGGACCAGGTCTTTTGTCGGAGGAAGAGACAGCAAACCAGAAAGGGGTGGGGCTGAACTTTCCCAAATTGGCAACTTTATTGGTACAGCATAAAATTACAATAATAGCTCAAACCCTTCTTTTCTGCAGTTTGCAAACCTGTCTTTAACAAAGTGATTAACCATGGTGCTAGCAGAAAGTTTGTTGTATTTAGTAATTTCTCGTTAGAAGCTCGCTATCAGATGTTCCACTGTACAGAGTTTTGAACCAACTGGGTGAAATGTATGACTAAAATAAGATGGGCTGGCAGAAGAAAGAGTGAACTGTTACTTTGATGTGTGTTACCTGATCAGCTGGACGGAAAACAAACAAAAAAAGCTGGAGTTAGCTATAATGTAACTAGTAATAATAATGAAGAAATGGTTTGTGAAGTTGAGCTAAGTTTGAACTGGAGATGATTGTGTCAGATTACTGCTGCTAAGCTTATATGATCATAAATGTTTTTCAGCTATATCTGTGAATGACCTAAACTTCGTGGAATCCGCTATCTATCAGCATGCTGTTTTAAATTTTATGATTATCTTCATGTGATAATGCAATTACATTAATAATAGCAAGTAGTATGTACAACTTTCATGGTCAAATGAAATGAGCTAGCTATTATATTGCTTGAGGGAACTGCTCTGTATAGCTTGTAGAGACTATTTCTATTTCAATACTAATTAACTGTGATTGGTTCAGATTGTCTTTTAGTTTCTGCAGAATGGACTCAAATAGTTTACAGTATTCTGTGTTAATGTGATTTCCATGCATAAATTACTATAATTGGTTTTAGAGAAGTTCGTTTTTGTAGTTTTATCTACCATATGGAGTAAAGTTTGAGATACATTGCAGTTATGCACATCTAGCTAGCTACTGATGATTTTCCCAGTATTATAAATACTCGACTATTATAAGTGTATTGCAACCCTGTAAACATTTGACTGACTCAAACAACTTGTTAACTCCCATGATTTCTCATTAACAATATACATACATTCATTCACAAAACACGCTGTCACTTCTATCACCTCCATCAAATGAAAGTATACTGTAATTGCCAATTGTTCTAGCAAGTTGATAAAAAAGAATAGAGCATGCAAGAAGTGAGCAGCATTCAGAGCCGTAAGCAGCATTTCTGTGACAAAGAGTATCATTAGGAAAAAAATTGCATTAAATGTATCTAACAGTTTGTGGAGCCTCTAACAATAAATCTATTCTACGGTATGCTTTTTATCTATAATATAAAATTGCTCCATTGTTTATATTATAATTTCAACATATTCCACATCCTTGTCAAGCGTGTGTATTCCATAAGCATCATTACTTTCTAAATTTGCCACTTCTTCAATCTCTGCAGCTTCTGTCGTTCCATATGCTGAGTTTGCAGAAGTTATAATACTTGATTGAGTTTGAGAATTTGATGTTCCATATGCTGCATTAGTAGTAGTAAGAATATCAAATTGAGTTGATGTTTCTAAATAAAGTAAAAACAAAACAAAACAACAACAACAAACAACAACAAAACAATAATAATGAAGCACCAAAGGTGCAAACCCTCAGCGCTACTAAACACTACCTAGCTATTACAATAATAATCTCAGACCAAAAGAACAAGCAACCTATTAGCTATTTTAATCAGGCTTCAATATAGCTCAGGAGATGAAAATGGTACACGGAAACCATGTCTTCATAAGAGAAGACAGGCAGGAAACACTCACCTGTATACATTTTCAATGCGAAACTTCACGTAATTACGACGTGATGGTAGGAGGCGTTACCCACAAAAGCTTGTACCTACGTGAAGCTGAAATCTTTGCATTTTATCAACAATTAGCCTGAAATAAAAAAAAGTAGCACAATGAAAGGTCCTAAATCAGTTCGCATACGTGCTGAGGGCTAGCTACTCTTTAGTGTTAAATTGGTTCTAACCACCACATCCTAACAGCTAAGTTAGGATAGATTCCCAGCATCAGTGTAGCTACATAAAAATTACAAATAAGTCTTGATGTGTGACACAACATGTTATGTTTCAGTTTAGACTGTTGACCAAAATTTAGCCAAAGACTATCAATGAATAACACATTACAATCAATTGTGTACAGGAAACTTTGTACAAGAAGGAAATGAGTATGTGGCCACCTTTCTCATGTGTGAATACGAGACAGGTAGCTAGCATTATTGCTGCAATAAGAATAAATGCAGGCGGAGAGCATGTGCAAATTGTTGATCACGCGTTGGTCACGTGATGCAGTTTGGGGTATTGATTCTAAATGATAAATAGTCATTCTGATTAAGTTCATATCTAACTCAATGGTTAATTGTCAGTAATCTCTAAAATCAGAGCATGACAGACAGAAAGACAGGCAAACAGTCAGGATATACTACACTAACCCTCTGACGCTTGCGTGCTGAGGGTTAATAAGGTGTAATAATCATATTCAATGAAACACAAGTATCAAACACAGTCTCCACAGCTAAACTGCATTGAATAGGAATCTAGTGGCTGTATGAAGCGAAAGTGAAAATGATAGCAGTTCCAGTATAATTCTATTGCACCTGGATATATATAATACAGTCGGACCTCGTTCAACGGACCTTCCGAAAAATGGACAACCACGATACAGCGACAAACACAAAACTACGGATGGATTTCCTATTGAAAATTGTGTATGGAGCTTCCGAGATGCGGACCTTCCAAGTTCCGGACAACGGACAGAACAGAATTCCCATTGTTGTTACACCATACAAAAAGTGCTTCACTTAATGGACATTCATTGACACATATCAAAATTTAATACAGTTCAGACAATGTGTATTTCTAACCAGTCACTCGTAGCCAGACTTTTACCAATCGCTAAAGCGGGAAAGGAGTGGATAGCTACCTAGGGCAAGTTGTGCTTACAACGTACTCGGTGTGCATAATATAAGTGTGATATTTTAGCGACCCCTTGCTCTAACTTCCCGAATGAAATTCAGTTATTCACGTACTTTTAACCTCCGTCAAATAGCTCCATATATGACTGAGATAGGGAATCCAGCTTTTTTATCAACAGGGAGAAGATGATAATGATGGTGATGACCCATTTTGAAGAGCTACAAAGAAGCAATTGGAAAATGTAAGCTCATATTTGGAGCATCATGACCATATAAAGAAGCCAGAGAGTAAGGAACAACTATAAACAGTATTGTGAACTTAAAAAAAAATTTTCATTGTTAAAACAGACTAATTGATGTGATTTTTTTTTTGTTAAAAAAGCCAGTATACTATGTTCTATTATTTTATTTATTTATTTTTCACTCAATTCATATAATCTAATACACTTTGTACAATTAAATATCAGATAAGCAGTCAAAGTGATGGTTTCCGAGAAGGGACAGCTTCTCAACAATGGACAAAACTGGCGTTCCCATTTTGTCCTTTATTTGGAAGTTCGACTGTATATAATAACAATAAAGAGCACCCGCAAGCACTTTAAGGCATGCATGCTTTGCTTGAAACGTAAATATACGTTAACATGTTGCGTTAACTAAGGCACTCAAAAATCTAAAATTGCTATAGAAAAATATGAAAATGGCACCTACAATCCTACAAGTTGTGACAAATTCTGAGAACTACAAAATACAATATAATTCTTGCTACATAAAATGCTTCATAGATTCCATAACAACTGCTAATTCAATAGACTATGAAAAATGTAAAATATTCCAGCCTCTCCGTAATTTGTTTGAAGGTGGCAAAAAGGGAACGAAATGCACTTATCTTGTTGTTGTTGTTTTGGAATTACCCTCACTGCATTATCTGGACATTTCCCCCCTAAAAACTACAATATTCACTCTTTTCATTTGGTCTTTTAGCTACTCAAAAAAAGTAACTATGGCATAAAAATAGTTAAACCATGGCAACTCTTGGAATTATCGCTAGATAACTCCTCAAACCCACGGTTTCACTTCTACTTATTATGTATGTATCAATTTCTCTGGTTTATATTAAAGTATAATATTCATTGAAGCAATAGAAGTCATAAAATTCAAACTGTGATGGTCCCCCCTGCATAATATCAGCCACTCATTGTATTACCAAATACATAATGATGGTCAGCATCTAATGTGTACATATTCCTATGCTAGTAGTAGCTAACTCATAGTAGCTCTATCTAGAACCTATGTCATGACTACAGTGCACAGCAAGAACTAATTATTACATCTACAAGATTGGTAAAGTTAGGATAAGAAGAATTGAGCTAGACTGACTGACAACAACAAAGAACGCAACAAAAGTAAGTACCACTTGTTATTTTGAAAGTTATTAAATGGCATGAAAGCACTTATCTTGTTGTTGGTGTTTTGGAATTACCCTCACTACATTATCTGGACATTTCCCTCCCTCAAAACTACAATATTCACTCTTTTCATTTGGTCTTTTAGCTACTCAAAAAAAGTAACTATGGCATAAAAATAGTAAGATAAGTGCATTTCATCTGATATATATATGCTATATGTTTACAAAATACTTTACAAAAATAACACAAAGTGAAAAGTGTCCATTTACAACCATTACAAAATCTGTAAACAGTCTTGATAATTACAGTTAACAAAGAATTTACAAGGCTGTAGAGGTTAACAAATTGATTAACAACACATTATACACTAATTTACAGTGTTTGTTATGGTTGTCAATGGACACTTTTCTCAGGCAGTGTAATTTTGCTAACCTAAAATAATTCCAGCAAATATTTTTAACTTGCAAAGTTTAGCCAACTCACGATTGAAAGAGGTTTTGTTCTTCTTGAGGCAGAGTCCAATAATGAATATGGTAAGGATTAGAATGATCACAGCAAACACTGCTGCTATACCAACCAACATATACACCCACAAACTGAGAGATACTCTTCCCCCTGGAGACTGTATGGAGACAGTAGTTGTCATATCCACTGAGAAGATGTTGTCTGTAGTGGGAGATGTAGCTAGCACAGAGGATAGAACAGCAGGAGGAGAAGATGTGGAATGACCAGACTGGGAGGTTGATGTTGGAGTAACTGTAGATGATGGTACAAATACAGTAGAGGAAGAAATACTTCCAGCACACCTTGTAGAAGCCTGAGTAAAATCTTCTAATCCCATACCACCACTACTATCTCCACAAGGATTTAAATTGAAAACAGAGTCACTGGCTGTAAAAGTCAAAGCGTTGCTAGGAGTCAATGATGACGTGGCTCCATCTCCTTGTGCCTGACAGTAATATCTCCCTGCATGAATGGGGTCTGAGAATCGTCCAAGAGTTATAGTAGAAGTTAGTTCTATCAGTTCTCCATTCATTACAGTCTGATTCTGAGATGCAATACTAACAAGTGGTGGGAAGGTATTCATGTTTATTGGTACAGTGTTTCCTCCAGTGTTAGCGAAGAACCATACTATGTCTAGTCTAGGACCTGCAGAAACTGGGGCCTGTACCACACACTGCAGGGCAAACATGTTTGCCCCAACGAAGGGGTTACACTGGACAGAAGAGACAGGCTCCCTCATATACCAGATATCACATGCTGGAAAATAATAGCTAAATATTATATATCAATTTATCTTCTGCAGTCTTAACTTACCTTTAGTAGCTGCTATTAATAGTACTAGTAATCTATTTTTTCTCATTTTTGGTTCTATCTAGCTATATATGGTGTCAAGCGCTGGATCGTCCAATTCGTCCAACAGGCATCAGTTTTCCTATAGAAAGGAGGCTGGGCAACCCAAACTCGAGCGAGCTAGAGCTGCAGTGGACCACATCCGCTCGCAAGACAGAGATCACTTAAGCAGATCACGCTATGCGCATGCGTGAACTTCGCCCAACCTGTGTGGATTAGCCCAAGCAGAACACTAATAGCATGATTCATATATTTTGGGTTGATTTTAGTTGCCTCTGTCTCAATTATTCTACTAGTTCTGGGGGAGAGTATTTAATAATAGAAAATAAGTGTGAGCTATTAAAAAAAAGCTAATATACAAGAACAATCTTTATTATTCTATTAGTGATTTTATTAGCAATACAAGGTCACACACCCTGATAAAGAAGATAATTGCATTACAGTAGTAAATAGCTATAGATAATAGCTTTAATAGCCATTGAATTTTTAGGTTGTCACCTCTCTTACATCTCACTTTGTACTCACTTGTGTCTTTCTACCAAAACATTATGCTGAGTGCATCAAATACTTAGAAGTAACATAGGTAGTTATAAGTGCACCATCTGCTCAAAGAATAGACAGCTTCCAAGATAGTTTGCAACTCAGATTTCATATACATTTAGTATACAATATGGCCAGGACAATAAATTCCCTTAAAAGTGTTGAAGTCATATTAGCTAATTATTCAAGTATTCTTTATGGTACGTTTTTCACTCTTTATTTGACAATAATCATTAGCTATAAATAGTATCAGTATTTCTAATTAAAATTCAATTGCAGAGACTTTAGCTCTTATCACTACTTAATCTAATACTAATGGGTGCTTTAGAATAGCACAAATGAGGATTGAGCTACATTAATTACATTAATCTGCTGTAGCTGGCTGAGCACTACTGAGGGACTATCATGTAATTGAATGTGTAGCGATGCTGACTTCTAACAAAGTTAAAAAAAAGAAGTATGAATAGGAATTGGGCGTTGTGTACCATGCTCAAATATTTTATAATAATTGTTGTTTATTCCACAAGTAAAATTGACTGCTCATGTAAAAATTGACTGCTCATGACGTAAGGACTTCATTGACTGTAGTTTGATGATGTAGCTACACACCTAAAAAAAAATTGATGTAGATATTTCCGAATGATTTACAAAATACTTCTAATGCAATCAAGTATATAATATAAAACTTCCAGATAAATAAAAAATGAATGGGATATAACATCATAACACTATCATGATTACATTTGTCATGACGGTATATATTTTTCCATATGTGTTCACTAATATTTATATTATTTTGACTTTGTAAGCTCCCTTCCTTTCCCCAGGATAGAATACTTTAAGCTTACCATACCACCCATACTTGTTAACTAATACTGCCTTAGGTAAGTCCCTACTACTACCTTAAATAAATAATAATAAAAGCCGAAACAAACAAAAAAGAAGAGTTAAGTGCCTGTGCTGCCCAATGCTGAGATGTCTTTTCCCCAATCCACTGGCGCACAAAGCCAATTGTAGCTGGAAATCTATCTCATACATCTTTGCTCTGATGTTGGAGGCACATGGACTTCGATTCAATCTTACCAAAGGTTTCAATGGTTATTGGAGTGAAACATGGCCAGGAGGAAGACTTTTGGTACTTGCCACATTTCCTTTCTGCTGCTTCAGCATGAGGTTGTAGGATTCTCATTGTACTACCAAAATTGTGATGGTCAGCACAATAGCTACCAGTGGTTGTGTAGTATCTCGCAGGCTCTACTATAGAACCTATTCATGACTACTGCACAGCTACAAGAGAGGGGTGGAGTTATGACACAGGATGAAGAGAGCTAGTCTTACTAGTCTTTTCAAAAATAAACTTCTTGATTTGATCATAAAAAAATAGCGAACTTCCCAAGGCAGAGTCCAGGAGAGTGTGGTTAGTACTAGGATGATCATAAGCAAATACTGCTGCTATGCCAACGGACACATACACCAACACATTGAGAGATACTTGACCTTATGGATACTGTGTGGGAATTGTAGTGGTTAGGTACATTAGGTCAGTAGTGGGAGCTGTGTAGATAGCATAGAATGAAGTTGAAATAACTGTGATTATGTGCACTTTACTAGAATATGATAATAATACTATTTTTCTAAGTAATACTGGGCTATTAAGTATTAATATTGAATTAATTCAACTAACAATGTGTCGATTCTCTAGCAACACATTATACTAAGCTCTACAGCACTATATGAAATTTTCGATGGTATAATATTGTTTCATTGTTTATATATTTATTTCAGCATATTCCACTTCATTGTCAAGCGTGTGTATTCCATGGGCATCGTTACTTTCTAAATTTGCCACTCCTTCAATCTCTGCAGCTTCTGTTATTCCATATGCTGAGTTTGCAGAAGTTATTCCATATGCTGCATTAGCAGTTGTGAGAATATCAAGCTGGGTGGAAGTTTCTAAATAAAGAAAACAACATTAATAATTAGAAGTATTCTCTTTTTCTCTTTTTGTCAAAGCTAGTGTAGCTATTTTAGAGGTAGCTAATTTAAGAATAAATTAAAAAAATACTTTGTTTTGGGAGAGTGCACCACCCACAAATACTCATTCCAGTATTATTGGCCACTGACAATCCCCACAATGACATGTACTTAGTAGAACTCCTAGAAGTTAGTATAGAGACCAAGCAGTAGTGTACATATGAATTGCAAATAATGGATTTACATGGACACCGTAACAAAATTAGAAAATCCCAATAAATTCATTTATTTGTCACTGCTATGTTCTAGCTGTTGCTGTTAGGTTGTCTGATACCATAAGAATGCAGAAGGAAGAGGTAAGTATAACCATCTCAAAGCATTATATTTATGGTATGAACAGGTAGGATTATTGCTGCAACAAGAACAGGTTGTTATAGCTACATTCAATAAACTGCATTGAATCAGACTTTGAGGTTGTACTGAAGCAAAAGTGAAAATGATAGCATTCTCAACCACAGTTTTATTAATCCGTACTGCATCATCATAGTAAACATAATTAACTGCAACCAAAAGCACCAAAAAGCAGTTTAAAGTGTGCACTGCTTGAATATACGTGGATGATGTGTCAAGTTGTGTTAAGTTGCTGAAATCCAAACTTGTTTACCTGCCATAGAAAAATTATGAAAATAGCACATACCATCCCACACCACAAGTCCTGAGGACTACAAAATATAACTTTATTTACATGTTTCAGAAAAGCCCACTCTTCATCATGACTATACTAAGCTGCACCACGCGTGGCACATCCTAGAGATGCGTGCATGATTATTAATAAGGAGTATATACATTCCGTTTTACTATAGTCATTGTATTATAAAGTATTATAAAGAGAGGCTGGAATCTCTCACATTTTTCATTGCCTATTGAATTTGTATGTACTAGGAGAATCTAGTAGAGTGGCTATGGTCTGACCGAATTATGGAGTAGTGGCTGCCTAACTAGCTAGCTACCACTTCATTGTTGAGCCAGGGGCGATATAGTTGTGGCAACATTAGCTATCTATAGAGAATAGAAATTATACATCCTAGGGAAGGCCATAGAAAGTGATAAGGCAACAACTACTTTAGATGCAACAATCTCAAGTAGGCTGGGTTGCTACTGGAAACTTTTGAAAATGAAATAAACTGAAAAAGGCATATTTCTTAGAATTCCAAACTTATGCTAAAATGGCAAATATAGCAAAACTGAAAACATTGGCAAATATGAAGACTTATTTATTTTAACTGTGTGCTTATTTATTAAAACAATAAATGTCAAGCCAACTTCTCTTTAGCCATTGAATCAAGGAAACTACTAATAATATACATTAAAAAAATGTGATTATCATCCGAACTAGACAGCATTCCTCCTGTTAAGGGGTCATAACTTCCTGAGGTGGAGGTTGGCATAGGGTTGAAGGACTCGAGCCACCACAAGCTATTCCTAGTTTCAGCAAGTTTACACCCCGCGGCTAGTGTGAGGTGAGTAACCAGTGGCTTTGCTGGTATGGTAGATCTCTCCCTCATCAACAAGCCACAAGCAGGTAACACGGTCTGCTTCTGCTAGGTTTAACTTTAAGATGAACTAATTTTGGCAGGCAATTCACAGCACATATATAGGGGATGACATGATATAAGGTAAAGTCACATATATGGTAAGATATGGTAAGGTGAGTAAACATGATGCTCGTTTATTGTTTGCCGGATACTTCCACTTGTTCAGGTAGCTAGACCTGAACACCTTCCATGTAATATTTATGTCATTAATTATGTCTAGTGGAAATTGAGTTTGCCTCATGCTTCAAATATTGAGGTTGTGAAAGTATTGCTGATCTCTCACTATCAGTATACCTCGAATTTCTGAAAAGTCCATTTAATAAAACATCTTTTAAATCTAAATTCATGCATGTGGGCTCAGGGATCTTCTATATTACTTTGTTTACCAAAAGTACCTCTAGTATAATCTTCAGAATTTCATGAAGTTCACTCCTGGCAGTTACTTCTAAAGTCTACTAACTTAAACTTATTATAAATATTCAAAATGAAACTTGTTGCCTGTGGAACTCAATAATGTATTTCCTTCGTTTGAAATGCGCATACAATAAGAAAAGGTATAGACCTCATGATTTGGACGGAATCAGAAACTCCAAACCTTTTCAAACATTTTCTTGTGATAGCTAATAAGACTGTCATCTTTGAAACGTAGAACTACACCATTTACTTACACAAGAACACATTAAATAGCTTTGTATACTAAACATTATTCAGCAATAGCTATTATTCGTATGATTAAAAAGTAGGCGGAAATGCATTTTGAAACTGGAATATTAAAGCAGGAGTCTCAAAGTGGAGACCACAAAAGGTACATCATTGCCTTTGGTTGAAAAGTGAAATAGAAGAATTAGATTACAAAGGAGAAAAGGGAGTGTGGCCACATACTTACATATTATAGTATTACGCTTATTTAATATATAGCTATCTCATCCAATTACATAATTACCCTATTACAACCGCTACAATTATTAATAATACAATACACATATAAACACATTAAGTACATTTTCAAAATACTCTTTTCTTGATCTAGTTATATGTGAGTATATGTTATCCAATAGTCTTATGATTGAAGGAACACAAGTCGTAAAATCCGAACCATGATTGCCATCTTGGATAGTAGGCATCTCCTTTAAACTATCAAAATAGTGATGCTTGCCATGTGATGTGTATTGTTCCCTCGTATTAGCAGTGGTTTTATAGTAGCTCTCTTTAGAACCTATGGCTGATGTGCATTGTACACTACAAGAATGGTGCAGTAAAGCAGGATGATATGAGTTAGTCTGACTGAATAGTTTAGATAATAAGAATAATACAAGCACCACTTACTTTCCATCAAAGTTACCAGATGTCAGGAGAAGAATTATTTGATTTTTTTTCATGTATGCATAATAATGTCCACAAAAATTCATAATAATAGAATTTTATCTAATAAAATTTCTTGAAAATTTAGCCAACTCACGCTTGAAGGAGTCTGTAGTTTTGTTCTTCTTGAGGCAGAGTCCAATATAGAGTATGGTGAGGACTAGGATGATCATAGCAAACACTGCAGCTACACCAATTAACACATACACCCACAAACTGAGAGACAGTCTTCCCCCTGGAGACTGTATGGAGACAGTAGTTGTCATATCCATTGAGAAGATGTTGTCGGTAGTGGGAGATGTAGCTAGCACAGAGGATAGAACAGCAGGAGGAGAAGATGTGGAGTGACCAGACTGGGAGGTTGATGTTGGAGTAACTGTAGATGATGGTACAAATACAGTAGAGGAAGAAATACTTCCAGCACACCTTGTAGAAGCCTGAGTAAAATCTTCTAATCCCATACCACCACTACTATCTCCACAAGGATTTAAATTGAAGACAGAGTCACTGGCTGTAAAAGTCAAAGCGTTGCTAGGAGTCAATGATGACGTGGCTCCATCTACTTGTGCCTGACAGTAATATCTCCCTGCATGAATGGGGTCTGAGAATCGGCCAAGAGTTATAGTACAAGTTAGTTCTATCAGTTCTCCATTCATTACAGTCTGATTCTGAGATGCAATACTAAGAAGTGGTGGGAAGGTATTCATGTTTATTGGTACAGTGTTTCCTCCAGTGTTAGCGAAGAACCATACTATGTCTAGTCTAGGACCTGCAGAAACTGGGGCCTGTACCACACACTGCAGGTCAAACATGGATGCCCCACTGAAGGGGTTACACTGGACAGTAGAGACAGGTTCCCTCATATACCAGATATCACATGCTGGAAAATAATAGCTAAATATTATATACCAATTTATCTTCTGCAGTCTTAACTTACCTTTAGTAGCTGCTATTAATTGGCGAGCGAGCGTAGCGAGCGAGACACTTACAGGGGTAACACAATCGAAAATCGGGGATGTTTGTTTGTATATATGTTTGGACGTACGTATGTCATTTTGTACTTTGACCCTCGCGTTTTTGTGTTAGTTATGTGGTCGACCCCGTCCCAAATTGCACTAAACAGAATCCTCCGGTTTATCGATCAGTACCCGTATCACCCTAGAAATTGAATTGTTTACCGTTTTGAATTCTTTTACGGGTGCAGTTAAAACTTGAAAACTTAAGGGACTTCCATTTCTATTCGAGTTAGTGGCGGTGGTAAGTCAATACGCTCTTTGTCATGGTTATAAGCCGTGCGCAACAGTATTTACTAGAAAATACATTGTCCACTTACTGCAAGGTAAGTCTGTGTAGGTGCATGCCCTGTTGTGTCAAAGCATTGTGTGTTACAACCACTACTTAGCTAAACAATGTCACAGAGAAAACTTTTAAATAACGTGTACTGTTTTGTTGTTGTTTTTTACCTTCAATTCAAGCAGTTGCAGAGAGTTGATGGCACTGAAATCCCTTTACCGTGTATGCTAAATTAAAAAACTGGACCTTATTTTCAGTAGCTTCAGTGTTAGAAGTCAAAATCATTCATATAAAAATAGTATAGTCTTTAGGCTCGCTCGCCATTTGTGCTCAAGCACATCACTAGTTTATTTGTATATATGTATGGACGTATGTATGTCATTTTGTACTTTGACCCTCGCGTTTTTGTGTTAGTTATGTGGTCGACCCCGTCCCAAATTGCACTAAACAGAATCCTCTGGGTTTATCGTCAGTACCCGTATCACCCTAGAAATTGAATTGTTTACCGTTTTGAATTCTTTTGCGGGTGCAGTTCAAGGGACTTCCATTTCTATTCGAGTTAGTGGCGGTGGTAAGTCAATGCGCTCTTTGTCATGGTTATAAGCGTGCGCAACAGTATTTACTTGAAAATACATTGTCCACTAGACTACTGCGAAGGTAAGTCTGTGTAGGTGCATGTCCAGTTGTGTCAAAGCATTGTGTGTTACAACCACTACTTAGCTAAAGAATATCACAAAGAAAACTTTTAAATAACGTGTATTGTTTTGTTTTTTTTGTTTTCCTTCCAAGCAGTTGCAGAGAGTTGTTACTATGGCACTGAAATCCCTTTACCTTGTATGCTAAATTTAAAAACTGGACCTTATTTTCAGTAGCTTCAGTGTTAGAAGTCAAAATCATCCATATAAAAATAGTATAGTCTTTAGGCTCGCTCGCCATTTGTGCTCAAGCACATCACTAGTAGTACTAGTAAACTATTCTTTCTCATTTTTGGTTCTATCATATATGATGTCAAGCGCTGGACCGTCCAACTCGTCCTACAGACATCAGTTTTCTTATAGAAGGAGGCTGCACAACCCAAACTCGAGCGAGCTAGAGCTGCAGGAATTAGGTTGGGCAGTTACGGGTCTAGCGTTAGTTGGACCACATCCGCTCGCAAGACAGATCACTTCAAGCAGATCACGCTATGCGCGTGAACTTCGCCCAACCGGTGCGCGGATTTAGCCCAAGCTACGTGATTTAGCCCAACCTGAGCACTGTCTCAATTGTTCTACTAGTTCTGGAGGAGAAGATTTAACAAAAGTGTGAGTTATTAAAAAAAAGCTAGTAATAGGATTAGATATACAAGGATTATTTATTTGTATTATTAGTGATTTTATTAGCAATAGAGCGTTTTCACCGTGAAGTCAACAATCAAGTGCGCTTCCGATGGTGGTGTACAGCTAACAAATGTAAACGATGGTGATGTGTGTAGTAGTCGGCTGTTCTAAGCGATCAGGGAGAGATAGAGACGTCTCTTTTTTCAGAATTCCCAAGGTTGTAAGCGGGAAAGGCCCACAGAATCTGTTGGAGCTCAGTAAGAAGCGTAGGGCTGGCTACTTGGCTGCTATTTCCAGAATAGGGGTGACAGATAAGATTAGAACAATGATAGGATCTGTTCCAAACATTTTATTTCGGGGAAACCAGCCGATTTGGAAGATGAAACAAATCCTGACTGGCTTCCTACATTGAATCTTGGATATCAAAAACACACTGATAGTCAAGGGAAAACTGAGAGATGGAGCAGAAGAAGAGCAAGAGAAACAGCTAAAGAAGAAGAAAGAGATAACTGTGTTGAATTAAAAGAGACTTTAAGCCCTCCTAAAGATCAAGACAGTGATAACATCAATAATTTGAAGGACTGCAGTACTCAAACAGAGCTAACTTCAAGCTTGGTAAGTCTAGATACAATCATAATGGCTATTAGATTTAATTTGTTTTTATAGATTGCTACGATGCAAACTAAACTCAACAACTGTTATGAAAGTATTAGTAAGCTCAAATGTAACTCTCCATTTAGTCCAGAGTCTCTCCAAAGCAGCGATTATGTCCAATTTTGTACTGGTCTTCCTAACTTTAAAGTTCTTAATGCTGTGTTTGATTATGTTGTACCACCAAAGAGTAATGCTGCAAAAAAATCCTACCAAGTTGGACAGTTTCCAGGAGTTTATAATTGCTTTAGCCAAGCTATGCTTGGACAGTCCATTGCAAGAATTTGCGTATCGGTTCCGTATATCTACAGCAACAGTATCGAGAATTATTTGAAGTGGCTTACCATGCTGGATATCAAGCTAAAACCCTTGATTAAGTGGCCGGACCGTGCAATGTTGTGGACATCAACACCTGCCTGCTACAGAGCTTCTTTTGGCAAGAAAGTAGTTGTTATTCTGGACTGCTTTGAGATATTTATAGAGCGACCGTCTAATCTATTGGCCAGAGCGAGCACTAAACATCATAACACTGTGAAAGTGTTGATCGGTATTGCACCACAAGGTGTAGTTTCTTTTGTCTCTGATACAAGGGGAGGTAGAGTCAGTGATAAATATCTTACCGATCACTGTGGCATATTGAACTATCTCCTTCCTAGTGATGTTGTTTTGGCTGATTGGGGTTTCGACATTGCAGAATCTGTCGGTGTTATGCAAGCCAAATTGCACATTCCATCCTTTACTAAAGAAAAAGATCAGTTGTCTGCTCTGGAGGTGGAAGACACTCGTAGTATAGCAAATGTCAGAATTCACGTTGAACATGTTATTGGGGCTGTTCGTCAAAAGTATACTATTTTAAAGGGAACTTTGCCGATTGATTTTATGATCAAAAGAGACCAAGAAGATATCCCCCTTGTTGATCGTATAGTGCGTGTCTGTTGTGCTCTCTATAACATCTGTGATTCTGTAGTACCATTTGATTAACTTTTTTGGTTATATTATTATTACCTAGCTACTTAGTTGTGTGTCACCTTCTAAATTCTAGTTTTTCAATTTAATTATTAATAATTATAAAAAAATTATAATCACATAAAATAAGATTTCCACAGTGATACATTTACAGCAGTTTTTCTTTTGATTTTCCTTTTGACTTGAACTCGGGTAGCTTTCTGCATGTAGGGCAATACCATTTTACTTTGGGAACAATCTTAATCTTTAAACATCTGGTGTGGAACCATTCAATAGTACAGTTTGAATTGTCACATCCAATCATTTCATCTCCTTCACGCTCATGCTCTTTACAATAGCAGTATGTTAAACATTGGTCACAGTCCTTCGAACTTTTAGATTTGGATGGGCCTGGTAGTGTAGAGGAAGAAGAAGTAAAAGCTCTCGTGTACCAGTGCCCCAGCAATTCAGGCAAAATACAAATCTTAAAAAACATCAATACACTTGGTCAAACATTGAGTCCAAAGATCTCGATCTGCCTTAATACGTTCACAAAATATTTCTGGCTCTTTGTTGTCAGGAAAAGTACACAAAACAAAATCACAATATTCCACACCACATACAAAAATCTGGGTTTGGACCTGATAATAATAAGAATGTCTATGGTCTCATCTCAAAGTATTATCTGGGTCTTTCTTCAAGCAAATTTTTTTATCATTGCGGAATCATAAATACTGTGACAGTAACAACATTTAGCTTCAACAACTCCTTTTGAGCAGCTTGCACAGCAGACAATTCCATCGGGAGAGGCTCCAATGTGTGTCCATAATGGATTGATGACCAATCCACTATCGTTGACTTCAAAATTGTTATGAATTTTTATCATTTTTTTCCTGTACAAATCACGTGCAGTTTTTTCATGCTTACATCCCCAGGATGTCACTTTAGTACTAAACTTAAAAGCTTCTGGGTAGCAAATGCATTGTATTAAACTCTGAGAGGGATTGGCACAATCTGTATGACAAACAGACTTCATTTTTGAAGCAGTAACCCTGCCAGCTCTGTACGTAAACCAAAGTTTTGAATGACTCTGTTCTTTAGTAGACTTCTCAATAGCTGCTACCATTTCAAGAGTTAACTCAATGGTAACTTTAGAACAAGCCTCCAACAAAGTAATATAGTTATACTGTAGGTATTCTTTTTTATACAGCTCTGTTAAAGAAACTGGAAATTCTGGAAGGTCACTTTGGTTTATAATTTTCAGCATATGGAGTAGTTATAGATAGTATGGCTGGTTTTGTTCCACATTCACTAAGTTTGCTGTAAAAGCAGTTTATATATGGTAGTAGTTTCAGGTGAGTCAATGATAGGTGTTCTTCTTATTCGTTTAGAAGGATTAGAAGGAGGAGTTATTTCCAAATCATCAATCTTTTTTTTCTTCCCTTTAGCTGATGTAAAATCCAAATCTTTAATTGGGCAGTATGGTATATTTTTTTGGTACGATGGAATAATCCACTTGCATTGTTCTTGAGTGCATGTTATCTTCCCACTAAGTCTAGTGGATGTTTCTATGTAAAATAGAACAGAGGCAACATGAGTACAAACCTCACCAAGACCTGCCAAACAGGTACAGTGCGTGCAACAGATTTCATCATTTTGCTCACAAATAATCCAACACGACAAAGGTGTTGCGTTGCAGGGCTGGGAATGCCTCACCTAAACATAAGCAAATAAAGAATGCCAAGAAAGTTACAAAAAGAAAGAAAAAAACTTACCCTTCCAGTAATGACTGATTTTCCATTATTAATCCATGCAGATACTTCTTTTACCTAGCCACTTACAAACTGATTGTAAGCCTCCATGGATTTATGTGCTTTAAATTGCTTTGCAGTTACAAAACTGGTCTGCAAACCAAGTATGACACAAGGTCTGTAGCTTCAATGGGAGGAAGAGGTTGTTTCTCAATTCCAGAACTCCCCAAGAGGAAAGGATCTTGTCCATTTATTAAAGTTAACTTCTCCGCATACCGCAATTTCTCTGCTCCTGCCAACTTTAGCGCGTAAGGGGAGAGTATTCTATGGCTTCTGCCATACCATGGCGGCTTCGGCGAGTTGTACACCACCACGTGGAGTGACGTCATTATTCGTCACGGTGAAAACGCTCTATACAAGATCACACACACTGATAAAAAGGATAATTGCATTACAGTAGTAAATAGCAACAGGTAATAGTCTTAATAGCCATTAAATTTTTAGGTTGTCATCTCTCTTACATCTCAATTTGTACTCACTTGTGTCTTTCTACCAAAGCATTATGCTGAGTGCATCAAATACTTTGAAGTAGCAGAGGTAGTTATACGTGCACCTTCTGCTCAAAGAATAGACAGCTTCCAAGATACTTTGCAACTCAGATTTCATATACATTTAGTATACAATATGGCCAGGACAATAAATTCCCTTAAAAGTGTTCACAGGGTGAAAAGAGTCAATTTACAACCATGACAAAATCCGTAAACTGTCTTGGTAATTAGAGTTAACAAAAAATTTACAAGACTGTAGAGGTTAACAAACTAGTTATCAATACATTATACACTAATTTCCGATTTTGTTTTGGTTGTCAATGGACATTTTTCAGGCAGTGGCTGAAGTCATATTAGCTAATTATTCAAGTATTTTTTATGGTACATTTTTTCACTCTTTATTTGACAATAATATTTATAGCTCAATAGCTATAAATAGTTTTAGTATTCCTAACTTAAAATTCAATTGCAGAGATTTCAGCTCTTATCACTACTCAATTTAATACTAATGGGTGCCTTAGAATTGCACAAATGAGGATTGAGCTACATTAATTACATTAATCTACTGTAGCTAGCTGAGCACCACTGGGGACTATCATGTAATTGATTATAATGGAAGTCTTAAATGTGTAGCGATGCTGACTTCTTACAAAGTTAAAAAAAATGAAGTAAGAACAGGAATTGGGCATTGTGTACTATGCTCAAATATTTTACGATACAAAAAATTGCTGTTTATTCTACAAGTAAAATTGACTGCTCATATAAAAATTGACTGCTCATGACATAAGGACTTCATTGACTGTAGTTTGATGTAGCTACACACCTAAAAAAATGTTGATGTCGATATTTCTGACTGATTCACAAAATACTTGTAATGGAACCAAGTATATACTATAAAAATTCCAGATAAATAAAAAAATGAATGGGATACAACATCGTAACAAATATCATGACTACATTTTTCCTGACGGTATATATGTTTCCATAATGTATTCACTAATATTTACATTTTTTGACTTTGTAAGCTCCCTTCCTTTCCCCAGGATAGAATACTTTATGCTTATCATACCACCCATGCTTGTTAACTAATTACTGCGTTAGGTAAGTCCCTACTACTATTTTAAATAAATAATAATAAAAGCCGAAACAAACCAAAAAAAGAGTTAAGTGCCTGTGCTGCCCAACGCTGAGATGCCTTTTCCCCAATGCACTGGCGCACAAAGCCATTGTTGCTGGAAATCTGTCTCATCCATCTTTGCTCTGATGTTGGAGACTCATGGACTTCGATTCAATCTCACCAAAGGTTTCAATGGTTATTGGAGTGAAACATGGCCAGGAGGAAGACTTTGGTACTTGCCACATTTCCTTTCTGCTGCTTCAGCATGAGGTTGCAGGATTCTCATTGTACTACCAAAATTGTGATGGTCAGCACAATAGCTACCAGTGGTTGTGTAGTATCTCGCAGGCTCTACTATAGAACCTATGCATGACTACTGCACAGCTACAAGAGAGGGGTGGAGTTATGACACAGGATGAAGAGAGCTAGTCTTACTAGTCTTTTCAAGAATAGCAAAGCACCATTTGATTATTACAAAATGTCATAAACCTCTTGATTTAATCATAAAAAAATAACCAACTTACGACTGATTGAAGGAGTTGTTCTTCCTGAGGCAGAGTCCAGGAGAGTGTAGTTAGTACTAGGATGATCATAAGCAAATACTGCTGCTATGCCAACGGACACATACACCAACAAATGGTTAGGTACATTAGGTCAGTAGTGGGAGTTGTGTAGATAGCATAGAATGAAGTTGAAATAATTGTGATTATGTGCACTTTACTAGAATATGATAATAATGCTATTTTTCTAAGTAATACTGGGCTATTAAAGTATTAATATTGAATTAATTCAACTGACAATGTGTCGATCCTCGAGCAACACATTATACTAAGCTCTACAGCACTATATGAAATTTTTGAGCAGTATAAAATTGTTTCATTGTTTATAATTATAATTAGTAATTTCAGCATATTCCACATCCTTGTCAAGCGTGTGTATTCCATAGGCATCATTGCTTTCTAAATTTGCCACTTCTTCAATCTCTGCAGCTTCTGTCGTTCCATATGCTGAGTTTGCAGAAGTTCTAATACTTGATTGAGTTTGAGAATTTGATGTTCCATATGCTGCATTAGCAGGAGTGAGAATATCAAATTGAGTTGATGTTTCTAAATAAAGGAAAAACCAAAACAACAACAACAACAACAAAACAATAATAATGAAGCACCAAAGGTGCAAACCCTCAGCACTACTGAACACTACCTAGCTATTACAATATAATCTCAGACCAAAAGAACAAGAAATCTATTAGCTATTTTAATCAGGCTTCAATATAGCTCGGGAGATGAAAATGGTACACGGAAACCATGTCTTCATAAGAGAAGACAGGCAGGAAACACTCACCTGTATACATTTTCAACGCGAAACTTCACGTGATTACGACGTGATGGTAGGGGGCGTTACCTACAAAAGCTGGTACCTATGTGGAGCTGAAAGCTTTGCGTTTTCTCAACAATTAGCCCGAAATTAAAAAAGTAGCACAATGAAAGGTCCTAAATCAGTTCACATGTGTGCTGAGGGCTAGCTACTCTTTATTGTTAAACTGGTTCTAACCACCACATCCTAACTGCTAAGTTAGGATAGAGTCCCAGCATCAGTGTAGCTACATAAAAATTACAAATAGGTCTTGATGTGTGACACAAACATGTTATGTTTCAGTTTAGACTGCTGACCAAAATTTAGCCAAAGACTATCAATAATCACACATTACAATCAATTGTGTACAGGAAACTTTGTTCAAGAAGGAAATGTGTATGTGGCCACCTGTCTCATGTGTGAATATGAGACAGGTAGCTAGCATTATTGCGGCAATAAGAATAAATGCAGGCGGAGAGCATGTGCAAATTGTTGATCACGCGTTGGTCACGTGATGCAGTTTGGGGTATTGATTCTGAATGATACTATCTACACAAACCTGACTGCTTTGTGATTTCTGAAAAATTAGCCTGAAATTTAAAAAAGTAACAATAAAAAGTCTTAAATAATCATTCTGATTAAGTTCATATCTAATTCAATGGTTAATTGTCAGTAATCTCTAAAATCAGAGCATGACAGACAGAAAGACAGGCAAACAGTCAGGATATACTACTCTAACCCTCTCGCGCTTGCGTGCTGAGGGTTATAAGGTGTAATAATCATATTCAATGAAATACAAGTATCAAACACAGGCTCCACAGCTAAACTGCATTGAATAGGAATCTAGTGGTTGTATGAAGCGAAAGTGAAAATGATAGCAGTTCCAGTATAATTCTATTGCGCCTGGGTATACATAATATACAATAACAATAAAGAGCACCCCCAAGCACTTTTAAGTATGCATGCTTTGCTTGGAACGTAAATATATGTTAACATGTTGTGTTAGTTAAGGCACTCTACAATCTAAAATTGCTATAGAAAAAATATGAAAATGGCACCTACAATCCTACAAGTTATGACAAATTCTGAGAACTACAAAATACAATGTAATTTCTAGCTAAAGGTTTCAGAAACAGCCAACTCTTCATTGTATCTAATATGAAAATGGCACCTACAATCCTACAAGTTATGACAAATTCTGAGAACTACAAAATACAATGTAATTTCTAGCTAAAGGTTTCAGGAACAGCCAACTCTTCATTGTATCTACATACTATGTTTGTATGTGCATTTGTATCATGTGCATCAGAGCATTTTAAATGTGCTTCATAGATTCCATAACAACTGCTAATTCAATATACTATGAAAAATGTAAAATACTCCAGCCTCTCCATAATTTGTTTGTAGGTGGCAAAAAGGGAATGAAATGCACATATCTTGTTGTCGGTGTTTTGGAATTACCCTCACTGCATTATCTGGACATTTCCCCTACAATATCCACTCTTTCTATTTAGTCTTTTACTCAAATAAAAAAGTAACTATGGCATAAAAATAGTAAAACCATGGCAACTCTCAGAATTATCGCTAGATAATTCCTCAAACCCATGGTTTCACTACTACATATTATTATTATGTATCAGTTTCTCTGGTTTATGTCAAAGTATAATATTCATTGAAGCAACAGAAGTCATAAAATTCAAACTATGATGGTTCCCCTGCACAATATTAGCCACTCATTGGATTACCAAATATATAATGATGGTCAGAATCTAATGTGAACATATTACTATGCTAGCAGTAGCTAACTCATAGTAGCTCTATCTAGAACCTATGTCATGACTACAGTGCACAACAAGAACTAATTATTACAATTACAAGATTGGTAAAGTTAGGATAGGAAGAATTGAGCTAGTCTGACTGGTCTTTTTAACAATAACAAAGAACGCAACAGAAGTAAGTACCACTTGTTATTTTCAAAGTTACCAAATGGCATGAAAGTTGATTATCTGACATATGCACGTATTTATGTTTACAAAATACTTTACAAAAATAATATCTAAATATTTTCCAGCAAATTTTTTAAACTTGCAAAGTTTAGCCAACTCACGATTGAAAGAGGTTTTCTTCTTCTTGAGGTAGAGTCCAATAAAGAGTAGAGTGAGGACTAGGATGATCATAGCAAACACTGCAGCTACACCAACAAACACATACACCCACAAACTGAGAGAGAGTTGACAAGGTTGAGGTTGTGTGGAGACAGAAGTAGTCACATCTGTTGAGAAGATGTCGGTAGTGGGAGATGTAGCTAGCACAGAGGATAGAACAGCAGGAGGAGAAGATGTGGAGTGACCAGACTGGGAGGTAGATGTTGGAGTAACTGTAGATGATGGCACAAATACAGTAGAGGAAGAAATACTTCCAGCACACCTTGTAGAAGCCTGAGTAAAATTTTCTAATCCCACACCACCACTACTACCTCCACAAAGATTTAAATTGAAGACAGATTCATTGGCTGTGAAAGTCAAAGCGTTGCACCAACTAACACAAGGGTTAGAACTGAAGACAACGTCATCAGTTGTGAAAATCAAAGCGTTGCTAAGGAGTCAATGATGACGTGGCTCCATCTACTTGTGCCTGACAGTAATATCTCCCTGCACGAATGGGGTCTGAGAGTCGTCCAAGAGTTATAGTAGAAGTTAGTTCTATCAGTTCTCCATTCATTACAGTCCGATACTGGGATGCAATTCTACGAAGTGGTGCGAAGGTATTCATGTTTATTGGTACTGTGTTTCCTCCAGTGTTAGTGAAGAACCATATTATGCCTAGTCTAAGACCTGCAGAACCTGGGGCCTGTGCCATACACTGCAGGGCAAACATGGATGCCCCACTGAAGGGGTTACACTGGACAGAAGAGACAGGTTCCCTCATATACCAGATATCACATGCTGGAAAATAATAGCTAAATATTATATACCAGTTTAACTTCTGCAGTTTTAACTTATTTTTAGTAGCTGTTAATAGTACTAGTAAACTATTCTTTCTCATTTTTGGTTCTATCAAGCTATATATGCTGTAGCGCTGGACCGTCCAACTCGTACAGACATTAGTTTTCCTATAGAAGGAGGCTGCGCAACCCAAACTCGAGCGAGCTAGAGCTGCAGGAATTAGGTTGGGCAGTTATGGGTCTAGCGTTAGTTTGACCACATCCGCTCGCAAGACCGATCACTCTAAGTCTAAGCAGATCACGCGCGCTAAGAGCGCTAGTCTCGCTGGCCAGACCCTTTTCCTAATCGCTCTGAGCGGAGCAATTAAGTAAAGGGTCTGGCCTGCGAGACTGTCTACTCTAAGCGCGTGAATGAACTTCGCCCAACCTGCGCGGATTTAGCCCAAGCTACGCGATTTAGCCCAACCTGAGCGCTGTCTCAATTGTTCTACTAGTTCTGGAGGAGAAGATTTAACAAAGGTGTGAGCTAATAGGATTAGCTAGATATACAAGGACAATCTTATTTAATTGTACTATTAGTGATTTTATTAGCAATACAAGGTCACACACACTGATAAAGAAGATAATTGCATTACAGTAGTAAATAGCTATAGGTAATAGTCTTAATAGCCATTGAATTTTTAGGTTGTCATCTCTCTTACATCTCACTTTGTACTCATTTGTGTCTTTCTACCAAAACATTATGCTGAGTGCATCAAACTTTGAAATAACATCGGTAGTTATAAGCACACCTATTGCTCAAAGAATAGACAGCTTCCAAGATAGTTTGCAACTCAGATTTCATATACATTTTGTATACAATATGGCCAGGACAATAAATTCCCTTAAAAGTGTTGAAGTCATATTAGCTAATTATTCAAGTATTCTTTATGGTACATTTTTTCACTCTTTATTTGACAATAATATTTATAGCTCATTAGCTATAAATAGTATTAGTATTCCTAACTTAAAATTCAATTGCAGAGATTTCAGCTCTGATCACTACTCAATTTAATACTAATGGGTGCTTTAGAATTGCACAAATGAGGATTTAGCTACATTAATTACATTAATCTACTGTAGCTAGCTGAGCACCACTGGGGACTATCATGTAATTGATTATAATGGAAGTCTTAAATGTGTAGCGATGCTGACTTCTTACAAAGTTAAAAAAAATGAAGTAAGAACAGGAATTGGGCATTGTGTACTATGCTCAAATATTTTACGATACAGAAATTGCTGTTTATTCCACAAGTAAAATTGACTGCTCATATAAAAATTGACTGCTCATGACATAAGGACTTCATTGACTGTAGTTTGATGTAGCTACACACCTAAAAAAAAAGTTGATGTCGATATTTCTGACTGATTCACAAAATACTTCTAATGGAACCAAGTATATACTATAAAAATTCCAGATAAATAAAAAAGTGAATGGGATATAACATCGTAACAAATATCATGACTACATTTGTCATGACGGTATATATGTTTCCAAAATGTATTCACTAATATTTACATTATTTTGACTTTGTAAGCTCCCTTCCTTTGTCCAGGTTAGAATACTTTATGCTTATCATACCACCCATGCTTGTTAACTAATTACTGCGTTAGGTAAGTCCCTACTACTACCTTAAATAAATAATAATTAAAGCCGAAACAAACAAAAAAAGAGTTAAGTGCCTGTGCTGCCCAACGCTGAGATGCTTTTTCCCCAATGCACTGGCGCACAAAGCCATTGTTGCTGGAAATCTCTCTCATACATCTTTGCTCTGATGTTGGAGACACATGGACTTCGATTCAATCTCACCAAAGGTTTCAATGGTTATTGGAGTGAAACATGGCCAGGAGGAAGACTTTGGTACTTGTCACATTTCCTTTCTGCTGCTTCAGCATGAGGTTGTAGGATTCTCATTGTACTACCAAAATTGTGATGGTCAGCACAATAGCTACCAGTGGTTGTGTAGTATCTTGCAGGCTCTACTATAGAACCTATGCATGACTACTGCACAGCTACAAGAGAGGGGTGGAGTTATGACACAGGATGAAGAGAGCTAGTCTTACTAGTCTTTTCAAGAATAGCAAAGCACCATTTGATTATTACAAAATGTCATAAACTTCTTGATTTGATCATAAAAAAATAGCAAACTTCCCAAGGCAGAGTCCAGGAGAGTGTGGTTAGTTCTAGGATGATCATAAGCAAATACTGCTGCTATGCCAACGGACACATACACCAACAAATTGAGAGATACTTGACCTTGTGGATACTGTGTGGGAATAGTAGTGGTTAGGTACATTAGATCAGTAGTGGGAGCTGTGTAGATAGCATAGAATGAAGTTGAAATAGTTGTGATTATGTGCACTTTACTAGAATAAGATAATAATGCTATTTTTCTAAGTAATACTGGGCTATTAAAGTATTAATATTGAATTAATTCAACTAAAAATGTGTCGATCCTCTAGCAACACATTAAACTAAACTCTACAGCACTATATGAAAATTTTGAGCGGTATAAAATTGTTTCATTGTTTATATATTAGTAATTTCAGCATATTGCACTTCATTGTCAAGCGTGTGTATTCCATAGGCATCATTGCTTTCTAAATTTGCCACTTCTTCAATCTCTGCAGCTTCTGTCGTTCCATATGCTGAGTTTGCAGAAGTTATAATACTTGATTGAGTTTGAGAATTTGATGTTCCACATGCTGCATTAGCAGCAGTGAGAATATCAAATTGAGTTGATGTTTCTAAATAAAGTAAAACCAAAAACAACAACAATAACAACAAAACAATAATAATGAAGCACCAAAGGTGCAAACCCTCAGCACTACTAAACACTACCTAGCTATTACAATAATAATCTCAGACCAAAAAAACAAGCAATCTATTAGCTATTTTAATCAGGCTTCAATATAGCTCAAGAGATGAAAATGGTACACGGAAACCATGTCTTCATAAGAGAAGCAAGAAACACTCACCTGTATACATTTTTAACGCGAAACTTCACACGTGATTACGACATGATGGTAGGGGGCATTACCCTCAAAAGCTTGTACCTACGTGAAGCTGAAAGCTTTGCGTTTTCTCAACAATTAGCCCGAAATTAAAAAAAGTAGCACAATGAAAGGTCCTAAATCAGTTCGCATGCGTGCTGAGGGCTAGCTACTCTTTATTGTTAAACTGGTTCTAACCACCACATCCTAACAGCTAAGTTAGGATAGAGTCCCAGCATCAGTGTAGCTACATAAAAATTACAAATAGGTCTTGATGTGTGACACAACATGTCATGTTTCAGTTTAGACTGTTGACCAACATTTAGCCAAAGACTATCAATGAATCACACATTACAATCAATTGTGTACAGGAAACTTTGTTCAAGAAGGAAATGTGTATGTGGCCACCTGTCTCATGTGTGAATATGAGACAGGTAGCTAGCATTATTGCTGCACTAAGAATAAATGCAGTCGGAGAGCATGTGCAAATTGTTGATCACGTGTTGTTCACGTGATGCAGTTTGGGGTATTGATTCTAAATGATACTATCTACACAAACCTGACTGCTTTGTGATTTCTGAAAAATTAGCCTGAAACTTAAAAAAGTAACACAATAAAACGTCTTAAATAGTCATTCTGATTAACCCTTTCACCGGTAGATTTTTAAAACGAAAATATGTAAATAGATTTAAAAAATCATAACAAATTAAACATTGAAAAAAGTACCTAGCTACCATATATATTCATGTAGCACACTAGTTAGGGATTTTGAAAAACCGCATGTATGTTGCCTAGCAACAAACCACAAAATTTTAATTAATGTTTCATAATATTTACTGAATTATTTTAATATAAAAGTGATAATATGTTGATTGTACAATTCGATTTACATCTAGATGATTGAATTATATATTTATAATGAAAAATCTAAAGTTTTACAAAAATGTTGCTTATAATGAAAAATCTGTAAGAGTATATTTAAAAAAATAGTTACATTCAGGTGCAACACGTAATTGGACCTTGCAAAAGGAGCATTGAATACGAGATTACTATGCTCTTATTAGCTAAACCTAGAACTAACTATCCTTGCATTGCTAAGCACAGCTATCTAAGACACGCCCAGTGTTTATAACTCACCTTCAGCATTTGAAGATTTAGACCCATTGCAAGTGCTATCATCAGAAGAATGCACAGCATCTTCTAAAGCTTCCACTTCCCTAAAAGTAACTGTTGGAGATCCAATGAAAGCAAAAATATCTGTACTGCTCTCTTGCAAGTCCCTTTCATTGCTCTCCACTTCAGATAATCCAAACTCGCCGTTGAACATCAAACTAACAACACCGTCTGCACTCAGCCACGAAGCCATGCTACCGCTGAGTCGGTTCATTTTTTATACTTCTTTTTGTGTCGATGGGTACCTCGACCGCCATATGGCGGTTATACCGGTGAAAGGGTTAAGTTCATATCTAACTCAATGGTTAATTGTCAGTAATCTCTAAAATCAGAGCATGACAGACTGAAAGACAGGCAAACAGTCAGGATATACTACTCTAACCCTCTCGCGCTTGCGTGCTGAGGGTTAATAAGCTGTAATAATCATATTCAATGAAACACACGAGTATCAAACACAGGCTCTACAGCTAAACTGCATTGAATAGGAATCTAGTGGCTGTATGAAGCGAAAGTGAAAATGATAAGCTAAGGCACTCAAAAATCTAAAATTGCTATAGAAAAAATATGAAAATGGCACCTACAATCCCACAAATTGTGACAAATTCTGAGAACTACAAAATACAATGTAATTTCTAGCTAAAGGTTTCAGAAACAGCCAACTCTTCATTGTATCTACATACTAAAGTGTTTCAGAAACAGCCAACTCTTCATTGTATCTACATACTATGTTTGTATGTGCATTTGTGTCATGTGCATCAGAGCATTTTAAATATGCTTCATAGATTCCATAACAAAATCTAATTCAAGGAAAAAGGAAACGAAATGCACTTATCTTGTTGTCAGTGTTTTGGAATTACCCTCACTGCATTATCTGGACATCCCCCCCCCCCCCCTAAAATCTACAATATCCACTTTTTTCATTTGGTCTTTTAGCTACTCAAAAAAAGTAACTATGGCATAAAAATAGTAAAACCATGGCAAAACTCTTGGAATTATCGCTAGATAACTTCTCAAACCCATGGTTTCACTACTACATATTATGTATATATCAGTTTCTCTGGTTTATATCAAAGTATAATATTCATTGAAGCAACAGAAGTCATAAAATTCAAACTGTGATGGTCCCCCCGCATAATATCAGCCACTCATTGTAATACCAAATATATATTGATGGTCAGCATCTAATGTGTACATATTCCTATGCTAGCAGTAGCTAACTCATAGTAGCTCTATCTAGAACCTATGTCATGACTACAGTGCACAGCAAGAACTAATTAACAACTACAAGATAGATAAAGTTAGGATAGGAAGAATTGAGCTAGTCTGACTGGTCTTTTTAACTATAACAAAGAACGCAACAAAAGTAAGTACCACTTGTTATTTTCAAAGTTACCAAATGGCATGAAAGTTGATTATCTGACATATGCATATATTTTTGTTTACAAAATACTTTACAATAATAATATTTTGCTAACCTAAATATTTCCAGCAAATATTTTTAAACTTGCAAAGTTTAGCCAACTCACGATTGAAAGAGGTTTTCTTCTTCTTGAGGTAGAGTCCAATAAAGAGCAGAGTGAAGACTAGGATGATCATAGCAAACACTGCAGCTACACCAACAAACACATACACCCACAAACTGAGAGAGAGTTGACCAGGTTGAGGTTGTGTGGAGACAGAAGTAGTCACATCTGTTGAGAAGATGTCGGTAGTGGGAGATGTAGCTAGCACAGAGGATAGAACAGCAGGAGGAGAAGATGTGGAGTGATCAGACTGGGAGGTAGATGTTGGAGTAACTGTAGATGATGATACAAATACAGTAGAGGAAGAAATGCTTCCAGCACACCTTGTAGTAGCCTGAGTAAATTCTTCTAATCCCACACCACCACTACTATCTCCACAAGGATTTAAATTGAAGACAGAGTCACTGGCTGTAAAAGTCAAAGCGTTGCTAGGAGTCAATGATGACATGGCTCCATCTACTTGTGCCTGACAGTAATATCTCCCTGCATGAATGGGGTCTGAGAATCGTCCAAGAGTTATAGTAGAAGTTAGTTCTATCAGTTCTCCATTCATTACAGTCTGATTCTGAGATGCAATACTAACAAGTGGTGGGAAGGTGGTATTCATGTTTATTGGTACAGTGTTTCCTCCAGTGTTAGTGAAGAACCATACTATGTCTAGTCTAGGACCTGCAGAAACTGGGGCCTGTACCACACACTGCAGGGCAAAGATGGATGCCCCACTGAAGGGGTTACACTGGACAGTAGAGGCAGGTTCCCTCATATACCAGATATTACATGCTGGAAAATAATAGCTAAATATTATATACCAATTTATCTTCTGCATTTTTTACTTACCTTTAGTAGCTGCTATTAATAGTACTAGTAAACTATTCTTTCTCATTTTTGGTTCTATCTAGCTATATATGATATCAAGCGCTGGACCGTCCAACTCGTCCTACAGACATCAGTTTTCCTATAGAAGGAGGCTGCGCAACCCAAACTCGAGCGAGCTAGAGCTGCAGGAATTAGGTTGGGCAGTTAGGGGTCTAGCTTTAGTTGGACCACATCCTCTCGCAAGACCGATCACTCAAAGTCTAAGCAGATCACGCGCGCTAAGCACCCGGTTCAGGAATATTTTGCGATTGAATGTATCGAATTCCTGGAAACCTTGGATGGAAAGTAATCGGATGAAACTGGAATCTTTCCTGGCCCATGCGCGTTGACGGGGGTCGTCAAACCCTGCCCCCCTACATATTAAAGCCACACCTCTCTCCGACCTAGTCCTTTCCACCCACGCAGTGAGCTCCAGTTTGCTTTCTGGGAAGCAAGCCTTACAGAGCTTGGGTCTTGAGCTGTTATAGCTGCGACCGAGCTTTTGATGTCGCTGGACAGGTTAGGGAAAGCATTTATTGTTGCTCAGACTTCCTATTTCAATACTCTATTCAGAGCTGGGGTGACTGGTGTTTCAGTGAAGCATAGGCATGTCAGCATGTGTTGGAAGAAGCTGCTGATGATACTGGCTTAATAGTAGAAGATAAAGCATACCAGAAGCACTGAATCAGTGAAGACTTTTCAAGATGCCTTTGACGTCCTGACAGAATTTTCAACAGGAATAGGCAAAATGGTTAGATGAATTAATATTTAATAATGCAATCTAAGGTACTTTTAAGCTGTTTGCAATAACTGTGGTGTAAAATAGTTAAATCACAGCAACTTTCGGAATTATTGCTAGATAACCACCCTCCCCCTAGGGCTTCCTCCTCAGGATCGGGCTGTTTATCAGTGATAATTCTTCAAACACATGGTTAAACTATTACATAATAAGTAAATAATAGTTAAACCATTTGTTTGAAAAATTATCGCTCCAAGGGCATTTATCCCGAATTGTCATGGTTTAATTATTTTATACCATGGTTATACCATTTCATACGTTGTAAACGACTAAATATTAATAGCAGGTTTTACCGGGAAAATTTGGTCCAACATTAACCATTACTAGCAAGTACCCCACCACACAGTGGCGCTTGATGTATTGCAAAGTAAATGCAGGTAGCACAAATTATTTTTATTCATTATCATCCTCTACCACTTTGTTAAGGTTGCATCAGTTTCTCTCTCCTGCTCTCCTTTTTCATGAACTATCTCAGCTTTTCTTATCCCCCTCTTTTCCTTTCTTCAGTTAGTCATGGAGTCCCTTCTCCTGAGTCTCTCTCTCCTGTTTCTGAATCTCTCTGTCCTTATCATGATTGTGGACTTGGTTTTGCGAAACTTTTGCTTCTTTACCAAACTGTTTAAGCTCATGAATTATTCATATAATGAAGGAAGAATTGTGCGTGCTAGAATGATGGTGAAATGATAATTAGTGGAATGTTCAGCTTTGGCTTTGGTCTTCAACACAACACAATATATTTACAGAGAGCATTGGCTATGCTGTCGCTATTGAAACAATACAAATTTGAGGTGTGTATGGAAAACTTAACACACACAGACTCACACGTACTGCAAGGTGGTGTTTCAAAGCAGCTGCCAGGACTAAGCTGTTTGTATTATTATTATTACTAGTGGTGTGTTTCAACACAAATAGTAAGTGAGATAACTGAGTTGTATTTTAGGATTTAGTAATATTACATTCTCAAAAATTTATTTTTTGTCCATAGATCAATAGGCTAAATAGCATAATTATTTGTTCCTAACCTTTAGAGTCTTGAGCCCAAGTGTAGTGTTTCGCACTCACGCTAAAGTTGAAATTTAGCAGCACTCTGAGGTCAAAGTGCAATTGTCAAGTAATAATAGTATTTTATCAGGAGCTCTTACGATCTGCTACACTTTGTTAAGTGGTAGAAGTTATGGTGATCTAGCTACTTGTTGTGTAATGACACTGATATGGTAATGCAGTCTTATGATAAGTCTTATAGTCAACTATGTGCTGTTGATCGACAAAGTAAACTAAATTTCAAGTCCTCACGTCTACCCCAAGGATAGCCAGCTTTTATAGGCACACACTTTAATTCATTAGGATTCTTAAGATGCTCGCGCAAGAATTACAGGCAGCTGTATTCACTCGCTTCACTTGCTTACCAATTATTATTGTTATTATTATTGTATACTACAGGGTAGGCACCCACTATCACGACAGCGTCCACTCTGTCCATTTCTCTGATAAATATTAACACCCAGGCCTTAAATTGCACACACGAACAAGTATTCCTTGTCAATTATGTGGCCAGCAATAGAAGTCGTTCCTCTGCTGTGCCATTTCAAGCAAATTGACGGCAGTGAAGTCAGACTTTTCTGACTAGAATATCAAGGGTGAATGTCCAGAAAGCCTTAAAGACTATTGAATCTGATGTCTTATGTTAGTTTTGTTAAAGTCGAGTAAGTAGTGCAGCCTGTGCAGGTTTTCAATAATGCTGTGTATGTAAATTTTGTGTGTGTGCAAATTCTCGCATGTACAAAAAATGGGTGAGTGCCCACTCGCCCATTTTTGTAAGTGAATGGTTAAGCACTTACCGTTAGACACAGTAGACTATGGTATTATTATTATTATTATTATTGTTATTGTTATCATCATCATTATCTATATAATAATATGCTTGACGATGACAGTAGTGTGTGTATTCATGAATAATTCATTAGCTGGGCCAAGATGGTAAAATGGCGCCACTAATTGAAGGGCTAACGTATCATTCAGTAGAGGCAAGTAAGGAAACGACATGTGTACTTAAGAGAAAGTGAGGATTGAACAGGGAAGGCAAAGTCCACAATCATGGATTGAAGTACAGAGACACTGAGAACCAGGAAGAGGTACAGATAAAGGAGCAGAAGGGAATCCATTAACTCAAGAAGAACGAGGGAAGGGTTCAGGAAGAAAGAGAGCAAGAGAGGAAAAATGATGTGACTAAACTAAGTGGTAGAGAATTAAGAGATAAAGTACATGTACCTTAAGCTACAGCGCTCCTAGTTTGTGAAACATGTTACATCAAGCGCACCGTGTGGCAGAGTACTTGATACTTATTATTATTATAATTGCTATTGTTATTGCTATTTTTACTATTATTATTATTTTTGTTGCTATGATATTGTTATTAGTATGAATAATAGCACAGGTAAACGTGATATTCGGATTAATGGCATGAGTAGTGCTATTTCAATAGCTTTACGAGTGCTATTGATCCCTAATAGCACAGGTTACCCGTGCTATCACTCGCTAATAGTAGGCCAGCTTTTTAAAAAGTTATTTGTAATTGTAGCTACACTATATCGTTCACTCACTATCTCCTTATTTCAGGATTAGCTTCCTCTGGAACTTCGAATACGGGTAGAGCTACTGTGTATGTACATGTATGTGTATATGCGTTTGTGACAGCAGATAGCGTATGTGACATACACATAACACTGTCGTATTTTCAAAGTGTTTGCAATGCTAATTAAATACAATTCTAAAATAAAATATTTGCATTCGCAATTAAATGCTTTGGAGTATTTGACCCCAACTCTGGTGTGTTGTTGAAAGTGTAAATTCTAATAGACAGCAAATAAGGTCAGGCCAGTGCAAATTTTGAAGTGACTTTTGTTGTATGTAAATGTGGCACACACTCTCCACCCACACTCCCCTCCCTCCTTAATATAGTTCCCAACTTTCCAATGACAGACCACACCCACTAACATACCTACGAATGAAAATAATTGGGCTGGAGAGTAAAACTGAAAGAATTCTATAAACCCAAGTACCAAAATGGTTATTATAAACTCGGGAGTGAAAGAGTTAACAACAAACATGGAACCCAAAATACTTGAAATACAAACCCCCTCCCCCTCCCATAAACATGAAAATGTAAATTTTTTTTATTTTTTGTTTTTTAAAAAATTATTTTGCTATACAGACATTCAGCAAGAGATATATTTTAAAAGCAAGTTCAAACTAAACGGTTTACTATGATGAAAAAAAAGTCTATTAGTCTGCACAAAGAATAGCTAAAACTTCAGACTTACCGCCAAAGGTACTAACTGAAACTCAATTTCTGATGACCTCAGAGCTGCTATGGAGTTCAGACGGAGTACACGGCTTATGTCTTTTATTTGATGGATTCTGAGCTTCTCAACCTTGTACTATAAAATATTTCGGGCGGACAGATACGTAACTCTTATTTTTTTAAATGGTAAAAAAACTAAACACCTGTACTATCATTTCGATTTTTTTAATTACAGGAAGTACTACGTCAGAGCAACGTAATAACAAAAAATGGGAATGTTGTATTGGATGATCAATTTTTTTTAAATATGGAGAACCGCTGACCAAATTCAAAACGCCATATGGCATCTATAACAGTGGAATGATTAATGTTTTTTTATTGTTCATTTAAAAAAAAAAATTTTTTCCTTTTTTGTTGTTTGTTTGTTTTTGTTATAGTTGAGTTTACAATATGGTTGCATTGTTTTAGATTATTGAGCTACAGCAAATAGTTTTTTTTTATTTTTAGAGAAAAGAACACAATCAGTTGAGGCTGTCTAAATATTGATAGGTCGCACCAGGACAGTGGCAGCATCTGGGATCACTCCAGGACAGTGGCAGCATCTGGGATCATTCCAGGACAGTGGCAGCATCTGGGATCATTCCAGGACAGTGGCAGCATCTGGGATCATTCCAGGACAGTGGCAGCATCTGGGATCACTCCAGGACAGTGGCAGCATCTGGGATCACTCCAGGACAGTGGCAGCATCTGGGATCATTCCAGGACAGTGGCAGCATCTGGGATCACTCCAGGACAGTGGCAGCATCTGGGATCACTCCAGGACAGTGGCAGCATCTGGGATCATTCCAGGACAGTGGCAGCATCTGGGATCATTCCAGGACAGTGGCAGCATCTGGGATCATTGCAGGACAGTGGCAGCATCTGGGATCATTCCAGGACAGTGGCAGCATCTGGGATCATTCCAGGACAGTGGCAGCATCTGGGATCATTCCAGGACAGTGGCAGCATCTGGGATCACTCCAGGACAGTGGCAGCATCTGGGATCATTCCAGGACAGTGGCAGCATCTGGGATCACTCCAGGACAGTGGCAGCATCTGGGATCACTCCAGGACAGCGGCAACCAGTTACGTGTGGGATCACTGCAGGATGTGTGTGCTGATGAGTGGAAATTCTGGATATCTGATTTGGGGTTCTTCATGCAGGACTAATACCAACATATTTTGTAAACAAACAATGGCCATGTTGTAAATGTAAAATAATCATTGTCATCTATATTTGGCTCATTGAATGATGTTGTAAAAATGACACAAACATTATATCCATAAAGGCCAATAATTAGTGGGTGGGGGGCAAAGATCTGTGATGCATGGTCTCAGCGTGATTGTTGGGGTTAGATGAAATCCCAAGAGTTCTCTGACATGCGCAAAAATTGATACAGTAGAACCTCTGAAACTGAGAACAATTTGGGACCAGGTTCACAGGTTCACAGTTCACAAATCAGTTTATTTGCCTTCGGAGGTTTTTTATAATTTGCCTCCAAATATTATTAATTTAATACAGAAAATTGGTGTTTGTTTTAAGGATTTGGAGATGGGCCATATATTTTCTATTGGAATGGGTAGAGGGCAAAGGGAAGTTCACTAAACAGAAGTAATTTACTTTAAGAGTTCACTATCAGAGGTTTCACATGCTCACTTGGTGCTGCTAGCTGCTGCATGGTAGTCCTCAAATGGTGTATGGGACGATTGCTTGTACTGCTTGTTACAAACACTGTTTTTGGCCACTTATACAAACTAATGTATATTATTATAACTGTACCAGGTTAACTATACCGGGTATATTATTACACACCAAAATATTCCATAAATGCATTTACAGTGGAACATTTAACAGTGAACTCTGTAATGAGCAACACCATGTAATGGATATAATACACCAGTGTATACAAGTCATACACTTTTGTTGTGGTGTGTTCCAGTGACTCTACCTTATTTCCGTCACCAGTGTGTATCTTTCCTAAGATTGCATTACTGTGCATTACCTTAAACCAGGTGTACACCATACTATGTGTACTAGATATGTTGCTGAGTATACCCTATGTATTCTTGATGATGTCTTACCACAGCATGCAGTGTATAGATACATGTATACTATATGTATTCCAAATGTTTTCTTAATAACATGATATATAGAATTCTTTGACATTAATTTCTTAGCTAGCTATGAGGTAAAAAAATGAATAATAATAAAAAAAAGTCTAAAAAAGTTTTGAAGAGTTTGATGAATCCATTATCCAGGGCCACGCTTGATGTGCTGTCTGTCACCATCCCAAGCTACTCTGGTTTCTGTCATTGCTGCAGTCCTCATCAAAACACCACTTACTTCTCACCTTCTGCCCAAGCCAATTGGTTTCTGAGGATAATAAAAAAAATTTTTTTTTACAAAAATTGGCTGTAAACAATACCCATTAAAAGAAATGAACTGGTAAACAATAACACATTTAAAATTAAAAATGTTTTTCTGTGTAAATTACACTTTCATGAAGTACATTTGGCAAATACCATGAGATAACTTTGTAAAAAAAGTGCCAATCCACGAACAAAGTAACTCAACTATCACAATCATTCCGCCACACACAACTTCAATTCTGACAAATCATACGGGTCTAATCACCACCACGAGATAAGGAAAAAATGAGAGCACAAAAATGAGAGAATTGAGTAATTTAAATACTACTAAATGTCATTTGATGCAATACCGAAGAGCAAAAAAAAAAAAAAAAGAACATGAACAAAAAGCAAATAAACACACAATTTATTAATCAGAAGTAAGCTGAACTTTTGTCAAAGTGAAAACATTTTTAAGAAGAATAGTACACATGCAACAATATAAACTTGAAGTGATGACAAAGTGCATTATACACACAACAAATAAACAGTAACAGCAACAAAAAAAAAAGTGTTATATAGAGCAAATCGCCTGTAACTCTTATCGACCATTCCGGTTCTATTATCGACTGGCATAGTTTCTGGACACCATGGAAAATTAAATTTATTAACTGGCATAGCGTACAGACATTCACAAAAACACCCAATGAGCTATGTAATACTTGAATTTTTTTGTTTGTCCTTAGCTAGGAAGGAGTGGCTACACTGTGCTTGTGACTTGTGAGGACAACACACTGCCAGGAAGTTTTTTGGATGATTATGGTCAAGTGCATATTAGCCCGCACGATTACGATATTTTTCATGTTATAAATTATTTACTTTTGCGAAGAGTTGCACCACTCAAATGAATATTAATACTCCAGGGCTTATTTAGATGGAACTTTGTCATAGGAAGGAAGAATAGTGTGTGTGTGTGTGATATGTGTGTGTGATGATGTGCGCGTGTGGTATGTGTGTGTGATGTGTATGATGAGTGTGTGATGTGTGTGTATGTGTCTAATTCTGGTCAATAATTGGCGGCCTGTACGATAATGCAGTAAAATACGACCGATACCTATGATTTATCAAAATGTATACTGTGTTGGTTTGTATATTGATCACTACGAAGTTTATAGTACTGATTCAGAACTACTTCTCTCTATGATCACTATATATCATGTGGAGTGTGGCCAATAATCTTAAGCTGTACTAAAAGATGTGCATTATTTGGAACATCAATCCTAAAACACATCCTGCTAGTCCCAACCAAACACACTCACGCACAACAGAACCACATCATGAATTGGTATTAGCATAGCTTCAGTCACTACATTAAGAAAAAAAAGAAAAAGAAAAAAAAAAAGAGAACATTATTGGTACTGCTTCAGTCAGATAAGTTGACTCTATTAGTAACTAAAGACTTTTGAGAGACATTCAATGAAACAGTGTGCTGTGTATTAATCATTGAAACCACAATGAATCTGAATTCTTATCACAATATTTCAACTTCATGCTGCCACAAGGATAGATAACTTTTGTGGCGACTATAATATAACTGGTAACATTCTTGGTGACTTGCATGTAGCATGTATAGCCAGCACTCTAGGGTAGCAAATCAACTGCATTCTGCAAGAATTTATTAGCTCACATGATTACGATGTGACAAAAGTGGGTGTTACCAATTAAAGCTAGTACACACAGAGCACGTTTTCTCAAAAATCAGCCCGAATTTAGAAGTAGCACAATATAAGACCTTAAATCTTTGTTCTGAGTAAGTTCATACCTAAATCAACCATTAATTGTCAGTCATCTCTAAAGTTATAGTATTACAGATATACAGACACACAAACAGACAAGACGACTCACTAGGACCCTCTAGCACATACAGTGAATAAATGACTGACTACACCCTTTACAGTCCTTCCACATTTAAAAGAAAGTTCACAGAAGTTACTGTAACACTATTGTAAAAATATACATATCTACTATATGATATATAAATAGTTGACTTATACCTTTCAGGTCACAGTCCACTTCTTCTGATTAAGTTCCATCCCTCCCAAGCCCTTACTGTAAACTTGAGGAACTCCTATAAAAGTAAAACATAAATAATTATAATTAAATAATACAAATAACTGTACACCATGCTCCAATATTCCACCTGTTGGTATTGTATGTGAGTCTGTGTATGCAGTGGCTCTGTGTGTCTGTATGTGTGTGTGAAGCTTTCCATACACACCTCAAAATGTGTATTGTTTCAATAGCGACAGCATAGCCAATGCTCTCTGTAAATATTGTGTTGTGTTGAAGACCAAAGCCAAAGCTGAACATTCCACTGGTCAACATTTTAGATCATTTCACCATCATTCCACATTTAGCTAGCATGCACAATTCTTCCTTGTTTGTACAAGTGCATTATATAACTACTATAGCACACGCACGCACACACATGCATGCACACACACACACACACACACACACAAGTTTACTGGATATACCAACACAATATTTATATCGTATTCTCTTCATGACTTATGCTATTGGACAAAAAAATTTCAAGGGGTGTAATCAAATGAATTTCCTAGGATAACACAGTAAGGATTGGTAAACCAATGGATGATGTTTAAGTTAAGCCGTGTTTCCAAAACCTTGAAAATGTTCTATTGTACCAGAGCTCTAACTTTCAAGTAAGAACCAATCCATTACTAAGGCATATAGCCAAGATAACTTACCACCACCACCGCTAATAGAATAGAAAATGAACTCTGTCAAGCTAGTAAGACCTCACTGCAAACTTCACTCCTCTCCTGTCTCGTACCTCTTGCCAATAATTTTTCCTGATTATTAACTAAGTCTTTTCTCCCGAATTTCTTGTTCCTGCGTCAATGTTCATGTTATTAAGTAGCTTCTGTGGGTGGCATGCATTGACCATGGACATGTATGGAATGTTGCCATAAACATATACATAAGAGGCCAGCCTTTACGACCTGACTCATCAGACATTGACCGTGCACGAGCATTTCCCTCTTCATGTTGGGATGCAATGCTAGTTATGCAAGTAGTGTAATCTGTGCTATGTCACATACACATTTATACATTCTGCGATCTCTTCTTTACAATCATGCTTGCGGTATTATGCCAGATCTCCTGTGGACAGTCATAATACAGTAGAAGACAAAAAAAGTTTTGAATTCCATTCCGTAGAATGGCCGTAGCATGATTAAAAAATGGGGGGGGGGGGGGGGAAACGGTGTCATAGTGAATTTTGTCCCCCCTCTAAAGTGTCCTCCGACAATATTCACTAGTGAATACCCCCCACCCCCCCCCCCCCCCCCCGGACAATATTCACTAGTGAATACTGTCCCCCTTCAGTGAATAATGTCCCCTCCCCCCTCCCCTCTCTCAAATACTTAAACAAATGAGCATTACCACGATCCAACAGAGCGATCCCTTTACATAAATTTTCACTCCATTTCCAGTACTATTATTATAAGTTTTCACTCCATTTCCAGTACTATCTTCCGTCAGTAATAAATTAGCTGCCCGCTTGGCTTCAATTTTAGTTTTGGTTTTTCAACAGTGCTTAGTTATTTGAATTTTTTACTTCTGTTTTTTTTTAAATGGCAATTTTAGATTTGGTTATTGGCTTGTAGGTAATAGCTAATACAGTATTTAGCTAATGATTTTAGTCCTGGTATATTTTACTGGAATGTTATTTATTTAGTTTAGCATTGGCCTCCTTTATTTTGGCTTATTCACTTCATTCAGTAGTTTTGGTTTTTGTTTCCAATGATAATTTTAGTTTAGTTTAGTTAAATTCAACTGTATACATGTATGAATAATTAGTTTTAGTTTTGGTTATTATAGTACCCATGAAGTTTAGTTTAGTTAGTTAAGTAGCTAATAACCTAACTAAAATTAATTTTAGTATTAGTTAACCAAAGCAACACTATGTAGCCATCCTTGTGTGTATATCAATGAGGAACCTAATAGCTAGCTAGCTATATCAAAATAAGCTGTTCAATATGTGACTTGTAAGTATTGTAGGTAAAGGGGACTTAGGATGCTGGGACACATCTGCCCATATTATTTACTTAAAATCACATTTTTGCAAATATCTCTGTAATGACAAGTTTGCCCAGAGGTAAAAAAACACAATAGCCATTAAAAATGTGCAAGTGAGGACCACTCTCACATACACTTTGGAAAAGTATCTGCAAACCACTTTCAAGAAACGAGATCACTATTGTCAGTACAAGATAATCACTATTTTGATGCATAATTAAAATGCTTGGACCTCTAACATTTTACATGATGCATGCTAATAAAGCTTTTTTTTCTAAATAATGTTTGATGTGTGGTTTGTCAATTAGCATTTAAATTTTCAAATTATTTGTAAAAATTATTCAGTCGAAGATAGTTTGAAAAATACAATGTTAATCCACAAACCCCATCAATCATTGTTAATATAGAAAAATCTATATTGGCACTATGCAAAATATCAGAGCTCCAAGTATTTTCATTGTGCAGAAATAGCAGCCCCTGTACTTGCAATAGTAACCCAGATTCTTGAAAGTGGCTCAAATTTGTTTCACGCAGACTGCCTTTAAAAGTAACAATATTAGAGAATACATCCAAAAACAAATTGGATAGTAGAAGATATAAGGGACTATAGCTAATTATTAGCTATTGGCAGGAAAAATACAAGACTTTTCAAAAAAATAGCTACATTGTGCAGTATGAATTGCTTATTCATGGTAGATAGTTTTATTTAATCATATTAAACTTTAAGATTTGCTAATCTAAGCCAATTAGACATTTTATGAATGCAAGTATTCTACCTAACATTTATTATATATTGTCAAAATTAGGGGGGCTGAAGCCCCCCTAATTTTGACAATAATGTCTACAGCCACAAAAAATATGTTGTAGAACACATAATTAAGCACAAACACTACAGTTTGGGCAAAGCCACTTTCCTTGCAGATCAGCCTTTGAAACTCTTAAACACTGATTGGTGTGATACCATGTTAAACACTTGGTGCACCTCCCCCATTCCTCCAATGAATGAATTCCCTCTGGAAGTCGGCAAATACAGTGCACTTCAATGAAGTCAACAGCAACTATTTTAGAAAGGGCACGTCTCTCTTTCTTTAATGGAAAGAGTGCCATCTTTCCTGCTTCAAGACATTGATACAAATGACTCCTCATTTTCTTTTGATCATAAAAATTTTTTCCTGGATCTTTCCCCCTGCCTGAACTTGTGAATCCATGAAATTTAGACGAATTTTAGGAGCATTACTGTAAAGCAAAGAAGCTACCTGGCTTTTTACATGTTTTCCTGCGGAGCGATATACGCTATCATAGACTGACACTATTGGGTGTGGGCAGCCAATAGTAGTCACTGTTAGCCAGTGACCATTGCAATTGTTCAAAATTTGTACAAACTCATCGTGCTCCACATTAAATGACAAAGCCACTCCACATGTCACATCTTGGAAGCCTGAAATTTCAGGACAACTTTGCTTCAGCAGCTGTTGAGCAGCATTGATAATATTGTCATTTAGCCAACCTAATGGATTAAGCAACAATTTCTTGTCTGCTTCTGTCAGCTTAAGGTCAGGAAGCCAATATTGAAAATTCTACCAACATATTCTTCAACCTCAATAATGTCGGAATGCACAGTACTGTCCATGTTAGCTAGCTTTTGTTTTTTGGGTGATGTCATGGATGATTCTTGCTGTAATGAAGACGAAGGTGAGGGTGGATGCAGTAAGGGTACGGCTGAAGATGGCAGGGGTGGGACTGAAGATGGCAGGGGTGAGGCTGAAGATGGCAGGAGTGGGGCTGAAGATGGCAAGGATGGTGCTGAAGATGGCAGGGGTGGGACTGAAGATGGCAGGGGTGGGGCTGAAGATGGTAGGGGTGGGACTGAAGATGGCAAGGGTGAGGCTGAAGATGACAAAGGTGATGCTGGAGGGAGAAAATATGTTGTTTTATATAATGAATAAGGGGTTCTTAAAATTCTAGCTATAAGCTATCTGTGTGGTTGAAGCAAGGTTCATTGAGGGATTTGATCTAACCCACTTCATACCAGTCCTCCTTCATCCATCCAAGTTGAGCTCAAACTCAGACTGATGGCTTCTAACTTTAATCAAAGTATTGTGGTACTTAATCAAGTAGTCTCACTATTCATTTTTGTTATTGCATATAATTTAGATTATTTATTACTAAATTCCTTACCTTTAGTGTCATTTACTTCTATTTTCTTTGCTGCAATAAATAAAAACATCAGTATTTGCAATACAGTAGTGAAATTAGGAATTAACATACAATCAAATTTCTTCTTCAGCTCTTCATCAAGTTTCCAGCTTTCTGGACTCAAAACAGAAACTATAACAAACAATTATTCCATAATATTAAAAAGAATTATGCATAATTTAACTTTAACTAACCTGATGAGGTACTCTGTGGCTCTTGTTCACATAAGTGAACATAATAGTTTTGGCCTAATAAAAGTGAGAAGCAGAATGATTATGGACCCAAATAGCTGTGTAAATACAACTATATATACCTCATTTTTGCCAACACCAAACATATCCATAATAATGAAACTTAAAACTTCTGGAAGTAAGACGTCCATTGTATATGAAAAAATCTAGATGTACAGAATATCATAACTATTTTTACAGTTGACAAATGATAACTTATTGACTGAATTACCGAACTGGACTTGTCATTACAACAGAATATGGAGATCATGAAAATTGAGATACATTCATACACGTTATAGAAAGGCCTCTGTTTTTCAATATCTCTACGAATAAATAATATTAAATCATTTTCAGATAAAATTCATAATTACAGCAAACATACGAAGTTTCCTACATGAACTTTTGATGTAATCCGTATAACTTGGGCACTCATATTCCTGCAGCTGTATTAATAACAAGTCAGAGTTTGATATAATGGATATGAGTGAGAATATAAATAGTGAAGTAGGATTTTCTTCTCATTCTTTGTATATCCTGAAGGATAAGCTCCAGTAGTGAGGTAGTCAAAAACGAAGCCATACAAATCGGCCATTTCAGCCAGAGGAAGACTTGCCACGTGGTAAGTGTGGAAGTTTGAGTCTCGTGAACAAGATTAAGGGGAAAAGGGAGGGGGGACATTATTCACTGGGGGGGACATTATTCACTAGTGAATACTGTCCCCCCACGGACATTATTTACTAGTGAATACTGTCCGGGGGGACACTATTCACGGGGGGACAGTATTCACTCCGACAACTGTACGCCGTTTGTTAAAAAACGACTGTTCCGCACGACCGCATTACCGTTGCAATCTTTCTCGTTCACCGTATGTCTCACTCAAAGAAATATAAAAAACCATTTATCCAATAAAAAGTTCACATTGTTCGTTTATAGGCTCCTGAGGCGGAGCTTTTTGAGTTTAAAAAGACTGAACCCACCGTCGTATTTGAAGTTGTCTCACGGAGAATTGTTAGTTCGACCACTGTACAGTATCGACGTTTTCTCGATGTTATGGCCTTCTCAGGCTTAGATTTTTTACTGCTGGAGGTTCATCGGTAGCTAACAGTAGATCTACGAAGTGTGGACCTCGTTATAGCTTTGTGCCCATCGGAACTTCGGTCTGCAGCTTTATTGAAGCAAGTTAAATTTTTGTATGATCGTTTTTGCACTATCCCCGTAGTGTTTAATGGTCGATACAAGGCCTTAGCTTGCTGATATAGATATGGAAGAGTTTCTAGCTAGAAAATATCCGTGAATCGACAGAATAGCTCAACCGTTTTTTACCATTTTAGTAAACTGAGTCTGAACGCAACGATAAATACTATGGTAAAAAAAAAAGGCCGTACTACGGAACTGAAAACTCTTCACTGATTTAGTGTTTCTGGTATGCTTTATCTTCTACTAGTTCTCCTTCACACAATTCTAAACCATTCTATACTAAGCCACATCTTCATAACTTACTACTACTTGTGGCACAGTTAAGCCAGTATCATCATCAGCTTCTTCCAACACATGCTGACATGCCTATGCTTCACTGAAACACCAGTCACCCCAGCTCTGAATAGAGTATTGAAATGGGAAGTCTGAGCAACAATAAATGCTTTCCCTAACCTGTCCAGCGACGTCGGAAGCTCGGTGGCAGCTATAACAGCTCAAGACCCACGCTCTGTAAGACTTGGTTCCTATTAATGTATCACTCCCTGTTTATAGGCTGCTCTCTTATACGTAATAGAGTTTGTCCTTCATCCACCCATCATATCACATTTCATCTCTTTTAATTCTAGATGGTTGTAAAGTTATAATAATAATAATAATAATAGAAAGCAAAATGAAGCTCACTGCGAGGGTGGAAAGGAACGACTAGGTCGGAGAGAGGTGTGGCTTTAATATACACTTTTTGGGGTTGAGATTCCAGTTTCACCCGATACTTCCCATCCAAGGTTTCCAGGAATCTTCGATACATTCAATCGCAAACTAAGCGCTAGTCACCCTGGCCAGACCCTTTTCCTAATCGCTCCGAGCGGAACAATTAGGTAAAAGGTCTGGCCTGAGAGACTCTCTAAGCGCGTGAACTTCGCCCAACCTGCGCGGATGTAGCCCAAGCTACGCGATTTAGCCCAAGCTACGCGATTTAGCCCAACCTGAGCGCTGTCTCAATTGTTCTACTAGTTCTGGAGGAGAAGATTTAACAATAGAAAATAAGTGTGAGCTATTAAAAAAAGCTAATCAGGCCACACCAAATTAATTTGTTGTTGCTCGGGCGAACTAGGCTGAGATGTAGGGTCGGTAGGTAGGGGAAAAAAACAAAAAAAACATGAATATCATTTTTTAAAAATCATGAATATCATTAATTAACGTGTCAATATTATTTTATTGTTCATTCGACTCGACGTCTTTTCACATTGTTTGGGTGAGAAACTTTATTAGTCTTGCCTTTAGATTGGCATATGCAGCAGAGTGGACGGACTACCCCATAGCTTCTATTCAATTCTGCTACTCCTTCTGTTACTAACCCTCCTTCATCCTTTCCACAATAATAGCACACTGGAGGGAATTTGACAAGTGCAGCACTGTAATATGAAGCTTCCATAGGGTCCGCACAAGAGATGTTTTCTTTTCCCACAATTGTACTGTCATGAAATGGTGAGTTTGGACAGAAAAGAGTTGAACCACACGTATAAACTTTTGACTCCACCGAAATGCTTGGCCAAGCAAAGGCAGATGTAGCCATGTCAATGACCATGTGGCATAGATAAAAGAAATTAAAAAAAAATTTTTTTTTTAATTGATATTATCTAATTAAGTAAAATAAAATATTTTGAATTTTTTTTTTTTTTTTTTTGAAATCAGAAAAAACAGGGTAGGTAGGGCCCAAACAACAACAAATTAATTTGGTATGGCCTAATAGGATTAGATATACAAGGGCATTTATTTGTACTATTAGTGATTTTATATGCAATATAAAAGGTCACACTCACTTTGTACTCACTTGTGTCTTTCTACCAAAGAGACTAGCCTGTTCCTGGTCTGACTTAGCATGCTGTTATATGGGCCATTTCTTGCACAATTGAGAGATTAAAAACAACAACAAAAAACTGAGGTAGCTAAAGCATCTTATGAATATGAGACATAAAATAGAAAGTAAGTCAATATTTCTGGACTCTTGAAGAGAGGAATTTACAATAACACGTATGTATGAATATGTGTGTGTGTGTGTGCACCTATGGCATTGTGTACTTTGCTAAGTAGCTACAAAATAAGTAGTTGATTTCTGTGAGCGAAGAAACTTTAACGGTAAGAGTAGCTACTCTGCACTTGTAATAATGAAAATTAATAATGCACTCTGACTATATAACTTGATTCACAAAGATAACCACCAGGACACAAAGATAGTACATTAATGACTATCAGAAACATGAGGTAGTTTCAAAGTCGTTATCAACAAAGTAATCTCTATTCAAAAATTTCGTCCATAATTCCAAGGTTTAGTTGCATTCTATACAATAATATACATACATCAAATACTTAGAAGTAACATAGGTTATAGTTATAAGCGCACCTGCTGCTCTAAGAATACACAGCTTCCAAGATAGTTTGCAACTCAGATTTCATATACATTTAGTATACAATATGGCCAGGACAATTAATTCCCTTAAAAGTGTTGAAGTCATATTAGCTAATTATTCAACTATTCTTTATGGTACATTTTTTCACTCTTTATTTGACAATAATATTTATAGCTAATTAGCTATAAACAGTAATAGTATTCCTACCTTAAAATTCAATTGCAGAGACTTTAGCTCTTATCACTACTTAATCTAATACTAACGGGTGTTTTAGAATTGCACAAATGAGGATTTAGCTACATTAATTACATTAACCTACTGTAGCTGAGTGAGCACCACTGAGGGACTATCATGTAATTGATTATAATGGAAGTCTTAAATGTGTAGCGATGCTGACTTCTTACAAAGTTAAAAAATGAAGTAAGAACAGGAATTGGGCATTGTGTACAATGCTCAAATATTTTATGATACAAAAAATTGCTGCTTAATCCACAAGTAAAATTGACTGCTCATGTACAGATTGACTGCTCATGACAAAAGGACTTCATTGACTGTAGTTTGATGTAGTTATACACCTAAGTAAAAATTTGATGTCGATATTTCTGACTGATTCACAAAATACTTCTAATGGAAGCAAGTATATAATATAAAAATTCCAGATAAATAAAAAATGAATGGGATATAACATCGTAACACATACCATGACTACATTTGTCATGACAATATATATTTTTCCATATGTGTTCACTAATATTTATATTAATTTGATTTTGTAAGCTTTCTTTCTTTTCCCAGGATAGAATACTTTATGCTTACCAAACCACCCATGCTTGTTAACTAATACTGCCTTAGGCAAGTCCCTACAACTACCTTAAATAAATAATAATAAAAGCCAAAACAAACAAAAAAAAGAGTTAAGTGCCTGTGCTGCCCAACGCTGAGATGCCTTTTCCCCAATCAACTGGCGCACAAAGCCGTTGTTGCTGGAAATCTGTCTCATACATCTTTGCTCTGATGTTGGAGACACATGGACTTCGATTCAATCTCACCAAAGGTTTCAATGGTTATTGGAGTGAAACATGGCCAGGAGGAAGACTTTGGTACTTGTCAGATTTCCTTTCTGCTGCTTCAGCAAGAGGTTGTAGGATTCTCATTGTACTACCAAAATTGTGATGGTCAGCACAATAGCTACCAGTGGTTGTGTAGTATCTCGCAGGCTCTACTATAGAACCTATGCATGACTACTGCACAGCTACAAGAGAGGGGTGGAGTTATGACACAGAATGAAGAGAGCTAGTATTACTAGTCTTTTCAAGAATAGCAAAGCACCATTTGATTATTACAAAAAGTCATGAATTTCTTGATTTAATCATAAAAAAATAGCGAACTTACGACTGATTGAAGGAGTTGTTTTTCCAGAGGCAGAGTCCAGGAGAGTGTGGTTAGTACTAGGATGATTGTGGTGGATCCACCACCACACACACACAGTGCAGGACACTGTTATAACTATTGACTTTTATCATTCATATCCATCACCCACTGTAGCTTAGGTATGTTGTTTATGTGTCACAGGCATGTTGTTTATGTGTCACCTTTTTTATCAATTATTTGCGCTGACTCATGCCTCACACACAAACACACATCTTGCCTCATGGTTTTCATGCTCATGCTCAGTGGTTTAATATACTGTGGCCACTGACCATGAGCTTCTCAGTTGTACATTTGGTGCTTTATCTCATAATCCTTTGACAGACTTTAACTTCTGGGACTTGGGTTGTGGGAAGCCCTTACAAGCTTGGTCCTGTACAACTCTGGTGGCAGTCTACTGTGTCTCCCCCAGTTGCCACACCACACTTGGTGATCAGCGGTGGTCCCAGCCAGAATTAGACACTCTGTTTACTGAGGACAAGTGGAGACGAACTACTACGCCTACTATTACTGCTTCTGTCTTACCATAGTTACTTGCAGTTTCCGAGTCAAGCCCATTGCAAGCATTTTGGCTGCATAAACCAACTCGAGCGTTGAGGGTTTCCGCTTCACTTCACTACTACTAACTGCTTCTGTCCTACCATAGTCACTTGCAGTTTCCGAGTCAAGCCCATTGCAAGAATTTCGGCTGCTTAAATCAACTCGAGCGTTGAGGGTTTCCGCTTCACTTCACTACTACTACTGCTTCTGTCCTACCATAGTCAAGCAGTTTCCGAGTCAAGCCCATTGCAAGCATTTCGGCTGCATAAACCAACTCGAGCGTTGAGGGTTTCCACTTCACTTCACTACTAGCTAGTACTGCTCTGTAACTGTGTTTGGTAACCTGTGTCAGTGTTTATATGTTACATTTTGTTGTATTAACGATTGTAAGCGTTGTTGTTTTTAGTTACAGCCTGTGTTTCGCTGTTGTATTTCTTTCATTTCACTATGGCTTACAACGAGAGGCCACACCTATGGCATACCCGGAACCGCCCACTCAGGATGGAATTTGTGGACATCGACAATTCATTAGCAAATTTTAGCATTTCACCTTCCCCTGCATCTAGTTGCAGCTCAGATTCTTCCACTATTACAGCTCCCTCGCTTGATTCAGCTTCATCAGACACCACCATTGTGGAGCTAGAACGGCTTGGTCTAGGAGAAGAGAACACTCAACAGGATTCTCAACAGGAAGAAAAGGTACCTTCTTCAGAAAGCACTGGTGCCACACCCAATCCAACTATGCTGTCTCAGATAGAGAATTTGAAGATCCTGACTGAAAAAGCCAGAGCCTGTGAATTGGATCCACATATGCTTTTCCTTGCAGAGATAATGGCCAAAGCAACCACGCCCACAGTCACTCCCACTCAACAGCCACAACACAATCATAGCAGGTATGACATTTTGGTTAAGCAAATAGGAGTAATGCAGGAGGGTGAGGATATCTTTGCTGTGCTTCATAGATTTCAGTATACCCTTAAAGCAAATAATGTACCACAGCAAGAATATTTAAAAGCATTACCGGAAGTATTGGTTGGGCAGTATAAGGAAGCATATTTTAACAATGTAGAAGGGTGTCGGTCATATACACAAATGAGAGATACACTTCTAGCTATTGGTGGTTACACAGCAAATGAATGTTTAAATTCCTTTCCCTTAAAATACAGGCCAGGTGGTAGCAAGTCTATTATGCAGTCAGGGGCGGATCTAGAGGGGGCTCGAGGAGTGTCGTTCGAGCCCCCCTTTTCTACCTACAATATAATACTTAGCTTTTCCACTTCCAAAGTTACTACCCCCATCAATCAAGCAAAATTAGAACGAACGAAAGACTTGACGCGTACACAACATTTAGCGGTACTATTTCTAATTAACGTACACATTCTCTATTCGATATGAGTAAGCATTTTTATTTTTGTTGATTGTTAGTGGATTTTTTGTGAGTGTCTCTGCCTTGGTATGTCAAGGCAGAAAAGACTTGATGTTTTCTTCAAGCCTCCTAACAAGTGAGTCTATTTAATAGCTATAGATAACTTTGGCTAGCAAGGTTAGATGTGGTTCCTCAAGTACCTCGAACAGCTTCTCGGCAACAACATCGCGAAAATATTGAACATGGCTCAACTGAGGAATACTATCGTAGATCCATTTACCTTCCTTTGTTAGATTATTTGATCCAGCAAATGAATGATAGATTTGGTAACACTCAGATGATAGAAGCAAAGTTAATTAATTTAGTGCCTTCTGTAATTACTACATTTACTGAACTTTCATATGAGGATGCAACATCATTCTTTAAGGATGACTTGCCTAGTTCTTCTTTGGTTCCCACTGAAGTGTGGAGGTGGAGGCAGAAATGGTGCCAGGTGGATGCTGCTGAGCAACCTGCTACACTTTACACTGCTTTAAAAGCATGTGATAAAGATTTTTCCCCTAACATTCATGTATTTTTACGTATTGCTTGTACAATTCCGGTTACTTCATGTGAAAATGAGAGGGCCAATAGTGTACTTAAAAACTTAAAGACCTTTTTACGTAATACAATGGGGCAAGAGAGGCTTTCATCATTAGCACTTATGCACATTCATTACAATTTACCAATTGATCTTGAAGATGTTATAGACACCTTTAAGCTTAAATGCAATAGAAGAATATCACTCTAAATACTTGTATCATAATTCATATCATAAATTCAATTCTAATTCAGTTAATTTCTCCAAGTCTAATTGCTATATATTGTCAATCATGTATCACTTTAGGCATCGAATAAACTGATAAATTGGGGCCCATAAAAGTGGGTATAATTTTTTTTGCACATGTGGAAGTATCCACTTGGTCTTCAAAAAGAGCCCCCCCTTTTCAAATCCTGGATCCGCCTCTGGCAGTGGTTCAATATGTGGTCATACAAGTTTGCAGTAATGCTAAATCACATACCATTCCTAGATCACATGTCAGAGGCAGCCCTAGAGAGTGTTTCAAAGATATTTGCAGCTACTGCAGTGGCAGCTGGTATTCCCAATGATGTTAGGGATATTGTGTGCAAGACGGCTTACCCTTCCATAAATTCTTTCTTGCAAGATTGCACATCACTGTGTCCTAAGCCAGGCACACAGGCCAGGCATGCCACGCCTCATCCATTCCAGTCTGACAATCACAGACCACAACCCTTTCATTACAGTAACAACCATGGCAATCAAACACACAGACAAAGGTATGGTAATGACCAATCCCATTTTAGGCAGTCTTATACTAGCCACACCCCTTATGGCAACACGTCACACAGTCAACACAGAACACCCTTGCTTGCAAATCCACAATCACAACGTGATACATCCACTGTCACTTGCTTCAGGTGTAACAAGGTCGGTCATTATGCTAATAATTGTCCCAATGGCAACACACAATCACAGCGTAGCAATCATTCTCAGCCTCAGATGCCATCACAGCCTCAGCCACACACTGTCAATCAACATCCACAATCTCAACAGCAAGTTCAACCTGCTAGAAATTCACAACCTGCCAGACCTATCAGGAAAATTGATCATTCTTCACCAACCACTAACGTCACAGACACTGACATTCTCAACACTCACGACAGTGAAGATGAATCCTTCATCACACAAGGAGAAGTCAATGGCATTTTCACAGACATTATCATTGACTCTGGTGCCAGAGTCTCACTAATTTCCAGTGATTTTATTTCACCAGACATGTCACCAGTTGGCACAGTTACACTCTTTGGCATATCCCAAGTTAACGTCACTGCCTCAATCTATGAAATTGAGGTTGTGTTACCAACCATGAAAGGCAAATGCAGGCTTGCCATGGATGATAGACTCCCACCCCACACGTTTTTGTTAGGTGTGGATTTTGGCAAACAGAAACTGCTTGACTTGATGTCACAAGTGAAAGCCACCCCAGTGCCAGTTATGGCAGTCACTAGGGCTATGGCAGCTGACAATGCCTTGGCTGACAAAATTGCCGATACCCTGCATCTGTCTGAAGGTGCCACACCCCTGGCACTTGATGTCATTCCATATGTTCATGATTTGGATACACCTACTTACACACCTTCTGTCACCCACACGGACATACCTGATGACACTCACTGTCACATCACCTGTCACACACCCAATATCATGTCACCTGTGCCTCATTCGGCAGCAGCCATTCCACAGGCAGCATCCCATACTTCACAGTCATTGGTCCCTGTCACATTTCCGCCTGTCACGTTTGACGGTGTCACCAAGGATGAGTTTCTTGACATGCAAAAGGCAGATAAGTCACTAGCCCCTCTCTGGGAAGCTGCAAAAGATCCTTATAATTCTTGTTATGTTGCAAAAGGATTTCTCATGTGCCTCACCACAACATGCAACCAAGTTTCCAGTGCTTTAATAGTGCCACAGCCTCTTGGAAGCAAAGTATTGAGCATTGCACATGACGGTTTGGGCCATGGAGGGTTGAATGCAACTAGGTCACTCATAAATAAGCATTTTTCTTGGCCTAACATGGCAGCAGATGTCAAGGGTTACATCAGCTAATGCATGTGCCTAAAGAACAATAAAGGTGGTGGGTTGAAAGTGCCTCTGTGCCCCCCAGAAATCATTGCTGAAAGATGTGAGAAATTAGCTGTAGACATTGTGGGGCCACTGCCCAAGTCATTATATAACTGCAGATTCATTTTCACATCCATGGAACTTGCTTCTGGGTTCCCATTTGATGTGCCTCTTAAAAGTTACACAGCTGAAGACACTGCCCATGCACTACTTTCTGTCATTGCCATCACGGGACCTCCTATTGTAGTCCTGTCGGACCAGGGCACCAATTTCATGTCTAAAGTATTGACTGCACTTTACCAGAAACTTGGGATTAACAAAGTCAGGACGGCACCTTACCACCCCCAGTCAAATGGGCGGCTAGAGAGGTTTCACTCCACCTTGAAAACCATGCTCACAAAAGCTATTGATAACAAGCAACAATGGGTTGCAGTACTTGATTTAGTATTATATTTTGTCAGAAACACGCCACACAATCGTCTTGGTTACACCCCACATGAGTTGCTGTTCTTGAAACCATCAGCTTTTGTGCTTTCAACACTCAAATCTTTCTGGCTGGGTGAGCCAGAGACAAATTTAAACTTGCCTCAATTCATCCATGAGCTCAGTGCCCAAGCAGCATGCCACAATTCCATTGTAAAATCACAGCTCAGCTCTAAAGTAGCCAAAACCAGATTGGCAGCTGAGGAAACTGCTCTCTCAAACTTAAAAGTGGGAGACACAGTTTTCAAGAGGGTGCCTGGTTTGAATAAATTCCTGGAATCCTCCTGGGAAGTGCCATACACTATTGTGAAACTGTTGCACCCAGTGAATTGTATCATTCGAAGCATATCTGCCAAGAAAGCCAAGCCCCAAACTGTACATGCTTCACAACTCAAACTGGTTCACAATCCTTCCATTTACAGAGTTGCAACTGTAGTGGATGATGTTCTGGAGGAAACGCCCAGCGGGGAGGAGCCAGTATCTCTGTCACAACAGCTAGCAAAAGCAGCTTGATGACACACTAGCATTGTTTCCCTCCGTCTTTTCTGACACACCTGGGCTTACTTCTGTCATTTCACATTCCATCAAACTCACTAGCACCACACCACAGTGGACACCATCATATACAATTCCATTGGCATACCAGACAGAATTCAGGAAAGAAATAGAGCAATTGCTCTCACTGGGAATCATTGAGCCATCACACTCAGCATGGTCAAGCTCTCACCATTACGTGTTAGGAAGAAAGATGGTGGAATTAGAATCGTGGTCGACTTCAGGAAATTGAACAAAGTCACCATACCTGAACCATTCACAATGCCATCTATTGATTTTGTTGTGTCTCAGCTTGGTGAAGCAAGGTTTCTGTCCAAACTGGACTTGCTAAAAGGATTTCACCACGTTCCATTGGCTGAAGAAAGCAAACACCTCACTTCATTTTCTTGCCTACTAGGCAAATTTCAATACAGGATAATGCCCTTCGGGCTCAGAAATGCGCCTGCAACATTCAGCTTCTGATGCAGTCGGTGTTGTTTGGACTGGAACAATTCAGCACAGCATACATAGACGACGTCATAATTTTCTCTGCCACTTTCAGTGAACATCTCGTACACATCTCTGAAGTGCTGGAAAGGCTAGCACAGGCAAATCTTACAGTGAAGAAATCAAAATGCAGCTAGATTTTCTATAGTTTCGACTTCCTTGGTTTCTGTGTGGGAAAAGGAAAATTCTCCATTCCAGCAGCTAGAGTTACTCAATTTGCCAATTTCTCACGACCTAGTACCAAATCACAGCTCAGATCATTTTTGGGTTATGTAATTTTTATGCAAGATTCATTTCCAATTTTGCTCACTTGTCATCTCCTTTAAATCAGACGTGACTCGCCTGAAAACTTACCATGGAACGACGACTTGGACAAAGTTTTTCATACTATTATTAGTTCTATCACCCACCATACCTCACTGGTCATTCCTAATTGTTACGAAGCACAGTGTGTGTTTTCCGATGCCTCCTTGTGTGGCATAGGTGGTGTGGTATGTGTTTCCAGGTCTCAGTGCTGGGTGCCATGCTCTTTCTTCTCAAGGCAGCTGTTGCCCAGGGAACAAAAGTTCGCAGCTACAGAGCTTGAAGCACAGGCATTGCTGGAGATGGTGGAACATTTCAAACTGTACCTTGCCGGAAGAGATTTCGTTGCTTATACAGACCATCAAGCACTGTTAGGCATTCTAGAGGGAGTGCCTTCATCTGCCAAATTGACGAGATGGAAACACAAACTGGTGGACTACTCCATCTCTATTTTCTACATCAAGGATGAGCAGAATCCAGTGGCAGATGCACTGTCCAGTATTCTAGGAGATATGAGGCTTTAATCAGAATTTTAGGTAATTATGGTTTGACATACCTATTATATGTAAAAAATGATGCTGATTCCAAAAAAGCAGTCTTATTGACCACAGGTAAGACAAAAAGCTATTTTTGGCACATTTTATGCCCATATTAGGTAAATAGGACAAAAAGCCACTCATGGCCTTTTTATTACACCCTTTATTACTTCTAGTAAAAAAAAGTAAATTATGTGGTTTGACAAAGGTAAGTACATTACTTCTAGTCGATATGAAAAACTTATTAGGCAATGTAATCGTTATCGCTGTCGTTTTCATTTTCAGAAACGTCCTCAGTATCATTTTCATTATCGTCGCTGTCGTCATCATCAGCATCATCATCATCATGAATTTTTCATATGAAATTTACTTATCTTTGACTTTCGTAGCTCATGACTTGGATCTGTGCTCATTGTTATTCCTGCTTTTTCAAACAGATGCCTAACAATAGTGCTTCTAGCTGATCTAGTTACTGTCCAGCGTCTGGTTGCTCCTTGACTTTGATGAAAAGCAGTGATTCCTGTATGCCGTGAAGCTGCATCAGCATTGATCGTACTCTCTAGTGCTTGATCAACAGGTTGTCTGGCAAAAGAATTGGATGACAATCTCACAGACAAACCACCTTGTTCAAGTTGTTGCTTGATGCCAGGATGAGTGATGTCCATATTCAAGAGTCGGAGATAATACAAGCACATATAACGTGAATAATTCTGGCGATTTGCAGCAAAGAAATGCCAATCATTTCCCCAAGCATGAAGATAAAAAGATCCACATCATTTGTTCGTACAGCTCTACTGAATAACATGTACATATCCACCATGTCTATGTAGTGTCTCCAAAACTGAGCATTAACACCATGTTTTCCACTTCTTGTAGCATCACAGAAAACTTCATAGGATGCCATAAATGCTTTGTACTCACCAGTCATTTCTAAATTTTTCATTTTCTCAGGAGAAGGTGATGCTTGAAGATTCTTCAAGGTTTCAACGAAATGCACATAGCCTTCATTTTCCTCTTGCAGTTGCAAGTATAATTCCATGTGCTTGATTCGCAATGCAGTTGCTAGGAGTACATGCATTCTTCTTGCTTGGTTGTAATGTTTTCCTGATATAAAGGCATTAACAGAACACTTGGAAAGAGCACCACTTTCCATTAAAATATGAGCAGCTCCAGACCCATCAATGAGGCAACCCACTGCTGAAAGATATCGGAACATGATGTGAAAAGCTCCAAAGCAAATAAAGACACTGTCATATTTAGGTTGCATAATATCTTGCAACTGGGAAGCTGGCTTGGCTATTGCCAGGTCATAAGTTGTTGCAATAAACTCTTCACTCTTGAGCAAGAGTTACATTTCTCTTCAGAGTTTCATTAATTACATCATGTCGTGTTGGAGGAGCTCCAATGTTGGCCAAGTAGCCAATCTTCTGGGCTGGTAAATCATCTTTGGTTATAGTAGAGTTCCATCCAGACCACATTGGTGTTTGCTTGTCTGTTTTGCAAGATATTGTCCATGCAACATCTCTTTCAATAGCAGTTTTGTAGTTTGCAGGCTTCCTCTTTGTTTTTCTAGCAAAACTAAACCTTGAAATCTTTGGTTTCGTTCTCACAGGTTCAAATTCATTATTTGGTAGTTCAAGGCTTCTCTTTTTTGTGGGAACAGCTGTTGACATGATAGAAGATACTGCTTCTGACATGATTGCTGCTGAGGTGGGTTCATTTTGGATGCATATGCCCTGTGTATCATGATACATTGATTCATCATAGCTGTCCCAAGCAGAGATAGTGCTTAGGCCTCTTCTTTCTTCCAGACCATCAGGAAGAACTTTTCTCTTTTCAATAATTTTGGCAGCAATTTGAGTCTCAAATACTTCTGCAGTATGATATCCTATGCAGTGACCAAAATGATTAACAATTTCCTGAACTATTCTGGAACCAGTAATACTTTTGAGACCCATGCCTAGTAGCATATGCTTTGATGGCTTCACTTCCCCACGAGTTGTTTAGTAGATCATCTTCAGCTGATGATTTAACGTATCGCTCTACTCTTTGATTACCTTCATCTTTAGAGCCAGTATACAAAATCCTATAAAATTCTGACAATTCAGCAGGTATACTTGAACACTGTCCATCCCGAATTGCTTTCACTGATATTGGATTCTGCAGCTTACTCTCACAGAGCTTCCAGATCTTCCTCCTTAAGAATAATGCTACATTCTGTATGTCATTTTTGATAGCATTCTGTTCCAATGAAAGATAAATCCCTTGTTTCTTACTCTCTTGGTTAACTTGAAGCTTGTTACCGTAATGTTCCTTGAGTTTAGATAAAAGGTGGTATGAATCAGGAGTAGGCTCCTCTATCCCTTCTTTTATGAGGAATTCAATGTAGACCCGGTTGACATCAACCAATTTTTCAGACTTATTTTTTAAGAATATCTCAGAGTCAATATGAGAGAGAACTGAGAGAAAGCAGATTCTCGTTTCACTGTGCTTGATAAACTATCTTCTTTCCCCTGAACCTTGGCACCTTTAGAAATATACCTCACTCTGCATGTTTTATGGTACATGGCTTCCTTAGCTATGAAGTCAATGTGTCCATTTTCACGCAGAAAGTCATTATCTTTAAGCTGCTTTGCACAATTCAGGATACTTTCTTGTGCTTGCTTTGTCTCACACGGAGAAAGTGTTTCAAAACCACTGGGGAAATGTTTGCGTACTGGACCTTTACAGAAAATACACTTTTTTTTCAAGCACACCAACAGTAGAGGTAGTTACTACTGGCACCTTCACCTTGGATTTGGTTTCAACAGCATCCTCATTGGAACATTTTTTCGTATCTTTAGACAGTATCTGATAAGCTGTAAACATTTTGTAACAGCTAGAGTGGAAACCATAATGAGACATAGGCTCAGCTTCAAAGTTAGTTGATTGACATATAGCACGGTATTTATATCTTGTTTGATACCGTTCTCTGGCTCGAGCTACTTCCCTAGCAGTTTCCCATGTCTGCTTAGTAAACTTACTCAATGGATCTCCATCATTTTCTCCATCGCCATTCACATGTAACACACACTGCAAAACTACCTCATCAGCCATCTTCAAACAAACAAAAATATAACTACATCTGTTCACCACTGTGACCATATAGGTTAAGATGATAGCTAGCTAGTGACCAGAGTGATCAGCTAGACCAATGTTGGCCAGCTATTAGTCTTACAATCTCTACCACTAAACTATTACAGAGTCACTTACCTTCTTACTTGACAGCTGCCATGTACAAGGCTGTCATGTGGACAGACTGCCATGTGCACAGTCAATACCTTACCTAAAATTGATTTTTACCTTATCTAAAATTGATTTTAGTTAAATGTGTGCATATAGCTATTTGCTATATGTGCTATAGCTATCAAATATACAGCAGAAGTGGATGGTAGACCTTTTCGTTGCCTGAAATTATGAGTGAGGAGAAATTTACCAAATATGGGCGTAAAAAGTGCTAAAAATAGCTTTTTGTCTTACCTGTGGTCAATAAGACTGCTTTTTTTGGAATCAGCATCATTTTTTTACATATAATAGGTCTGTCAAACCATAGTTACCTAAAATTCTGATTAAAGCAACTTATCTCTTAGGGTACAGGCAAGGATGGATATACAGCCATTGCAGCAGCTACATCAGCAGCAACTGCATCAGCAGCAGCTACATCAACACATCTCACTGCAGAAGCAGCCTATCCAGAATTATTCTCCTGCTCCAGTGTCTTCTGACCAAGCACAGGCTTCAGAGGAGGGGGGAGGTGTGGTGGATCCACCCACCACACACACACACACTGCAGGACACTGTTATAACTATTGACTTAAATCATTCATATCCATCACCCACAGTAGCTAAGGTATGTTGTTTATGTGTCACCCTTTTTATCAATTATTTGCACTGACTCATGCCTCACACACACACACACCTCTTGCCTCATGGTTTTCATGCTCATGCTCAGTGGTTTAATATACTGTGGCCACTGACCATGAGCTTCTCAGTTGTACATTTGGTGCTTTATCTCGTAATCCTTTGACAGACTTTAACTTCTGTGACTTGGGTTGTGGGAAGCCCTTACAAGCTTGGTCCTGTACAACTCTGGTGGCAGTCTACTGTGTCTCCCCCCACAATGATCATAGCTAATACTGCTGCTATACCAACAGACACATACACCAACAAATTGAGAGATGCTTGACCTTATGGATACTGTGTGGGAATAGTAGTGGTTAGGTACACTAGGTCAGCAGTGGGTGCTGTGTAGATAGCATAGAATGAAGTTTAAATAATTGTGATTATGTGCACTTTACTAGAATATAATAATAATGCTATTTTTCAAAGTAATACTGGGCTATTAAAGTATTAATATTGAATTAATTCAACTAACAGTGTGTCAATCCTGTAGCAACACATTATACTAAGCTCTACAGCACTACATGAACTTTTTGAGCGGTATAAAATTGTTTCATTGTTTATATATTAGTAATTTCAGCATATTCCACTTCCTTGTCAAGCGTGTGTATTCCATAGGCATCATTGCTTTCTAAATTTGCCACTTCTTCAATCTCTGCAGCTTCTGTCGTTCCATATGCTGAGTTTGCAGAAGTTCTAATACTTGATTGAGTTTGAGAATTTGATGTTCCATATGCTGCATTAGCAGGAGTGAGAATATCAAATTGAGTTGATGTTTCTAAATAAAGTAAAAACAAAAAACAAACAACAAAACAATAATAATGAAGCACCAAAGGTGCAAACCCTCAGCACTACTAAACACTACCTAGCTATTACAATATAATCTCGGACCAAAATAGAAACAGAAGAAGGTGGCAAACTTCCCTTCCTGGATGTTAACATCAGTAGACAACACCAACAACTCAACACTACAGTCTACAGGAAACCAACTCATACTAATAGATATCTCAATTTTAAGTCCAATCACCACCCCAGAACTAAGTTGGGCATTATCAAGTGTCTAGCTCACCGTGCCAAAAATATCTGCAAAGGTACACAGGTTCTGGAAGATTTTAATTACCTTCAAGAAGTCTTTGAATCCAATGGTTTCCCATTATTAGTCAAAAATTGCCTACTAAAGGCGCAGAAACCCATACTACCACCAACTGATGAGAAAGAAGAGAAGAAGCAAAAAATTTTTTGCACACTGTATGTCAAGGGTTTCAGTGAGAACCTAGAGAGAGGGTGTGGCAATATCAGGCCAGTGTTCAAGACAGTAGGACACTACGCAGTCTAATAGTGAAAGTAAAGAAGAGAATACCCCAAGAAAAAATCAAAGGTGTGATATATAGGGTGCAATGCGAGTGTGGCAGCTCTTATGTGGGAGAAACGGGCAGGACTCTTGAAACCAGACTGAAAGAACACAAGAGGACAATCAGATATGATGACTAGAACAACGGCATTGCTGTTCATGCCAATACTACATGCCATACAATCCAATGGGAAGAAGCTGAGATTCTCGCCAAAGAACAAGACTGGCATAAGAGGAAGTTCAAAGAAGCGCTACGTATCAGAGAAGAAAGCAACACCATGAACTTGGATCAAGGCAGGCTAATTAACCCAATCTGGAACACAATAACATAGACAATCACCATCCATTTGGTCTATTAGTATTTTCTTTAATCTTCTATTCCCCATTTTTACCATCTATTCAGCCAATTAACACTTCCTTATCATTTATTATCTTTTTTCCACCCAGCTTAGTCACCATCACCTACTTTAGAGACAACTTAGTTCTGTCAGGTCATTTAGCTACAGTTCTGTTCTAGACCTCGGTCTGAAACGTCCTGATAAAATTATCTATATTGAATACTACGTTCAACATAGCTCAACTAATAGTAATAATTATATTAAATATTATGTTTCAGTTTAGACTGTTGACCAACATTTAGCCAAAGACTATCAATGAATCATACATTACAATCAATTGTGTACAGGAAACTTTGTACAAGAAGGAAATGAGTATGTGGCCACCTGTCTCATTTGTGAATTATGAGACAGGTAGCATAATCGCTGCAATAAGAGTAAATGCAGGCGGAGAGCATGTGCAAATTGTTGATCACGTGTTAGTCACGTGATGCAGTTTGGGGTATTGATTCTAAATGATAAATAGTCATTCTGATTATGTTCATATCTAACTCATTAATTAATTGTCAGAAATCTCTAAAATCAGAGCATGACAGACAGAAAGACAGGCAAACAGTCAGGATATACTACTCTAACCCTCTCGCGCTTGCGTGCTGACGGTTATAAGGTGTAATAATCATATTCAATGAAATACAAGTATCAAACACAGGCTCCACAGCTTAACTGCATTGAATAGGAATCTAGTGGTTGTATGAAGCGAAAGTGAAAATGATAGCAGTTCCAGTATAATTCTATTGCACCTGGGTATACATAATATACAATAACAATAAAGAGCATCCGCAAGCACTTTAAGGTATGCATGCTTTGCTTGAAACGTAAATATACGTTAACATGTTGCATTAACTAAGGCACTCAACAATCTTAAATTGCTATAGAAAAAATATGAAAATGGCACCTATACAATCCCACAAGTTGTGGCAAATTTTGAGAACTACAAAATACAATGTAATTTCTAGCTAAAGGTTTTAGAAACAGCCAACTCTTCATTGTATCTACATACTATGTTTGTATGTGCATTTGTGTCATGTGCATCAGAGCATTTTAAATATGCTTCATAGATTCCATAACAACTGCTAATTCAATATACTATGAAAAATGTGAAAGGTTCCAGTCTCTCCGTAATTTGTTTGAAGGTGGCAAAAAGGGAACGAAATGCACTTATCTTGTTGTCAGTGTTTTGGTATTACCCTCACTGCATTACCTGGACATTTCCCCCCTCGAAACAACAATATCCACTCTTGTATTTGATCTTTTACTCAATTAAACAAAAGAAGTAACAATGGCATAAAAATAGTAAAACCATAGCAACTTTTGGAATTATCGCTAGATAACTCCTCAAACCCATGGTTTCACTTCTACATTATGAATGTATCAGTTTCTCTGGTTTATGTCCAAGTATAATATTCATTGAAGCAACAGAAGTCATAAAATTCAAACTATGATGGTCCCCCCTGCATAATATCAGGCACTCATTGTATTACCAAATACATAATGATGGTCAGCATCTAATGTGTACATATTCCTATGCTAGCAGCAGCTAAGTCATAGTAGCTCTATCTAGAACCTAATGCCATGACTACAGTGCACAGCAAGAACTAATTATTACAACTACAAGATTGGTAAAGTTAGGATAGGAAGAATTGAGCTAGTCTGACTGGTCTTTTTAACAATAACAAAGAACGCAACAAAAGTAAGTACAACTTGTTATTTTCAAAGTTACCAAATGGCATTAAAGTTGATTATCTGACATATGCACGTATTTATGTTTACAAAATACTTTACAACAATAATTATTTTGCTAACCTAAATATTTTCAAGCAAATGTTTTTAAACTTGCAAAGTTTAGCCAACTCACGATTGAAAGAGGTTTTCTTCGTCTTGAAATAGAGTCCAATAAAGAGCAGAATGAAGACTAGAGCAAATACTGCAGCTACACCAACTAACACATACACCCACAAACTGAGAGAGAGTTGACCTGGTAGAGGTTGTGTGGAGACAGTAGTAGTCACATCTGTTGAGAAGATGTTGTCGGTAGTGGGAGATGTAGCTAGCACAGAGGATAAGACTGGAGACTGTATGGAGACAGTAGTTGTGATATCCGTTGAGAAGATGTTGTCAGTAGTGGGAGATGTAGCTAGCACAGAGGATAAGACTGGAGACTGTATGGAGACGGTAGCTGTGATATCCGTTGAGAAGATGTTGTCAGTAGTGGGAGATGTAGCTAGCACAGAGGATAAGACTGGAGACTGTATGGAGACAGTAGTTGTGATATCTGTTGAGAAGATGTTGTCAGTAGTGGGAGATGTAGCTAGCACAGAGGATAAGACTGGAGACTGTATGAGACAGTAGTTGTGATATCCGTTGAGAAGATGTTGTCAGTAGTGGGAGATGTAGCTAGCACAGAGGATAAGACTGGAGACTGTATTGAGACAGTAGTTGTGATATCCGTTGAGAAGATGTTGTCAGTAGTGGGAGATGTAGCTAGCACAGAGGATAGAACAGCAGGAGGAGAAGATGTGGAGTAACCAGACTGGGAGGTTGATGTTGGAGTAACTGCAGATGATGGCACAAATACAGTAGCGAAAGAAATACTTCCTGCACACCGTGTAGAAGCTTGAGTAAAATCTTCTAATCCCATACCACCACTACTATCTCCACAAGGATTTAAATTGAAGACAGAGTCACTGGCTGTGAAAGTCAAAGCGTTGCTAGGAGTCAGTGATGACGTGGCTCCATCTACTTGTGCCTGACAGTAATATCTCCCTGCATGAATGGGGTCTGAGAATCGGTCAAGAGTTATAGTAGAAGTTAGTTCTATCAGTTCTCCATTCATTACAGTCTGATTCTGAGATGCAATACTAACAAGTGGTGGGAAGGTATTCATGTTTATTGGTACAGTGTGTCCTCCAGTGTTAGTGAAGAACCATACTATGTCTAGTCTAGGACCTACAGAAACTGGGGCCTGTACCACACACTGCAGGGCAAACATGGATACTCCACTGAAGGGGTTACACTGGACAGTAGAGACAGGTTCCCTCATATACCAGATATCACATGCTGGAAAATAATAGCTAAATATTATATACCAATTTATCTTCCGCATTTTTAACTTACCTTTAGTAGCTGCTATTAATAGTACTACTAAACTATTCTTTCTCATTTTTGGTTCTATCTCGCTATGTATGATGTCAAGCGCTGGACAGTCCAACTCGTCCTACAGACATCAGTTTTCTTATAGAAGGAGGATGCACAACCCAAACTCGAGCGAGCTAGACCTGCAGGAATTAGGTTGGGCAGTTATGGGTCTAGCGTTAGTTGGACCACATCAGCTCGCAAGACAGATCACTTCAAGCAGATCACGCTATGCGCGTGAACTTCGCCCAACCTGCGCGGATTTAGCCTAGTCTCGCGTAGCCAGACCTTTTACCAATCGCTTTTCCCGCGTAGCGATTGGTAAAGGGTCTGGCTACGCGAGACTAGATTTAGCCCAATCTACGTGATTTAGCCCAACCTGAGCGCTGTCTCAATTGTTCTACTAGTCTGGAGGAGAAGATTTAGCAAAAGTGTGAGCTATTTAAAAAAAGCTAATAATAGGATTAGATATACAAGGACAATCTTCATTTAGCTATTTGTACTACATTTTATTAGCAATACAAGGTCACACACACTGATAAAAAAGATAATTGCATTACAGTAGTAAGTAGCTATAGGTAATAGTCTTAATAGCCATTGAATTTTTAGGTTGTCATCTCACTTTGTACTCACTTGTGTCTTTCTACCAAAACATTATGCTTAGTGCGCATCAAACTTTGAAATAACATAGGTAGTTATAAGCACACCTGTTGCTCAAAGAATAGACAGCTTCCAAGATAGTTTGCAACTCAGATTTCATATACATTTAGTTTACAGTATGGCCAGGACAATAAATTCCCTTAAAAGTGTTGAAGTCATATTAGCTAATTATTCAAGTATTCTTTATGGTACATTTTTTCACTCTTTATTTGACAATAATATTTATAGCTCATTAGCTATAAATAGTACTAGTATTTCTAATTAAAATTCAATTGCAGAGACTTCAGCTCTTATCACTACTTAATCTAATACTAATGGGTGCTTTAGAATTTCACAAATGAGGATTTAGCTACTTTAATTACATTAATCTACTCATAGCTGGCTGAGCACCACTGAGGGACTATCATGTAATTGATTATAATGGAAGTCTCAAATGTGTAGCGATGCTGACTTCTAACAAAGTTAAAAATGAAGTAAGAACAGGAATTGGGCATTGTGTACTATGCTTAAATATTTTATGATTGCTGCTTATCCACAAATAAAATTGACTGCTCATGACAATAATTGTTTCATTGTTTATATATTAGTAATTTCAGCATATTCCACATCCTTGTCAAGAGCGTGTATTCCATGGGCATCATTACTTTCTAAATTTGCCACTCCTTCAATCTCTGCAGCTTCTGTCATTCCATATGCTGAGTTTGCAGAAGTTATTCAATATGCTGCATTAGCAGTTGTGAGAATATCAAGCTGGGTGGAAGTTTCTAAATAAAGAAAACAATATTAATAATTAGAAGTATTCTCTTTTTCTCTTTTTGTCAAAGCTGGTGTAGCTATTTTAGAGGTAGCTAATTTAAGAATAAATTAAAAAATACTTTGTTTTGGGAGAGTGCACCACCCACAAATACTCATTCCAGTATTATTGGCCACTGACAATCCCCACAATGACATGTACTTAGTAGAACTCCTAGAAGTTAGTATAGAGACCAAGCAGTAGTGTACATAGGAATTACAAATATGGTTTTACATGGACACCGTAACAAAATTAGAAAATCCCAATAAATTCATTTATTTGTCACTGCTATGTTCTAGCTGTTGCTGTTTGGTTGTCTGATACCATAAGAATGCAGAAGGAAGAGGTAAGTATAACCATCTCAAAGCATTATATTTATGGTATGAACAGGTAGGATTATTGCTGCAACAAGAACAGGTTCATTCAATAAACTGCATTGAATCAGATGTTGAGGTTGTACTGAAGCAAAAGTGAAAATGATAGCATTCTCAACCACAGTTTTATTAATCCATACTGCATCATCATAGTAAACATAATTAACTGCAACCAGTTTAAAGTGTGCACTGCTTGAATATACGTGGATGATGTGTCAAGTTGTGTTAAGTTGCTGAAATCCAAACTTGTTTACCTGCCATAGAAAAATTATGAAAATGGCACATACCATCCCACACCACAAGTCCTGGAGGACTACAAAATATAACTTTATTTACATGTTTCAGAAAAAGCCCACTCTTCATCATGACTATACTAAGCTGCACCACGCGTGGCACATCCGAGAGATGCGTGCATGATTATTAATAAGGAGTAAACACATTCCGTTTTACTATAGTCATTGTATTACAGAGTATTATAAAGAGAGGCTGGATTCTCTCACATTTTTCATTGCCTATTGAATTTGTACGTACTAGGAGAATCTAGTAGAGTGGCTACGGTCTGACAGAATTATGGAGTAGTGGCTGCCAGCTACCTACCACTTCATTGCTGAGCCAGGGGAGGTATAGTTGTGGCAACATTAGCTATCTATTGTGAATAGAAATTATACATCCTAGGGAAGGCCATAGAAAGTGATGAGACTAAAACTATTTTAAATGCAACAATCTCTAGTAGGCTGGGTTGCTATTGAAAACTTTGAAAAAGAATCTGTCATGAAATACCTACAACAAATAAACTGAAACCAAACTTATACTAAAATGGCAAATATAGCAAAACTTTAAACATTGGCAAATATGAAGACTTATTTATTTTAACTGTGTGCTGATTTATTAAAACAACAAATGTCAAGCCACCTTCTCTTTAGCTATTGAATCAAGGAAACTACTAATAATTTACATTAAAAAAATGTGATTATCATTCGAACTAGACAGCATTTTTTCTTGTTAAGGGGTCATAACTTCCTGAGGTGGAGGTTGGCATAGGGTTGAAGGACTCCAGCCACCACAAGCTATTCCTAGCTTCAGCAAGTTTACACCGCGCAGCTAGTGTGAGGTGATTAACCAGTGGCTTCGCTGGTATGGTAGATCTCTCCCTCATCAACAAGCCACAAGCAGGTAACACGGTCTGCTTCCGCTAGGTTTAGGCAGGCAATTCACCGCACATATATAGGGGATGACATGATATAAGGTAAAGTGGTTCTGGAGGATTATGAATATGATTAGATACGGTAAGATGATATGGTAAGGTGAGTAAACATGATGCTCGTTTATTGTTTGCTGGATACTTCCACTTGTTCAGGTAGCTAGACCTGAACACCTTCCATGTAATATTTATGTAATTAATTATGTCTAGTAGAAATTGAGTTTGCCTCATGCTTCAAATATTGAGGTTGTGAAAGTATTGCTGATCTCTCACTATCAGTATACCTCGAATTTCTGAAAAGTCCATTTAATAAAACATCTTTTAAATCTAAATTCATGCATGTGGCTCAGGGATCTTCTATATTACTTTGTTTACCAAAAGTACCTCTTGTATATCTTCAGATTATTTTCATGAAGTTCACTCCTGGCAGTTACTTCTAAAGTCTACTAACTCAAACTTATTATAAATATTCAAAATGAAACTTGTGGCCTGTAGAACTCAATAATGTATTTCCTTCGTTTGAAATGCGCATACAATAAGAAAAGGTATAGACCTCATGATTTGGACGGAATCAGAAACCCCAAACCTTTTCAAGCATTTTCTTGTGATAGCTAATAAGACTGTCATCTTTGAAACGTAGAACTACACCATTTACTTACACAAGAACACATTAAATAGCTTGTATACTAAACATTATTCAGCAATAGCTAATATTCGTATGATTAAAAAGTAGGCGGAAATGCATTTTGATACTGGAATATTAAAGCAGGAGTCTCAAAGTGGAGACCACAAAAGGTACATCATTGCCTTTGGTTGAAAAGTGAAATAGAAGAATTAGATTACAAAGGAGAAAAGGGAGTGTGGCCACATACTTACATATTATAGTATTACGCTTATTTAATATATAGCTATCTCATCCAATTACATAATTACCCTATTACAACTGCTACAATTATTAATAATACAACACACATATGAACACATCAAGTACATTTTCAAAATACTCTTTTCTTGATCTAGTTATATGTGAGTATAATATGTTATCCTATAGTCTTATGATTGAAGGAACACAAGTCGTAAAATCCGAACCATGATTGCCATCTTGGATAGTAGGCATCTCCTTTAAACTATCAAAATAGTGATGCTTGCCATGTGATGTGTATTGTTCCCTCGTATTAGCAGTGGTTTTATAGTAGCTCTCTTTAGAACCTATGGCTGATGTGTATTGTACACTACAAGAATGGTGCAGTAAAGCAGGATGATATGAGTTAGTCTGACTGAATAGTTTAGATAATAAGAATAATACAAGCACCACTTACTTCCCATCAAAGTTACCAGATGTCAGGAGAAGAATTATTTGATTTTTTTTCATGTATGCATAATAATGTCCACAAAAATTCATAATAATAGAATTTTATCTAATAAAATTTCTTGAAAATTTAGCCAACTCACGCTTGAAGGAGTCTGTAGTTTTGTTCTTCTTGAGGCAGAGTCCAATATAGAGTATGGTGAGGACTAGGATGATCATAGCAAACACTGCAGCTACACCAATTAACACATACACCCACAAACTGAGAGACAGTCTTCCCCCTGGAGACTGTATGGAGACAGTAGTTGTCATATCCATTGAGAAGATGTTGTCGGTAGTGGGAGATGTAGCTAGCACAGAGGATAGAACAGTAGGAGGAGAAGATGTGGAGTGACCAGACTGGGAGGTTGATGTTGGAGTAACTGTAGACGATGGTACAACTACAGTAGAGGAAGAAATACTTCCAGCACATTTTGTAGAAGCCTGAGTAAAATCTTCTAATCCCATACCACCACTACTACGTCCACAAGGATTTAAATTGAAGACAGAGTCACTGGCTGTAAAAGTCAAAGCGTTGCTAGGAGTCAATGATGACGTGGCTCCATCTGCTTGTGCCTGACAGTAATATCTCCCTGCATGAATGGGGTCTGAGAATCGGCCAAGAGTTATAGTAGAAGTTAGTTCTATCAGTTCTCCATTCATTACAGTCTGATTCTGAGATGCAATACTAAGAAGTGGTGGGAAGGTATTCATGTTTATTGGTACAGTGTTTCCTCCAGTGTTAGTGAAGAACCATACTATGTCTAGTCTAGGACCTGCAGAAACTGGGGCCTGTACCACACACTGCAGGGCAAACATGGATGCCCCACTGAAGGGGTTACACAGGACAGTAGAGACAGGTTCCCTCAAATACCAGATATCACATGCTGAAAAATAATAGCTAATATTGTTAATTTATCTGCTGCAGTCTTAACTTACATTTAGTCGTTGCTATTAATAGCACTAGCAAACCATTTCTTCTCATTTTTCGCTCTAGCTGCCTACATTCGACGTAATTTTGGAAGTTCAACTAGCCCGACAAGCGGCAGTCTTCCTGCGGGAGGAGCCAACGCAGCCCAGACTCGAGCGAGCTGGTGCCCCAGGAAATTAGGTTGGGTATTAGTGTCCACGTCCGCTAGCAGGGCTGATTGCGCGGGATTTAGCTCAACTAGTAGCTTCAATACTTATAGTTTTCTGGTATTGTTAGTGTTTAAATCATGCATAGATAAAATAAGAAAATTGAATTATAGTAGTATAAATTTAGGTGATTATTTTAATAATACGATTTTTTTGGTTGTCATCTCTCGTACTACTGACTTGCATCTTTCTACCATAACATTATGATTGAAAGTATCAATAACTTGGAAGTATGATTGGTAGCTATGAGCACACAAGCTGCTCAAAGAATAGACAGCTTCCAAAATAGTTTGCAAATCAGGTTTCATACACATCGAGTATAATGGCTAGGACAATAAACATCTCAATAAAGATCTAGTTGAAATCATGTTAGCTAATCGTTCAACTAATTTTTCCGGTACATTTTTTTGGTCTGTATTTGACATGTTGGCTCATTATCTATGTGATTAGGTTGTATTCCTAACTTAAAATTTAATAGCACAACTTCAGATCACTCACTAACGGGTGCTTTGGAATTGCATAAAAAATGAAGAATAAGCTACATTAGTTAGCTTTAACTTATTAAAGACATAAAGAAGTATAAGTATAGTTAGCTAATGATGGCATTTTGCGGTTTAATCTACATTCATTATAATAATATAGCTAGCTTTATCCTGTCAATTTCTATTCATGCATTTGTTTATTACAACCGCCATTTACTTCTTATAAACTATCTGTCAAGTGGTTTTATTATTCAATACTTTTGTAAGAGAATAGCTAGATTTGTCTTAAGTCTGCTCCTGCAACCTATAAACTTGAGTAGAGATGAAATTTGAAATGTGATACAACCTTAAATAAGAATTTAACATTTTGGTCCGAGAGTGAACAGGACTCTAACAAATGTTTGGTATAGCCCTGCTGATGGTCACTTCTTTACCCAGCTTAGCTAAGTCGAAGAACCAGACTGCCTATTTACTATAGCACCATGAAATATCAGCCGATGGCCGCAGAGAGCTTTGCAGCCTTGCAAGGACACTCGCAAAAATGCGCACTCCTTTGACAATGTTATGTTCAACGTTAGCAGTGATAGGCAACAAAAAATACAACAATTGAACCAGCTTAAATAATAGGGCCCACTGACAGGAAGTCAGTGGTCTTGGAAATGAATATCATTAATGGTGGGTAAAGGGTGGGTAAGTTAAGTTAATGAACAATACATGGTGAATGACTGAGCTAGCAGTTTATTGTTCTTTGGCCAGGGCCAGCCTGTGCCAGTTGCCCAGGAGAGTCCTGGACAGAGAGAATATGAGGTTATCTTGATTTGTTAGATCTGACAGCGATATTTAGGTCCTGTGTCCTGTGTCCTCCCATCCCCCAAGCAAAAAACAAACAAACCAAAAAGCAAAAAAACAAACAAACTATTTTTGACGAGCTTTGCCCCACTCCAATTATGTTGAAATAATATGATCACTACACATGCCATAGAATTCTGGTGCATTGTTTATGTTATATTATTAATTTCAGCATATTCCACTTTGTTAAGGTCTAGCAACCTGAACAAGTAGGAACAATAAACTAACATGTTTACATCACCTTATTTCATCTAATTATATTCATGGTCCTTCCAGAACCACCACACACTGTACCATGTCATCCCATATATATGCACTGTGAGTTGTCTTGGGAAAATTAGTCCATCATAAGTCAAGCTCAGTGAACGCAGACCACGTTACCTGCTAGTGGCTTGCTGCTGTGGTTGAGTCCTACCATGCCGGCATAGTATCCGCCACACACCAGCCCTGGGGCATCAACTTGCTGAAGCTGGGCGTAGCTTATGGTTGGTTTTGGTACTTCGACCCTCCAGCTCAGGGATTTACGACTCCTGAACACACTTCATTGTCAAGTGTGTGTATTCCTTAGGCATCATTACTTTTGAAATTTGCCACTTCCTCAATCTCTGCAGCTTCTGTCATTCCATATGCTGAGTTTGCAGAAGTTACGATACTTGATTGAGTTTGAGAATTTGATGTTCCAACAAATTGAGTTGATGTTCCTAAATAAAAAAAGAAAACAATAATTAGTAGAATTATTTTTTCTTGGTGTAAGCAATGACATATCTCAAAGGTAGCTAGTTCTAACCACCACAAATGCTCATTCTAGTCGCTAAGTTAATAAAGAGACTAAGCATCAGTGCACATAAGAATGACAAACAGGGCTTGATGTGGAAAAACATGTTATGTTATAACTCAATTTAGACTTTTGAGTAAAATGTAGCCAAACACTATTAATGAATCATGTATTACACTTGATGATGTCCATACACAAACAGGAACTTGATACAAGAAGGAACTGAGTGTGTTATCACAAAGTCCATTTGCCTTGGGAAGTAAACATGACCACAGTAGCTAACTACTAATAAACTACTAAAATACCAAGAAATTTATTCAATATGTAATTGTTATGTTTTAGCTGTTGTCGTATGTTGTTGTTGTTATTGTTGTTGTTTCTTTAAGACATAAGTGTGGTCATCATGAAGCAGAATCTTCATGGGGTGAACATGAGTCAGGCAGCATTATTGCTGCAATGAGAATAAATCAAGGTGGAGAATGTGTACGAAATGTTGATCAAACGCCGAAATAAAAAAAAAATCACAATAAACGGTATCTTCATTTTGAGTAAGTTTTATTATATCTAAATCAACGATTAATTGTCAGTAATCAACAAAATCTGAGCATGACAAACTTATATACAGACAGACAAACAGACAGGATGACTATAGTGTACATAGCACACCAAATAAGGTGTGCTGATGAAGTCTCAATATGCACACCATTTTTGGAGTGCACAGCACACCAAATCTGGTGTGCTCAACACACTAAAACATGTGTGGATAGCACACTGTTTTAGTTGTGTTGTGCACACTTCTGATTTGAGCACACCATTATGATATTTTAAAAAAAGTTTCAACAACATGATTATTAACACAATGATACGATATGACCCAAAATCCAGAAGAATGTTCTGAAGACCTTGATTGACCTTCTGGCTTCTATTCTTTATTTATCTGATTTCTGGCTTCTATTCTTTATTTATCTGACCAGTTACCAGTGATACTTGGAAGGAAAATGGCATCTTCTTATGTAGCAATGACTTTGCTAGATTTCATGTGGGTAAACTATGAATATAATTAAAATGTGCAGAAGCTAATGGAAAGACCTCAGGATGTGCAGTTATTAATATATATATATATAATTATATATGTATATAATTATATGCATATATAGTATATTCCAAATGTTCTTTATAACACTGTTTAGATTGTATGGCCATGACACTTGTTCTATAAATGATTAATATAATTTTGAGGATATGAAGAAGCCAAATATATTTCTAACCTTGCAGTCACTGATAGGATCTGTTCAAGTGAAGTCGAGCTTTCTGCTAATGAGCCAACTATATAATAGTGAATCCTAACATGCTTACTGAGTTAAAAAACAAAGTCAGTTGAGGTGTGCAAAACACACTTGGTATTTAACACACCAAAACAAAGGAGTGCTTAACACACTCGGTATCATAAAAAAGTGTGCTAGACACACTATATGTTATGCACACCTAAGGTGTGCTGAGTTTTTAGTGTGCTATGCACACTTCCATTTTTACAGGGACTACAACCCTCTTGAACATGCGTGTTGAGGGTTCAAGCTGTAATGGTTCCATACAATGAGACACAGGTGCCAAACATAGCTTCATAGCTAAACTGCATTAGCTAAATTGTATATTATAATTCTGATGTATTATTTGGAAATGATTGCAGTTTCCACTACAATTCAATTAACAACTATTGCATCAACAAAAAGCACCCACAAGCTCTTTAAGGCATGCATGCTCTGTTTGAAATGTAAATATATGTTCATGATGTGTCATCTTGTGTCAAGGCATTAAAAAATCTAAAATTGTTTGTCTGCCATAGAAAAAATGGCACCTACAATTTCATAAGTTCTGACAAATTTTGAGGACTACAAAATACAATGTAATTTTAGCCAAAGGTTTCAGAAACAGCCAACTCTTTGTTGTATTCACTGTGTTTATATGTGCATTTGTGCCATGTGCCCACATTTTTTTTAATTAGTCAGAGAGTAGCTACTCCCATAGAATTCAAAGCAACTACTATTCAATAGACAATGAAAAATGCCTGTAGTCTCTATTAAACATTATGGACATGTCTACAAAAGTGGCGGAGTTAGGATGAATAAGATGAGCTAGTCTGACTGGTCTTTTCAAACAAAACTCACTTGTTTCTTATCGAAGTTACCAATTATCATGAAAGTTGATTCATTCACTTGTGTATATTTATGTTCACAAAATACTTTAAAAAAATAGTTTGCTATCTTAAAAATTATCCTGCAAATTGTTTTTTAGTTTGTAGAGTTTAGCCTGTAGGGGAAAGGATCGTCAACAAATTGAAGGGGAAAGGATCGTCCCCAGCAGGTGTTGGACGGTTCGAAGGACCAGGTGTTTGCTTAACGCGGCGCGGCTCTAGAACTCTCGCAACCGCTGGCCGTGTAGCTTGCAGTCTTGTGAGCAGAGCTAAAAAGGTGCGCAACTATCTCGCGGCTGGTATGTACGAGTGCGTCAGAGGTAAACAACAAGTATCATTAAGAATTACAGACAACTAAATACCGTACAACATAATGTGAGGTGGAATGGGATGCGGATGGATATGAATATAATTAAGAGGGATTTAGAGATGGAAATGGTCGTCACAAAGGAAATGGAATACGCATATATACAATAAGAAAAAACGGAGGGATAAGGGAAGGAAATAAACACATATAATGTTTTGACTGTCTGGGAAAGGAATCCCAGACATACTCCCCGGGTGGGATGGAAGATGAAGTTTTTCAGGTGGATGGAGTTGATGAAGAGGCGTCTTCAGCTTGGGAACGGTTGGCGTCGATCTCGTCGTCTGTCAGAGCAAGGACCAGCTTGACTACCGGACGACGATAGGTCGTACCTCGGCATATGATGTCCACAACTCGGACGACTCCGTCGTCGCCCGGATATGTCTTGATTACTTTAGCAATCGGCCAGTCCCGGGTCCTCAAGGTTTCATCCTTGACAAATACGATGTCACCGGGACGGAGTTGGAGGCTGGGACGGAACCACTTGGATCGTTGTGAGATGGATGACAGGTAGGATGCGGACCACTTCTTCCACAAGTCTGCCTTCAGACGAGTGACAAGATTCCAGCGTCGGAGATGGCTGATGGGGCTGGTTGATGGCTGTTTCGAGGGCGGTGCCTTGAGTGGCCTCCCTATTAGGAAATGGCCTGCAGTGATGAATGAGAGGTCAGCTGCCTCCTCCGTGCTGATCGGAGCTAGAGGTCTGGAGTTCAATATGGATTCCGCCTCGACCAGCACGGAGTAGAGCTCGTCCCATCGGAGGGGCTGCTTTCCTGTAGTCTTCCTAAGGTGAGTTTTCATGCTCCTTACGGCAGCCTCCCAGAGTCCCCCAAAGTGGGGAGACCTGGGAGGCGTGTGTTTCCAGGTGATGTCATGCTTTGTAGCAAACTGTGTGATGGTGTCTTGGGTGGCTGGATTTCCGGAGAATCGTTGGAGCTCCCGGATTTCCTCCCGGGCCCCCAAGAAGTTTGACCCGTTGTCCGAGTGGATGGAGGAAGGAACACCTCGGCGGGCCACAAACCTCTCTAGGGTGGCAAGGAACTCGGTGGTGGAAAGTGAGGAGGCGAGGTCAAAATGCACGGCCCTTGTCACCATGCACACAAAGACCACTGCGTATGCCTTAAGGTAGACAGGCTTCCGCGTGTGGCCAGTACGCAAGGTGAAGGGGCCAGCAAAGTCGACGCCGGTGTGGGTGAAGGGCGGGGCTGGGGTCGTGCGGACGGAAGGCAGCAGGCCCATGCAATGTGCCAGGGGTCTAGCATAGGCCCTTTGACACACTACACAGGATCTGCTAACCTGCTTGAGGAGAGATCGTAGAGACGGGATGAGATAAGTGTGGGAGATGATGGAGAGCATGGCGGAGACTCCAGCATGGGAGTAGGCAATGTGGAGAGTACGGAGAAGGAGTTTGGTAAGGGCGGACGATTTTGGAAGCACGGTGAGGAGGACCGGCTGGGTAGGAGTGTCAGGGTCACGGATCCTGCTATGAGCCTGGAGGTGACCATGTTTGGAGAGTGTGAGCAGATATCGAGCGAGGGAGTGGTTCTTGGGGATGGGAGTGTCTTTTCGTAGGTAGGAGAAGACATCATTGAAGGACTCAGTCTGCGCCAAACGGTAGAGTGTGAACTTGGCATGTTCAACTTCTTCGGAGGAGATGGGGCCATGGCGACGGAGATCAGAGCTGGACCTGCAGTTGTGGGAAAAACGGAACAAAAGACAACAAACACGGACAAGGAGGAAAAAGGAGGAGTACCTACTCCACAAGGACTTGACAAAGTTCAACAACTGCTGAGGAGGAGATGGGGGAGGACGGATGGATGCGACCAGCGCAGGAACAGACGGCTTGGAGATTGGAGAATGTGGCCACTGATCTGGAGGCAGGGCGAGCCATAGCGGACCTGACCACCAGAGTGCTGACATGGCCAGGTCCGGCGCACGGACGCCTCTGCTTGCCAAGTCAGCAGGGTTGGAGTTTGTTGGTACATGATGCCAGTGGACGGAAGGCAGGAGCTGCTGGATGGCGAAGACTCGATTCGCGACAAACCTCTCGAGCTGTGGAGGTGTCTTCGGCAACCAGTGCAGGACAATCTCGCTGTCCGTCCAGGCGTGGACGTGCGAGAGGGGAATGTGCAGGATTGCACAGGTGTGATGGATGAGCTTCGCGAGTAGGTGGGCCCCCAGCAGCTCCGCCTTCGGGATAGTGACTGGGCGTACCGGCAAAACACGCGACTTGGCTGTGATGAGAGAGGTGGTAGTGGATCCTTCCGGTGGTGTGGAGCGAAGGTAGATGGCAGCGCCATACGCATAGGAGGATGCGTCGCAAAACCCATGTAGCTCCTCGGAGCAGACACCCACAGAACAGGAGATTCTGCGGGGAATGGCATGGCCATTCACTGAGTGGAGATCCTCCACCCAGGTACACCAAGAGGAAGCCATGTCGTCAGGCACAGGTTCATCCCAGGAGAGGGCACGTTTCCATGTCTCCTGGAATAGGACTCTGGCGGGAAGGATAGCGGGGGCGAACAACCCTAGGACGTCAAACACCCCAGCTGTTGCTGAGGCGATAGACCGTTTGGTAACAGAGGATGAGGATGGTGGTACATCTGGGATCGAAACATGTAGAGAGTCAGTCTGGACATCCCAATGGACTCCGAGGGCTTTGGGTGATAGGCTGGGGTCTTGGAGGGGGATGGAAGAGGAGGGGTCGTGGAGGTCGTCGGGAATGAGGGCAAGGAGGGCAGGGGAGTTGCTGCGCCACTTCCTCAGGACCATCCCAGCATGGCTCAGGAGATCACAGATCTCCCTCCTCAGGGAGTCTGCGGATTCTACATCAACGGCTCCCGACAGAAAGTCATCGACATAAAAATTTTCAAGGATGGCCGAGGACGCGGCGGGGTGGGAGGAAGTGTGCAGCTGGGCAAGGGTGTGGAGCACTTGAGTCGCCAGGAAGGGTGAACACTTGACGCCGAAGGTAAGGCGATCCATGCGACAGTCAGTGATATGTCCTTCCCGGTCTCTCATAAGGAAACGGTGAAAGTTGCGTTCAGGGAGGTTGAGGAGAATTTCCCTAAACATTTTTGAGATGTCTGCTGACATCCCGATAGGGAAGCGGCGGAAACGGAGGAGAATGTCTTGAAGGGGAGGGTAGAGGTTGGGGCCGGGTAGGAGTTGGTCATTGAGGGAAAAGCCGGAGCTTGACCGGGCAGAGGCGTCAAAGACTGCTCGCACCTTGGTTGTGGAGGAGGAGTCCTTGAACACCCCGTGCACCGGCAGGTAGAAATGGGGTAAATCGTGGAGCTGGTGACGGGGAATGATGTGGGCGTGGCCCATGTCGATGTACTCTCGAACTGCTGATTGGAAGGCAGTCAGCTTATCCTTGGCTGCTAAGGAACGTTCGTTAGCCAACAGGCGGCTGACTGCCTGCCGGCGAGAGTTTCCCAGAGGTGGGGGATCGGAAACACGAGGGAGAGAGACAGAGAATCTTCGCTCTATTCGTTGACGAGTCTGTTGGAATTCGTTGAGGACAGCTTGGTCTTCTGGAGACCACTTTGGAGCTTCCGGAACCTGATCTAGCTCCCACAGCTTGCCGAGATCCTGTTGCAGGTCAGTAGGTGGGACGGTAGCCATTAGTGCCAGAGGTGGTTCTGCATTCAGCATTGGACCTGAGATGCAGAGGCCGAGTTGGGTGGGCATAGCTAGCAGACCCTGAACTCGCAAGGCTTCTCCCGTGAAGAGTGACAGCGAGTCGGTGACCCCTAGGAGTAGATCAACGCGACCCCCGAGTTCTGGATCCGCCAACTTGTAAGACCGGAGGGTAGGATGTTCCAGAAGCTCCTTCCGGTTGGGTGGGACCTGGAGTGTGGGCAACTTGGGCAACACAGTGAATTGTATTGGATCGGAGGTGAATGAGAGATCATGTGAGTGTAGTTGGGTAGACACTGAGAATTTACATTGACTCTCACCTGTTGTGCCCGCGACTTGGAGAGGTGTGTGGCGCCTTTTCAGCTTCAGGGCAGTGGCGGTGGACTCCGTCATAAAGCTGATGGCAGCCCCTGTGTCGAGGATTGCTCGGGCAATCACAGTGTTGCTGTCGTTCTTCAGGGTGACAGTAGCCGTCAGCAGGAACCTTGACTCTGATTGGATTGGAGTGGTAGTGGCAGCTGTCAAGGATAAAACTGAAGGTGTGGCTGTAGCTGGAGATGGAGGTGTGGCTGGAGTGACCTTGGAGGCGTTGTCTCGGTGCAACATTGTGTGATGGCGCCCATCACAGGTTTTGCAGGAGAAACGTCCGGGACATTGTCTGAACCCGTGCTGTGAGGAAAAGCAATTCAGACACAATTTGTGGTCCCTTACCAACTTATTCCTCCTCTCCGTGTCCATTGCGTGGAAGGTGGGACAGCGCAGTAGACCGTGAGACTGGTTGCATGCAGGACAGCCAGGGAGTGGTTTCCTGGGCAGAGGCTGTTCAGGGATCTTCTTTCGGAATGGCTGGGATGGAATGGAAATGGATGGAGAGGCTGACGGTGGAGCCGAGGAGTTGGAGTCAGGGAACTTTAACATCCAGCGCTTGACAAATGCACTGATGTCCTCCATACATGGAACCTTGGTGCTGTCTGTAGTGCGGAGCCATTCATCACGACACGGATCCGTCATGAGCTCCACAGCAGTTACCGCGAGGTAGTTGGAGAGGCTGTCACCTGAGATGGATACAAATCTCTGCCAAGGCAGACAAAATTGGTCATAAAATGAGGTAAGACTAGCATAATCAAACCCAAGTTTGTTGACACTCTGGATTTTCTTCGCCAGCAGTGGGCCCATGACGCTGGCTGACCCATAGATGGACCTCAGTTCAGCAATCATTTCGTCTAGGTCACAGGTGGTGGAAGGCAAGTTGTCTAGGATGCGCCGAGCACGGTCCGGCTTGACCGCTGATCGTAGCAGACCTCGGATCTCCATGGGGGAGAAGCCCTTAGCTCTCGTCCTGACAGTGGAGGTGAAGAGCGACTCGAACTGCTCCCATTTCTCCGGGTTGCCGTCGAACGATGGGACTTCGATGTGCAGTGTGGAGTGGGAGGTGGCTGTAGCAGTCGGAGTGGGCGGGGATGAAGCTGGAGTGGGTGGGATTGCAGAGGGGACCTTATCAGCTTCGCGCACGATGTGCCGAAGCTTCTTCATGCTGTCTTCAAGAGCCATGACTGGATCTTTGAGTGGAGGGAAGGCCTTGAAGAGAGGACGTGCAGGAGCAGCGATGGAGGCGTACTGGGTGTCCAGTTTCTCCGCAGTGGCACGAAAGCTGGCAGAGTTTGGGCTGGGATTGGAGAGTTCGTCGTCGACCCTGTATTGTAAGGCTGCACACTCATCCCAAAGGAGTCTCGCCTTGATGAGGGCTGACAGGGAAGACTTGAAGGCTATGAAGGATTCCTCCGTCCTGTCTAGCTCTGTCTCGTCCTCAGGTAAGACATCTGAATGGTTGATGATGAGTTCGTCGATGATTTGCTGCTGATGATTGTATTCCGCAATTTGTGTTTTTAATTCTTCTTGAAGGTCCACCAAGGATTCTGCGGCGTAATCCTCCGGTTGGCGCGCCCGCAGGTCCTGAACACGATTCTTGAGCTTCGTGATCTGCCCTTTCCTGTTGGCGCGGCGGCGCTTGGCTTGGTCGACTTGGAGGCCATGTGGAGAGTCTGTAGACATCACTAAAGGATAGAGTGAAGCAGAAGGCTGGAAAACGGCTAAGTCGAATGCTGATGTTGTCCGGTCAAGAGGTAACAATAAACGTTGATTGCCTCTAACGAGTCCGAAGTGTCAGTGGATGGAGAGGTGACCTCTTACTCGTAGAAGAAGTCCGTAATGGCGTCTCGGAGAAGACTTCACAGCTGGAGAGCAATGGCGGGTTCGTCTCAGGGCTCGAAGGACCAAATTATGTAGGGGAAAGGATCGTCAACAAATTGAAGGGGAAAGGATCGTCCCCAGCAGGTGTTGGACGGTTCGAAGGACCAGGTGTTTGCTTAACGCGGCGCGGCTCTAGAACTCTCGCAACCGCTGGCCGTGTAGCTTGCAGTCTTGTGAGCAGAGCTAAAAAGGTGCGCAACTATCTCGCGGCTGGTATGTACGAGTGCGTCAGAGGTAAACAACAAGTATCATTAAGAATTACAGACAACTAAATACCGTACAACATAATGTGAGGTGGAATGGGATGCGGATGGATATGAATATAATTAAGAGGGATTTAGAGATGGAAATGGTCGTCACAAAGGAAATGGAATACGCATATATACAATAAGAAAAAACGGAGGGATAAGGGAAGGAAATAAACACATATAATGTTTTGACTGTCTGGGAAAGGAATCCCAGACATAGCCAACTCACGATTGATAGAGGTTTTCTTCTTCTTGAGGCAATAAAGAATATGGTGAGGATTAGAATGATCACAGCAAAACACTGCTGCTATACCAATTAACACATACTCCCACAAACTGTGAAAGAGTTGACCTGATAGAGGCTGTAAGGAGTATTGGATTGGACATCACTAGTGAAAGGTGTAGCGAGCACAGAGGATGAGACAGAAGTAGGAGGGGAGTTGGAGTAACTGCCAGACTGGGAGGTTGATGTAGGGTACGTGAGACTAACTTTTCATTATGGCGGTTCAGTTTAAGGAAAGTGTCTCAGCTTTCAAGAGTAAGTTAAAAGCTTTGCACCCCTTAAAAACGTAATGCCAATATGGTAATACTCTAGTGATGTGGGAGAGGAAGACTGTCTAATAATTCTGTACAACATTAGTAGTAGTTTGAGACAAATAGTGTGTACAAGGTGCCTGTTTGAGTTTACTAGTATGTAAGTCAGACAAGAAATGGAAACCGGTTGTTTACTATGTAAACTTGATACATATATATATCTCAGAGTCATCTTCAGTGGTTTCACGAGACAGCTGCATGAGGTTTGTACGTTTGTCCCTCCATCTAATCCTATCATTAATCACAGTTCCTGTTAGATTACTATCTCTATAAGGGTTAAAATTGAGAACAGAATCATTGGTTGTAAATGTCAAAGCATTGCTAGGAGATAATAATGATGAGACTCCCTCTACTTGTGCCTGACAGTAATGTCTCCCTGTATGAATGGAGTCTGAGAATCGTCCTAGAGTTATAGTAGAAGTTAGTTCTATCAGTTCTCCATTCATTACAGTCTGATTCTGAGATGCAATACTAACAAATGGTGGGAAGGTAATCATGTTCATTGATACAGTGTTTCCTCCAGTGTTAGTGAAGAACCATACTATGTCTAGTCTAGGACCTGCAGAAACTGGAGCCTGTACTTAGTAGCCTGTACTTAGTAGTGATTTAGAAACAGCTGTTGGAGTTGTGTTGTTGGTGCTGCTGGTAGAGCTCGTTCACATGCTCTAACCCTTACACTTGCCATTTTTATCTGTGCTGCAGCATTTCTATTTTTATTTATTTATTTTGTGATACAAACTTCTTTTTTTTTTTTTTTTTTTTTTTTTTTTTTTTTTTTTTTTTTTTTTTTTTTTTTTTTTTTCCTAGAAAATTTGCCTTGGTAGTATTATGTGAAGTGTTCACTACAGTGTTTTTGTTGTTGTTGTTTTGTTTGTTTGTTTTCCTTTATTTTTTTATTTTTGTTGTTGTTGTTTTGTTTGTTTGTTTTCCTTTATTTGTTTTTTATTTGTTTTTTTTGAGCTTTTAGATAAAGTATTGGTTGCCTGTTTAATAATTTTTATTTTTCTCATGAAGAAATTATATGATTTGGCACTATTCCTCATACATGTAGGCTGAGCTGGCTCTGGCTGCTTCGTAGACTTCCCGGCAAGTTGGCGAGTGAACCTTGACTGGCACAGTCGTCGACTCTGGAGATGGTGTCACTCACGTCATCCCTGTGGTTAGGACTAATTAATTTTTTTTTGGAATATTATTAGTTTTGGATTTCATTTTACATGTTATCTAAAATTGTATTTCAAAAATGATGATTTATTCATTAATCTGATTAAAATACAGTTGTAATTGGTTATAAATTTTCAGTACAGTGTCATGCCCCGCCCATTCATTCTTACTTTTTGTATCACTCACGTGATGGTCATACGATCTTTATGATGATTCTCGTTTTATGTTTGAAATGATTACAGTCTAATTTTAGTTCTCTATTGATAGCTGCCTTATTCTAGTCCTAACTTTAACTAGCAGCGCTTTGCTCAAGCAGTAGCCGTTGCAATTGGCGACCCTGCCAGGACAGAGTTGAGCGGTCGATGTCGAACAGGGAACTGAAACATTTGGATAGTAGTCGTTGTGTGGTAGCTAAGACAAGATCGGGAAGGAACGGACGAAAGATGGTGGAGGAATCGGTTGAGGACTTGAAGGCTCGATTACTCAGCGTACAGAAAAGGCTGGAGGCGAAGGAGGCGGAAGTGGAAAAACTCACGCAGGAGGTTAGCGATGCTAGGGTTGTAGCAGACGAGGGCGGAAGTGGAAAAACTCACGCAGGAGGTTAGCGATGCTAGGGTTGTAGCAGACGAGGCTGCAGCGGAGTCAGCGGGAGCGGTAACTCGTGCTGATTATTTACAACAGGAGCTGGAAAACCTAGAAGTGCAGAGTGAACTTGCCAAGCTTCGTGCTCTGGAAAATATTCGTGCTGAGCATCAACTAGCTCTTGCAAAGGAAGCTGAGATGCGGTCTGCTGAACAAAAGAGGACTGATGCCTGGATTCAAGACCTCAGGGATGGTTTTCAAGCTGAGAAAGGGGTTCTACTAAAGCGGATTGATGCCCTGGAAAAAGGAAACATAAGCAATGATAATGTTGACGACCCCGTACCAAACGTCGGTGATTTTGACGATACCTTACCAGATGACTCTGAGGAAGATGCAGCTCTGGGAGCAGTGGAACATCCTCATCCCAGGGAAAGCAGCCCTGCCGTGAGTAGGTCAACAGCAACTGTAGTCATGTCAGAGAGAACTGTGCCGGGAGTTTCTGTTAGTTCTGTGATGTCCAGTGGATCTGGAGTGATGGTCACTGGTATTTCTTCAGTAACGGCCACAAATTCTGATGTGACCGGGTCGCTTAGATGGCCTGGCGCTACTACTACTACTGTTGTGAGCACTATGGGAGAGACTCCATTAGTGTCTGCTGTAGTGGGCGCGGCAGGACCATTTCCATTGGCGCTCACTGGTATGAGTCCTATTGGATCTATGGTGTTGACACCTGTAGTGAGTTCTGTAAGGACAACTCCTTTGGTGACAACGATGGTGAGTACAGTGGGAGCTACGCCGTTAGCATCTACTGTTGTACCTAGCTCTGTTGGAGGATCCTCGTCCATGGTTGCTGCAGGTGGGACTAGTCCTGCTATTACTGGACCACCTTCCACAGGTACAGGCAGCTCTAGTGGACTATCGCCTGCTGCCGCGGTGTTTCTTCCAACATCATCTAGAATGACAAGTGATGTCACAGTGGCACCCTCATCTGTGACAGGAACTTCTGCAGGAAGTGTTGATGTGCTTCCTGGAATCCATGAACCAACTCTACCTACGGGAGGTGTCATGGACAAGTTTAGTCAGCTGTTAAAGGCCCAGACTGAGGTCATGACGGCTCAGGTCAAAGCAGCTGCGGTTCAAAGTCTACCTAGTCTGACTCATTATACGGGTGAAGGAAGCGACGCTACGGATGATGAGTTTGACAGATGGGTTGAGCGATTTCGCGAGAGAGCCAAGTTCGCTGATTGGACGGAAGCTGAGCAACTTTACCAGTTGAAGCTCCACCTGGACAAATTGGCTCTGGATGTATTCAGGATGTTACCTGATGATGAGCGTAAGACTATGGATAGTACATTAGCAGCTTTACGGAAACGGTTTCGGCCTGCAGATATCGAAGAACTTCGTGGTCTGGACTTTCATCATGGGATTAGCATCCAACAATTGGGACGCAAGGCTTTCCCAACTATCACTGGAAAAGACTTTGATAGGTTACTCAAGGGTCGTTTCTATCAAGCTCTACTCGTCAAGTGGCAGCGGAAGCTGGGCTGTCCTAAACCTGACGAGGGATTCCATGAACTTCTGGCACGTGCTAGAATGTTGGAAGGACATGAGAAGCAGTTTGCTGTGTCTGCATTGAATCGGAGTGGAACAAAGAGTGGATCGAATGAAAGGTCTCGGAAGCAACATGCAAAGTCATCTGACCGTCAAGCTGCCTCAACGACTTCTAGGACTACTGAAAAGTCAACTGAAGTGGGTGTACCGAGTCAAATCCGGTGCTATAAATGCAAACAAGTGGGTCATGTTCGGCGAGATTGTCCTGTTAGAAGGGATACAGGAAGGAATTTTAATACTGGTGCTGCTGATAAGCGTGAAGCACCTGGACGTACTACTCAAGTCAACACTAATGTTGTTGAAGCTACTTCACTACCTGCACGACTGGAAGACATAACGGAGACCCAGTTAGAACAGTTGCTGGCTACGAATCGACTTGGACGAGAAAGTGCTGAACTTCCTGCAGTAAGTCAAACTAATGCGGTTAGTGTCTCAGAGGAGAAAGCTGGAACTATTGGCACCCTCCTTCATGCGGAAGTGCTAATTGAAGGACTGCCTGTCAAAGCCATGATTGACACTGGTGCTCAATCGACAATTATATCTCGTGCTACTCTACATGAAGTGTATCGACATTTGAAGAGCAAGCAACAGGAACTTCCACCACTGGAAATACCAACAGTTCGCCTCTATGGGAAAGGTGGTGCTGATGGAAGGAGAGAGCTGGTTATCACTGCACAAGTTCCACTTCAGTTCACTCTTGGTGACAGGTCCGTGAGTGTGCCTGTTTTTGTGCAGCCAGATAGTGAGCAAACATGTTTGTTGGGTATTAATGCTATTCCAGCTCTGGGAATTGATGTAACATGGGATAAGGGGAATCCTTGCGATCCTAGTAGTAGTGATGAACAGAGAATGGCTAATGTGAGTCTGGTAAAATCAGTAACTGTGCCATGTAATACGGGTAAAGTAACACTGGCTAAGTTGTCATGCATGAATTTGGGAGGCAATTTATTGTTTCAACCAAATCATGAATCATTAGAATCTTGTGGAGTTACTATACAAGAGTCTGTATTAACTGCTAATGAACAGGGTGAAGTTTTACTAGCAATTGAGAACAATCAAGGGATGGCTGCTCATTTAGAAATTGGTATGCACTTGGGGACTGTTAAAACAATTAAAGTGATGGAAATGAATTCTGACTCTTACCTTGCGGACGTCGATCGAAGTTTGAGTGCCACAGTGAGTGCAGTCGAGAACTCTACTTCTCGAACCGAGCAGTTGTTTACCCAATTGAACTTACCTGTGAACTCCCTCAAACCGGTGGAAGTTGAGAAGTTACGAACACTTCTTGTGGACTTCTCTGATGTTTTTGCTCTCAGTGATGCAGAATTGGGGTGCACTGATGTTTTGCAGCATCCCATTGATACAGGTGAACATGCTGCTATCAAACAGCAGCCTTATCGAACACCCATCGTTAGGCGTGAGATTGTATCCCAGATGATAGATGCTATGGAAGCACAGGGAGTTGTGCAACCCTCAGTTAGTCCGTGGGCTAGCCCTGTGGTCCTTGTACCTAAGAAAGACGGAAGCTGGAGATTCTGTGTTGACTATCGGCGCCTGAACACAATCACACGTAAAGATGTGTATCCTTTGCCTCGAGTAGACGACATTTTAGCTGCGCTTGGAGGAACTAAGTACTTTTCCTCATTGGATTTAGCCTCCGGGTATTGGCAGGTGGAAATGACTGAGGACGCCCGATCAAAGACAGCTTTCACCACTTTCAAAGCATTGTTCGAATTTACTCGGATGCCCTTTGGTCTCTGTAATGCGCCAGCTACGTTTCAGAGAGTGGTGCAGCGTGTACTGGCTGGACTAGAGTGGAAGACGTGTTTTGTGTACATTGATGATGTTTTGGTGGCCTCCAAAACATTTGAGGAGCATTTACAACACCTCCGTGATGTTTTCTTACGTCTGCGTTCAGCTAATCTACGGTTAAAACCAAAGAAGTGTGGGTTTTTGCGTGACAAAGTTCCGTTTCTGGGACATATTATCTCACGAGAAGGTATTTTGCCTGATCCAAGGAACACGGAGAAGGTAGTTAATTATCCCCAACCTATGGATGCTACAGGAGTACGCCGTTTTATGGGATTGGCCTCTTATTATCGTCGATTTGTGCCTGGTTTTGCTACCATTGCAGCTCCGTTGCATGCCTTGACTAAGAAGAATTCAACGTTTGAGTGGACAAGTGTTTGTGAAGAGTCTTTCATGACCCTCAAGAACTTGCTAGCAAGTCCTCCTATTTTGGTTTACCCCAAGTTTGGAGCGAGTCAGTCTTTCGTTTTGGAGACAGACGCAAGCACAGTTGGCTTGGGAGCAGTTCTCTCCCAGGAACAGGATGATGGAACAATTCACCCGGTTGCTTACGCTTCTCGTTCTGTTGATAAGCATGAACGGAACTATGGGATTTCGGAATTAGAAACCCTGGGACTTGTGTGGGCTTTACGTTATTTTCGCCACTATCTCCTTGGTCATCCTTGCCTAGTGTATACGGACCATGCTGCATGTTTGTCAATCTTGAACACTGCAAAACCTTCTGGAAAGCTTGCACGGTGGGCGCTTACTGTGCAGGAGACGGATGTCACTATTAGACACAAATCTGGAAAAAGGAATTCAAACGCAGATGCTCTTTCCCGATGCCCAGCTGATGTTCGAGAGTCACTGGCTGAGGAACCAGAGGATGGTCGTGTCTGCAGTGTGGAAGGACAAGTGACCGATCAAGTTTTGTTGCCTGATCTGAAGGAAGTAGCTATACATCAACAGAACGATGTGGACATGTCTACAATGGTGGCTTACTTGAAGTCTGGTGTTTTGCCAAAGGATGTGAAACTTGCACGCAGGGTTGTATTGGAAAGCAAGCAATTTGAGCTGGTGGATGGGATATTGTATCACGAGAATCCAGTGTTTCCTGGTAGGTGGTGCTTAGTGGTTCCAAGGGAATTTAGGACTGCATTGTTGGCAGAGGCACACCAAGGACGTTTTGCTGGACATCTCTCTGAGAGGAAGATATACGACCGTTTGCGACGCTACGTCTGGTGGAGAGGTCTACGGAATGACGTGGTGTCCTTCTGCAAGTCTTGCCTTGCATGTGCGACAAGGAAAGGTGGCCGTAGAACTTTTCGGCCTCCCTTGACACCCATTCCAGTAGGTGGTCCCTTCCATCGTGTTGCAGTGGATATTCTACAGCTTCCTCTTACCGCGAATGGAAATCGCTATGTGGCAGTTTTTATGGACTACCTTACCAAGTGGCCTGAAGCTTACGCCATTCCAGACCAGAAAAGTGAGACTATTGCTAAACTTTTTGTTGAGAATATAGTCTGTCGTCATGGAATACCGGAAGAACTCCTGTCAGACCGTGGAGCCAACTTCCTCTCCAGCTTGATGCAGGAGATCTGTCGGTTGCTGGGTGTGAAGAAAATAAACACGTCTGGTTACCACCCACAGACTGATAGTTTGGTGGAAAAGTTTAACTCCACCCTTATTAACATGATAGCCAAGTCTTGTGAAGTCAAGGATCGAGACTGGGATGAACGCCTACCGTACTTACTCTTTGCGTATCGAGTATCTGCCCAGGAGTCTACAAAAGAATCTCCATTTTGTCTGTTATATGGCAGAGATCCTCGCATTCCTACAGAGACGGTTGTTTCTTATGTACGCAGTCCTTATGTTGTGGATCTGGATGAGTACAAGGAAGAATTTTTGAACCATATGTCTCATGCGTGGAAGTTAGCATTGGAAAACATCCAGAAAGCCCAAGTGACTCAGAAAAAGTCATATGACAAGAAGGCCAGAGAAGTTGACCTGAAAGTTGGTGAGCGTGTGATGGTGTTGATGCCATCTGAAACTCAGGGGAAAAACTGGAAACTTGCCAGACCTTTTCACGGCCCTTATCGTGTGATCAAAGTTACTCCTTCAAATGCTGAAGTCCGTCTCATTGATGAGCCTGGTGGTGGATCAATTTTCGTGGCATTGGATCGAGTTCGACGATGTTACCCAAATCAAGGAGGTGAGACATGGACTGGACCAAGGAAAAAGCGAAGGCGTCGTCCAAAGAAAGTACTTCCAGTGGAAACAAGTTCACAGCCACAGCCGTATCAAGGACCGGTCACTTGTTCAAGAAGTCGAGAGCTGGATCATCCTTAGCCTACTAGAGATATAGAACTCTAGATAAACTATAAACTTTGAATGTTGTGTTATGTATGTATGTGTGTGCATCTCATGTCGAGGACGACACTGTCACTCAGTGGGGGGAATTGTCATGCCCCGCCCATTCATTCTTACTTTTTGTATCACTCACGTGATGGTCATACGATCTTTATGATGATTCTCGTTTTATGTTTGAAATGATTACAGTCTAATTTTAGTTCTCTATTGATAGCTGCCTTATTCTAGTCCTAACTTTAACTAGCAGCGCTTTGCTCAAGCAGTAGCCGTTGCAACAGTGGTATAGATAATTTTCTTTGCACATTCACTTTAACTGTGGTTTAGGATGGGGTTTACCCAGGTAGTCCTTCTAGCCACTGGTGAGAGTAACATTAGTGAGCTAGCCAGGTGTGGACGATGGGTTGAGGTCTCTAGCAATGTTTGGCATGGGTTGTATTTGAGATTATGTAAATGTTCATATTGAGGAAACTGTTTGCTTTCAATGTGGTAGTGGTTGTGGTGTGTAGACACCTGCTGTAATGGCTTATTCCCACTGAAGTGAAGGGCTATAGGTAAACCTTGTGCCATGTACCATGACAGCTTTCACTTGCTGGCATGATATTATTGATATCCTAATAATTATATCAATAATACTGAACACTATTCAGTTGTTGTTTTTTATTTTTTTATTTTTTATTTTTTATTTTTATTTTATTTTTTTTTGTTTTTACAGCCAATACGATGTAAACATAACCTGATGATTAGACAATACATAGGGCTATAATTATATAGCAGTTTTTCCAGCCAATATATGTCTAATTATCAGCCCAATAGGTTTAAGTTTTAATTAAATGCTGGTTGTTAAAACTGGATTATGAATTCAGCCTAGAATGACCTAGTCAATGCTGCAATTGTGATAGTATTCCATTAGTTTTTACTGAACTCCCGCTTTTCCCGAAAGTTTTTGTTTTACCCTTTCTTAACCAATATTTCTCCTTATACTTAAAGCATATGTCACTGAAAATAACAACCTTCTTATTTTTTTATATTTTTTTTAAATATTTATATTTCCCCCCTTCCTTTTATTTATCATACTTAGGCTGAAGGCTACGTCATTGGTAGTTGCATCAAGCACATTCCTATTGCCGGCCGAGACATTACGTACTTCATCCAGCAACTCCTCAGAGAGAGAGAGTCTGGTATCCCACCGGAGCAGTCCCTGGAGACAGCCAAGGCTATCAAGGAGAAGTTTGGCTACATCTGCCCTGACGTGGCCAAGGAGTTCAACAAGTATGACACTCAGCCAGATAAGTGGTTCAAGGTGTTTGAGGGGATCAATGCCATCACAAAGAAGGTGAGGGAGGAGAGAGAGAGTGTAGGACAAAAAAAAAAGGCAAATTAGATAGCGGGTCTGTTTGTCTATATGCTGATGTGTCGAAGACTGGTGGTTAGTTCAGTTTTACTGTACAAGTTTCTTCTTTCAAGTTAAATTTAGAAGCCTTATAGAGCAAAGATTTAGAAGGTGAGGAAAGAGAGAGAGAGTAGGACAAAAAAAAAAGCTAAATAGATGGTGGGTCTTTTTCTCAATAGGCTGAAGTGTGGGAGACTGGTGTATCAGATTCTTTGGTATCATTTATACTGTATAAGTTCATTCTTCCAAGCAAATTAAGAAGCCTTATTGGGCAAGGATTTAGTGTCATGAGAACAATGAAGTTATGAGGCCATTGCTTGTCTCATACTAGGAGGAGAGTGTCTGTGCTTGTCTCAAGCTACACTCTGCCTGTTAATTTTCCATGCACTGTATGCAGTGATAGTTTCAGTGTTACTTCTTTAGACTTTGGAATCCATTGATCCATAGCAATATTTTCTCCTGGCAAATTTCTCTAGTGTGTGCGTGTGTGAGGGGGGGGCTGAGGTAGAGGGGCCATGAATGAACTAACGAGGTTCATGTTGCCAATGTATAGCACCCTTCTAGGTCAACTTAGCAGTTAATTAACACCCCCTCCACCTCCTCTGTAGCGATATATAATCTGAAAGGTAGGAGGACATAAAATCTGAAAGGTAGAAGCACATAAAATCAGTGATAATACAGCCTTGTTTTTAATCCAAATCATTCTATCTACTCAAAAGATTAGAAATCAAAAACTTTGCACAAAATTGACGAACAGTGAATTGACAATAGTTTCAACTTACATAAGTGTTTGTATATATGTGTGCTTGCACTCAACTTCACTGTGAATCAGTTAGTAATTACTCCATATTTATTCTTTAGCTCTACAATGTTGATGTCGGGTACGAGCGTTTCCTTGGTCCCGAGATCTTCTTCCGCCCGGAGTTCTGCAATCCGGACTTCGCCACGCCCATCTCTGAGGTGGTGGACACTGTCATTCAGAACTGTCCCATTGACGTCAGGAGACCTCTCTACAAGGTAACATAAGGGATGGTCTGTTGGATGTTATATAATACTGGAAAGTATTAGTGATGGAAGAAAGTGTTGTTGTATTTGTTAGTAATTAGTTGGGTTGTTATTATTTTTATTTTTTTATTATTATTTTTATTTTTTTATTATTATTTTTATTATTATTATTATTTTTCTTTTTTTTTCTTGGGGGACGTTTGTTTTGTTTGTTGAGACCATTCTTTTTTATCTTTTTTTTTTATTATTGTTATAAATTTTGTGCTGTGTGTGTGTGTTAGAATGTGGTATTGTCCGGAGGGTCTACCATGTTCAAGGACTTTGGCCGTCGTCTACAGAGAGATCTGAAGCGTACGGTTGAGGCCAGATTGGATATGAGCTTCCAACTCAGCGGAGGAAAACTGAAGGTACGCCAAGACGTTATTTACAAAGGATTAATTTAAAATACTCTTGAATTATTAGCACTAATGGATAACAAGATACTTTAAAATATGAAGCACCAAAGGTGCAAACCCTCAGCGCTATTAAACACTACCTATCTATTTCAATATAATCTCCTTCCAAAAGAACAAGCAATCTGTTAGCTATTTTAATGAGGCATCAAAATAGTTCGACCAATGAAAATGGTGCACGGAAGCGCTGTCTTCATAAGAGAAGAAGCTAAACTAGCCAGAAACTCACCGATATGCATTTTCATGGCCAAACTTCACCACTTTCAGCTCCGCTAACTTCCCTGAGCATAAATCAAACTACACCGCTAGCTGCAAGAAATTATTTGCTCACGTGATTATGATGTGATGCTAGGGGGTGTTGCCCATAAAAGCTGATACTGACCGCAGAGCTGAAAGACTCGCGTTTTCTCGACGATAAGCCCGAAATTAAAAAAAAGTAGGACAGTAAAAGTAGTGTTGTTTTAGTTAACTAAAACTAAAACCAAAACCCCTTAGTTTTGGGGTATTTTACTTTTGGTAAGAATAACTAAAACTAAGCTGTAGAGAACATGAAAGAACTAAAACTAAATATTTTAGAAGACACTAAAACTACCAGTAGAGTGGATGACAAAAACTAAAACTAGCAATTTTTATTGTAAACAATTCACCTTGAATTATGTCATTAAATGAAGGTATTAATTGCTATCAAGTAATTATTCTCTAAACTATATAAAATATATTATACTTTATTTATATTACTTAAGATTTCATAGAAATATGCTATTTTTGAAGTTATTTGGGAAAACTACCTGTACTACCTTTTTAAGGAGTCTCTTTATTCAAGAATTTGAGAGACAACGTAAATGTACTAAAACTAAGTCAAATGATAGTATAACTAACTAAATCTTCATGGAGATTTTGGGACAAAACTAAAACTAAGCATTCAAAATATTTTTTTTGTATGAATAACTAAAACTAAGAAAATCTGGAATCTCTAAACCAAAACAACACTGAGTAAAAGGTCTTAAATCTTTGTCCTGAGTAAGTTCATACCTAAATCAACTGTTAATTGTCAGTATTCTCCAAAATCAGAGCGTGACAGACAGACAAACAGACGGGACGACTACTATAAACCTCTCGTGCATGCGCGCTGAGGGTTAATTACATTTTTTCTGTGCATATGGTATATATATTTATAGTTTATTTCTACATTGGACTGACTGTGAGGAGTTTGTAGTAAAGTGTTACCTTTGATTTTGTTGTTGTTTTACAGCCCAAGCCTATTGATGTCAGTGTGATAACCCATCACATGCAGCGCTATGCTGTATGGTTTGGAGGCAGCATGTTGGCCAGCACGGTAAGGGGTCATCATCTCTTATAGTGGTGTAATGTTAGCCGAGTTAGAGTATGTGGAAATATATTACTGAATGGCAGTGTGTATGTGTATGTGTATGTGTGTGTGTGGAAATAATTTCAAGTATTTTATTTATCATTTTACCTGAATCGTGGAAGTTCAGTTATAATTTTATTTCTAAATATATGTATGTAGCCTGAATTCTATGAAGTATGTCATACAAAGAAAGATTACGAAGAACATGGACCAAGTATATGTCGCCGCAACTCCGTCTTTGGAGCCATGTCCTAACTGGAATAGGAATGGAAACTTTGTACACTTTTTTCAGGAGGGTTGGGCATGACCTTGGGGGGGAGTTCAGCTTTGATGCCTTTCAATGCAGTTCTTTGTTATTTTTGAGATTTATTTAGTTCAATTATTGCTTGTTGTTGTTGTTTTTTTGGACTATTTTATGTAGCTGTATGTGCACTTTTTCTTATTTTCGATAGTCTCATCTTTCTTTTTTTCTGTGTGCCTTAATATTTTTTTTTTAGATAATATAATTAATGTTGTGTGTTCATTACAATGAGGTTAAGTGTGAATGCATAATTGGTTGGTGTGTGAGATAGCTACTAAGAAAGGAGTAGGCTTGACAGTAAGACTTCTGTTGGAAACTACTTGGGGACCAAGTCTTTTGTCGGAGGAAGAGACAGCAAACCAGAAGTGGGTGGGGCTGAATTTTCCCAAATCGGCAACTTTATTGGTGCAGCATAAAATTACATAAAGTGGTAGCTCAAACCCTTCTTTTCTGCAGTTTGCAAACCTGTCTTTAACAAAGTTATTAACCATGGTGCTAGCAGAAAGTTATTGTATTTAGTAATTTCTCGTTAGAAGCTCACTATCAGATGTTCCACTGTACAGAGTTTTGAACCAACTGGGCGAAATGTATGACTAAAATAAGATGGGCTGGCAGAAGAAAGAGTGAACTGCTACTTTGATGTGTCTTACCTGATCAGCTGGACGGAAAACAAACAAAAAAAGCTGGAGTTATAATGTAGCTAGTGATAATAATGAAGAAATGGTTTGTGAAGTTGAGTTAAGTTTGAACTGGAGATGATGGTGTCAGATTACTGCTGCTAAGCTTATGTGATCATAAATGTTTTTCAGCTCTATCTGTGAATGACCTGAGCTTCATGGAATCCGCTATCTATCAGCTAGCATGCTGTTTTAAATTTTATGATTATCTTCATGTGATAATGCAATTACATTAGTAATAGCAAGTAGTATGTACAACTTTCATGGTCAAATGAAATGAGCTAGCTATTATATTGCTTGAGGGAACTGCTGTGTATCGCTTGTAGAAACTATTTCTATTTCAATACTAATTAATTGCGATTGGTTCTGATTGTCTTTTAGTTTCTGCAGAATGGAATCAAATAGTTTACAGTATTCTGTGTTTATGTAATTTCCATGCATAAATTACTATAATTGGAAGTTCGTTTTTGTAGTATAGCTAGCAACTGATGATTTTCCTAGTATTCGACTATTATGAGTGTATTACAACCCTGTAAACATTTGACTGACTCAAGCAACTTGTTATCTCCCATGATTTCTCATTAACAATATACATACATTCATTCACAAAACACGCTGTCACTTCTATCACCTCCATCAAATAAAAGTATACTGTAATTGCCAATTGTTTTAGCAAGTTGATAAAAAATTAAAAGAATAGAGCATGCAAGAAGTGAGCAGCATTCAGAGCCGTAAGCAGCATTTCTGTGACAAAGAGTATCATTAGGAAAAAAATTGCATTAAATGTATCTAACAGTGTGTGGAGCCTCTAACAATAAATCTATTCTACGGTATGCTTTTTATCTATAATATAAAATTGCTCCATTGTTTATATTATAATTTCAACATATTCCACATCCTTGTCAAGCGTGTGTATTCCATAAGCATCATTACTTTCTAAATTTGCCACTTCTTCAATCTCTGCAGCTTCTGTCGTTCCATATGCTGAGTTTGCAGAAGTTATAATACTTGATTGAGTTTGAGAATTTGATGTTCCATATGCTGCATTAGAAGTAGTAAGAATATCAAATTGAGTTGATGTTTCTAAATAAAGTAAAAACAAAACAAAACAACAACAACAAACAACAACAATACAATAATAATGAAGCACCAAAGGTGCAAACCCTCAGCGCTACTAAACACTACCTAGCTATTACAATAATAATCTCAGACCAAAAGAACAAACAACCTATTAGCTATTTTAATCAGGCTTCAATATAGCTCGGGAGATGAAAATGGTACACGGAAACCATGTCTTCATAAGAGAAGACAGGCAGGAAACACTCACCTGTATACATTTTCAACGCGAAACTTCACGTAATTACGACGTGATGGTAGGGGGCGTTACCCACAAAAGCTTGTACCTACGTGAAGCTGAAAGCTTTGCATTTTATCAACAATTAGCCTGCAATAAAAAAAAGTAGCACAATGAAAGGTCCTAAATCAGTTCGCATACGTGCTGAGGGCTAGCTACTCTTTAGTGTTAAACTGGTTCTAACCACCACATCCTAACAGCTATGTTAGGATAGATTCCCAGCATCAGTGTAGCTACATAAAAATTACAAATAAGTCTTGATGTGTGACACAACATGTTATGTTTCAGTTTAGACTGTTGACCAAAATTTAGCCAAAGACTATCAATAATAACACATTACATTCAATTGTGTACCGGAAACTTTGTACAAGAAGGAAATGAGTATGTGGCCACTTGTCTCATGTGTGAATACGAGACAGGTAGCTAGCATTATTGTTGCAATAAAAATAAATGCAGGCGAAGAGCATGTGCAAATTGTTGATCACGCGTTGGTCACGTGATGCAGTTTGGGGTATTGATTCTAAATGATAAATAGTCATTCTGATTAAGTTCATATCTAACTCAATGGTTAATTGTCAGTAATCTCTAAAATCAGAGCATGACAGACAGAAAGACAGGCAAACAGTCAGGATATACTACTCTAACCCTCTCACGCTTGCGTGCTGAGGGTTAATAAGGTGTAATAATCATATTCAATGAAACACAAGTATCAAACACAGTCTCCACAGCTAAACTGCATTGAATAGGAATCTAGTGGCTGTATGAAGCGAAAGTGAAAATGATAGCAGTTCCAGTATAATTCTATTGCACCTGGATATATATAATACAGTCGGACCTCGTTCAACGGACCTTCCGAAAAATGGACAACCACGATACAGCGGACAAACACAAAACTACGGATGAATTTCCTATTGAAAATTGTGTATGGAGCTTCCAAGATGTGGACCTTCCAAGTTCCGGACAACGGACAGAACAGAATTCCCATTGTTGTTACACCATACAAAAAGTGCTTCACTTAATGGACATTCATTGACACATATCAAAATTTAATACAGTTCAGACAATGTGTATTTCTAACCAGTCACTCGTAGCCAGACTTTTACCAATCGCTAAAGCGGGAATGGAGTGGATAGCTACCTAGGGCAAGTTGTGCTTACAACGTACTCGGTGTGCATAATATAAGTGTGATATTTTAGCGACCCCTTGCTCTAACTTCCCGAATGAAATTCAGTTATTCACGTACTTTTAACCTCCGTCAAATAGCTCCATATATGACTGAGATAGGGAATCCAGCTTTTGTATCAACAGGGGAGAAGATGATAATGATGGTGATGACCCATTTTGAAGAGCTTCAAAGAAGCAATTGGAAAATGTAAGCTCATATTTGGAGCATCATGACCATAAAAATAAGCCAGAGAGTAAGGAACAACTATAAACAGTATTGTGAACTTAAAAAAATTTTCATTGTTAAAACAGACTAATTGATGTGATTTTTTTTGTTAAAAAAAGCCAGTATACAATGTTCTATTATTTTATTTATTTATTTTTCACTCAATTCATATAATCTAATACACTTTGTACAATTAAATATCAGATAAACAGTCAAAGTGATGGTTTCCGAGAAGGGACAGCTTCTCAACAATGGACAAAACTGGCGTTCCCATTTTGTCCTTTATTTGGAAGTTCGACTGTATATAATAGTAATAAAGAGCACCCGCAAGCACTTTAAGGCATGCGTGCTTTGCTTGAAACATAAATATACGTTAACATGTTGCGTTAACTAAGGCACTCAAAAATCTAAAATTGCTATAGAATAATATGAAAATGGCACCTACAATCCTACAAGTTGTGACAAATTCTGAGAACTACAAAATACAATATAATTCTTGCTAAAAGGTTTCAGAAACAGCCAACTCTTCAATGTATCTACATACTATGTTTGTATGTGCATTTGTGTCATGTGCATCAGAGCATTATAAATATTGCATGCTTCATAGATTCCATAACAACTGCTAATTCAATAGACTATGAAAAATGTAAAAACTTCCAGCCTCTCCGTAATTTGTTTGAAGGTGGCAAAAAGGGAACGAAATGCACTCATCTTGTTGTTGTTGTTTTGGAATTACCCTCACTGCATTATCTGGACATTTCCCCCCCTAAAAACTACAATATTCACTCTTTTCATTTGGTCTTTTAGCTACTCAAAAAAAGTAACTATGGCATAAAAATAGTAAAACCATGGCAACTCTTGGAATTATCGCTAGATAACTCCTCAAACCCACGGTTTCACTTCTACTTATTATGTATGTATCAATTTCTCTGGTTTATATCAAAGTATAATATTGATTGAAGCAATAGAAGTCATAAAATTCAAACTGTGATCGTCCCCCCTGCATAATATCAGCCACTCATTGTATTACCAAATATATAATGATGGTCAGCATCTAATGTGTACATATTCCTATGCTAGTAGTAGCTAACTCATAGTACCTCTATCTAGAACCTATGTCATGACTATAGTCATGACATAGGTTCTAGATAGAGGTACTATGATAGAGGTACTATGAGCATCAGCATTGCTGTGCACTGTATACAGTGCACAGCAAGAACTAATTATTACATCTACAAGATTGGTAAAGTTAGGATAGGAAGAATTGAGCTAGTCTGACTGGTCTTTTTAACAATAACAAAGAACGCAACAAAAGTAAGTACCACTTGTTATTTTGAAAGTTACTAAATGGCATAAAAGTTGATTATCCGATATATATCAGATGAAATGCACTTATCTTGTTGTCGGTGTTTTGTAATTACCCTCACTACATTACCCGGACATTCCCCTCCCTCAAAACTACAATATTCACTCTTTTCATTTGGTCTTTTAGCTACTCAAAAAAGTAACTATGGCATAAAAATAGTAAGATAAGTGCATTTCATCTGATATATGCTTATTATAATTATATGTTTACAAAATACTTTACAAAAATAACACATTACAAAAATAACACTAAGTGAAAAGTGTTCATTTACAACCATTACAAAATCTGTAAACAGTCTTGATAATTAGACTTAACAAAGAATTTACAAGGCTGTAGAGGTTAACAAATTGGTTAACAACACATTATACACTAATTTACAGTGTTTGTTATGGTTGTCAATGGACACTTTTCTCAGGCAGTGTAATTTTGCTAACCTAAAATAATTCCAGCAATTATTTTTAAACTTGCAAAGTTTAGCCAACTCACGATTGAAAGAGTTTTTCTTTCTCTTGAGGCAGAGTCCAATAATGAATATGGTAAGGATTAGAATGATCACAGCAAACACTGCTACTATACCAACCAACATATACACCCACAAACTGAGAGATACTCTTCCCCCTGGAGACTGTATGGAGACAGTAGTTGTCATATCCACTGAGAAGATGTTGTCAGTAGTGGAAGATGTAGCTAGCACAGAGGATAGAACAGCAGGAAGAGAAGATGTGGAGTGACCAGACTGAGAGGTTGATGTTGGAGTAACTGTAGATGATGGTACAAATACAGTAGAGGAAGAAATACTTCCAGCACACCTTGTAGAAGCCTGAGTAAAATTTTCTAATCCCATACCACCACTACTATCTTCACAAGGATTTAAATTGAAGACAGCGTCACTGGCTGTAAAAGTCAAAGCGTTGCTAGGAGTCAATGATGACGTGGCTCCATCTACTTGTGCCTGACAGTAATATCTCCCTGCATGAATGGGGTCTGAGAATCGTCCAAGAGTTATAGTAGAAGTTAGTTCTATCAGTTCTCCATTCATTACAGTCTGATTCTGAGATGCAATACTAAGAAGTGGTGGGAAGGTCATGTTTATTGGTACAGTGTTTCCTCCAGTGTTAGTGAAGAACCACACTATGTCTAGTCTAGGACCTGCAGAAACTGGGGCCTGTACCACACACTGCAGGGCAAACATGCTTGCCCCAACGAAGGGGTTACACTGGACAGAAGAGACAGGCTCCCTCATATACCAGATATCACATGCTGGAAAATAATAGCTAAATATTATATATCAATTTATCTTCTGCAGTCTTAACTTACCTTTAGTAGCTGCTATTAATAGTACTAGTAATCTATTTTTTCTCATTTTTGATTCTATCTAGCTATATATGGTGTCAAGCGCTGGATCGTCCAATTCGTCCAACAGGAGGCTGCACAACCCAGACTCGAGCGAGCTACAGTTCGTCCAGCTTAAAGAGTAGAAAGTACAGATCTCAAAACTTAGACTAGTTGCAATCACAATAAGCTTAGCCATACCTTTTTTGTGTTGTTAGATCCCAATCCACTCGAAACTAAGTCATATAAAACAGCATAAGTATAAGAACTACGCTATCTCCATAGACATTCCATACATTAAGCGCCTTTTTTTTTTGACGTCACAAATTCGTCCGTCCTACGTCACAACTCGTAGTTAAACTTGAGCCGCGCCCTCACGCGGCAGCTCCTATTCGGGAACTTCCCTTATTTAAGGGTGCACTGCCACCGGAAACCGAGGCGCGTAACCGCAAATTGACTGTTTTTGCTATGTCTTTATATTTCTTTTTCTGTGTACTGTGGGCTTATTTTGTTGTTACAGGTGGAATGAGCACCAATAGAGGACTCCAGCAAGCCAAATTTGAAGAATGAAGGCTCGCCTGGGACGGAGATACAGCTCTGCACACTGGCTACTATTCAGAGTTATTTCGAAGCGGCCGAAAGAGCTACTGCGCTTATTTTTTTTCCAGAGGTAGCCTGAGGGCTTCTTCGCAACATTACGGAGCCATATTTCTAATATCTATATTCTTTTTTTTTGTTAACAGTAAAATTTCATGCCGTTTTACTAGTGCGTTATTCTAAAAAAACTCTCTGTAACTTTATTCTAAGGGGGGTATTTTGCTTGTGCGCAAAATTTGGATTCAATTCAGTAATCCAGTTCCACGAAATATCAATTTTTATTTTCAAGTTGACAACTGATTGCAATTTCACCCCGCCCCCCATAACGTTGAGCTCCGCGAACGCGCAATTTATTTGGTAAGATAATCAATTAACTTGTGATAGCTCTAAAAAGAGCCCATTTGTAAACAATAATAAGAAATACAAATGAGCCGTGAGATGGCCGTTGTAACTCTGGAAATAGTTAGTCCCTCGAGCAAAAGTGATGGCGTATTCCCGATGTTGCTTGGAGTTGGTTGCTCATTAGTGGGAGCGGGTAGTTCAGCACAAGATTTAGACTTGTAGGCGATAGGGCTGAAGAGTATAGCGGTAGCAATCCCGATGGAAAGAACTGAAGTGATGATGATGGAGTCTATACGCAGCGGAGTCTCAATACAAGGTTGGTGGAATTGTCGGAGCTGGTACCAGTCGGGGTGGAGTTGGTCATGGTTGAGACAGAGTTTTAAGCTGCTCTAATGGCTTCACAAGTACAGCTTCATTCCCCTGCAAGTATAATAGAAGGATGTTATTCGAAATGACTGTCTCAGACTAGTACACTACATACAAGTTATAGCTCAGAGACCGTGTGTGTCCACCTGCTTCGCGGTTTTTGGCGCCAAAGTTAATTGATTGTTTGCGTGGCTCGGTTACGGGCCATCTCCCGCATTTTACCAGTTTGTCCAACATCCCCTGGTTTAGTTCACAAATGCGCAAGCGCAACACTCTGACATCACAAATACGTCGTCATTGAGATAAGAGCTTCCGCAAACGTCACAACTTACACCGAAAATACTAACACTCTCACAAAAGCATTTTTATTTCCCTTAATTTTCAAGATAGGGGTTTCAAATTCATATGGATTAAAATACAACTATTTAGGTATTTTATATTAAATTCCCAAGACACTTACTTCAAAATTGCAAAATTACCAGCTTAAAGCATTTGGGGAGTTTAGTTTTTTATAAAAAATGAAATTAAAAATAAGTAAAATAGTATTAAAATATAAAAATTTGGTACAAATCAAATTAATGAGCCATAGATTCAGTCTGCAAAATCTTTAGACACTCGAATTAAATTTACTCTTTTTCTGGCTTAAAAACATCAAAATATCCTTCATTTATAGGGTCACTTCTTCTATCTATTACCACAGTTGTGACCACAAACCACAAGTTTTTAAAACATAATCAATTTCAATATATATTAATTTGTGTGTGTGTGAAGTTTCAGCTTCCTGACATCAATCTGACTGCACATGTATACATTTAAAGAACAATTAACAAAAAACAGAACTTTCTACTCTTTAAGCGGACGAACTGTAGAGCTGCAGGAATTAGGTTGGGCAGTTATGGGTCTAGCGTTAGTTGGACCACATCCGCTCGCAAGACAGAGATCACTCTAAGCAGATCACGCTATGCGCATGCGTGAACTTCGCCCAACCTGTGTAGATTAGCCCTATCTACGCGATTTAGCCCAACCTGAGCGCTGTCTCAATTGTTCTACTAGATCTGGGGGAGAGGATTTAATAATAGAAAATAAGTGTGAGCTGTTAAAAAAAAAGCTAGTATTCAAGAACAATCTTTATTATTCTATTAGTGATTTTATTAGCAATACAAGGTCACACACCCTGATAAAGAAGATAATTGCATTACAGTAGTAAATAGCTATAGATAATAGCTTTAATAGCCATTGAATTTTTAGGTTGTCACCTCTCTTACATCTCACTTTGTACTCACTTGTGTCTTTCTACCAAAGCATTATGCTGAGTGCATCAAATACTTTGAAGTAGCATAGGTAGTTAGTTATAAGTGCACCTACTGCTCAAAGAATAGACAGCTTCCAAGATACTTTGCAACTCAGATTTCATATACATTTAGTATACAATATGGCCAGGACAATACATTCCCTTAAAAGGTTGAAGTCATTAGCTAATTATTCAACTATTCTTTATGGTACATTTTTCACTCTTTATTTGACAATAATATTTATAGCTCATTAGCTATAAATAGCATTAGTATTCCTAACTTAAAATTCAATTGCAGAGACTTCAGCTCTTATCACTACTTAATCTAATACTAACAGGTGCTTTAGAATTGCACAAATGAGGATTGAGCTACATTAATTACATTAATCTGCTGTAGCTGGCTGAGCACCACTGAGGGACTATCATGTAATTGATTATAATGGAAGTCTTAAATGTGTAGCAATGCTGACTTCTAACAAAGTTAAAAAAAAGAAGTATGAATAGGAATTGGGCGTTGTGTACTATGCTCAAATATTTTATAATAATTGTTGTTTATTCCACAAGTAAAATTGACTGCTCATGACGTAAGGACTTCATTGACTGTAGTTTGATGATGTAGCTACACACCTAAAAAAAATTGATGTAGATATTTCCGTATGATTCACAAAATACTTCTAATGGAATCAAGTATATAATATAAAACTTCCAGATAAATAAAAAATGAATGAGATATAACATCGTAACACTATCATGATTACATTTGTCATGACGGTATATATTTTTCCATATGTGTTCACTAATATTTATATTATTTTGACTTTGTAAGCTCCCTTCCTTTCCCCAGGATAGAATACTTTATGCTTACCATACCACCCATACTTGTTAACTAATACTGCCTTAGGTAAGTCCCTACAACTACCTTAAATAAATAATAATAAAAGCCGAAACAAACAAAAAAGAAGAGTTAAGTGCCTGTGCTGCCCAACGCTGAGATGCCTTTTCCCCAATCCACTGGCGCACAAAGCCAATTGTAGTTGGATACACGTGGACTTCGATTCAATCTCACCAAAGGTTTCAATGGTTATTGGAGTGAAACATGGCCAGGAGGAAGACTTTTGGTACTTGCCACAATTCCTTTCTGCTGCTTAAGCATGAGGTTGTAGGATTCTCATTGTACTACCAAAATTGTGATGGTCAGCACAATAGCTACCAGTGGTTGTGTAGTATCTCGCAGGCTCTACTATAGAACCTATGCATGACTACTGCACAGCTACAAGAGAGGGGTGGAGTTATGACACAGGATGAAGAGAGCTAGTCTTACTAGTCTTTTCAAGAATAGCAAAGCACCATTTGATTATTACAAAATGCCATAAACTTCTTGATTTGATCATAAAAAAATAGCGAACTTCCCAAGGCAGAGTCCAGGAGAGTGTGGTTAGTAGTAGGATGATCATAAGCAAATACTGCTGCTATGCCAACGGACACATACACCAACAAATTGAGAGATACTTGACCTTATGGATACTGTGTGGGAATAGTAGTGGTTAGGTACATTAGGTCAGTAGTGGGAGCTGTGTAGATAGCATAGAATGAAGTTGAAATAATTGTGATTTTGTGCACTTTACTAGAGTATGATAATAATGCTATTTTTCTAAGTAATACTGGGCTATTAAGTATTAATATTGAATTAATTCAACTAACAATGAGTCGATTCTCTAGCAACACATTATACTAAGCTCTACAGCACTATATTAAATTTTCGATGGTATAAAATTGTTTCATTGTTTATATATTTATTTCAGCATATTCCACTTCATTGTCAAGCATGTGTATTCCATGGGCATCGTTACTTTCTAAATTTGCCACTCCTTCAATCTCTGCAGCTTCTGTCATTCCATATGCTGAGTTTGCAGAAGTTATTACATATGCTGCATTAGCAGTAGTGAGAATATCAAGCTGGGTGGAAGTTTCTAAATAAAGAAAACAACATTAATAATTAGAAGTATTCTCTTATTCTCTTTTTGTCAAAGCTAGTGTAGCTATTTTAGAGGTAGCTAATTTAAGAATAAATTAAAAAAATACTTTGTTTTGGGAGAGTGCACCACCCACAAATACTCATTCCAGTATTGGCCACTGACAATCCCCACAATGACATGTACTTAGTAGAACTCCTAGAAGTTAGTATAGAGACCAAGCAGTAGTGTACATAGGAATTACAAATATGGTTTTTCATGGACACCGTAACAAAATTAGAAAATCCCAATAAATTCATTTATTTGTCACTGCTATGTTCTAGCTGTTGCTGTTTGGTTGTCTGATACCATAAGAATGCAGAAGGAAGAGGTAAGTATAACCATCTCAAAGCATTTTATTTATGGTATGAACAGGTAGGATTATTGCTGCAACAAGAACAGGTTCATTCAATAAACTGCATTGAATCAGATGTTGAGGTTGTACTGAAGCAAAAGTGAAAATGATAGCATTCTCAACCACAGTTTTATTAATCCATACTGCATCATCATAGTAAACATAATTAACTGCAACCAGTTTAAAGTGTGCACTGCTTGAATATACGTGGATGATGTGTCAAGTTGTGTTAAGTTGCTGAAATCCAAACTTGTTTACCTGCCATAGAAAAATTATGAAAATGGCACATACCATCCCACACCACAAGTCCTGGAGGACTACAAAATATAACTTTATTTACATGTTTCAGAAAAAGCCCACTCTTCATCATGACTATACTAAGCTGCACCACGCGTGGCACATCCGAGAGATGCTTGCATGATTATTAATAAGGAGTATACACATTCCTCTTTACTATAGTCATTGTATTACAGAGTATTATAAAGAGAGGCTGGAATCTCTCACATTTTTCATTGCCTATTGAATTTGTACGTACTAGGAGAATCTAGTAGAGTGGCTACGGTCTGACAGAATTATGGAGTAGTGGCTGCCAGCTACCTACCACTTCATTGCTGAGCCAGGGGAGGTATAGTTGTGGCAACATTAGCTATCTATAGAGAATAGAAATTATACATCCTAGGGAAGGCCATAGAAAGTGATAAGACAAAAACTACTTTAAATGCAACAACCTCAAGTAGGCTGGGTTGCTACTGGAAACTTTGAAAAAGAATCTGTCATGAAATACCTACAACAAATAAACTGAAACCAAACTTTACGCAAAAATGGCAAATATAGCAAAACTGAAAACATTGGCAAATATGAAGACTTGTTTATTTTAACTGTGTGCTGATTTATTAAAACAACAAATGTCAAGCCTACTTTTCTTTAGCTATTGAATCAAGGAAACTACTAATAATATACATTAAAAAAATGTGCTTATCATCCGAACTAGACAGCATTCCTCCTGTTAAGGGGTCATAACTTCCTGAGGTGGAGGTTGGCATAGGGTTGAAGGACTCCAGCTACCACAAGCTATTCCTAGCATCAGTAAGTTTACACCACGCAGCTAGTGTGAGGTGAGTAACCAGTGGCTTAGCTGGTATGGTAGATCTCTCCCTCATCAACAAGCCACAAGCAGGTAACACTGTCTGCTTTTGCTAGGTTTAGGCAGGCAATTCACCGCACATATATAGGGGATGACATGATATAAGGTAAAGTGGTTCTGGAGGATTATGAATATGATTAGATACGGTAAGATGATATGGTAAGGTGAGTAAACATGATGCTCGTTTATTGTTTGCCGGATACTTCCACTTGTTCAGGTAGCTAGACCTGAACACCTTCCATGTAATATTTATGTCATTAATTATGTCTAGTAGAAATTGAGTTTGCCTCATGCTTCAAATATTGAGGTTGTAAAAGTATTGCTGATCTCTCACTATCAGTATACCTCGAATTTCTGAAAAGTCCATTTAATAAAACATCTTTTAAATCTAAATTCATGCATGTGGCTCAGGGATCTTCTATATTACTTTGTTTACCAAAAGTACCTCTTGTATATCTTCAGATTATTTTCATCAAGTTCACTCCTGGCAGTTACTTCTAAAGTCTACTAACTCAAACTTATTATAAATATTCAAAATGAAACTTGTTGCCTGTGGAACCCAATAATGTATTTCCTTCGTTTGAAGTGCGCATACAATAAGAATAGGTATAGACCTCATGATTTGGACGGAATCAGAAACCCAAAACCTTTTCAAACATTTTATTGTGATAGCTAATAAGACTGTCATCTTTGAAACGTAGAACTACACCATTTACTTACACAAGAACACATTAAATAGCTTGTATACTAAACATTATTCAGCAATAGCTAATATTCGTATGATTAAAAAGTAGGCGGAAATGCATTTTGATACTGGAATATTAAAGGAGGAGTCTCAAAGTGGACACCACAAAAGGTACATCATTGCCTTTGGTTGAAAAGTGAAATAGAATAATTCGATTACAAAGGAGAAAAGGGAGTGTGGCCACATACTTACATATTATAGTATTATGCTTATTTAATATATAGCTATCTCATCCACCAATTACATAATTATCCTATCACAACCGCTACCATTATTAATAATACAACACACATATGAACACATCAAGTACATTTTCAAAATACTCTTTTCTTGATCTAGTTATGTGTGAGTATATGTTATCCAATAGTCTTATGATTGAAGGAACACAAGTCGTAAAATCCGAACCATGATTGCCATCATAGATAGTACGCATCTCCGTTAAACTACCAACATAGTGATGATTGCCATGTAATGTGTATATTGTTCCCTCGTATTAGCAGTGGTTTTGTAGTAGCTCTCTTTAAAACCTATGGCTGATGTGCATTGCAAATACATAGTACATTACAAGAATGGTGCAGTAAAGCTGGATGAAATGAGTTAGTCTGACTGAATAGTTTAGATAATAAGAATAATACAAGCACCACTTACTTCCCATCAAAGTTACCAGATGTCAGGAGAAGAATTATTTGATTTTTTTTTCATGTATGCATAATAATGTCCACAAAAATTCATAATAATAAATTTTTATCTAATAAAATTTCTTGAAAGTTTAGCCAACTCACGCTTGAAGGAGTCTGTAGTTTTGTTCTTCTTGAGGCAGAGTCCATTATAGAGTATGGTGAGGACTAGGATGATCATAGCAAACACTGCAGCTACACCAACTAACACATACACCCACAAACTGAGAGATACTCTTCCCCCTGGAGACTGTATGGAGACAGTAGTTGTGATATCCATTGAGAAGATGTTGTCGGTAGTGGGAGATGTAGCTAGCACAGAGGATAAGACAGGAGTAGATGTGGAGTGACCAGACTGGGAGGTTGATGTTGGAGTAACTGTAGATGATGGTACAAATGCAGTAGAGGAAGAAATACTTCCAGCACACTTTGTTGAAGCCTGAGTAAAATCTTCTAATCCCATACCACCACTACTATCTCCACAAGGATTTAAATTGAAGACAGAGTCACTGGCTGTAAAAGTCAAAGCATTGCTAGGAGTCAATGATGACGTGGCTCCATCTACTTGTGCCTGACAGTAATATCTCCCTGCATGAATGGGGTCTGAGAATCGGCCAAGAGTTATAGTAGAAGTTAGTTCTATCAGTTCTCCATTCATTACAGTCTGATTCTAGGATGCAATACTAAGAAGTGGTGGGAAGGTATTCATGTTTATTGGTACAGTGTTTCCTCCAGTGTTAGTGAAGAACCATACTATGTCTAGTCTAGGACCTGCAGAAACTGGGGCCAGTATCACACACTGCAGGGCAATCATGGATGTCCCACTGAAGGGGTTACACTGGACAGTAGAGACAGGTTCCCTCATATACCAGATATCACGATTCTCAGACCCCATTCATGCAGGGAGATATTACTGTCAGGCACAAGTAGATGGAGCCACGTCATCATTGACTCCTAGCAACGCTTTGACTTTTACAGTCAGTGACTCTGTCTTCAATTTAAATCCTTGTGGAGATAGTAGTAGTATGGAATTAGAAGATTTTATCTACAAGGTGTGCTGGAAGCATATCTTCCTCTACTGTATTTGTATCATCATCTACAGTTACTCCAACATCAACCTCCCAGTCTGGTCACTCCACATCTACTCCTGTCTTATCCTCTGTGCTAGCTACATCTCCCACTACCGACAACATCTTCTCAATGGATATCACAACTACTGTCTCCATACAGTCTCGAGGGGGAAGAGTATCACTCAGTTTGTGGGTGTATGTGTTAGTTGGTGTAGCAGCAGTGTTTGCTATGATCATCCTAGTCCTTGCCATACTCTATATTGGACTCTGCCTCAAGAAGAACAAAACTACAGACTCCTTCAAGCGTGAGTTGGCTAAACTTTCAAGAAATTTTATTAAATAAAAATTTATTATTATGAATTTTTGTAGACATTATTATGCATTTGTGAAAAAAAATCAAATAATTCTTCTCCTGACATCTGGTAACTTTGATGGGAAGTAAGTGGTACTTGTATTATTCTTATTATCTAAACTATTCAGTCAGACTAACTCATTTCATCCAGCTTTACTGCACCATTCTTGTAGTGTACTATGTATTTGCAATGCACAACAGCCATAGGTTTTAAAGAAAGTTACTACAAAACCACTGCTAATACGAGGGAACAATATACACATTACATGGCAATCATCACTATGTTGGTAGTTTAATGGAGATGCCTACTATCCAAGATGGCAATCATGGTTCGGACTATACTTGATAGAGTTTGATAATTTCATGTTCCAACGAATTGAGTTAGAGCCTGTGAATGAGCTCTACCAGCAGCACCAACAACACAACTCCAACTGCTGTTTCTAAATCACTACTAAGTACAGGCTACTAAGTACAGGCTCCAGTTTCTGCAGGTCCTAGACTAGGCAAAGTATGGTTCTTCAATAACACTGGAGGAAACACTGTATCAATGAACATGATTACCTTCCACCACTTGTTAGTATTATTTTTTTACAGCCAATATGATGGAAACATAGCCTGATCACTAGATGATACACAGGGCTATAATTATATAGCCTTTTTTCCAGCCAATATATGTCTAATTATTAGCCCAATAGGTTAAGTTTTAATTAAACATGCTGGTTGTTAAAACTGGATTATGAATTCAGCGTAGAATGACCTAGTCAATGCTGCAATTATGATAGTGTTCCATTAGTTTATACTGAACTCCACTTTTCCCGAAAGTTTTTGTTTTACCCATTGTTAACCAATATTTCTCCTATTACTTAAAGCAATATGTCACTGACAGAAACAACCTTTTTTTTTATTTTCTTTTTTTTATTTTTAATTAATTATATTTCCCCCCTTCCTTTTATTTATCATACTTAGGCTGAAGGCTACGTCATTGGTAGTTGCATCAAGCACATTCCTATTGCCGGCCGAGACATTACGTACTTCATCCAGCAACTCCTCAGAGAGAGAGAGTCTGGTATCCCACCGGAGCAATCCCTGGAGACAGCCAAGGCTATCAAGGAGAAGTTCGGCTACATCTGTCCTGACGTGGCCAAGGAGTTCAACAAGTATGACACTCAGCCAGAGAAGTGGTTCAAGTTGTTTGAGGAAATCAATGCCATCACGAAGAAGGTGAGGGAGGAGAGAGTGTGTAGGACAAAAAAAATGGCAAATTAGATAGCGGGTCTTTTTGTCGATATGCTGATGTGTCGAAGACTGGTGGTTAGTTCGGTTTTACTGTACACGTTTCTTCTTTCAAGTTAAATTTAGAAGCCTTATAGGGCAAAGATTTAGAAGGTGAGGAAGGAGAGAGAAAAAGTAGGACAAAAAAAAGAAGCTAAATAGATGGTGGGTCTTTTTCTCAATAGGCTGAAGTGTGGGAGACTGGTGTATCAGATTCTTTAGTATCATTTATACTGTATAAATTCGTTCTTCCAAGCAAATTTAGAAGCCTTATTGGTCAAGGATTTAGTGTCATGAAAACAATGAAGTTATGAGGCCTTTCTTACATGTTTCTTATCAATGAAGTCATCCATTGCTTGTCTCATACTAGGAGGAGAGTGTCTGTGCTTGTCTCAAGCCACACTCTGCCTGTTAATTTTCCATGCACTGTATACAGTGATAGTTTCAGTGTTACTGCTTTAGACTTTGGAATCCATCGATCCATAGCAATATTTTCTCCTGGCAAATTTCTCTAGTGTCATTCAGAACTGTCCCATTGACGTCAGGAGACCTCTCTACAAGGTAACATAAGGGATAGTCTGTTGGATGTTATATAATACTGGAATGGAAAGTATTAGTGATACAATGGAAGAAAGAGTTGTTGTATTTGTTAGTAGGTTGTTGGGTTATTATCATTATTAATTTTATTGGGTTATTATTATTATTGAAGAACATGGACCAAGTATATGTCGCCACAATCCCGTATTTGGAACCATGTCCTAACTGGAATAGGAATGGAAACTTTGTACACTTTTTTCAGGAGGGTTAGGCATGACCTTGGGGGGGAGTTCAGCTTTGGTGTCTTTCAATGCAGTTCTTTGTTATTTTTGAGATTTATTTAGTTCAATTATTACTTGTTGTTTTTTTTTTTTTGGACTATTTTATGTAGCTGTATGTGCACTTTTTCTTATTTTGGATAGTCTCATCTTTTTTTTTTCTGTGTGCTTTAATATATTTTTTTTTATAGATAATAAAATAAATGTTGTGTGTTCATTACACTGAGGTTAAGTGTGAATGCATAATTGGTTGGTGTGTGAGATAGCTACTAAGAAAGGAGTAGGCTTGACAGTAAGACTTCTGTTGGGAACTACTTGGGGACCAGGTCTTTTGTCGGAGGAAGAGACAGCAAACCAGAAGGGGGTGGGGGCTGAACTTTCCCAAATCGGCAATTTTATTGGTACAGCATAAAATTACAAAAAGTGGTAGCTCAAACTCTTCTTTTCTGCAGTTTGCAAACCTGTCTTTAACAAAGTGACTAACCATGGTGCTAGCAGAAAGTTTGTTGTATTTAGTAATTTCTCGTTAGAAGCTCACTATCAGATGTTCCACTGTACAGAGTTTTGAACCAAATATAATGTCTAAAATAAGATGGGCTGGCAGAAGAAAGAGTGAACTGTTACTTTGATGTGTGTTACCTGATCAGCTGGATGGAAAACAAACAAAAAAAGCTAGAGTTACATAATGTAGCTAGTAATAATAATGAAGAAATGATTGGTGAAGTTGAGCTAAATTTGAACTGGAGATGATTGTGTCAGATTACTGCTGCTAAGCTTATTGATCATAAATGTTTTTCAGCTATATCTGTGAATGACCTAAACTTCGTGGAATCTGCTATCTATCAGTTAGCATGCTGTTTTAAATTTTATGATTATCTTCATGTGATAATGCAATTACATTAGTAATACCAAGTAGTATGTACAACTTTCATGGTCAAATGAAATGAGCTAGCGCTAGCTATTATATTGCTAACTGCTCTGTATAGCTTGTAGAAACTATTTCTATTTCAATACTAATTAATTGTGATTGGTTCAGATTGTCTTTTAGTTTCTGCAGAATGGAATCAAATAGTTTACAGTATTCTGTATTAATGTGATTTCCATGCATAAATTACTATACTTGGGTTTAGAGAAGTTCGTTTATGTAGTTTTATCTACAATATGGAGTAAAGTTTGAGATACATTGCAGTTATGCACATTTAGCTAGCTACTGATGATTTTCCCAGTATTATAAATACTCGACTATTATAAGTGTATTACAACCCTGTAAACATTTGACTGACTCAAGCAACTTGTTATCTCCCATGATTTCTCATTAACAATATACATACATTCATTCACAAAACACGCTGTCACTTCTATCACCTCCATCAAATAAAAGTATACCGTAATTACCAATTGTTTTAGCAAGTTGATAAAGAATAGAGCATGCAAGAAGTGAGCAGCATGAGTGCTGTAAGCAGCATTTCTGTGACAAAGAGTATCATTAGGAAAAAAAATATCTAACAGTTTGTGGAGCCTCTAACAATAAATCTATTCTACGGTATGCTTTTTTTCTATAATATAAAATTGCTCCACTGTTTACATTATAATATCAACATATTCAACATCCTTGTCAAGCGTGTGTATTCCATACGCATCATTGCTTTCTAAATTTGCCACTTCTTCAATCTCTGCAGCTTCTGTCGTTCCGTATGCTGAGTTTGCAGAAGTTATAATACTTGATTGAGTTTGAGAATTTGATGTTCCATATGCTGCATTAGCAGTAGTGAGAATATCAAATTGAGTTGATGTTTCTAAATAAAGTAAAAACAAAAACAACAACAACAACAAAACAATAATAATGAAGCACCAAAGGTGCAAATCCTCAGCACTACTAAACACTTACCTAGCTATTACAATATAATCTCGGACCAAAAGAACAAGCAATCTATTAGCTATTTTAATCAGGCTTCAATATAGCTCAAGAGATGAAAATGGTACACGGAAACCATGTCTTCATAAGAGAACACTCACCTGTATTATACATTTTCAACGTGAAACTTCACATGATTACGACGTGATGGTAGGGGGCGTTACCCACAAAAGCTGGTACCTAAGTGGAGCTGAAAGCTTTGCGCTTTCTCAACAATTAGCCCGAAATTAAAAAAAGTAGCACAATGAAAGGTGGTCCTAAATTATGTATGGTGCTGAGGGCTAGCTACTCTTTATTGTTAAACTGGTTCTAACCACCACATCCTAACAGCTAAGTTAGGATAGAGTTCCCGCATCAGTGTAGCTACATAAAAATTACAAGTAGGTCTTGATGTGTGACACAAGCATGTTAAGTTTCAGTTTAAACTGTTGACCAAAATTTAGCCAAAGACTATCAATGAATCGCACATTACAATCAATTGTGTACAAGAAACTTTGTGAGTATGTGGCCACCTGTCTCATGTGTAATATGAGACAGGTAGCATTATTGCTGCACTAAGAATAAATGCAAGTGGAGAGCATGTGATAATTGTTGATCATGCGTTGGTCACATGATGCAGTTTGGGGTATTGATTCTAAATGATACTATCTACACAAACCTGACTGCTTTGTGAGTTCTGAAAAATTAGTCTGAAATTTAAAAAAGTAACACAATAAAAAGTCTTAAACAGTCATTCTGATTATGTTCATATCTAATTCAATGGTTAATTGTCAGTAATCTCTAAAATCAGAGCATGACAGACAGAAAGACAGGAAAACAGTCAGCTTATACTACTCTAACCCTCTCGCGCTTGTGTGCTGAGGGTTAATAAGCTGTAATAATCATATTCAATGAAACACAAGTATCAAACACAGGCTCCATAGCTAAACTGCATTGAATAGGAATCTAGGGGATGTATGAAGCGAAAGTGAAAATGATAGCAGTTCCTGTATAATTCTATTTGCACATGGGTATACATAATATTCAATAACAATAAAGAGCACTTCCAAGCACTTTAGGTATGCATGCTTTGCTGGAAATGTAAATATACGTTAACATGTTGTGCTAGCTAAGGCACTCAAAAATCTAAAATTGCTATAGAAAAAATATGAAAATGGCACCTACAATCCCACAAGTTGTGACAAATTCTGAGAACTACAAAATACAATGTAATTTCTAGCTAAAGGTTTCAGAAACAGCCAACTCTTCATTGTATCTACATACTATGTTTGTATGTGCATTTGTGTCATGTGCATCAGAGCATTTTAAATATGCTTCATATATTCCATAACAACTGCTAATTTAATATACTATGAAAAATGTAAAATATTCCAGCCTCTCCGTAATTTGTTTGAAGGTGGCAAAAAGGGAATGAAATGCACATATCTTGTTGTTGGTGTTTTGGAATTACCCTGACTGCATTATCTGGACATTTCCCTTACAATATCCACTCTTTCTATTTAGTCTTTTACTCAAATAAAAAAGTAACTATGGCATAAAAATAGTAAAACCATGGCAACTCTCGGAATTATTGCTAGATAACTCCTCAAACCCATGGTTTCACTACTACATATTATTTATGTATCAGTTTCTCTGGTTTATGTCAAAGTATAATATTCATTGAAGCAACAGAAGTCATAAAATTCAAACTATGATGGTTCCCCTGCATAATATCAGCCACTCATTGTATTACCAAATATATAATGATGTTAGTTATGTCATAACTACAGTGCACAGCAAGAACTAATTATTACAATTACAAGATTGGTAAAGTTAGGAGGAAGAATTGAGCTAGTCTGATTGGTCTTTTTAACAATAACAAAGATCGCAACAAAAGTAAGTACCAGGGCTTGTTATTTTCAAAGTTACCAAATGGCATGAAAGTTGATTATCTGACATATACATATATTTTTGGTTTACAAATACTAACCTAAATATTTTCCAGCAAATGTTTTTAAACTTGCAAAGTTTAGCCAACTCACGATTGAAAGAGGTTTTTTTCTTCTTGAGGTAGAGTCCAATAAAGAGTAGAGTGAGGACTAGGATGATCATAGCAAACACTGCAGCTACACCAATTAACACATACACCCACACACTGAGAGATACTCTTCCCCCTGGAGACTGTATGGAGACAGTAGTAGTCACATCTGTTGAGAAGATGTTGTCGGTAGTGGGAGATGTAGCTAGCACAGAGGATAGAACAGCAGGAGGAGAAGATGTGGAGTGACCAGACTGAGAGGTTGATGTTGGAGTAACTGTAGACGATGGTACAAATACAGTAGAGGAAGAAATACTTCCAGCACACCTTGTAGAAGCCTGAGTAAAATCTTCTAATCCCATACCACCACTACGATCTCCACAAGTATTTAAATTGAAGACAGAGTCACTGGCTGTAAAAGTCAAAGCGTTGCTAGTAGTCAATGATGACATGGCTCCATCTATTTGTGCCTGACAGTAATATCTCCCTGCATGAATGGGGTCTGTGTATCGGCCAAGAGTTATAGTAGAAGTTAGTTCTATCAGTTCTCCATTCATTACAGTCTGATTCTGAGATGCAATACTAACAAGTGGTGGGAAGGTATTCATGTTTATTGGTACAGTGTTTCCTCCAGTGTTAGTGAAGGACCATACTATGTCTAGTCTAGGACCTGCAGAAACTGGGGCCTGTACCACACACTGCAGGGCAAACATGTTTGCCCCACTGAAGGGGTTACACTGGACAGTAGAGACAGGTTCCCTCATATACCAGATATCACATGCTGGAAAATAATAGCTAAATATTATATACCAATTTATCTTCTGCATTTTTAACTTACCTTTAGTAGCTGCTATTAACCCTTTCACCGGTAGATTTTTAAAAAGAAAATATGTAAATAGATTTAAAAAATCATAACAAATTAAACATTGAAAAAAGTACCTAGCAACCATATATATTCATGTAGCATAATAGTTAGGGATTTTGAAAAACCGCATATATGTTGCCTAGCAACAAACCACAAAAATTTAATTAATGTTTCATAATATTTACTGAATTCTTTTAATATAAAAGTGATAATATGTTGATTATACAATTATATTTACATCTAGATGATTGAATTACATTTTTATAATAAAAAGTCTAAAGTTTTACAAACATGTTGCTTATAATAAAAAATCTGTAACAGTATGATACTTCAAAAAACAGTTACGTTCAGGTCCAACACATAAATGGACCTTGCAAAAGGAGCATTGAATACGAGATTCGTGTCGGTTTCCAGGACGAGATTTTTTTTCTTTCAAATAGAAGAACATGCACGTCAACCTCGTCCATGTCCACATCGTCCACGTCCACTCCAAATGTCGGGTCTCCATGACAACTGATTTCATCTGAACTGCTTGCACGTCCACTTGAATTTGAAGATATTTCATCTTCACTTGTATTGTTTACAACTACAAATTGCAAACAAAAATTATTTGAATTACTTATGTTTTTTGCCTGAACATTCTTCTTGATAAAATGTACTTCTAAATCACACATTGATCTCTAATATTGAGTTAGCTGTGATAGCTATCATTAGCTAGTGTTGAATCAGTGTTTGTTGCTATCATTGCAGCTAATATGTAAACTGCATAACCTAGCTTAATATGCTCTATTAGCTAAACCTAGAACTAACTATCATTGCATTGCTAAGCACAGCTATCTAAGACATTCCCAGTGTTTATGACTCACCTTCAGCATCTGAAGATTCAGATCCATTGCAAGTGCTATCATCAGAAGAATGCACAGCATCTTCTAAAGCTTCCACTTCCCTAGAAGTAACTGTTGACGATCCAATGAAAGCAAAAATATCTGTACTGCTCTCTTGCAAGTTCCCTTCATCGCTCTCCGCTTTAGATAATCCAAACTCATCGTCGAACAACAAACTAATAACACCGTCCGCACTCAGCCGCGAAGCCTTGCTACTGCTGATTAGGCTAATAAAATTTGACGGAATACTACGTCACGGTTTCCTTAGTTACCGTATACCTGCGCGTTAATATAAATATATGCAATAAAGCTAAGCTTAAGCTCTATTTTGGTGTTTAAAACAAGTCGATAGCGTGAGCGGTTCATTTTTTATAATTCTTTTTGTGTTGATGGGTACCTCGACCGCCATATGGCGGTTATACCGGTGAAAGGGTTAATAGTACTAGTAAACTATTCTTATTCTCATTTTTGATTCAATCTAGCTATATATGATGTCAAGCGCTGGACCGTCCAACTCGTCCCTACAGACATCAGTTTTCCTATAGAAGGAGGCTGCGCAACCCAAACTTGAGCGGGCTAGAGCTGCAGGAATTAGGTTGGGTAGTTATGGGTCTAGCGTTAGTTGGACCACATCCGCTCGCAAGACAGATCACTCGTGCACTTGAACTTCACCCAACCTGCGTGGATTAGCCCAAACTATGCGATTTTGCCCAATCAGTCACACACACTGATAAAAAAGATAATTGCAATACAGTAGTAAATAGCTATAGATAATAGCTTTAACATTTATAGTTTACTGTCCACTAATAGCATTTGGCTTTGTTTTGTTCAAGTCAAGTATTTTTACAAGTAGATATAAGTTGCCAATTTAATTATTGTATTTTTTTTAGCCTGTTCACCTGGTGAGTATAGAGCTTTGAGTCAGAATTCAACTAGATGCTGTCCTTGTCCAGCGTTTACTAATGTATTAGCAACTGGTGCTGGTGAGTGTGCTTGTCTGACAGGATATTACAGGAGTGCAGAAGAAGGTTCTGAAGTTGCTTGCACGCGTAAGTAATTATTTCTTGTGTTCCCTAACACATAATTCCCCTTTACAATTTTAACTAGTTTTTTTTAAAGATAGAGTAATACCATCAATTCCAAACTATATGTAATAGCAGACTTTAACAATCATCTAATCATGTTATTTGATAATGTTCACTCTTTCTTCAAAACAGACCAGACATATTACATACAAGTTAAAGAGAAATAAATTTCAATGTGAAGAGTGAGCCATTAAGATCAATAATTAATATAATAGTTTGTATAGAATAGATGCTATTAACATAATAATAAACTTATTTAACATTAACAATTACTTTCAATTGACTTTTGCAAGTGAAAGTATAACGCAGAATATTGCATCAGACAGAGTTGTATTAGGTTATTATTATGTGTTTAATTCCAGATTCATCATCATCATAAATGTGACTAATGCTCAGAACTGCATGTAATGAAGTCACGAAACAATGTCAATCATGATGATTGGAACAACCGAGTCTCAGAAAAAATGAACTCACAACAAACACTGTGTTTACTGGTGGTGTAATAGTCATAATTTTATAATGCACAAATACTTACCTTCACAAACAGTGTCATTGAATCTCATGTATCCAGCATCACACTCGCATTGAGCTCCTCTGGGATCTCTCACTGTGCAAACACTCGTAGAACTGGTGATGTCTACTGCTAGACTAGTGACTGGATGAGAGTTGGGAGCACAGGTAGCATTATATGCCTCATTTGGACTACTCCTAGGAGGAACTGCTACTTCTGGGAAGATAACAAGTCCGTTCACCATAGGTGCACACACTCGATAATAAATGATGATTCGCACAACAGTGGCGCACGCTCCTGTGTCCCTGAGTGAAAAGTAGAAACCATTGATGCCTGAAGGACGTACTGTTTCTATCAACATAGAGGATGCACTATATCTTGACGAACTTTCAGATCCCGTTAGAAGACTGTAGCTTGCAAAATTGGTTCTAGCTGTCTCACTTGCAGTATTTGTATCATAGCGATAAGCAGTAAGATGCCTAGGACAACTGCCACAAAGTGTAAGATAAGTAGAGCTGACATTATAAAATACTTCACGGGCAGCTTCATAGTTGATATAGGGACTGAAGACCCAGTTATTCTCAGTACCAGTGTCAATAATCGCACATGACCTTAAAGATCTTGTGCACAACCCTCCAACTTGATCAAATGAAGACCCAACTCCATCTAAATTACGGGACATCCACGAAGAAGCACCACTTCCAAGAAGATCATTATAATCTGCCGTATCCACAATAGTCCTCCAGGTAGTTGGTATCCATATTCTTTCCTGAGGGCGATTACTTCTGCAAGTTTGACCAGAAATTGTACCGATAAGCTGCACCAATACGAGCAAAAAAAATAGTGGCACTTTGAAGTTTTTCATAGCTATAGCTAGCTTTTTAGTTTTCTTCCTTACAATTTTCTACCCGCACAACACGGCTGCTGCTTAGCATAAGCGGAAAAAAACATTTCGCTTTATGGGCGGGGCGAGAGGGGGGGAGGGCGGCGGCGGCAGTGTTAATCTGGCGTAGCAGAAAATTTTCCTTTCATTATTGGGGGCGCGGTGAAGGAAAGGGTCCGCGGACATGGCCGTACTAAATTCACCCGGTTCAGGAATATTGCGATTGAATGTATCGAAGATTCCTGGAAACCTTGGATGGGAAGTATAGGGTGAAACTGGAATCTTTCCTGGCCCTTGCGTCAACCCCCCCCCCCCCCCCCCCCCCCCCACCAAAAAGTGCATATTAAAGCCACACCTCTCTCCTACCTAGTTCTTTCCACCCACGCAGTGAGCTCCATTTTGCTTTCTATGAAGCAAGCCTTACAGAGCGTGGGTCTTGAGCTGTTATAGCTGAGACCGAGCTTCCGACGTCGCTGGACAGGTTGGCCGGGGATAGCATTTATTGTTGCTCAGACTTCCCATTTCAATACTCTATTCAGAGCTGGGGTGACTGGTGTTCAGTGAAGCATAGGCATGTCAGCATGTGTTGGAAGAAGCTGCTGATGATACTGGCTTAACTGTGCCACAAGTAGTAGTAAGTTATGAAGATATGGCTTAGTATAGAATGGCTATATTATTTATTTGGTTTAGAATTGTGTGAAGGAGAAATAGAAGATAAAGCATACCAGAAACACTGAATCAGTAAAGACTTTTCAAGATACCTTTGACATCCTTGCAGAAATTTCAACAGGAATAGGCAAAATCAAATGGTTAGATGAATTAATATTTAATAGTACAATCTAAGGTTTTCTTTAATGATTTAGTCATTCTCAGATGAAATAATGATAATAATAGCAAATGTTCTCGTTCTAATAGCCAATATTATATTTATTGAAGCTTAACCCAGTTAAGTTTTAATTAACATAATATTGGCTGTTAGAACGTGAAAATTAGCTCTTGTTTATTTATTTATTTATTTTTTTACTTATTAATATGGAACATGCGACCTCTATTTTTGCCTAAGTCACTAGTTACATAAGTTGGTAAATCGTCTTGATAAAATAAAGAAATGGATCTGCCGAGCAGTGAGTGGTGGGTCCAAGCTAATTGGAGCAGACCTAAACACCTGAACTTTTTGTTTTATTGGCGAGCGAGTGAAGCGAGCGAGACACTTACAGGGGTAACACAATTGAAAATCTGGGACATTTGTTTATTGGCGAGCGAGCGTAGCGAGCGAGACAGTATTAGGGGTGGATAATGCAAAATCGGGTATATGTTATATATATGTATGTATGTATGGATGGTACATATGCTCTTTAAATGCGCGCGGCGTTTTTCTCCTAAAAACACGGCTATTTAGGCTTGACTCCAGTTTATTTTGAAACTACAGCATTAAGCAAACCTTACTTTATACTTAAGCTCCAAAGTATGAGAAAATTCCTGCTAAAACGCTTGTTTTCAAGACACAAAAAGTTGATTCGACAGGTTACTATGGCATTGAAGACCCGTTTCCAGACTTAATTTCAAAACTTCGCCGTTTTATGGGGGAATACGGAGTGCCGGTTGTTGGTTGTCAAGAGCCGTTGGTAGTCAGAATGCCGTAGTATTAGTGCTATGGAAGCTACTACTTCTCGAGGGAAGCTGAGATAAGTACGCAATTCCATATTTGTTAGCTAAATATGCAAAATTAACTCTGGCCTTTTTTTTATTGTAGCTAGGAGCTAGTCAACAGTTACCTGCTGAGGGTCTGTGTGAAGTATAACTGTAATATTAATCCATTTGGCTTTGCTCCTTATAAGTCTGTGTGTGCCGGAGGTTTGCAGTCGCGCGCGCGGGTGGAGCCACGCCCCCTCTTAGGGCTCAGCCCCGCCCCCGCCTGGGCCTTGTTGGGGTCTGGCGAGCCCCAGGCTTCTGCGCCTGAGGCTAGCCCTTGTGCAGCTGAGGCTTACCCTGCGGCAGCTGTACATCCCCCCAAACCCTTCCTGCGCGCGACCTCAAACCAGTCACGGGATACCCTACGCCAACCTAGGGGTCCCGGAGGAACCCTCCACTACACCCTCTTGTAATTGGGATGCGGTGGGTGGGCTCTTCACTGCCGCGGGCCTCTGCTGCGGCCTTTCCCAGCTGTCTGGGTGTCTTATCTTTCTTGTCCTTCTCCATTTTTGTTCACTCTTATTGTTTCTAAGTAATGCTCTCCTCGCGATGCCCTTGCTCACTCTAGGCATGCGCCAGCCTGACCCCCCTCTAGCTCGGGCTTCTGGCTCTACCCAACCCCTTTAACCGCCGGTAACCTCGGTCCGCTGTGCTTCACCTGCCGTTACCTGCTGAGGGTCTGTGTGAAGTATAACTGTAATATTAATCCATTTGGCTTTGCTCCTTATAAGTCTGTGTGTGCCGGAGGTTTGCAGTCGCGCGCGCGGGTGGAGCCACGCCCCCTCTTAGGGCTCAGCCCCGCCCCCGCCTGGGCCTTGTTGGGGTCTGGCGAGCCCCAGGCTTCTGCGCCTGAGGCTAGCCCTTGTGCAGCTGAGGCTTACCCTGCGGCAGCTGTACATCCCCCACCGAAACCCCCAACAACACCCCTCGGAGAGCCCCGACTGCTCCGACGCACACACACTACCCTGGGTAGGACTACCACTACCCTATTACTTACGCCTCCACCCTCAAGGCAGCCTTTCCCCCGCTATTCACCCCACCACACATCAGATGGCATACAATCATTGCAAATACATACTCAGACAATGACCAGTGAACACTAGTAAAGGGAGATGACATGTGACCATGACTCAGTGCACTCTGTCCGGCCTCAGCTGGACCTCTCCTGCTTGAACGCCTCTGTCCACTTTTTGGCTGCGGCCGCTTGGTCACCTTCTTCCCTCCTGATGTACCCCTTGTACTCTCTGCTCTTCCATCTCCCCAGGGCCTTCACCTCCTCCTCGGTGGCCCCGCATGCAGCAGCCGCTGTGGCTGCCCCAATCCGGAAACTGTGGCCCGATATGCCGGCCTCCGGTACTCCCTTCTCCACCAAGGCCCTCCTGACTTCTACCACGAAGTCCCGCCTGGTGAGGCCCACTCCATCCTGACCCGTGAAGAACGGGCCCTGACCTGGTGCTCTGATGGCCATGAATTCGAGCACCGCTCTCACTGGGCAGATGTCTCTATCTGTCCTCTGCAATGTCACGAAAGCCCCCACTCTCAATCTGTTCGTTTTGGACTCTTTGATCCGCACTCGGATCCATCTGGGGCTAGCCACGTCTTCCAGCTGCACGTCTTCCCACGTCAGATGGGCCTTTCCGTCAAACTTGACGCCTTCTGGGGCTAACGCCTCTCCTGCCCTTAAGCAGCCAAAGAAACACATGCAGGCTGCCGCCCACAACATCCTTCCCTTCTCTCCCTTCGTCCTCCATGCGGCTCGCATGGCTCTCATGTGCAGCCACTTCACCGGCTCTCTGCACAACCTGTCACTCCCGTCCACGACCTCCAATCGTGCCAAGCCCTTTCTCAGCTGAGCCAACCTGGCCATGGCTCCCCACTCCGGAGCTGCCATGCCTGCCTTGATCTGGGCCATTCTTAAGCTGGCCAGGTGATATTTCACCGTCCCCACTTTCAGACCGTCCCTGGTCAGCGCCACCACGTACGCCATGGCCTTGTCCTCCGTAACAGGCAACGGAGTCTCTCCCAACTGACCGCACCAGTCTGAGTACTTCTTCCACGCAGAGGCATACCGCCTCCGCGTGGTCTCTGCTACAGACTGATCGAGGACAAAGTCGACAGTCGCCTCCACTCCTGCTCTGACCAAGATTGACTCGGCGTGGTCAGCATCTGCAGTATCTCTCTCGGCACTGCCTCCGGCTCCTTCTCTGCACCCTGCATAATGGAACGAGCAATGTCTAAGCCATCCCTGGACAGTGCATCCGCTATCACATTCTCAGTCCCTCTGATGTGCTCTACTCTCATCGTCAACGGCACTCTTGCCTCGACGAAGGCCAGACATCTCAACAGGTGCATTGACCACTTCTCTTTGCACGTCCCCGACTGGACGGCCGCCACTACCGACATGTTGTCGCACCTGGCCTTGATAGTCAGTCCTTTCCACTGACTCCCCCACACTATTGCCGCCACCACTATCGGCAATAGCTCCTTGGGCATAATGCCCCACTCACTCGTCCCAGCCAGTGCCTTCCACTGAATCTGGAACCACCTGCCCTTCCAGGCTGCTCCACAGCCCCAACTCCCGGACGCGTCCGAGACCATCTCTTCGTGGAACACCTCGTCCACGACCACTGCCTTCATGAGGGAGGTGCCATTCCACCTCAGGCCGAACTGATGCCACCACTCAATGTCGGCTCTCGCTTCCACGTTCAGCCTTACCCTTCGGCCGTCTCTCTCTACCGTGGTCATGAGGTCTTGCAACCTCCTCTTGAAGGCCCTGCCCGGCCTCACTGCCTTGCAAGCATGGTTGAGGGACCCCACCAACGACTCCAGGTCCCTCCTCCTGCAACTTTTCATGCCTCTCCATCTCGCCAGGAGGGCCCTCATCTCGGTCAACTTCTCTTGAGGCAACCTGACCTCCATCTTGACCGAGTCAATCTCCATACCCAGAAAGGTCAGCACTTCGCTGGGTCCTTCCTCCTTGCTCTCGTCCAACGGCATACCCAGCCGCTGGCATGTCTCTTTGAACACGACCATGGCCCTCTCGCACTGGTCAGTATCCCTCTTCCCCACTGCCACAAAGTCGTCAATGTAATGTCTGAGCCATTCTGCTCCTCTCTGCGTGGCAATCCACTCTATGGCGTCCCCCACCGCTGTGAACAGCAGAGGGGCCGACCTGAGACCGAACGGCAAGGTGCCGTCTACAAAAGTCTCTCCTTCCCACTTCATTCCCAGCAACCACCTGTCTTTGGGGTGCACGGGAATGTTTCTGTAGGCTGCCTTCACATCAGCCTTGGCTATCAGGGCGCCTTCGCCCAACGCCAGCACTCTCCTTACAACGTCATCCACAGACGTGTATGCCACGCTCGACAGCTCTCTGTCTATGCCATCGTTCACACTGTGGCCTTCCGGGGCGGACAGGTTCACTATCAACCTCCACCTGCCCGGCTTCCCTTTCTTTGGTATCACACCAAAGGGGGAACACTGGATTCCCTCAGTGTCTCCTTCCACCCTCCACACTCTCCTGCTCCGTACCTTATTCTCTAGGTACTCACTGATTATATCTTTGTGCTGCGAGGTCTCATACATGGATCCACCTTTCTCATACAGCACGACTCTGCTCACGTCGTGCCCCACTCTGAATCCATCTTTTATACCTCTCACTAGGAGCTCTACCCATTCTCTGTCTGGGTGTCCTTCCAGCTCCTCCTCCCACTGCTGCCACACCAGAGGGGTCACCACCTCCTCTGCTCCTCGCAGCACTCTACTGCTCTTGCTCTCTGATCTCCACTCGAGATCTCTCAACTGACTCGTGAACCGGTACCCTGCAAAAGCATAAACACTCTGTTAGCTTTTGCCTTCCCGCACCGATCCACTTCTCCACTACCCCTGTGCGTGTGCATGGACTACCCTACCCACCATCTCCCTTAACCCTTTAGTTACCCCAGACCTCCCTCATGCGAGAGGTGCTACCACCCTACCCGACTAGGTACCCAGCCCCACCCCCTCTGCTAACTCCGCACCCTCAGTCACTAGTCCCCCCATCCCTCCGACCTAACTTGCCTATCTACAACCCTTTGACCTCCGCTTTGCGGTTAAAATACAATCATGACGTGTCATCACACATACAAAACAGAAGATCACTACATGTAAAAGTTTTCATGAGAGTACTGTTTAAATCTTTTATTTCTTCTCTCCCGGCTTGTTACAGTGGAACGCAGGGTGTTCCCCGCCACAGTTGGAGCAAACGTGCGCAAAACGGCACTGGGCTCCAAAATTGCATCTGCCTTCGCCCCTGTTGTAGCGAAAACAGGCACCTCTCCGCCTCTGCTCCATCTTTCTCGGTGGCGGGCCACCCGCTCCTACTCCTTGTTTCGGTTCAGTCTTTCCTTGCGGGGTGGTGTGGACGATGTCCAGCAGCAGCGACAAGTTCTCTTCGTCCCATCTCACATCGTCTTTTCCCGCCGCCTCTTGTCTGAACCGCCTATCGTAGCGGGCTACTTGGGACCATTGGTGCCTCTTCGCCAGCTTGAAGATAACTTCTCTATAGGCGGCCAATGGGACCCACATCTCTGGCTTGCTAGATGCCCAAGCCACCTGGAGCAGCGTAAAGCAAGTGCTCCAACCCGCCAGATCGGGTACCTCCTTGGTACTTTTCCTCCTGCCAGCCGTACCCGCGGCCGGGCTCTCCCCCGGCTCGCCCTGACTAGCTTTCCAGTCCCCCGGCTCTCCCGGCCCGTCATCGAAGACCGGGAAGAAGGCAAAATCAACGAACGAGCCCTCTCGTATCCTTTCGACCACCTTGCTCGGCAGTGGCGGCTGATTCTTGAGGAGGTGCACCACCTTGTGTGCCTTCCTCTCCTCCTTCTCCTCTGCCCTGGAGTCTTTTAGGCTGTCCCACAACTTTTGAAACAGCGGCTCCTCTCCCTTTGACCCCGCTGGTGCCACAGCGGCTCCCTTGCTCCTGGCGCTCTCTGCCAGCTGAGCCACTTTGTCTATAAACACCAATGCCACAGACATGAACACACCATGTCTCCCTTCATTGGTTCACATCCCATCTCTAGTGCACCTTTCTCCGGGCTCCTGGCCGGCACCACCCTCTCTCTTGGTGCCCTGCCTTCGCTTTTGTGCACGCCCTTCCCCTCTCCTCTTTACGGCACTCTCTCGGGCGAGACACCCCTGGCCCACTAGCCCCTCTTGTCTCGCCCCCTTTGCCACTCTACTTTCTTACTCCATTATTCACAGTGCCCTTTTCTCCCGCACTGGACCTTGCTTTTATCCATTCACTCTGGCGACTTCACAGGACTACCTCCTCGTCCTGGACCTCCATCACCCTCTAATTCTTTACTGACTTTCACAGTGTCGCTCTTCGACCCTGGACCCTCGTCCCCCCCTTTTTTCTTCCTGGGGACCTCTCTCCTCCCCTTCCCCTCCCTCATGCACAACCCTGTTACCCTGTTCCTATTAGTTTCACAGAACTGCCTCTCAGGTCTGGACCACTGTCTCCACCCCCCTTTCTTGCTTTTTTCCACAGTATTGCCCACCAATACTGGACCTCTGCTGGCCTTTTCTTCCAGCCCTCTGGCGACTTCACAACATTGCCCTCCAATGTTGGATCCCTGCCGCCCGCCCTCTCTTAGGGACCACACGTTGCTCGGCTCCAACCTGGAGACCGTTCGGCCAGTAGAGCTCATTCCCTCGTTAACACTGACCTCCCGGCCTCCTTCACTCGGCCCCTCCAACGTGGCCCTCGTCCCTCTCTCCTTAAGCCCACCCATATTGACTACCCTTATCTACCCGCACAACTACCCCTACTACCTGCAGGTTTCTTCCCTTTCTTCCAACCTGCTACTCATACCCCTCTCTTTTACCGCCTATCTTGCTCACCTAGGCTCTGCTTCCTTACTCATCACTTTACACATTCACACTCGCCCACTGGACGCCCACTGAGCTCGGTTTGTCACGCACTACTGCTAGTACGGAGGTGAGCATCAGGAACGTTTGCCTTAGCCTTCCAGGCCTCCTCATCCCGTCCCTGACTAGTTTAGCTCACTCTCTCCTGCTTAACCCATTACACTAATGCCCCCAACCAGTCATCATGTACCCTTCCTCTCTGGAAGTCTCTCCATTACTGTTTTCTGAAGGCTACCCAACTGCTGCATCAGTCCCCTAATCATCTTTGAGTTCTCCCTGGAGTCCGAGTAGTACTCCTCTCCAGACCCGTCGTCCTCACTATCGACCGCGGACTTCCTCGCTTCCTTCCATCTCTTTGTACTCGGCAACTCTTCACTGCCGCGGGCCTCTGCCGCGGCCTTTCCCAGCTGTCTGGGTGTCTTATCTTTCTTGTCCTTCTCCATTTTTGTTCACTCTTATTATTTCTAAGTAATGCTCTCCTCGCGATGCCCTTGCTCACTCTAGGCATGCGCCAGCCCGACCCCCCTCTAGCTCGGGCTTCTGGCTCTACCCAACCCCTTTAACCGCCGGTAACCTCGGTCCGCTGTGCTTCACCTGCCGTGACTGGTAAATTCAAATAGTCAGATTGGCTCAAATTTGGTACTACAAAAGTTACCACTGCTCAAGAAAATGAGGTAAGAAAGTAATTTTGTATTTGTGTGCTAAAATTGATTGTTTTTTGTTTTTGTAGGTGAGAGCTTGTTGTCAAGAATTCAAGGTAATTCAGATGGTCAAAGTAACTTCAATTTGATACTACAGAAGTTATCAATACTCAAGAATGATGTAAGTAGTAATTCCATATTTGTTGGCTAAAATTACAAATAATAACACTGGTTTTTTTTATCGTAGCTGAGAACTTGTTCAAGTGATGAAGTGGTGATTGAGATTATCAGAATGGTTGATGTTTGATACTACAAAAGTTACCATTAACCCTTTCGTTCCCAATCCCGCTTAAAAGCGGGTGAAGACCGGTTGGCTTCTCCGAATTTTTAAAAATAGTTACTTTATAGCTAGAACCTTTAAAAAAAGTTACCTTCTTCACAGCAGCTTCATTTATGGATCCAGTCATCTCCAGAGCTTTGTAGAAGCAGCGAAAAATTGCTTGAGCCCAGTAGCCTTCCATAACACATTGAAACAACCGCTTCTTTGCCGACCAAGACTTTGCGGTTTGACTTACTGTCTTCTTTTTTTTTTATAAAATCGCCAGTTCAACTGGGGGCCTCCCTATTACGTACAGTCTTAGGTAATGCTTATTACATCATAGGAAAAAAGTGAGCGTGTCGTGTGATCCAGGTAACTATGCAAAAAAAATTTTTTTTTCAAAGTCAATTTGGAAAGATGGCGTCTACCAGTTACAGTGCTGTGGAAGTTTTATACTTGCTTGATACTGACTCTAGCGACTCAGGATCAAGCGGAGAAGAGGGAGACGACATCTAGGGCTATAGGAGGCCCTGTATCAGGGTTGGGGACCAGACCCCGTCAACTCTGACACTGACAATGGAAGTCAAGAAGATGATCGATGTAAGCTTGTCTTTCTCTTGTCTTTCTCTTGAAAACTAGCAAGCTTCTGTTGTGGAAAGGACTTATTTATAGCTATATTGAAATGGAGAAAGCTGTTTAGCTATAATATATATATATTTCATTGAGTTTTGAGATTTGAAAGTGGGTTGTGGTTTGTTGAACAATTTCAAATTTTCAAAAAAATTTAATTTTTTTACCAGAATGTACTACTAGGACCAGATGTGTATGCAGTCACCGACCCGATTGTGAAGAGGGATTGTGAAGAGGACGCAGATGAGGCAACAGGAGCAGAGTCTTCCATTGACGAAGGAGAAGATGCTGGACCTGGCGAAGTATCGCTTTCTTCTTCTGTAGCTGTTTCTCTTGCTCTTCTTCTGCTCAATCTCTCAGTTTTCCCTTGACTATCAGTATGTTTTTGATATCCAAGATTCAATGTAGGAAGCCAGTCAGGATTTGTTTCATCTTCCAAATCGGCTGGTTTCCCCGAAATAAAATGTTGGAACAGATCTTCATTGTTCAAAATCGTATCTGTCACCCCTATTCTGGAAATAGCAGCCAAGTAGCCAGTCCTACACTTCTTACTGAGCTCCAACAGATTCTGTGGGCCTTTCCCGCTTACAACCTTGGGAATTCTGAAAAAAGAGACGTCTCTATCTTTCCCTGATCACTTAGAACAGCCTACTACTACACACATCACCATCGTTTACATTTCTTAGCTGTACACCACCATCGGAAGCGCACTTGATTGTTGACATCATGGTGAAAACGCTCTATTGCTAATAAAATCACTAATAATACAAATAAATAAAGATTGTCCTTGTATATCTAATCCTATTATTAGCTTTTTGTAAATAGCTCACACTTTTGTTAAATCTTCTCCTCCAGAACTAGTAGAACACTTGAGACAGCGCTCAGGTTGGGCTAAATCACGTAGCTTGAGCTAAATCCGCGCAGGTTGGGCGAAGTTCACGCGCATAGCGTGATCTGCTTGAAGTTATCTGTCTTGCGAGCGGATGTGGTCCAACTAACGCTAGACCCATAACTCCCCAACATAATTACTGCAGGTCTAGCTCGCTCGAGTTTGGGTTGCCCAGCCTCCTTCTATAAGAAAACTGATGTCTGTAGGACGAGTTGGACGGTCCAGCGCTTGACATCATATATGATAGAACCAAAAATGATGATAGAAATAACTTCTACTATAACTCTTGGCCGATTCTCAGACCCCATTCATGCAGGGAGATATTACTGTCAGGCACAAGTAAATGGAGACACGTCATCATTGACTCCTAGCAACGCTTTGACTTTTACAGCCAGTGACTCTGTCTTCAATTTAAACCCTTGTGGAGATAGTAGTGGTGGTGTGGGATTAGAAGACTTTACTCAGGCTTCTACAAGGTGTGCAGGAAGTATTTCTTCCTCTACTGTATTTGTGCCATCATCTGCAGTTACTCCAACATCAACCTCCCAGTCTGGTCACTCCACATCTTCTCCTCCTACTGTTCTATCCTCTATGCTAGCTACATCTCCCACTACTGACAATATCTTCTCAATGGATATCACAACTACTGTTTCCATACAGTCTCCAGGGGGAAGAGTATCTCTCAGTTTGTGGGTGTATGTGTTAGTTGGAGTAGCTGCAGTGTTTGCTATGATCATCCTAGTCCTCACCATACTCTATATTGGACTCTGCCTCAAGAAGAACAAAACTACAGACTCCTTCAAGCGTGAGTTGGCTAAACTTTCAAGAAATTTTATTAGATAAAAATTTATTATTATGAATTTTTGTTGACATTAATATGCATACGTGAAAAAAAATCAAATAATTCTTCTCCTGACATCTGGTAACTTTGATGGGAAGTAAGTGGTGCTTGTATTATTCTTATTATCTAAACTATTCAGTCAGACTAACTCATTTCATCCCGCTTTACTGCACCATTCTTGTAGTGTACTATGTATTTGCAATGCACATCAGCCATAGGTTCTAAAGAAAGTTACTACAAAACCACTGCTAATACGAGGGAACAATATACACATTACATGGCAATCATCACTATGTTGGTAGTTTAACGGAGATGCCTACTATCTAAGATTGCAATCATGGTTCGGATTTTACGACTTGTGTTCCTTCAATCATAAGACTATTGGATAACATAATACACTCACACATAACTAGATCAAGAAAAGAGTATTTTGAAAATGTACTTAATGTGTTTATATGTGTATTGTATTATTAATAATTGTAGCGGTTGTAATAGGGTAATTATGTAATTGGATGAGATAGCTATATATTAAATAAGCGTAATACTATAATATGTAAGTATGTGGCCACACTCCCTTTTCTCCTTTGTAATTGAATTATTCTATTTCACTTTTCAACCAAAGGCAATGATGTACCTTTTGTGGTCTCCACTTTGAGACTCCTCCTTCAATATTCCAGTTTTAAAATGCATTTCCGCCTACTTTTTAATCATACGAATATTAGCTATTGCTGAATAATGTTTAGTATACAAAGCTATTTAATGTGTCCTTGTGTAAGTAAATGGTGTAGTTCTACGTTTCAAAGATGACAGTCTTATTAGCTATCACAAGAAAATGTTTGAAAAGGTTTGGGGTTTCTGATTCCGTCCAAATCATGAGGTCTATACCTATTCTTATTGTATGCGCACTTCAAACGAAGGAAATACATTATTGGGTTCCACAGGCAACAAGTTTCATTTTGAATATTTATAATAAGTTTGAGTTAGTAGACTTTAGAAGTAACTGCCAAGAGTGAACTTCATGAAAATCTGAAGATATACTAGAGGTACTTTTGGTAAACAAAGTAATATAGAAGAACCCTGAGCCACATGCATGAATTTAGATTTAAAAGATGTTTTATTAAATGGACTTTTCAGAAATTCGAGGTATACTGATAGTGAGAGATCAGCAATACTTTTACAACCTCAATTATTTGAAGCATGAGGCAAACTCAATTTCTTCTACACATAATTAATGACATAAATATTACATGGAAGGTGTTCAGGTCTAGCTACCTGAACAAGTGGAAGTATCCGGCAAACAATAAACGAGCATCATGTTTACTCACCTTACCATATCATCTTACCGTATCTAATCATATTCATAATCTTCCAGAACCACTTTACCTTATATCATGTCATCCCCTATAATATGTGCGGTGAATTACCTGCCTAAACCTAGCAGAAGCAGACCGTGTTACCTGCTTGTGGCTTGTTGATGAGGGAGAGATCTACCATACCAGCGAAGCCACTGGTTACTCACCTCACACTAGCTGCGCGGTGTAAACTTGCTGAAGCTAGGAATAGCTTGTGCCATTTTAGTATAAGTTTGGTTTCAGTTTATTTGTTGTAGGTATTTCATGACAGATTCTTTTTCAAAGTTTTCAATAGCAACCCAGCCTACTTGAGATTGTTGCATTTAAAGCAGTTTTAGTCTCATCGCTTTCTATGGCCTTCCCTAGGATGTATAATTTCTATTCACTATAGATAGCTAATGTTGCCACAACTATACCTCCCCTGGCTCAACAATGAAGTGGTAGATAGCTGGCAGCCACTACTCCATAATTCTGTCAGACCGTAGCCACTCTACTAGATTCTCCTAGTACGTACATATTCAATAGGCAATGAAAAATGAGAGAGATTCCAGCCTCTCTTTATAATATTCTATAAGACAATGACTATAGTAAAACGGAATGTGTATACTCCTTATTGATAATCATGCACGCATCTCTCGGATGTGCCACGCGAGGTGCAGCTTAGTATAGTCATGATGAAGAGTGGGCTTTTTCTGAAACATGTAAATAAAGTTATATTTTGTAGTCCTCAGGACTTGTGGTGTGGGATGGTATGTGCCATTTTCATAATTTTTCTATGGCAGGTAAACAAGTTTGGATATCAGCAACTTAACACAACTTGACACATCATCTATGTATATTCAAGAAGTGCACACTTTAAACTGCTTTTTTGTGCTTTTGGTTGCAGTTAATTATGTTTACTATGATGATGCAGTACGGATTAATAAAACTGTGGTTGAGAATGCTATCATTTTCACTTTTGCTTCAGTACAACCTCAAAATCTGATTCAATGCAGTTTATAAATATACCTATAACAACCTGTTCTTGTTGCAGCAATAATCCTACCTGTTCATACCATAAAGAGAATGCTTTGAGATGATTATACTTACCTCTTCCTTCTGCATTCTTTTGGTATTAGACAACCAAACAGCAACAGCTAGAACATAGCAGTGACAAATAAATGAATTTATTGGGATTTTCTAATTTTGTTACAATATCCATGTAAAACCATATTTGTAATTCCTATGTACACTACTGCTTGGTCTCTATACTAACTTCTAGGAGTTCTACTAAGTACATGTCATTGTGGGGATTGTCAGTGGCCAATACTGGAATGAGTATTTGTGGGTGGTGCACTCTCCCAAAACAAAGCATTTTTTAATTTATTCTTAAATTAGCTACCTCTAGAATAGCTACACTAGCTTTGACAAAAAGAGAAAAAGAGAATACTTCTAATTATTAATGTTGTTTTCTTTATTTAGAAACTTCCACCCAGCTTGATATTCTCACTACTGCGAATGCAGCATATGGAATAACTTCTGCAAACTCAGCATATGGAATGACAGAAGCTGCAGCGATGGAAGGAGTGGCAAATTTAGAAAGTAACGATGCCCATGGAATACACATGCTTGACAATGAAGTAGAATATGCTGAAATAAATATATAAACAATGAAACAATTTTATACTGCTCAAAAAATTCATATAGTGCTGAGAGCTTAGTATAATGTGTTGCTCGAGGATCGACACATTGTTAGTTGAATTAGTTCAATATTAATACTTTAATAGCCCAGTATTACTTAGAAAAATAGCATTATTATCATACTCTAGTAAATTGCACATAATCACAATTATTTCAACTTCATTCTATGCTATCTACACAACTCCCACTACTGATCTAATGTACCTAACCACTACTATTCCCTCACAGTATCCACAAGGTCAAGTATCTCTCAATGTGTTGGTGTATGTGTCCGTTGGCATAGCAGCAGTATTTTTGCTTATGATCATCCTAGTACTAGTCACACTCTCCTGGACTCTGCCTCAGGAAAAACAACTCCTTCAATCAGTCGTAAGTTCGCTATTTTTTTATGATCAAATTAAGAAGTTTATGACATTTTGTAATAATCAAATGGTACTTTGCTATTCTTGAAAAGACTAGTAAGACTAGCTCTCTTCATCCTGTGTCATAACTCCAACCCTCTCTTGAGCTGTGCAGTAGTCATGCATAGGTTCTATTGTAGAGCCTGCGAGATACTACACAACCACTGGTAGCTATTGTGCTGACCATAACAATTTTGGTAGTACAATGAGTATCCTACAACCTCATGCTGAAGCAGCAGAAAGGAAATGTGGCAAGTACCAAAGTCTTCCTCCTGGCCATGTTTCACTCCAATAACCATTGAAACCTTTGGTGAGATTGAATTGAAGTCCACGTGTCTCCAATATCAGAGCAAAGATGTATGAGACAGATTTCCAGCAACAATGGCTTTGTGCGCCAGTGCGTTGGGGAAAAGGCATCTCAGCGTTGGGCAGCACAGGCACTTAACTCTTCTTTTTTTGGTGTTTCGGATTTTATTATTATTTATTTAAGGTAGTAGTAGGGACTCACCTAAGGTAGTATTAATTAACAAGCATGGGTGGTATGGTAAGCATAAAGTATTCTATCCTGGGAAAAGAAAGAAAGCTTACGAAGTCAAAATAATATAAATATTACTGAACACATATGGAAAAATATATACTGTCATGACTAATGTAGTCATGATATGTGTTACGAAGTTATATCCCATTCATTTTTTTATTTATCTGGAATTTTTAATTGATTCCATTAAAAGTATTTTGTGAATCAGTCAGAAATATCGACATCAACTTTTTTTTAGGTGTGTAGCTACATCAAACTACAGTCAATGAAGTCCTTATGTCATGAGCAGTCAATTTTTACATGAGCAGTCAATTTTACTTGTGGAATAAACAGCAATTTTTGGTATCATAAAATATTTGAGCAGAGTACACAATGCCCAATTCCTGTTCTTACTTCATTTTTTTTAACTTTGTAAGAAGTCAGCATCGCTACACATTTAAGACTTCCATTATAATCAATTACATGATAGTCCCTCAGTGGTGCTCAGCTAGCTACAGCAGATTAATGTAATTAATGTAGCTCATTTGTGCAATTCTAAAGCACCCGTTAGTATTAGATTAAGTATTGATAAGAGCTGAAATCTCTGCAATTGAATTTTAAGTTATTAATACTACTACTATTTATAGCTATTAATATTGTCAAATAAAGAGTGAAAAAATGTACCGTAAAGAATACTTGAATAATTAGCTAATATGACTTCAACCCTTTTAAGGGAATTTATTGTCCTGGCCATTTTGTATACTAAATGTATATGAAATCTGAATTGCAAAGTATCTTGGAAGCTGTCTATTCTTTGAGCAGAAGGTGCACTTATAACTACCTATGTTACTTCAAAGTATTTGATGCACTCAGCATAATGCTTTGGTAGAAAGACTCAAGTGAGTACAAATTGAGATGTAAGAGAGATGACAACCTAAAAATTCAATGGCTATTAAGACTATTACCTATAGCTATTTACTACTGTAATGCAATTATCTTTTTTATCAGTGTGTAAGAGCGTTTTCACCGTGACGAATAATGACGTCACTCCACGTGGTGGTGTACAACTCGCCGAAGCCATAGTATGGCAGAAGCCGTAGAATACTCCCCTTACGCACTAAATTGGCAGGAGCAGAGAAATTGCGGTATGCGAAGAAGTTAACTTTAATAAATGGACAAGACCCTTTCCTCTTGGGGAGTTCTGGAATTGAGAATCAATCTCTTCCTCCCATTGAAGCTACAGACCTTGTGTCATACTTGGTTTTGCAAACCAGTTTTGTAACTGCAAAGCAATTTAAAGCACATAAATCCATGGAGGCTTACAATCAGTTTGAAAGTGGCTGGGTAAAAGAAGTATCTGCATGGAGTATTAATGGAAAATCAGTCATTACTGGAATGGTAAGTTTTTTCTTTCTTTTTGTAACTTTCTTGGCATTCTTTATTTGCTTATGTTTAGATGAGGCATTCCCAGTGCTGCAACGAAACACCTTTGTCGTGTTGGATTATTTGTGAGCAAAATGGTGAAATCTGTTGCACGCACTGTACCTGTATGGCAGGTCTTGGTGAGGTTAGTACTCATGTTGCCTCTGTTCTATTTTACATAGAAACATCCACTAGACTTAGTGGGAAGATAACATGCACTCAAGAACAATGCAAGTGGATTATTCCATCGTACCAAAAAATATACCATACTGCCCAATTAAAGATTTGGATTTTACATCAGCTAAAGGGAAGAAAAAAAAGATTGATGATTTGGAAATAACTCCTCCTTCTAATCCTTCTAAACGAATAAGAAGAACACCTATAATCATTGATTCACCTGAAACTACAGATATAAACTGCTTTTACAGCAAACTTAGTGAATGTGGAACAAAACCAGCCATACTATCTATAACTACTCCATATGCTGAAAATTATAAACCAAAGAGTGACCTTCCAGAATTTCCAGTTCCTTTAACAGAGCTGTATAAAAATGAATACCTACAGTATAACTATAATTACTTTGTTGGAGGCTTGTTCTAAAGTTACCATTGAGTTAACTCTTGAAATGGTAGCAGCTATTGAGAAGTCTACTAAAGAACAGAGTCATTCAAAACTTTGGTTTACGTACAGAGCTGGCAGGGTTACTGCTTCAAAAATGAAGTCTGTTTGTCATACAGATTGTGCCAATCCCTCTCAGAGTTTAATACAATGCATTTGCTACCCAGAAGCTTTTAAGTTTAGTACTAAAGCGACATACTGGGGATGTAAGCATGAAAAAACTGCACGTGATTTGTACAGGCCAAAGATGATAAAAATTCATAACAATTTTGAAGTCAACGATAGTGGTTTGGTCATCAATCCATTATGGACACACATTGGAGCCTCTCCCGATGGAATTGTCTGCTGTGCATGCTGCTCAAAAGGAGTTGTTGAAGTTAAATATTCTTGCTGTCACAGGAATGAGAGTATTTATGATTCCGCAACAGTTGATAAACATTTTTGTTAGAAGAAAGACCCAGATGATACTTTGAGATTGGACCATAGACATTCCTATCATTATCAGGTCCAAACCCAGATTTTTGTATGTGGTGTGGAATATTGTGATTTTGTTTTGTGTACTTTTCCTGACAACAAAGAGCCAGAAATATTTTGTGAACGTATTAAGGCAGATCGAGATCTTTGGACTCAATGTTTGACCAAGTGTACTGATTTTTTTAAGATTTGTATCTTGCTTGAATTGCTGGGGCACTGGTACACGGGACCTTTTACTTCTTCTTCCTCTACACTACCAGGCCCATCCAAATCTAAAAGTTCGAAGGACTGTGACCAATGTTTAACATACTGCTACTGCAAAGAGCATGAGCGTGAAGGAGATGAAATGATTGGATGTGACAATTCAAACTGTACTATTGAATGGTTCCACACCAGATGTTTAAAGATTAAGATTGTTCCCAAAGTAAAATGGTATTGCCCTACATGCAGAAAGCTACCCGAGTTCAAGTCAAAAGGAAAATCAAAAGAAAAACTGCTGTAAATGTATCACTGTGGAACTCTTATATTTTATGTGATTATAATGTTTTTTTATAATTATTAATAATTAAATTAAAAAACTAGAATTTAGAAGGTGACACACAACTAAGTAGCTAGGTTATAATAATATAACCAAAAAAGTTAATCAAATGGTACTACAGAATCACAGATGTTATAGAGAGCACAACAGACACGCACTATACGATCAACAAGGGGGATATCTTCTTGGTCTCTTTTGATCATTATACCATGGTTCGTTCAAACCGTCCAATCAGATTTCTCAATTCAGGGTGAATAAATCACTTATACACCGCCTAGGAGGTGAATATTTTTTGCCCGTGGCCTAGAATTACGATCTGTAGCTAAGCGAAGCGGCGACCAATGAGGCTACAGAAAAAAGGTTGTTATGCGTTTCTTATAGTCTAGAGCCATGGTACAAGTCGGTTGCACCGCTCGGTGCGCGGTCGGTACGGGATTTACACTATCCTCGGGCCTTCGGCCCTCGGTTGTGTAAATCCCATACCGACCTCCACCTGGTGATGTAACCTATACTAAAATCAATCGGCAAAGTTCCCTTTAAGGGTGGCCGCACATAGCAACGCGCACCGCCTGTAGATCGGACATTAATTTATTCCCCGCCAATTAGCCACCATTTTTTTTTTTTTTTTTTTTTTTTTTTTTTTTACATTCAATTTTCACTGATTTACGTTTTTTTTTTTGTTTTTGTTTTTTTTTTTTTTTTTTTAGTGGGTGGGGCTAAAGCAATGATGGTCAATGATCGTGAGGCATGCCACCATTCGATAATACGCGAGCGGAAACAATCGCGCAGTAGTAGCAGAAATATAATTTGCGAAGTTGTGGTGTTTTAATTTAGCTTCTTGTTGTCTCATATTCGTTTATAGCAACTCTCCGTACGTCGTCTGAGCTCACGGGGCAAGGTGCACCAGGCTGCCTCTCCCCCAGTAGCCGTTCTCCGGACTCTGGGCACCTGAACTCAAGCGGATGGATCCACCAGGCTCGATTTCTGCGGAGCGAAGACTTCCCAAGATGCGCAGATCTAATACCTTCACCTCTGGCTATCTACAATAAACTGCTCTCTCTTCTGACTCTCTTGTTATTGTTGTATTGATGTTTGTTCACTCTTGATATAGGCGGGCTCTTTTTAGAACCAATACAAACTAATTGAGAAAAAATATTGCTCGCGTAACTTGTAGTACGAGATATGGGGGTGGGGCTATTTCTTAAGAATTGCGAGTGGAATTAAAGTTCCAAATTTTGTAACAGTTTTTCTTGGAATCTAATAATGAGAACGACATAAAAATTTTACACACGGGTAAACCAAAAAAAATGAACTGCACCACGTAGAGAATTTTTCAATATCTTATAAATAGAAAAAATTGCGAATAAATCATAAAGTAATATTGAAATGGAGAAAAACTCTCTGTCTTGCAGTAGAGTATCGGCTCGGCTAGTAGTGCACCAAATTGCGGAGCTCCAACTTACCGCACCGCTCCAAAAAACTGCTACAAAGTTTTATAACCAGGCCCCGATATTTCTTCCAGATTCGCTCTAAAATTAGTGAGCGGCTCCTTCGGCAGGTACTTTGTCCTTGTGTAGTAGTGAAGAAGCCCCTGTAAGTATACAATAGTTGTAATCGTGCATAGCAACCATCAACAAAAAATTGCGTAGGCGGTGTGCGACCACCCTTAAAATAGTATACTTTTGACGAACAGCCCCAATAACATGTTCAACGTGAATTCTGACATTTGCTATACTACGAGTGTCTTCCACCTCCAGAGCAGACAACTGATCTTTTCCTTTAGTAAAGGATGGAATGTGCAATTTGGCTTGCATAACACCGACAGATTCTGCAGTGTCGAAACCCCAATCAGCCAAAACAACATCACTAGGAAGGAGATAGTTCAATATGCCACAGTGATCGGTAAGATATTTATCACTGACTCTACCTCCCCTTGTATCAGAGACAAAAGAAACTACACCTTGTGGTGCAATACCGATCAACACTTTCACAGTGTTATGATGTTTAGTGCTCGCTCTGGCCAATAGATTAGACGGTCGCTCTATAAATATCTCAAAGCAGTCCAGAATAACAACTACTTTCTTGCCAAAAGAAGCTCTGTAGCAGGCAGGTGTTGATGTCCACAACATTGCACGGTCCGGCCACTTAAACAAGGGTTTTAGCTTGATATCCAGAATGGTAAGCCACTTCAAATAATTCTCGATACTGTTGCTGTAGATATACGGAACCAATACGCAAATTCTTGCAATGGACTGTCCAAGCATAGCTTGGCTAAAGCAATTATAAACTCCTGGAAACTGTCCAACTTGGTAGGATTTGTTTGCAGCATTACTCTTTGGTGGCACAACATAATCAAACACAGCATTAAGAACTTTAAAGTTAGGAAGACCAGTATAAAATTGGACATAATCGCTGCTTTGGAGAGACTCTGGACTAAATGGAGAGTTACATTTGAGCTTACTAATACTTTCATAGGAGTTGTTGAGTTTAGTTTGCATCGTAGCAATCTATAAAAACAAATTAAATCTAATAGCTATTATGATTGTATCTAGACTTACCAAGCTTGAAGTTAGCTCTGTTTGAGTACTGCAGTACTTCAAATTACTGATGCTATCACTGTCTTGATCTTTAGGAGGGCTTAAAGTCTCTTTTAATTCAGCACAGTTATCTCTTTCTTCTTCTTTAGCTGTTTCTCTTGCTCTTCTTCTGCTCCATCTCTCAGGTTTCCCTTGACTATCAGTATGTTTTTGATATCCAAGATTCAATGTAGGAAATCAGTCAGGATTTGTTTCATATTCCAAATCGGCTGGTTTCCCCGAAATAAAATGTTTGGAACAGATCCTATCATTGTTCAAAATCTTATCTGTCACCCCTATTCTGGAAATAGCAGCCAAGTAGCCAGCCCTACGCTTATTACTGAGCTTCTGTGGGCCTTTCCCGCTTACAACCTTGAGAATTCTGAAAAAAGAGACGTCTCTTTCTCTCCCTGATCGCATAGAACAGCCGACTACTACACACATCACCATCGTTTACATTTGTTAGCTGTACACCACCATCGAAAGCGCACTTGATTGTTTTCGTCATGGTGAAAACGCTCTATTACTAATAAAATCACTAATAATACAAATAAATAAAGATTGTCCTTGTATATCTAATCCTATTATTAGCTTTTTTTAAATAGCTCACATTTTTGTGAAATCTTCTCCTCCAGAACTAGTAGAACAATTGAGACTGCGCGCAGGTTGGGCTAAATCACGTAGCTTGGGCTAAATCACGTAGCTTGGGCTAAATCCGCGCAGGTTGGGCGAAGTTCACGCGCATAGCGTGATCTGCTTGAAGTGATCTGTCTTCTTGCGAGCGGATGTGGTCCAACTAACGCTAGACCCATAACTGCCCAACCTAATTCCTGTAGGTCTAGCTCGCTCGAGTTTGGGTTGCGCAGCCTCCTTCTATAAGAAAACTGATGTCTGTGGGACGAGTTGGACGGTCCAGCGCTTGACATCATATATGATAGAACCAAAAATGAGAAAGAATAGTTTACTAGTACTATTAATAGCAGCTACTAAAGGTAAGTTAAGACTGCAGAAGATATATTGGTATATAATGTTTAGCTATTATTTTTCAGCATGTGATATCTGGTATATGAGGGAACCTGTCTCTACTGTCCAGTGTAACCCCTTCAGTGGGTCATCCATGTTTGCCCTGCAGTGTGTGGTACAGGCTCCAGTTTCTGCAGGTCCTAGACTAGACATAGTATGGTTCTTCACTAACACTACAGGAAACACTGTACCAATAAACATGAATACCTTCCCACCACTTCTTAGTATTGCATCTCAGAATCGGACTGTAATGAATGGAGAACTGATAGAACTAACTTCTACTATAACTCTTGGCCGATTCTCAGACCCCATTCATGCAGGGAGATATTACTGTCAGGCACAAGTAGATGGAGCCACGTCATCATTGACTCCTAGCAACACTTTGACTTTTACAGCCAGTGACTCTGTCTTCAATATAAATCCTTGTGGAGATAGTAATGGTGGTTTTAGATTAGAAGATTTTACTCAAGTTTCTACAAGGTGTGCTGGAAGTATTTCTTCCTCTACTGTATTTGTACCATCATCTACAGTTACTCCAACATCAACCTCTCAGTCTGGTCACTCCACATCTTCTCCTGTCTTATCCTCTGTGCTAGCTACATCTCCCACTACTGACAACATCTTCTCACGTATGACTACTACTGTCTCCATACAGTCTCCAGGGGGAAGAGTATCTCTCAGTTTGTGGGTGTATGTGTTAGTTGGAGTAGCTGCAGTGTTTGCTATGATCATCCTAGTCCTCACCATACTCTATATTGGACTCTGCCTCAAGAAGAACAAAACTACAGACTCCTTCAAGCGTGAGTTGGCTAAACTTTCAAGAAATTTTATTAGATAAAAATTTATTATTATGAATTTTTGTGGACATTATTATGCATACGTGAAAAAAAAATCAAATAATTCTTCTCCTGGCATCTGGTAACTTTGATGGAAAGTAAGTGGTGCTTGTATTATTCTTTTTATCTAAACTATTCAGTCAGACTAACTCATTTCATCCAGCTTTACTGCACCATTCTTGTAATGTACTATGTATTTGCAATGCACATCAGCCATAAGTTTTAAAGAGAGCTACTACAAAACCACTGCTAATACGAGGGAACAATATACACATTACATGGCAATCATCACTATGTTGGTAGTTTAACGGAGATGCCTACTATCTAAGATTGCAATCATGGTTCGGATTTTACGACTTGTGTTCCTTCAATCATAAGACTATTGGATAACATAATATACTCACACATAACTAGATCAAGAAAAGAGTATTTTGAAAATGTACTTAATGTGTTTATATGTGTATTGTATTATTAATAATTGTAGCGGTTGTAATAGGGTAATTATGTAATTGGATGAGATAGCTATATATTAAATAAGCGTAATACTATAATATGTAAGTATGTGGCCACACTCCCTTTTCTCCTTTGTAATTGAATTATTCTATTTCACTTTTCAACCAAAGGCAATGATGTACCTTTTGTGGTCTCCACTTTGAGACTCCTCCTTCAATATTCCAGTTTTAAAATGCATTTCCGCCTACTTTTTAATCATACGAATATTAGCTATTGCTGAATAATGTTTAGTATACAAAGCTATTTAATGTGTCCTTGTGTAAGTAAATGGTGTAGTTCTACGTTTCAAAGATGACAGTCTTATTAGCTATCACAAGAAAATGTTTGAAAAGGTTTGGGGTTTCTGATTCCGTCCAAATCATGAGGTCTATACCTATTCTTATTGTATGCGCACTTCAAACGAAGGAAATACATTATTGGGTTCCACAGGCAACAAGTTTCATTTTGAATATTTATAATAAGTTTGAGTTAGTAGACTTTAGAAGTAACTGCCAGGAGTGAACTTGATGAAAATAATCTGAAGATATACAAGAGGTACTTTTGGTAAACAAAGTAATATAGAAGATCCCTGAGCCACATGCATGAATTTAGATTTAAAAGATGTTTTATTAAATGGACTTTTCAGAAATTCGAGGTATACTGATAGTGAGAGATCAGCAATACTTTTACAACCTCAATATTTGAAGCATGAGGCAAACTCAATTTCTACTAGACATAATTAATGACATAAATATTACATGGAAGGTGTTCAGGTCTAGCTACCTGAACAAGTGGAAGTATCCGGCAAACAATAAACGAGCATCATGTTTACTCACCTTACCATATCATCTTACCGTATCTAATCATATTCATAATCTTCCAGAACCACTTTACCTTATATCATGTCATCCCCTATAATATGTGCGGTGAATTACCTGCCTAAACCTAGCAGAAGCAGACCGTGTTACCTGCTTGTGGCTTGTTGATGAGGGAGAGATCTACCATACCAGCGAAGCCACTGGTTACTCACCTCACACTAGCTGCGCGGTGTAAACTTGCTGAAGCTAGGAATAGCTTGTGCCATTTTAGTATAAGTTTGGTTTCAGTTTATTTGTTGTAGGTATTTCATGACAGATTCTTTTTCAAAGTTTTCAATAGCAACCCAGCCTACTTGAGATTGTTGCATTTAAAGTAGTTTTTTTGTCTCATCGCTTTCTATGGCCTTCCCTAGGATGTATAATTTCTATTCACAATAGATAGCTAATGTTGCCACAACAATACCTCCCCTGGCTCAACAATGAAGTGGTAGGTAGCTGGCAGCCACTACTCCATAATTCTGTCAGACCGTAGCCACTCTACTAGATTCTCCTAGTACGTACAAATTCAATAGGCAATGAAAAATGAGAGAGATTCCAGCCTCTCTTTATAATATTCTATAATACAATGACTATAGTAAAGAAAAATGTGTATACTCCTTATTAATAATCATGCACGCATCTCTCGGATGTGCCACGCGTGGTGCAGCTTAGTATAGTCATGATGAAGAGTGGGTTTTTTCTGAAACATGTAAATAAAGTTATATTTTGTAGTCCTCAGGACTTGTGGTGTGGGATGGTATGTGCCATTTTCATAATTTTTCTATGGCAGGTAAACAAGTTTGGATTTCAGCAACTTAACACAACTTGACACTTCATCCACGTATATTCAAGCAGTGCACACTTTAAACTGGTTGCAGTTAATTATGTTTACTATGATGATGCAGTATGGATTAATAAAACTGTGGTTGAGAATGCTATCATTTTCACTTTTGCTTCAGTACAACCTCAACATCTGATTCAATGCAGTTTATTGAATGAACCTGTTCTTGTTGCAGCAATAATCCTACCTGTTCATACCATAAATATAATGCTTTGAGATGGTTATACTTACCTCTTCCTTCTGCATTCTTATGGTATCAGACAACCAAACAGCAACAGCTAGAACATAGCAGTGACATATAAATGAATTTATTGGGATTTTCTAATTTTGTTACGGTGTCCATGTAAAACCATATTTGTAATTCCTATGTACACTACTGCTTGGTCTCTATACTAACTTCTAGGAGTTCTACTAAGTACATGTCATTGTGGGGATTGTCAGTGGCCAATACTGGAATGAGTATTTGTGGGTGGTGCACTCTCCCAAAACAAAGCATTTTTTAATTTATTCTTAAATTAGCTACCTCTAAAATAGCTACACTAGCTTTGACAAAAAGAGAAAAAGAGAATACTTCTAATTATTAATATTGTTTTCTTTATTTAGAAACTTCCACCCAGCTTGATATTCTCACAACTGCTAATGCAGCATATGGAATAACTTCTGCAAACTCAGCATATGGAATGACAGAAGCTGCAGAGATTGAAGGAGTGGCAAATTTAGAAAGTAATGATGCCCATGGAATACACGCTCTTGACAAGGATGTGGAATATGCTGAAATTACTAATATATAAACAATGAAACAATTATTGTCATGAGCAGTCAATTTTATTTGTGGATAAGCAGCAATTTTTGTATCATAAAAATATTTAAGCATAGTACACAATGCCCAATTCCTGTTCTTACTTCATTTTTAACTTTGTTAGAAGTCAGCATCGCTACACATTTGAGACTTCCATTATAATCAATTACATGATAGTCCCTCAGTGGTGCTCAGCCAGCTATGAGTAGATTAATGTAATTAATGTAGCTAAATCCTCATTTTTGAAATTCTAAAGCACCCGTTAGTATTAGATTAAGTAGTGATAAGAGCTGAATTCTCTGCAATTGAATTTTAATTAGAAATACTAATACTATTTATAGCTAATGAGCTATAAATATTATTGTCAAATAAAGAGTGAAAAAATGTACCATAAAGAATACTTGAATAATTAGCTAATATGACTTCAACACTTTTAAGGGAATTTATTGTCCTGGCCATATTGTACACTAAATTTATGTGAAATCTGAGTTGCAAAGTATCTTGGAAGCTGATTATTCTTTGAGCAGTAGGTGCGCTTATAACTACCTATGTTACTTCAAAGTATTTGATGCACTCAGCATAATGCTTTGGTAGAAAGACACAAGTGAGTACAAATTGAGATGTAAGTGAGATGACAACCTAAAAATTCAATGGCTATTAAGACTATTACCTGTAGCTATTTACTACTGTAATGCAATTATCTTTTTTATCAGTGTGTGTGACCTTGTATTGCTAATAAAATGTAGTACAAATAGCTAAATGAAGATTGTCCTTGTATATCTAATCCTATTATTAGCTTTTTTTAAATAGCTCACACTTTTGCTAAATCTTCTCCTCCAGACTAGTAGAACAATTGAGACAGCGCTCAGGTTTGGCTAAATCACGTAGCTTGGGCTAAATCCGCGCAGGTTGGGCGAAGTTCACGCGCATAGCGTGATCTGCTTGAAGTGATCTGTCTTGCGAGCGGATGTGGTCCAACTAACGCTAGACCCATAACTGCCCAACCTAATTCCTGCAGGTCTAGCTCGCTCGAGTTTGGGTTGCGCAGCCTCCTTCTATAAGAAAACTGATGTCTGTAGGACGAGTTGGACTGTCCAGCGCTTGACATCATATATAGCTAGATAGAACCAAAAATGAGAAAGAATAGTTTAGCAGTACTATTAGTAACAGCTGCTTAAGGTAAGTTAAAAATACGGAAGATAAATTGGTATATAATATTTAGCTATTATTTTCCAGCATGTGATATCTGGTATATGAGGGAACCTGTCTCTACTGTCCAGTGTAACCCCTTCAGTGGGGCATCCATGTTTGCCCTGCAGGGTGTGGTACAGGCCCCAGTTTCTGTAGGTCCTAGACTAGGCATAGTATGGTTCTTCACTAACACTGGAGGACACACTGTACCAATAAACATGAATACCTTCCCACCACTTGTTAGTATTGCATCTCAGAATCAGACTGTAATGAATGGAGAACTGATAGAACTAACTTCTACTATAACTCTTGGACGACTCTCAGACCCTCATGCAGGGAGATATTACTGTCAGGCACAAGTAGATGGAGCCACGTCATCATTGACTCGTAGCAACGCTTTGACATTCACAGCCAATGACTCTGTCTTCAATTTAAATCCTTGTGGAGATCATAGTGGTGGTATGGGATTAGAAGATTATACTCAGGCTTCTACAAGGTGTGCTGGAAGTGTTTCTTCCTCTACTGTATTTGTACCATCATCTACAGTTACTCCAACATCAACCTCCCAGTCTGGTCACTTCACATCTTCTCCTCCTACAGTTCTATCCTCTGTGCTAGCTACATCTCCCACTACTGACAACATCTTCTCAACGGATATCACAACTACTGTCTCAATACAGTCTCCAGTCTTATCCTCTGTGCTAGCTACATCTCCCACTACTGACAACATCTTCTCAACGGATATCACAACTACTGTCTCCATACAGTCTCCAGTCTTATCCTCTGTGCTAGCTACATCTCCCACTACTGACAACATCTTCTCAACAGATATCACAACTACTGTCTCCATACAGTCTCTAGTCTTATCCTCTGTGCTAGCTACATCTCCCACTACTGACAACATCTTCTCAACGGATTTCACAACTACTGTCTCCATACAGTCTCCAGTCTTATCCTCTGTGCTAGTTACATCTCCCACTACTGACAACATCTTCTCAACGGATATCACAACTACTGTCTCCATACAGTCTCCAGTCTTATCCTCTGTGCTAGCTACATCTCCCACTACCGACAACATCTTCTCAACAGATGTGACTACTACTGTCTCCACACAACCTCAACCAGGTCAACTCTCTCTCAGTTTGTGGGTGTATGTGTTAGTTGGTGTAGCTGCAGTGTTTGCTATGATCATCCTAGTCCTCACTCTACTTTTTATTGGACTCTACCTCAAGAAGAAGAAAACCTCTTTCAATCGTGAGTTGGCTAAACTTTGCAAGTTTAAAAACATTTGCTTGAAAATATTTAGGTTAGCAAAATAATTATTGTTGTAAAGTATTTTGTAAACATAAATTATATGCATATGTCAGATAATCAACTTTAATGCCATTTGGTAACTTTGAAAATAACAAGTGGTACTTACTTTTGTTGCGTTCTTTGTTATTGTTAAAAAGACCAGTCAGACTAGCTCAATTCTTCCTATCCTAACTTTACCAATCTTGTAGTTGTAATAATTAGTTCTTGCTGTGCACTGTAGTCATGGCATTAGGTTCTAGATAGAGCTACTATGAGTTAGCTACTGCTAGCATAGGAATATGCACACATTAGATGCTGACCATCATTATGTATTTGGTAATACAATGAGTGGCTGATATTATGCACATCATAGTTTGAATTTTATGACTTCTGTTGCTTCAATGAATATTATACTTGGACATAAACCAGAGAAACTGATACATTCATAATGTAGAAGTGAAACCATGGGTTTGAGGAGTTATCTAGCGATAATACCAAGAGTTGCTATGGTTTTACTATTTTTATGCCATAGTTACTTCTTTTTTTTAATTGAGTAAAAGACCAAATACAAGAGTGGATATTGTTGTTTCGAGGGGGGAAATGTCCAGGTAATGCAGTGAGGGTAATACCAAAACACCGACAACAAGATAAGTGCATTTCGTTCCCGTTTTGCCACCTTCAAACAAATTACGGAGAGACTGAAACCTTTCACATTTTTCATAGTCTATTGAATTAGCAGTTGTTATGGAATCTATGAAGCATATTTAAAATGCTCTGATGCACATGACACAAATGCACATACAAACATAGTATGTAGATACAATGAAGAGTTGGCTGTTTCTGAAACCTTCAGCAAAAATTATATTGTATTTTGTAGTCCTCAGAATTTGTCACAACTTGTGAATTGTATAGGTGCCATTTTCATATTTTTTCTATAGCAATTTTAGATTGTTGAGTGCCTTAGTTAACACAACATGTTGACGTATATTTACGTTTCAAGCAAAGCATGCATACCTTAAAGTGCTTGCGGATGCTCTTTATTGTTATTGTATATTATGTATACCCAGGTGCAATAGAATTATACTGGAACTGCTATCATTTTCACTTTCGCTTCATACAACCACTAGATTCCTATTCAATGCAGTTTAGCTGTGGAGCCTTTGTTTGATACTTGTGTTTCATTGAATATGATTATTACACCTTATTAACCCTCAGCACGCAAGCGCGAGAGGGTTAGAGTAGTATATCCTGACTGTTTGCCTGTCTGTCTGTCTGTCATGCTCTGATTTTAGAGATTACTGACAATTAACCATTGAGTTAGATATGAACTTAATCAGAGTGACTATTTAAGACTTTTTATTGTGTTACTTTTTTAAATTTCAGGCTAATTTTTTCAGAAATCACAAAGCAGTCAGGTTTGTGTAGATAGTATCATTTAGAATAAATATCCCAAACTGCATCACATGACCAACGCGTGATCAACAATTTGCACATGCTCTCCACATGCATTTATTCTTATTGCAGCAATAATGCTACCTGTCTCATAATTCACAAATGAGACAGGTGGCCACATACTCATTTCCTTCTTGTACAAAGTTTTCTGTACACAATTGATTGTAATGTGCAATTCATTGATAGTCTTTGGCTAAATGTTGGTCAACAGTCTAAACTGAAACATAACATTTAGTATAATTATTGCTATTAGTTGAGCTATGTTGAACGTAGTATTGAATATAGATATTTTTATCAGGACGTTTCAGACTGAGGTCTGTGAACAGAACTGTAGCTAAATGACCTGACAGAACTAAGTTGTCTCTAAAGTAGGTGCCGGTGACTAAGCTGGGTGGAAAAAAGAGAATGGATGATAAGGAAGTGTTAATTGGCTGAATAGATGGTAAAAATGGGGAATAGAAGATTAAAGAAAGTACTAATAGACCAAATGGATGGTGATTGTCTATGTTATTGTGTTCCAGATTGGGTTAATTAGCCTGCCTTGATCCAAGTTCTTGGTGTTGCTTTCTTCTCTGATGTGTAGCGCTTCTTTGTACTTCCTCTTATGCCAGTCTTGTTCTATGGCGAGAATTTCAGCTTCTTCCCATTGGATGGTATGGCATGTAGTATTGGCATGAACAGCAATGCCGTTGTTCTGGTCATCATATCTGATTGCCCTCTTGTGTTCTTTCAGTCTGGTTTCAAGAGTCCTGGCCGTTTCGCCCACATAAGAGCTGCCACACTCGCATTGCACCCTATATATCATACCTTTGATTTTTTCTTGGGGTATTATCTTCTTTACTTTCACTAATAGACTGTGTAGTGTCCTACTGGTCTTGAACACTGGCCTGATGTTGATATTGCCACACCCTCTCTCTCAGTTCTCACTGAAACCCTTGACATACGGTGTGCAAAAGATTTTTGGCTTCTTCTCTTCTTTCTCATCAGTTGGTGGTGGTATGGGTTTCTGCGCCTTTTGTAGGCAATTTTTGACTAATAAATGTGGGTAACCATTGGATTCAAAGACTTCTTGAAGGTAATTAAATTCTTCCAGAACCTGTGTACCTTTGCAGATATTCTTGGCATGGTGAGCTAGACACTTGATAATGCCCAACTTAGTTCTGGGGTGGTGATTGGACTTAAAATTGAGATATCTATTAGTATGAGTCGGTTTTCTTAGTGCTGAGGGTTTGCACCTTTGGTGCTTCATTATTATTGTTTTGTTGTTTGTTTTTTGTTTTTACTTTATTTAGAAACATCAACTCAATTTGATATTCTCACTGCTGCTAATGCAGCATATGGAACATCAAATTCTCAAACTCAATCAAGTATTATAACTTCTGCAAACTCAGCATATGGAACGACAGAAGCTGCAGAGATTGAAGAAGTGGCAAATTTAGAAAGCAATGATGCCTATGGAATACACACGCTTGATAAGGATGTGGAGTATGCTGAAATTACTAATATATAAGCAATGTAACAATTTTATACTGCTCAAAAAATTCATATAGTGCTGTAGAGCTTAGTATAATGTGTTGCTAGAGGATCGACACATTGTTAGTTGAATTAATTCAATATTAATACTTTAATAGCCAGTATTACTTAGAAAAATAGCATTATTATCATATTCTAGTAAAGTGCACATAATCACAATTATTTCAACTTCATTCTATGCTATCTACACAACTCCCACTACTGATCTAATGAACCTAACCACTACTATTCCCACACAGTATCCACAAGGTCAAGTATCTCTCAATTTGTTGGTGTATGTGTCCGTTGGCATAGCAGCAGTATTTGCTTATGATCATCCTTAGTACTAACCACACTCTCCTGGACTCTGCCTTGGGAAGTTCGCTATTTTTTTATGATCAAATCAAGAGGTTTATGACATTTTGTACTAATCAAATGGTGCTTTGCTATTCTTGAAAAGACTAGTAAGACTAGCGCTCTTCATCCTGTGTCCTCTTGTAGCTGTGCAGTAGTCATGCATAGGTTCTATAGTAGAGCCTGCGAGATGCTACACAACCACTGGTAGCTATTGTGCTGACCATCACAATTTTGGTAGTACAATGAGAATCCTGCAACCTCATGCTGAAGCAGCAGAAAGGAAATGTGACAAGTACCAAAGTCTTCATCCTGGCCATGTTTCACTCCAATAACCATTGAAACCTTTGGTGAGATTGAATCGAAGTCCATGTGTCTCCAACATCAGAGCAAAGATGTATGAGACAGATTTCCAGCTACAACGGCTTTGTGTGCCGGTAAAAGGCATCTCAGCGTTGGGCAGCACAGGCACTTAACTCTTCTTTTTTTTTTGTTTCGGATTTTATTATTATATATTTAAGGTAGTAGTAGGGACTTACCTAACGCAGTAATTAATTAACAAGCATGGGTGGTTTGGCAAGCATAAAGTATTCTATCCTGGGAAAAGAAAGATAGCTTACAAAGTCAAAATAATATAAATATTAGTGAACACATATGGAAAAATATATACTGTCATGACAAATGTAGTCCTGATATGTGTTACAATATTATATCCCATTCATTTTTTTATTTATCTGGAATTTTTATTTGATTCCATCAGAAGTATTAATTTGTGAATCAATCAGAAATATCGACATCAAATTTTTTTTAGGTGTGTAGCTACATCAAACTACAGTCAATGAAGTCCTTATGTCATGAGCAGTCAATTTTTACATGAGCAGTCAATTTTACTTGTGGAATAAACAGCAATTTTTTGTATCGTAAAATGTTTGAGCATAGTACACAATGCCCAATTCCTGTTCTTACTTCATTTTTTTAACTTTGTTAGAAGTCAGCATCGCTACACATTTAAGACTTCCATTATAATCAATTATATGATAGTCCCCAGTAGTGCTCAGCCAGCTACAGTAGATTAATGTAATTAATGTAGCTTAATCCTCATTTGTGCAATTCTAAAGCACCCGTTAGTATTAGATTGAGTAGTGATAGAGCTGAAATCTCTGCAATTGAATTTTAAGTTAGGAATACTAATACTATTTATAGCTATAAATATTGTCAAATAAAGAGTGAAAATATGTGCCATGACTTCAACACTTTTAAGGGAATTTATTGTCCTGGCCATATTGTATACTAAATGTATATGAAATCTGAGTTGCAAATTATCTTGGAAGCTGTCTATTCTTTGAGCAACAGGTGTGCTTATAACTACCTATGTTATTTCAAAGTTTGCACTCATTGATAGAAAGACGACACAAGTGAGTACAAAGTGAGATGTAAGAGAGATGACAACCTAAAAATGCAATGGCTATTAAGACTATACCTATAGCTATTTACCTGTAATGCAATTATCTTTTTTATCAGTGTGTGTGACCTTGTATTGCTAATAAAATCACTAATAGTACAAATAAATAAAGATTGTCGTGTAGCTATATCTAATCCTATTATTAGCTTTTTTTAAATAGCTCACACTTTCGTTAAATCTTCTCCTCCAGAACTAGTAGAACAATTCAGACAGGGCTCTGGTTGGGCTAAATCACGTAGCTTGGGCTAAATCCACGCAGGTTGGGCGAAGTTCACGCGTTTAGCGTGATCTGCTTGGAGTGGCCTGTCCTTGCGAGCGGATGTGGTCCAACTAACGCTAGACCCGTAACTGCCCAACCTAATACCTGCAGCTCTAGCTCGCTCGAGAGTTTGGGTTGCGCAGCCTCCTTCTATAGGAAAACTGATGTCTGTAGGACGAGTTGGACGGTCCAGCGCGCTTGACATCATAAATAGCTAGATAGAATCAAAAATGAGAAAGAATAGTTTACTAGTACTATTAATTGCAGCTACTAAAGGTAAGTTAAGACTGCAGAAGATAAACTGGTATATAATATTTAGCTATTATTTTCCAGCATGTGATATCTGGTACATGAGGGAACCTGCCTCTTCTGTCCAGTGTAACCCCTTCAGTGGGGCTTCCATATTTGCCCTGCAGTGTATGGTACAGGCCCCAGGTTCTGCAGGTCTTAGACTAGGCATAGTATGGTTCTTCACTAACACTGGAGGAAACACAGTACCAATAAACATGAATACCTTCACACCACTTCGTAGAATTGCATCCCAGTATCGGACTGTAATGAATGGAGAACTGATAGAACTAACTTCTACTATAACTCTTGGACGACTCTCAGACCCCATTCATGCAGGGAGATATTACTGTCAGGCACAAGTAGATGGAGCCACGTCATCATTGACTCCTAGCAACGCTTCGATTTTCACAATTGATGACGTAGTCTTCATTTCTAACCCTTGTGTTAGTTGGTGCAACGCTTTGACTTTCACAGCCAATGACTCTGTCTTCAATTTAAATCTTTGTGGAGGTAGTAGTGGTGGTGTGGGATTAGAAAATTTTACTCATTTTTTTTTACTTTGTTAGAAGTCAGCATCGCTACACATTTAAGGTTTCCATTATAATCAATTACATGATAGTCCCAAGTATGGTGCTCAGCCAGCTACAGTAGATTAATGTAATTAATGTAGCTAAATCCTCATTTGTGCAATTCTAAAGCACCCATTAGTATTAAATTGAGTAGTGATAAGAGCTGAAGTCTCTGCAATTGAATTTTAAGTTAGGAATACTAATACTATTTCTAGCTAATGAGCTATAAATATTATTGTCAAATAAGGAGTGAAAAAAATGTACCATAAAGAATACTTGAATAATTAGCTAATATGACTTCAAAACTTTTAAGGGAATTTATTGTCCTGGCCATATTGTATACTAAATGTATATGAAATCTGAGTTGCAAAGTATCTTGGAAGCTGTCTATTCTTTGAGCAGAAGGTGCACTTATAACTACCTATGCTACTTCAAAGTATTTGATGCACTCAGCATAATGCTATGGTAGAAAGACACAAGTGAGTACAAATTGAGATGTAAGAGAGATAGCTATTAAGACTATTACCTGTTGCTATTTACTACTGTAATGCAATTATCTTTTTTATCAGTGTGTGTGATCTTGTGTAGAGCATTTTCACCGTAACGAATAATGACGTCACTCCACGTGGTGGTGTACAACTCGCCGAAGCCATAGAATACTCCCCTTACGCGCTAAAGTTGGCAGGAGCAGGGAAATTGCGGTATGCGGAGAAGTTAACTTTAATAAATGGACAAGATCCTTTCCTCTTGGGGAGTTCTGGAATTGAGAATCAATCTCTTCCTGCCATTAAAGCTACAGACCTTGTGTCATACTTGGTTTTGCAGACCAGTTTTGTAACTGGAAAGCAATTTAAAGCACATAAATCCATGGAGGCTTACAATCAGTTTGTAAGTGGCTGGGTAAAGGAAGTATCTGCATGGAGTATTAATGGAAAATCAGTCATTACTGGAAGGGTAAGTTTTTTCTTTCTTTTTGTAACTTTCTTGGCATTCTTTATTTGCTTATGTTTAGGTGAGGCATTCCAAGTGCTGCAACGAAACACCTTTGTCGTGTTGGATTATTTGTGAGCAAAATGGTGGAATCTGTTGCACGCACTGTACCTGTTTGGCAGGTCTTGGTGAGGTTAGTACTCATGTTGCTTCTGTTCTATTTTACATAGAAACATCCACTGGACTTAGTCGGAAGATAACATGCACTCAAGAACAATGCAAGTGGATTATTCCATCGTACCAAAAAAATATACCATACTTCCCAATTAAAGATTTGGATTTTACATCCTAAAGGGAAGAAAAAAAAGATTGATGATTTGGAAATAACTCCTCCTTCTAATCCTTCTAAACGAATAAGAAGAACACCTATCATTGATTCACCTGAAACTACAGATATAAACTGCTTTTACAGCAAACTTTGTGAATGTGGAACAAAACCAGCCATACTATCTATAACTACTCCATATGCTGAAAATTATAAACCAAAGTGACCTTCCAGAATTTCCAGTTTCTTTAACAGAGCTGTATAAAAAAGAATACCTACAGTATAACTATATTACTTTGTTGGAGGCTTGTTCTAAAGTTACCATTGAGTTAACTGTTGAAATGGTAGCAGCTATTGAGAAGTCTACTAAAGAACAGAGTCATTCAAAACTTTGGTTTACGTACATAGCTGGCAGGGTTGCTGCTTCAAAAATGAAGTCTGTTTGTCATACAGATTGTGCCAATCCCTCTCAGAGTTTAATACAATGCATTTGCTACCCAGAAGCTTTTAAGTTTAGTACTAAAGCGACATCCTAGGGATGTAAGCATGAAAAAACTGCACGAGATTTGTACAGGAAAAAAATGATAAAAATTCATAACAATTTTGAAGTCAACGATAGTGGTTTGGTCGTCAATCCATTATGGACACACATTGGAGCCTCTCCCGATGGAATTGTCTGCTGTGCATGCTGCTCAAAAAAAGTTGTTGAAGTTAAATGTTGTTACTGTCACAGTATTTATGATTCCGCAACAGTTGATAAAAAAATTTGCTTGAAGAAAGACCCAGATAATACTTTGAGATGAGACCAGACATTCTTATTATTATCAGGTCCAAACCCAGATTTTTGTATGTGGTGTGGAATATTGTGATTTTGTTTTGTGTACTTTTCCTGACAACAAAGAGCCAGAAATATTTTGTGAACGTATTAAGGCAGATCGAGATCTTTGGACTCAATGTTTGACCAAGTGTATTGATTTTTTTTAAGATTTGTATTTTGCCTGAATTGCTGGGGCACTGGTACACGAGACCTTTTACTTCTTCTTCCTCTACACTACCAGGCCCATCCAAATCTAAAAGTTCGGAGGACTGTGACTAATGTTTAACATACAGCTATGGCAAAGAGCCTGAGCGTGAAGGTGATGAAATGATTGGATGTGACAATTCAAACTGTACTATTGAATGGTTCCACACCAGATGTTTAAAGATTAAGATTGTTCCCAAAGGAAAATGGTATTGCCCTACATGCAGAAAGCTACCCGAGTTCAAGTCAAAAGGAAAATCAAAAGAAAAACTGCTGTAAATGTATCACTGTGGAACTCTTATATTTTATGTGATTATAATTTTTTTTATAATTATTAATAATTACATTGAAAAACTAGAATTTAGAAGGTGACACACAACTAAGTAGCTAGGTAATAATAATATAACCAAAAAAGTTAATCAAATGGTACTACAGAATCACAGATGTTATAGAGAGCACAACAGACACGCACTATACGATCAACAAGGGGGATATCTTCTTGGTCTCTTTTGATCATAAAATCAATCGGCAAAGTTCCCTTTAAAATAGTACACTTTTGACGAACAGCCCCAATAAGACGTTCAACATGAATTCTGACATTTGCAAGAATTTGCGTATCGGTTCCGTATATCTACAGCAACAGTATCGAGAATTTTTTTGAAGTGGTTTACCATACTGGATATCAAGCTAAAACCCTTGATTAAGTGGCCTGACCGTGCAATGTTGTGGACATCAACACCTGCCTGCTACAGAGCTTCTTTTGGCAAGAAAGTAGTTGTTATTCTGGACTTCTTTGAGATATTTATAGAGCGACCGTCTAATCTATTGGCCAGAGCGAGCACTAAACATCATAACACTGTGAAAGTTTTGATCGGTATTGCACCACAAGGTGTAGTTTCTTTTGTCTCTGATACATGGGGAGGTAGAGTCAGTGATACATATCTTACCGATCACTGTGGCATATTGAACTTGTTTTGGCTGATTGGGGTTTCGACATTGCAGAATCTGTCAGTGTTATGCAAGCCAAATTGCACATTCCATCCTTTACTAAAGGAAAAGATCAGTTGTCTGCTCTCGTGGTGGAAGACACTCGTAGTATAGCAATGGACTGTCCAAGCATAGCTTGGCTAAAGCAATTATAAACTCCTAGAAACTGTCCAACTTGGTAGGATTTTTTTGCAGCATTACTCTTTGGTGGTACAACATAATCAAACACAGCTTTAAGAACTTTAAAGTTAGGAAGACCAGTATAAAATTGGACATAATCGCTGCTTTGGAGAGACTCTGGACTAAATGGAGAGTTACATTTGAGCTTACTAATACTTTCATAACAGTTGTTGAGTTTAGTTTGCATCGTAGCAATCTATAAAAACAAATTAAATCTAATAGCTATTATGATTGTCTAGACTTACCAAGCTTGAAGTTAGCTCTGTTTGAGTACTGCAGTCCTTCAAATTACTGATGCTATCACTGTCTTGATCTTTAGGAGGGCTTAAAGTCTCTTTTAATTCAACACAGTTATCTCTTTCTTCTTCTTTAGCTGTTTCTCTTGCTCTTCTTCTGCTCCATCTCTCAGTTTTCCCTTGACTAATAGTATGTTTTTGATATCCAAGATTCAATGTAGGAAGCCAGTCAGGATTTGTTTCATCTTCCAAATCGGCTGGTTTCCCCGAAATAAAATGTTTGGAACAGATCCTATCATTGTTCAAAATCTTATCTGTCACCCCTATTCTGGAAATAGCAGCCAAGTAGCCAGCCCTACGCTTCATACTGAGCTCCAACAGATTCTGTGGGCCTTTCCCGCTTACAACCTTGGGAATTCTGAAAAAAGAGACGTCTCTATCTCTCCCTGATCGCTTAGAACAGCCGACTACTACACACATCACCATCGTTTACATTTGTTAGCTGTACACCACCATCGGAAGCGCACTTGATTGTTGACGTCACGGTGAAAACACTCTATTGCTAATAAAATCACTAATAATACAAATAAATAAAGATTGTCCTTGTATATCTAATCCTATTATTAGCTTTTTTTTAAATAACTCACACTTTTGTTAAATCTTCTCCTCCAGAACTAGTAGAACAATTGAGACAGCGCTCAGGTTGGGCTAAATCACGTAGCTTGGGCTAAATCCGCGCAGGTTGGGCGAAGTTCACGCGCATAGCGTGATCTGCTTGGCCCTCCAAGTTGGTGTGCAGAGGAAGCTTGCAGCCAACCTCTCAGCTTGCCGCTCTTCCGGGACGGACTTCGTCCCTCTTGTGGCTGAGACACTAGGTGGGTTGGCTGAGGACACCATCCGCACCATCACCATCATCAGCAGGGCCATCGAGAATCGCTGCGGCACTTCTGACTCCACCCCAACTACCAGTCACCTGTTTGGCCCCGTGGCAATTGCATTATGGCGGGGCAATGCATCGCTGTGGCTCCACCGTCTCCCCACCATACCCCCCTCCCTGGACGGTGTAGCCTGAACTTTTTGTATATTTATTGTCTTTTCCTTTTAACCAGTTGTATATAGCTAAGTCTTGAAAAAAAAAAAAAAAAAAAAAAAAAAAAAAAAAAAAAAAAAAAAAAAAAAAAAATGAGAAAGAATAGTTTACTAGTACTATTAATAGCAGCTACTAAAGGTAAGTTAAGACTGCAGAAGATAAATTGGTATATAATATTTAGCTATTATTTTCCAGCATGTGATATCTGGTATATGAGGGAACCTGTCTCTACTGTCCAGTGTAATCCCTTCAGTGGGGCATCCATGTTTGCCCTGCAGTGTGTGGTACAGGCCCCAGTTTCTGCAGGTCCTAGACTAGACATAGTATGGTTCTTCACTAACACTGGAGGAAACACTGTACCAATAAACATGAATACCTTCCCACCACTTCTTAGTATTGCATCTCAGAATCAGACTGTAATGAATGGAGAACTGATAGAACTAACTTCTACTATAACTCTTGGCCGATTCTCAGACCCCATTCATGCTGGGAGATATTACTGTCAGGCACAAGTAGATGGAGCCACGTCATCATTGACTCCTAGCAATTCTTTGACTTTTACAGCTGATGATTCTGTCTTCAATTTTAATGCTTGTGGAGGTAGTAGTGGTGGTATGGGATTAGAAGATTTTACTCAGGCTTCTACAAGGTGTGCTGGAAGTATTTCTTCCTCTACTGTATTTGTACCATCATCTACAGTTACTCCAACATCAACCTCCCAGTCTGGTCACTCCACATCTTCTCCTCCTACTGTTCTATCCTCTGTGCTAGCTACATCTCCCACTACTGACAACATCTTCTCAATGGATATCACAACTACTGTCTCCATACAGTCTCCAGGGGGAAGAGTATCTCTCAGTTTGTGTGTGTATGTGCTAGTTGGTGTAGCTGCAGTGTTTGCTGTAATCATCCTCACTCTACTCTTTATTGGACTCTACCTCAAGAAGAAGAAAACCTCTTTCAATCGTGAGTTGGCTAAACTTTGCAAGTTTAAAAAAGTTTGCTTGAAAATATTTAGGTTAGCAAAATAATTATTGTTGTAAATTATTTTGTAAACATAAATATATGCATATGTCAGATAATCAACTTACATGCCATTTGGTAACTTGTAAAATAACAAGTGGTACTTACTTTTGTTGCGTTTGTTATTGTTAAAAAGACCAGTCAGACTAGCTCAATTCTTCCTATCCTAACTTTACCAATCTTGTAGTTGTAATAATTAGTTCTTGCTGTACACTGTAGTCATGACATAGGTTCTAGATAGAGCTACTATGAGTTAGCTACTGCTAGCATAGAAATATGTACACATTATATGCTGACCATCATTATGTATTTGGTAATACAATGAGTGGCTGATATTATACAGGGAGACCATCATAGTTTGAAGACTTATATAGCTTCAATGAATATTATACTTTGACATAAACCAGAGAAACTGATACATTCATAATGTAGAAGTGAAACCATGAGTTTGAGGCGTCATCTAGCGATAATTCCAAAAGTTGCTATGGTTTAACTATTTTTATGCCTATACATGACATAGTTACTTCTTTTTGTTAATTGAGTAAAAGACCAAATAAAAGAGTGGATATTGTTGTTTCGAGGGGGGAAATGTCCATGTAATGCAGTGAGGGTAATTCCAAAACACTGACAACAAGATAAGTGCATTTCGTTTTCTTTTTGCCACCTTCAAACAAATTACGGAGAGGCTGGAACCTTTCACATTTTTCATAGTCTATTGAATTAGCAGTTGTTATGGAATCTATGAAGCATATTTAAAATGCTCTGATGCACATGACACAAATGCACATACAAACATAGTATGTAGATACAATGAAGAGTTGGCTGTTTCTGAAACCTTCAGCAAAAATTATATTGTATTTTGTAGTCCTCAGAATTTGTCACAACTTGTGGGATTGTATATGTGCCATTTTCATATTTTTTCTATATGCTCTTTATTGTTATTGAATATTATGTATACCCAGGTGCAATAGAATTATACTGGAACTGCTATCATTTTCACTTTCGCTTCATACAACCACTAGATTCCTATTCAATGCAGTTTAGCTGTGGAGCCTGTGTTTGATACTTGTATTTCATTGAAAATGATTATTACACCTTGAATTAGATATGAACTTAATCAGAATGACTATTTATCATTTAGAATCAATACCCCAAACTGCATCACGTGACCAACACGTGATCAACAATTTGCACATGCTCTCCGCCTGCATTTATTCTTATTTTGCAGCAATAATGCTACCTGTCTCATAATCACACATGAGACAGGTGGCCACATACTCATTTCCTTCTTGTACAAAGTTTCCTGTACACAATTGATTGTAAAGTGTGATTCATTGATAGTCTTTGGCTAAATGTTGGTCAACAGTCTAAACTGAAACATAACATTTAATATAATTATTGCTATTAGTTGAGCTATGTTGAACGTAGTATTCAATATAGATAATTTTATCAGGACGTTTCAGACCGAGGTCCGGAACAGAACTGTAGCTAAATGACCTGACAGAACTAAGTTGTCTTTAAAGTAGGTGATGGTGTCTAAGCTGGGTGGAAAAAAGAGAATGGATGATAAGGAAGTGTTAATTGGCTGAATAGATAGAAAAAATCAAAGGTGTGATATATAGGGTGCAATGCGAGTGTGGCAGCTCTTATGTGGGCGAAACGGGCAGGACTCTTAAAACCAGACTGAAAGAACACAAGAGGGCAATCAGATATGATGACCAGAACAAAGGCATTGCTGTTCATGCCAATACTACATGCCATACCATCCAATGGGAAGAAGCTGAGATTCTCGCCAAAGAACAAGACTGGCATAAGGAAGTTCAAAGAAGCGCTACACATCAGAGAAGAAAGCAACACCATGAACTTGGATCTAGGCAGGCTAATTAACCCAATCTGGAACACAATAACATAGACAATCACCATCCATTTGGTCTATTAGTACTTTCTTTAATCTTCTATTCCCTGAAGTATTCTCTTCTTTACTTTCACTAATAGACTGTGTAGTGTCCTACTGGTCTTGAACACTGGCCTGATGTTGATATTGCCACACCCTCTCTCTAGGTTCTCACTGAAACCCTTGACATACAGTGTGCAAAAGATTTTTGGCTTCTTCTCTTCTTTCTCATCAGTTGGTGGTGGTATGGGTTTCTGCGCCTTTTGTAGGCAATTTGTGACTAATAAATGTGGGAAACCATTGGATTCAAAGGCTTCTTGAAGGTAATTAAATTCTTCCAGAAGCTGTGTACCTTTGCAGATATTCTTGGCACGGTGAGCTAGACACTTGATAATGCCCAACTTAGTTCTGGGGTGGTGATTGGACTTAAAATTGAGATACCTATTAGTATGAGTTGGTTTCCTGTAGACTGTAGTGTTGAGTTATTGGTGTTGTCTACTGATGTTAACGTCCAGGAAGGGAAGTTTGCCACCTTCTTCTGTTTCTATTTTGGTATGAGATTATTATTGTAATAGCTAGGTAGTGTTTAGTAGCGCTGAGGGTTTGCACCTTTGGTGCTTCATTATTTTAGTTTAGTTGTTGTTGTTGTTGTTTTTGTTTTTACATTATTTAGAAACATCAACTCAATTTGATATTCTCACTGCTGCTAATGCAGCATATGGAACATCAATTTCTCAAACTCAATCAAGTATTATAACTTCTGCAAACTCAGCATATGGAATGACAGAAGTTGCAGAGATTGAAGAAGTGGCAAATTTAGAAAGCAATGATGCGTATGGAATACACACTCTTGACAAGGATGTTGAATATGTTGAAATTATAATGTAAACAGTGGAGCAATTTTATATTATAGAAAAAAAGCATACCGTAGAATAGATTTATTGTTAGAGGCTCCACAAACTGTTAGATACATTTAATGCAATTTTTTTCCTAATGATACTCTTTGTCACAGAAATGCTGCTTACGGCACTCATGCTGCTCACTTTGCATGCTCTATTCTTTTAATTTTTTATCAACTTGCTAAAACAATTGGCAATTACAGTATACTTCTATTTGATGGAGGTGATAGAAGTGACAGCGTGTTTTGTGAATGAATGTATGTATATTTTTAATGAGAAATCATGGGAGATAACAAGTTGCTTGAGTCAGTCAAATGTTTACAGGGTTGTAATACACTTATAATAGTCGAATACTGGGGAAATCATCAGTAGCTAGCTATATGTGCATAACTGCAATGTATCTCAAACTTTACTCCAAACTACAAAAACGAACTTCCAATTATAGTAATTTATGCATGGAAATCACATTAACACAGAGTACTGTAAACTATTTGATTCCATTCTGCAGAAACTAAAAGACAATCTGAACCAATCAATTAATTAGTATTGAAATAGAAATAGTCTCTACAAGCAGTTCCCCCAAGCAATATAATAGCTAGCTCATTTCATTTGACCATGAAAGTTGTACATATTATTGCTATTACTAATGTAATTGCATTATCACATGAAGATAATCATAAAATTTAAAACAGCATGCTAGCTGATAGATAGCGGATTCCACGAAGTTTAGGTCATTCACAGATAGAGCTGAAAAACATTTATGATCATATTTTAAGCTTAGCAGCAGTAATCTGACACAATCATGTCCAGTTCAAACTTAACTCAACTTCACAAACCATTTCTTCATTTCTGTCCTGCTGATATAGCTAACTCCAGCTATTTTTGTTTGTTTTCCGTCCAGCTGATCAGGCAACACACATCAAAGTAACAGTTCACTCTTTCTTCTGCCAGCCCATCTTATTTTAGTCATACATTTCATCCAGTTTGTTCAAAACTCTGTACAGTGGAACATCTGAGAGTGAGCTTCTAACGAGAAATTACTAAATACAACAAACTTTCTGCTAGCACCATGGTTAATCACTTTGTTAAAGACAGGTTTGCAAACTGCAGAAAAGAAGGGTTTGAGCTACCACTTTTTGTAATTTTATGCTGTACCAATAAAGTTGCTGATTTGGGAAAAGTTCAGCCCCACCCCTTTCTGGTTTGCTGTCTCTTCCTCCGACAAAAGACCTAGTCCCCAAGTAGTTCCCAACAGAAGTCTTACTGTCAAGCCTACTCCTTTCTTAGTAGCTATCTCACACACCAACAAATTATGCATGCAACCCATTCACACTTAACCTCATTGTAATGAACACACAACATTTATTATATTATCTAAAAAAAATATTAAAGCACACAGAAAATAGTCCAAAAAAACAACAACAACAACAAGCAATAATTGAACTAAATAAATCTCAAAAATAACAAAGAACTGCATTGAAAGGCATCAAAGCTGAACTCCCCCCCAAGGTCATCCCCAACCCTCCTGAAAAAAGTGTACAAAGTTTATATTCCTATTCCAGTTAGGACATGGTTCCAAATACGGGATTGTGGCGACATATTATACTTGGTCCATGTTCTTCATAATCTTTCTTTGTATGACATACTTCATAGAATTCAGGCTACATACATACATACATTAAGAAATAAAAAAAACTTCCACGATTCAGGTAAAATGATAGAAGTAAGTACTTTAAAAATTTATTTCCACACAAACACTGCCATTCAGTAATATATTTTCACATACTCTAACTCGGCTAACATTACACCTCTATAAGAGATGATGACCCCTTACCGTGCTGGCCAACATGCTGCCTCCAAACCATACAGCATAGCGCTGCATGTGATGGGTTATCACACCGACATCAATAGGCTTGGGCTGTAAACAAATAAACAACAACAAAATCAAAGGTAACACTGTACTACAAACTCCTCACAGTCAGTCCGATGTAAAAATAAACTAACAAATATATATACTACATGCACAGAAAAAAAGTATTGTTTTACAGTATCTTATTATCTAATAGTGCTAATAATTCAAGAGTATTTTAAATTAATCCTTTGTAAATAACGTCTTGGCGTACCTTCAGTTTTCCTCCGCTGAGTTCGAAGCTCATATCCAATCTGGCCTCAACCGTACGCTTCAAATCTCTCTGTAGACGACGGCCAAAGTCCTTGAACATGGTAGACCCTCCGGACAATACCACATTCTAACGCACACACACAGCGCAAAATTTATAAAAAAGAAAGAAAAAAGAATGGTCTCAACAAACAAACAAACCTCCCCCAAGGAAAAAAATTAAATTAAATTAAAAAATAATAAAATTTAAAAAAAAATAATAATAACCCAACAAAATTACTAACAATACAACAACACTTTCTTCCATTGTATCACTAATACTTTCCATTCCATTACATAACATCCAACAGACCATCCCTTATGTTACCTTGTAGAGAGGTCTCCTGACGTCAATGGGACAGTTCTGAATGACAGTGTCCACCACCTCAGAGATGGGCGTGGTGAAGTCCGGGTTGCAGAACTCCGGGTGGAAGAAGATCTCGGGACCAAGGAAACGCTCGTACCCGACATCAACATTGTAGGGCTAAAGAATAAATATGGAGTAATTACTAATTGATTCACAGTGAAGTTGATAGTGAAAGCACACATATATACAAACACTTATATAGCACCCTTCTAGGTCAACTTAGTAGTCAATTACACTCCCCATCCTCTGTAGTAACGATATATAATCTGAAAGGTAGGATCACATAACATCAGCGATAAAAGCAGCCTTGTTTTTAATCCAGATCATTCTATCTACTCAAAAGATTACGAATAAAAAACTTTGCACAAAATTGACTAACAGTGAATTGACAATGGTTTCAACTTACATTGGCAACATGAACCTTATTAGTTCATTCATGCCCCCTCTACCTCAGCCCCCCCTCACACACACACACACACTAGAGAAATTTGCCAGGAGAAAATATTGCTATGGATCGATGGATTCCAAAGTCTAAAGCAGTAACACTGAAACTATCACTGCATATAGTGCATGGAAAATTAACAGGCAGAGTGTAGCTTGAGACAAGCACAGACACTCACCTCCTAGTATGAGACAAGCAATGGATGACTTCGTTGATAAAAAACATGTAAGAAAGGCCTCATAACTTCATTATTTTCATGACACTAAAGCCTTGACCAATAAGGCTTCTAAATTTGCTTGGAAGAACGGACTTATACAGTATAAATGATACTAAAGAATCTGATACACCAGTTTCCCACACTTCAGCCTATTGAGAAAAAGACCCACCATCTATTTAGCTTCTTTTTTTTTTTGTCCTACTCTCTCTCTCTATCCTTCCTCACTTTCTATATCCTTGCCCTATAAGGTTTCTAAATTTAACTTGAAAGAAGAAACTTGTACAGTAAAACTAAACTAAACACCAGTCTTCGACACATCAGCATATAGACAAAAAGACTCGCTATCTAATTTGCCTTTTTTTTTTGTCCTACACTCTCTCTCTCCTCCCTCACCTTCTTTGTGATGGCATTGATCCCCTCAAACACCTTGAACCACTTATCTGGCTGAGTGTCATACTTGTTGAACTCCTTGGCCACGTCAGGACAGATGTAGCCGAACTTCTCCTTGATAGCCTTGGCTGTCTCCAGGGACTGCTCCGATGGGATACCGGACTCTCTCTCTCTGAGGAGTTGCTGGATGAAGTACGTAATGTCTCGGCCGGCAATAGGAATGTGCTTGATGCAACTACCAATGACGTAGCCTTTAGACTAAGTATGATAAATAAAAGGAAGGGGGGAAATATAAATAAATAAATAAAAATTTAAAAAAGGTTGTTATTTTCAGTGACATATTGCTTTAAGTAAAAGGAGAAATATTGGTTAACAAAGGGTAAAACAAAAACTTTCGGGAAAAGTGGAGTTCAGTAAAAACTAATGGAATACTATCTGGCTTAATGATAATTGCAGCATTGACTAGGTCATTCTAGGCTGAATTCATAAATCATAATCCAGTTTTAACAACCAGCATGTTTAATTAAAACCTAACCAATTGGGCTGATAATTAGACATATATTGGCAGGAAAAACTGCTATATAATTATAGCCCTGTGTATCGTCTAATCATCAGGTTATGTTTCCATCATATTGCTTGGGTGATGGGAGGACTCAAGACCTAAATATTGCTGTCAGATCTAACAAATCAAGATAACCTCATATTCTCTCGGACCAAAATGTTAAATTCTTATTTAAGGTTGTATCTCTACTCAAGTTTATAGGTTGCAGGAGCAGACTTAACGATTAGCTAACATGATTTCAAAAGTATTGTATACTGTGTTAATAAAACCACTTGACAGATAGTCAATAAGTTAATGACGGTTGTAATAAACAAATGCATGAATAGAAATTGACAGGATATAGCTAGCTATATGGTGAATGTAGATTAAACTGTAAAATGCCATCATTAGCTAACTATACTTATCCTTCTTTATGTCTTTAATAAGTTATAGCTAACTAATGTAGCTTATTCTTCATTTTTTATGCAATTCCAAAGCACCCGTTAGTGAGTGATCTGAAGTTCTGCTATTCATTTTTAAGTGAGGAATACAACCTAATCACATAGATAATGAGCCAACATGTCAAATAAAGACCAAAAAATGTACCAAAAAAATTAGTTGAACGATTAGCTAACATGATTTCAACTAGATCTTTATTGAGATGTTTATTGTCCTAGCCATTATACTTGATGTGTATGAAACCTGATTTGCAAACTATTTTGGAAGCTGTCTATTCTTTGAGCAGCTTGTGTGCTCATAGCTACCAATCCTACTTCCAAGTTATTGATACTTTCAATCATAATGTTATGGTAGAAAGATGCAAGTCAGTAGTAAGAGAGATGACAACAACAAAAATCGTATATCTATTAAAATAATCAGCTTAACTTACTACTACGTATAATTCAATTTTCTTTTTTTATCTATGCATGATTTAAACACTAACAATACAACAAGTAGCTAATAAAGATTACCCTTATAAATCTAATCCATTATTATTAGCAGTTTTTTTTAAATAGCTCACATTTATTGTTTGTTAAATCTTTCTCCTCCAGAACTAGTGATACAATTTAACATCATGAACTGATTAAAAAGCTCTTCAGAAAACGAGTATTGAAGCTACTAGTTGAGCTAAATCCCACAGGCTGGACGAAAACTGGTCAGGGTGGATAAAATTAGTCTGGCGTAGCCTGACCACTTACCTACCGTAAAAGATCCAGACTAGGAGGATAAAATATGCTAAGCGCGATCTGCCCTGCCAGCGGACGGACGTGGACACAAATGTACCCAACCTAATTTCCTGCGGCACCAGCTCGCTCGAGTCTGGGCTGCATTGGCTCCTCCCGCAGGAAGACTGCCGCTTGCCGGGCTAGTTGAACTTCCAGAGATTGACGTCGTTGAACGTAGGTAGCTAAACAAAAAAGGAGAAGAAATGGTTTGCTAGTGCTATTAATAGCAGCGACAAAATGTAAGTTAAGACTGCAGTAGATAAATTAACAATATTAGCTATTATTTTTCAGCATGTGATATCTGGTATATGAGGGAACCTGTCTCTACTGTCCAGTGTAACCCCTTCAGTGGGTCATCCATGATTGCCCTGCAGTGTGTGGTACAGGCTCCAGTTTCTGCAGGTCCTAGACTAGACATAGTATGGTTCTTCACTAACACTGGAGGAAACACTGTACCAATAAACATGAATACCTTCCCACCACTTCTTAGTATTGCATCTCAGAATCAGACTGTAATGAATGGAGAACTGATAGAACTAACTTCTACTATAACTCTTGGCCGATTCTCAGACCCCATTCATGCAGGGAGATATTACTGTCAGGCACAAGCAGATGGAGCCACGTCATCATTGACTCCTAGCAACGCTTTGACTTTCACAGCCAGTGACTCTGTCTTCACTTCTAACCCTTGTGGAGATAGTAGTGGTGGTATGGAATTAGAAGATTTTACTCAAGCTTCTACAAGGTGTGCTGGAAGTATTTCTTCCTCTACTGTATTTGTACCATCATCTACAGTTACTCCAACATCAACCTCTCAGTCTGGTCACTCCACATCTTCTCCTGTCTTATCCTCTGTGCTAGCTACATCTGCCATTACCGACAACATCTTCTCACGTATGACTACTACTGTCTCCATACAGTCTCCAGGGGGAAGAGTATCTCTCAGTTTGTGGGTGTATGTGTTAGTTGGAGTAGCTGCAGTGTTTGCTATGATCATCCTAGTCCTCACCATACTCTATATTGGACTCTGCCTCAAGAAGAACAAAACTACAGACTCCTTCAAGCGTGAGTTGGCTAAATTTTCAAGAAATTTTATTAGATAAAAATTTATTATTATGAATTTTTGTGGACATTATTATGCATATGTGAAAAAAAATCAAATAATTCTTCTCCTGACATCTGGTAACTTTGATAGGAAGTAAGTAATACTTGTATTATTCTTATTATCTAAACTATTCAGTCTGACTAACTCATTTCATCCAGCTTTACTGCACCATTCTTGTAGTGCACTATAAATTTACAATGCACATCAGCCATAGGTTTTAAAATGAGCTACTACAAAACCACTGCTAATACAAGGGAACAATATACAAATTACATGGCAATCATCACTATGTGTTGGTAGTTTAACGGAGATGCCTACTATCTAAGATGGCAATCATGGTTCGGATTTTACGACGACTTGTGTTCCTTCAATCATAAGACTATTGGATAACATATACTCACACATAACTAGATCAAGAAAAGAGTATTTTGAAAATGTACTTAATGTGTTCATATGTGGGTTGTATTATTAATAATTGTAGCGGTTGTAATAGAGTAATTATGTAATTGGATGAGATAGCTATATATTAAATAAGCGTAATACTACAATATGTAAGTATGTGGCCACACTTTCTTTTCTCCTTTGTAATCGAATTATTCTATTTCACTTTTCAACCAAAGGCAATCATGTACCTTTTGTGGTCTCCACTTTGAGACTCCTCCTTTAATATTGCAGTTTCAAAATGTATTTCCTCCTACTTTTTAATCATACGAATAATAGCTATTGCTGAATAATGTTTAGTATACAAAGCTATTTAATGTGTTCTTGTGTAAGTAAATGGTGTAGTTCTACGTTTCAAAGATGACAGTCTTATTAGCTATCACAAGAAAATGCTTGAAAATGTTTGGGGTTTCTGATTCCGTCCAAATCATGAGGTCTATACCTTTTCTTATTGTATGCGCACTTCAAACAAAGGAAATACATTATTGGGTTCCACAGGCAACAAGTTTCATTTTGAATATTTATAATAAGTTTGAGTTAGTAGACTTTAGAAGTAACTGCCAAGAGTGAACTTCATGAAAATCTGAAGATATACTAGAGGTACTTTTGGTAAACAAAGTAATATAGAAGATCCCTGAGCCACATGCATGAATTTAGATTTAAAAGATGTTTTATTAAATGGACTTTTCAGAAATTCGAGGTATACTGATAGTGAGAGATCAGCAATACATTCACAACGTCAATATTTGAAGCATGAGGCAAACTCAATTTCTACTAGACATAATTAATGACATAAATATTACATGGAAGGTGTTCAGGTCTAGCTACCTGAACAAGTGGAAATATCCGGCAAACAATAAACGAGCATCATGTTTACTCACCTTACCTTATCATTTTACCGTATCTAATCATATTCATAATCCTCCAGAACCACTTTACCTTATATCATGTCATCCCCTATATATGTGCGGTGAATTGCCTGCCTAAACCTAGCGGAAGCAGACCGTGTTACTTGCTTGTGGCTTGTTGATGAGGGAGAGATCTACCATACCAGCGAAGCCACTGGTTAATCACCTTACACTAGCTGCGCGGTGTAAACTTGCTGAAGAGCTAGGAATAGCTTGTGGTGGCTGGAGTCCTTCAACCCTATGCCAACCTCCACCTCAGGAAGTTATGACCCCTTAACAAGAGGAATGCTGTCTAGTTCGGATGATAATCACATTTTTTAAATGTAAATTATTAGTAGTTTCCTTGATTCAATAGCTAAAGAGAAGGTGGCTTGACATTTGTTGTTTTAATAAATCAGCACACAGTTAAAATAAATAAGTCTTCATATTTTCCAATGTTTAAAGTTTTGCTATATTTGCCATTTTAGTATAAGTTTGGTTTCAGTTTATTTGTTGTAGGTATTTCATAACAGATTCTTTTTCAAAGTTTTCAATAGCAACCCAGCCTACTTGAGATTGTTGCATTTAAAGTAGTTTTAGTCTCATCACTTTCTATGGCCTTCCCTAGGATGTATAATTTCTATTCACAATAGATAGCTAATGTTGCCACAACTATACCTCCCCTGGCTCAACAATGAAGTGGTAGGTAGCTGGCAGCCACTACTCCATAATTCTGTCAGACCGTAGCCACTCTACTAGATTCTCCTAGTACGTACAAATTCAATAGGCAATGAAAATGTGAGAGATTCCAGCCTCTCTTTATAATACTCTGTAATACAATGACTATAGTAAAACGGAATGTGTTTACTCCTTATTAATAATCATGCACGCATCTCTCGGATGTGCCACGCGTGGTGCAGCTTAGTATAGTCATGATGAAGAGCGGGCTTTTTCTGAAACATGTAAATAAAGTTATATTTTGTAGTCCTCCAGGACTTGTGGTGTGGGATGGTATGTGCCATTTTCATAATTTTTCTATGGCAGGTAAACAAGTTTGGATTTCAGCAACTTAACACAACTTGACACATCATCCACGTATATTCAAGCAGTGCACACTTTAAACTGGTTGCAGTTAATTATGTTTACTATGATGATGCAGTATGGATTAATAAAACTGTGGTTGAGAATGCTATCATTTTCACTTTTGCTTCAGTACAACCTCAACATCTGATTCAATGCAGTTTATTGAATGAACCTGTTCTTGTTGCAGCAATAATCCTACCTGTTCATACCATAAATATAATGCTTTGAGATGGTTATACTTACCTCTTCCTTCTGCATTCTTATGGTATCAGACAACCAAACAGCAACAGCTAGAACATAGCAGTGACAAATAAATGAATTTATTGGGATTTTCTAATTTTGTTACGGTGTCCATGTAAAACCATATTTGTAATTCCTATGTACACTACTGCTTGGTCTCTATACTAACTTCTAGGAGTTCTACTAAGTACATGTCATTGTGGGGATTGTCAGTGGCCAATAATACTGGAATGAGTATTTGTGGGTGGTGCACTCTCCCAAAACAAAGTATTTTTTAATTTATTCTTAAATTAGCTACCTCTAAAATAGCTACACCAGCTTTGACAAAAAGAGAAAAAGAGAATACTTCTAATTATTAATATTGTTTTCTTTATTTAGAAACTTCCACCCAGCTTGATATTATCACTACTGCTAATGCAGCATATGGAATAACTTCTGCAAACTCAGCATATGGAATGACAGAAGCTGCAGAGATTGAAGGAGTGGCAAATTTAGAAAGTAATGATGCCCATGGAATACACGCTCTTGACAAGGATGTGGAATATGCTGAAATTACTAATATATAAACAATGAAACAATTATTGTCATGAGCAGTCGATTTATACATGAGCAGTCAATTTTAATTGTGGATAAGCAGCAATTTTTGTATCATAAAAATATTTAAGCATAGTACACAATGCCCAATTCCTGTTCTTACTTCATTTTTTTTTAACTTTGTAAGAAGTCAGCATCGCTACACATTTAAGACTTCCATTATAATCAATTACATGATAGTCCCCAGTGGTTTTCAGCCAGCTACAGTAGATTAATGTAATTAATGTAGCTAAATCCTCATTTGTGCAATTCTAAAGCACCCGTTAGTATTAGATTGAGTAGTGATAAGAGCTGAAGTCTCTGCAATTGAATTTTAAGTTAGGAATACTAATACTATTTATATCTAATGAGCTATAAATATTATTGTCAAATAAAGAGTGAAAAAATGTACCATAAAGAATACTTGAATAATTAGCTAACATGACTTCAACACTTTTAAGGGAATTTATTGTCCTGGCCATATTGTATACTAAATGTATATGAAATCTGAGTTGCAAAGTATCTTGGAAGCTGTCTATTCTTTGAGCAGAAGGTGCACTTATAACTACCTATGCTACTTCAAAGTATTTGATGCACTCAGCATAATGCTTTGGTAGAAAGACACAAGTGAGTACAAATTGAGATGTAAGAGAGATGACAACCTAAAAATTCAATGGCTATTAAGACTATTACCTGTAGCTATTTACTACTGTAATGCAATTATTTTTTTTATCAGTGTGTGTGATCTTGTGTAGAGCGTTTTCACCGTGACGAATAATGACGTCACTCCACGTGGTGGTGTACAACTCGCCGAAGCCATAGAATACTCCCCTTACGTGCTAAAGTTGGCAGGAGCAGAGAAATTGCGGTATGGGGAGAAGTTAACTTTAATAAATGGACAAGATCCTTTTCTCTTGGGGAGTTCTGGAATTGAGAAATAACCTCTTCCTCCCATTGAAGCTATAGACCTTGTGTCATACTTGGTTTTGCAGACCAGTTTTGTAACTGCAAAGCAATTTAAAGTACATAAATCCATGGAGGCTTACAATCAGTTTGTAAGTGGCTGGGTAAAAGAAGTATCTGCATGGATTATTAATGGAAAATCAGTCATTACTAGAAGGGTAAGTTTTTTTCTTTCTTTTTGTAACTTTCTTGGCATTCTTTATTTGCTTATGTTTAGGTGAGGCATTCCCAGTGCTGCAACGAAACACCTTTGTCGTGTTGTATTATTTTGTGAGCAAAATGGTGAAATCTGTTGCACGCACTGTACCTGTTTGGCAGGTCGGTGAGGTTTGTACTCATGTTGCCTCTGTTCTATTTACATAGAAACATCCACTAGACTTAGTGGGAAGATAACATGCACTCAAGAACAATGCAAGTGGATTATTCCATCGTACCAAAAAAATATACCATACTTCCCAATTAAAGATTTGGATTTTACATCAGCTAAAGGGAAGTAAAAAAAGATTGATGATTTGGAAATAACTCCTCCTTCTAATCCTTCTAAACGAATAAGAAGAACACCTATAATCATTGACTCACCTGAAACTACAGATATAAACTGCTTTTATAGCAAACTTAGTGAATGTGGAACAAAACCAGCCATGCTATCTATAACTACTCCATATGCTGAAAAGTATAAACCAAAGAGTGACCTTCCAGAATTTCCAGTTCCTTTAACAGAGCTGTATAAAAAAGAATACCTACAGTATAACTATATTTCAGTTAACTCTTGAAATGGTAGCAGCTATTGAGAAGTCTACTAAAGAACAGAGTCATTCAAAACTTTGGTTTACGTACAGAGCTGGCAGGGTTACTGCTTCAAAAATGAAGTCTGTTTGTCATACAGATTGTGCCAATCCCTCTCAGAGTTTAATAAAATGCATTTGCTACCCAGAAGCTTTTAAGTTTAGTACTAAAGCGACATCCTGGGGATGTAAGCATGAAAAAACTGCACGTGATTTGTACAGGAAAAAAATGATAAAAATTCATAACAATTTTGAAGTCAATGATAGTGGATTGGTCATTAATCCATTATGGACACACATTGGAGCCTCTCCCGATGGAATTGTCTGCTGTGCATGCTGCTCAAAAGGAGTTGTTGAAGCTAAATGTTGTTACTGTCACAGTATTTATGATTCCGCAATGATAAAAAAATTTGCTTGAAGAAAGACCCAGATAATACTTTGAGATGAGACCATAGACATTCTTATTATTATCAGGTCCAAACCCAGATTTTTGTATGTGGTGTGGAATATTGTGATTTTGTTTTGTGTACTTTTCCTGACAACAAAGAGCCAGAAATATTTTGTGAACGTATTAAGGCAGATCGAGATCTTTGGACTCAATGTTTGACCAAGTGTATTGATTTTTTTTAAGATTTGTATTTTGCCTGAATTGCTGGGGCACTGGTACACGAGACCTTTTACTTCTTCTTCCTCTACACTACCAGGCCCATCCAAATCTAAAAGTTCGAAGGACTGTGACCAATGTTTAACATACTGCTATTGCAAAGAGCCTGAGCGTAAAGGAGATGAAATGATTGGATGTGACAATTCAAACTGTACTATTGAATGGTTCCACACCAGATGTTTAAAGATTAAGATTGTTCCCAAAGGAAAATGGTATTGCCCTACATGCAGAAAGCTACCCGAGTTCAAGTCAAAAGGAAAATCAAAAGAAATACTGCTGTAAATGTATCACTGTGGAACTCTTATATTTTATGTGATTATAATTTTTTTTATAATTATTAATAATTACATTGAAAAACTAGAATTTAGAAGGTGACACACAACTAAGTAGCTAGGCAATAATAATATAACCAAAATAGTTAATCAAATGGTACTACAGAATCACAGATGTTATAGAGAGCACAACAGACACGCACTATACGATCAACAAGGGGGATATCTTCTTGGTCTCTTTTGATCATAAAATCAATCGGCAAAGTTCCCTTTACAATAGTATACTTTTGACGAACAGCCCCAATAAGATGTTCAACGTGAATTCTGACATTTGCAAGAATTTGCGTATCGGTTCCGTATATCTACAGCAACAGTATCGAGAATTCTTTTGAAGTGGTTTACCATACGGGATATCAAGCTAAAACCCTTGATTAAGTGGCCTGACCGTGCAATGTTGTGGACATCAACACCTGCCTGCTACAGAGCTTCTTTTGGTAAGAAAGTAGTTGTTATTCTGGACTGCTTTGAGATATTTATAGAGCGACCGTCTAATCTATTGGCCAGAGCGAGCACTAAGCATCATAACACTGTGAAAGTGTTGATCGGTATTGTACCAGAAGGTGTAGTTTCTTTTGTCTCTGATACATGGGGAGGTAGAGTCAGTGATAAATATCTTACCGATCACTGTGGCATACTGAACTTGTTTTGGCTGATTGGGGCTTCGACATTGCAGAATCTGTCGGTGTTATGCAAGCCAAATTGCACATTCCATATTTTACTAAAGGAAAAGATCAGTTGTCTGCTCTGGAGGTGGAAGACACTCGTAGTATAGCAATGGACTGTCCAAGCATAGCTTGGCTAAAGCAATTATAAACTCCTGGAAACTGTCCAACTTGGTAGGATTTTTTTGCAGCATTACTCTTTGGTGGTACAACATAATCAAACACAGCATTAAGAACTTTAAAGTTAGGAAGACCAGTATAAAATTGGACATAATCGCTGCTTTGGAGAGACTCTGGACTAAATGGAGAGTTACATTTGAGCTTACTAATACTTCCATAACAGTTGTTGAGTTTAGTTTGCATCGTAGCAATCTATAAAAACAAATTAAATCAAATAGCTATTATGATTGTCTAGACTTACCAAGCTTGAAGTTAGCTCTGTTTGAGTACTGCAGTCCTTCAAATTACTGATGCTATCACTGTTTTGATCTTTAGGAGGGCTTAAAGTCTCTTTTAATTCAACACAGTTATCGCTTTCTTCTTCTTTAGCTGTTTCTCTTGCTCTTCTTCTGCTCCATCTCTCAGTTTTCCCTTGACTATCAGTATGTTTTTGATATCCAAGATTCAATGTAGGAAGCCAGTCAGGATTTGTTTCATCTTCCAAATCGGCTAATTTCCCCGAAATACAATGTTTGGAACAGATCCTATCATTGTTCAAAATCTTATCTGTCACCCCTATTCTGGAAATAGCAGCCAAGTAGCCAGCCCACGCTTCTTACTGAGCTCCAACAGATTCTGTGGGCCTTTACCGCTTACAACCTTGGGAATTCTGAAAAAAGAGACGTCTCTATCTCTCCCTGATCGCTTAGAACAGCCGACTACTACACACATCACCATCGTTTACATTTGTTAGCTGTACACCACCATCGAAAGCGCACGTGATTGTTGACGTCACGGTGAAAACGCTCTATTGCTAATAAAATCACTAATAATACAAATAAACAAAGATTGTCCTTGTATATCTAATCCTATTAATAGCTCACACTTTTGTTAAATCTTCTCCTCCAGAACTAGTAGAACAATTGAGACAGCGCTCAGGTTGGGCTAAATTAGTCTCCCGGGCCAGACCCTTTACCCAATATGAAGAGAAAGATAGGGTCTGGTCAAGTTCACGTATGCGTTTGGTCTGGCACTGTCAGCACAAGTGTAACCACTGCGGTAATATAGCTTTGATTACGCGGTAATCATGGTTTTAGCGCGCTGAAATTACTGTCGACATGGATGTAACTGCAGCGGTGGCGGAGAGTGCTCGAGTATTCGGGACTGACTTACACTGAAGGAGAAGCAGTTGGAAGCAATCGGGATACATTACCAACAGGCTATGGAAAGTCCGTTGCAAAACGTTTCTGGCATAGCAGCAATTCATTCCTACAGTTCCATATAAACCAAGCTAAATTTGCGCGCGAACATCTCTGTTTATATAGTGAGGTCACTGTCACTTAAAACCAATTACCGGTCCGAGAAATTCCAGGACCAGTGAGACCAAACGCATACGTGAACTTGACCAGACCCTTTCTTTCTCTTCATATTGGGTAAAGGGTCTGGCCCGCGAGACTAGGGCAAAATCACGTAGCTTGGGCTAAATCCGCGCAGGTTGGGTGAAGTTCACGCGCATAGCGTGATCTGCTTGGAGTGATCTGTCTTGGAGCGGATGTGGTCCAACTAACGCTAGACCCGTAACTGCCCAACCTGATTCCTGCAGCTTTAGCTCGCTCGAGTTTGGGTTGCGCAGCCTCCTTCTATAGGAAAACTGATGTCTGTAGGACGAGTTGAACGGTCCAGCGCTTGACATCATATATAGCTAGATAGACCAAAAATGAGAAAGAATAGTAGTTTACTAGTACTATTGATAGCAGCTACTAAAGGTAAGTTAAGACTGCAGAAGATAAATTGGTATATGTGACCGGTTTTGGGAAAATCGGCCTAAACGCGGCAAACAATTTTTTTCAGTATCCTGGGGTAAAGCCTTATGGGTCGATTTTTTTCGAAAATTTTTTTATGGCAGAAATGGATAGACACCAGTTAGCTCTAGCTTATGACGCAGTTGTAAGCTCTGGCGTGCTCTAGAACTCACACTAGGAGGCTAGAAACACTAGCCGGTTGGACTCGTGTACGGAGAGTTGCTAAGAAATTATTGGCGGGTTTTTCACTAACAGCCGGGAAAAAACTGTAGCTAACTAATTCACTTACTATTCTACATAATTCACGTACTCACGCAATTCTCGCCATCATAGTTTCTTAAGGAGCCCTGCATTAAGCCTTTTAGACTTCTTTCAATCCGCCTGTAACCGGTTTATTCCATAGTGTCCCGGAGACACGCAGTAATAGTTGGCGAGCGAGCGTAGCGAGCGAGACACTTACAGGGGTAACACAATCGAAAATCGGGGATGTTTATTTATTTATTTATTTGTATATATGTATGGACGTATGTATGTCATTTTGTACTTTGACCCTCGCGTTTTTGTGTTAGTTCGGTTGTCAACCCCGTCCCAAATTGCACTAAACAGAGTCCTCTGGTGATCGATCAGTACCCGTATCACCCTAGAAATTGAATTGTTTACCGTTTTGAATTCTTTTGCGGGTGCAGTTACAACTTGAAAACTTAAGGGACTTCCATTTCTATTCGAGTTAGTGGCGGTGGTAAGTCAATGCGCTCTTTGTCATGGTTATAAGCCGTGCGCAACAGTATTTACCTGAAAATACATTGTCCACTAGACTACTGCGAAGGTAAGTCTGTGTAGGTGCATGTCCAGTTGTGTCAAAGCATTGTGTGTTACAACACTATTAGCTAAAGAATATCACAAAGAAAACTTTTAAATAACGTGTATTGTTTTGTTGTTGTTGTTTTTTTCCTTCAATTCAAGCAGTTGCAGAGAGTTGTTACTATGGCACTGAAATCCCTTTACCCTGTATGCTAAATTTAAAAACTGGACCTTATTTTCAGTAGCTTCAGTGTTAGAAGTCAATAAAAATAGTATAGTCTTTAGGCTCGCTCGCCATTTGTGCTCAAGCACACCACTAGTATCAAGCACTGATCACTCAGTAAGTTTAGCAAAAATACTGAAGTGTTGTAGTGCGTAGGGCGAAAACGGCTTGTGCTACAGCTTCCACATTAGGAAGACGGCATCCCAAGGCCCCGCGCAGCCTACTGGTAGAATAAAATAATTAGAAAACTTTAGATGCCGCGTTTAGGCCGATTTTCACAAAACCGGTTACATTTAAGACTTTTTATTCTTACTTTTTTAAATTTCAGGCTAATTTTTCAGAAATCACAAAGCAGTCAGGCTTGTGTAGATAGTATCATTTAGAATCAATACCCCAAACTGCATCACGTGACCAACGCATGATCAACAATTTGCACATGCTCTCCGCCTGCATTTATTCTTATTGCCGCAATAATGCTAGCTACCTGTCTCATATTCACACATGAGACAGGTGGCCACATACACATTTCCTTCTTGTACAAAGTTTCCTGTACACAATTGATTGTAATGTGTGATTCATTGATAGTCTTTGGCTAAATTTTGGTCAGCAGTCTAAACTGAAACACAACATGTTTGTGTCACACATCAAGACCTATTTGTAATTTTTATGTACTAGCTACACTGATGCTGGGACTCTATCTTAACTTAGCTGTTAGGATGTGGTGGTTAGAACCAGTTTAACAATAAAGAGTAGCTAGCCCTCAGCACACATGTGAACTGATTTAGGACCTTTCATTGTGCTACTTTTTTTAATTTCGGGCTAATTGTTGAGAAAACGCAAAGCTTTCAGCTCAACGTAGGTACCAGCTTTTGTGGATAACGCCCCCTACCATCACGTCGTAATCACGTGAAGTTTCGCGTTGAAAATGTATACAGGTGAGTGTTTCCTGCCTGTCTTCTCTTATGAAGACATGGTTTCCGTGTACCATTTTCATTTCTCGATCTATATTGAAGCCTGATTAAAATAGCTAATAGATTTCTTGTTCTAATGGTCTGAGATTATATTGTAATAGCTAGGTAGTGTTCAGTAGTGCTGAGGGTTTGCACCTTTGGTGCTTCATTATTATTGTTTTGTTGTTGTTGTTGTTTTTGTTTTTACTTTATTTAGAAACATCAACTCAATTTGATATTCACACTCCTGCTAATGCAGCATATGGAACATCAAATTCTCAAACTCAATCAAGTATTATAACTTCTGCAAACTCAGCATATGGAATGACAGAAGCTGCAGAGATTGAAGAAGTGGCAAATTTAGAAAGCAATGATGCCTATGGAATACACACGCTTGACAAGGATGTGGAATATGCTGAAATTACTAATAATATAAACAATGAAACAATTTTATACTGCTCAAAAAATTCATATAGTGCTGTAGAGCTTAGTATAATGTGTTGCTAGAGAATCGACACATTGTCAGTTGAATTAATTCAATATTAATACTTTAATAGCCTAGTATTACTTAGAAAAATAGCACTATTATCATATTCTAGTAAAGTGCACATAATCACAATTATTTCAACTTCATTCTATGCTATCTACACAACTCCCACAACTGATCTAATGTACCTAACCACTACTATTCCCACACAGTATCCACAAGGTTAAGTATCTCTCAATTTGTTGGTGTATGTGTCCGTTGGCATAGCAGCAGTATTTGCTTATGATCATCCTAGTACTAACCACACTTTCCTGGACTCTGCCTCAGGAAGAACAACTCCTTCAATCAGTTGTAAGTTCGCTATTTTTTTATGATTAAATCAAGAAGTTTATGACATTTTGTAATAATCAAATGGTGCTTTGCTATTCTTGAAAAGACTAGTAAGACTAGCTCTCTTCATCCTGTGTCATAACTCCACCCCTCTCTTGTAGCTGTGCAGTAGTCATGCATAGGTTCTATAGTAGAGCCTGCGAGATACTAAACAACCACTGGTATCTATTGTGCTGACTATCACAATTTTGGTAGTACAATGAGAATCGTACAACCTCATGCTGAAGCAGCAGAAAGGAAATGTGACAAGTACCAAAGTCTTCCTCCTGGCCATATTTCACTCCAATAACCATTGAAACCTTTGTTGAGATTGAATCGAAGTCCATGTGTCTCCAACATCAGAGCAAAGCTGTATGATACAGATTTCCAGCTACAACGGCTTTGTGCGCCAGTGCATTGAGGAAAAGGCATCTCAGCGTTGGGCAGCATAGGCACTTAACTCTTTTTTTGTTTGTTTCGGCTTTTATTATTATTTATTTAAAATAGTAGTAGGGACTTACCTAACGCAGTAATAATATTAGTTAACAAGCATGGGTGGTATGATAAGCATAAAGTATTCTATCCTGGGGAAAGGAAGGGAGCTTACAAAGTCAAAATAATGTAAATATTAGTGAATACATTATGGAAACATATATACCGTCATGACAAATGTAGTCATGATATTTGTTACGATGTTGTATCCCATTCATTTTTTTATTTATCTGGAATTTTTATAGTATATACTTGGTTCCATTAGAAGTATTTTGTGAATCAGTCAGAAATATCGACATCAAATTTTATTTTAGGTGTGTAGCTACATCAAACTACAGTCAATGAAGTCCTTATGTCATGAGCAGTCAATTTTTACTTGTGGAATAAACAGCAATTTTTGTATCGTAAAATATTTGAGCATAGTACACAATGCCCAATTCCTGTTCTTACTTCATTTTTTTTAACTTTGTAAGAAGTCAGCATCGCTACACATTTAAGACTTCCATTATAATCAATTACATGATAGTCCCCAGTGGTGCTCAGCCAGCTACAGTAGATTAACGTAATTAATGTAGCTAAATCCTCATTTGTGCAATTCTAAAGCACCCATTAGAATTAAATTGAGTAGTGATCAGAGCTGAAATCTCTGCAATTGAATTTTAAGTTAGGAATACTAATACTATTTATAGCTAATGAGCTATAATATTATTGTCAAATAAAGAGTGAAAAAATGTACCATAAAGAATACTTGAATAATTAGTTAATATGACTTCAACACTTTTAAGGGAATTTATTGTCCTGACCATACTGTAAACTAAATGTATATGAAATCTGAGTTGCAAAGTATCTTGGAAGCTGTCTATTCTTTGAACAACAGGTGCGCTTATAACTACCTATGTTACTTCAAAGTTTGATGCACTCAGCTAATGTTTTGGTAGAAAGACACAAGTGAGTACAAAGTGAGATGTAAGAGAGATGATAACCTAAAAATTCAATGGCTATTAAGACTATTACCTATAGCTAGTTACTACTGTAATGCAATTATCTTCTTTATCAGTGTGTGTGACCTTGTATTGCTAATAAAATCACTAACAGTACAATTAAATAAGATTGTCCTTGTATATCTAGCTAATCCTATTAGCTCACACTTTTGTTAAATCTTCTCCTCCAGAACTAGTAGAACAAATAATCATTCTGATTAAGTTCATATCTAATTCAATGGTTAATTGTCAGTAATCTCTAAAATCAGAGCATGACAGACAGAAAGACAGGCAAACAGTCAGGATATACTACTCTAACCCTCTCGCGCTTGCGTGCTGAGGGTTATAAGCTGTAATAATCATATTCAATGAAGCACAAGTACCAAACACAGGCTCCACAGCTAAACTGCATTGAATAGGAATCTAGTGGCTGTATGAAGCGAAAGTGAAAATGATAGCAGTTCCAGTATAATTCTATTGCGCCTGGATATATATAATATACAATAACAATAAAGAGCACCCCCAAGCACTTTTAAGTATGCATGCTTTGCTTGAAACGTAAATATACATTAACATGTTGTGTTAGCTAAGGCACTCTAAAATCTAAAATTGCTATAGAAAAAATATGAAAATGGCACCTACAATCCTACAAGTTATGACAAATTCTGAGAACTACAAAATACAATGTAATTTCTAGCTAAAGGTTTCAGAAACAGCCAACTCTTCATTGTATCTACATACTATGTTTGTATGTGCATTTGTGTCATGTGCATCAGAGCATTTTAAATTTGCTTCATAGATTCCATAACAACTGCTAATTCAATATACTATGAAAAATGTAAAATACTCCAGCCTCTCCGTAATTTGTTTGAAGGTGGCAAAAAGGGAATGAAATGCACTTATCTTGTTGTCGGTGTTTTGGAATTACCCTCACTGCATTACCTGGACATTTCCCCTACAATATCCACTCTTTCTATTTAGTCTTTTACTCAAATAAAAAAGTAACTATGTATGGCATAAAAATAGTAAAACCATGGCAACTCTCGGAATTATCGCTAGATAACTCCTCAAACCCATGGTTTCACTACTACATATTATTTATGTATTAGTTTCTCTGGTTTATGTCAAAGTATAATATTCATTGAAGCAACAGAAGTCATAAAATTCAAACTATGATGGTTCCCCTGCACAATATCAGCCACTCATTGGATTACCAAATACATAAAGATGGTCAGCATCTAATGTGTACATATTCCTATGCTAGCAGTAGCTAACTCATAGTAGCTCTATCTAGAACCTATGTCATGACTACAGTGCACAGCAAGAACTAATTATTACAATTACAAGATTGGTTAAGTTAGGATAGGAAGAATTGAGCTAGTCTGACTGGTCTTTTTAACAATAACAAAGAACGCAACAGAAGTAACCACTTGTTATTTTCAAAGTTACCAAATGGCATGAAAGTTGATTATCTGACATTATGCACGTATTTATGTTTACAAAAATACTTTACAAAAATAATATCTAAATATTTTCCAGCAAATTTTTTAAACTTGCAAAGTTTAGCAACTCACGATTGAAAGCGGTTTTCTTCTTCTTGAGGTAGAGTCCAATAAAGAGTAGAGTGAAGACTAGGATGATCATAGCAAACACTGCAGCTACACCAACTAACACATACACCCACAAACTGAGAGAGAGTTGACCTGGTAGAGGTTGTGTGGAGACAGTAGTAGTCACATCTGTTGAGAAGATGTTGTCGGTAGTGGGAGATGTAGCTAGCACAGAGGATAGAACAGTAGGAGGAGAAGATGTGGAGTGACCAGACTGGGAGGTTGATGTTGGAGTAACTGTAGATGATGGCACAAATACAGTAGAGGAAGAAATACTTCCAGCACACCTTGTAGAAGCCTGAGTAAAATTTTCTAATCCCACACCACCACTACTACCTCCACAAAGATTTAAATTGAAGACAGAGTCATTGGCTGTGAAAGTCAAAGCGTTGCACCAACTAACACAAGGGTTAGAACTGAAGACAACGTCATCAGTTGTGAAAATCAAAGCGTTGCTAGGAGTCAGTGATGACGTGGCTCCATCTACTTGTGCCTGACAGTAATATCTCCCTGCATGAATGGGGTCTGAGAGTCGTCCAAGAGTTATAGTAGTAGACGTTAGTTCTATCAGTTCTCCATTCATTACAGCCCGATACTGGGATGCAATTCTACGAAGTGGTGCGAAGGTATTCATGTTTATTGGTACTGTGTTTCCTCCAGTGTTAGTGAAGAACCATACTATGCCTAGTCTAAGACCTGCAGAACCTGGGGCCTGTACCACACACTGCAGGGCAAAGATGGATGCCCCACTGAAGGAGTTACACTGGACAGAAGAGGCAGGTTCCCTCATATACCAGATATTACATGCTGGAAAATAATAGCTAAATATTATATACCAGTTTATCTTCTGCAGTCTTAACTTACCTTTAGTAGCTGCTATTAATAGTACTAGTAAACTATTCTTTCTCATTTTTGGTTCTATCATATATGATGTCAAGCGCTGGACCGTCCAACTCGTCCTATCAGTTTTGTTATAGAAGGAGGCTGCGCACCCAAACTCGAGCGAGCTAGAGCTGCAGGAATTAGGTTGGGCAGTTATGGGTCTAGCGTTAGTCGGACCACATTCCCTCGCAAGATCGATCACTCTAAGTCTAAGCAGATCACGCGCGCTAAGAGCGCTAGTCTCGCAGGCCAGACCATTTTCCTAATCACTCTGAGTGGAGCAATTAGGTAAAGGGTCCGGCCTGCGAGATTGTCTACTCTAAGCGCGTGAATGAACTTCGCCCAACCTGTGCCGATTTAGCCCAAGCTACGCGATTTAGCCCAACCTGAGCGCTGTCTCAATTGTTCTACTAGTTCTCGAGGAGAAGATTTAACAAAAGTGTGAGCTAATAGGATTAGCTAGATATACAAGGACATTCTTGTTTAAATGTACTATTAGTGATTTTATTAGCAGTACAAGGTCACACACACTGATAAAGAAGATAATTGCCTTACAGTAGTAAATAGCTATAGGTAATAGTCTTAATAGCCATTGAAGTTTAAGGTTGTCATTTCTCTTACATCTCAATTTGTACTAACTTGTGTCTTTCTACCAAAACATTATGCTGAGTGCATCAAACTTTGAAATAACATCGGTAATTATAAGCGCACCTGTTGTTCAAAGAATAGACAGCTTCCAAGATACTTTGCAACTTAGATTTCATATACATTTAGTATACAATATGGCCAGGACAATAAATTCCCTTAAAAGTGTTGAATTCATATTAGCTAATTATTCAAGTATTCTTTATGGTACATTTTTTCACTCTTTATTTGACAATAATATTTATAGCTCATTAGCTATAAATTTAATAGTATTAGTATTCCTAACTTAAAATTCAATTGCAGAGATTTCAGCTCTGATCACTACTCAATTTAATACTAATGGATGCTTTAGAATTGCACAAATGAGGATTTAGCTACATTAATTACATTAATCAACTGTAGCTGGCTGAGCACCACTGGGGACTATCATGTAATTGATTATAATGGAAGTCTTAAATGTGTAGCGATGCTGACTTCTTACAAAGTTTAAAAAAATGAAGTAATAACAGGAATTGGGTGTTGTGTACTATGCTCAAATATTTTACGATACAGAAATTGCTGTTTATTCCACAAGTAAAATTGACTGCTCATATAAAAATTGACTGCTCATGACATAAGGACTTCATTGACTGTAGTTTGATGTAGCTACACACCTAAAAAAAAATTTGATGTCGATATTTCTGACTGATTCACAAAATACTTCTAATGGAACCAAGTATATACTATAAAAATTCCAGATAAATAAAAAAATGAATGGGATACAACATCGTAACAAATATCATGACTACATTTGTCCTGACAGTATAATGTTTCCATAATGTATTCACTAATATTTATATAATTTTGACTTTGTAAGCTCCCTTCCTTTCCCCAGGATAGAATACTTAATGCTTATCATACCACCCATGCTTGTAAACTAATACTGCCTAAGGCAAGTCCCTACAACTACTTTAAATAAATAATAATAAAAGCCGAAACAAACCAAAAAAGAGTTAAGTGCCTGTGCTGCCCAACGCTGAGATGCCTTTTCCCCAACGCATTGGCGCACAAAGCCATTGTTGCTGGAAATCTGTCTCATACATTTTTGCTCTGATGTTGGAGACACATGGACTTCGATTCAATCTCACCAAAGGTTTCAATGGTTATTGGAGTGAAACATGGCCAGGAGGAAGACTTTGGTACTTGTCACATTTCCTTTCTGCTGCTTCAGCATGAGGTTGCAGGATTCTCATTGTACTACCAAAATTGTGATGGTCAGCACAATAGCTACCAGTGGTTGTGTAGTATCTTGCAGGCTCTACTATAGAACCTATGCATGACTACTGCACAGCTACAAGAGAGGGGTGGAGTTATGACACAGGATGAAGAGAGCTAGTCTTACTAGTCTTTTCAAGAATAGCAAAACACCATTTGATTATTACAAAATGTCATAAACCTCTTGATTTAATCATAAAAAAATAGCGAACTTACGACTGATTGAAGGAGTTGTTCTTCCTGAGGCAGAGTCCAGGAGAGTGTGGTTAGTACTAGGATGATCATAAGCAAATACTGCTGCTATGCCAACGGACACATACACCAACAAATTGAGAGATACTTGACCTTGTGGATACTGTGTGGGAATAGTAGTGGTTAGGTACATTAGATCAGTAGTGGGAGTTGTGTAGATAGCATAGAATGAAGTTGAAATAATTGTGATTATGTGCACTTTACTAGAATATGATAATAATACTATTTTTCTAAGTAATATTAGGCTATTAAAGTATTAATATTGAATTACTTCAACTAACAATGTGTCGATCCTCTAGCAACACATTATACTAAGCTCTACAGCACTATATGAATTTATTGAGCGGTATAAAATTGTTACATTGTTTATATATTAGAAATTTCAGCATATTCCACATCCTTGTCAAGCGTGTGTATTCCATAGGCATCATTGCTTTCTAAATTTGCCACTTCTTCAATCTCTGCAGCTTCTGTCGTTCCATATGCTGAGTTTGCAGAAGTTATAATACTTGATGGAGTTTGAGAATTTGATGTTCCATATGCTGCATTAGCAGCAGTGAGAATATCAAATTGAGTTGATGTTTCTAAATAAAGTAAAAACAAAAACAACAATAACAACAAAACAATAATAATGAAGCACCAAAGGTGCAAACCCTCAGCACTACTGAACACTACCTAGCTATTACAATATAATCTCAGACCAAAATAACAAGAAATCTACCAGCTTTTGTGGATAATGCCCCCTACCATCACGTCGTAATCACGTGAAGTTTCGCGTTGAAAATGTATACAGGTGAGGGTTTCCTGCCTGTCTTCTCTTATGAAGACATGGTTTCCGTGTACCATTTTCATCTCTCGAGCTATATTGAAGCCTGATTACAATAGCTAATACCTACGTGGAGCTGAAAGCTTTGCGTTTTCTCAACAATTAGCCCGAAATTAAAAAAAGTAGCACAATGAAAGGTCCTAAATCAGTTCACATGTGTGCTGAGGGCTAGCTACTCTTTATTCTTAAACTGGTTCTAACCACCACATCCTAACAGCTAAGTTAGGATAGAGTCCCAGCATCAGTGTAGCTACATAAAAATTACAAATAGGTCGTGATGTGTGACATAAACATGTTATGTTTCAGTTTAGACTGCTGACCAAAATTTAGTCAAAGACTATCAATGAATCACACATTACAATCAATTGTGTACAGGAAACTTTGTACAAGAAGGAAATGTGTATGTGGCCACCTGTCTCATGTGTGAATATGAGACAGGTAGCTAGCATTATTGCGGCAATAAGAATAAATGCAGGCGGAGAGCATGTGCAAATTGTTGATCACGCGTTGGTCACGTGATGCAGTTTGGGGTATTGATTCTAAATGATACTATCTACACAAGCCTGACTGCTTTGTGATTTCTGAAAAATTAGCCTGAAATTTAAAAAAGTAACAATAAAAAGTCTTAAATAATCATTCTGATTAACTTCATATGTAATTCAATGGTTAATTGTCAGTAATCTTTAATATCAGAGCATGACAGACAGAAAGACAGGCAAACAGTCAGGATATACTACACTAACCCTCTCGCGCTTGCGTGCTGAAGGTTAATAAGGTGTAATAATCATATTCAATGAAACAAAAGTACCAAACACAGGCTCAACAGCTAAACTGCATTGAATAGGAATCTAGTGGCTGTATGAAGTGAAAGTGGAAATGATAGCAGTTCCAGTATAATTCTATTGCACCTGGATATACTTAATATACAATAACAATAAAGAGCACCCCCAAGCACTTTTAAGTATGCATGCTTTGCTTGAAACGTAAATATACGTTAACATGTTGTTTTAGCTAAGGCACTCTAAAATCTAAAATTGCTATAGAAAAAATATGAAAATGGCACCTACAATCCCACAAGTTGTGGCAAATTTTGAGAACTACAAAATACAATGTAATTTCTAGCTAAAGGTTTTAGAAACAGCCAACTCTTCATTGTATCTACATACTATGTTTGTATGTGCGTTTGTGTCATGTGCATCAGAGCATTTTAAATATGCTTCATAGATTCCATAACAACTGCTAATTCAATATACTATGAAAAACGTAAAATACTCCAGCCTCTCCGTAATTTGTTTGAAGGTGGCAAAAAGGGAATGAAATGCACATATCTTGTTGTCGGTGTTTTGGAATTACCCTCACTGCATTATCTGGACATTTCCCCTACAATATCCACTCTTTCTATTTAGTTTTTTACTTAAATATAAAAGTAACTATGTATGGCATAAAAATAGTAAAACTATGGCAACTCTCGGAATTATCGCTAGATAACTCCTCAAACCCATGGTTTCACTACTACATATTATTTATGTATCAGTTTCTCTGGTTATGTCAAGTATAATATTCATTGAAGCAACAGAAGTCATAAAATTCAAACTATGATGGTTCCCCTGCATAATATCTGCCACTCATTGGATTACCAAATACATAATGATGGTCAGCATCTAAATGCTAGCAGTAGCTAACTCATAGTAGCTCTATCTAGTACCTATGTCATGACTACAGTGCACAGCAAGAACTAATTATTACAACTACAAGATTGGTAAAGTTAGGATAGGAAGAATTGAGCTAGTTTGACTGGTCTTTCTAAGAACGCAACAAAAGTAGGTACCACTTGTTATTTTCAAAGTTACCAAATGGTATGAGTGTTGATTATCTGACATATGCACATATTTTTGTTTACAAAATACTTTACAAAAATAATATCTAAATATTTTCCAGCAAATTTTTTAAACTTGCAAAGTTTAGCCAACTCACGATTGAAGGCGGTTTTCTTCTTCTTGAGGTAGAGTCCAATAAAGAGTAGAGTGAGGACTAGGATGATCATAGCAAACACTGCAGCTACACCAACTAACACATACACCCACAAACTGAGAGAGAGTTGACCTGGTAGAGGTTGTGTGGAGACAATAGTAGTCACATCTGTTGAGAAGATGTTGTCGGTAGTGGGAGATGTAGCTAGCACAGAGGATAGAACAGCAGGAGGAGAAGATGTGGAGTGACCAGACTGGGAGGTTGATGTTGGAGTAACTGTAGATGATGGCACAAATACAGTAGAGGAAGAAATACTTCCAGCACACCTTGTAGAAGCCTGAGTAAAATTTTCTAATCCCACACCACCACTACTACCTCCACAAAGATTTAAATTGAAGACAGAGTCATTGGCTGTGAAAATCAAAGCGTTGCACCAACTAACACAAGGGTTAGAACTGAAGACAACGTCATCAGTTGTGAAAATCAAAGCGTTACTAGGAGTCAATGATGATGTGGCTCCATCTACTTGTGCCTGACAGTAATATCTCCCTACATGAATGGGGTCTGAGAGTCGTCCAAGAGTTATAGTAGAAATTAGTTCTATCAGTTTTCCATTCATTACAGCCCGATACTGGGATGTAATTCTATGAAGTGGTGAAATGGTATTCATGTTTATTGGTAAAGTGTTTCTTCCAGTGTTAGTGAAGAACCATACTATGCCTAGTCTAAGACCTGCAGAACCTGGGGCCTGTACCATACACTGCAGGGCAAACATGGATGCCCCACTGAAGGGGTTACACTGGACAGAAGAGACAGGTTCCCTCATATACCAGATATCACATGCTGGAAAATAATAGCTAAATATTATATACCAGTTTATCTTCTGCAGTCTTAACTTACCTTTAGTAGCTGCTATTAATAGTACTAGTAAACTATTCTTTCTCATTTTTGGTTCTATCATATATGATGTCAAGCGCTGGACCGTCCAACTCGTCCTATCAGTTTTGTTATAGAAGGAGGCTGCGCACCCAAACTTGAGCGAGCTAGAGCTGCAGGAATTAGGTTGGGCAGTTATGGGTCTAGCGTTAGTTGGACCACATCCGCTCGCAAGACCGATCACTCTAAGTCTAAGCAGATCACGCGCGCTAAGAGCACTAGTCTCGCGGGCCAGACCCTTTTCCTAATCACTCTGAGCGGAGCAATTAGGTAAATGGTCTGGCCTGAGAGACTCTCTACTCTAATCGCATGAATGAACTTCGCCCTACAGTCCTGCAGTTCTTATCAAAAAACTCATTTCATTGGTTAATCAAATCATGTGACCAATTATAGCGCCGCGCGTGACCAATTATAGCGCCGTGCGAGGGCTAGGGCTAGGGCTAGGGGACCAATCAGTAGAATTCTTTGATAAGAACTGCAGGATGGCTCACTTCGCCCAACCTGCGCGGATTTAGCCCAAGCTACGCGATTTAGCCCAACCTGAGCACTGTCTCAATTGTTCTACTAGTTCTGGAGGATAAGATTTAACAAAAGTGTGAGCTAATAGGATTAGCTAGATATACAAGGACAATCTTATTTAATTGTACTATTAGTGATTATATTAGCAATACAAGGTCACACACACACTGATAAAGAAGATAATTGCCTTACAGTAGTAAATAGCTGTAGGTAATAGTCTTAATAGCCATTGAATTTTTAGGTTGTCATCTCTCTTACATCTCACTTTGTACTCACTTGTGTCTTTCTACCAAAACATTAGCTGAGTGCATCAAACTTTGAAATAACATAGGTAGTTATAAGCGCACCTGTTGCTCAAAGAATAGACAGCTTCCAAGATACTTTGCAACTCAGCTTTCATATACATTTTGTATACAATATGGCCAGGACAATACATTCCCTTAAAAGTGTTGAAGTCATATTAGCTAATTATTCAAGTATTCCTTATGGTACATTTTTTCACTCTTTATTTGACAATAATATTATAGCTCATTAGCTATAAATAGTATTAGTATTCCTAACTTAAAATTCAATTGCAGAGATTTCAGCTCTGATCACTACTCAATTTAATACTAATGGGTGCTTTAGAATTGCACAAATGAGGATTTAGCTACATTAATTACATTAATCTACTGTAGCTGGCTGAGCACCACTGGGGACTATCATGTAATTGATTATAAAGGAAGTCTTAAATGTGTAGCGATGCTGACTTCTTACAAAGTTAAAAAAAATGAAGTAAGAACAGGAATTGGGCATTGTGTACTATGCTCAAATATTTTACGATACAAAAATTGCTGTTTATTCCACAAGTAAAAATTGACTGCTCATGACATAAGGACTTCATTGACTGTAGTTTGATGTAGCTACACACCTAAAATAAAATTTGATGTCGATATTTCTGACTGATTCACAAAATACTTCTAATGGAACCAAGTATATACTATAAAAATTCCAGATAAATAACAAAATGAATGGGATACAACATCGTAACAAATATCATGACTACATTTGTCATGACGGTATATATGTTTCCATAATGTATTCACTAATATTTACATTATTTTGACTTCGTAAGCTCCCTTCCTTTCCCCAGGATAGAATACTTTATGCTTATCATACCACCCATGCTTGTTAACTAATTACTGCATTAGGTAAGTCCCTACTACTATTTTAAATAAATAATAATAAAAGCCGAAACAAACAAAAAAAGAGTTAAGTGTGTCTATGCTGCCCAATGCTGAGATGCCTTTTCCCCAATGCACTGGCGCACAAAGCCATTGTTGCTGGAAGTCTGTCTCATACATCTTTGCTCTGATGTTGGAGACACATGGACTTCGATTCAATCTCAACAAAGGTTTCAATGGTTATTGGAGTGAAACATGGCCAGGAGGAAGACTTTGGTACTTGTCACATTTCCTTTCTGCTGCTTCAGCATGAGGTTGTAGGATTCTCATTGTACTACCAAAATTGTGATGGTCACCACAATAGCTACCAGTGGTTGTGTAGTATCTCGCAGGCTCTACTATAGAACCTATGCATGACTACTGCACAGCTACAAGAGAGGGGTGGAGTTATGACACAGGATGAAGAGAGCTAGTCTTACTAGTCTTTTCAAGAATAGCAAAGCACAATTCGATTATTACAAAAAGTCATAAATTTCTTGATTTGATCATAAAATAGTAGCGAACTTACAACTGATTGAAGGAGTTGTTCTTCCTGAGGCAGAGTCCAGGAGAGTGTGGTTAGTACTAGGATGATCATAAGCAAATACTGCTGCTATGCCAACGGACACATACACCAACAAATTGAGAGATACTTGACCTTGAGGATACTATGTGGGAATAGTAGTGGTTAGGTACATTAGATCAGTAGTGGGAGTTGTGTAGATAGCATAGAATGAAGTTGAAATAATTGTGATTATGTGCACTTTACTAGAATATGATAATAATGCTATTTTTCTAGGTAATACTAGGCTATTAAAGTATTAATATTGAATTAATTCAACTAACAATGTGTCGATCCTCTAGCAACACATTATACTAAGCTCTACAGCACTATATGAATTTTTTGAGCAGTATAAAATTGTTACATTCTTTATATATTAGTAATTTCAGCATATTCGACATCCTTATCAAGCGTGTGTATTCCATAGGCATCATTGCTTTCTAAATTTGCCACTTCTTCAATCTCTGCAGCTTCTGTCATTCCATATGCTGAGTTTGCAGAAGTTATAATACTTGATTGAGTTTGAAAATTTGATGTTCCATATGCTGCATTAGCAGGATTGAGAATATCAAATTGAGTTGATGTTTCTAAATAAAGTAAAAACAAAAACAACAACAACAAAATAATAATAATGAAGCACCAAAGGTGCAAACCCTCAGCACTACTGAACACTACCTAGCTATTACAATATAATCTCAGACCAAAAGAACAAGAAATCTATTAGCTATTTTAATCAGGCTTCAATATAGCTCGAGAGATGAAAATGGTACACAGAAACCATGTCTTCACAAGAGAAGACAGGCAGGAAACACTCACGTGTATACATTTTCAACGCGAAACTTCACGTGATTACGACGTGATGGTAGAGGGCGTTACCCACAAAAGCTGGTACCTACATGGAGCTGAAAGCTTTGCGTTTTCTCAACAATTAGCCCGAAATTAAAAAAGGTAGCACAATGAAAGGTCCTAAATCAGTCCACATGTGTGCTGAGGGCTAGCTACTCTTTATTGTTAAACTGGTTCTAACCACCACATCCTAACAGCTAAATTAGGATAGATTCCCAGCATCAGTGTAGCTACATAAAAATTACAAATAGGTCTTGATGTGTGACACAAACATGTTATGTTTCAGTTTAGACATCTGACCAAAATTTAGCCAAAGACTATCAATGAATCACACATTACAATCAATTGTGTACAGCAAACTTTGTACAAGAGGGAAATGTGTATGTCGCCACCTGTCTCATCTGTGAATATGAGACAGGTAGCTAGCATTATTGCGGCAATAAGAATGAATGCAGGCGGAGAACATGTGCAAATTGTTGATCACGCGTTGGTCACGTGATGCAGTTTGGAGTATTGATTCTAAATGATACTATCTACACAAGCCTGACTGCTTTGTGATTTCTGAAAAATTAGCCTCAAATTAAAAAAAGTAACAATAAAAAGTCTTAAATGATCACTCTGATTAAGTTCATATCTAATTCAATGGTTAATTGTCAGTAATCTCTATAATCAGAGCATGACAGACAGAAAGACAGGCAAACAGTCAGGATATACTACTCTAACCCTTTCGCGCTTGCGTGCTGAGGGTTATAAGCTGTAATAATCATATACAATGAAGCACAAGTACCAAACACAGGCTCCACAGCTAAACTGCATTGAAGAGGAATCTAGTGGCTGTATGAAGCGAAAGTGGAAATTATAGCAGTTCCAGTATAATTCTATTGCACCTGGATATACATAATATACAATAACAATAAAGAGCACCCCCAAATACTTTTAGGTATGCATGCTTTGCTTGAAACGTAAATATACGTTAACATGTTGTGTTAGCTAAGGCACTCTAAAATCTATAATTGCTATAGAAAAAATATGAAAATGGCACCTACAATCCCACAAGTTGTGGCAAATTTTGAGAACTACAAAATACAATGTAATTTCTAGCTAAAGGTTTTAGAAACAGCCAACTCTTCATTGTATCTAGATACTATGTTTGTATGTGCATTTGTGTCATGTGCATCAGAGCATTTTAAATATGCTTCATAGATTCCATAACAACTGCTAATTCAATATACTATGAAAAATGTAAAATACTCCAGCCTCTCCGTAATTTGTTTGTAGGTGGCAAAAAGGGAATGAAATGCACATATCTTGTTGTCGGTGTTTTGGAATTACCCTCACTGCATTATCTGGGTAACTATGGCATAAAAATAGTAAAACCATGGCAACTCTCGGAATTATCGCTAGATAACTCCTCAAACCCATGGTTTCACTACTACATATTAGTTATGTATCAGTTTCTCTGGTTATGTCAAAGTATAATATTCATTGAAGCAACAGAAGTCATAAAATTCAAACTATGATGGTTCCCCTGCATAATATCAGCCACTCATTGGATTACCAAATACATAATGATGGTCAGCATCTAAAAGCTAGCAGTAGCTAACTCATAGTAGCTCTATCTAGTACCTATGTCATGACTACAGTGCACAGCAAGAACTAATTATTACAACTACAAGATTGGTAAAGTTAGGATAGGAAGAATTGAGCTAGTCTGACTGGTCTTTCAAAGAATGCAACAAAAGTAAGTACCACTTGTTATTTTCAAAGTTACCAAATGGCATGAAAGTTGATTATCTGACATATGCACGTATTTTTGTTTACAAAATACTTTACAAAAATAATATCTAAATATTTTCCAGCAAATTTTTTAAACTTGCAAAGTTTAGCCAACTCACGATTGAAAGCGGTTTTCTTCTTCTTGAGGTAGAGTCCAATAAAGAGTAGAGTGAGGACTAGGATGATCATAGCAAACACTGCAGCTACACCAACTAACACATACACCCACAAACTGAGAGAGAGTTGACCTGGTAGAGGTTGTGTGGAGACAGTAGTAGTCACATCTGTTGAGAAGATGTTGTCGGTAGTGGGAGATGTAGCTAGCACAGAGGATAGAACAGCAGGAGGAGAAGATGTGGAGTGACCAGACTGGGAGGTTGATGTTGGAGTAACTGTAGATGATGGCACAAATACAGTAGAGGAAGAAATACTTCCAGCACACCTTGTAGAAGCCTGAGTAAAATTTTCTAATCCCACACCAGCACTACTACCTCCACAAAGACTTAAATTGAAGACAGAGTCATTGGCTGTGAAAGTCAAAGCGTTGCACCAACTAACACAAGGGGAAGACAACGTCATCAGTTGTGAAAATCAAAGCGTTGCTAGGAGTCAATGATGACGTGGCTCCATCTACTTGTGCCTGACAGTAATATCTCCCTACATGAATGGGGTCTGAGAGTCGTCCAAGAGTTATAGTAGAAGTTAGTTCTATCAGTTCTCCATTCATTACAGCCCGATACTGGGATGTTATTCTACGAAGTGGTGAGATGGTATTCATGTTTATTTGTACAGTGTTTCTTCCAGTGTTAGTGAAGAACCATACTATGCCTAGTCTAAGACCTGCACAACCTGGGGCCTGTACCATACACTGCAGGCCAAACATGGATGCCCCACTTAAGGGGTTACACTGGACAGAAGAGACAGGTTCCCTCATATACCAGATATCACATGCTGGAAAATAATAGCTAAATATTATATACCAGTTTATCTTCTGCAGTCTTAACTTACCTTTAGCAGCTGCTATTAATAGTACTAGTAAACTATTCTTTCTCATATTTGGTTCTATCATATATGATGTCAAGCGCTGGACCGTCCAACTCGTCCTATCAGTTTTGTTATAGAAGGAGGCTGCGCACCCAAACTCGAGCGAGCTAGAGCTGCAGGAATTAGGTTGGGCAGTTAAGGGTCTAGCGTTAGTTGGACCACATCCGCTCGCAAGACCGATCACTCTAAGTCTAAGCAGATCACGCGCGCTAAGAGCGCTAGTCTCGCGGGCCAGACCCTTTTCCTAATCACTCTGAGCGGAGCAATTAGGTAAAGGGTCTGGCCTGCGAGACTCTCTACTCTAAGCGCGTGAATGAACTTCGCCCTACAGTCCTGCAGTTCTTATCAAAAAACTCATTTCATTGGTTAATCAAATCATGTGACCAATTATAGCGCCGCGCGTGACCAATTATAGCGCCGTGCGAGGGCTAGGGCTAGGGCTAGGGGACCAATCAGAAGAATTCTTTGATAAGAACTGCGGGATGGCTCACTTCGCCCAACCTGCGCGGATTTAGCCCAAGCTACGCGATTTAGCCCAACCTGAGCGCTGTCTCAATTGTTCTACTAGTTCTGGAGGAGAAGATTTAACAAAAGTGTGAGCTAATAGGATTAGCTAGATATACAAGGACAATCTATTTAATTGTACTATTAGTGATTTTATTAGCAATACAAGGTCACACACACTGATAAAGAAGATAATTGCATTACAGTAGTAAATAGCTATAGGTAATAGTCTTAATAGCCATTGAATTTTTAGGTTGTCATCTCTCTTACATCTCACTTTGTACTCACTTGTGTCTTTCTACCAAAACATTATGCTGAGTGCATCAAATACTTTGAAATAACATAGGTAGTTATAAGCGCACCTGTTGCTCAAAGAATAGACAGCTTCCAAGATACTTTGCAACTCAGCTTTCATATACATTTTGTATACAATATGGCCAGGACAATAAATTCCCTTAAAAGTGTTGAAGTCATATTAGCTAATTATTCAAGTATTCTTTATGGTACATTTTTTCACTCTTTATTTGACAATAATATTTATAGCTCATTAGCTATAAATAGTATTAGTATTCCTAACTTAAAATTCAATTGCAGAGATTTCAGCTCTTATCACTACTCAATTTAATACTAATGGGTGCTTTAGAATTGCACAAATGAGGATTTAGCTACATTAATTACATTAATCTGCTGTAGCTGGCTGAGCACCACTGAGGGACTATCATGTAATTGATTATAATGGAAGTCTTAAATGTGTAGCGATGCTGACTTCTAACAAAGTAAAAAAAAATGAAGTAAGAACAGGAATTGGGCATTGTGTACTATGCTCAAATATTTTACGATACAAAAAATTGCTGTTTATTCTACAAGTAAAATTGACTGCTCATATAAAAATTGACTGCTCATGACATAAGGACTTCATTGACTATAGTTTGATGTAGCTACACACCTAAAAAAAATTTGATGTCGATATTTCTGACTGATTCACAAACCAAGTATATACTATAAAAATTCCAGATAAATAAAAAAATGAATGGGATACAACATCGTAACAAATATCATGACTACATTTGTCATGACAGTATATATGTTTCCAAAATGTATTCACTAATATTTACATTATTTTGACTTTGTAAGCTCCCTTCCTTTCCCCAGGATAGAATACTTTATGCTTATCATACCACCCATGCTTGTTAACTAATTACTGCATTAGGTAAGTCCCTACTACTATTTTAAATAAATAATAATAAAAGCCGAAACAAACAAAAAAAGAGTTAAGTGTCTGTGCTGCCCAACGCTGAGATGCCTTTTCCCCAATGCACTGGCGCACAAAGCCATTGTTGCTGGAAATCTGTCTCATACATTTTTGCTCTGATGTTGGAGACACATGGACTACGATTCAATCTCACCAAAGGTTTCAATGGTTATTGGAGTGAAACATGGCCAGGAGGAAGACTTTGGTACTTGTCACATTTCCTTTCTGCTGCTTCAGCATGAGGTTGCAGGATTCTCATTGTACTACCAAAATTGTGATGGTCAGCACAATAGCTACCAGTGGTTGTGTAGTATCTCGCAGGCTCTACTATAGAACCTATGCATGACTACTGCACAGCTACAAGAGAGGGGTGGAGTTATGACACAGGATGAAGAGAGCTAGTCTTACTAGTCTTTTCAAGAATAGCAAAGCACCATTTGATTACTACAAAATGTCATAAACCTCTTGATTTAATCACAAAAAAATAGCGAACTTACAACTGATTTGAAGGAGTTGTTCTTCCTGAGGCAGAGTCCAGGAGAGTGTGGTTAGTACTAGGATGATCATAAGCAAATACTGCTGCTATGCCAACGGACACATACACCAACAAATTGAGAGATACTTGACCTTGTGGATACTGTGTGGGAATAGTAGTGGTTAGGTACATTAGATCAGTAGTGGGAGTTGTGTAGATAGCATAGAATGAAGTTGAAATAAATCTGATTATGTGCACTTTACTAGAGTATGATAATAATGCTATTTTTCTAAGTAATACTGGCCTATTAAAGTATTAATATTGAATTAATTCAACTAACAATGTGTCGATTCTCTAGCAACACATTATACTAAGCTCTACAGCACTATATGAATTTATTGAGCAGTATAAAATTGTTTCATTGTTTATATATTAGTAATTTCAGCATATTCCACATCCTTGTCAAGCGTGTGTATTCCATAGGCATCGTTGCTTTCTATATTTGCCACTTCTTCAATCTCTGCAGCTTCTGTCGTTCCATATGCTGAGTTTGCAGAAGTTATAATACTTGATTGAGTTTGAGAATTTGATGTTCCATATGCTGCATTAGCAGGATTGAGAATATCAAATTGAGTTGATGTTTCTAAATAAAGTAAAAACAAAAACAACAACAAAACAATGACAATGAAGCACCAAAGGTGCAAACCCTCAGCACTACTAAACCCTACCTAGCTATTACAATATAATCTCAGACCAAAAGAACAAGAAATCTATTAGCTATTTTAATCAGGCTTCAATATAGCTCGGGAGATGAAAATGGTACACGGAAACCATGTCTTCATAAGAGAAGACATGCAGGAAACATTCACCTGTATACATTTTTAACGCGAAACTTCACGTGATTACGACGTGATGGTAGGAGGCGTTACCCACAAAAGCTGGTACCTACGTGGAGCTGAAAGCTTTGCGTTTTCTCAACAATTAGCCCGAAATTAAAAAAAGTAGCACAATGAAAGGTCCTAAATCAGTTTGCATGCGTGCAGAGGGCTAGCTACTCTTTATTTTTAAACTGGTTCTAACCACCACATCCTTACTGCTAAGTTAGGATAGAATCCCAGCATCAGTGTAGCTACATAAAAATTATAAATAGGTCTTGATGTGTGACACAACATGTTATGTTTCAGTTTAGACTGCTGACCAACATTTAGCCAAAGACTATCAATGAACCACACATTACAATCAATTATGTACAGGAAACTTTGTACAAGTAGGAAATGTGTATGTGGCCACCTGTCTCATTTGTGAATATGAGACAGGCAGTATTATTGCTGCACTATGAATAAATGCAGGCGGAGAGCATGTGCAAATTGTTGATTACGCGTAGGTCACATGATGCAGTTTTGGGTATTGATTCTAAATGATACTATCTATACAAACACAATAAAATATCTTAAATTGTCATTCTGAATAAGTTCATATCTAAAATCAGAGCATGACAGACAGAAAGACAGGAAAACAGTCAGTTTATACTACTCTAATTCTCTCGGGCTTGCGTGCTGAGGGTTAATAAGGTGTAATAATCATATTCAATGAAACACAAGTATCAAACACAGGCTCCACAGCTAAACTGCATTGAATAGGAATCTAGGGGCTGTATGAAGCGAAAGTGAAAATGATAGCAGTTCCAGTATAATTCTATTGAACCTGGGTATACATAATATATATACGTTAACATGTTGTGTTAGCTAAGGCACTCAAAAATCTAAAATTGCTATAGCAAAAATATGAAAATGGCACCTACAATCCTACAAGTTATGACAAATTCTGAGAACTACAAAATACAATGTAATTTCTAGCTAAAGGTTTCAGAAACAGCCAACTCTTCATTGTATCTACATACTATGTTTGTATGTGCATTTGTGTCATGTGCATCAGAGCATTTTAAATATGCTTCATAGATTCCATAATAACTGCTAATTCAATAGACTATGAAAAATGTGAAAGGTTCCAGCCTCTTCGTAATTTGTGTGTGTGGTATCATCACTCAAGTGTAATATTCAATTATCACTCTATTGAGTTCATGCGGACAGACGTAAACATTTTAGCGAGAGGCGCCGCCACCTTACCTTACGCATATGACACATTGATTTTTGGTGTACACAATAAGTCAGTCGTTTTATTATTTTGAGTTGTAACTGTTGAATGTCAGTGTTATGGAATTACCCTCACTGCATTACCTGGACATTTCCCCTACAATATCCACTCTTTCTATTTAGTCCTTTACTCAAATAAAAAAGTAACTATGGCATAAAAATAGTAAAACCATGGCAACTCTTGGAATTATCGCTAGATAACTCCTCAAACCCATGGTTTCACTTCTACTTATTATGTATGTATCAGTTTCTCTGGTTTATGTCAAAGTATAATATTCATTGAAGCAACAGAAGTCATAAAATTCAAACTGTGATGGTTCCCCTACATAATATCAGCCACTCATTGTATTACCAAATATATAATGATAGTCAGCATCTAATGTGTACATATTCCTATGCTAGCAGTAGCTAACTCATAGTAGCTCTGTCTAGAACCTATGTCATGACTACAGTGCACAGCAAGAACTAATTATTACAACTACAAGATTGGTAAAGTTAGGATAGGATGGAAGAATTGAGCTAGTCTGACTGGTCTTTTTTAACAATAACTATAAGAACGCAACAAAAGTAAGTACCACTTGTTATTTTCAAAGTTACCAAATGGCATGAAAGTTGATTATCTGACATATGCATATATTTTATGTTTACTACAACAATAATTATTTTGCTAACCTAAATATTTTCCAGCAAATGTTTTTAAACTTGCAAAGTTTAGCCAACTCACGATTGAAAGAGGTTTTCTTCTTCTTGAGGTAGAGTCCAATAAAGAGTAGAGTGAAGACTACGATGATCACAGCAAACACTACAGCTACACCAACTAAAGCATACACCCACAAACTGAGAGAGAGTTGACCTGGTAGAGGTTGTGTGGAGACAGTAGTAGTCATATCTGTTGAGAAGATGTTGTCGGTAGTGGGAGATGTAGCTAGCACAGAGGATAGAACAGTAGGAGGAGAAGATGTGAAGTGACCAGACTGGGAGGTTGATGTTGGAGTAACTGTAGATGATGGTACAAATACAGTAGAGGAAGAAATACTTCCAGCACACCTTGTAGAAGCTTGAGTAAAATCTTCTAATCCCACACCACCACTACTATTTTCACAAGGATTTAAATTGAAGACAGATTCACTGGCTGTAAAAGTCAAAGCGTTGCTAGGAGTCAATGATGACATGGCTCCATCTACTTGTGCCTGACAGTAATATCTCCCTGCATGAATGGGGTCTGTGAATCGTCCAAGAGTTATAGTAGAAGTTAGTTTTATCAGTTCTCCATTCATTACAGTCTGATTCTGAGATGCAATACTAACAAGTGGTGGGAAGGTATTCATGTTTATTGGTACAGTGTTTCCTCCAGTGTTAGTGAAGAACCATACTATGTCTAGTCTAGGACCTACAGAAACTGGGGCCTGTACCACACACTGCAGGTCAAACATGGATGCCCCACTGAAGGGGTTACACTGGACAGTAGAGACAGGTTCCCTCATATACCAGATATCACATGCTGGAAAATAATAGCTAAACATTATATACCAATTTATCTTCTGCAGTCTTAACTTACCTTTAGTAGCTACTATTAATAGTACTAGTAAACTATTCTTTCTCATTTTTGGTTCTATCTAGCTATATATGATGTCAAGCGCTGGACCGTCCAACTCGTCCTTACAGACATCAGTTTTCCTATAGAAGGAGGCTGCGCAACCCAAACTCGAGCAAGCTAGAGCTGCAGGAATTAGGTTAGGCAGTTACGGGTCTAGAGACAGATCACTCTAAGCAGATCACGCTATGCGCGTGAACTTCGCCCAACCTGCGCGGATTTAGCCCAAGCTGCTACGTGATTTAGCCCAACCTGAGTGCTGTCTCAAGTGTTCTACTAGTTCTGGAGGAGAAGATTTAACAAAAGTGTGAGCTATTTAAGAAAAGCTAATATAATAGGATTAGATATACAAGGACAATCTTTATTTATTTGTACTATTAGTGATTTTATTAGCAATACAAGGTCACACACACTGATAAAAAAGATAATTGCATTACAGTAGTAACTAGCTATAGGTAATAGTTTTTAATAGCCATTGAATTTTTAGGTTGTCATCTCTCTTACATCTCACTTTGTACTCAATTGTGTCTTTCTACCAAAGCATTATGCTGAGTGCATCAAATACTTTGAAGTAACATAGGTAGTTATAAGCACACCTGTTGCTCAAAGAATAGTCAGCTTCCAAGATACTTTGCAACTCAGATTTCACATACATTTAGTATACAATATGGCCAGGACAATAAATTCCCTAAAAGTGTTGAAGTCATATTAGCTAATTATCGAAGTATTCATGGTACATTTTTTCACTCTTTATTTGACAATAATATTTATAGCTCATTAGCTATAAATAGTATTAGTATTCCTAACTTAAAATTCAATTGCAGAGACTTCAAATCTTATACTAACGGGTGCTTTAGAATTGCACAAATGAGGATTTAGCTACATTAATTACATTGATCTGCTGTAGCTGGCTGAGCACCACTGAGGGACTATCATGTAATTGATTAGCTACAATGGAAGTCTTAAATGTGTAGCAATGGTGACTTCTAACAAGTTAAAAAAATGAAGTGAGAACAGGAATTGGGCATTGTGTACTATGCTCAAATATTTTATGATACAAAAAATTGCTGTTTATTCCACAAGTAAAATTGACTGCTCATGTAAAAATGACTGCTCATAACTTAAGGTCTTCATTGACTGTAGTTTGATGTAGCTATACACCTAAAAAAATTTGATGTCGTTATTTCTGACTGATTCACAAAATACCTCTAATGGAATCAAGTATATAATATAAAAATTCCAAATAAATAAAAAATGAAACTGATAAAACATCATAACTAATATTATGACTACATTTGTCATGAAGGTATATATTTTTCCATATGTGTTCACTAATATGTATATTATTTTGACTTTGTAAGCTTTCTTTCTTTTCCCTGGATAGAATACTTTATGCTTACCATACCACCCATGCTTGTTAATTAATACTGCCTTAGGTAAGACCCTAATACTACCTTAAATAAATAATAATAAAAGCCGAAACAAACAAAAAAAGAGTTAAGTGCCTGTGCTGCCCAACGCTGAGATGTTTTCCCCCCAATGCACTGGCGCACAAAGCTGTTGTAGCTGGAAATCTGCCTGATCCATCTTTGCTCAGATATTGGAGACACATGGACTTCGATTCAATCTCACCCAAGGTTTCAATGGTTATTGGAGTGAAACATGGCCAGGAGAAAGACTTCGGTACTTGTCACATTTCCTTTCTGCTGCTTCAGCATGAGGTTGTAGGATTCTCATTGTACTACCAAAATTGTGATGGTCAGCACAATAGCTACCAGTGGTTGTGTAGTATCTGGCAGGCTCTACTATAGAACCTATGCATGACTCCTGCACAGCTACAAGGGAGGGGTGGACAAACACAGGATGAAGAGAGCTAGTTTTACTAGTCTTTTCAAGAATAGCAAAGTACCATTTGATTATTACAAAATGTCACAAACTTCTTAATTTGATCATAAAAAAATAACGAACTTACGACTGATTGAAGGAGTTGTTCTTCCTGAGGCAGAGTCCAGGAGAGTGTGGTTAGTACTAGGATGATCATAAGCAAATACTGCTGCTATGCCAACGGACACATACACCAACAAATTGAGAGATACTTGACCTTGTGGATACTGTGTGGGAATAGTAGTGGTTAGGTACATTAGGTCAGTAGTGGGAGCTGTGTAGATAGCATAGAATGAAGTTGAAATAATTGTCATTATGTGCACTTTACTAGAGTATGATAATAATGCTATTTTTCTAAGTAATACTGGCCTATTAAAGTAATAATATTGAATTAATTCAACTAACAGTGTGTCGATTCTCTAGCAACACATTATACTAAGCTCTACAGCACTATATGAATTTTTTGAGCAGTATAAAATTGTTTCATTGTTTATATATTTATTTCAGCATATTCTACTTCATTGTCAAGCGTGTGTATTCCATGGGCATTGTTACTTTCTAAGTTTGCCACTCCTTCCATCTCTGCAGCTTCTGTCATTCCATATGCTGAGTTTGCAGAAGTTATAATACTTGATGATTCTGAGATGCAATACTAAGAAGTGGTGGGAAGGTATTCATGTTTATTGGTACAGTGTCTCCTCCAGTGTAATTGAAGAACCATACTATGTCTAGTCTAGGACCTGCAGAAACTGGGGCCTGTACCACTCACTGCAGGGCAAACATGGATGCCCCACTGAAGGGATTACACTGGACAGTAGAGACAGGTTCCCTCATATACCAGATATCACATGCTGAAAAATAATAGCTAATATTGTTAATTTATCTACTGCAGTCTTAACTTACATTTAGTCGCTGCTATTAATAGGACTAGCAAACCATTTCTTCTCATTATTTGCTCTAGCTACCCACATTCAACCACGTCAATCTGGAAGTTCAACTAGCCGGACAGCCCAGACTCGAGCGAGCTGGTGCCGCAGGAAATTAGGTTGGGTATTAGTGTCCACGTCCGCTAGCAGGGCAGATCGCGCTTAGCATATTTTATCCTCCTAGTCTGGATCTTTTACGGTAGGTAACAAACAATAAGTGTGAGCTATTTTAAAACTGCTAATAATAATGGATTAGATTGATAAGGGTAATCTTTATTAGCTATTTGTTGTATTGTTAGTGTTTAAATCATGCATAGATAAAAAAAGAAAATTGAATTATACCTAGTAGTAAGTTTAGCTGATTATTTTAATAGATATACGATTTTTGTTGTTGTCATCTCTCTTACTACTGATTTGCATCTTTCTACCATAACATTATGATTGAAAGTATCAATAACTTGGAAGTAGGATTGGTAGCTATGAGCACACAAGCTGCTCAAAGAATAGACAGCTTCCAAAATAGTTTGCAAATCAGGTTTCATACACATCGAGTATAATGGCTATGACAATAAACATCTCAATAAAGATCTAGTTGAAATCATGTTAGCTAATCGTTCAACTAATTTTTTTGGTACATTTTTTGGTCTTTATTTGACATGTTGGCTCATTATCTATGTGATTAGGTTGTATTCTTAACTTAAAAATTAATAGCATAACTTCAGATCACTCACTAACGGGTGCTTTAGAATTGCATAAATTAAGAATAAGCTACATTAGTTAGCTATAATTTATTAAAGACATAAAGAAGTATAAGTATTAGTTAGCTAATGATGGCATTTTACAGTTTAATCTACATTCACCACAGCTAGCTTTATCCTGTCAATTTCTATTCATGTTTATTACAACCGTCATTTACTTCCTATTGACTATCTGTCAAGTGGTTTTATTAACACAGTATTCAATACTTTTGTATGAGAATAGCTAGATTTGTCTTAAGTCTGCTCCTGCAACCTATAAACTTGAGTAGAGATGAAATTTGAAATGTGATACAACCTTGAATAAGAATTTAACATTTTTGGTCCGAAGGAATATGAGGTTATCTTGATTTGTTAGATCTGATAGCGATATTCAGGTCCTGTGTCCTGTGTCCTCCCATCCCCCAAGCAAACAAAAAACAAACCAAAAAGCAAAAAAACAAACAAACTATTTTTATTTTTAACGAGCTTTGCCCCACTCCAATTATGTTGAAATAATATGATCACTACACATGCCATAGAATTCTGGTGCATTGTTTATATTATTATTATTAATTTCAGCATATTCCACTTAGCAACCTGAACAAGTAGGAACAATTAACTAACATGTTTGCATCACCTTTTTTCATCTAATTATATTCATGATTTATCCAGAACCACCACACACTGTACCATGTCATCCCATATTATATGCATTGTGACTTGTCTTGGGAAAATTAGTCCATCATAAGTCAAGCTCAGTGAACGCAGACCGCGTTACCTGCTAGTGGCTTGCTGCTGTGGTTGAGTCCTACCATGCCGGCATAGTATCCTGTTGCTCGCCACATACCAGCCCTGGGGTGTCAACTTGCTGAAGCTGGGCGTAGCTTATGGTGGGTTCTGGTCCTTTGACCCTCCAGCTCAGGGATTTACGACTCCTGAACACACCTCATTGTCAAGTGTGTGTATTCCTTAGGCATCATTACTTTTGAAATTTGCCACTTCTTCAATCTCTGCAGCTTCTGTCATTCCATATGCTGAGTTTGCAGAAGTTACGATACTTGATTGAGTTTGAGAATTTGATGTTCCAACGAATTGAGTTGATGTTCCTAAATAAAAAAACAAAACAATAATTAGTAGAATTATTCTTTCTTGGTGTAAACAATGACATATCTCAAAGGTAGCTAGTTAACCACCACAAACTCATTCTAGTCGCTAAGTTAATAAAGAGACTAAGCATCAGTGCACATAAGAATGACAAACAGGGATTGATGTGGAAAAACATGTTATGTTATGATGTCCATACACAAACAGGAACTTGATACAAGAAGGAACTGAGTGTGTTACCACAAAGTCCATTTGCCTTGGGAAGTAAACATGACCACAGTAGCTAACTGCTAATAAACTACAAAAATACCAAGAAATGTATTCAATATGTAATTGTTATGTTTTAGCTGTTGTCGTATGTGTTGTTGTTGTTATTGTTGTTGTTTCTTTAAGACATAAGTGTGGTCATCATGAAGCAGAATCTTCATGGGGTGAAGATGAGTCAGGCAGCATTATTGCTGCAATGAGAATAAATCAAGGTGGAGAATGTGTATGAAATGTTGATCAAATGCAGAAATAAAAAAAAATCACAATAAACGGTGTCTTCATTTTGAGTACGTTTTATATACCTAAATCAACGGTTAATTGTCAGTAATCAACAAAATCTGAGCATGACAAACTTATATACAGTAAGATGAGCTAGTCTGACTGGTCTTTTCAAACAAAACTAAGTACCACTTGTTTCTTAATCGAAGTTACCAATTGTCATGAAAGTTGATTCATTCACTTGTTTATATTTATGTTCACAAAATACTTTAAAAAAATAGTTTGCTATCTTAAAAATTATTCTGCAAATTGTTTTTGAGTTTGTAAAGTTTAGCCAACTCACGATTGATAGAGGTTTTCTTCTTCTTGAGGCAATAAAGAATATGGTGAGGATTAGAATGATCACAGCAAACACTGCTGCTATAGCTACCAACTAACACATACTCCCACAAACTGTGAAAGAGTTGACCTGATATAGGCTGTAAGGAGTATTGGATTGGACATCACTAGTGAGAGGTGTAGCGAGCACAGAGGATGAGACAGGAGGTTGATGTAGGGTACATGAGACTAACTTTTCATTATGGCGGTTCAGTTTAAGGAAAGTGTCTCAGCTTTCAAGAGTAAGTTAAAAGCTTTGCACCCCTTAAAATTCACTGAAATTCAGTGTCCCCTGCTATGTTGGCATTAGTTCAACTATTGATTTCCTACACTATCAGTCATGTTATCCGTGGTGGTCATTTTTTATGTGCATGTGGTATATATCTGACTGTGAGGAGTTTGTAGTAAAGTGTTACCTTTGATTTTGTTGTTGTTTATTTGTTTACAGCCCAAGCCTGTTGATGTCAGTGTGATAACCCATCACATGCAGCACTATGCTGTATGGTTTGGAGGCAGCATGTTGGCTAGCACAGTAAGGGGTCATCATATCTATAGTGGTGTAATGTTAGCCGTGTTAGAGTATGTGGAAATATATTACTGTATGGCAGTGTGTGTGTGTGGAAATAATTTTTTTAAAGTACTTACTTCCATCATTTTACCTAAATCGTGGAAGTTTAGTTATAATTTTATTTCTAAATATATGTATGTAGCCTGAATTCTATGAAGTATGTCATACAAAGAAAGATTATGAAGAACATGGACCAAGTATATGTCGCCACAACCCCGTATTTGGAACCATGTCCTAACTGGAATAGGAATGGAAACTTTGTACACTTTTTTCAGGAGGGTTGGGCCAGACCTTGGGGGGAGTTCAGCCTTGATGCCTTTCAATGCAGTTCTTTGTTATTTTTGAGATTTATTTAGTTCAATTATTGCATGTTGTTGTTGTTGTTGTTTTTGGACTATTTTATGTAGCTGTATGTGCACTTTTTCTTATTTTGGATAGTCTCATCTTTTTTTTTTTCTGTGTGCTTTAATATTTTTTTTATAGATAATATAATAAATGATGTGTGTTCGTTACAATGAGGTTAAGTGTGAATGGGTTGCATGCATAATTTGTTGGTGTGTGAGATAGCTACTAAGAAAGGAGTAGGCTTGACAGTAAGACTTCTGTTGGGAACTACTTGGGGACCAGGTCTTTTGTCGGAGGAAGAGACAGCAAACCAGAAAGAGGTGGGGCTGAACTCTCCCAAATCAGCAACTTTATTGGTACAGCATAAAATTACAAAAAGTGGTAGCTCAAACCCTTCTTTTCTGCAGTTTGCAAACCTGTCTTTAACAAAGTGATTAACCATGGTGCTAGCAGAAAGTTTGTTGTATTTAGTAATTTCTCGTTAGAAGCTCGCTATCAGATGTTCCACTGTACAGAGTTTTGAACCAACTGGGTGAAATGTATGACTAAAATAAGATGGGCTGGCAGAAGAAAGAGTGAACTGTTACTTTGATGTGTGTTACCTGATCAGCTGGACGGAAAACAAACAAAAAAAGCTGGAGTTATATAATGTAGCTAGTAATATGAAGAAATGGTTTGTGAAGTTGAGCTAAGTTTGAACTGGAGATGATTGTGTCAGATTACTGCGGCTAAGCTTATATGATCATAAATGTTTTTCAGCTATATCTGTGAATGACCTAAACTTCGTGGAATCCGCTATCTATCAGTTAGTATGCTGTTTTAAATTTTATGATTATCTTCATGTGATAATGCAATTACATTAGTAATAGCAAGTAGTATGTACAAATTTCATGGTCAAATGAAATGAGCTAGCTATTATATTGCTTGAGGGAACTGCTCTGTATAGCTTGTAGAGACTATTTCTATTTTAATACTAATTAATTGTGATTGGTTCAGATTGTCTTTTAGTTTCTGCAGAATGGACTCAAATAGTTTACAGTATTCTGTGTTAATGGATTACCATGCATAAATTACTATAATTGGTTTTAGAGAAAGTCATTTTTGTAGTTTTATCTACCATAGGAGTAGTTTGAGATACATTGCAGTTATGCACATCATGATTTTCCCAGTATTATAAATACTCTACTATTATAAGTGTATTACGACCCTGTAAACATTTGACTGACTCAAACAACTTGTTATCTCCCATGATTTCTCATTAACAATATACATACAAATAAAAGTATACTGTAATTGACAATTGTTCTAGCAAGTATATAAAAAAATAAAAAGAATAGAGCATGCAAGAAGTGAGCAGCATGAGAAAATTGCTCCACTGTTTATATATTAGTAATTTCAGCATATTCCACATCCTTGTCAAGAGTGTGTATTCCATAGGCATCATTACTTTCTAAATTTGCTACTTCTTTAATCTCTGCAGCTTCTGTCGTTCCATATGCTGAGTTTGCAGAAGTTATAATACTTGATTGAGTTTGAGAATTTGATGATCTATATGCTGCATTAGTAGTAGTAAGAGTATCAAATTGAGTTGATGTTTCTAAATAAAGTAAAAAAAAACAAACAAACAACAACAACAAACAACAACAATAATGAAGCACCAAAGGTTCAAAGCCTCAGCGCTACTAAACACACTTACCTAGATATTACAATAATAATCTCAGACCAAAAGAACAAGCAACCTATTAGCTATTTTAATTGGGCTTCAATATAGCTCGAGAGATGAAAATGGTACACGGAAACCATGTCTTCATAAGAGAAGACAGGCAAGAAACACTCACCTGTATACATTTTCAACGCAAAACTTCACGTGATTACGACGTGATGGTAGGGGGCATTACCCACAAAAGCTTGTACCTACGTGAAGCTGAAAGCTTTGCATTTTATCAACAATTAGCCTGAAATAAAAAAAAGTAGCACAATGAAAGGTCCTAAATCAGTTAGCATACGTGCTGAGGGCTAGCTACTCTTTAGTGTTAAACTGGTTCTAACCACCACATCCTAACAGCTAAGTTAGGATAGAGTCCCAGCATCAGTGTAGCTACATAAAAATTACAAATAGGTCTTGATGTGTGACACAAACATGTTATGTTTCAGTTTAGACTGTTGACCAAAATTTAGCCAAAGACTATCAATGAATAACACATTACAATCAATTGTGTACATGAAACTTTGTACAAAAAGGAAATGTGTATGTGGCCACCTGTCTCATGTGTAATTATGAGACAGGTAGCATTATTGCTGCACTAAGAATAAATGCAGGCAGAGAGCATGTGCAAATTGTTGCGTTGGTCACATGATGCAGTTTGGGGTATTGATTCTAAATGATACTATCTATACAAACCTGACTGCTTTGTGATTTCTGAAAAAAATTAGCCTGAAATTTACAAAAGTAACACAATAAAAAGTCTTAAATAGTCATTCTGATTAAGTTCATACCTAACTCAATGGTTAATTGTCAGTAATCTCTAAAATCAGAGCATGACAGACAGAAAGACAGGCAAACAGTCAGGATATACTACACTTATCTGGACACCCCCCCCTCCTCCCCCAAAACAAACAAACTACTTTCTATTTACTCAAATAAAAAAGTAACTATGGCATAAAAATAGTAAAACCATGGCAACTCTCGGAATTATCGCTAGATAACTCCTCAAACCCATGGTTTCACTTCTACTTATTATGAATGTATCAGTTTCTCTGGTTTATGTCAAAGTATAATATTCATTGAAGCTACAGAAGTCATAAAATTCAAACTGTGATGGTCCCCCTGCATAATATCAGCCACTCATTGTATTACTAAATATAATGATGGTCAGCATCTAATGTGTACATATTCCTTTGCTAGCAGTAGCTAACTCATAGTAGTTCTATCTAGAACTTATGTCATGACTACAGTGCACTAATTATTACAACTACAAGATTGGTAAAGTTAGGATAGGAAGAATTGAGCTAGTCTGACTTGTCTTTTTAAACGATAACTAAGAACGCAACAAAAGTAAGTACCACTTGTTATTTTCAAAGTTACAAAATGGCATGAAAGTTGATTATCTGACATATGCATATATTTTATGTTTACAAAATACTTTACAACAATAATTATTTTGTTAACCTAAATATTTTCCAGCAAATGTTTTTAAATTTGCAAAGTTTAGCCAACTCACGATTAAAAGAGGTTTTCTTCTTCTTGAGGTAGAGTCCAATAAAGAACAGAGTGAAGACTAGAATGATCACAGCAAACACTGCAGCTACACCAACTAACACATACACCCACATACTGAGAGATACTCTTCCCCCTGGAGACTGTATGGAGACAGTAGTTGTGATATCCATTGAGAAGATGTTGTCGGTAGTGGGAGATGTAGCTAGCACAGAGGATAAGACAGGAGAAGATGTGGAGTGACCAGACTGGGAGGTTGATGTTGGAGTAACTGTAGATGATGGTACAAATACAGTAGAGGAAGAAATACTTCCAGCACACCTTGTAGAAGCCTGAGTAAAATCTTCTAATCCCATACCACCACTACTATCTCCACAAGGATTTAAATTGAAGACAGAGTCACTGGCTGTAAAAGTCAAAGCGTTGCTAGGAGTCAGTGATGACATGGCTCCATCTACTTGTGCCTGACAGTAATATCTCCCTGCATGAATGGGGTCTGAGAATCGGCCAAGAGTTATAGTAGAAGTTAGTTCTATCAGTTTTCCATTCATTACAGTCTGATTCTGAGATACAATACTAGCAAGTAGTGGGAAGGTATTCATGTTTATTGGTACAGTGTTTCCTCCAGTGTTAGTGAAAAACCATACTATGTCTAGTCTAGGACCTGCAGAAACTGGGGCCTGTACCACACACTGCAGAGCAAACATGGATGGGCCACTGAAGGGGTTACACTGGACAGTAGAGACAGGTTCCCTCAAATACCAGATATCACATGCTGGAAAATAATAGCTAAATATTATATACCAATTTAGCTTCTGCAGTCTTAACTTACCTTTAGTAGCTGCTATTAATAGTACTAGTAAACTATTCTTTCTCATTTTTGGTTCTATCATATATGATGTCAAGCGCTGGACCGTCCAACTCGTCCTACAGACATGAGTTTTCTTATAGAAGGAGGCTGCACAACCCAAACTCGAGCGAGCTAGAGCTGCAGGAATTAGGTTGGGCAGTTATGGGTCTAGCGTTAGTTGGACACATCCGCTCGCAAGTCAGATCACTTCAAGCAGATCATGCTATGCGCGTGAACTTCGCCCAACCTGCGCGGATTTAGCCCAAGCTACGTGATTTAGCCCAACCTGAGCGCTGTCTCAATTGTTGTACTAGTTCTGGAGGAGAAGATTTAACAAAAGTGTGAGCTATTTAAAAAAAAGCTAATAATAGGATTAGATATACAAGGACATCTTTTTATTTGTATTATTAGTGATTTTATTAGTAATAGAGCGTATTCACCGTGACGTCAACAATCACGTGCGCTTCCGATGGTGGTGTACAGCTAACAAATGTAAACTATGGTGATGTGTGTAGTAGTCGGAGGTTCTAAGCGATCAGGGAGAGATAGAGACCTCTTTTTTTTCAGAATTCCCAAGGTTGTAAGCGGGAAAGGCCCACAGAATCTGTTGGAGCTCAGTAAGAAGCGTAGGGCTGGCTACTTGGCTGCTATTTCCAGAATAGGGGTGACAGATAAGATTTTGAACAATGATAGGATCTGTTCCAAACATTTTATTTCGGGGAAACCAGCCGATTTGGAAGATGAAACAAATCCTGACTGGCTTCCTACATTGAATCTTGGATATCAAAAACATACTGATAGTCAAGGGAAAACTGAGAGATGGAGCAGAAGAAGAGCAAGAGAAACAGCTAAAGAAGAAGAAAGAGATAACTGTGTTGAATTAAAAGAGACTTTAAGCCCTCCTAAAGTACTCAAACAGAGCTAACTTCAAGTTTGGTAAGTCTAGATACAATCATAATGGCTATTAGATTTAATTTGTTTTTATAGATTGCTACGATGCAAACTAAACTCAACAACTGTTATGAAAGTATTAGTAAGCTCAAATGTAACTCTCCATTTAGTCCAGAGTCTCTCCAAAGCAGCGATTATGTCCAATTTTATACTGGTCTTCCTAACTTTAAAGTTCTTAAAGCTGTGTTTGATTATGTTGTACCACCAAAGAGTAATGCTGCAAAAAAATCCTACCAAGTTGGACAGTTTCCAGGAGTTTATAATTGCTTTAGCCAAGCTATGCTTGGACAGTCCATTGCTATACTACGAGTGTCTTCCACCTCCAGAGCAGACAACTGATCTTTTCCTTTAGTAAAGGATGGAATGTGCAATTTGGCTTGCATAACACCGACAGATTCTGCAATGTCGAAACCCCAATCAGCCAAAACAAGTTCAATAAGCCACAGTGATCGGTAAGATATTTATCACTGACTCTACCTCCCCATGTATCAGAGGCAAAAGAAACTACACCTTGTTGTGCAATACAGATCAACACTTTCACAGTGTTATGATGTTTAGTGCTCGCTCTGGCCAATAGATTAGACGGTCGCTCTATAAATATCTCAAAGCAGTCCAGAATAACAACTACTTTCTTGCCAAAAGAAGCTCTGTAGCAAGCAGGTGTTGATGTCCACAACATTGCACAGTCAGGCCACTTATTCAAGGGTTTTAGCTTGATCCAGTATGGTAAACCACTTCAAAAAAAATTCTCGATACTGTTGCTGTAGATATACGGAACCGATACGCAAATTCTTGCAAATGTCAGAATTCACGTTGAACGTCTTATTGGGGCTGTTCATCAAAAGTATACTATTTTAAAGGGAACTTTGCCGATTGATTATATGATCACAAGAGACCAAGAAGATATCCCCCTTGTTGATCGTATAGTGCGTGTCTGTTGTGCTCTCTATAACATCTGTGATTCTGTAGTACCATTCGATTAACTTTTTTGGTTATATTATTATTACCTAGCTACTTAGTTGTGTGTCACCTTCTAAATTCTAGTTTTTCAATTTAATTATTAATAATTATTATAATCACATAAAATTTAAGAGTTCCACAGTGATACATTTACAGCAGTTTTTCTTTTGATTTTCCTTTTGACTTGAACTCGGGTAGCTTTTTGCATGTAGGGCAATACCATTTTCCTTTGGGAACAATCTTAATCTTTAAACATCTGGTGTGGAACCATTCAATAGTACAGTTTGAATTGTCACATCCAATCATTTCATCTCCTTCACGCTCAGGCTCTTTGCAATAGCAGTATGTTAAACATTGGTCACAGTCCTTCGAACTTTTAGATTTGGATGGGCCTGGTAGTGTAGAGGAAGAAGAAGTAAAAGGTCTCGTGTACCAGTGCCCCAGCAATTCAGGCAAAATACAAATCTTAAAAAAAATCAATACACTTGGTCAAACATTGAGTCCAAAGATCTCGATCTGCCTTAACATGTTCACAAAATATTTCTGGCTCTTTGTTGTCAGGAAAAGTACACAAAACAAAATCACAATATTCCACACCACATACAAAAATCTGGGTTTGGACCTGATAATAATAAGAATGTCTATGTTCTCATCTCAAAGTATTATCTGGGTCTTTATTCAAGCAAATTTTTTTATCAACTGTGGCGGAATCATAAATACTGTGACATTAACAACATTTAACTTCAACAATTCCTTTTGAGCAGCATGCACAGCAGACAATTCCATCGGGAGAGGCTCCAATGTGTGTCCATAATGGATTGATGACCAAACCACTATCGTTGACTTCAAAATTGTTATGAATTTTTATCATTTTTTTCCTGTACAAATCACGTGCAGTTTTTTCATGCTTACATCCCCAGGATGACGCTTTAGTACTAAACTTAAAAGATTCTGGGTAGCAAATGCATTGTATTTAACTCTGAGACGGATTGGCACAATCTGTATGACAAACAGACTTCATTTTTGAAGCAGTAACCCTGCCAGCTCTGTACGTAAACCAAAGGTCACTCTTTGGTTTATAATTTTCAGCATATGGAGTAGTTATAGATAGTATGGCTGGTTTTGTTCCACATTCACTAAGTTTGCTGTAAAAGCAGTTTGTATCTGTAGTTTCAGGTGAGTCAATGATAGGTGTTCTTCTTATTCGTTTAGAAGGATTAGAAGGAGGAGTGATTTCCAAACCATCAATCTTTTTTTTTCTTCCCTTTAGCTGATGTAAAATCCAAATCTTTAATTGGGAAGTATGGTATATTTTTTTGGTACGATGGAATAATCCACTTGCATTGTTCTTGAGTGCATGTTATCTTCCCACTAAGTCTAGTGGATGTTTCTATGTAAAATAGAACAGAGGCAACATGAGTACTAACCTCACCAAGACCTGCCAAACAGGTACAGTGCGTGCAACAGATTTCACCATTTTGCTCACAAATAATCCAACTCGACAAAGGTGTTTTGTTGCAGCGCTGGGAATGCCTCATCTAAACATAAGCAAATAAAGAATGCCAAGAAAGTTACAAAAAGAAAGAAAAAAACTTACCCTTCCAGTAATGACTGATTTTCCATTGATAATCCATGCAGATACTTCTTTTACCCAGCCACTTACAAACTGATTGTAAGCCTCCATGGATTTATGTGCTTTAAATTGCTTTGCAGTTACACAACTGGTCTGCAAAACCAAGTATGACACAAGGTCTGTAGCTTCAATGGGAGGAAGAGGTTTTTTCTCAATTCCAGAACTCCCCAAGAGGAAAGGATCTTGTCCATTTATTAAAGTTAACTTCTCCGCATACCGCAATTTCTCTGCTCCTGCTTTAGCGCGTAAGGGGAGTATTCTATGGCTTTTGCCATACTGCGGCTTCGGCGAGTTGTACACCACCACGTGGAGTGACGTCATTATTCGTCACGGTGAAAAGGCTCTATACAAGATCACACACACTGATAAAAAAGATAATTGCATTACAGTAGTAAATAGCTACAGGTAATTGGCGAGCGAGCGTAGCGAGCGAGACACTTACAGGGGTAACACATTCGAAAATCGGGGATGTTTGTTTATTGGCCAGCGAGCGAAGCGAGCGAGACACTATCAGGGGTAACTCAATCGAGATTTCGCTATATTTATTTATCTGTTTATGGGGTACGTGAGATCTCTGTTTTCGCCCGCGCTTCTAATTACGTAAGTTAGGTAAAGCGTTCACAGTTTCAGTATTTTTCAATTAACGAGCGCGGAGAATCCTGCTTCAGACGCAACTTTGTTTCAACCAAAACGTTTACAGCTACTCTCTTCTTGAAACAATTGTGAAGTCTTTGTCAAGCTGCGCTTCTTTGCCACTGCTTTCGAAGTTTATTCAGGTAATTCTGTTAGTTTAGTCTGGGATCAGAGACTTTAGATTCTCTGATGCTAACTGAGAATGGAAAGGTTTACACTTTGCACTACAGTTAGATGTAATTTCTGTCCTATTTTTCTGTAAAAAGGGTCTGCTCGCTCGCCATGCATTTGCGCTATTCGAGCGCACCACTAGTTTATTGGCGAGCGAGCGAAGCGAGCGAGACAGTATTAGGGGTGGATAATGCAAAAAATCGGGTATATGTTATATGTATATATGTATGTATGTATGGATTGTACGTATGCCCTTTAAACGCGCGCGCGGGGAACGTTTTTTCTTCAAAAAACACGGCTTTTTAGGCTTGGCCCCAGTTTATTCTGAAACTACAGCATTAAGCAAGCCTTACTTTATACTTAAGCTCCAAAGTGTGAGAAAATTCCTGCGAAAACGCTTGCTTTTCAAGAAACAAAAAGTTGATTCGATCGGTTACTATGACATTGAAGACCCTTTACCAGATTTAAATTCAAAACTTCGCCTTTTTTCCGGCTAAGTGCGGCTTGTTACTAGTTGTCAAGAGCCACCTGTAGTCAGTACTAAGAGAGCTATCATTACTTCTGAAAAGCTTATGTAAGAACATAAAGTATTAATGCTAAGGAAGCTACTACTACTCGAGGGATGCCGAGGTAAGTACGCAATTCCATATTTGTTAGCTAAATATGCAAAATAACTCTGGCCTTTCTTTTTTATAGCTAAGAGCTTGTTGTCAACAGTGACTGGTAAATTCAGAAGGACTCAAATTTGGTACTACAAAAGTTACCACTGCTCAAGAAAATGAGGTAAGAAAGTAATTTGTATTTGTGTGCTAAAATTGATTGTCTTTTGTTTTTGTAGGTGAGAGCTTGTTGTCAAGAATTCAAGGTAATTCAGATGGTCAAAGTAACTTCAATTTGATACTACGGAAGTTATCAATACTCAAATGATGTAAGTAGTATTTCCATATTTTGTTGGCTAAAATTACAAATAATAACACTGGTTTATTTTTTATCGTAGCTGAGAGCTTGTTCAAGAGTTACTGGTGATTGATATTATCAGAATGGTTGATGTTTGATACTACAAAAGTTACCATTAATCAGGTAAGAGAGTGATTTTGTATTTGTTTGCTGAAATCAAATGTCATAACTGCTGTTATAGTGTTTGCATGAAGTAAGCTAAAAATAGTAACATTTTATGTTACCTAACTATCAGGCTCGCTCGCCATTTGTGCTCAAGCACACCACTAGTTTAGATGTAATGTTTGGACGTATGTATGTCATTTTGTACTTTGACCCTCCGTATTTTTGTGTTCGCTCGGCGTTCGACCCCGTCCCAAACTTCACTAAACAGAATCCTCTGGTATAGCGACCATTACCCGTATCACCTTAGAAATTGAATTGTTTACTGCTTTGAATTGTTTTGCGGGTGCTGGGAGCTCCATTTCTATTCGAGTTAGTGGCGGTGGTAAGTTAATACACTATTTGTCACGGTTATAAGCACTACTCAACAACATTTACTTGACAATTCATTGTTCACTAGACGAACCACGAAGGTAAGTTTTGCGTAGGTATGTTCAGTTGTGTGAAAGTATTGTGCGTTACAACTACTATTAAGAATATCACAAAGAAAATTTTAAACAACCTGACTTGATTTTGTTGCTTCTTTTTCAATTCAAACAGTTGAGGGGAGTGGTTACTATGGCATTGAATCCCCTTTACCGTATATGCATAATTTAACAACTCAACTTTATTTTAGTACAGTTTGAATAACGATAGTGTAGTTTAAGGCTCGCTCGCCATTTGTGCTCAAGCACACCACTAGTAGTCTTAATAGCCATTGAATTTTTAGGTTGTCATCTCTCTTACATCTCACTTTGTACTCACTTGTGTCTTTCTACCAAAACAATATGCTGAGTGCATCAAACTTTGAAATAACATAGGTAGTTATAAGCGCACCTGCTGCTCAAAGAATAGACAGCTTCCAAGATACTTTGCAACTCAGATTTCATATACATTTAGTATACAATATGGCCAGGACAATAAATTCCCTCAAAAGTTTTGAAGTCATATTAGCTAATTATTCAAGTATTCTTTATGGTACATTTTTTCACTCTTTATTTGACAATAATATTTATAGCTCATTAGCTATAAATAGTATTAGTATTCCTAAATTAAAATTCAATTGCAGAGACTTCAGCTCTTATCACTACTCAATTTAATACTAATGGGTGCTTTAGAATTGCACAAATGAGGATTTAGCTACATTAATTACATTAATCTACTGTAGCTGGCTGAGCACCACTGGGGACTATCATGTAATTGATTATAATGGAAGTCTTAAATGTGTAGCGATGCTGACTTTTAACAAAGTTAAAAAAAATGAAGTAAGAACAGGAATTGGGCATTGTGTACTATGCTCAAATATTTTACGATACAAAAAATTGCTGTTTATTCTACAAGTAAAATTGACTGCTCATATAAAAATTGACTGCTCATGACATAAGGACTTCATTGACTGTAGTTTGATGTAGCTACACACCTAAAAAAAAAGTTGATGTCGATATTTCTGACTGATTCACAAAATACTTCTAATGGAACCAAGTATATACTATAAAAATTCCAGATAAATAAAAAAGTGAATGGGATATAACATCGTAACAAATATCATGACTACATTTGTCATGACGGTATATATGTTTCCAAAATGTATTCACTAATATTTACACTATTTTGACTTTGTAAGCTCCCTTCCTTTGTCCAGGTTAGAATACTTTATGCTTATCATACCACCCATGCTTGTTAACTAATTACTGCGTTAGGTAAGTCCCTACTACTACCTTAAATAAATAATAATAAAAGCCGAAACAAACAAAAAAAGAGTTAAGTGCCTGTGCTGCCCAACGCTGAGATGCTTTTTCCCCAATGCACTGGCGCACAAAGCCATTGTTGCTGGAAATCTGTCTCATACATCTTTGCTCTGATGTTGGAGACACATGGACTTCGATTCAATCTCACCAAAGGTTTCAATGGTTATTGGAGTGAAACATGGCCAGGAGGAAGACTTTGGTACTTGTCACATTTCCTTTCTGCTGCTTCAGCATGAGGTTGTAGGATTCTCATTGTACTACCAAAATTGTGATGGTCAGCACAATAGCTACCAGTGGTTGTGTAGTATCTTGCAGGCTCTACTATAGAACCTATGCGTGACTACTGCACAGCTACAAGAGAGGGGTGGAGTTATGACACAGGATGAAGAGAGCTAGTCTTACTAGTCTTTTCAAGAATAGCAAAGCACCGTTTGATTATTACAAAATGTCATAAACTTCTTGATTTGATCATAAAAAAATAGCGAACTTTCCAAGGCAGAGTCCAGGAGAGTGTGGTTAGTACTAGGATGATCATAAGCAAATACTGCTGCTATGCCAACGGACACATACACCAACAAATTGAGAGATACTTGACCTTGTGGATACTGTGTGGGAATAGTAGTAGTTAGGTACATTAGATCAGTAGTGGGAGTTGTGTAGATAGCATAGAATGAAGTTGAAATAGTTGTGATTATGTGCACTTTACTAGAATAATATAATAATGCTATTTTTCTAAGTAATACTGGGCTATTAAAGTATTAATATTGAATTAATTCAACTAAAAATGTGTCGATCCTCTAGCAACACATTAAACTAAACTCTACAGCACTATATGAATTTTTTGAGCGGTATAAAATTGTTTCATTGTTTATATATTAGTAATTTCAGCATATTGCACTTCATTGTCAAGCGTGTGTATTCCATAGGCATCATTGCTTTCTAAATTTGCCACTTCAATCTCTGCAGCTTCTGTCGTTCCATATGCTGAGTTTGCAGAAGTTATAATACTTGATTGAGTTTGAGAATTTGATGTTCCACATGCTGCATTAGCAGCAGTGAGAATATCAAATTGAGTTGATGTTTCTAAATAAAGTAAAACCAAAAACAACAACAATAACAACAAAACAATAATAATGAAGCACCAAAGGTGCAAACCCTCAGCACTACTAAACACTACCTAGCTATTACAATAATAATCTCAGACCAAAAAAACAAGCAATCTATTAGCTATTTTAATCAGGCTTCAATATAGCTCAAGAGATGAAAATGGTACACGAAAACCATGTCTTCATAAGAGAAGCAAGAAACACTCACCTGTATACATTTTTAACGCGAAACTTCACACGTGATTACGACATGATGGTAGGGGGCGTTACCCTCAAAAGCTTGTACCTACGTGAAGCTGAAAGCTTTGCGTTTTCTCAACAATTAGCCCGAAATTAAAAAAAGTAGCACAATGAAAGGTCCTAAATCAGTTCGCATGCGTGCTGAGGGCTAGCTACTCTTTATTGTTAAACTGGTTCTAACCACCACATCCTAACAGCTAAGTTAGGATAGAGTCCCAGCATCAGTGTAGCTACATAAAAATTACAAATAGGTCTTGATGTGTGACACAACATGTTATGTTTCAGTTTAGACTGTTGACCAACATTTAGCCAAAGACTATCAATGAATCACACATTACAATCAATTGTGTACAGGAAACTTTGTAAAAGAAGGAAATGTGTATGTGGCCACCTGTCTCATGTGTGAATATGAGACAGGTAGCTAGCATTATTGCTGCACTAAGAATAAATGCAGGCGGAGAGCATGTGCAAATTGTTGATCACGTGTTGTTCACGTGATGCAGTTTGGGGTATTGATTCTAAATGATACTATCTACACAAACCTGACTGCTTTGTGATTTCTGAAAAATTAGCCTGAAACTTAAAAAAGTAACACAATAAAACGTCTTAAATAGTCATTCTGATTAACCCTTTCACCGGTAGATTTTTAAAACGAAAATATGTAAATAGATTTAAAAAATCATAACAAATTAAACATTGAAAAAAGTACCTAGCTACCATATATATTCATGTAGCACACTAGTTAGGGATTTTGAAAAACCGCATGTATGTTGCCTAGCAACAAACCACAAAATTTTAATTAATGTTTCATAATATTTACTGAATTATTTTAATATAAAAGTGATAATATGTTGATTGTACAATTCGATTTACATCTAGATGATTGAATTATATATTTATAATGAAAAATCTAAAGTTTTACAAAAATGTTGCTTATAATGAAAAATCTGTAAGAGTATATTTAAAAAAATAGTTACATTCAGGTGCAACACGTAATTGGACCTTGCAAAAGGAGCATTGAATACGAGATTACTATGCTCTTATTAGCTAAACCTAGAACTAACTATCCTTGCATTGCTAAGCACAGCTATCTAAGACACGCCCAGTGTTTATAACTCACCTTCAGCATTTGAAGATTTAGACCCATTGCAAGTGCTATCATCAGAAGAATGCACAGCATCTTCTAAAGCTTCCACTTCCCTAAAAGTAACTGTTGGAGATCCAATGAAAGCAAAAATATCTGTACTGCTCTCTTGCAAGTCCCTTTCATTGCTCTCCACTTCAGATAATCCAAACTCGCCGTTGAACATCAAACTAACAACACCGTCTGTACTCAGCCACGAAGCCATGCTACCGCTGAGTCGGTTCATTTTTTATACTTCTTTTTGTGTCGATGAGTACCTCGACCGCCATATGGCGGTTATACCGGTGAAAGGGTTAAGTTCATATCTAACTCAATGGTTAATTGTCAGTAATCTCTAAAATCAGAGCATGACAGACTGAAAGACAGGCAAACAGTCAGGATATACTACTCTAACCCTCTCGCGCTTGCGTGCTGAGGGTTAATAAGCTGTAATAATCATATTCAATGAAACACACGAGTATCAAACACAGGCTCTACAGCTAAACTGCATTGAATAGGAATCTAGTGGCTGTATGAAGCGAAAGTGAAAATGATAAGCTAAGGCACTCAAAAATCTAAAATTGCTATAGAAAAAATATGAAAATGGCACCTACAATCCCACAAATTGTGACAAATTCTGAGAACTACAAAATACAATGTAATTTCTAGCTAAAGGTTTCAGAAACAGCCAACTCTTCATTGTATCTACATACTATGTTTGTATGTGCATTTGTGTCATGTGCATCAGAGCATTATTAATATGCTTCATAGATTCCATAACAACTGCTAATTCAATAGACTATGAAAAATGTAAAATACTTTAGCTTCTTCGTAATTTGTTTGAAGGTGGCAAAAAGGGAACTTATCTTGCTGTCGATGTTTTGGAATTACCCTCACTGCATTACCTGGACATTTCCCCCCCTCAAAACTACAATATCCACTCTTTTATTTGGTCTTTTACTCAATTAAAAAAAGTAACTATGGCATAAAAATAGTAAAACCATGGCAAAACTCTTGGAATTAACGCTAGATAACTCCTCAAACCCATGGTTTCACTACTACATATTATGTATATATCAGTTTCTCTGGTTTATATCAAAGTATAATATTCATTGAAGCAACAGAAGTCATAAAATTCAAACTGTGATGGTCACCCCGCATAATATCAGCCACTTATTGTAATACCAAATATATAATGATGGTCAGCATCTAATGTGTACATATTCCTATGCTAGCAGTAGCTAACTCATAGTAGCTCTATCTAGAACCTATGTCATGACTACAGTGCACAGCAAGAACTAATTAACAACTACAAGATAGATAAAGTTAGGATAGGAAGAATTGAGCTAGTCTGACTGGTCTTTTTAACTATAACAAAGAACGCAACAAAAGTAAGTACCACTTGTTATTTTCAAAGTTACCAAATGGCATGAAAGTTGATTATCTGACATATGCATATATTTTTGTTTACAAAATACTTTACAATAATATTTTGCTAACCTAAATATTTCCAGCAAATATTTTTAAACTTGCAAAGTTTAGCCAACTCACGATTGAAAGAGGTTTTCTTCTTCTTGAGGTAGAGTCCAATAAAGAGCAGAGTGACGACTAGGATGATCATAGCAAACACTGCAGCTACACCAACTAACACATACACCCACAAACTGAGAGAGAGTTGACCTGTTAGAGGTTGTGTGGAGACAGTAGTAGTCATATCTGTTGAGAAGATGTCGGTAGTGGGAGATGTAGCTAGCACAGAGGATAGAACAGCAGGAGGAGAAGATGTGGAGTGATCAGACTGGGAGGTAGATGTTGGAGTAACTGTAGATGATGATACAAATACAGTAGAGGAAGAAATGCTTCCAGCACACCTTGTAGTAGCCTGAGTAAATTCTTCTAATCCCACACCACCACTACTATCTCCACAAGGATTTAAATTGAAGACAGAGTCACTGGCTGTAAAAGTCAAAGCGTTGCTAGGAGTCAATGATGACATGGCTCCATCTACTTGTGCCTGACAGTAATATCTCCCTGCATGAATGGGGTCTGAGAATCGTCCAAGAGTTATAGTAGAAGTTAGTTCTATCAGTTCTCCATTCATTACAGTCTGATTCTGAGATGCAATACTAACAAGTGGTGGGAAGGTGGTATTCATGTTTATTGGTACAGTGTTTCCTCCAGTGTTAGTGAAGAACCATACTATGTCTAGTCTAGGACCTGCAGAAACTGGGGCCTGTACCACACACTGCAGGGCAAAGATGGATGCCCCACTGAAGGGGTTACACTGGACAGTAGAGGCAGGTTCCCTCATATACCAGATATTACATGCTGGAAAATAATAGCTAAATATTATATACCAATTTATCTTCTGCATTTTTTACTTACCTTTAGTAGCTGCTATTAATAGTACTAGTAAACTATTCTTTCTCATTTTTGGTTCTATCTAGCTATATATGATATCAAGCGCTGGACCGTCCAACTCGTCCTACAGACATCAGTTTTCCTATAGAAGGAGGCTGCACAACCCAAACTCGAGCGAGCTAGAGCTGCAGGAATTAGGTTGGGCAGTTAGGGGTCTAGCTTTAGTTGGACCACATCCTCTCGCAAGACCGATCACTCAAAGTCTAAGCAGATCACGCGCGCTAAGCACCCGGTTCAGGAATATTTTGCGATTGAATGTATCGAATTCCTGGAAACCTTGGATGGAAAGTAATCGGATGAAACTGGAATCTTTCCTGGCCCATGCGCGTTGATGGGGGTCGTCAAACCCCGCCCCCCTACATATTAAAGCCACACCTCTCTCCGACCTAGTCCTTTCCACCCACGCAGTGAGCTCCATTTTGCTTTCTGGGAAGCAAGCCTTACAGAGCTTGGGTCTTGAGCTGTTATAGCTGCGACCGAGCTTTTGATGTCGCCGGACAGGTTAGGGAAAGCATTTATTGTTGCTCAGACTTATGATTTCAATACTCTATTCAGAGCTGGGGTGACTGGTGTTTCAGTGAAGCATAGGCATGTCAGCATGTGTTGGAAGAAGCTGCTGATGATACTGGCTTAATAGTAGAAGATAAAGCATACCAGAAGCACTGAATCAGTGAAGACTTTTCAAGATGCCTTTGACGTCCTGGCAGAATTTTTAACAGGAATAGGCAAAATGGTTAGATGAATTAATATTTAATAATGCAATCTAAGGTACTTTTAAGCTGTTTGCAATAACTGTGGTGTATAATAGTTAAATCACAGCAACTTTCGGAATTATTGCTAGATAACCACCCTCCCGCTAGGGCTTCCTCCTCAGGATCGGGCTGTTTATCAGTGATAATTCTTCAAACACATGGTTAAACTATTACATAATGAGTAAATAATAGTTAAATCATTTGTTTGAAAAATTATCGCTCCAAGGGCATTTATCCCGAATTGTCATGGTTTAATTATTTTATACCATGGTTATACCATTTCATACGTTGTAAACGACTAAATATTAATAGCAGGTTTTACCGGGAAAATTTGGTCCAACATTAACCATTACTAGCAAGTACCCCACCACACAGTGGCGCTTGATGTATTGCAAAGTAAATGCAGGTAGCATAAATTATTTTTATTCATTATCATCCTCTACCACTTTGTTAAGGTTGCATCAGTTTCTCTCTTCTGCTCTCCTTTTTCATGAACTATCTCAGCTTTTCTTATCCCCCTCTTTTCCTTTCTTCAGTTAGTCATGGAGTCCCTTCTCCTAAGTCTCTCTCTCCTGTTTCTGAATCTCTCTGTCCTTATCATGATTGTGGACTTGGTTTTGCGAAACTTTTGCTTCTTTACCAAACTGTTTAAGCTCATGAATTATTCATAATGAAGGAAGAATTGTGCGTGCTAGAATGATGGTGAAATGATAACTAGTGGAATGTTCAGCTTTGGCTTTGGTCTTCAACACAACACAATATATTTACAGAGAGCATTGGCTATGCTGTCGCTATTGAAACAATACAAATTTGAGGTGTGTATGGAAAACTTAACACACACAGACTCACACGTACCCAAGGTGGTGTTTCAATAAGCAGCTGCCAGGACTAAGCTGTTTGTATTATTATTATAACTAGTGGTGTGTTTCAACACAAATAGTAAGTGAGATAACTGAGTTGTATTTTAGGATTTAGTAATATGTGACCGTCTACAGAAAAATCGGGCATAACGCGGCCCCGACGAACAATAATTTTTTTGCACTTACACACTCCTCGGCATCCAGATATTAAGCTCTCCAAGTTTTATCGTCGTAGCTTTAGCCATTCCCGTAGCTTTAGCCATTCCCACTATATATCACCTAACCGTTCTTTTCGTTAGGCTTATTTAATACAGTTTTAAGAACTAAATCGATCTTTTTGCGACGTCTGCGCATGCCGCGTTGTGCCCGATTTTCCCATAGACGGTCACATATTACATTCTCAAAAATTTATTTTTTGTCCATAGATCAATATGCTAAATAGCATAGTTATTTGTTCTTAACCTTTAGATTCTTGAGCCCAAGTGTAGTGTTTCACACTCACGCTAAAGTTGAAATTTAGCAGCACTATGAGGTCAAAGTGCACTTGTCAAGTAATAATAGTATTTTATCAGGAGCTCTTACGATCTGCTACGCTTTGTTAAGTGGTAGAAGTTATAGTGATCTAGCTACTTGTTGTGTAATGACACTGATATGGTAGTGCAGTCTTATGATAGGTCTTATAGTCAACTATGTGTTGTTGATTGACAAAGTAAACTAAATTTCAAGTCCTCACGTCTACCCCAAGGATAGCCAGCTTTTATAGGCACAAACTTTAATTCATTTGGATTCTTAAGACGCTCGCGCAAGAATTACAGGCAGCTGAATTCACTCGCTTCACTGGCTTACCAATTATTATTGTTATTATTATTGTATCCTACAGGGTAGGCACCCACTATCACGACAGCGCCCACTCTGTCCATTTCTCTGATAAATATTAACACCCAGGTCTTAAATTGCATACACGAACAAGTATTCCTTGTCAATTATGTGGCCAGCAATAGAAGTCGTTCCTCTGCTATGCCATTTCAAGCAAATTGACGGCAGTGAAGTCAGACTTTTCTGACTAGAATATCAATGGTGAATGTCCAGAAAGCCGTAAAGACTATTGAATCTGATGTCTTATGTTAGTTTTGTTAAAGTCGAGTAAGTAGTGCAGCCTGTGCAGGTTTTCAATAGTGCTGTGTATGTAAAATTTGTGTATGTGCAAATTCTCGCATGTACAAAATATGGGTGAGCGCCCACTCGCCCATTTTTGTAAGTTAATGGTTGCGCTTACCGTTAGACACGGTAGACTATGGTATTATTATTATTATTATTGTTATTGTTATTATCATCATCATTATCTATATAATAATATGCTTGACGATGACAGCAGTGTGTGTATTCATGAATAATTCATTAGCTGGGCCAGGATGGTAAAATGGTGCCATTAATTGAAGGGCTAACGTATCATTCAGTAGAAGCAAGTAAGGAAACGACATGTGTACTTAAGAGAAAGCGAGGATTTAACAGGGAAGGCAAAGTTCACAATCATGGATTGAAGTACAGAGACACGGAGAACCAGGAAGAGGTACAGATAAAGGAGCAGAAGGGAATCCATTAACTCAAGAAGAACGAGGGAAGGGTTCAGGAAGAAAGAGAGCAAGAGAGGACAAATGATGTAACTAAACTAAGTGGTAGAGAATTAAGAGATAAAGTACATGTACCTTATGCTACAGCGTTCCTAGTTTGTGAAACATGTTATATCAAGTGCACTGTGTGGCAGAGTACTGTCTACTTATTATTATTATGCGATATTATTTATTATTATTATTATTATTATTGCTATTGTTATTGCCATTTTTACTATTATTATTACTTTTGTTGCTATGATATTGTTATTAGTATGAATAATAGCACAGGTAAACGTGATATTCGGGATTAATGGCACGAGTAATGCTATTTCAATAGCTTTACGAGTGCTATTGATCCCTAATAGCACAGGTTACCCGTGCTATCACTCGCTAATAGTAGGCCAGCTTTTTAAAAAGTCATTTGTAATTGTAGCTACACTATATCATTCACTCACTATCTCCTTATTTCCGGATTAGCTTCCTCTGGAACTTCGTTTTCAACATATAGTTTCTCCTAATCTGTTTAAACATTCCGTCTAATACGGGTAGAGCTTCTGTGTATGTACATGTATGTGTAGGTGTATATGTGTTTGTGACAGCAGATAACGTATGTGTCATACACATAACACTGTCGTATTTTCAAAGTGTTTGCAATGCTAATTAAATATAATTCTAAAATAAAATATTTGCATCCACAATTAAATGCTTTGGAGTATTTGACCCCAACTCTGGTGTGTTGTTGAAAGTGTAAATTCTAATAGACAGCAAATAAGGTCAGGCCAGTGCAAATTTTGAAGTGACTTTCGTAATATGTAAATGTGGCACACACTCTCCCCTCCCTCCTTAATATAGTTCCCAACTTTCCAATGACAGACCACACCCATTAACATACCTACGAATGAAAATAATTGGGCTGGAGAGTAAAACTGAAAGAATTCTATAAACCAAGATGGATCCAGGAATTGCCTTGTGAAGAGGGGAATACTCACGCACAGTCAACCTCTAGCGAGTCAGGTTGTAAGGCTGGCCTCTCGGTTGATGTCTGAGACTTCCCTCTCAGTAACAGACTGGGAACGTTTACTGGAAACAATTCCCCGCTCCGGACTTCTCGCTAATTAGCTAGGTATTAATTATACAGTCTAGCAGTGGCTTGATAATATTCAGATGTAAAACGGTTTGAATAACAACGAGAAGTGAGAAAGAGACCACGGGTAACAAAGGTGATACGTGAATGTGATAGTAATACGCATGTACATAAAACAAGAATTGAGCATGCTCGGTAAGTGTGAAATGATGCATAAGTAAAAGTGAATGATAATTAGTTAGCTAATAGAGTCCCGTTGAAATTAGCTTCTTTGGTCTTCAACATCCTCCCCCACAAAAGAAGAAGAAGACTGCTCATCAGAGGTTGGGGAAAATAACTTCACTATCTTTGAAAGGTCTCTATTGTAAACATGACCATTGCAGCGCAGATCTACGGCTCTGACATGTCCATCTTTATCAGGATAGGTTTTCACAATAATGGCAAGTGGCCATATACGAAGAGACGGAACATCTTCTTTTTTGAGTGTGTCATCCTTAATTATAACACAGTCTCCAACCTTGAGATTAGTAGTGGACTTTAACCACTTCTGTCTTGCTTGTAAAGTCTGAAGATAGACACGTCTCCATCGTTGCCAAACTAGTTGGGATAAACATTTGATCTTGTCCCATCGCTTTAAGAGTTGTGGACTGTCTCCCGCTGGAGGGCGTTGAGGAAAAGAAAGTAAAGATCTGCCAATGATAAAGTGTCCAGGAGTGAGAATATCTTCATCTCCAGGAGTAGCTGTTTCGTCTCGAATAAGCGGCCGACTATTTAATGTGGCTTCAACATGAGTAAGTATGGTAACAAATTCTTCATACGTAAGGAAATGTTCTGGTAGTATCTTGCGAAGTAAAGTCTTCATTGACTTAACTCCAGCTTCCCAAAGACCACCAAAATGAGGTGCTCGAGCTGGTGAAAAATGCCATTCAATTCTCTGAATGGTAGCCAAATGAGAAATTGCCTGCCTGAAATTGTTAGATTGTAATAGAGCGTAACATTCAGTTAATTCTCGAGCTGCTCCCACCAAGTTTTTGCCATTGTCTGAATGTATAGATGATGGTAAACCACGACGGTCGGTGAATCTTGACAAGGCAGCAAGAAATGTTTCCGTTGTAAGATCCAGACATAATTCCAAATGAATAGCTCGAGTACGAAGACAAACGAATAAACAGATGTACGACTTAACCTTAACTGGACGACGGGTATGACCTTGACGAATGAGAAATGGACCAGCAAAGTCGAGTCCAACACGTTGAAATGGAAAAGGTGAGCTGTTGTCTACTCTGTCAGATGGAAGATGGCCCATGAGTTGATGTAGAGTCTTTGAATAACTGCGACGACATGTAACACATTGATATGATATTGATTTTATCAACCTTCTCAAACTTATGATATAAAAATCAGTAGAGAGAATAGCAATGAGAGTACCTGGACCTGCATGATGACAATCTTTGTGACGCTGATTAACTAGAAGACGAGTGAAGTTTGACTTTCCATGAAGAAGAATGGGGTGTTGAGATGAGTATGGCAAATTAGACTGCTGGAGTCGTCCACCCACACGCATAGTTTTTGTTTCATCCAAGAAAAGGTTCAGTGAGGCAAAACGTCTTGGTTGGCTCACTGATTCCTTCGACTTAAGTTGTGAGAAAATCTCAGGGAATGACTCCTGCTGAGCCAAGGAAATAAATAGAGAATGAGTTTGCTCAATCTCTGACAAGTGCAAAGTTTTACTTAGTTCTCTGTCACTAACACATTTTCTAGCATTGGATAGAAACCGTCGAACCCAAGTATAAATTCTGACACAGTGATGGAGAGAGGAAAAATTCTTCCAAGGAAGGTCAGTTGTGGTTCCTGAAATCTGTACAGAATTTGCACTTGCAACTTTCTTTTCTTCAGGTAAGTTGACACAAATACTCTGGGTAGAGACAGGCCATTGTTGTACAGGAGGAAGAGAGAGCCATTGAGGACCCTGCCACCACAAGGAGCAGTTAAGAATTTCTGCTGGCATCAATCCTCTGGAGATGTGGTCAGCTGGATTGTCTCTAGTAGAGACATGTCTCCACTGTAAAGAGGGAACTACAGACAAAATCTCACAGACACGTAGAGTAACAAATTGTTTCCAAGGTTTATCAGGTTTACTTAACCAACCTAACACTACCATACTGTCTGTCCAGCAAAACAAGTGTTCAGTAGATATATTGAGGTCTCTTGCAGTGGACTTCAGTAGGCGAACACCTTCCCTTGCTCCAGATAGCTCAAGCTTTGGAATAGTTTGTTTTCGAACAGGAGTGACTCTTGCCTTGGAAGTTAACAGGGTGACAGATATTGATGTGTCCTCATGGATGCTTCTAAGATAGACTACCCCACCATATCCCTTCTCTGAAGCATCAGTAAAGAGATGTAATTGACGATCTATAATAGGAGATAGAGACAGAAAGAGAGGACGAGGAATAGCATGATCAGATAATAAATGTAAGTCACTAGACCACTTATTCCAAACTTTAAGATGTTCTTGAGGAATAGGATCATCCCAATTAAGTTTGAGCTTCCAAAGATGCTGAAGAAATGCATGGATTGTGAGAATAACTGGTCCAAACCATCCCATAATATCAAAGACTTTAGCTGCTGCAGAAGCCACAGAACGTTTGGTGGGTACCTCATCTACGGACAGAGTTGGTAGGGAATCATAAAATACATCACGAAAAGTATCCCAGTGAATTCCAAGACATTTTCCATGGAGAGATGAATCAGTTGGCAAAATCATGGTCTTCTCATTTTCTAGTAAGTCTTCAGGAATACGACTTAGGAATGCTGGTGAATTACTGCGTATTTTCCTGAGAAGAAAACCTGCTTCCTGGCAGAGATCTGTGGATTGCTTCCAAAGTTCATAGGTAGAGTCAACAGAGTCTGAACCTGTCAACAAATCATCCACATAAAAACTGGATTTCATAATACCTGATGCCAGAGGATACTTTAGAGACATGTCATCAGCTGCTTTCTGGAGAACACTGGTGGCAATGAAAGGTGATGCTTTCACACCGAATGTTAGTCTGGTCATTCGACAGTCTTCAATCTGTCCATCCTCCCCCCTCAAAAGAAAACGATGATAGTCTCTTTCAGCTGGGGATAGATGAATGCACCTAAACATCTTGCTGATGTCCCCAGTAAAGACAACCTTATGGATCCTGAATTTATGAATGAGAGTGCTGAGGAGAGGGTAGAGAGTAGGTCCAGACAATAATGTGTCATTGAATGAAGATCCAGACATTGTTGAAGCAGAAGCATCAAAGACTGGTCTGTACTTGGTTGTGGTTGAGCTGATTTTTGTAACCATGTGAACTGGAAAGTAATAACACTCAGACACAGGTTTATCAAGGTCTTTATGGGGTACAAGTTCGGCATGGCTTAGTGATATATATTCTAACATAGCTTTGTGAAATTCCTCCAACAAACCTCTACTCTGAAGAGAACGCTCATTGGAATAGAAGCGTCTAAGAGCCATACTTCTTGACTCACCCAAAACTGGTGGGGACGACTTTCGAGGCAGAGATACCCGATAGGCACCATCAGGTAGACGTGAGCATGAAACCTTGAATTGATCAAGGGCTGACTGATCTTCAGGTGAGTGCTGTGTCTCATCCTCAGGGACTGAATTGATCCTCCAAAGTCTCTCTAACTGGATATCAAGAGATTCCTCAGAGCTATCAGATGTGGCAAGTGTGACATGAGAAGAAGAGCTTTCTTGGACTTCCTGCAAAGAGGGTCCAGATGCTGTCCAGCCATTTTTGGTCTTCAGATAGGTAGTGTTCAATTTGGCAACTACCACAGCAGAACCAGTGAGGCATTCCCATTCTCCAACTGTCTTCTGATCTCCCTTCATCCACTTATTTGTGTCTTCAGAAGATAGAAGAATGTCTACTTCAGCACCATCTGAACCTGTATGACAATCAGCATTGGGATATAAATTCAAATCAGACATAACCTTTCTATGGAGATCCAGGTCAACTCCTTGGTTAACCTTGGGGAGTTCATCAACAATGTGGCATTGGATAGTAACAGGTTCTTCTGATGGATAATTAATTGACTGCAGCTGAACTTGGGTGATGTAAGTAGATTTGACTGTTCCACCAGCAACTCCTAAGATATCAAGATGCCTGGAAGAGAGTGGAGCACGTAGTAATTTAGCCATCTTCTTTGTGATGAGTGTAGCTTCGGACCCTGGATCCAGGAAAAGACGACCAAATCTTGAGGCATGTTCAGATCTGATATCTGCCATAGAAGTTGCTAGAACTCTGGAAGAAGAATCTTTAGTAATTACAGCATTATTCCTAGCAGCTTCAGTCACTGGAGCAGGAGATTCCTCATGGAGGAGACTGTGATGAAGACGTCCACAACTGCGACATCTGCCTGGATTACGACACTGAGTGGCCGAGTGGCCAGAAGAAAGACAATTAAAACACAAGTGTAATTCCCTTACCACCTGGCTGCGTTGTGTAGGTGTCTTGTCTTTGAAAGTCTGACATTGAAAAGCCTTGTGTCCTTCTCCTTTACAAATGGAACAGATAGACTTGTTTTCTTGAGACCTGGCTTCCTGGGACCTGGCTTTATTGTCCCTAGATCTAGTCTGAGAGACTTTAGCTCGTTTAGGTCCTGCAGTAGGCTTGCAATTGGTCCCAGAAAATGTATAAGATGATTGATCGTCATCTTCACGACCTGAAAGGCGTAATGAGGATTGCTGAATGAAGTCCACTACTTGACTTAGGACAGGTGGGTTTGTAGATACTCCCTCAAAGCGGTCCCATTGTTCCCTGCACTCCTTTGAAAAAGATTGGATCACCAAATAAGCTACTATATGCTCAAAACTAGCCGCGTCAATCTCTTGAAGTCCACGAACATGATAATCCAAATCATTGGCCAAATGATCAATATCTTCTTTTTTCCAGTTTACAGTGGAACGAATGGTCAGGGCCTTCCAGTGAAGTGGGAAAAGAATTTGTGGCATGGCATACTTGGACTTAAGGCAATCTAGCATGTATGTGTATGATCCTTTGGATGCTGTTTCTGCAACTTCCCTAGCTTTGGGACACTGCATAGCCTCTATGAGAGCATTTTTCTTGTGAGGTTCAACCATTCCTCGTTCAGCCTTGATAGTCTCCTCGAAATTCTCCCAAAAACTGTTCCAATGGAGGGGATTTCCATCAAAACGTGGTAACTTTATTTTAAGTTTGTTGACTTTGTAGTCAGATGGTGAGTCACTAGTAAAAGAAGAAGAAGCAGAAGTAAACCTTTCATGACTCAACTGCTCTTCATTCAATCGTTGCATGAGTTTCTTAACTCCCATCATGAGATCAGAACGATTATCAGAAAGTGATGATACTTCAGAATAAGTGATAGTGTCCCTGTGAAATTTCATAACCTTTGATTTAAATTCAACTGTTTCAGCTCGACCTGTGATTGTATTGAGTTGATCAAGATCTTGCAGAACAGATAAATTAAATAAGAGTTCTTGACCTTTTAAGTGCAATTGCTTGACTTTAAATAGTTTATGAAGTGTGGTTAGTAAAGCTTCTCCTTTAGCTAGAATTGGTTCCGCTCGTTCTTGCTCTTGCTCTAAGTTGAAATGCTCGTCCTGGGCAGAAAGTTCTTCGAACTTGGTTTGAAGAGCACGATAGAGTTCAGAGGAAAAGGTAACTTCCCCTATTTTCTTTTCGATCTCCATTTCGTTTAAATTCTCGATCGGTTGCTCAATCCAGTCCATCACAATTTTTTCGTGCGTTTTCATAACCCGATCGCGAGCTGCCCGCTTGTCCTTCAATTTACGTAGATCATGGATCCCGTCGATTTTGGCTAATTCGGATTCAAATTTGAGAGTAGACATGGCGACGGCTTTAACAAGTTTCCAAATATTGAATGAAGTAATGGAAGTTTGAAAAAACAAGCGGAAGAAAAAGACTGGTAACGATTAGACGATAACTCTTGAAATATACTTGTGAAGTGTTGATCGGAAAACGTAATACAAAAAAACACCCCAGTGTCTATGGTCTTTGGGTGTATCCGGCTCGAAGGACCAAATGAAGAGGGGAGTACTCACGCACAGTCAACCTCTAGCGAGTCAGGTTGTAAGGCTGGCCTCTCGGTTGATGTCTGAGACTTCCGCTCTCAGTAACAGACTGGGAACGTTTACTGGAAACAATTCCCCGCTCCGGACTTCTCGCTAATTAGCTAGGTATTAATTATACAGTCTACAGTGGCTTGATAATATTCAGATGTAGAACGGTTTGAATAACAACGAGAAGTGAGAAAGAGACCACGGGTAACAAAGGTGATACGTGAATGTGATAGTAATACGCATGTACATAAAACAAGAATTGAGCATGCTCGGTAAGTGTGAAATGATGCATAAGTAAAAGTGAATGATAATTAGTTAGCTAATAGAGTCCAGTTGAAATTAGCTTCTTTGGTCTTCAACACCTTGTTTGTTTCTTTTTTTTGTTGTGTGTGTGTGTGTGTGTTGGGGGTGGGGGGGGGGGGGGTTGTATTTCAAGTATTTAGGGTTCCATGTTTGTTGTTAACCCTTTCACCCCAGAATTTATGATAAACATTTTGGTAACAAGAAAATGTAATGTTTTTTTTTTTTTAATTATTTTGCTATATAGACATTCAGCAAGAGATATATTTTAAAAGCAAGTTCAAACTAAACGGTTTACTATGATAAAAAAAAAGTCTATTAGTCCGCACAAAGAATAGCTAAAACTTCAGACTTACCCTTACCAACGGTACTAACTGAAACTCAATTTCTGATGACCTCAGAGCTGCTATGGAGTTCAGACAGAGTACACGGCTTATGTCTTCTATTTGATGGATTCTGAGCTTCTCAACCTTGTACTATAAAATATTTCGGGCGGACAGATAACTCTTATTTTTTTAAATGGTAAAAAAACTAAGAACCGCTGACCAAATTCAGAATGCCATATGGCATCTATATCAGTGAAATGATTAATGTTTTTTTATTGTTCATTTTTTTTAATTTTTAATTTTTAATTTTTGTTATAGTTGAGTTTACAATATGGTTGTATTGTTTTAGATTATTGAGCTACAGCAAAATATTTTTAAAAAATTTTTTTTTAAGAGAAAAGAAGACCATCAGTTGAGGCTGTCTAAATATTGATAGGTCGCACCAGGACAGTGGCAGCATCTGGGATCACTCCAGTACAGTGGCAGCATCTGGAATCATTCCAGGACAGTGGCAGCATCTGGGATCACTCCATGACAGTGGCAGCATCTAGGATCACTCCAGGACAGTGGCAGCATCTGGGATCACTGCTAACTGCTGCATGGTAGTCCTCAAATTGTGTATGGGACGATTGCTTGTACTGCTTGTTACAAATACTGTTTTTGGCCACTTATACAAACTAATGTATATTATTATAACTGTACCAGGTTAACTATACTGGGTATATTATTACACACCAAAATATTCCTTAAATGCATTTACAGTGGAACATTTAACAGTGAACTCTGTAATGAGCAACACCATGCAATGGATATAATACACCAGTGTATACAAGTCATACACTTTTGTTGTGGTGTGTACCAGTGACTCTATCTTACTTCCGTCACCATGTGTATCTTTCGTAAGACTGCATTACTGTGCATTACCTTACACCAGGTGTACACCATACTATGTGTACTAGATATGTTGCTGGAGTATACCCTATGTATTCTGATGATGTCTTACCACAGCATGCAGTGTATAGATACTATATATACTATATGTATTCCAAATGTTTTCTTAATAACATGATATATAGAATTCTTTGACATTAATTTCTTAGCTAGCTATGAGGTAAAAAAATGAATAATAATAAAAAAAAGTCTAAAAAAGTTTTGAAGAGTTTGATGAATCCATTATCCAGGGCCACGCTTGATGTGCTGTCTGTCACCATCCCGAGCTACTCTGGTTTCTGTCATTGCTGCAGTCCTCATCAAAACACCACTTACTTCTCACCTTCTGCCCAAGCCAATTGGTTTCTGAGGATAATAAAAAAAAATTTTTTTACAAAAATTGGCTGTAAACAATACCCATTAAAAGAAATGAACTGGTAAACAATAACACATTTAAAATTAAAAATGTTTTTCTGTGTAAATTACACTTTCATGAAGTACATTTTGGCAAATACCATGAGATAACCTTGTAAAAAAAGTGCCAATCCACGAACAAAGTAACTCAACTATCACAATCATTCCGCCACACACAACTTCAATTCTGACAAATCATACGGGTCTAATCACCACCACGAGATAAGGAAAAAATGAGAGCACAAAAATGAGAGAATTGAGTAATTTAATACTACTAAATGTCATTTGATGCAATACCAAAGAGCAAAAAAAAAAAAAGAACATGAACAAAAAGCAAATAGCTAAACACACAATTTATTAATCAGAAGTAAGCTGAACTTTTGTCAAAGTGAAAACATTTTTAAGAAGAATAGTACACATGCAACAATATAAACTTGAAGTGATGACAAAGTGCATTATACACACACAACAAATAAACAGTAACAGCAACAAACAAAAAAAAAAGTGTTATATAGAGCAAATCGCCTGTAACTCTTATCGACCATTCCGGTTCTATTATCGACTGGCATAGTTTCTGGACACCATGGAAAATTAAATTTATTAACTGGCATAGCGTACAGACATTCACAAAAACACCCAATGAGCTATGTAATACTTGAATTTTTTTGTTTGTCCTTAGCTAGGAAGGAGTGGCTACACTGTGCTTGTGACTTGTGAGGACAACACACTGCCAGGAAGTTTTTTGGATGATTATGGTCAAGTGCATATTAGCCCGCACGATTACGATATTTTTCATATTATAAATTATTTACTTTTGCGAAGAGTTGCACCACTCAAATGAATATTAATACTCCAGGGCTTATTTAGATGGAACTTTGTCATAGGAAGGAAGAATAGTGTGTGTGTGTGATATGTGTGTGTGATGATGTGCGCGTGTGGTATGTGTGTGTGATGTGTATGATGAGTGTGTGATGTGTGTGTATGTGTCTAATTCTGGTCAATAATTGGCGGCCTGTATATACGATAATGCAGTAAAATACGACCGATACCTATGATTTTATCAAAATGTATACTGTGTTTGTTTGTATATTGATCACTACGAAGTTTATAGTACTGATTCAGAACTACTTCTCTCTATGATCACTATATATCATGTGGAGTGTGGCCAATAATCTTAAGCTGTACTAAAAGATGTGCATTATTTGGAACATCAATCCTAAAACACATCCTGCTAGTCCCAACCAAACACACTCACACACGACAGAACCACATCATGAATTGGTATTAGCATAGCTTCAGTCATTACATTAAGAAAAAAAAAAAAAAAAAAAAAGAGAAAATTATTGGTACTGCTTCAGTCAGATAAGTTGACTCTATTAGTAACTAAAGACTTTTGAGAGACATTCAATGAAACAGTGTGCTGTGTATTAATCATTGAAACCATAATGAATCTGAATTCTTATCACAATATTTCAACTTCATGCTGCCACAAGGATAATATAACTGGTCACATTCTTGGTGACTTACATGTAGCATGTATAGCCAGCACTCTAGGGTAGCAAATCAACTGCATTCTGCAAGAATTTATTAGCTCACATGATTACGATGTGACAAAAGTGGGTGTTACCAATTAAAGCTAGTACACACAGAGCACGTTTTCTCAAAAATCAGCCCGAATTTAGAAGTAGCACAATATAAGACCTTAAATCTTTGTTCTGAGTAAGTTCATACCTAAATCAACCATTAATTGTCAGTCATCTCTAAAGTTATAGTATTACAGATATACAGACACACAAACAGACAGGACGACTCACTAGGACCCTCTAGCACATACAGTGAATAAATGACTGACTACACCCTTTTACAGTCCTTCCACATTTAAAGGAAGGTTCACAGAAGTTACTGTAACACTATTGTAAAAACATACATATCTGCTATATGATATATAAATAGTTGACTTATACCTTTCAGGTCACAGTCCACTTCTTCTTCTTAAGTTCCATCCCTCCCAAGCCCTTACTGTAAACTTGAGGAACTCCTATAAAAGTAAAACATAAATAATTATAATTAAATAATACAAATAACTGTACACCATGCTCCAATATACTTCCACCTGTTGGTATTGTATGTGAGTCTGTGTATGCAGTGGCTCTGTGTGTCTGTATGTGTGTGTGAAGCTTTCCATACACACCTCAAAATGTGTATTGTTTCAATAGCGACAGCATAGCCAATGCTCTCTGTAAATATATTGTGTTGTGTTGAAGACCAAAGCCAAAGCTGAACATTCCACTGGTCAATACTTTAGATCATTTCACCATCATTCCACATTTAGCTAGCATGCACAATTCTTCCTTGTGCATTATATAACTACTATAGCACACGCACGCAGCACACGCACGCAGCACACATGCATGCACACACACACACACACACACACACACAAGTTTACTGGATATACTAACACAATATTTATATCGTATTCTCTTCATGACTTATGCTATTGGACAAAAAAATTTCAAGGGGTGTAATCAAATAAATTTCCTAGGATAACACAGTAAGGATTGGTAAACCAATGGATGATGTTTAAGTTAAACCGTGTTTCCAAAACCTTGAAAATGCTCTATTGTGTACCAGAGCTCTAGTTGATAAAGCATTTCGGATTCTCGACTATTGGACAATGCACTTTCAAGTAAGAACCAATCCATTACGTAAGGCATATAGCCAAGATAACTTACCACCACCACCGCTAATAGAATAGAAAATGAACTCTGTCAAGCTAGTAAGACCTCACTGCAAACTTCACTCCTCTCCTGTCTCGTACCTCTTGCCAATAATTTTTCCTGATTATTAACTAAGTCTTTTCTCCCCAATTTCTTGTTCCTGCGTCAATGTTCATGTTATTAAGTAGCTTCTGTGGGTGGCATGCATTGACCATGGACATGTATGGAATGTTGCCATATACATATACATAAGAGGCCAGCCTTTACGACCTGACTCATCAGACATTGACCGTGCACGAGCATTTCCCTCTTCATGTTGGGATGCAATGCTAGTTATGCAAGTAGTGTAATCTGTGCTATGTCACATACACATGTATACATTCTGCGATCTCTTCTTTACAATCATGCTTGCGGTATTATGCCAGATCTCCTGTGGACAGTCATATACAGTAGAAGACAAAAAAAGTTCCTAATTCCATTCCGTAGAATGGCCGTAGCATGATTAAAAAATGGGGGGGGGGGGGGGGAACCGGTACGCCGTTTGTTAAAAAACGACTGTTCCGCTCGACCGCATTACCGTTGCAATCTTTCTCGCCGTATGTCTCACTCAAAGAAATATAAAAAACCATTAATTATCCAATAAAAAGTTCAGATTGTTCGTTTATAGGCTCCTGAGGCGGAGCTTTTTGAGTTTAAAAAGATTGAACCCACCGTCGTATTTGAAGTTGTCTCACGGAGAATTGTTAGTTTCGACCACTGTACAGTATCGACGTTTTCTCGATGTTATGGCCTTCTCAGGCTTAGATTTTTTTACTGCTGGAGGTTCATCGGTAGCTAACAGTAGATCTACGAAGTGTGGACCTCGTTATAGCTTTGTGCCCATTGCAACTTCGGTCTGCAGCTTTATTGAAGCAAGTTAAATTTTTGTATGATCGTTTTTGCACTATCCCCGTAGTGTTTAATGGTCGATACAAGGCCTTAGCTTGCTGATATAGCTATGGAAGAGTTTCTAGCTAGAAAATATCCATGAATCGACAGAAAAGCTCAACCGTTTTTTACCATTTTAGTAAACTGAGTCGGAACGCAACGATAAATACTAAGGTAAAAAAAACTACCGTTTTAAGGCCGTACTACGGAACTGAAAACTCTTCACTGACTTAGTGTTAAACGTTTCTGGTATGCTTTATCTTCTACTATTTCTCCTTCACACAATTCTAAACCATTCTATACTAAGCCACATCTTCATAACTACTTGTGGCACAGTTAAGCCAGTATCATCATCAGCTTCTTCCAACACATGCTGACATGCCTATGCTTCACTGAAACAACAGTCACCCCAGCTCTGAATAGAGTATTGAAATGGGAAGTCTGAGCAACAATAAATGCTTTCCCCAACCTGTCCAGCGACGTCGGAAGCTCGGTGGCAGCTATAACAGCTCAAGACCCACGCTCTGTAAGACTTGGTTCCTATTAATGTATCACTCCCTGTTTATAGGCTGCTCTCTTATACGTAATAGAGTTTGTCCTTCATCCACCCATCATATCACATTTCATCTCTTTTAATTCTAGATGGTTGTAAAGTTATAATAATAATAATAATAATAGAAAGCAAAATGAAGCTCACTGCGAGGGTGGAAAGGAACGACTAGGTCGGAGAGAGGTGTGGCTTTAATATACACTTTTTGGGGTTGACGACCCGTCTATGCGCATGGGCCAGGAAAGATTCCAGTTTCACCCGATACTTCCCATCCAAGGTTTCCAGGAATCTTCGATACATTCAATCGCAAACTAAGCGCTAGTCACCCGGGCCAGACCCTTTTCCTAATCGCTCCGAGCGGAACAATTAGGTAAAAGGTCTGGCCTGAGAGACTCTCTAAGCGCGTGAACTTCGCCCAACCTGCGCGGATGTAGCCCAAGCTACGCGATTTAGCCCAAGCTACGCGATTTAGCCCAACCTGAGCGCTGACTCAATTGTTCTACTAGTTCTGGAGGAGAAGATTTAACAATAGAAAATAAGTGTGAGCTATTAAAAAAAGCTAATCAGGCCACACCAAATTAATTTGTTGTTGCTCGGGCGAACTAGGCTGAGATGTAGGGTCGGTAGGTAGGGAAAAAAAACAAAAAAAACATGAATATCATTTTTTTTAAATCATGAATATCATTAATTAACGTGTCAATATTATTTTATTGTTCATTCGACTCGACGTCTTTTCACATTGTTTGGGTGAGAAACTTTATTAGTCTTGCCTTTAGATTGGCATATGCAGCAGAGTGGACGGACTACCCCATAGCTTCTATTCAATTCTGCTACTCCTTCTGTTACTAACCCTCCTTCATCCTTTCCACAATAATAGCACACTGGAGGGAATTTGACAAGTGCAGCACTGTAATATGAAGCTTCCATAGGGTCCGCACAAGAGATGTTTTCTTTTCCCACAATTGTACTGTCATGAAATGGTGAGTTTGGACAGAAAAGAGTTGAACCACCCGTATAAACTTTTGACTCCACCGAAATGCTTGGCCAAGCAAAGGCAGATGTAGCCATGTCAATGACCATGTGGCATAGATAAAAGAAATTAAAAAAAAAAATTTTTTTAAATTGATATTATCTAATTAAGTAAAATATTTTGAATTTTTTTTTTTTTTTTTTTGAAATCAGAAAAAACAGGGTAGGTAGGGCCCAAGCAACAACAAATTAATTTGGTATGGCATAATAGGATTAGATATACAAGGGCATTTATTTGTACTATTAGTGATTTTATATGCAATATAAAAGGTCACACTCACTTTGTACTCACTTGTGTCTTTCTACCAAAGAGACTAGCCTGTTCCTGGTCTGACTTAGCATTCTGTTATATGGGCCATTTCTTGCACAATTGAGAGATTAAAAACAACAACAAAAAACTGAGGTAGCTAAAGCATCTTATGAATATGAGACATAAAATAGAAAGTAAGTCAATATTTCTGGACTCTTGAAGAGAGGAATTTACAATAACACGTATGTATGAATATGTGTGTGTGTGTGTGCACCTATGGCATTGTGTACTTTGCTAAGTAGCTACAAAATAAGTAGTTGATTTCTGTGAGCGGAGAAACTTTAACGGTAAGAGTAGCTACTCTGCACTTGTAATAATGAAAATTAATAATGCACTCTGACTATATAACTTGATTCACAAAGATAACCACCAGGACACAAAGATAGTACATTAATGACTATCAGAAACATGAGGTAGTTTCAAAGTCATTATCAACAAAGTAATCTCTATTCAAAAATTTCGTCCATAATTCCAAGGTTTAGTTGCATTCTTATACAATATACATACATCAAATACTTAGAAGTAACATAGGTTATAGTTATAAGCGCACCTGCTGCTCTAAGAATACACAGCTTCCAAGATAGTTTGCAACTCAGATTTCATATACATTTAGTATACAATATGGCCAGGACAATTAATTCCCTTAAAAGTGTTGAAGTCATATTAGCTAATTATTCAACTATTCTTTATGGTACATTTTTTCACTCTTTATTTGACAATAATAATTCATAGCTAATTAGCTATAAACAGTAATAGTATTCCTACCTTAAAATTCAATTGCAGAGACTTTAGCTTTTATCACTACTTAATCTAATACTAACGGGTGTTTTAGAATTGCACAAATGAGGATTTAGCTACATTAATTACATTAACCTACTGTAGCTGACTGAGCACCACTGAGGGACTATCATGTAATTGATTATAATGGAAGTCTTAAATGTGTAGCGATGCTGACTTCTTACAAAGTTAAAAAATGAAGTAAGAACAGGAATTGGGCATTGTGTACAATGCTCAAATATTTTATGATACAAAAAATTGCTGCTTAATCCACAAGTAAAATTGACTGCTCATGTACAGATTGACTGCTCATGACAAAAGGACTTCATTGACTGTAGTTTGATGTAGCTATACACCTAAGTAAAAATTTGATGTCGATATTTCTGACTGATTCACAAAATACTTCTAATGGAAGCAAGTATATAATATAAAAATTCCAGATAAATAAAAAATGAATGGGATATAACATCGTAACACATATCATGACTACATTTGTCATGACAATATATATTTTTCCATACGTGTTCACTAATATTTATATTATTTTGATTTTGTAAGCTTTCTTTCTTTTCCCAGGATAGAATACTTTATGCTTACCAAACCACCCATGCTTGTTAACTAATACTGCCTTAGGCAAGTCCCTACAACTACCTTAAATAAATAATAATAAAAGCCAAAACAAACAAAAAAAAGAGTTAAGTGCCTGTGCTGCCCAATGCTGAGATGCCTTTTCCCCAATCAACTGGCGCACAAAGCCGTTGTTGCTCGAAATCTGTCTCATACATCTTTGCTCTGATGTTGGAGACACATGGACTTCGATTCAATCTCACCAAAGGTTTCAATGGTTATTGGAGTGAAACATGGCCAGGAGGAAGACTTTGGTACTTGTCACATTTCCTTTCTGCTGCTTCAGCATGAGGTTGTAGGATTCTCATTGTACTACCAAAATTGTGATGGTCAGCACAATAGCTACCAGTAATTGTGTAGTATCTCGCAGGCTCTACTATAGAACCTATGCATGACTACTGCACAGCTACAAGAGAGGGGTGGAGTTATGACACAGGATGAAGAGAGCTAGTCTTACTAGTCTTTTCAAGAATAGCAAAGCACCATTTGATTATTACAAAATGTCATAAACTTCTTGATTTGATCATAAAAAAATAGCGAACTTACGACTGATTGAAGGAGTTGTTTTTTCAGAGGCAGAGTCCAGGAGAGTGTGGTTAGTACTAGGATGATTGTGGTGGATCCACCACCACACACACACAGTGCAGGACACTGTTATAACTATTGACTTTTATCATTCATATCCATCACCCACTGTAGCTTAGGTATGTTGTTTATGTGTCACAGGTATGTTGTTTATGTGTCACCTTTTTTATCAATTATTTGCACTGACTCATGCCTCACACACAAACACACATCTTGCCTCATGGTTTTCATGCTCATGCTCAGTGGTTTAATATACTGTGGCCACTGACCATGAGCTTCTCAGTTGTACATTTGGTGCTTTATCTCATAATCCTTTGACAGACTTTAACTTCTGGGACTTGGGTTGTGGGAAGCCCTTACAAGCTTGGTCCTGTACAACTCTGGTGGCAGTCTACTGTGTCTCCCCCAGTTGCCACACCACACTTGGTGATCAGCGGTGGTCCCAGCCAGAATTAGACACTCTGTTTACTGAGGACAAGTGGAGACGAACTACTACGCCTACTATTACTGCTTCTGTCTTACCATAGTTACTTGTAATTTCCGAGTCAAGCCCATTGCAAGCATTTTGGCTGCATAAACCAACTCGAGCGTTGAGGGTTTCCGCTTCACATCACTACTACTAACTGCTTCTGTCCTACCATAGTCACTTGCAGTTTCCGAGTCAAGCCCATTGCAAGAATTTCGGCTGCTTAAATCAACTCGAGCGTTGAGGGTTTCCGCTTCACTTCACTACTACTACTGCTTCTGTCCTACCATAGTCAAGCAGTTTCCGAGTCAAGCCCATTGCAAGCATTTTGGCTGCATAAACCAACTCGAGCGTTGAGGGTTTCCACTTCACTTCACTACTAGCTAGTACTGCTCTGTAACTGTGTTTGGTAACCTGTGTCAGTGTTTATATGTTACATTTTGTTGTATTAACGATTGTAAGCGTTGTTGTTTTTAGTTACAGCCTGTGTTTCGCTGTTGTATTTCTTTCATTTCACTATGGCTTACAACGAGAGGCCACACCTATGGCATACCCGGAACCGCCCGCTCAGGATGAAATTTGTGGACATCGACAATTCATTAGCAAATTTTAGCATTTCACCTTCCCCTGCATCTAGTTGCAGCTCAGATTCTTCCACTATTACAGCTCCCTCGCTTGATTCAGCTTCATCAGACACCACCATTGTGGAGCTAGAACGGCTTGGTCTAGGAGAAGAGAACACTCAACAGGATTCTCAACAGGAAGAAAAGGTACCTTCTTCAGAAAGCACTGGTGCCACACCCAATCCAACTATGCTGTCTCAGATAGAGAATTTGAAGATCCTGACTGAAAAAGCCAGAGCCTGTGAATTGGACCCACATATGCTTTTCCTTGCCGAGATAATGGCCAAAGCAACCACGCCCACAGTCACTCCCACTCAACAGCCGCAACACAATCATAGCAGGTATGACATTTTGGTTAAGCAAATAGGAGTAATGCAGGAGGGTGAGGATATCTTTGCTGTGCTTCATAGATTTCAGTATACCCTTAAAGCAAATAATGTACCACAGCAAGAATATTTAAAAGCATTACCGGAAGTATTGGTTGGGCAGTATAAGGAAGCATATTTTAACAATGTAGAAGGGTGTCGGTCATATACACAAATGAGAGATACACTTCTAGCTATTGGTGGTTACACAGCAAATGAATGTTTAAATTCCTTTCCCTTAAAATACAGGCCAGGTGGTAGCAAGTCTATTATGCAGTGGTTCAATATGTGGTCATACAAGTTTGCAGTAATGCTAAATCACATACCATTCCTAGATCACATGTCAGAGGCAGCCCTAGAGAGTGTTTCAAAGATATTTGCAGCTACTGCAGTGGCAGCTGGTATTCCCAATGATGTTAGGGATATTGTGTGCAAGACGGCTTACCCTTCCATAAATTCTTTCTTGCAAGATTGCACATCACTGTGTCCTAAGCCAGGCACACAGGCCAGGCATGCCACGCCTCATCCATTCCAGTCTGACAATCACAGACCACAACCCTTTCATTACAGTAACAACTATGGCAATCAAACACACAGACAAAGGTATGGTAATGACCAATCCCATTTTAGGCAGTCTTATACTAGCCACACCCCTTATGGCAACACGTCACACAGTCAACACAAAACTCCCTTGCTTGCAAATCCACAATCACAACGTGATACATCTACTGTCACTTGCTTCAGGTGTAACAAGGTCGGTCATTATGCTAATAATTGTCCCAACGGCAACACACAATCACAGCGTAGCAATCATTCTCAGCCTCAGATGCCATCACAGCCTCAGCCACACACTGTCAATCAACATCCACAATCTCAACAGCAAGTTCAACCTGCTAGAAATTCACAGCCTGCCAGACCTATCAGGAAAATTGATCATTCTTCACCAACCACTAACGTCACAGACACTGACATTCTCAACACTCACGACAGTGAAGATGAATCCTTTATCACACAAGGAGAAGTCAATGGCATTTTCACAGACATTATCATTGACTCTGGTGCCAGAGTCTCACTAATTTCCAGTGATTTTATTTCACCAGACATGTCACCAGTTGGCACAGTTACACTCTTTGGCATATCCCAAGTTAAAGTCACTGCCCCAATCTATGAAATTGAGGTTGTGTTACCAATCATGAAAGGCAAATGCAGGCTTGCCATGAATGATAGACTCCCACCCCACACGTTTTTGTTAGGTGTGGATTTTCGCAAACAGAAACTACTTGACTTGATGTCACAAGTGAAAGCCACCCCAGTGCCAGTTATGGCAGTCACTAGGGCTATGGCAGCTGACAATGCCTTGGCTGACAAAATTGCCGATACCCTGCATCTGTCTGAAGGTGCCACACCCCTGGCACTTGATGTCATTCCATATGTTCATGATTTGGATACACCTACTGACACACCTTCTGTCACTCACACGGACATACCTGATGACACACCCACTGTCACATCACCTGTCACACCCAATATCATGTCACCTGTGCCTCAATCGGCAGCAGCCATTCCACAGGCAGCATCCCATACTTCACAGTCATTGGTCCCTGTCACATTTCCGCCTGTCACGTTTGACGGTGTCACCAAGGATGAGTTTCTTGACATGCAAAAGGCAGATAAGTCACTAGCCCCTCTCTGGGAAGCTGCAAAAGATCCTTATAATTCTTATTATGCTGCAAAAGGATTTCTCATGTGCCTCACCACAACATGCAACCAAGTTTCCAGTGCTTTAATAGTGCCACAGCTTCTTGGAAGCAAAGTATTGAGCACTGCACATGACGGTTTGGGCCATGGAGGGTTGAATGCAACTAGGTCACTCATAAATAAGCATTTTTCTTGGCCTAACATGGCAGCAGATGTCAAGGGTTACATCAGCTAATGCATGTGCCTAAAGAACAATAAAGGTGGTGGGTTGAAAGTGCCTCTGTGCCCCCCAGAAATCATTGCTGAAAGATGTGAGAAATTAGCTGTAGACATTGTGGGGCCACTGCCCAAGTCATTATATAACTGCAGATTCATTTTCACATCCATGGAACTTGCTTCTGGGTTCCCATTTGATGTGCCTCTTAAAAGTTACACAGCTGAAGACACTGCCCATGCACTACTTTCTGTCATTGCCATCACGGGACCTCCTATTGTAGTCCTGTCGGACCAGGGCACCAATTTCATGTCTAAAGTATTGACTGCACTTTACCAGAAACTTGGGATTAACAAAGTCAGGACGGCACCTTACCACCCCCAGTCAAATGGGCGGCTAGAGAGGTTTCACTCCACCTTGAAAACCATGCTCACAAAAGCTATTGATAACAAGCAACAATGGGTTGCAGTACTTGATTTAGTATTTTATTTTGTCAGAAACACGCCACACAATCGTCATGGTTACACCCCCCATGAGTTGCTGTTCTTGAAACCATCAGCTTTTGTGCTTTCAACACTCAAATCTTTCTGGCTGGGTGAGCCAGAGACAAATTTAAACTTGCCTCATTTCATCCATGAGCTCAGTGCCCAAGCAGCATGCCACAATTCCATTGTAAAATCACAGCTTAGCTCTAAAGTAGCCAAAACCAGATTGGCAGCTGAGGAAACTGCTCTCTCAAACTTAAAAGTGGGAGACACAGTTTTCAAGAGGGTGCCTGGTTTGAATAAATGCCTGGAATCCTACTATTGTGAAACTGTGGCACCCAGTGAATTGTATCATTCGAAGCACATCTGCCAAGAAAGCCAAGCCCCAAACTGTACATGCTTCACAACTCAAACTGGTTCACAATCCTTCCATTTACAGAGTTGCAACTGTAGTGGATGATGTTCTGGAGGAAACGCCCAGCGGGGAGGAGCCAGTATCTCTGTCACAACAGCTAGCAAAAGCAGCTTGATGACACACTAGCATTGTTTCCCTCCGTCTTTTCTGACACACCTGGGCTTACTTCTGTCATTTCACATTCCATCAAACTCACTAGCACCACACCACAGTGGACACCATCATATACAATTCCATTGGCATACCAGACAGAATTCAGGAAAGAAATAGAGCAATTGCTCTCACTGGGAATCATTGAGCCATCACACTCAGCATGGTCAAGCTCTCACCATTACGTGTTAGGAAGAAAGATGGTGGAATTAGAATCGTGGTCGACTTCAGGAAATTGAACAAAGTCACCATACCTGAACCATTCACAATGCCATCTATTGATTTTGTTGTGTCTCAGCTTGGTGAAGCAAGGTTTCTGTCCAAACTGGACTTGCTAAAAGGATTTCACCACGTTCCATTGGCTGAAGAAAGCAAACACCTCACTTCATTTTCTTGCCTACTAGGCAAATTCCAATACAGGATAATGCCCTTCGGGCTCAGAAATGCGCCTGCAACATTCAGCTTCTGATGCAGTCGTGTTGTTTGGACTGGAACAATTCAGCACAGCATACATAGACGACGTCATAATTTTCTCTGCCACTTTCAGTGAACATCTCGTACACATCTCTGAAGTGCTGGAAAGGCTAGCACAGGCAAATCTTACAGTGAAGAAATCAAAATGCAGCTGGATTTTCTACAGTTTCGACTTCCTTGGTTTCTGTGTGGGAAAAGGAAAACTCTCCATTCCAGCAGCTAGAGTTACTCAATTTGCCAATTTCTCACGACCTAGTACCAAATCACAGCTCAGATCATTTTTGGGTTATGTAATTTTTATGCAAGATTCATTTCCAAGTTTGCTCACTTGTCATCTCCTTTAAATCAGACGTGACTCGCCTGAAAACTTACCATGGAACGACGACTTGGACAAGTTTTTCACACTATTATTAGTTCTATCACCCACCATACCTCACTGGTCATTCCTAATTGTTACGAAGCACAGTGTGTGTTTTCCGATGCCTCCTTGTGTGGCATAGGTGGTGTGGTATGTGTTTCCAGGTCTCAGTGCTGGGTGCCATGCTCTTTCTTCTCAAGGCAGCTGTTGCCCAGGGAACAAAAGTTCGCATCAACAGAGCTTGAAGCACTGGCATTGCTGGATGGTGGAACATTTCAAACTGTACCTTGCCGGAAGAGATTTCGTTGCTTATACAGACCATCAAGCACTGTTAGGCATTCTAGAGGGAGTGCCTTCATCTGCCAAATTGACGAGATGGAAACACAAACTGGCGGACTACTCCATCTCTATTTTCTACATCAAGGATGAGCAGAATCCAGTGGCAGATGCACTGTCCAGGCAAGGATGGATACAGCCATTGCAGCAGCTACATCAGCAGCAACCGCATCAGCAGCAGCTACATCAACACATCTCACTGCAGAAGCAGCCTATCCAGAATTATTCTCCTACTCCAGTGTCTTCTGACCAAGCACAGGCTTCAGAGGAGGAGGGAAGGGTGGTGGATCCACCCACCACACACACACACTGCAGGACACTGTTATAACGATTGACTTAAATCATTCATATCCATCACCCACTGTAGCTAAGGTATGTTGTTTATGTGTCAAAGGTATGTTGTTTATGTGTCACCCTTTTTATCAATTATTTGCACTGACTCATGCCTCACACACACACACACACCTCTTGCCTCATGGTTTTCATGCTCATGCTCAGTGGTTTAATATACTGTGGCCACTGACCATGAGTTGTACATTTGGTGCTTTATTTTGTAATCCTTTGACAGATTTTAACTTCTGTGACTTGGGTTGTGGGAAGCCCTTACAAGCTTGGTCCTGTACAACTCTGGTGGCAGTCTACTGTGTCTCCCCCCACAATGATCATAGCTAATACTGCTGCTATACCAACAGACACATACACCAACAAATTGAGAGATGCTTGACCTTATGGATACTGTGTGGGAATAGTAGTGGTTAGGTACATTAGGTCAGCAGTGGGTGCTGTGTAGATAGCATAGAATGAAGTTTAAATAATTGTGATTCTGTACACTTTACTAGAATATAATAATAATGCTATTTTTCAAAGTAATACTGGGCTATTAAAGTATTAATATTGAATTAATTCAACTAACAGTGTGTCAATCCTGTAGCAACACATTATACTAAGCTCTACAGCACTACATGAACTTTTTGAGCGGTATAAAATTGTTTCATTGTTTATATATTAGTAATTTCAGCATATTCCACTTCCTTGTCAAGCGTGTGTATTCCATAGGCATCATTGCTTTCTAAATTTGCCACTTCTTCAATCTCTGCAGCTTCTGTCGTTCCATATGCTGAGTTTGCAGAAGTTCTAATACTTGATTGAGTTTGAGAATTTGATGTTCCATATGCTGCATTAGCAGGAGTGAGAATATCAAATTGAGTTGATGTTTCTAAATAAAGTAAAAACAAAAAACAAACAACAAAACAATAATAATGAAGCACCAAAGGTGCAAACCCTCAGCACTACTAAACACTACCTAGCTATTACAATATAATCTCGGACCAAAATAGAAACAGAAGAAGGTGGCAAACTTCCCTTCCTGGATGTTAACATCAGTAGACAACACCAACAACTCAACACTACAGTCTACAGGAAACCAACTCATACTAATAGATATCTCAATTTTAAGTCCAATCACCACCCCAGAACTAAGTTGGGCATTATCAAGTGTCTAGCTCACCGTGCCAAAAATATCTGCAAAGGTACACAGGTTCTGGAAGATTTTAATTACCTTCAAGAAGTCTTTGAATCCAATGGTTTCCCATTATTAGTCAAAAATTGCCTACTAAAGGCGCAGAAACCCATACTACCACCAACTGATGAGAAAGAAGAGAAGAAGCAAAAAATTTTTTGCACACTGTATGTCAAGGGTTTCAGTGAGAACCTAGAGAGAGGGTGTGGCAATATCAGGCCAGTGTTCAAGACAGTAGGACACTACGCAGTCTAATAGTGAAAGTAAAGAAGAGAATACCCCAAGAAAAAATCAAAGGTGTGATATATAGGGTGCAATGCGAGTGTGGCAGCTCTTATGTGGGAGAAACGGGCAGGACTCTTGAAACCAGACTGAAAGAACACAAGAGGACAATCAGATATGATGACTAGAACAACGGCATTGCTGTTCATGCCAATACTACATGCCATACAATCCAATGGGAAGAAGCTGAGATTCTCGCCAAAGAACAAGACTGGCATAAGAGGAAGTTCAAAGAAGCGCTACGTATCAGAGAAGAAAGCAACACCATGAACTTGGATCAAGGCAGGCTAATTAACCCAATCTGGAACACAATAACATAGACAATCACCATCCATTTGGTCTATTAGTATTTTCTTTAATCTTCTATTCCCCATTTTTACCATCTATTCAGCCAATTAACACTTCCTTATCATTTATTATCTTTTTTCCACCCAGCTTAGTCACCATCACCTACTTTAGAGACAACTTAGTTCTGTCAGGTCATTTAGCTACAGTTCTGTTCTAGACCTCGGTCTGAAACGTCCTGATAAAATTATCTATATTGAATACTACGTTCAACATAGCTCAACTAATAGTAATAATTATATTAAATATTATGTTTCAGTTTAGACTGTTGACCAACATTTAGCCAAAGACTATCAATGAATCATACATTACAATCAATTGTGTACAGGAAACTTTGTACAAGAAGGAAATGAGTATGTGGCCACCTGTCTCATTTGTGAATTATGAGACAGGTAGCATAATCGCTGCAATAAGAGTAAATGCAGGCGGAGAGCATGTGCAAATTGTTGATCACGTGTTAGTCACGTGATGCAGTTTGGGGTATTGATTCTAAATGATAAATAGTCATTCTGATTATGTTCATATCTAACTCATTAATTAATTGTCAGAAATCTCTAAAATCAGAGCATGACAGACAGAAAGACAGGCAAACAGTCAGGATATACTACTCTAACCCTCTCGCGCTTGCGTGCTGACGGTTATAAGGTGTAATAATCATATTCAATGAAATACAAGTATCAAACACAGGCTCCACAGCTTAACTGCATTGAATAGGAATCTAGTGGTTGTATGAAGCGAAAGTGAAAATGATAGCAGTTCCAGTATAATTCTATTGCACCTGGGTATACATAATATACAATAACAATAAAGAGCATCCGCAAGCACTTTAAGGTATGCATGCTTTGCTTGAAACGTAAATATACGTTAACATGTTGCATTAACTAAGGCACTCAACAATCTTAAATTGCTATAGAAAAAATATGAAAATGGCACCTATACAATCCCACAAGTTGTGGCAAATTTTGAGAACTACAAAATACAATGTAATTTCTAGCTAAAGGTTTTAGAAACAGCCAACTCTTCATTGTATCTACATACTATGTTTGTATGTGCATTTGTGTCATGTGCATCAGAGCATTTTAAATATGCTTCATAGATTCCATAACAACTGCTAATTCAATATACTATGAAAAATGTGAAAGGTTCCAGTCTCTCCGTAATTTGTTTGAAGGTGGCAAAAAGGGAACGAAATGCACTTATCTTGTTGTCAGTGTTTTGGTATTACCCTCACTGCATTACCTGGACATTTCCCCCCTCGAAACAACAATATCCACTCTTGTATTTGATCTTTTACTCAATTAAACAAAAGAAGTAACAATGGCATAAAAATAGTAAAACCATAGCAACTTTTGGAATTATCGCTAGATAACTCCTCAAACCCATGGTTTCACTTCTACATTATGAATGTATCAGTTTCTCTGGTTTATGTCCAAGTATAATATTCATTGAAGCAACAGAAGTCATAAAATTCAAACTATGATGGTCCCCCCTGCATAATATCAGGCACTCATTGTATTACCAAATACATAATGATGGTCAGCATCTAATGTGTACATATTCCTATGCTAGCAGCAGCTAAGTCATAGTAGCTCTATCTAGAACCTAATGCCATGACTACAGTGCACAGCAAGAACTAATTATTACAACTACAAGATTGGTAAAGTTAGGATAGGAAGAATTGAGCTAGTCTGACTGGTCTTTTTAACAATAACAAAGAACGCAACAAAAGTAAGTACAACTTGTTATTTTCAAAGTTACCAAATGGCATTAAAGTTGATTATCTGACATATGCACGTATTTATGTTTACAAAATACTTTACAACAATAATTATTTTGCTAACCTAAATATTTTCAAGCAAATGTTTTTAAACCTGCAAAGTTTAGCCAACTCACGATTGAAAGAGGTTTTCTTCGTCTTGAAATAGAGTCCAATAAAGAGCAGAATGAAGACTAGAGCAAATACTGCAGCTACACCAACTAACACATACACCCACAAACTGAGAGAGAGTTGACCTGGTAGAGGTTGTGTGGAGACAGTAGTAGTCACATCTGTTGAGAAGATGTTGTCGGTAGTGGGAGATGTAGCTAGCACAGAGGATAAGACTGGAGACTGTATGGAGACAGTAGTTGTGATATCCGTTGAGAAGATGTTGTCAGTAGTGGGAGATGTAGCTAGCACAGAGGATAAGACTGGAGACTGTATGGAGACGGTAGCTGTGATATCCGTTGAGAAGATGTTGTCAGTAGTGGGAGATGTAGCTAGCACAGAGGATAAGACTGGAGACTGTATGGAGACAGTAGTTGTGATATCTGTTGAGAAGATGTTGTCAGTAGTGGGAGATGTAGCTAGCACAGAGGATAAGACTGGAGACTGTATTGAGACAGTAGTTGTGATATCCGTTGAGAAGATGTTGTCAGTAGTGGGAGATGTAGCTAGCACAGAGGATAGAACAGCAGGAGGAGAAGATGTGGAGTAACCAGACTGGGAGGTTGATGTTGGAGTAACTGCAGATGATGGCACAAATACAGTAGCGAAAGAAATACTTCCTGCACACCGTGTAGAAGCTTGAGTAAAATCTTCTAATCCCATACCACCACTACTATCTCCACAAGGATTTAAATTGAAGACAGAGTCACTGGCTGTGAAAGTCAAAGCGTTGCTAGGAGTCAGTGATGACGTGGCTCCATCTACTTGTGCCTGACAGTAATATCTCCCTGCATGAATGGGGTCTGAGAATCGGTCAAGAGTTATAGTAGAAGTTAGTTCTATCAGTTCTCCATTCATTACAGTCTGATTCTGAGATGCAACACTAAGAAGTAGTGGGAAGGTATTCGTGTTTATTGGTACAGTGTGTCCTCCAGTGTTAGTGAAGAACCATGCTATGTCTAGTCTAGGACCTACAGAAACTGGGGCCTGTACCACACACTGCAGGGCAAAGATGGATGCCCCACTGAAGGGGTTACACTAAACAGTAGAGACAGGTTCCCTCATATACCAGATATCACATGCTGGAAAATAATAGCTAAATATTATTTACCAATTTATCTTCCGCATTTTTAACTTACCTTTAGTAGCTGCTATTAATAGTACTACTAAACTATTCTTTCTCATTTTTGGTTCTATCTCGCTATGTATGATGTCAAGCGCTGGACAGTCCAACTCGTCCTACAGACATCAGTTTTCTTATAGAAGGAGGCTGCGCAACCCAAACTCGAGCGAGCTAGACCTGCAGGAATTAGGTTGGGCAGTTATGGGTCTAGATGTCAAAAAATGTTGGACATTAGTAATACAAATGTTTCTAAAAGTACACACCCCCAAAAACGTACATCCTGTTAAGTTCCAATACATTACAATGTCAATCTTACTATCTTATAGAGGTTTTCTCTTGTTGTACTCAATACAGAACGAAATATTCACTGGCTACGGTTCTCCTAACATTCTTCAATACCTCAGTGTGCTCTTGGACAATTGTGAAGCTATAGGGACGCCCGCAACCATCCGCCATCTCGGCAGAAAGTTGATCGACCCTGCCGTAGTCACCATACATTTTTCTATTGTGTTTTTGTTTGCTCCGTTTAAAATTTTTTAATTGTTTTTCATTTAATATATATCAAAAAGTTACGGTCGGATTCGAGACCCATGAGTTCTGCTCTGTCAACCAATACCTAATTCATTGGGTTTCCACACTGGTTAAGTGGTGCCATTAACGGTTTTTGTTGCGGGTAGTTAACTAGCGAGCAATATTGAGTACATAGGTGCTAAGAGGTGCTAGCGAGTGATCATGTTTATTGGTATTCTTTTTTTTTGTACTAGCTAAGTGTTATACTTACGTCATATTTGCTCAATCACTGTAAACTTTTGTTCATATTTGTATAATATTTCATGATGTTGACAAAACTTATTAATGACTAGTTAAAAATATATTCTTGTCCTTCCCAAACATGCTAGGTGTACCATCACCCCTAATGAAACAAAAAATTAAAATATGTCCCATGTGACGTGTGCTTTTTTGTGGTATAAAGGATGGTGAAGAAAAATATTCTGTTAAAGTGTGTGCAGTATAAATATAAAAATCAACAGTATTAAGAATTACATAGCCAAAGTCTCCACTACTATTTAGACCTCTATATGCCAGTTTTGACCGAGAAGACAGTCTGTCTTGATATTGTTTTATTTTGTAATGTTGCACTCCACGAATTTTTTGCTTCTTTGTGCCTAACATCTATATGCTGCTTAGCTCTCTTGAAGTCAATTACATAAATGTCTGCCAAAGATGGTTCTTTGTAGTAAGGCCTACTTCTTTTTCTAAGGACTCTGCTGACTGCCATGATAAAACCAGCTGCATTTTTTTTTTTTACTGGGCAGTGATGTCATAACCACTTAAAAAAATGTAGTTGTGGTTAAATTAGTCATCCAGGCATGTAGCCTCAGTTTTGTTTCCCTTTTAGGTAGCATAATTTATCTTCCGCATTTTTAACTTACCTTTAGTAGCTGCTATTAATAGTACTACTAAACTATTCTTTCTCATTTTTGGTTCTATCTCGCTATGTATGATGTCAAGCGCTGGACAGTCCAACTCGTCCTACAGACATCAGTTTTCTTATAGAAGGAGGCTGCGCAACCCAAACTCGAGCGAGCTAGACCTGCAGGAATTAGGTTGGGCAGTTATGGGTCTAGCGTTAGTTGGACAATAGCTAAATATTATATACCAATTTATCTTCCGCATTTTTAACTTACCTTTAGTAGCTGCTATTAATAGTACTACTAAACTATTCTTTCTCATTTTTGGTTCTATCTCGCTATGTATGATGTCAAGCGCTGGACAGTCCAACTCGTCCTACAGACATCAGTTTTCTTATAGAAGGAGGCTGCGCAACCCAAACTCGAGCGAGCTAGACCTGCAGGAATTAGGTTGGGCAGTTATGGGTCTAGCGTTAGTTGGACCACATCCGCTCGCAAGACAGATCACTTCAAGCAGATCACGCTATGCGCGTGAACTTCGCCCAACCTGCGCGGATTTAGCCCAAGCTACGTGATTTAGCCCAACCTGAGCGCGCTATTTAAAAAAAGCTAATAATAGGATTAGATATACAAGGACATTCTTCATTTAGCTATTTGTACTACATTTTATTAGCAATACAAGGTCACACACACTGATAAAAAAGATAATTGCATTACAGTAGTAAGTAGCTATAGGTAATAGTCTTAATAGCCATTGAATTTTTAGGTTGTCATCTCACTTTGTACTCACTTGTGTCTTTCTACCAAAACATTATGCTTAGTGCGCATCAAACTTTGAAATAACATAGGTAGTTATAAGCGCACCTGTTGCTAAAAGAATAGACAGCTTCCAAGATAGTTTGCAACTCAGATTTCATATACATTTAGTTTACAGTATGGCCAGGACAATAAATTCCCTTAAAAGTGTTGAAGTCATATTAGCTAATTATTCAAGTATTCTTTATGGTACATTTTTTCACTCTTTATTTGACAATAATATTTATAGCTCATTAGCTATAAATAGTATTAGTATTTCTAATTAAAATTCAATTGCAGAGACTTCAGCTCTTATCACTACTTAATCTAATACTAACGGGTGCTTTAGAATTTCACAAATGAGGATTTAGCTACATTAAATTACATTAATCTACTCATAGCTGGCTGAGCACCACTGAGGGACTATCATGTAATTGATTATAATGGAAGTCTCAAATGTGTAGCGATGCTGACTTCTAACAAAGTTAAAAATGAAGTAAGAACAGGAATTGGGCATTGTGTACTATGCTTAAATATTTTATGATACAAAAATTGCTGCTTATCCACAAATAATATTGACTGCTCATGACAGTAATTGTTTCATTGTTTATATATTAGTAATTTCAGCATATTCCACATCCTTGTCAAGAGCGTGTATTCCATGGGCATCATTACTTTCTAAATTTGCCACTCCTTCAATCTCTGCAGCTTCTGTCATTCCATATGCTGAGTTTGCAGAAGTTATTCCATATGCTGCATTAGCAGTTGTGAGAATATCAAGCTTGGTGGAAGTTTCTAAATAAAGAAAACAACATTAATAATTAGAAGTATTCTCTTTTTCTCTTTTTGTCAAAGCTAGTGTAGCTATTTTAGAGGTAGCTAATTTAAGAATAAATTAAAAAATGCTTTGTTTTGGGAGAGTGCACCACCCACAAATACTCATTCCAGTATTGGCCACTGACAATCCCCACAATGACATGTACTTAGTAGAACTCCTAGACGTTGGTATAGAGACCAAGCAGTAGTGTACATAGGAATTACAAATATGGTTTTACATGGACACCGTAACAAAATTAGAAAATCCCAATAAATTCATTTATTTGTCACTGCTATGTTCTAGCTGTTGCTGTTTGGTTGTCTGATACCATAAGAATGCAGAAGGAAGAGGTAAGTATAACCATCTCAAAGCATTATATTTATGGTATGAACAGGTAGGATTATTGCTGCAACAAGAACAGGTTCATTCAATAAACTGCATTGAATCAGATGTTGAGGTTGTACTGAAGCAAAAGTGAAAATGATAGCATTCTCAACCACAGTTTTATTAATCCATACTGCATCATCATAGTAAACATAATTAACTGCAACCAGTTTAAAGTGTGCACTGCTTGAATATACGTGGATGATGTGTCAAGTTGTGTTAAGTTGCTGAAATCCAAACTTGTTTACCTGCCATAGAAAAATTATGAAAATGGCACATACCATCCCACACCACAAGTCCTGAGGACTACAAAATATAACTTTATTTACATGTTTCAGAAAAAGCCCATTCTTCATCATGACTATGCTAAGCTGCACCACGCGTGGCACATCCTAGAGATGCGTGCATGATTATTAATAAGGAGTAAACACATTCCGTTTTACTATAGTCATTGTATTATAGAGTATTATAAAGAGTGGCTGGAATCTCTCACATTTTCCATTGTCTATTGAATTTGTATGTACTAGGAGAATCTAGTAGAGTGGCTACGGTCTGACAGAATTATGGAGTAGTGGCTGCCAGCTACCTACCACTTCATTGTTGAGCCAGGGGAGGTATAGTTGTGGCAACATTAGCTATCTATAGTGAATAGAAATTATACATCCTAGGGAAGGCCATAGAAAGCGATGAGACAAAAACTACTTTAAATGCAACAATCTCAAGTAGGCTGGGTTGCTATTGAAAACTTTGAAAAAGAATCTGTTATGAAATACCTACAACAAATAAACTGAAACCAAACTTATGCTAAAATGGCAAATATAGCAAAACTTTAAACATTGGCAAATATGAAGACTTACTTATTTTAACTGTGTGCTGATTTATTAAAACAACAAATGTCAAGCCACCTTCTCTTTAGCTATTGAATCAAGGAAACTATTAATAATATACATTAACAAAATGTGATTATCATCCGAACTAGACAGCATTCCTCTTGTTAAGGGGTCATAACTTCCTGAGGTGGAGGTTGGCATAGGGTTGAAGGACTCCAGCCACCACAAGCTATTCCTAGTTTCAGCAAGTTTACACCGCGCAGCTAGTGTGAGGTGAGTAACCAGTGGCTTCGCTGGTATGGTAGATCTCTCCCTCATCAACAAGCCACAAGCAGGTAACACGGTCTGCTTCCGCTAGGTTTAGGCAGGCAATTCACCGCACATATATAGGGGATGACATGATATAAGGTAAAGTGGTTCTGGAGGATTATGAATATGATTAGATACGGTAAGATGATATGGTAAGGTGAGTAAACATGATGCTCGTTTATTGTTTGCCGGATACTTCCACTTGTTCAGGTAGCTAGACCTGAACACCTTCCATGTAATATTTATGTCATTAATTATGTCTAGTAGAAATTGAGTTTGCCTCATGCTTCAAATATTGAGGTTGTAAAAGTATTGCTGATCTCTCACTATCAGTATACCTCGAATTTCTGAAAAGTCCATTTAATAAAACATCTTTTAAATCTAAATTCATGCATGTGGCTCAGGGATCTTCTATATTACTTTGTTTACCAAAAGTACCTCTAGTATATCTTCAGATTTTCATGAACTTCACTCTTGGCAGTTACTTCTAAAGTCTACTAACTCAAACTTATTACATATAAATATTCAAAATGAAACTTGTTGCCTGTGGAACCCAATAATGTATTTCCTTCGTTTGAAGTGCGCATACAATAAGAAAAGGTATAGACTTCATGATTTGGACGGAATCAGAAACCCCAAACCTTTTCAAACATTTTCTTGTGATAGCTAATAAGACTGTCATTTTTGAAACGTAGAACTACACCATTTACTTACACAAGAACACATTAAATAGCTTTGTATACTAAACATTATTCAGCAATAGCTACAGCAATAGCTAATATTCGTATGATTAAAAAGTAGGAGGAAATGCATTTTGAAACTGGAATATTAAAGCAGGAGTCTCAAAGTGGAGACCACAAAAGGTACATCATTGCCTTTGGTTGAAAAGTGAAATAGAAGAATTCGATTACAAAGGAGAAAAGGGAGTGTGGCCACATACTTACATATTATAGTATTACGCTTATTTAACCTATAGCTATCTCATCCAATTATATAATTACCCTATTACAACCGCTACAATTACTAATAATACAATACACATATGAACACATCAAGTACATTTACAAAATACTCTTTTCTTGATCTAGTTTTGTGTGAGTATATTATGTTATCCAATAGTCGTATGATTGAAGGAACACAAGTCGTAAAATCCGAACCATGATTGCCATCTTAGATAGTAGGCATCTCCGTTAAACTACCAACATAGTGATGATTGCCATGTAATGTGTATATTGTTCCCTCGTATTAGCAGTGGTTTTGTAGTAGCTCTCTTTAAAACCTATGGCTGATGTGCATTGCAAATACATAGTACACTGTGCAGTAAAGCTGGATGAAATGAGTTAGTCTGACTGAATAGTTTAGATAATAAGAATAATACAAGTACCACTTACTTCCTATCAAAGTTACCAAATGTCAGGAGAAGAATTATTTGATTTTTTTTCACGTATGTATGCATAATAATGTCCACAAAAATTCATAATAATAAATTTTTATCTAATAAAATTTCTTGAAAGTTTAGCCAACTCACGCTTGAAGGAGTCTGTAGTTTTGTTCTTCTTTAGGCAGAGTCCAATATAGAGTATGGTGAGGACTAGGATGATCACAGCAAACACTGCAGCTACTCCAACTAACACATACACCCACAAACTGAGAGATACTCTTCCCCCTGGAGACTGTATGGAAACAGTAGTTGTGATATCCATTGAGAAGATGTTGTCGGTAGTGGGAGATGTAGCTAGCACAGAGGATAAGACAGGAGAAGATGTGGAGTGACCAGACTGGGAGGTTGATGTTGGAGTAACTGTAGATGATGGTACAAATACAGTAGAGGAAGAAATGCTTCCAGCACACCTTGTAGAAGCCTGAGTAAACTCTTCTAATCCCATACCACCACTACTAACTCCACAAGGATTTAAATTAAAGACAGAGTCACTGGCTGTAAAAGTCAAAGCGTTGCTAGGAGTCAATGATGACGTGGCTCCATCTACTTGTGCCTGACAGTAATATCTCCCTGCATGAATGGGGTCTGAGAATCGGCCAAGAGTTATAGTAGAAGTTAGTTCTATCAGTTCTCCATTTATTTCAGTCTGATTCTGAGATGCAATACTAAGAAGTGGTGTATTCATGTTTATTGGTACAGTGTTTCCTCCAGTGTTAGTGAAGAACCATACTATGTCTAGTCTAGCACCTGCAGAAACTGGGGCCTGTACCACACACTGCAGGGCAAACATGGATGCCCCACTGAAGGGGTTACACTGGACAGTACAGACAGGTTCCCTCATATACCAGATATCACATGCTGGAAAATAATAGCTAAATATTATATACCAATTTATCTTCTGCAGTCTTAACTTACCTTTAGTAGCTGCTATTAATAGTACTAGTAAACTATTCTTTCTCATTTTTGGTTCTATCATATATGATGTCAAGCGCTGGACCGTCCAACTCGTCCTACAGCTAACAAATGTAAACGATGGTGATGTGTGTAGTAGTCGGCTGTTCTAAGCGATCAGGGAGAGATAGAGACGTCTCTTTTTTCAGAATTCCCAATGTTGTAAGCGGGAAAGGCCCACAGAATCTGTTGGAGCTCAGTAAGAAGCATAGGGCTGGCTACTTGGCTGCTATTTCCAGAATAGGGGTGACAGATAAGATTTTGAACAATGATAGGATCTGTTCCAAACATTTTATTTCGGGGAAACCAGCCGATTTGGAAGATGAAACAAATCCTGACTGGCTTCCTACATTGAATCTTGGATATCAAAAACACACTGATAGTCAAGGGAAAACTGAGAGATGGAGCAGAAGAAGAGCAAGAGAAACAGCTAAAGAAGAAGAAAGAGATAACTGTGTTGAATTAAAAGAGATTTTAAGCCCTCCTAAAGATCAAGACAGTGATAGCATCAGTAATTTGAAGGACTGCAGAGCTAACTTCAAGCTTGGTAAGTCTAGATACAATCATAATAGCTATTAGATTTAATTTGTTTTTATAGATTGCTACGATGCAAACTAAACTCAACAACTATTATGAAAGTATTAGTACGCTCAAATGTAACTCTCCATTTAGTCCAGAGTCTCTCCAAAGCAGCGATTATGTCCAATTTTATTCTGGTCTTCCTAACTTTAAAGTTCTTAAAGCTGTGTTTGATTATGTTGTACCACCAAAGAGTAATGCTGCAAAAAAATCCTACCAAGTTGGACAGTTTCCAGGAGTTTATAATTGCTTTAGCCAAGCTATGCTTGGACAGTCCATTGCAAGAATTTACGTATCGGTTCCGTATATCTACAGCAACAGTATCGAGAATTTTTTGAAGTGGCTTACCATACTGGATATCAAGCTAAAACCCTTGATTAAGTGGCCTGACCGTGCAATGTTGTGGACATCAACACCTGCCAGCTACAGAGCTTCTTTTGGCAAGAAAGTAGTTTTTATTCTGGACTGCTTTGAGATATTTATAGAGCGACCGTCTAATCTATTGGCCAGAGCGAGCACTTGGTCAAGCTATAAACATCATAACACAGTGAAAGTGTTGATCGGTATTGCACCACAAGGTGTAGTTTCTTTTGTCTCTGATACATGGGGAGGTAGCTTACCGATCACTGTGGCATATTGAACTATCTTCTTCCTAGTGATGTTGTTTTGGCTGATTGGGGTTTCGACATTGCAGAATCTATGCAAGCCACATTGCACATTCCATCCTTTACTTAAGGAAAAGATCAGTTGTCTGCTCTGGAGATGGAAGACACTCGTAGTATAGCAAATGTCAGAATTCACGTTGGAACATGTTATTGGGGCTGTTCGTCAAAAGTGTACTATTTTAAAGGGAACTTTGCCGATTGATTTTATGATCAAAAGAGACCAAGAAGATATCCCCCTTGTTGATCGTATAGTGCATGTCTGTTGTGCTCTCTATAACATCTGTGATTCTGTAGTACCATTTGATTAACTTTTTTGGTTATATTATTATTACCTAGCTACTTAGTTGTGTGTCACCTTCTAAATTCTAGTTTTTCAATTTAATTATTAATAATTATAAAAAAAATTATAATCACATAAAATATAAGAGTTCCACAGTGATACATTTACAACAGTTTTTCTTTTGATTTTCCTTTTGACTTGAACTCGGGTAGCTTTCTGCATGTAGGGCAATACCATTTTACTTTGGGAACAATCTTAATCTTTAAACATGTGGTGTGGAACCATTCAATAGTACAGTTTGAATTGTCACATCCAATCATTTCATCTCCTTCACGCTTAGGCTCTTTGCAATAGCAGTATGTTAAACATTGGTTACAGTCCTTTGAACTTTTAGATTTGGATGGGCCTGGTAGTGTAGAGGAAGAAGAAGTAAAAGGTCTCGTGTACCAGTGCGCCAGCAATTCAGGCAAAATACAAATCTTAAAAAAATCAATACACTTGGTCAAACATTGAGTCCAAAGATCTCAATCTGCCTTAATACGTTCACAAAATATTTCTGGCTCTTTGTTGTCAGGAAAAGTACACAAAACAAAATCACAATATTCCACACCACATACAAAAATCTGGGTTTGGACCTGATAATAATAAGAATGTCTATGGTCTCATCTCAAAGTATTATCTGGGTCTTTCTTCAAGCAAATTTTTTTGTCATTGCGGAATCATAAATACTGTGACAGTAACAACATTTAGCTTCAACAACTCCTTTTGAGCAGCATGCACAGCAGATGATTCCATCGGGAGAGGCTCCAATGTGTGTCCATAATGGATTGATGACCAAACCACTATCGTTGACTTCAAAATTGTTATGAATTTTTATCATTTTTTTCCTGTACAAATCAAGTGCAGTTTTTTCATGCTTACATCCCCAGGATGACGCTTTAGTACTAAACTTAAAAGCTTCTGGGTAGCAAATGCATTGTATTAAACTCTGAGAGGGATTGGCACAATCTGTATGACAAACAGACTTCATTTTTGAAGCAGTAACCCTGCCAGCTCTGTACATAAACCAAAGTTTTGAATGACTCTGTTTTTTAGTAGACTTCTCAATAGCTGCTACCATTTCAAGAGTTAACTCAATGGTAACTTTAGAACAAGCCTCCAACAAAGTAATATAGTTATACTGTAGGTATTCTTTTTTATACAGCTCTGTTAAAGAAACTGGAAATTCTGGAAGGTCACTTTGGTTTATAATTTTCAGCATATGGAGTAGTTATAGATAGTATGGCTGGTTTTGTTCCACATTCACTAAGTTTGCTGTAAAAGCAGTTTATATCTGGTAGTAGTTTCAAGTGAGTCAATGATAGGTGTTCTTCTTATTCGTTTAGAAGGATTAGAAGGAGGAGTTATTTCCAAATCATCAATCTTTTTTTTCTTCCCTTTAGCTGATGTAAAATCCAAATCTTTAATTGGGCAGTATGGTATATTTTTTTGGTACGATGGAATAACCCACTTGCATTGTTCTTGAGTGCATGTTATCTTCCCACTAAGTCTAGTGGATGTTTCTATGTAAAATAGAACAGAGGCAACATGAGTACTAACCTCACCAAGACCTGCCAAACAGGTACAGTGCGTGCAACAGATTTCATCATTTTGCTCACAAATAATCCAACACGACAAAGGTGTTGCGTTGCAGGGCTGGGAATGCCTCACCTAAACATAAGCAAATAAAGAATGCCAAGAAAGTTACAAAAAGAAAGAAAAAAACTTACCCTTCCAGTAATGACTGATTTTCCATTAATAATCCATGCAGATACTTCTTTTACCTAGCCACTTACAAACTGATTGTAAGCCTCCATGGATTTATGTGCTTTAAATTGCTTTGCAGTTACAAAACTGGTCTGCAAACCAAGTATGACACAAGGTCTGTAGCTTCAATGGGAGGAAGAGGTTGTTTCTCAATTCCAGAACTCCCCAAGAGGAAAGGATCTGTCCATTTATTAAAGTTAACTTCTCCGCATACCGCAATTTCTCTGCTCCTGCCAACTTTAGCGCGTAAGGGGAGAGTATTCTATGGCTTCTGCCATACCATGGCGGCTTCGGTGAGTTGTACACCACCACGTGGAGTGACGTCATTATTCGTCACGGTGAAAACGCTTTATACAAGATCACACACACTGATAAAAAGGATAATTGCATTACAGTAGTAAATAGCAACAGGTAATAGTCTTAATAGCCATTGAATTTTTAGGTTGTCATCTCTCTTACATCTCAATTTGTACTCACTTGTGTCTTTCTACCAAAGCATTATGCTGAGTGCATCAAATACTTTGAAGTAGCAGAGGTAGTTATAAGTGCACCTTCTGCTCAAAGAATAGACAGCTTCCAAGATTCTTTGCAACTCAGATTTCATATACATTTAGTATACAATATGGCCAGGACAATAAATTCCCTTAAAAGTGTTCACAGGGTGAAAAGAGTCAATTTACAACCATGACAAAATCCGTAAACTGTCTTGGTAATTAGAGTTAACAAAAAATTTACAAGACTGTAGAGGTTAACAAACTAGTTATCAATACATTATACACTAATTTCCGATTTTGTTTTAGTTGTCAATGGACATTTTTCAGGCAGTGGTTGAAGTCATATTAGCTAATTATTCAAGTATTTTTTATGGTACATTTTTTCACTCTTTATTTGACAATAATATTTATAGCTCATTAGCTATAAATAGTATTAGTATTCCTAACTTAAAATTCAATTGCAGAGATTTCAGCTCTCATCACTACTCAATTTAATACTAATGGGTGCTTTAGAATTGCACAAATGAGGATTGAGCTACATTAATTACATTAATCTGCTGTAGCTGGCTGAGCACCACTGGGGACTATCATGCAATTGATTATAATGGAAGTCTTAAATGTGTAGCGATGCTGACTTCTAACAAAGTAAGTAAGAACAGGAATTGGGCATTGTGTACTATGCTCAAATATTTTACGATACAAAAAATTGCTGTTTATTCTACAAGTAAAATGGACTGCTCATATAAAAATTGACTGCTCATGACATAAGGACTTCATTGACTGTAGTTTGATGTAGCTACACACCTAAAAAAAATGTTGATGTCGATATTTCTGACTGATTCACAAAATACTTCTAATGGAACCAAGTATATACTATCAAAATTCCAGATAAATAAAAAAATGAATGGGATACAACATCGTAACAAATATCATGACTACATTTGTCATGACGATATATATGTTTCCTAAATGTATTCACTAATATTTACATTATTTTGACTTTGTAAGCTCCCTTCCTTTCCCCAGGATAGAATACTTTATGCTTATCATACCACCCATGCTTGTTAACTAATACTGCCTTAGGTAAGTCCCTACTACTATTTTAAATAAATAATAATAAAAGCCGAAACAAACAAAAAAATAGTTAAGTGACTGTGCTTCCCAACGCTGAGATGCCTTTTCCCCAATGCACTGGCGCACAAAGCCATTGTAGCTGGAAATCTGCCTCATCCATTTTTGCTCAGATATTGGAGACACATGGACTTCGATTCAATCTCACCAAAGGTTTCAATGGTTATTGGAGTGAAACATGGCCAGGAGGAAGACTTTGGTACTTGTCACATTTCCTTTCTGCTGCTTCAGCATGAGGTTGTAGGATTCTCATTGTACTACCAAAATTGTGATGGTCAGCACAATAGCTACCAGTGGTTGTGTAGTATCTCGCAGGCTCTACTATAGAACCTATGCATGACTACTGCACAGCAACAAGAGAGGGGTGGAGTTATGACACAGGATGAAGAGAGCTAGTCTTACTAGTCTTTTCAAGAATAGCAAAGCACCATTTGATTTTTACAAAATGTCATAAACTTCTTGATTTGATCATAAAAAATAGCGAACTTACGACTGATTGAAGGAGTTGCTCTTCCTGAGGCAGAGTCCAGGAGAGTGTAATTAGTACTAGGCTGATCATAAGCAAAAATACTGCTGCTATGCCAACAGACACATACACCAACAAATTGAGAGATACTTGACCTTGTGGATACTGTGTGGGAATAGTAGTGGTTAGGTACATTAGATCAGTAGTGGGAGCTGTGTAGATAGCATAGAATGAAGTTGAAATAATTGTGATTATGTGCACTTTACTAGAATATGATAATAATGCTATTTTTCTAAGTAATACTGGGCTATTAAAGTATTAATATTGAATTAAGTCAGCTAACAATGTGTCGATCCTCGAGCAACACATTATACTAAGCTCTACAGCACTATATGAATTTTTAGAGCAGTATAAAATTGTTTCATTGTTTATATATTAGTAATTTCAGCATATTCCACTTCCTTGTCAAGCGTGTGTATTCCATAGGCATCATTGCTTTCTAAATTTGCCACTTCTTCAATCTCTGCAGCTTCTGTCGTTCCATATGCTGAGTTTGCAGAAGTTATAATACTTGATTGAGTTTGAGAATTTGATGTTCCACATGCTGCATTAGCAGCAGTGAGAATATCAAATTGAGTTGATGTTTCTAAATAAAGTAAAACCAAAAACAACAACAATAACAACAAAACAATAATAATGAAGCACCAAAGGTGCAAACCCTCAGCACTACTAAACACTACCTAGCTATTACAATAATAATCTCAGACCAAAAAAACAAGCAATCTATTAGCTATTTTAATCAGGCTTCAATATAGCTCAAGAGATGAAAATAGTACACGGAAACCATGTCTTCATAAGAGAAGCAAGAAACACTCACCTGTATACATTTTTAACGCGAAACTTCAAGTGATTACGACATGATGGTAGGGGGCGTTACCCTCAAAAGCTTGTACCTACGTGAAGCTGAAAGCTTTGCGTTTTCTCAACAATTAGCCCGAAATTAAAAAAAGTAGCACAATGAAAGGTCCTAAATCAGTTCGCATGCGTGCTGAGGGCTAGCTACTCTTTATTGTTAAACTGGTTCTAACCACCACATCCTAACAGCTAAGTTAGGATAGAGTCCCAGCATCAGTGTAGCTACATAAAAATTACAAATAGGTCTTGATGTGTGACACAACATGTTATGTTTCAGTTTAGACTGTTGACCAACATTTAGCCAAAGACTATCAATGAATCACACATTACAATCAATTGTGTACAGGAAACTTTGTACAAGAAGGAAATGAGTATGTGGCCACCTGTCTCATGTGTGAATATGAAACAGGTAGCATTATTGCTGCACTAAGAATAAATGCAGGCGGAGAGCATGTGCAAATTGTTGATCACGTGTTGTTCACGTGATGCAGTTTGGGGTATTGATTCTAAATGATACTATCTACACAAACCTGACTGCTTTGTGATTTCTGAAAAATTAGCCTGAAACTTAAAAAAGTAACACAATAAAACGTCTTAAATAGTCATTCTGATTAACCCTTTCACCGGTAGATTTTTAAAACGAAAATATGTAAATAGATTTAAAAAATCATAACAAATTAAACATTGAAAAAAGTACCTAGCTACCATATATATTCATGTAGCACACTAGTTAGGGATTTTGAAAAACCGCATGTATGTTGCCTAGCAACAAACCACAAAATTTTAATTAATGTTTCATAATATTTACTGAATTATTTTAATATAAAAGTGATAATATGTTGATTGTACAATTCGATTTACATCTAGATGATTGAATTATATATTTATAATGAAAAATCTAAAGTTTTACAAAAATGTTGCTTATAATGAAAAATCTGTAAGAGTATATTTAAAAAAATAGTTACATTCAGGTGCAACACGTAATTGGACCTTGCAAAAGGAGCATTGAATACGAGATTACTATGCTCTTATTAGCTAAACCTAGAACTAACTATCCTTGCATTGCTAAGCACAGCTATCTAAGACACGCCCAGTGTTTATAACTCACCTTCAGCATTTGAAGATTTAGACCCATTGCAAGTGCTATCATCAGAAGAATGCACAGCATCTTCTAAAGCTTCCACTTCCCTAAAAGTAACTGTTGGAGATCCAATGAAAGCAAAAATATCTGTACTGCTCTCTTGCAAGTCCCTTTCATTGCTCTCCACTTCAGATAATCCAAACTCGCCGTTGAACATCAAACTAACAACACCGTCTGCACTCAGCCACGAAGCCATGCTACCGCTGAGTCGGTTCATTTTTTATACTTCTTTTTGTGTCGATGGGTACCTCGACCGCCATATGGCGGTTATACCGGTGAAAGGGTTAAGTTCATATCTAACTCAATGGTTAATTGTCAGTAATCTCTAAAATCAGAGCATGACAGACTGAAAGACAGGCAAACAGTCAGGATATACTACTCTAACCCTCTCGCGCTTGCGTGCTGAGGGTTAATAAGCTGTAATAATCATATTCAATGAAACACACGAGTATCAAACACAGGCTCTACAGCTAAACTGCATTGAATAGGAATCTAGTGGCTGTATGAAGCGAAAGTGAAAATGATAAGCTAAGGCACTCAAAAATCTAAAATTGCTATAGAAAAAATATGAAAATGGCACCTACAATCCCACAAATTGTGACAAATTCTGAGAACTACAAAATACAATGTAATTTCTAGCTAAAGGTTTCAGAAACAGCCAACTCTTCATTGTATCTACATACTATGTTTGTATGTGCATTTGTGTCATGTGCATCAGAGCATTATTAATATGCTTCATAGATTCCATAACAACTGCTAATTCAATAGACTATGAAAAATGTAAAATACTTTAGCTTCTTCGTAATTTGTTTGAAGGTGGCAAAAAGGGAACTTATCTTGCTGTCGATGTTTTGGAATTACCCTCACTGCATTACCTGGACATTTCCCCCCCTCAAAACTACAATATCCACTCTTTTATTTGGTCTTTTACTCAATTAAAAAAAGTAACTATGGCATAAAAATAGTAAAACCATGGCAAGTATCGGAATTATTGCTAGATAACTCCTCAAACCCATGGTTGCACTTCTACTTATTATGTATGTATCAGTTACTCTGGTTATGTCAATTCATTGAAGCAATAGAAGTCATAAAATTCAAACTGTGATGGTCCCCCCGCATAATATCAGCCACTCATTGTATTACCAAATACATAATAATGGTCAGCATCTAATGTGTACATATTCCTATGCTAGCAGTAGCTAACTCATAGTAGCTCTATCTAGAACCTATGTCATGACTACAGTGCACAGCAAGAACTAATTATTACAATTACAAGATTGGTAAAGTTAGGATAGGAAGAATTGAGCTAGTCTGACTGGTCTTTTTAACAATAACAAAGAACGCAACAAAAGTAAGTACCACTTGTTATTTTGAAAGTTACCAAATGGCATGAAAGTTGATTATCTGACATATGCATATATTTTTGTTTACAAAATACTATACAAAAATAATATTTTGCTAACCTAAATATTTTCCAGTAAATGTTTTTAAACTTGCAAAGTTTAGCCAACTCACGATTGCAAGAGGTTTTCTTCTTCTTGAGGTAGAGTCCAATAAAGAGTAGAGTGAGGACTAGGATGATCATAGCAAACACTGCAGCTACACCAACTAACACATACACCCACAAACTGAGAGAGAGTTGACCTGGTAGAGGTTGTGTGGAGACAGTAGTAGTCACATCTGTTGAGAAGATGTTGTCGGTAGTGGGAGATGTAGCTAGCACAGAGGATAGAACAGCAGGAGGAGAAGATGTGGAGTGATCAGACTGGGAGGTAGATGTTGGAGTAACTGTAGATGATGATACAAATACAGTAGAGGAAGAAATGCTTCCCGCACACCTTGTAGTAGCCTGAGTAAATTCTTCTAATCCCACACCACCACTACTATCTCCACAAGGATTTAAATTGAAGACAGAGTCACTGGCTGTAAAAGTCAAAGCGTTGCTAGGAGTCAATGATGACGTGGCTCCATCTACTTGTGTCTACGCACAGTCTATGCGCAAACACCTGAAGAACCAGCTATCCACTTGTCACGGCAATAATACATGCACTATCCTGTTAGTTTTAACGTGCTCCCAGGCAGACAGAGGTGGACAACAAGATAATTGAGAAGATGCGCATTCATATACAATACAACAGGGTGAAGGTTGTGGTGGGTTGAACGTGAGTCATGAATATCATTAGAGCTAGTTGACTGTATGAGGAAAAGGGTCGAATGGCGGGAACCATTGAGCATGACAAACATTAGAAGTAAATGAGAGGGCGTATACAACAGATAAACAAGTGAAACAAAGTATGAAGTTCATCAGTTCCAGTTTCAAGATTGGATGGGCGGGGTAGGCGAAGGCTGGCTGTCTGAGTCGTTCTGCGTCCCAGACATACTCCCGGGGGCGGGAAAGGTTGAGTGAGATTCATCAGTTGGGTAGTTGAGATCTTGTTCTTCCTGCTGGGCGTCAGTCACAAGAAGTACGAGTCGGTTGCTGGCCCTCTGGTAAGACCTGCCTCGACACCGCAGGGTGACGGCTCTCACAATTCCATCATCACCCGGGTGAAGGCTGGTGACAGTCGCCAGAGGCCAGTCTCGTGATCGGAGAGACTCGTCCTTTACCAGGACCACGTCTCCTACTTGAAGTGATCGTCCTTGTCTCATCCATTTGCTGCGCTGAGAGCAGCTGGCGAGGTATGCTGACAACCAATATTTCCACAGGTCCGATTTGATACGTTCAACGAGATTCCAGCGTCTTAATGATGAGATTCGGCCCGTGGGTGGCAGTCTGGCGGGTAAGGCTTTGAGGGGGCGTCCCACCAGAAAGTGTCCAGCTGTTAGGTAGTTGTTCTCTTCCATGGAGTCTTGGGTGATCTGGATGATGGGCCGAGAGTTCAGTATACTCTCCGCCTCTGTGAGAATAGTATAAAGCTCCGGAAAAGTCAGGGGATGCGGTCCCTCCAACTTCCGAAGGTACATCTTCATGGATTTCACGGAAGCTTCCCACAGACCACCAAAGTGCGGGGCCCTTGGTGGAATGTGAGACCATTGGACGTCATGGGCAGTGCTGAAGTGAGTGATAGCATTCTGGAATGACACAGATCTGGTCATCTTCTGGATGGCCCGGATCTCCTCCCGGGCCCCCACGAAATTAGAGCCGTTGTCGGAGAAGATCCGAGCCGGGCATCCACGTCGGTTGACGAAGCGGTGAAGTGTCGCCATGAAATCCTGTGTCGACAATGATTCGCACAGGTCTAGGTGGACGGATTTGGTGCTCATGCATACAAAAACCGCCACGTATCCTTTGAGGAATGAGGGCATCCTGGTGTGGCCCACACGGAGGGTGAGTGGGCCAGCAAAATCCACTCCAACGTTATGGAACGGAGGCGAGGGCGTGGTTCTCACTGAAGGGAGGAGTCCCATCATGTGATTCAAGGGTTGGGCGAGGGCCTTCTGGCAGATTACACAGGTTCTGCTGATGAGTTTAAGATGGTTACGTAGGCCGATCATGACGTACGATGACGCAGTAATAGCCAACAGTGTGGACGTACCAGGGTGTCCATACAACTTGTGAAGTGAGAGAAGCAGCAGTCGTGTGAGTTTCGACTTGGCGGAGAGGACGCACAGCTCGAGGGGCTGGTTGGGGGCGTCAGGGTTTCTGACCCTGCTGAGGGCCAAGACATGTCCATGGACCGAAAGACGGAGCGCATAATGACGAAGGGCGTGACCTCGTGGTAGGAGAGTCTTCTTTACAGCTGCTGAGAAAACTTCCGGAATGGATTCAAGTTGCGAGAGTCTGTAGAGTTGAGACTTCGAGTGAGTGATCTCGTCGAGGGTGAGTGAGTCGAATTTCCTTTGTTCGAGCGTGTGTCGACAGTTGTAAATGAACCTGCAGACATAGGATACTATACGCACAAGTGTAAAAAAGGACGAACAAGCATGGGTTAAACGACTAATAAAGGAGAGTAGGGAAGGCGAAGGGGTAGAGGGAGGTTTGATTGAAACAGTATAGATGGGGATAGAGGGTTTAGTGAGGAAGGGAGGTGGCCACTGATCTGGCAGGAGGCGAAGCCAGGCAGGTCCTGACCACCACAGAGAGGAGGCGATTAGATCAGCTGATCGTACACCTCTACTGGCCAGGTCAGCGGGGTTCTCGGCTGAGGGGACATATCTCCAAATGGTGGGCGGAGTTAGAGCCTGGATGGCCGCGACTCGGTTGGCCACAAACCTATTCAGGTCTGATGGAGACTTAGGGAGCCAGTGCAACGTAATCTGGCTGTCAGACCATGCGTGGGCATCGTCGATGCGAAGACCAAGGAGGCTGCTGACGTGTCTTAGAAGACGGGCGAGAAGGTGGGCGGCTGTGAGTTCAGCTTTGGGAATGGTGATCCCTTTGGTGGGCAGCACTCTTGCCTTTGCCAGGACAAGAGCTGTGTGGGTGGTGCCATTGTGGTACTTTGTGTGCAGATAGATGCAGGCACCGTAGGCGACGGACGAGGCATCACAGAAGCCATGTAGACTTCTTAAGGTGGGCGGGCCTTTGTCAGGTAGAGTCAGGCGACGAGGAATGGAGTAGGCGTTGACGGCAGGCAGGTCATTGATCCAGTTGTACCAGCGTTCTTGAATTTCTTCTGGGAGGGGCTTGTCCCAGGTGACACCCAACTTCCAGGTCTCCTGGAAGAGGATGCGGGCAGTGACGATGACAGGACAAAAGAAGCCCAGCACGTCAAACACTCCGGCTGTTCCAGATGCAATGACGCGTTTCGTGGTCGGCGAAGTAGAGGGCGAGAGTTTGGGCACAGCAACATGGAATGAGTCAACATGTGTGTCCCAGTGAATGCCCAGGGCTTTCTGAGCATCTGGAGAGGGCTCGATCGTTAGGGCAGCAGAGTCCTTCTCTAACAGGTCTGGATGGATGAGGGAGCGAAGCACTGGGGAGTTGGTCCGCCACTTGCGGAGCGTCATCCCTGCTTGCAACAACAAGTCATAAAGTTCGAGGTGTAGTTGATAGGCTGTGACGTCAGAGTCTGCGCCGGTGAGGACGTCATCGACGTAGAACTCGGAAAGAATCGCCTGAGAGGCGCGAGGGTGTGACGTGGAGTGAGCTTCTGCCAGAGTGCGCAGGACCTGAGTCGCTAGAAATGGCGAGCTCTTCACGCCAAAGGTCAGGCGCAGCATCCGGCAGTCTTCGATGTGGCCGCTATCATTCCTCACTAGGAAACGATGCCAGTCTCTTTCGTTGGGGTTGAGCAGGATCTCCCTGAACATTTTTGTGATATCAGCGGAGACTCCGACTGCATGGCACCGGAACTTTGTGAGGATATCGACGAGGGGCGGGTAGAGTGACGGTCCAGGCAACAGGGTGTCGTTGAGGGACGCCCCTGTCGACGATCGCGCCGAAGCATCGAAGACTGCCCTCAGCTTGGTAGAGGTCGAGGTCTCCTTGAATACGGCGTGGACCGGAAGGTAGTAGGAGTCTTGTTTGTTGAGTTCATCATAGGGGACAGTCTCGGCGTGTCCCAGGGTCAGGTACTCCCGGAGGACCACCGAGAAGGCCTCAAGTTTATCCTTGGCTTTGAGTGTCTTCTCATTGGTGAGGAGGCGAGACAATGCCTGTCTTCTGGTGTCCCCCAGGAGTGGTGGATCCTTGACCCTGGGGAGAGACACAGCAAAACGACCCCCCACCCTATTGACCATATCATCAAATTGCCTCACCGCCTGTTGCTCATCTGTGGAGAGGGGCGACGCGTCTGGGACCTGATCCAGTTCCCAGAGTCTTGAGAGATCATCCTCTAGGTTGGTGGGCGTAGTTGCAATCATGACTGGGGTGGGCGTAGCACCAGAGAGAGGGCCCGAAAGGCAGAGCCCCAGTTGCGTGGGCAGAGCTCTCAGGTCCCCAATTGGGAAAGGGCGGTCTGTGGTCAAGTCAGAAGTGTTTTCTATGCAGAGGACGAGGTCTACTTTTCCTCCCAGTTCCGGATCAGCCAGGTGGTACTGCCTCAGTTTGGGGTTGGCAAGTAGTTGGGTCCTGTTAGGCGGAATGCGGAGTGGCTGTAGACCTGGAATGACAGTAAATGAAATAGGGTCAGAGACAAATGATTCATCTAGAGAGTACAGCTTTGAGGACACTGTAAATTTGCACTGAGTCGTGCCGGAAATGCCGGTGACTGGAATGGGATCATGAATACGAGGTAGTGCTAGTTCTGTAACCAAGTGTTCTGAGATGATTGGGATGGAGGCTCCACCGTCCAGCAGTGCTCTGGCCTAGACGATCCTGTCACCATTCTTCAGCAGAACACTTGCCGAATAAAGGAACTTGGCCTGTCTAGTCGAAAAGGTGGGAGTGGCAGTGAAGACGGGAGCAGGCGTGCTGACTGGAGCCTGTTCTCTTTCTCTATGGAGGAGAGAATGATGTCTTCCCCCACAGTGGCGACATGAGTACTTGGACGGGCATGTGCGGCAGCGGTGGCCGTCTGCAAAACAATTGAGACACAGATGTTTTTCCCTCACCATTTTGTTTCGTTTGTCTAAGTCATATCCTGCGAAGGTAGGACAACGGGAGAGGGTGTGTTGTTCTGCACACATTGGGCAACCGGTGGGCGATCTCCGGGGTGAGGACTTGAATGGTTGCTTGGAAGTGGTTGTTGGGTGTGTAGAAGGGCGGGCAGACGAGGGATGGGCGGGGCCCTGTGCAGCTGAAGAGGGCGGGGCTGAGGACGGCAGGTCATCGGAGGAGAGCTCCTTCTGCCAATACTCTAGGAACTTCTGTAGGTCTTCCATGGTCGGGTGAGTAGAGGCATCACAGTGTCGGAGCCATTCACGACGGCAGTTCTGGTTCATCTTACCGACCAATGATAGGGCGAGGTAGGAGCTCAGCGAGTCACCAACCAGAGATATGAACCTGTGAAACGGAAGTAAACAATTGTCATAAACATCATTAATGTCAGAAATGGTCAGGTGGAACTTGTGGACAGAGTTGATCTTTTGAATGATTAGTGGGCCTAAGACATCAGGAGCACCGAATTTGGCTTTGAGGACTTCCAGCATGGAGTCCAAGTCCGCGTCAGGGTTCGGTAGATTGTAAAGTAATTTCAGTCCTACTGGGTGCTGTATGGCCTTGATCAAGTGGCCTCTGACCTCCATGTTGGAATGTCCCTTGGCTCTCGCTTTGATGGTGGCCCGGAACATCGTCTCGAAATTGGCCCACTTGAAGGGGTCTCCATCAAAGCGTGGCACGTCGAGATGGAGGTTGGAGGCGTGTGACGCCGTGGCGGGGGCCGAGGCGACAACAGTGGGCGGGGTTGTTGGAGCGTCTCGGTAGTCGGCTTCAACAAGATGTACCAAAGTGTTCAGGCTGCGCTTCAGGTTATCACAGCGCTCCTTCAATGGGGGGAAGGCCTTCAAGTAACGCTTGGTGGAGACAGAGAGGGTGATGAACCTCGAATGCAGCTTATCGACCAGGGACCGAAACATGGGCGAGTCAGCCCTGGGCGAGTCGAGCTTCTGTTCAATTTGCTCCAGCAGGACGGTACTGTCGCACCAGAGGGGTAGTGCCTGCTGGACCGAGAGGAGGGAATTTGTAACAGCTCTGTGGGTGTCTGCGATACGATCCCGTTCCTCCTCCTCATCTGAGGCCAATGTCGGGTGGGCTGCCACAACCTCATCCATCTGGGTCTGTAAGGCCTCGTGGGTAGCCAGCTGAGACTGCAAGTCGACAAGGAGATTATCAACATCTAGGGCGTCAACGTCGTCAGGGTGAAGTTCTTGAAGGCGCTTAACCTTAGTCTTCACCTTCGTGACCTGGCCACGGCGATATGCGCGTTTGTGGCGCAGGGAATCAAGGAGGAGGGCGGCACTGTCAGCATCAGACATGGGCAAATTAAAAAAAAACAAAAAAAAAAAAAATTAGCGAAGTCGTAGAAGTCCAAATATGGAGATGCGCTGAAAGTGTTAATCGAAGCGTTGAATGGTGTTGGCGAAGAACTCGTAAATTCAACGAAGATTGCTCGAAGAAGTGAGGGGCGGCGTCTTCCGGAGTCTAGGGCAACGTCAGAGCTCGCAGTGTTAGGTTCGGAGTTCAGGGCTCGAAGGACCATAAATGTCTACGCACAGTCTATGCGCAAACACCTGAAGAACCAGCTATCCACTTGTCACGGCAATAATACATGCACTATCCTGTTAGTTTTAACGTGCTCCCAGGCAGACAGAGGTGGACAACAAGATAATTGAGAAGATGCGCATTCATATACAATACAACAGGGTGAAGGTTGTGGTGGGTTGAACGTGAGTCATGAATATCATTAGAGCTAGTTGACTGTATGAGGAAAAGGGTCGAATGGCGGGAACCATTGAGCATGACAAACATTAGAAGTAAATGAGAGGGCGTATACAACAGATAAACAAGTGAAACAAAGTATGAAGTTCATCAGTTCCAGTTTCAAGATTGGATGGGCGGGGTAGGCGAAGGCTGGCTGTCTGAGTCGTTCTGCGTCCCAGACAACTTGTGCCTGACAGTAATATCTCCCTGCATGAATGGAGTCTGAGAATCGGCCAAGAGTTAGAGTAGAAGTTAGTTCTATCAGTTCTCCATTCATTACAGTCTGATTCTGAGATGCAATACTAACAAGTGGTGGGAAGGTGGTATTCATGTTTATTGGTACAGTGTTTCCTCCAGTGTTAGTGAAGAACCATACTATGTCTAGTCTAGGACCTGCAGAAACTGGGGCCTGTACCACACACTGCAGGGCAAAGATGGATGCCCCACTGAAGGGGTTACACTGGACAATAGAGGCAGGTTCCCTCATATACCAGATATTACATGCTGGAAAATAATAGCTAAATATTATATACCAATTTATCTTCTGCATTTTTTACTAACCTTTAGTAGCTGCTATTAATAGTACTAGTAAACTATTCTTTCTCATTTTTGGTTCTATCTAGCTATATATGATATCAAGCGCTGGACCGTCCAACTCGTCCTACAAACATCAGTTTTCCTATAGAAGGAGGCTGCACAACCCAAACTCGAGCGAGCTAGAGCTGCAGGAATTAGGTTGGGCAGTTAGGGGTCTAGCTTTAGTTGGACCACAGCCGCTCGCAAGACCGATCACTCAAAGTATAAGCAGATCACGCCCGCTAAGCACCCGGTTCAGGAATATTTTGCGATTGAATGTATCGAATTCCTGGAAAAACCTTGGATGGGAAGTAATCGGATGAAACTGGAATCTTTCCTGGCCCAAGCGCGTTGACGGGGGTCGTCAAACCCCGCCCCCCCAAAGTACATATTAAAGCCACACCTCTCTCCTACCTAGTCCTTTCCACCCACGCAGTGAGCTCCATTTTGCTTTCTGGGAAGCAAGCCTTACAGAGCTTGGGTCTTGAGCTGTTATAGCTGCGACCGTGCTTTTGATGTCGCTGGACAGGTTACTTTATTGTTGCTTAGACTTCCTATTTCAATACTCTATTCAGAGCTGGGGTGACTGGTGTTCATAGAGGTTATGTAGGAAGTGACGTATAAGTGACGTTTACTTAGCAACAGTTGCTACGTCACCATTTTGAGTGGCAAAACGTAGAGTGGCGCGCTGCGTATTCTAGGCTAATTGTGTCTTCACCTGGCTTTTCTGCTTTATTTCTCATTGGACGAAGCTTAAATGCGGTACAGGGAAAGTTATCTAAGCTGGCAGCCTGAAGACCCTTACCTCAAGGATTTATTGAAGATCCTTGGGATAAATATGGCCTGAAATATCCAGATATATTTTGGTACCTCATTGAATAGACTAGTAAGTATACTGGTGAAACGTTGAAAGCTTATAAAAGTCTTGATTCCTACATGTATTTTATTAATGGTTAGGTAGCTAATGTTAAGGGTGTAGCAGTATCAGGTTCTGATTCCCACTTAATAATTGGTTCAGTGCGTCACTCACAAAGGCTTACAGTACCTCCACCAACTCCTTTGTTCAATGAACTATTTGGATGAACCCTTCATAACAATTGCATTTATTAAACCAATTGAACTGATCGAGACGGAGCTTCTACCTGACCTTGTTGGTAAATGGTTCACCAAGAAGCAACGGTTATTTTAGCAAATCTGTCTTCTAGCTTTTCTTCACCATGGAAGGTCCCGTTAGATTTTGGCAGGAAAGCAGAGTCTGGAAAGATGATCTGCTGTGATAATAGTAACTGCCCAACAAAATGGTTTCATACGACTGAAGTGCCTGAAGATGAAATGGATTCCCAATGGAAAGTGGCTATGTCCATCCCGTCATCGCATGGGGAAAAAAGTTGAAGTCTAAGTAAACTCTGTTATTGTACAGTTCATTAGCTATGTTTTTTGGAATAATTTCCCCCCAACCAAATATTATAAATTCACATTTCATTATTTAACATTGTAACAACAAAAAATTGGGAATGGTTTTAATTAAGGTGAAACAACTGATGGACATAAATTACCTAGTGCACAACTTATAATGACTAGCTATTTTATCTTTTGGACTAGTATACATTCATTTTGACTGGTCATAATAAAGTTGATTGGTGTTGTTGATTCAAATATAATGTACTATTGACAAAGTAGGCCTATGACTCGTTCAACATGAATTAAACTCTTGACAGTTGACGAGAAAAATCTACTTCACTTTTTGTCAGCTGTGGTTTTTAACCAGTAAATGGTGGAAGCTTGACACAGTAGAGACCAGCACTTTCATGAATATTAAAACCTCTATCTGCTAAAACAAGTTCACCTGGAAATCTTCATATCTTCTTATCTACTCCATTATTTTTATCTTCTTTATCTGCTTCATTATTCCTGTGTGTGGTTCACAGTAACTTCACCATTTCCATTATCAAGAGCTGTACCTGGCTTTTGGCAGCTTCTAATCTTGCTGTGTCTTCTCTTCTTCTTTTATTCACTTCAGCACTCCTTTTAAACCCGTGCCACGACAGGAGACAAGGGATAGTTACATTAACATCCTGATACAAAATGATCGTTACATAGCCAAGTGTACTCATTAGGTATCGGGTCTTTCCAGCCTACAACCGCTATCCATCTAACATCAGAGCCTTTTTTTAAAGCAGTTCGTACAACCAACAGCCACAAAATCTCTTCACTATTGCCACTCAAAATGGCCGCGTGTAGGGCGTGTACATTTATTACGTCACTTCCTACATAACCTCTATAGGCATGTCAGCATGTGTTGGAAGAAGCTGCTGATGATACTGGCTTAACTGTGCCACAAGTAGTAGTAAGTTATGAAGATATGGTTTAGTATAGAATGGCTATTTTATTTATTTGGTTTAGAATTGTGTGAAGGAGAAATAGTAGAAGATAAAGCATACCAGAAGACTGAATCAGTGAAGACTTTTCAAGATGCCTTTGACGTCCTGACAGAATTTTCAACAGGAATAGGCAAAATGGTTAGATGAATTAATATTTAATAATGCAATCTAAGGTACTTTTAAGCTGTTTGCAATAACTGTGGTGTAAAATAGTTAAATCACAGCAACTTTCGGAATTATTGCTAGATAACCACCCTCCCCCTAGGGCTTCCTCCTCTGGATCGGGCTGTTTATCAGTGATAATTCTTCAAACACATGGTTAAACTATTACATAATAAGTAAATAATAGTTAAACCAATTGTTTGAAAAATTATCGCTCCAAGGTCATTTATCCCGAATTGTCATGGTTTAATTATTTTATACCATGGTTATACCATTTCATACGTTGTAAACGACTAAATATTAATAGCAGGTTTCACCGGGAAAATTTGGTCCAACATTAACCATTACTAGCAAGTACCCCACCACACAGTGGCGCTTGATGTATTACAAAGTAAATGCAGGTAGCATAAATTATTTTTATTCATTATCATCCTCTACCACTTTGTTAAGGTTGCATCCGTTTCTCTCTCCTGCTCTCCTTTTCATGAACTACCTCAGCTTTTCTTATCCCCCCCCCCCCCCCCCTTCAGTTAGTCATGGAGTCCCTTCTCCTGAGTCTCTCTCTCCTGTTTCTGAATCTCTCTGTCCTTATCATGATTGTGGACTTGGTTTTGCGAAACTTTTGCTTCTTTACCAAACTGTTTAAGCTCATGAATTATTCATATAATGAAGGAAGAATTGTGCGTGCTAGAATGATGGTGAAATGATAATTAGTGGAATGTTCAGCTTTGGCTTTGGTCTTCAACACAACACAATATATTTACAGAGAGCATTGGCTATGCTGTCGCTATTGAAACAATACAAATTTGAGGTGTGTATGGAAAACTTAACACACACAGACTCACACGTACTGCAAGGTGGTGTTTCAAAGCAGCTGCCAGGACTAAGCTGTTTGTATTATTATTATTACTAGTGGTGTGTTTCAACACAAATAGTAAGTGAGATAACTGAGTTGTATTTTAGGATTTAGTAATATTACATTCTCAAAAATTTATTTTTTGTCCATAGATCAATAGGCTAAATAGCATAATTATTTGTTCCTAACCTTTAGAGTCTTGAGCCCAAGTGTAGTGTTTCGCACTCACGCTAAAGTTGAAATTTAGCAGCACTCTGAGGTCAAAGTGCAATTGTCAAGTAATAATAGTATTTTATCAGGAGCTCTTACGATCTGCTACACTTTGTTAAGTGGTAGAAGTTATGGTGATCTAGCTACTTGTTGTGTAATGACACTGATATGGTAATGCAGTCTTATGATAAGTCTTATAGTCAACTATGTGCTGTTGATCGACAAAGTAAACTAAATTTCAAGTCCTCACGTCTACCCCAAGGATAGCCAGCTTTTATAGGCACACACTTTAATTCATTAGGATTCTTAAGATGCTCGCGCAAGAATTACAGGCAGCTGTATTCACTCGCTTCACTTGCTTACCAATTATTATGGTTATTAACCCTCAGCGCGCATGCGCGTGAGGGTTACAGTACTCACTTTGTCTGTCATTCATTCATTCATTCATTCAGTCAGTCAGTCAGTCAGTCAGTCAGTCAGTCACTCTGTCAGCAGCGGATCTCGATGATGGACGACTTTCAGGCTAAAAAAATTATATCAAGTTAGGGTATTCTATTATTTAAGTGCCTTTAATGTGCCAAATTTTTTGTTTTGAATTTAAATATCTTGAAAACACGAGTCAAATTTAGGCCATTACAAGCTTTACCTTGCGCGGGTTACGTCCCCTTATACTCAAGCCACGTCACGTGAGCTGCCGACTTTTTTTTTTCATTCTGTCACTTTGTCTGTCAACAGGCCACTTCTGGAAAGTAGGAACCAGCCAGGCTCTGAAAGCGACATCAAACAGCAGTATTTCACGAAGTAAGTTCCTTTAATATGCCAGAATTTTGATATTGGACTTCATTTTCCAGAAAAAGGGGAGTCTTTCCAGAGCCGTGCGATCGTAGGCTTACAGCGGGAACCGCCCCTTAAAAAACGTGCTTGTCACGTGAGCCAGCTTGCAGGTGGCAAATCACTTTTAAATAGCTAACAATTACATGTTTTTAACGTGAAGTGTTTCGTTGCGTAGTGGTTGAGTGAGCAAGTATGTAACCTGGTAGTCTCTGGTTCGTATCCTTGTTGACGCTATTTTTTTTTTCTTTTTTTTTTTTTCATCCTGTTTTTTTTTCTTTTTCCCTTTGTCTTCTTGCCTTATTTTTCTTTATTTTCCTCTTTCTTCCTACTGTTTTTATTTCTTTCTATCTTTTCCTTTCTTTTCCTCTTTCTTTTGTCCCTTCATTGTCTTTTTCTCTTTCTTGCCTCTCTTCATGCCACTTCTCTTTCTTTTTCTTTTTTTCTACACTTTTCCTTTGTTATTATTTTCTTTATCATACTAGCTAACTAGCGCTGAGGGTTTGCACTTCAGTGCTCTAGTTATTATTGTATCCTACGGGGTAGGCACCCACTATCACGACAGCGCCCACTCTGTCCATTTCTCTGATAAATATTAACACCCAGGTCTTAAATTGCATACACAAACAAGTATTCCTAGTGAATTATGTGGCCAGCAATAGAAGTCGTTCCTCTGCTGTGCCATTTCAAGCAAATTGACGGCAGTGAAGTCAGACTTTTCTGACTAGAATATCAATGGTGGATGTCCAGAAAGCCGTAAAGACTATTGAATCTGATGTCTTATGTTAGTTTTGTTAAAGTCGAGTAAATAGTGCAGCCTGTGCAGGTTTTCAATAGTGCTGTGTATACTTTCCAATGACAGACCACACCCACTAATATACCTACGAATGAAAATAATTGGCTGGAGAATAAAACTGAAAAATTCTATAACACCAAGATGGATCCAGGAATTGCCTTGTTTGTTTCTTTTTGTGTGTGTGTGTGCGTTGGGGGGGGGGGGGGGGGTTGTATTTCAAGTATTTAGGGTTCCATGGTTGTTGTTAACCCTTTCACCCCCGAGTTTATTATAACCATTTTGGTAACAAGAAAATGTAATGTTTTTTTTTGTTTTTTTAAATTACAGACATTCAGCAAGAAAAGCAAGTTCAAACTAAACGGTTTACTATGATAAAAAAAAAGTCTATTAGTCCGCACAAAGAATAGCTAAGACTTCAGACTTACCGTTACCAACGGTACTAACTGAAACTCAATTTCTGGTGACCTCAGAGCTGCTATGGAGTTCAGACGGGTACATGGCTTATGTCTTCTATTAGATGGATTCTGAGCTTCTCAACCTTGTACTATAAAATATTTAGGGCGGACAGATAACTCTTATTTTTTTAAATGGTAAAAAAACTAAACACCTGTACTATCATTTCGATTTTTTTAATTACAGGAAGTACTACGTCAGAGCAACGTAATAACAAAAAATGGGAATGTTGTTTGGATAATCATTTTTTTTAAATACGGAGAACCGCTGACCAAATTCAGAATGCCATATGGCATCTATATCAGTGAAATTATTAATGTTTTTTTATTGTTCATTTTTTTTAATTTTTAATTTTTGTTATAGTTGAGTTTACAATATGGTTGCATTGTTTTAGATTATTGAGCTACAGCAAATAATTTTTTTTATTTTTTTTTTAGAGAAAAGAACACCATCAGTTGAGGCTGTCTAAATATTGATAGGTCGCACCAGGACAGTGGCAGCATCTGGGATCACTCCAGGACAGTGGCAGCATCTGGGATCATTCCAGGACAGTGGCAGAATCTGGTATCACTCCAGGACAGTGGCAGCATCTGGGATCACTCCAGGACAGTGGCAGCATCTGGGATCACTCCAGGACAGCGGCAACCAGTTACGTGTGGGATCACTGCAGGATGTGTGTGCTGATGAGTGGAAATTCTGGATATCTGATTTGGGGTTCTTCATGCAGGACTAATACCAACATTATTTTGTAAACAAACAATGGCCATGTTGTAAATGTAAAATAATTATTGTCATCTATATTTGGCTCATTGAATGATGTTGTAGAAATGACACAAATATTATATCCATAAAGGCCAATAATTAGTTGGGGGGGGGGGGGGGGGTCTCAGCATGGCACAGTTTATGAGTATTGTAGGAGGTGATTGCCCAACTGATGTTGGGGTTAGATGAAATCCTACGAGTTTTCTGACATGCGCAAAAATTAACACAGTAGAACCTCTGAACTGAGAACAATTTGGGACCAGGTTCACAGTTTACAAATCAGTTTATTTGCCTTCGGAGGTTGTTTATAATTTGCCTCCAAATATTATTAATTTAAAACAGAAAATTGGTATTTGTTTTAAGGAGTGGGAGATGGGCCATACATTTTCTATTGGAATGGGTAGAGGGTAATCAAGTATATAATATAAAAATTCCAGATAAATAAAAAATGAATGTGATATAACATCGTAACAAATATCATGACTACATTTGTCATGACGATATATATGTTTCCTAAATGTATTCACTAATATTTACATTATTTTGACTATGTAAGCTCCCTTCCTTTCCCCAGGATAGAATACTTTATGCTTACCATACCACCCATGCTTGTTAACTAATACTGCCTTAGGTAAGTCCCTACTACTATTTTAAATAAATAATAATAAAAGCCGAAACAAACAAAAAAATAGTTAAGTGACTGTGCTGCCCAACGCTGAGATGCCTTTTCCCCAATGCACTGGCGCACAAAGCCATTGTAGCTGGAAATCTGCCTCATCCATTTTTGCTCAGATATTGGAGACACATGGACTTCGATTCAATCTCACCAAAGGTTTCAATGGTTATTGGAGTGAAACATGGCCAGGAGGAAGACTTTGGTACTTGTCACATTTCCTTTCTGCTGCTTCAGCATGAGGTTGTAGGATTCTCATTGTACTACCAAAATTGTGATGGTCAGCACAATAGCTACCAGTGGTTGTGTAGTATCTCGCAGGCTCTACTATAGAACCTATGCATGACTACTGCACAGCTACAAGAGAGGGGTGGAGTTATGACACAGGATGAAGAGAGCTAGTCTTACTAGTCTTTTCAAGAATAGCAAAGCAGCACCATTTGATTGTTACAAAATGTCATAAACTTCTTGATTTGATCATAAAAAAATAGCGAACTTACGACTGATTGAAGGAGTTGTTCTTCCTGAGGTAGAGTCCAGGAGAGTGTGGTTAGTACTAGGATGATCATAAGCAAATACTGCTGCTATGCCAACGGACATATACACCAACAAATTGAGAGATACTTGACCTTGTGGATACTGTGTGGGAATAGTAGTGGTTAGGTACATTAGATCAGTAGTGGGAGTTGTGTAGATAGCATAGAATGAAGTTGAAATAATTGTGATTATGTGCACTTTACTAGAGTATGATAATAATGCTATTTTTCTAAGTAATACTGGGCTATTAAAGTATTAATATTGAATTAATTCAACTAATAGTGTGTCGATCCTCTAGCAACACATTATACTAAGCTCTACAGCACTATATGAAATTTTTGAGCAGTATAAAATATTGTTTCATCGTTTATATATTAGTAATTTCAGCATATTCCACATCCTTGTCAAGAGTGTATATTCCATCGGCATCATTACTTCCTAAATTTGCCACTTCTTCAATCTCTGCAGCTTCTGTCGTTCCATATGCTGAGTTTGCAGAAGTTACGATACTTGATTGAGTCTGAGAATTTGATGTTCCATATGCTGCATTAGCAGCAGTGAGAATATCAAATTGAGTTGATGTTTCTAAATAAAGTAAAAACAAAACAAAACAAAAAACAACAACAATAATAATGAAACACCAAAGGTGCAAACCCTCCGTGCTAATAAACACTACCTAGCTATTACAGTATAATCTCAGACCAAAAGAACAAGCAATTTATCAGCTATTTTAATCAGGCATCAATATAGATCAAGCGATGAAAATATTACACAGAAACTGTGTATTCATTAGAGAAGAAGCTAAACAGTCAAGAAACACTCACTGGTATTTCATTGTGAAACTTCACATGATTACTACATGATGGTAGGGGGCGTTATCCACAAAAGGTGGTACCTACGCGGAGCTGAAAGCTTCACATTTTCTCAACAATTAGCCCGAAATTAAAAAAAGTAGCACAATGAAAGGTCCTAAATATTCGTTCTGAGTAAGTTCATACCTAAATCAATGGTTAATTGTCAGTAATCTCCAAAATCAGAGCATGACAGACAGACAAACAGACAGGACGACTACTATAACCCTCCCGTATATGCGCACTGAGGGTTAACTACTCTTTTTTGTTAAAGCTGGCGTGAAAAATGACATATCTTAAAGGTAGCTGATTCTAACCACCATATCCTAACAGTTAAGTTAGGATAGAGACCCAGCATCAGTGTAGCTACATAAAAATTACAAATAGGTCTTGAGGTGGACACAAACATGTTATGTTATACCTAATTCAGTTTAGACTGTTGACCAAAAAGTAGCCAAAGACTATCAATGAATCACACATTACACTCAATTACACAACCAGGAAACTTTGTACAAGAAGGAAATGACTATGTGACCACAAGATCCAATTGCCTTGGGAAGTAAACAATAGCACGATAACCGCTAATACACCACAAAAAATACCAACAATTTCATTCGTATTGTTTTTTCTTAATTATGTGAATATGAGACAGGTAGCATTATAGCTGCAATAAGAATAAATGCAGGCGGAGAGCATGTGCAAATTGTTGATCACGCGTTGGTCACGTGATGCAGTTTGGGGTATTGATTCTAAATGATACTATCTACACAAACCTGACTGCTTCGTGAGTTCTGAAAATTAGCCTGAAATTTTAAAAAAGTAACACAATAAAATGTCTTAAATTGTCATTCTGAACAAGTTAATATCTAAATCAATGGTTAATTGTTGGTAATCTCCAAATTCAGAGCATGACACAGACAGAAAGACAGATAAACAGACAGGATGACTACTATATCCCTTTTGCACATGCTTGCTACTATATATCCCTCTTGCACATGCTTGCTACTATATATCCCTCTTGCACATGCATGCTACTATATCCCTCTTGCACATGCATGCTACTATATCCGTCTTGCACATGCTTGCTACTATATATCCCTCTTGCACATGCTTCCTACTATATCCCTCTTGCACATGCATGCTACTATATCCCTCTTGAACATGCTTGCTACTATATATCCCTCTTGCACATGCATGCTACTATATCCCTTTGCACATGCGTGTACTATATCCCTCTTGCACATGAATGCTCTTATATACCCTCTTGCACAGTGATCTCCTATATCCCCTGTTGCACTGCTGGCTACTATATCACTCTTGCACTGCATGCTTACTATATCCTCTTGCACATGCTTGATACCATAATCCCTCTTGACAACATGCTTGTTACTATATCCCTCTTGAAAATGGTGCTACTATATCCCCCTGCACATCGCTTTGATACTACATCCCTCTTGCAAATGCATGCTACTAGATCTCTTGCACATGCTGCTACTATATACTCTTGCACATGACTTGCTCCCTGCTATCCCTTCTTGCACATGCTTGCTAATAGATCCTCTCTCACATGTCTTGTAATATATCCCTCTTGCACATGCTGCACATATCCCCGCTGTGCACCTGCTTGCTATATATCCCTCTTGAACAGCTTGCTCTAAATCCTATTGCACATGATTGATACTATACCTCCTGCACATGCTTGATACTATATCCCTACTACCACATGCATGAACGATATCCCTCTTGCACATGCATGCTACTCTATCCCTCTGCAAATGTTATGCTACTATATCCGTCTGCACATGCTGGCTATCTATACCTCTTGCACATGCTTGCTAATATATCCTATCCACATGATTCGATCACCCTTATATCGATCTTGCCACATGACGGCTAATATCAATGCCCTCTTGCACATGCGTGATACATATCCCTATGACAGCTTGCTACTATATCCCTCTTGCACATGCATGCTACTATATCCCTCTTGCACATGCTTGCTACTATATCCCTCTTGCACATGCTTGCTACTATATCCCTCTTGCACATGCTTGCTGTGGGGTAATATTCATATTCAATGAAACACAAGTACCAAACACAGGCTCCACAGCTAAACTGCATTGAATAGGAATCTAGGGGCCGTATGAAGCGAAAGTGAAAATGATAGCAGTTCCAGTATTATTCAAATAACAACTATTGAACTTGGGTATAGCTACATAATATTCAATAACAATAAAGAGCACCCACAAGCACTTTAAGGCATGCATGCTCTGCTTGAAACGTAAATAATGTTCACATGTTGTGTTAGCTAAGGCACTCAAATTTTGCTATAGAAAAATATGAAAATGGCACCTACAATCCCACAAGTTGTGACTAATTCTGAGAACTACAAAATACAATGTAATTCCAGCGACTATGAAAAATGTAAAATACTCCAGCCTCTCCGTAATTTGTTTGAAGGTGGCAAAAAAGGAACGAAATGCACTTATCTTGTTGTCGGTGCTTTGGAATTACCCTCACTGCATTACCTGGACATATCCCCCATCAAAACTACAATATCCACTCTTTTCACTTGGTCTTTTAGCTGCTCAAAAAAGTAACTATGGCATAAAAATAGTAAAACCATGGCAAAACTCTTGGATGGTGTCACTACTACATATTATGTATGTATCAGTTTCTCTGGTTTATATCAAAGTATAATATTCATTGAAGCAACAGAAGTCATAAAATTCAAACTGTGATGGTCCCCCCGCATAATATCAGCCACTCATTGTATTACCAGATACATAATGATGGTCAGCATGTAATGTGT